>Ga0182005_1000012_pt1 | contig 396944 bp, 327 predicted proteins | sample Sormic07211103_1_FD_123021 | JGI IMG/M metagenome (GOLD analysis project Ga0182005, IMG submission 123021) | Rhizosphere microbial communities from Sorghum bicolor, Mead, Nebraska, USA - 072115-103_1 MetaG | ecosystem: Host-associated > Plants > Roots > Rhizosphere | place: USA: Nebraska...
ACGGCAAGGAGCGGCAACGAAGCTGGCGCCGGTTTTAGCGGGCGCGACGAGGCGCCGCGACGAAGACAGTGCGCTAGCACGGCAAGGAGCGGCAACGAAGCTGGCGCCGGTTTTAGCGGGCGCTACATGGCGGTCATTCCATCGTCTGCGGAGATAATGGCGCCGTTGATGAAATTGGCATCCTCCCCTGCCAACAGCAACAACAAGCCATCAAGATCCTCAGGCTTGCCCGGCCTTTTACGTGGCAGCAGGTCGATCAGGCGCTGGCCCTGTTCGCTGGCGAAATATGCTTCGTTGATCTCGGTGGAAATGTAGCCGGGGCAAATGGCGTTGGTGTTGATGCCGTATTTGCCCCACTCCACCGCCATCGCCTTGGTCATCTGCACCACGCCAGCCTTGCTGGTGCAGTACACGCCGATCTGCGGCATCACGCGCAGGCCGGCCACCGAGGCGATGTTGATGATGCGGTGTTTCTTGCTGGGGTCGCCCTTGGCGCGCGCAATCATGCGCTTGGCGGTTTGCTGGGCCACGAAAAAGGCGCCGCGCAAATTGGTGTCCATTACAAAGTCGTAATCGTCCGGGGTCACATCCACCAGGCGCTGGGTGGTGGACACGCCGGAATTGTTGACCAGGATATCGATCGGGCCGGCCTCGGTTTCGGCGTGGGCGATGGCCGACTTGATGCTGGCGTAGTCGGTTACGTCCAGGCTCACCACGTGGGCAGCGCCACCGTCGGCTTCTATCTCGGCACGCAACTCTTTCAGGCGCTCGGTGCTGCGCGAAGCGAGTACCACCTGCGCGCCGGCCTGGGCCAGCACCTTAGCAAACCTGGCGCCGAGGCCGCTCGAGGCGCCGGTCACCAACGCGATTTTTCCCTCAAAATTGACTTCTATGCCCACGGCAGCTCCTCTGAATGGCGATCACGAAATCCACAGTGCTTTTCTGCTCGCACTGTCTGATCGCAATCATTACACAAAATGCCAGATTAGATTGCGATGTCTAATAATGTCCCTCAGAATAGCGCCACCATTGCAATCGGGCCGAAAAAGAAGCACACTCGTGCTAAAATTTTCCCCATCACCCAATATACGATAAGCACACTATAAAAATATGACACAGCCCCAGAATCTCATCGAACAGTACGGTCCACGCGAGGCGATGGAGTACGACGTCGTCATCGTCGGCGGCGGTCCGGCAGGCTTGTCGGCGGCAATCAAGATCAAGCAGCTGTCGCCCGACACCTCGGTTGTCGTGCTGGAAAAAGGCGGCGAACTGGGTGCACACATCCTGTCGGGCGCCGTCATGGACCCGCGCGCGCTCACCGAGCTGATCCCCGACTGGAAAGAGAAAGGCGCGCCGCTCAACACCGCCGTCACCGAAGACCGCGTGCTGTTCCTGACCGAAACCAAGTCGTACCAGACGCCCAACTTCGCCCTGCCCGCCTGCTTCGAGAACCACGGCAATTACGTAATCTCGCTCGGCAACGTGGTGCGCTGGCTGGGCGAACAGGCCGAAAGCCTGGGCGTGGAAATCTTCCCCGGCTTCCCGGCCGCCGAAATCCTGTACAACGACGACGGCTCGGTCAAGGGTGTGGCCACCGGCAACATGGGCGTCAAGCGCGACGGCGAAGCCGGCCCCGACTTCCAGCTGGGCATGGAGCTGCACGGCAAGTACACGCTGTTCGCCGAAGGCTCGCGCGGCCACCTGGGCAAGCAGCTGATCGCCAAGTACGACCTGAGCAAGGGCAAGGACCCGCAGTCGTACGGAATCGGCATCAAGGAACTGTGGGAAATCGATCCCGCCAAGCACCAGCCCGGCCTGGTGATCCACACCACCGGCTGGCCGCTCGACAGCAAGACCTACGGCGGCTCGTTCCTGTACCACATGGAAAACAACCAGGTGATGGTCGGCTACGTAGTCGGTCTGAACTACGAAAACCCGTACCTGTCGCCGTACGAGGAATTCCAGCGCTACAAGACGCACCCGGAAATCCGCCAGTTCCTCGAAGGCGGCAAGCGTGTGTCGTACGGCGCCCGCGCGATCACGGCCGGCGGCCTGCAATCGCTGCCCAAGCTGGTATTTGCCGGGGGCGCGCTGATCGGCTGCGACGCCGGCTTCCTCAACATGAGCCGCATCAAGGGCAGCCACGCCGCCATCAAGTCCGGCATGCTGGCCGCCGAGGCAGCCGTGGCCGCGCTGGGCGCCGGCCGCCAGCACGACGAACTGGCCACCTTCTCCACCGCCTTCGAGCAATCGTGGCTGCACGAGGAACTGCACGTGGCGCGCAACGTCAAGCCATGGCTCAACAAGGGTTTATATATCGGCGCGCTGATGACCGGCATCGACCAGATCGTGTTCCGTGGCAAGGCGCCGTGGACGCTGCACCACTCGCACGCCGACCATGAATGCCTGAAACCGGCGTCGCAGTTCGCCCCGATCGTGTATCCGAAACCCGATGGCAAACTGACGTTCGACCGCCTGTCGTCGGTGTTCATCTCCAACACCAACCACGCCGAAGACCAGCCGATCCACCTGACGCTGAAAAACCCGAGCGTGCCGGTCGATGTGAACCTGGCCCAGTACGCGGGCCCGGAAGCGCGCTACTGTCCGGCCGGCGTCTACGAGTTCGTCAAGACCGACGCCGGCGCCGACCGCCTGCAGATCAATGCCCAGAACTGCGTGCACTGTAAAACCTGCGATATCAAGGATCCTACCCAGAACATCGTGTGGGTGACACCGGAAGGCGGCGGCGGGCCGAACTATCCGAATATGTAAGGCGATCACTGCTTACAACACTCTACGGGGCGTCCAAGGACGCCCCGTAATTCTTTCGGGAAATACTCTATCCTGGGGCAAAGAATAGGCGTTACAATTGGTCATCATAAAATTAACGTTCTTCGCCCATGGATGCACACGATTCCACCTCCACGCCGGACGCCCTGTTGGCGCAGGCGATCGCCCATCACCAGGCCGGCCGGCTCGAGGAGGCACTGAACGGCTATGATGCCATCCTCGCGAGCGAACCCGACCATGCGCTGGTGCTGCACAATCGCGGCCTGCTGCTGGGACGGCTGGGGCGGCATTCGCAAGCGGTAGCCGACCTGCGCCGCGCGGTGCAACTGGCCCCCGGCGAGGGTGAGTTCTGGTTATCGCTGGCGCGCGGCCTGGTGCAAACGGGCGCGCCGGCCGAAGCACTCGATATCGTTGACCACGTGCAGTCGCGCGGTTATCAAAGCCCCACCATCGAACAGCTGGTGGCACAGGCCAGCGCGGCGCTGCCGATAGAACCGAACGACGCCGCCCGGCAAGCCATTATCGACCTTTACAATGCCGGCCGCCATGCCGACATGGAGCAAGCCACGCAAGCGCTGCTGGCGCGTCACCCGCAATCGACCTTTGGCTGGAGCGTGCTAGGCACAGCTCTGCAACTGCAAGGCAAGAATCCTACCGACGCCCTGCAGCGCCTGATCGCACTGGCGCCGCACGATGCCGAGGCCCATACCCACCTGGGCGACGCCCTGCAAAATGCCGGCGACCCGCAGGCGTCGCTGCCGTCGTACCTGCGCGCGATCGAACTGGCGCCGCACTACGCCAGCGCCCATTGCAACCTGGGCTCGGCGCTGGAAGCGCTGGGCCGCGCGTCGGAAGCGCAACAGAGCTACCGCCACGCGATCGCCGCCGAGCCGGGCAACCTGGCCGCCCATTTCAACCTCGGCAACAGCCTGCGCGATGCGGGCCAGTACGCGCCGGCCGTGGCAAGCTACCGGGACGCACTGGCGCTGGCGCCGCTCGACCCGCAACTGCTGACCTACCTGGCCGATACCCTGCGCACCATGCAGCGCTACGATGAAGCGCTGCCGCTGTACCGCCAGGTGATCGATCTGCTACCCGACCACGGCGAAGCCTGGGCCAACCTGGGCACCACCTTGCAAGGCATGGGCGAGCTCGATGGCGCCATCGAGGCGCAACTGCGCGCCATGGCGCTTGACCAGGGCCTGAACGCCCTGCACGGCAACGTGGCGCTGCTGTTGCACGCGCAAGGCCGCAACGACGAAGCCGAGCAGCAGTACCGCCTGGCCCTTGCCGTGCAGGAAAACGATGCCGCTTTGCACCGTGGCCTGGGCGACCTGCTGTGCCAGCGCGGCGCCTACGCCGAGAGCGTGGCTGCCTGCGAGCGGGCGCTGGCGCTCGATCCGGACAACCTGATCGCCCACTTCGTAATGGCTGCCGCCCAGCAGGGCACGCAAGATTACGACGGCGCGCTGCGCAGCTACGACCGGGTGCTGGCCGTCGATCCCGCGCACGCCGAGGCGTGGCTCAACAAGGCCATTGCCCTGCAGGAAAGCGGCGACTGCCATGCCGCCCTGGCGCACTACGAACAAGGCCTGCGCCTGCAGCCCGACGCGGCCGACGGCTACGCCAACATGGGCGTGGCGCTGCATCGCCTGGGCCGCCACGACGAATCGATGGCGGCCTATCGGCGCGCGCTGGAACTGGCGCCGGACCTGGCGCTGGCGCACGCCAACATCAGCGCGCTGTATTACAACCTGCGCGACTTTGCCACCGCCGAGCACCATGCCCGCCAGGCGCTGGCGCAACGCCCCGAGTTCCTGCCGGCGCGGCGCAACCTGGTCTCGGCACTGATGCGGCAAGAGCGCTACACGGACGCGGTCGAGGAGTGCCTGGTGGGCCTGGCGCACGCACCCGGCGACGCGTCCCTGTATTCCGAGCTGGGCCGCAGTTACTTCAAGCTCGCTGACATCGACCAGGCCATGGCCAGTTTCGAGCGGGCGCTGGCGATCGAGCCCGGCCATCCCGAGACCCTGACCAGCATGGTGCCGATACTGCTCGACGAAGGGCAGTTCGACCAGGCGGAGGCGGCCTGCCGCCTGGCCATGCAAGGCTTGCCCGACGACGCTTCGTTGCGCAGCAACCTGCTGTTCATGCTCAGCCATGTCTCTTCCGACCCCGATAAGCTGTTCGAAGAACACTGCCTGTTCGGCGACCAGTACGAAGCGGCGCTGCGCCCGTCCTGGGCGCCGCACCCGAACCAGCCGGACCCCGACCGCAAGCTGCGCGTGGGTTTCGTTTCCGGCGACTTCAACAACCACGCACTGGTGAGCTTTTTCGAGCCGCTGGCGATCTTGCTGGCGCGCGAACCCGCCCTGGAGCTGCACGCGTTCTATAACAAGCTGATGGAGGACAAGACCACCTCGCGCCTGAAGCCCTTGTTTGCGCACTGGCACAGCATTGCCGAACTCACCCTCGATGGCGCCGAGCGGCTGGTGCGCGCGCAGGAAATCGACATCCTGATCGACCTGGCCGGCCATTCCGCCGCCAACCGTTTGCAGCTGTTCGCCCGCAGGCCGGCGCCGATCCAGGCCAGCTGGCTCGGCTACGCGGGCACCACCGGGCTGCTGGGGGTCGATTATTACATCAGCGACAAGTTGCGCATGCCGGTGGGCCGGTTCGATCGCCAGTTTACCGAACACATCGTACGCATCCCGCTGAGTTCCTCATTCCTGCCGGAACCGTACTCGCCGCCGATCAAGCCCTTGCCGGCGCTGACCACGGGGACGCTGACGTTCGGCAGTTTCAGCCGCGCCAACAAGCTCAGCCGTGAGGTCATCGCACTGTGGTCACGCGTGCTGCACGCCTTGCCCGATGCGCGCATGTTGCTGGGCGGCCTGGGCGCGGGGCGCTCGTCCGCAACCGTGCTCGGCTGGTTTGCCGACGAAGGCATTGCGGCCGACCGGCTCGACGTGCGGCCGCGCGGCTCGATGCGCGACTATCTGCTGCTGCACCACGAAATCGATGTACTGCTCAATCCGTTCCCCTACACCGGCGCCACCACCTTGCTGCACGGGCTGTGGATGGGCGTGCCCACCCTCACCATGACAGGCCCGACCATGGCCAGCCATGGCAGCGCGTCCTATCTGACCCACGTCGGTCTCGACGCGTTCGTCACCGAAGATCCCGATCTCTTCGTCAAGCGCGCGGTATTCTTGGCCAATAACATACCCACCCTTGCTGCCCTGCGCATCACGCTTCGCGCACGCTACAACGAGTCGCTGCTGGGACAGCCGGCCGTGGCCGCCTACGGCCTCGAACGCGCCCTGCGCATCATGTGGCAACGATGGTGCGCCGGCATTGCGCCGGGGCCCATCGATGTCGAACTGGACGATTTGCTGCCGGCTTCGGCAAGCGACAACATATGAAAAACATTCGCACGCCACAAGACCTGGCACTCCATGGCGCCGTCCCGGCGTTTGCCGAATCGCTGCACGTGGGCCGCCCCAACATGGGCGACCGCGCCGCGTTCATGCAATACGCCAACGACATCTTCGACCGCCGCTGGCTCAGCAACAACGGCCCGCTGGTGCAGCAGTTCGAGCGGGAGATCGAAGCCCATCTTGGCGTCAAGCATTGCGTGGCAATGTGCAACGGCACCATCGCGCTGGAAATCGCCATCCGCGCACTCGGCATGGAAGGCGAGGTCATCGTGCCCTCCTACACCTTCGTCGCCACCGCCCACGCATTGCAATGGCAATCGATCACGCCGGTATTTGCCGACATCGACCCGGTCACCCATCTGCTCTCGCCCGACGCGGTACGGCGCATGATCACCCCGCGCACCACCGGCATTATCGGCGTGCACCTGTGGGGCCGCGCCGCGCCGGTGCGCGAACTGCAGGACATCGCCGATGAGCACGGCTTAAAACTGATGTTCGACGCCGCGCACGCGTTCTCCTGCATGCACCAGGGCAGGATGATCGGCAACTTCGGCGCCTGCGAGGTGCTCAGCTTTCACGCCACCAAGTTTTTCAACACCTTCGAAGGCGGCGCCGTGGTCACCAACGACGACGAGCTGGCCCAGACCATGCGCCTGATGCGCAATTTCGGTTTTGCCGGTTTCGATCGCGTGGTCCATCCCGGCACCAACGGCAAGATGGTCGAAATCAACGCGGCCATGGGCCTGGTCAACCTGCAAGCGCTCGACGACGTGGTAGACGCCAACCGGCGCAACTACCACGCCTACCGCGACGCCCTGCGCGATGTGCGCGGCCTGCGCCTGCTGTCGATGGAGACGGGCGAACGGCACAACTACCAGTACGTGGTGGTGGAAGTCGGCCCCGAATGCCCGGCCACGCGCGACCAGCTGATCGACGCCCTGCAGGCCGAAAACGTCATCGCGCGCCGCTATTTCTGGCCCGGTTGCCACAATATGGAGCCGTACCGCAGCCTGTTCCCGCATGCGGGGCTGATGCTGCCGCACACCGGCGTGGTGGCGGCGCGCGTGATCGTGCTGCCGACCGGCCAGACCATGGATAGCGACATGATCGCCACCGTGGTGCAGATCATGCGCATGCGCATTCAAGAGCTGGGCTGATTGGACCGCACCATGTCGCAAGGCGTCCTGATACTTTCCGGTTATAACATCCGCGCCGTGGTCGCATTTTGCCGCTGGGCCACAGCGCGCGGGGTGCCGTTCCACCTGGTCGCGCGCGATGAGTCCGACCCGATCTTCCTCACCGATTACGCCGCGCAAGTGTTATTGACACGCGCCAGCCCACAGCTGGCACTGGCGCACCTGGTCCACTGGAGCGCGTTGCTGCGCGCGCAGCACGGTTACGAGCGGGTGCTGCTGCTGCCCTCGACCGAATTCCTCAACCGCTTCATGCTGGCGCACCGCGAAGAACTGAAACAGGCCGGCTGCGTGGTGCCGCTGGTGGGCCAGGCGCTGTATTGCCGGCTGTCGGACAAGTACAGCTTCGGCCGCCTGTGCAGCGAGGCCGGCATCGCCGTGCCGGTCGAATACGACAGCTTGCCCGAGCGGTTCCCGTTTGTCGCCAAGCCCCGCAGCTATGCCGGCATCGGTACCCGCCAGCTCAAGCCGCACCTGGTGTACGGTCCCGTCGAACGCGACCGGTTCCTGCTGTCGGAAGACCGTGGCGACTTTTATTATCAGCAATACGTCGACGGGCGCAGCCTGTACCTGCTTGCGTACGTGCCGATAAACGGGCAACCTGTGCTGTTTTCCCAGGAAAACCTGGTGCAGCAGCCCGAGGGCGGCTCGGTGATCCTGGCGCGTGCCGACGATTTCCATGTACACGCCGATGCCCTGCCCTACCTGGCGCTGCTCGCACGGGTCCGCTTTCATGGCCTGATCATGATCGAGGTGCGGCGCGCGGCCGACGGCACCTGCTACATGATCGAAGCCAATCCGCGCCTGTGGGGCCCGATGCAACTGGTGGTTGACCACCAGACCGGCATTTTCGACGCCTTCCTGGCCGACTACGGTTTCGGCACCGCAGCGCCAGCGGCAGCGGAAGTTTCTGCCGGCGCCGGACCCCGGCCCTGCTACTACTGGTCCGGCGGCTTGCGGGCCGGGCCGCCGAGCTATCACCACTTCAGCGCGGCCGCGCTGGCAGCGCAACAGGCGGCCATCGCTCCCGACGATATTTTCCATCGGCATGACAGCATGCCGCTTTACCGCCACGAACAGGCCCAGCCATGAACCATCCCACTCCGACCCTGGCCGAGCTGTACAGCCGGAATAGTAAACACAGCAACTACCAGGTGCTGGCCCGGCCGCTGCGCGCCCTGCTGGCCCAGGATCAACTGGCCATCAGTTCGCGCCACGAGGAAGCGCGCCTCGACTACCTGCTGGCGCGCCAGCCGGTACGCGGGCTGCGCCTGGCCGACATCGGCGGCAATACCGGCTTTTTCACCCTGGAATGCGCCAGCCGGGGCGCCGCCGAAGTCCTGTATTTCGAAGGCAACGCCGCCCATGCGCAATTCGTCACCGCCGCCGCACGGGAACTGGGGTTGGAACAGATCGTCAAGACCGAGGCGCGCTACGTCGATTTCCAGCACGACTTCCCCCCTGCTATCGACCTGTGTCTGCTGCTCAACGTGTTGCACCATATCGGCGACGACTACGGCGACCCGGGTCTGTCACGCGAGCGCGCGCGGCAGAGCGTGCTCGAAACGCTGAACCGCCTGGCCGGCTCGTGCCGCCACATGGCGTTCCAGCTCGGTTTCAACTGGAAAGGCGACCGCAACCTGCCGTTGTTCGACACCGGCACCAAGGCCGAGATGATCGCCTTCATCCGCGACGGCACGGCCGGGCGCTGGGCCATCGACCACATCGGTATTGCGACGGGCAGCGCCACGGGCGCCGCCTACCATGACCTGGACGACAACAATGTTGACCGCGATGACAGTTTGGGGGAATTTCTCAACCGGCCGCTGTTCCTGCTGCGTTCGCTGGCTTAAAAATAATTTCAGAATAATTTCAGAAAATTTCTGAAAAGCATTTAATCAAGCGTTCGCTGATGTCGCCTTGTGTAGTTGAGAGCAGGAAAACCCCGATGCTCTAAACTGACATCCCCCAACCCAGGAGTAACAACATGCTGAGCCTTCACACCAACAACGCTGCCCTGTCCGCACAGAACGCCATTGCTAAAACCCAGAGCAATCTGTCGACGTCGATGACGCGCCTGAGCACCGGCTACCGCATCAACACCGCATCGGACGATGCAGCCGGCCTGCAGATCGCCACCCGTCTGAAGGCTCAGACCAGCGGCATGGCCATGGCCATGAAAAACACCCAGAACGCTACCTCGATGCTGCAAACCGCATCGGGCGCCTTCAACCAGGTGACCAACATGCTGGTCCGCATGAAAGACTTGGCTACCCAGGCAGCCGACGTGTCGTCGAGCACCAAGGACAAGGAAGCCATGCAGTCCGAGTTCGACGCACTGGGCAAGGAACTGTCCAACGTGATGAACAACACCACCTTCGGCGGCACCAAGCTGCTGACCGGCGGCACCCTGGCCAGCTCGATGACCTTCCAGATCGGCGCTTCGCAGTCGGAAACCATGACCGTGACCGTGGCCAGCGCCATGAGCGGCCTGACCAGCTCGCTGAGCTCGGCATCGTCGAACTACACCACCGCCATCACCAACGCCGCTGAACTGACCTCGAACGCCAACGCCACCATCCAGCTGCTGTCGGACGCGATCGACAAAGTCGGTGTTGTGAACTCGGCACTGGGCGCGACCATCAACCGTCTCGACCACATCAACAGCAACCTGTCGAACATTTCGACCAACACCGAATCGGCTTCCGGCCGTATCATGGACACCGACTTCGCGACCGAATCGGCTTCGATGACCTCGAACCAGATGTTGCTGCAAGCTGGTACCGCGATGCTGAAGCAAAGCAACAGCATGTCGTCGCTGGTTATGTCCCTGCTGCAATAATATTGCATCGCTCCGGCGCCCGAGGGCGCCGGCCGCACAGGAGCCAACCGGCATGTCGGTTGGCTTTTTTTTCACCCTGACTTTAATGAGCAGCCCAGATGGTAGACCGTATCGGCGCCGCCGCGCGCCCCGTCAGCATTCCCGACCGGCAGACTCAGCCAGGTCCGGTGCTGCGCGGCCCGCTCGACCCGGTCAGCCGCTACCCGGTGGGCCCGCTGCCACCGGCAGTGCCGGTCACCGTGGGCACCCTGCTCGACGCCCCCGACGCGCCGTCGGCGGCCAATCCGGCCCTGCAGACACTGGCCGAGGTCCTGCAAGGCGTGGCCGATGCCGGCGAGTCGTCGGCCATGCGGCCGAACCAGGTTTTTCTCTCGCGCCAGCTGACCTGGCATCCGCCCGACGCCGCCATGATGGCCGCCTCGTGGCAAGTCATGGTGCGCACCTACGGCCAGCAGCGCGCCGCCTGGCTCGAGCAGTCGAAGGGCCAGCATGTGCCGTCGAGCCTGTTCATGGCCGACCACAATCCATCGGCCGTGCGCGACGGCCGTCCAGGCTTGCCGCTGGTAACTGAAATGGAACCGTGGCGCTTTGCCGTCTTCGCCTGGGGCGCCGAACGCCTGGTGCTCAAGGTGGTGGCCCGCGCGCCCGAGGACGAGGCGCCGCGCCGGCGTCGCCCGCGGGTGGCGCTGCGGCTGGAATTGATGTTGCCCGGCATGGGCCGGGTGGTGATCCAGATCGAACCGAGCAGCACCAACGGCGTGCTGATGGAAGTGGGCGCGGCGCACACCTCGGCCATGCAGTTCATGCGCGAAACGCTGCCGCAGCTCGCCGCACTGGTCAACCGTTACGGCCTGACGGTAGTACGCTGCCGCCTGCGCCGCATGATTCCGATCGACGGTCCCGAACTCGACCCCCCCCCCGCCCACACTGCCATGCTGACGGCCCCGCTGTTCAAGGCCATGGCCGACATGGCAGTGCTGCTCTCCACCCCGCCGCCGTCGGGGGCGTGAGCCGGGTCATCCGACCGTGCCGATGATGCTCACTTCGCGGTTTTCCGGAATTTCATTGTAAGACAGCACGTGCAGGCCGGGCGCGAACAGGCGCGCGTAGCGCGCCAGCAGCGGCCGGATTTGCGGCAGCACCAGCAGCAGCGGCGGGGTCGCCTGCTGCTTCATCTGTTCGCGCGCCACCGGCATATTCACTTGCAACTGGGCCAGCAGGTTGGGGTCGATCGGATAGTTGTCGAGCACCACTTTACCGCCCTGGCGAGCCTGGTTTAACGAACCGAGCAGCATGTTTTCCAGGTCGCCGCCCAGGTTGAATGCCTGCATCTCGGTACGCTGGCCGAACAGCGCGCTGACGATCTGGCGCCGCAGCGCGCAGCGCACTTCCGCCGCCAGCAAAATCGGGTCCTTGGTGGTCTCGGAGCTGTCCACCAGGGTCGTGGCGATCGGTACGATGTCCTTGAGAGAGACGTTCTCCGCCAGCAGCACGCGGAACACGCGCAGCAGCTGGGTGTGGGTGAGCGACTTGTCGAGCGTGCCCGCCAGCTTGGGCGACAGTGCATTCAAGCGTTCGATCAGGTGCGGTACGTCTTCGTGGCGGAACAGCTCGGGCAGGTATTCCCGGATCAGCTTGGACAAATGGGTCGCGATCGCGCTCGACGTCTCCACCACCTGGTAACCGAGTCCCAGCGCATTGGCCTTCTCGCTGGTCTCGATCCACGTCACCGGCATGCCGTACGCCGGTTCGATCCCGGGGATGCCGTCGATGCTGCCGTAGACATTGGGCGACGGGATCGCCATCAGGCGGTCGGCAAACACTTCGCCCTGGGCCACCACGCAGCCCGACAGGATCACCGAATACTGCGACGGCTTCATGCCAAGGTCGTCGCGCACCGAGATCGGCGGCAACAGCAGCCCCATTGCCTCCGACAGGCTCTGGCGCACGCCGCGCACGCGCTTGACCAGCGGTTCGCCCTGCGACTTGTCGATCAAACTCACCAGCTTGTAGCCGAGCGCCACCTGCAGCGGCTGGGTGACCGGCAGGCTTTGCCATTCGATCTCGGGCGCGTCTTCGCGCAGCGCCTTTTCGATAGCGGCGATATGCGTGGTGTCGGGCGCCTTGACCTGCTGCCCCAGCTTCCAGCCCACGTACGCCAGCACGATGGCAAACGGCATGAACATCTGCCATGGCATGCCCGGCACCAGCGCCAGGATGAACATCATGCCGGCGGCGCTGAACATCACCTGCGGCGAGGTCAGGACCTGGTTGCCCACCTGCTGCTCGAAGTCGCCGGTGTCGGAAATGCGGGTGACCAGGATGGCGGCGGCGGCCGACAGCAGCAGCGCCGGGATTTGTGCGACCAGGCCGTCACCGATGGTCAGCAGCGCATATTGCTTGAACGCGTCGCCAAACGACATGTCCTGCATGATGGCGCCGATCGCCACACCGCCCACCATGTTGATGATGAGAATGAGGATACTGGCCACGGCGTCGCCGCGCACGAATTTCGAGGCGCCGTCCATGGCGCCGTAGAAGTCGGCCTCGGCCGCCACGTCCTTGCGCCGCACCTGCGCCTGTTCCTGGTTGATCAGGCCGGCATTGAGGTCGGCGTCGATTGCCATCTGTTTACCGGGCAAGGCATCCAGGGTGAAGCGTGCCGATACTTCGGAAATCCGCTCGGCGCCCTTGGTCACCACCATGAAGTTAATGATCATCAGGATCACGAACACCACGATACCGACCACGTAGTTGCCGCCGATGACGACATGGCCGAACGCTTCGATCACCTGGCCGGCAGCGTCCGTGCCCTGGTGGCCGTGCAGCAGCACCACGCGGGTGGAGGCCACGTTCAAGGTCAGCCTGAGCATGGTGGTGGCCAGGATCACGGTCGGGAATACCGAGAAATCCAGCGGCCGTCGGGCCGACACCGACACCATGATGACGATCAGGGCCAGCACGATGTTGAACGTAAACATCACGTCCAGCAGGAATGGCGGCAACGGCAGGATGATCATCGCCAGGATCGCCAGCAGGAAGGCCGGGGTGGCGAACTTGTGGCGGCGCGCCTCGACGATCAGCGCTTTGAAGAAATTCATGACTGCTTAACCTCGCTCATGGATGTGGGTACGACAACTTCGGTGGGTGGGACCGGCCGGGCATTGCGGCGCCCGCTGTGGAACGCGCGCAATTGCAGCACGTAGTTCAGCACCTGCGACACCGCCTGGTACAGCTGCACCGGGATCTGCTGGTTGACCTGGCTGGTGTTGTAGATGGCGCGCGCCAGCGGCGGCAGCTCCATCACTTCGATCTCGAATTCTTTGGCCAACTGGCGGATGTACAGCGCCATCTCGTCGACGCCCTTGGCCACCACGAACGGCGCTTCGGCACGGTCATGATCGTACTTCAACGCCACCGCGTAATGCTCCGGGTTGACGATGACGACGTCGGCGGTGGGCACCGTCTTGCGGGCGCTGCCGCGCGCCAGGGCCCGCTGCAGCTGGCGGATCCGGCTTTTCACTTCGGGCCGGCCCTCGCTGGTCTTGTGTTCTTCCTTTTGATCCTGCTTGCTCATGCGCTGGTTCTTGGCGAAAAAATACGCCTGCGCCGGCACATCGACCAGCGCGAACAGCACGAAAATCACCACCATCGCCATCAGCCCGTCCATCATCAGCGACGCGCCCGCCACCATGGCCTGCCCCATCGGCATGTGCTGCAACTCCATGTAGGCGCCGACGGTCGAGCGCGCCATGTGGATGAGGACGGAGATCAGCACGCCGGCCTTGGCGATCGAAATCAACAGCTCGGTGCCGTGCTTGGCGCCGAACAGGCGGCCCAGGTTGGCCATCGGGTTCATGCGCGAAAGCTTGGGCGCCCAGTTCTTGGTGGACACCACCCAGCCACCGGGGATCATCGCTCCCATCATGATGCACATCGGAACGATGAACAAGGGCAGCACCATCTTGATGAATAACCACATCGACGTGATGAACAGCGTGGACATGGTGTTCTCGATCGCGCCTTCGCTGTCGAACGGCGCAAAGCTGGTATGAAAAATCGCGTTGATGTCGGTCATATAGCTGGGCAGCAGGTACACGAACAATTTCAGGCTGACCAGGATGCCGATCGCGGTGGCCAGGTCGCGTGACCGGACCACCTGCCCCTCGTCGCGCGACTTCTTGAGTTTCTGGGCTGACGCCTTTTCGGTCTTGTCGCCGGTGCTGCCCTGGTCAGCCATGGGCGGCCGCCTGCATCTGCTGGCGTATCATTTCCAGCACCTGGTTGGTCATGCGCACGTAGTGCTCGGGAATGAACTTCACCAGCTCCCCCAGCATCATCAGCCCGAAAATGGTGATCACGGCAAAGCCGAGCGAAAACAGGTTCAGGCTCGGCGCCACGCGGTTCAAAAAGCCGAAACCCAGTTGCACCACGATGGTGGCAAACACCACTGGCAACGCCAGCAGCATCGCCGCCGAAAAAATCCACGCCACGTTGTAGGCCACGGCGTTGAGCAGCAGCGGCGAGTAGCCGTGCCCCAGGGGCCAGGCCTGGAAACTCTGGCCGAGAATGCCAACGATGACCAGGTGGCCGTCGATGGCAAAGAACACGATGATGGCCAGCGTGGACAGCAGTGCCGACACCACGTCCGACGACTGGCCGTTGAGCGGATCGTTCATCACCGCCATCGACAAGCCCATCTGCGAAGTGACCATATAGCCGAGCACGCCGACGACCGACATCGCGAAGTGGAATGCCAGGCCCAGCACGAAACCGATCAGCCCCTGCTCGATGGTGGCGACCACGCCGTGCATGGAAAACGGATCGATCGGCGCGTGCTGCGCGCCAATGCCACCGGTCAGCGGCAGCATGACGATGGACAACACCAGCGCGAGCAGGATGCGCACCGTGACCGGCGTGACCGCCTCGCCCAGCACCGGCGCGCCGATGAACATGGCCAGGATGCGGCAGAACGGCCACCAGATCGCGGTAAGCATGGGCAGCAGGTTGGCCAGGACCGGTTCCATGGGCAGCTAGCCCACCAGGGTGGCGGCGCGGGTAAAGATCGAGACGCAGTAATCCATCAGGTAGCCGGACATCCAGCGCCCCATCAGGATCACGGCCAGCAGGGTCACCAGCAGCTTCGGTAAAAAGCTCAGCGTTTGTTCGTTGATCTGGGTGGCGGCCTGGAAGAGCGCCACGATCAGGCCCACGACCAGGCCGGGCACCACCAGCATGACCACCATCAGCATCACCATGTGCAGCGATTCGGCCACCAGGTCGACGGCGATTTCAGGAGTGAGCATGCAAGTTCCCCTTCGCCGTCAGTAGGCCTGGATACTGGTGACCAGCGTGTTGACCGTCAGCGTCCAGCCGTCGACCAGCACGAACAGCAGCAGCTTGAACGGCAGGGAAATGACCAGCGGCGACAGCATCATCATCCCCATCGCCATCAGCACCGAGGCCACCACCAGGTCGATTACCAGGAATGGAATGAACAGCATGCAGCCGATCTGGAACGCGGTTTTCAGTTCCGACAGCACGAACGCGGCCAGCTTGACCGTGAAGGCGTGCTTGGTCGGGTCGGTGACATTATCTTCGCCGGCCAGGTGGGCGATCTGCCTGAGCGCGGCCTTGCTGGTTTGCGCGAGCATGAAGCGCGATACCGGCTGCTGGGCGATCTGCAGCGCGGTGTCGAGGCCGATCTTGTCCTGGTCGTAGGGCACGAACGCTTCGGTCCAGATCTGGTCGCCGATCGGACGCATCACCAGCAAGGTCAGGATCAGCGCCACGCCGGTAATCACGCGGTTGGGCAAGCCCTGCTGCAAGCCCAGGGCCTGGCGCAGCAGCGACAGCACGATCACGAAGCGGGTAAAACTGGTCATCATCATGACCATCACCGGGAGCAACCCCAGCAAGGTCATGATGATCAGGATCTGCATCTTGACCGTCAGTTCGGTCCTGGCGCCTGGCACCACGTTGGCCAGCAGGTCCACCGCGTGGGCGGCGCCCGGCAGCATGGCCAGCGCCACGGCCAGCGCAGCGCCGGCCAGCATGCCGATCTTCACCTTGTGCGTCGCCAGCTTGCCGGATCTTGACTCGACTACGGTCATGGGGTCATCAGGTCCAGGTTCAGACCGTCGAGGTCCAGTACCTTGAGGCCGTAGTTCTCGCCGGCCACGACCACTTCGGCGCGGCCGATGGCAGTGCCGTTGACCTTGATCACCAGCGGTTCGCCGGCCAGCACGTCGAGCTCGACCACGCTGTCGGGGCCGATGGCCATCAGGTCTTGCAGCGAGATGCGGGCGGAGCCCACTTCGAGCGTCAGCGTGACCGGGATCTTGCGCATCATGGCGGGCAGGTCGCGGCGCGGCGCCTGGGCGGCCACCGAGGTGTCGGCCAGCTCACCGCCGACTTGCTCGATGATCATTTCGTCGGACAGGTCTTCCAGCAGGGCGTCGTTGGGGTTGGCTACGTTCATGTTCATCGTTATTCAGCATCTTCAAAGGAGGTGAGGCAAAGTTTGCCCTTGTGCTCGGTCACGGCGGCCGTGAACAGGCGCGAGTCCTCGAGCAGGACGTCGGCCCGGTGCAAGCTGATCGGGATGATATCGCCGACTTGCAGGTCGTACAGGCTGCCCAGCATGACTTCCTTGCTGGCAAGGCGGCCCGTGATGCCCAGGTGCAGGCGCTGGGCCAGCGGACCTGCCGGCTTGCGCTTCTTGGCGCCGTCGCGGTCGCGCAGCAGGCCGCGCAACACGCTGGCCATCAATTGCTTGTCGAGCGCGAACCAGAAGCGGCCCGCCGTCACGCCGCTGGTGACGCCGGCGAGACTGACCACGATTACCCAAGCGCCCTTGGCGGGCTGGGCGCCGGTGGTCGGCTTGAAACCATAATCTTCGACCGGTTCTTCAGCGGTGGCCGATTCGCCGCTCGGCAACCGTGCGCCTGGCGCCAGGTTAGCCTCGGGCAGATTGGCCTCGATGCGGCCGGCCAGGATGCCGGCTAACTGTTGCCCTAAAACCACAGCCAGGCGTTCCTCCGTGGCCGTCACGCGCACCGTTGCTTCGTCCACCTCGGCCACGCTGTCGCTCTTGGCGCCGCTACTATAGCGATAGTTGAGGACGCTGAGCAACACCTTGCGCTCCAGCGAAAAAGCGATCTGGCCGGCTGGCGCGGCAAAGCTGAGCCAGCGGTTGTTGGGGGTATTGCTACCATCGATGCGGCTGAACTGCACGTCGCCGACCTGGAAGCCGCCCCAGTAGCGCCGGTGCATATTCAGGCGCATGGACTGGATAAGGTCGTCACGCAACTGCGCCGCAAAGATGGGCAGCAGGTGCACGGGACGCCCTAACAGCGAGGGGTCCAGGACTTGATGTTGCGCAGTTTGTTTCGTCATTGTCGTATCAGGGGATGGTCCGGAAAATCGCACTAAATTTGCACCACGGTGCATCATCGCACCTCTCGGCCACGAACAACAGGCCGAGCGGGATTCGACACATAAATTTATTCATTGCAACAGCATAACTGAAAGTAGGATGCTTCCGGTAGCGACAGCATACCCGAAAATTCACATTATTGCCATTGAACAATATTCCCCTTGAATTGTGTCATGCGTCGTGTCGCATCGTGTTTACGCAGGGCAAATAAACCTTTACAGGAGTATTGCTAGCCGGTAAGCTTATTCCAGCATTACTTGGTATTCGCTGCAACGCAACAAACCTTTCGCATCGTGCTTAGTGAATGATTTATAACGATATTTACTCAAAGAAAACATGATAAAAGGCCTTTGCAGCATGCGGCGCGTCGCCCCGCCAAGCGACAGTCAAACGTGACTTTTTTTTCGGATTTCCCCCTAATTTTACATTCAGCGCCATATTACCTGGCTGGCCGCGCCTGCTTTGTCGTCCGGATTTATCCGACAGATAAGATGGCAAATTCAGCAACACTGTGACATATACAACATGCAGTGTCGCATGAACGGAACACGCAGGCGCGCAGGGTCAGTCAGCCCTTGCTGCGGGGTGGCAATCTGACTATGTTAGGGACATCAACGCTGTAGTAACCGGAGGTAGCAATGAGTAACGGAATCGCAGGCCTGATCCAGGCCGACCTGGCCGCGCTGACCAACGCCGCGCAAGCGCTGTCTAACGCTGCCGTGGCCCCCGCCGGCCAGTTCGGCGCCAGTACGCCGCACCAGGGCTTCTCGTTTTCCCAGGCCATGCAAGACACCATCGGCAAGGTCAACGACGGCGATGTCGCCGCCGGCCAGAAAATGGCCGACGTGGAATCGGGCAAAAGCGACGACCTGATCGGCGCCATGTTGTCGAGCCAGGAAGCGAGCCTGTCCTTCTCCATGTTGATGCAAGTGCGTAACAAGGTGATGGGCGGCCTCGACGAACTCATCAAGTTGCCGTTGTAATGACCCGCTGTAACCGCCTGCGAAAGTCCATCCGTGATTAACACCCTCAAGACCGCCTTCGGCCGCTGGCGCACCAACCCGGCCGCCATGTCCGTGTCCCCCAGCCTGCTCAAGAACCTCTACCCGCTGCTGCTGCTGGCGATCGGCGTGACGGCCTTGGTGCTGATGCTGCTGTGGAAAGACCAGTCCGATTACAAGCCGGTATTCGGCGCGCGTGAAAAAGTCTCGGCGTCCGACATGATGAATGTACTGGAAACCGAACGGGTGCCTTACCGCGTGCACCCGGAAAGCGGCCAGGTCCTGGTACCGGCCGACATGCTGGGCAAGGTCCGCATGCTGCTGGCCGCCAAGGGCGTCACCGCGCAGCTGCCGGCCGGCCTGGAACTGATGGACAAGAACGATCCGCTGGGCGTGTCGCAATTCGTCCAGGACGTGCGCTTCCGCCGCGGCCTCGAAGGCGAGCTGGCGCAATCGATCATGACCCTGGACGCGATCGCCCATGCGCGCGTGCACCTGTCGATTGCCAAGTCGAGCTCGTTTGTTTCGTCCGATGGCGACAAGTCGTCGGCCTCGGTGGTGGTCGCACTCAAGCCGGGCGCCACCCTGCAGCCGGAAGCGATTGCTGCCGTGATCAACATGGTGTCGGGCAGCGTGGCCAGCCTGGCGCCGGCGCGTGTCAGCCTGGTGGACCAGGCCGGCAACCTGCTGTCGTCGCACGTGGACCTGTCCGAAGGTTTCGATGGCGCCGCCGGCGGCAACGAAGCAGCCAAGCGCTACCAGGACGACGTCAAGCAAAACATCAAGGGCCTGCTCGGTCCGGTGATCGGCGACGACAACTTCCGCCTGTCGGTGGCCGCCACCGTCAGCAACGACCGGGTCGAAGAAACGGTCGAGAAATACGGCGCCGATCCGAAGGTGACGAGCGAAGCGATGCGCGAAGAGCAGGACCGCAACCGCATGGTGATGGGCGTGCCGGGCACGCTGTCGAACCGCGCGCCGCCGGCTAATGCCAATCCGGCCGACGCCGCCAAGCCCGCCACCGATCCGGCCACCGGCAACGACGGTACCGCGCGCAAGAACGCCACTACCCGCCAATACGCTTATGACCGCAGCATCACCCAGACCAAGCGCAGCCGTGGCAGCCTGGAAAAACTGAGCGTGGCCGTGGTGTTGGCGCAGGCCGCCGCGCCGACGCCGGCCTCCGGCTGGAGTGCGGCCGAGATCGCCAATATCGACAAGCTGCTGCGCAACGGTCTCGGCATCAACGCCGAGCGCGGCGACCAGCTGGTGGTCTCCGCCATGAACTTCCCGGCCAAGGCTGCCGTGGTGCCGTGGTGGCAGGAACGCGACAACGTGGTCGATATCAGCTCGTACGTGATTTACGGCGTCGGCTTCCTGCTCGGCTACCTGCTGCTGCTGCGTCCACTGATGCGCCTGGTAACGATGCGCTTCGCCCCGGACCCGAAGGAACAGGCCCGCACTGCCACCGAGCGCCGCGCAGCCGAAGCGGCCGCCGTGGCCGCCGCCCGCGAAGCCAAAGACGCCAATGGCAACCCGGTTGCCGCGCTGCCTGGCACTCCTGCCGTGCCGGCGCTGGGCGCCGACGGCCTGCCGGCGCTGCCAAGCGCCACTGGCCCGACCACCATGGTGCCGCTGCTGGAAAACTACGATCTGCCGCCACCAGGCTCGGCGGTGGATGTGATGGTCGATCACCTGAAAGTACTGGCCGAGAAAGAGCCGGAGCGCGTCGCCGAAGTCGTCAAACAATGGATGCAGAAAAATGGCCGAACTCAATAATTACCAGGATAACGACGGCGAATTTGGCGCTCAAGCCAAGCTGACGCCGGTCGAACAGGCCGCCATCGTGCTGCTGAGCATAGGCGAGGAACCGGCTGCCGCCGTGCTGCGCTGCCTGTCGCGCGAGGAGCTGATCGAAGTGACGCAAGTGATGTCGCGCATGAGCGGCATCAAGGTCGAGTCGGTCAAGCACGCGATGCAGACCTTCTTCGACGACTACCGCCAGCAGTCGGGCGTGCATGGCGCGTCGCGCAGCTACCTCAAGCGCTCACTGGACCTGGCGCTCGGCTCCGACCTGGCCAACACGGTGTTGAACAACATCTACGGCGACGAACTGCGGCCGAAGATGGCGCGCCTGCAATGGGCTTCGCCGAAGTGGCTGGCCGAGTACATCTCCAACGAGCACGTACAGATGCAAGCCGTGTTCCTGGCCTTCCTGCCGCCGGCGCTGGCCGGCCAGATTATCGACGCACTGCCGCTCGAAGGCCGCGACCTGGTGTTGCTGAACCTGGCGCGCATGGACGAGATCGACCGCGAACTGCTGCAAGAGCTCGATGAGCTGGTGGTGCGCTGCCTGAGCTCGTTCGATTCGCAAAGCACCAGCGTCGAAGGCATCCGCCAGACCGCCGAGATTCTCAACCGCCTGCCGGGCAACCGCGCGCAGATGGTCGAACTGCTGCGCGCCCACGACCCGGACGTGGTCTCGAAGATCGAACTGTCGATGTACGATTTCCTGATCCTGGCCAACCAGTCCGAAAATGCGCTCTCGCGCATCATCGAGGAAGTACCACTCGAGCAATGGGCGATCGCGCTCAAGGGCGCCGAAGTGTCGATTCGCGATGCCATTCTCAAGACCATGCCGAAACGCCAGGCGCAAGCGTTCGAGGACATGATGCGCCGCGCCGGCCCGATGCCGATGTCACGCATCGAGCAAACCCGCCAGGAAATCATGAACACCGTCAAGGCCCTGGCCGACAACGGCGAAGTCGAGATCCAGCTGTTTGCCGAACAGGTGGTTGAATGAAGCAATTCCGCGCCTACCGCTTTCCGCCGCTGGCCCAGTTCACCAGCATGGCGCAGCAGCGCGCGGCCGCCAACGGCAACGCCGGGGGCGGTGACGCCGGCGCCCAGTGGGCCGCCTCGGTCACCGAAGGCTTCGAACAGGGTCAGCGCGACGGCTATGAAATCGGCCTGGCCCGCGGCCAGGAAGACGGCTACGAAGCCGGCCGCAACGCCGGCCAGCAGCAAGGCCGCGAAGAAGGCCGCCACGAAACCCTGGTCGCCTACGACCAGATGGCACGCCCGGTCGATGCCATGCTCAAGAGTTTGAAGAAGTTGCGTGCCGACTACCGCGCCGCCCAGCGCAAGGAAGTGGTGGACCTGGTGGCCAAGGTGGCGCGCCAGGTGATCCGCGCCGAACTGGCCTTGCAGCCGGTGCAGCTGATGTCGCTGGTGGAGGAAACCCTGGCCTCGATGCCGCCCACGCGCGAAGACATCGACGTTTACCTCAATCCCGAAGAACTCAAACGCATCACCGAGCTCGATCCCAAGCGTTCCAAGAAATGGCACCTGATCGGCGACGCCCGCCTGGAAGTGGGCGAATGCCGGATCAAGGCTGGCGATAATGAAGTCGATGCTGGCTGTCATCAACGTCTTGCTGCGGTCATGGAACAGGTCGATAATCAGTTGCAGGCCGCCGACGGCGGTGATGAGGACGAGACGGAGGACGAACAGTGATCGCCGATGCCTTGCGCAATCTCGAACTGGGCAGCGTTCCCATGGCCACCCCCACGGGTCGGCTGGTGGGCGCATCCGGTTTGCTGCTCGAGGCGGTCGGCTGTCCCTTGCATACCGGCCAGCGTTGCCAGATCGAGACAGTGAGTGGCGAATGGCTCGACGCCCAGGTCGTCGGTTTCCGCGACAAGGTGTCGTATTTGATGCCCTTCAAAAAGGCGGTCGGCCTGACCACCGGCGCGCGGGTGTTGCCTTCGCCCGACAAGATCAACCTGCAAATCGGTTCCGGCTGGCTGGGCCGCATGGTCAACGGCCTCGGCGAGCCGATCGATGGCCTGGGCAAGCTGGGCGGCGACTTTCCGCTCGACTCGCAGCCGCCGCGCATCAACCCCCTCAAGAAAAAACCGGTCACCGAACCGCTCGACGTCGGCGTGCGCGCCATCAATTCCATGCTGACCCTCGGCCGCGGCCAGCGCGTGGGCCTGATGGCCGGTTCCGGGGTCGGTAAATCGGTGCTGCTGGGCCTGATGACGCGGCAGACCGTGGCCGACGTGGTCGTGGTGGGTTTGATCGGCGAACGCTCGCGCGAGGTGCGCGAATTCGTCGATATGTCGCTGGGCAAGGAAGGCTTGCAGAAGGCGGTGCTGGTCATCGCCCCGGCCGACGAAAGCCCGCTGATGCGCATCATGGCGACCGAACTGTGCCACTCGATCGCCGCGCACTACCGCGACCAGGGCAAGAACGTGCTGCTGCTGGTCGATTCGCTGACCCGCTACGCGATGGCGCTGCGCGAAGTGGCGCTGGCGCTGGGCGAGCCGCCGGCCACCAAGGGTTATCCGCCATCGGTATTTTCCGCCCTGCCCCAGCTGGTGGAATCGGCCGGCAACGGCGAAAACCAGGTGGGCAGCATGAGCGCCATCTACACCGTGCTGGCCGAGGGCGACGACCAGCAGGATCCGGTAGTCGATACCGCGCGGGCGATTCTCGACGGCCATATCGTGCTGACCCGCGAGCTGGCCGAGCGCGGCCATTACCCGGCGATCGACATCGGCCAGTCTATCAGCCGCTGCATGAGCCAGGTGATCACGCCGGAACACATGCACGCGGCGCGCGCCCTGAAAGCGAGCATGTCGCGCCACGACCGCGTGCGCGACCTGATACCGCTGGGCGCCTATGTGCCGGGCGCCGATCCGGTCACCGACAAGGCCGTGATGCTGCACCCGCGCGTGGAACAGTTCCTGTGCCAGGGCACCAAGGAAGAAGCGCCGTACGCGCCGTGCATCAACCAACTTGAAACGCTGATGAAGTGACACCTTGAAGTGAGTCCGACACCATGAGCCAGCACAACATCCGCAACCTGACCACCCTGGTCGCCCTGCGCAACACCGAGGTCGAACGGCTGCAGAGCGAAATGGCCGAAAAGGCAAGCTTGCGCGACCGCTACCAGAAAAACCTCGACCGCCTGACCGGGCTGTACGTGAACATGGGCGCCAGCGGCAACCTGCACCCTGCCCTGGCCGGCAACTGCGGCGACTACAAGCAGGCCGTGATGGTGATGGCCGACAACCACCGGGTGGACCTGCATTTGCACGAAGCCGACATGGCGGTGTCGCAGCAGGCGCTCAACGCAGCCTGGGCCAAGCGCGAGGTACTCGGCAAGGTGCTCGACAAGCAGCACAAGGTCGTGCAAAAACAGCAAAATTCCAAGGAACGCAAGCAGCATGATGAACTGGCAACGCAATCATGGTGGCGCGGGCAAAAGTAAATGGGCTTGCGCGCAACACCCGAAAAATAGTTAAAAAACTTTTCATAGGGAAACGATTAAGGTCGCCTTGTATCAGGGTACACTCACTCATTGTTTCCAGGAGCAACAAAATGGCCGTCATCACCAGTCCAACCTACGATCCGCAAACCACGGCCACCAACCTGGCCAACGCCTATATCAAGGCGCCCCAGGCCGTGCTCGACGCCCAGGTGGCCCGGAACAAATCCGACACGGCCGCGATGGCAACGCTGGGCTCGGCATTGTCCACGTTCCAGAGCGCAATCAATGCGCTGGCCAGCGGCTCCGGCAAGACCATCAGTGCGCGCGGGGCCACCTTCAGCGACACCAGCATTGCCACCGGCAGCGCCGGTGCGCTTGCTGCCGCCGGCAGCTATTCGTTCTACGTGGAACAGGTGGCCACGGCCGGCCAGGTATCGTATGGCATCAGCGATGGCCTGGCGCCGAACAATGGCAAATTGAACATCAAGCTCGGTGACAACTCGGTCATCGAGATCGACCTGGCCACGGCCAACACCGACAACAACGGCGAACTGACGCCGAAGGAAATCGCCGCCGCCATCAACGCAGCGGCCGACAACGACGGCAAGCTGACCGCATCGACCATCACCATCAACGGCGACACCCGCCTGGTGCTGACCTCGACCAAGACCGGTAAGGATGCCGGCGTGGAAGAGATCACGCTGACCGGCGCCAGCGACCAGACGCTGGCCGACGATCTGGCGGACAAGACCACATTGACCGCCGCCAACAACGCGATTGTCTGGTCCGGCCCCAAGACCACCGGCACCAAGATCGAACAGGCTTCCAACACCTTCACCGTCATCGACGATGTGAGTTTCACCATCGCCAAGGCGCAGGGCGCCAGCGATGCGCCACTGACGCTCAAGGTGGGCGCCGACACTGCCGCCACCACGGCCAATGTGCAGTCGTTTGTCACCGCTTATAACAATTTATATACCGCGATCGGCGCCCTGACCCAGGCCGGCAATGCGGCCAATGGCGTCTCCGCCGGCGTATTGAGCGCCGATTCGGGCGTCAAGGCGCTGCGCGACCAGCTCGGTACCGCCTTGCGCGCAGCCACCGGCGGCCTGTCCCTGGTCAGCTTTGGCATTACCGGCAACCGCGACGGCACCCTGTCGCTCGATACGGCGCGCCTGACCAAGGCCGTGGCCGCCAACCCGGGAGCGCTGGACACCATGTTCGGCAGCTCGTCGTCGCTGGGCCTGAACGATAGTGGCGTGTTGGGCAAAATGAACAAGCTGATCAGCACCTGGACCGACGCCTCCAGGGGTACGATCTCGGTGCGCAAGCAGGCCAGCGCCAAGCTGCAAAGCCAGCTGGCCGATCGCCAGACCGCGTTGGAGGTGCAGTTCAACAACGCCTATCGCCGCTACCTGACCCAGTTTACGACGTTGCAGCAGTTGCAGTCGTCGATGACCAACACGTCGAACCTGTTCACGGAGCTGTTCTCCAGCAGCAGCAAGACGTAAGCAGTAAAACCCAAGCATCAACCCGGGCGGCACCCGCCGCCTTTACACAGTACGGTGAACACCATGTTGAATCACGAAGCTTATAGCAGTTACCACGCCACCAACCTCGACGCGCAGGTCGCCCGCGCCTCGCCGGTCGAACTGGTGCTGGTCCTGACCGACGGCCTGCTCGAAGAGCTGGCGCGCGCGCGCGGCCATATCGCCGGCAAGCGCTACGAGCTCAAGGCGATCAGCCTGAACAAGTGCACCGACATCATCAACGGTCTGTCGAGCTCGCTCGACTACGACAACGGCGGCGAGGTCGTCAAGAATCTCGGCCGCCTCTACGAATACTGCGCCAGCCGCCTGTACACGGCGGGCATCAATCTCGACCCGCTGGTGATCGACGAAGTGATCGCGCTGTTGACCACCATCAAGAAAGGCTGGCTTGGCGTCCAGGCCAAGGCCAATGGTGGATAGGCAACGCACACTGCTGTCGCTGACGCAAAAAATGCATGCCGCAGTCGGCGCGGAAGACTGGTCGATGCTGGCGGCGCTGAACACGCTGCTGTCCTCGACCCTGCCGCAGATGGCGGCGCAAGGTCCATGGGACGCGGCCGAAAAGGCCGCCCTCTCGGCCCTGTACCAGGTACACCAGGAAGCCGCCCGCCGCTGCGACCTTGCCACCGCAGAAGTCGGCCGCAAGCTCAGCGAATTGCAGGCGAATAAAGAAGGCTTGCTCGCCTACGCGCTGGACAGCGAGCTGGCAGAAAACGGATATACAGCATGACCATGACCATCACCAGCCCGGCGACGCCGGGCACCACCAGCGCCGCCGGCGCCGGGATTGCACCAGCCAGCCAGCCAGGTGCGAGCGAAGATTTACGGCTGACCGGCATCGTTGGCCGCCAGCGCGCGCCGGCTGGCGCCCCGGTCAACGCCGCTGCGCCGGGCATGCCGGCCCTAACGGTCGACCGCGCCGCGCAAGCGCCGCGGTTTGCGCACGTGATGGACACGGCCACCGAAGGTGACGCGACCGTTGCTGCACCCGCGGCCGCTACTGCCATGAAAGAGCCTGCCGATACCGATGCCGACATCGCCGCCGCAGTGGCCCCCACCGTCATCATCGCCCCCGCCGTCGCGCTGCCTGCCCTGGCCGGCAACCGGTACGTCGCGCCAGCACCGGCGGCGGCCGACACCACGGTGAGTACTGCAGGCGGCGCGGTGGCTGGCACAAGTGCCGGCGCCACGCTGTATCCGTCCGCTTCCCCGTTCAACCTGCCTGCCGCGAATATCGCCGTGACCACCCCTTCGGGCGCGGCACCGCAGGCCAGCTATACCGCGCTGCAGGATGCCAACCAGTTGGCGCTGGCACAGCAAGCCGCGCGTGTCACCGGGGACATCGGCGCCCCGTTACTGTCCACGTACGGCCATGCATCCGCAGTCACGCCAGCGAACCCACAGCTGGTCGAGGCCGTAACCGCCGCCGCAGTCACAACCGCCGTACCGCGCACGTCCGGCATCCCGGTTGCCGGCATGATCCCGGCGGTTGCCAGTCACGGGGGCGCCGTAGCCGACCCGGCCGCACCTGCGGTCTCCAACACCGCCATCACGGAAAATGCCGTGCCTGCTTCGATCGCGGGCCCGGTCAAGCCATTCAACCCGGCGCTGGCCACCAACGCCGCCGCCATGCCAGGCCACCAGGCAGGCGCGGCGCCAACCACGACGGCCGCTGCTGCAAGCACCATGGCTGCAATGGCGAACACGACGACCGCCACTACGGCCGCCACGGCAACGACACGGTTCGCCACGTCGGAGTATGCAGCCGCCCCCGCAGTGGCAACGATCGCGGCCGAGGCAAGCGGCCAACATTTCAGCGGTAGCAAGGACGCCGCCGTGACCAATGCGGCACTGTCATTTCCGGCCAATGCAGCATTGCCACACGCGGCCGCTGCCGCACTGCCACTCCGCGCTAACGCCAGCGCGACCATTGCCAGCTACCCTGCCGTGGCTGGCGCTGCCCAGCCCCGCGTGACGCCTGCCGTGGCCGGCGCAGGCGTGGACATCGCCGTGCCCGCACCAGTGGCCGCCAACCGCGACCATGGTTCCGGCATGACCGGCGACGACGGCCAGGCAACGGCGAAATTTACCAGCGCGCTGGCGGCCACTGCCAGCGCTACCCCGCCCGCCGTGGCGACCGCAGCGACAACGCCTGCCGCCTTCGCGGCGCCGGTCAAGCTGGCGGGTGCGCCGGAACAATGGCAGCAGCCCCTGCGCGAAGCGCTGGGCGACCGCCTGCAAGTGAATTTGCAACGTAACAACAACCAGGCCGTGATCCGCCTCGACCCGCCGAACATGGGCAGCATCGAGATTTCGATCCGCCAGAGCGCCGGCGCGCTGCAGGTGAACCTGTCTGCCAGTAACAGCGAGGTCGTCCGCCAGCTCAACGCCATCGGCGATTCGGTGCGCCAGGACCTGGCCACCCGCCAGTTCAGCGACGTGGCGGTGACGGTTTCGACCGCCCGCACGTCGGCCCTGTCGCAAGCGACACCGCAGCATTCCTATTCGCAGGGTCAGCCAGATGGCGGCCGCCAGCAGCAACAGGAGCAGGAGCAGGAACGCGGTCGCACCCCGGGCCGGGCCCTGTACCAGGACGACTCGCAACCAGTTTTTGCCATGAATGACCAGGAGTAATCTGTAGATGAACAAGAAAATAATTGTCGCGATCGCGCTGGTCGTCGTGGTTGGCGCGGCCGTGGCCGGCGGTGCGTTCTGGTATATGTCCAAGGGCGCCCACGCGGAAGAGACTTCTGCCGATGGCAAGAAGGCCGCGAAGAAGGAAGAGAAAAAGAAGGAAGGTCCCCCCAAGTACATGACGGTGGACAAGGTCATCATCATGCTCAAGCGTCAGCCTGGGGACACCAGTTCCCACTACATGTCGGCCGACCTGGTGATCACCACGGACGAGAAGACCGAGAAGCAGGCCAAGGAACATTTGCCGATGTTGCGCAGCGTTGCCGTGCGCACGCTGTCCGACCTGACCATGGCCACTGCCCAGACCATGACGATCGACCAGTTTGCGGCGGCATTGAACAAGGCTTTCGATGAAGCGTACGAGCACGAAGGCCTGGACAAGCCGTTTACCGATGTCATGATCGGCAAGCTCATCATTGAGTAAGCAACAGCCAGCATGGTTAACAGTGGAGCGGGCATGGCTTATGTAGAGCATCCTGGCAATGCGTATGCCGATGGTTACGGCGACGGTGGCGACGGCGCGGTGGCGATGCACAGCCCGGCGGACGAGCAGAAATACCTGCTGGCGTATGCGCCGCTGGTCAAACGCATCGTGCGCCAGCTCAATTCGCAGGTGGCGGGTGCGATCGACCGCGACGACATGGAGCAGATCGGCCTGATCGGTTTGCTGGAAGCGCTGCGCCGCTATGGCGCGCCGGACGAAACGTTCGGCAGCTATGCCAGCTTGCGCATCCGCGGCGCCATTCTCGACGAGTTGCGGCGCCAGGACTGGCGCCCGCGCGCGGTGCGCCAGCACAGCCACAAACTGCGCGACAGCGTGCGTGCGCTGACCCGCAAGCTGGGCCACGAGCCGAGCGAACAGGAAATCATGACCGCGCTGTCCTTGACGTCCGAGCAATACCAGGCTTACCAGCTCGACGAGAATGCCGAGCTGATCGCCAGCTTCGATGAAGTACTGCAGGAATCCGTGGGCCAGGACAGTGCCCCGGGGCCGGAAGAGCAATTGATCGTGCGGCGCAGCCTGGAGCAGGCTTTACGCAGCCTCGACGAGCGTGAGCAGCGGGTGGTGCAGATGTACTACGAATTCGAACTGAGCTACAAGGAAATCGCGGCCGTGCTGGATCTGACCGACGCCCGCGTCTGCCAGCTCAACAAGGCGGCCCTGAACAAAATGAAAGCCGTGCTGCAAGCCGCGTAGCGACTCGCACAACACGACCACCAGGAATCAAGAAAATGACGCGGAAAGGCGAATCATCATGCAGCAACTAGTTGGCATCCTCATCATTTTAGGTAGCGTCTTCGGCGGCTTTGCCCTGATGGGCGGCACGTTCCACCAGATCTGGCACCCGCTGGAACTGGTCGTGATCGGCGGCGCCGGTCTGGGAGCGCTGGTGCTGGGCAATCCGAACCACGTGCTCAAGGAGTTGATGACGCAGATCAAGAAGATCATCGTCCGCAAAAAATACGACTCCGAATTCCAGCGCCAGTTGCTGCTGCTGATGTACGAATTGCTGCAACTGGCCGCCGGCGGCCTGAAAGCGCTCGACGCCCACGTCGAAGCGCCCAAGGACAGCCCGCTGTTCCAGCGCTACCCGCGCGTGCTGGAAGAGCCGAAGCTGCTGGCCTTCATCGTCGATAACTTCCGCCTGATGGCAATGGGCAAGATCAACGCGCACGAACTCGAAGGCGTGCTGGACCAGGAACTGGAAGCGCTGCACACCGAGCTCGAACAACCGGCCAAGTCGCTGGGCAAGATCGGCGAAGCGATGCCGGGCTTCGGCATCCTGGCGGCCGTGCTCGGTATCGTGATCACCATGAGTACCGTGAGCCAGGGCGCCACCTCGGGCGAGATCGCCGAAAACGTTGGCGCGGCCATGGTCGGCACCTTCATCGGTATTTTCCTTTGTTACGGCCTGATCGATCCGCTGTGCAATATGCTCAAACAGCTGGTCAACCAGGAGGCGTCGAACAAGGAAACCGTCAAGGTGGTGCTGGTGACCCACGTGGCCGGCAAGCCGGCGCTGCTGGCGATCGACTCGGGCCGCCGCCTGGTGCCGCTGAACATCAAGCCGAGCTTCGCCCAGCTCGAACGCTGGATCAACGATCTGGAAGGCCGCGACAGCGAACCGGCCGACGACAGCCGCCGGGGAGGTCGTGGTGCTAAAGCCGCATGAGAAAGCGCATGACCAGACCATCGTCAAGCGCGGTGGCGGCAAGCACAAGCACGACGACCACGGCGGCGCCTGGAAGGTAGCGTTCGCCGACTTCTGCCTGGCGCTGATGTGTTTGTTCCTGGTGCTGTGGCTGATCGCCGCCCGCAATACCGAGGCGCTGGAGCAGGTCATGACCGAATCGGACGGCGCCAAGACCGACCAGGGCAAGGGCGTGATGCCCGAGCAGGTGGGCGGTCCGCGCGGCAGCCTGATCGAACGGTTCCCGATGCCGCATACCGGCAGCACCGACCAGCCGGGCGAAAAACTGGCACCGGGCGAGCCGGCCGATCCGACATCCGCCGCCAAGGTCAAGTACGACAGCCCCGATGATTTGCAGGCGCTGTCGAAGGCGCTCACCAAGATGAGCGCCGACTTTGGCCTGACGTCCAACCTGGAAGCGGTGGTCACGCCCTATGGTTTGCGGGTGATGCTGCACGACACCGACAAGCAAGGCATGTTCGTGCGCGGCAGCGCCGTGCCAACCGACAAGTTCCGCGCCCTGCTGCGCAAGATGGGACCGCTGTTCGCGAAGATGGAAAACCAGATGCTGATCGTCGGCCATACCGACTCGATGCAGTATGCCGATACCAGTTATGCGGCGTTTTCCAACTGGACGCTGTCGGCCAACCGGGCCATGTCGGCCCGCGCCCAGTTGCTGGCAGGTAGCATGAACGCGGAATCGGTGCTGCAAGTGGTGGGCATGGCCGACCGCGCACCGCTCGATGTCAAGCGCGCCGACGCCGGCGTCAACCGCCGCATCGAGCTGCTGATCCTGACCACCAGCCAGGCCAGAACCATCGCCTCGATGTTCGGCATGCCGGACCACACGGTGCCGCTGACCGAGCAGATCAACACCGCCCTGCCCGATCCCGGCCTGCTGCAAAAGCTGCGCGATTCGCTGGGCCGCAACAACTGACGCTACAATACAGCCATGCAAACCAAGCCAACCAGAGGCACCCGTATGAGAATCACGACCGCGACTCCCGACGGCATGGCCGTCCAGCGTGTTGCCGAGCCCGCGCCGGTGGACGGCGCCGACGCGCCCGCTGCGCCTGCCACTGCGGCGCCGCTGCAGTCGGCGGTGATGCAGCCGGCGCTGCAAGCGATGCGCGACATGCCGGAAATCGACCAGGAGAAAGTGGACATGCTGCGCGACGCGCTGGCCAAGGGTGAATTGCCGTTCGATCCCGCCAAGCTGGCCGGCCTGATCCAGCGCTTCCATGGAGTAGAAAAGTGAGCAACCCGGCATCGCCCCCGCCGGTATCGCGCCAGGAAGCCATGCGCATTCTGCTGGCCGGCATTGGCGCCGACATGCAGGCATATGCCGGCCTGGCGGCGCTGCTGGAAGAGCAATTTGACGCTGCGCTGCGCCACCAGGGGCCGCGGCTGGGCGATATCGCCGAAAAAATCACCGGCATGGTGGCCGAAGCCGACGCCCGCCGCATCCAGCGCGTTGCACTTTCGCAACATCTAAATGGCGCGAACGGCACCATGGCACAGGCATTTGCCTTGCTCAAACCGGCAGCCCGCGAGAAAATGGAAGCCGACTGGCTGGCGCTCGAAGCGCTGGTCATCGAATGCAAGCGTTTATCGAAGCGCAATGCCGATTTGCTGGTCGAACAGCATGGCATCATGCAGCGCGTGCTGCATGGCGAAGAACACACTTATGAGCCAATTTAATCCCACTGCCTTTACTGCGGCGACCGCCGCCACTGTCTCGAACATCAGCGCCACCCGGCCCACGGCCGGCTTTGGCGCGATGGTCTCGACCGGCGCATTTTCGAGCACGTTCCAGCAGGTGCAAAGCGACGTGGTTGGCTATATCAGCCGCGGTGATGGCGGTTTCAGCAGCTCAGGGGCAAATTCTGCGGCGCCGTCATCGGCCCAGGCCATGCAACTGGCGGCCTTGAATGCCAGGCACGCCACCGGCGCCATCGACGATGGCGGCATGGACAGCGACAGCCGCCAGCAATTCCTGGCGTCGGTGACGCCCTGGGCCAGCGAGGCGGCCGACAAGCTGGGCGTCTCGCCCGAGCTGGTGGTGGCCCATGCCGCGCTGGAGTCCGGCTGGGGCCGGCAACCGCTGCGCAAGGGGGGCATCGACACCAACAACCTGTTCGGCATCAAGGCCGGCAGCGGCTGGCAGGGCGATGTCGCCAGCGCCACCACCACCGAGTTCGAACACGGCGCCATGCTCAAGAAAACCGAGCGCTTCCGCAGCTACCCGGACACTGCCAGCGCGTTTCGCGATTACGCAGAGCTTTTGGCCGGCAACCCGCGCTACCAGGGCGCGCTCAATACGGGCAGCGACGCCCGTGCCTTTGCCAACGGCCTGGCACGCGGCGGCTATGCCACCGACCCCGGCTACGCCGACAAGCTGGCGCGACTGGCCGCGCAGTTGCAGCGCGCCTCTGCGGCTGCAGCCGACTGACACCTCGACCGGACCAGCGCCATGCCGGCCGCCCCGCCAGGTGCGGGCGCCGGTCTGTCCACGCGCGGTCAGCGTGCCGCAGGCATATCCGCCGGCTGCACCGCCCCCGGCCCCGTCACCCGCGCGCGGATGATGTTGCCGCTGGAATTACGCACGCGCACCTGGCTGCCCTTGGCGCCCGCATCCATCGCTTCGCCGGACATCGACACAGTGACCTGGTCGCGGCTGGCGACAATGTTGACAAGGTCGCCACGCTTGACCAGGATCGGCGATGCCAGCGAACCAGTACGCAACACTTCGCCCACGCGCACGGTGCGCTTGGCACTCATCCCCACGACCTCTTGCGGATCCGACACACTATCTCCCACGGTCGAAATATCGTGGCGCTCAAGCAACACATCTTCATCTGTAATGATTTTTCCAGCGCCGATGTCGTTGGCCGCAATCACGATCCGCGCCGACACCTTGGCGCGCACCACGAACTCGTAACGCCAGCTGCCACCGCGCGCACCGTCGCCGCTGCAAATGGCATTGAAACGCATGCGCGCGGGCTGGCGGGTGTCCGCCGCCTCGACTGATACTGCACTGCCGCACGCAGCCAGCGGGCGGCTGCCGCGCACCACCGTGATGTCGAATTCGGGCTCGGCCAGGCCGCGACTGTCGGCCCAGCGCAACACATACTCGCGCGCAGCGTCCTCTACCAGCAGCAGCACTTTGTCTGCGGGAACAGGCGCGGCATGGGTGGAAGTGTTAAAAAAGATGCTTCCGGTTAGCAACATTCGGCTCAAACCAGTTACAATAGTTTTGTTGAACATGGGCAATACCTCTACTATGATGCAAGCGAACGCGCCTGTCGTGCGAGACCAACATTCTACATGCCGAGCAAGATTGCAATGAGGAATAGGCGGGAAATTTCCGCTGCGCAACAGAGCTTAACAGTTACGTAGTATTCACCGAAACACCATTCGATCCTGCAAGGAGACCACCATGGGCATCAATTTCAACCAGGTTACCGGCGTCCACGGCGATGCGCTGCAACTGCGGGCGGAACGCACCCGCATTCTCGCGGCCAACCTGGCCAATGAAAACACCCCCGGCTTCCAGGCGCGTGACATGGACTTCGGCGCCGCCCTGGCCAACCTGCAAGCCGAAGCTTCCGGCGAACCGGGCGGCGATGGCGAAGCCGCCCAGATGTACCGCGTGCCATTCCACCCCGCCCGCGACGGCAATACCGTCGAACTTGGCGTCGAACAGGCGGCATTCTCGCAAAACGCGGCCGACTTCCAGACCAGCCTGACCTTCGTCAACATGAAATTCAAGGGTCTGGCCAAGGCCATTGCCGGTCAGTAAGACTGCCCAACCACCGTAAGGGAACGACATGTCGTTTAAAGATATTTCCGAGATCGCCGGCTCGGCCATGGCCGCACAGAGTGTGCGTCTCAATACCATTGCCTCCAACCTGGCCAATGCCGACGCCGTGGCCGGCAACGAGGGCGAGACCTACCGCGCCCGCAAGCCGGTGTTTGCCACCGTGCTGGGCGAAAACAGCGAAGGCATGATGACCGGTGGCAAGGTGCAGGTGCTGGACGTGGTCGAATCGTCCGAACCACTGCGCAAGGTGTACGAGCCGGGCCACCCGATGGCCAATGCCGACGGCATGGTGTTCTACTCCAACGTCAACGAAGTGGCGGAGATGGCCGACATGATGTCGGCCTCGCGCGCGTTCGAAACCAATGTCGAAGTCATCGGCCGCATCCGCACGATGCAGCAATCCCTCCTTAAACTTGGTGAAAGTTAAGTCATGGCAGTCAGTCTTCTCAATAACGGCACCACCACGACCGGCACCGGCGTCAGCAACGCGGTGACACCGAACACGGCCAGCGAAGCGTCGGAGATGTTCACCAAGCTGCTGGTCGCGCAGATCCAGAACCAGGATCCGCTGTCGCCATCGGACCCGGCGCAGTTCGTCCAGCAACTGACGCAACTGTCGCAGACCGAGGCGCTGCAAAAGCTCTCGACCCTGACCAGCACCAACTCCAGCATTCTGCAGAGCATGCAAGTGCTGTCGCTCGGTGCGCAGGTGGGCTCCGACGTCATGGCCCAGTCCACCCAGGTCCGCGTCGATGGCACCACGCCCGTCAGCGGGCAGGTGGTGCTGGAAACCAGCAGCACCAATACCAACCTGGTGCTGACCGGCGACAACGGCGAGAAATATACGGTCAAGCTTGGCACCCAGGCGCCCGGCAATGTTCCGTTCACCATCGACCCGGGCACGCTGGGCCTCAAGGAAGGTACTTACACCATGGCGGTGGAAACCAGCACCAAGGAAACCCCTGCCATCGACATCCAGGGCCGCCTGAACAGCGTGCGCATTTCGGCGACCGGCGGCGTGGTGCTCAACGTCGCCAACCTGGGCGAAATCGATCCCGGCAACATTACTGCGTTTAACGGCAAGCCTGCTTTAGCCATTCAATAATTCAATCTCTTAAAGGATTTCCATCATGAGTTTCGATATCGCATTGTCTGGCATCCAGGCCATCAACGAGGCCCTCAACAGCACCAGCCAGAACATCGCCAATGCCGGCACCTATGGCTACAAGGCCCAGCGCGCGAACTTCTCGTCGCTGGTGTCCGGCGAACTGCAGACCGGTGTCACCATCGGTTCGGTCACCCAGAACATCAGCAAACCGGGCGGCGTGCTGAGCACTGGCCGCTCGCTGGACGCGGCCATCAACGGCGGCGGCTTCTTCATCACCAAGGCGACCGATTCCGACGTGCCGCAGTACTCGCGCGTGGGCATCTTCGAAACGTCCAAGGATGGCTACCTGGTCGATACCCAGGGCAACCGCGTGCAAGGCTACCCAATCAATCCCCTGACGTCGGCGATGGGCGCCCTGGGCGACTTGCCGATCCAGACCGGCGCGATCCCGGCCGTGGCCTCGGGCAAGATGACGTATGTGGGCAATATGTCGGCCGACTGGACCGTCCCGGCCACCTGGGGCACGGTCCCGGTTACGGGCACTGTTCCGATCACGCCGCAGAACCCGCCCGACCCGAGCACCTTCAACATGTCGAAAGCCACGGTGATCTACGACACCCTGGGCGGCAAGCACACGCTGACCCAGTACTTCAGCCGCGACGCAGCGTCGCCGAACACGGTCAACGTCCGCTACCTGCTCGACGGCGCCGAGTTGCCGAGCACTACGCCGACCGTCCTGAAATTCAACACAGCGACCGGCTCCCTGGACAGCGTCAACGGCCAGTCCGCCGACCCCGTCACTGGCGCCGTCGTCACCACGACCACGGTCGACCTGACCGCCATCACGCTGGCCAACGGCGGCAAGCTGACCAATCTGTCCATCGACTATGACGGCAGCACCGGCAACTCCGGCGAAGCGACCACGTCCGCCAACAATGCCGAAGGCTATGCCTCGGGCACCTATACCAGCCTGGCACTGGGCAACGACGGTTCGGTGATCGCCACCTACTCCAACGGTCAGAAGCAAACCGTGGGCAAACTGGCGCTGGCCACCTTCGTCAACGAAGGCGCGCTGACCACCATCAGCGGCACCAGCTGGACCGAGTCGCTGGAATCGGGCCGTCCGCTGGTCAATGCGCCTGGCATGGGCACGAGCGGCACCATCGCCAGCTCGTCGCTGGAACAGTCGAACGTCGATATCACGTCCGAACTGGTGGGCCTGATGACGTCGCAACGCAACTACCAGGCCAACTCGAAAGTCATCCAGACCGAGAGCACGATGATGCAATCGCTGATGCAGGCGATCTAAGGTAGCGCATGGATTCGTTGATCTTCACCGCCATGAGCGGGGCCGAGCGGGCCCTGCGCGGCCAGCAGGTACGCGCCAACAACCTGGCCAATGCCGATACCGTGGGCTTCCGGGCCGACATGGAAATGTCCACCTCGCAGTCCGTGCAGGGTTACGGCTACGACGACCGCCACATGGCGCAGTTGCAGGCCAACTCGGTCAACACCCGCCAGGGCACGCTCAAGGCCACCGGCCGCGAGCTCGACGTGGCGATCTCGGGCGCCGGATTCCTGACGGTCGAGGGACCGACCGGCGAAGCCTATACTCGCGCCGGCGCCATGGTGCTCGATGAAACCGGCACCCTGCGCATCAACGGCAACGTGGTGCTGGGCGAAGGCGGCCCCATCACGCTGCCCGAGTACAGCAAGATCGACATCGGCACCGATGGCACCATTTCGATCCAGAACCCGGGCACCACTACCATGCAAACCGTGGACAAGCTGCGCCTGGTGAAGGCCGAAGGCTCGGAGCTGACCAAGAACGAGTCCGGCCTGCTGATCGCGCGCGACGGCGTGCCGCTGGCGACCGATCCGACCGTGGTCTTGCAATCCGGTCACCTGGAAGGCAGCAACGTCTCGGCAGTGGAAGAAATGGTCGCCACCATGAGCCTGAACCGCACCTTCGAAGTCCAGATGAAGTTGTTCAAGTCCACCGACACCATGGCCGAAACCGGCAATCGCCTGATCAGCGGCTAAGCTGATCCAAACCGACTTTAGGGAGTAACCATGAATCCAGCAATGTGGATCAGCAAGACCGGCGTGCAAGCGCAGGACCAGAAACTGCAAACCATCGCCAACAACCTGGCCAACGCCAATACCATCGGTTTCAAGCGCGATCGCGTGGTGTTCGAAGACCTGTTCTACACGGTCGGCCAGCAGCCGGGCGCGCAAGTGGCCGACAACAACACCCTGGCGCCATCGGGCGTGCAGCTCGGTAACGGCGTGCACATGGTCGGCACCCAAAAAGTATTTACCAGCGGCAGCCTGCAAACCACCGGCCGCGAGCTCGACGTGGCGGTCAATGGCAACGGCTTCCTGGCCGTGCGCCAGCCCAGCGGCGAAACCGCGTACACCCGCGCCGGCCAGTTGCAGATCGACGCCAACGGCATCCTGGTCAACGCCCACGGCCTGCCGTTGATTCCGCAAATTACCGTGCCGGACAACGCCACCGCGATCACCATCGGTGAAAACGGCACCGTCTCGGCCACGATCGCCGGCACCGCCACCCCGAGCCAGCTCGGCCAACTGACGCTGACCAGCTTCATCAACCCCACCGGCCTGATGGCGCTGGGCGAAAACCTGTACGCGGAAACCGCCTCGAGCGGCACCCCGACCGAAGGTGCGCCCGGTACGGCGCAGTGGGGCAAGATCAAGCAAGGCACGCTGGAAGGCTCGAACGTGCAGGTCGTGGAAGAAATGGTGGACATGATCGCCGCCCAGCGCACCTACGAAATGAACACCAAGGTGCTGTCGGCCGCCGACAATATGTTGCAATACCTGGCTTCGGCAGCACGCTGATGAAAGCCGCACTGCCCTTGCTGGTCCTGGCCGCCTTGACCGGTTGCGCCAGCCTGGAACCGCCGGCGGTCCGCCCCGGCCCGATGGACGAACCGCCGCCGCTGGTGCGTTCGACCATGCCGCGCGTGTCCGGCGGCGGCGTCTACAGCCCCGACATGGGCATGTCGCTCACCTCCGACAGCCGCGCCTTCCGCGTCGGCGACGTGGTAACCGTGATGTTGCAGGAAACCACGCAAGCGAGCAAACGGGCAGGCACCAGTTATTCCAAGGAATCGTCGAACAATGTGGCAGCCCCGAGTTTGCTGGGCAAGGTGTTCCCGAAAGCCAGCATCGGCGTCGGCGCCGACAATTCGTTCACCGGCGACGCCACCAGCACCCAGCAGAACGCCTTGACCGGGGCGATTACCGTGGTCGTGCAGGAAGTGCTGCCGACCGGCCTGCTGCGCGTATCGGGCGAAAAAGTGTTGACCCTGAACCAGGGCGAAGAATTCGTGCGCCTGCGCGGCTACCTGCGCGCGGCCGACATCGACGCCGACAACCAGGTCTCGTCGCTGCGCATTGCCAACGCCCGCATCGCCTATTCAGCCCAGGGCACGCTGGCCGATACGCAATCGGCGGGATGGTTATCACGTTTCTTCAACGGCCCGTACATGCCCTTCTGAGGCTGAAAACATCATGAACTTCCGCACGCTGTCCCGCCTCATCGCCCTGCCCCTGGCCCTGTGCCTGACCTTTGCCACCCTGCCCGCGCAAGCGGCGCAGGTGCTGCGCAACCTGGTCTCGGTCGAAGGCATCCGCGACAACCCGCTGGTGGGCTACGGCCTGGTGGTGGGTCTGAACGGCAGCGGCGACTCGACCCAGGTCAAGTTCGCCAGCCAGTCGGTGATCAATATGCTCAAGCAGTTCGGTGTCAAGGTGCCGGACGGAACCGACGCCAAATCAAAAAACGTCGCGACCGTCATGGTCTCGGCGGTGCTGCCGCCCGGCTACCGCAAGGGTCAGGCGGTCGACGTGGTGGTCAGTTCGCTCGGTGATGCGAAAAGCCTGCGCGGCGGCGCCTTGCTGCTGACGCCTTTGCGCGCGGCCGACAACGAAGTGTATGCGCTGGCACAGGGCAATGTCGTCGTTGGCGGCTTCTCCGCGCAGGGCAAGAGCGGCTCGTCGGTGACGGTGAACACGCCGACCTCGGGCCGGATTCCCAACGGCGCCGCCATCGAGCGCGCGATCCCGACCGATTTCGCCAGCACCCCGAGCGTGCGCCTGTCGCTGCGCCATCCGCACTTCCAGACCGCCATCAATATCGTCGATTCGATCAACAAGCGCTTCGGCGACATCGCCACCGCCAGCGACGCCACCTCGGTCGAGGTGCAGGCGCCATCGAACCCCACCCAGCGCATCGCCTTCATGGCCAAGCTCGAAGGGTTGTCGATCGACGTGGGCGAGGAATCGCCAAAGGTGGTGTTCAACTCGCGCACCGGCACCGTCGTGATTGCCGAAGGCCTGCGTGTGCGGGCAGCCGCCGTCACCCACGGTTCGCTGAAAGTCGTGATCTCGGAAAGCACCAAGGTCAGCCAGCCGAACGCGCTGGCCGGCGGCAACACGGTGGCCACGCCGCAGTCGCAGGTGAGTGCGGAACAGGGCGCACGCCAGATGTTCAACTGGCCGGCCGGCGCCAAGCTGCAAGCGATCATCGACGTGGTCAACAGCCTGGGCGCCACGCCCGACGATATCATGGCGATCCTGCAGGCACTGGACCAGGCCGGCGCCATCGAAGGCGAACTGGTCGTCATCTAAGGACATCATGAGTTTTCCTCCCCCCTTCGATCCGTCGCGCCTGATTCCGGGCATCCCCGGCAAGTTGCCGGACGTGCTGGTGGCGCCGGCTGTCAGCCTGCCCGGGCAGCCCGCCGACACCGTCGATCCGGCGTATCGCGCCAAGGCCACCGAGGCGGCGGTCAAGTTCGAGAGTTTTTTCATCGGCCACATGCTGCACCAGATGCGCTCCGGCGTGCGTGTGCTGGCCGACGAGGACAGCGCCATGAACAACAAGGTCAACCAGGACATGCTGGACATGGCCGACAACCTGGTGGCCGACCAGATCGCCGGGCGCCGCGCCTTCGGCGTGGCCGACGCCATCCTGCGCCAGTTGCTGCCGCAGCCGTCAGCAGCCCCGATACCGGCATCGGCACCGGCAGCGGCCGGGGGCACGGAGAAAGCCGTGCCCGCCAACGACAGAATGATTTCCAACGCGCAAAATTCTTCGCCAGCGCTTAATCTTTCCCGCTAAGCCGTCGCCTTCTACAAGTAACGGACCGGCATCACTCGCGCAATGCAAGCTGCGGTCCTTCGCGTCAACCAGGAAAGACCCTTGCAAACATGAGCATAACGTACAACGCATTGTCGGGCGCCCTGGCGGCCCAGGCCGCTATCGCCACGGTCAGCCAGAATCTGGCCAACTCGCAAACCAAGGGCTACACGCGCCAGGGCGTGCTGCTGCAATCGAATGTTGCCGATTTCAGTCGTAATTCGCCGGGCAATGGCGTGACGGTCGGCGCGTTGCTGCGTTTTTCCGATTCCTACAAGTCGCAACAGATGTGGCGCTCCAACTCGGAGCTGGGCCAGCGCGCCCAAACCCAGCCGTACCTGACCCAGCTCGAAAAAGTCATGAACGACCCGACGTCGAGCATCAGCTATGGCTTCGATAATTTCTTCAAGGCGCTCAACGCGGCTGCCGTCGATCCTACCTCGACGCCACTGCGCCAGCAGGTGATCAGCTCGGGCGATGCGCTGTCCAAGCAGATCAACAGCATTTACAACCTGGCTGCCAACCAGAAGCTGTCGACGCAACAGCAAAGCAGTGCCATCCTGCCCTCGCTCAACGAATCGCTGTCCGCCATTGCCGCACTCAACTCCAAGATCCAGCAAGTAGGCGCCAACGGCACCAACACCTCGGCCTTGATCGACCAGCGCGAGTTGCTGATCGACGAAGTGTCGTCCCAGGTGGGCGTGGAAGTCGTGTACGGTCCGGACGGCAGTGCCAGCGTGTCGCTCAAGAGCGGCCAGCCACTGGTCGCGGCCGACGTCGCAGCCAACCTCGGCTACAGCAGCGCAGGCGGCGAACAAACCCTCAATCTCAGTTTTGCCGGCACCAGGTTCGTGCTCGACGACAGCAAGATCGGCGGCAAACTGGGCGGCCTGGCCAACTTCCGGACCAACACCCTGGCGCCGCTGCAACAATCGATTGCCGATATCGCCGAACAGTTCAGCAACATGTTCAATACCCAGCTGGAAAGCGGCGACAAGACCGATGGCGCCCCTGGCATCGCCATGTTCGCGTTCGACCCGACCAGCACCACCGGCCTGTTGAAGGTCAACGAAGGTTTTACCACCGCCGACCTGGCGTTCGCCGAACGCGGCCAGCCTGCGGGCGACAACAGCAATTTGCAGGCGCTGATCGCCATTCGCGGCAAACCGGTCACGGTGGCCTCGGTGGGCTCGGTATTGCTTGGCGACGCCGATACCCAGCTGGTCGGCAAGCTTGCCATCGAAAGCCAGCAAAACCAGGCCCAGCTCAAGACTGCCACCACGGTCCGTCAACAGGCCGAAGATGACTGGAAATCGACCAGCGCAGTCAACGTGGACGAGGAAGGCATCAGCCTGATCGAGTTCCAGAATATGTACCAGGCGAATATGAAGGTGATTTCCGTCGCGAACAACCTGTTCGACGCCACCTTGCAAATGTTTAACTAATTAGGGGAAGCGCGATGCGTATCGCCAGCAGCCAATACCAATCCACCATGTTGCGCGGCCTCGGTGAAAACCAGACCTGGCTCAGCAAGATCAATGAGCAGATGGCGACCGGCAACCGCATCCTGGTCCCCTCCGATGATCCGGTCGGCAACGTCCAGATCTCGCGCCTGACGCGCGAACAGGCCCTGGTCACGCAGTACCGTTCCAATATCGCCTCGGTGCAGATCCGCATGTCGAGCAACGAATCCTATCTCTCGAGCATGACGCGCGACATCACCGACGTCAGCGACCTGCTGGTCTGGGCGGCCGACGGCAGCAATGTGCCGTCCGACCTCAATGCCATGGTGACGAGCCTGACCTCGCTGCGCGACAGCCTGGTCAACACCGCCAACCAGCGCGATGCCGAAGGACGCTACGTGTTCTCCGGCACGGCCGTGGACCAGGCGCCGATTGCGGTGGTGTCAGGCAGCTATGTGTATCAAGGCAACGAAAAGAATCAATCGACGGTGGTGGGCAACGGCGTTACCCAGACCACCAACGTCAACCTCAAGGGCATGGAAGACATGCTCGACAAGCTGACCGCGGCGATCACCGCCCTGTCCGATCCCGCCGTGCAGCCGAATTCCCCTGCGCTGCGAGCCATCGTTGGCGACGCCATGGCCAGCACCTCGGCCGGGCTCAGCCTGGTGTCAGGCAAGATCGCGCAACTTGGCGGCGGCCAGAACATCTTGCAAACGCTCGATGACAACCATGCCAATGTCAGCCTGTCGAATGCGATCGCCATCGGCGACCTGAGTAAGCTCGACTACGCTGTCGCCGCCACCGAACTAGCCGGCTACAGCCTGGCGGTGGAGGCGTCGTACAAGGCTTATTCCAAGGTCAGCGGCATGTCCCTGTTCAGCCTCATCTAAGCGCCGAGCGTCCATATCATGCAAATTCCGTCACCATCGTCCCCTTCCGTGATTGTCACCGGCAATGGTGGCAATGCCAGCGCGGTGGACGGCACCGCCCTTGGCCAGCAAGGCCAGAACGCGGTCACCGCCACGCCGGTCACACCGCCCGCCAGTACGGCAGCGCCGCTGCGGCGCGGCCTCAACAACTGGGACCAGCCGCTCCAGCGCGATATTTCCGGCGCCCAGCAGGCGCTCGACTTTCTCGAGCAGAGCGCCGGCCAGCTGCGCAGCCTGAAAGCCGACCTCAGCGCCCGCCTGGCCAACCGCCAGCGCGCCGACGGCAACCTGGAAAACAGCGTACGCCAGTTCAGCAATACCTGGCGCAGCCGCACGGCAGCGTCGGGCGGCACGCTCGACGCCCAGCTCAATTTCAGCAACGAAAACACCAGGACCCGCTTCACCGTGCGCGGCATGAACGTGGCCAACCTGCGCCAGGGCGGCCGAGAAGTGCTGGCGCTGTCGCTGGGCGGTCAGAACCTGAGCTCGGTAGTGATGGAGCCTGGCATGTCCGACCAGCAAATCGCCCAGCGCTTCGACGATGCGCTGGCGCCGGCTGGCGTGCGCGTCAAGCTCAGCGATGACGGCCAGCTCGAATTTTCCGCGCCGGAGAACCAGTTCGCGGGCATCCGCGACAGCCTGGCCGTGCAGGGCAATGGCCAGCGCTTCCCCGCCGGCCAGCTCAATCGCCTGCGGGCCGAGCCGGAGGCGGCCGCGCTCAATCCCGAGTCCTGGCAGACCTCCGACGCAGAAGGCTTGCGCACCACCTTGCAGCAAGTGGTGCAAGCGCTGGCCCACGTGGAAAAATCGATCAGCTCGGTACGCTCGGCGCTGGCCGAGGCCAATACGCGGGTACAGAGCACAACGGCCGAGACCTCCACCGAGGGCATGGAGCAAGTGGCGGACAATTTCGTCGATACCGCCAAGCAGCCCGGCTACCAGTCGATGTTGTCGATCACCTCGGCGTTGTCGGGCATTAGCCGGGAACGCGTGGTATCGCTGCTGCGCCTGCGCTGAGCTCGTGCCGCAGACCGCGCTGCGCCAGCGCGGTCAATTCCGGCGCCGCCATTGGCTGCGCATACACATAGCCCTGGGCAAAATCGCAGCCGGCCAGTTCCAGCAAATGGCGCTGCGCTGCCGTCTCCACCCCTTCCGCCACCACCCGCAGGCCCAGCCGATGGGCCATCAGGATCAGCGCCTCGCACATGGCCAGGTCGCCGCTGTCGCTGGCCAGGTGCTGGATGAAGCTGTGGTCGAGCTTGAGCAAGTCGATGCCGAAATGCTTGAGGTGCGCCAGTGACGAATAGCCGGTGCCGAAATTGTCGAGCGCCACCTGCACGCCCATCTCGCGCAATTCGCGCAAGCGGTCCGCCACCTGGGTCGCCTTGTCCAACAGCACCCGCTCGGTGATTTCGATCACCAGGCTGCGCGGCGCCAGGCCCAGCTCGGCCGCGTAACCGAGCCAGCCCGCATACAGCGCCGCGTCGCCGCGAAACTGCGCCGACGACTGGTTGATGCCGACCTGGAAACCGGCGCCGATCTCGTCCTGCCACTGGCGCGCCTGGCGCGCCGCCTGGCGGAACACCCAGTCGCCGATTTCCATCATCAGTCCGCCCGACTCGGCAAACGGTAAAAAATCGCCGGGCGCCAGCAGGCCGCGCTGCGGATGGCGCCAGCGCAGCAGCGCCTCGGCGCGCTCGATACCGCCGGTGCGCAGGTTGACGATCGGTTGATAGTGCAGTTCCAGCTGGTCGTGGGCCAGGGCGGCGCGCAGGTCGAGCGTGACCTGCTGGCGCGCCTGCGCCGCCTGTTGCAGGTCGGCGGTGAAATAGCTGTAGCGGCAGCGGCGGTTTTGCTTGGCCGCGTACATGGCCTGGTCGGCATTGCGCACCAGGTCCTCGGGCGAGACCGCGTCGGCCGGAAACACCGAGATGCCGATGCTGGCCGACACCACCGGGTTGGCGGCCTGCAGCGCGAACGGCGCCTGCAGGCGGCTGACAATGGACTGGGCGATGCGCTCGACCCCGTTCATGCTTTCGAGTCCGGTGAGGATCACGGTAAACTCGTCGCCGCCGAGGCGCGCCACGGTATCGGTGGCGCGCACGCAGCCGACGATGCGGCGCGCTGCCTCGACCAGCAGCGCATCGCCCTGGCCGTGGCCGAGCGTATCGTTGACCTGCTTGAAGCCGTCGAGGTCGATGAACAGCAGCGCCAGCAACGTGCCTTCACGGCGCGCCTTTTTGACCTCCTGCCCCAGCCGGTCCTGGAACATGTGGCGGTTGGGCAGCGCGGTCAGCGTATCGAAATTGGCCTGCTGCCAGATCAGTTCGGCAGAAGCGCGGCTGTCGGTGATGTCGGACACCAGCGCCAGCGCGCCGAGGTAGGCGCCGCCGGCATCGAATATCGGGTTGGTGGCCAGGGTGACCCACAGCTCGCTGCCGTCGCGGCGCAGGAATTTGAATTCGTGGCGCTCGGCCTCGGCCCCGTGGTGCTGGCGGCTGGCGATATTGTGCTCGAGGATGGCGCGGCCTTCATCGTCCATGAAAGCGACGAGCGGCTGGTCGAGCATGTCTTCGATGGTGTAGCCGAGCAGTTGCGCCATCTTGGGATTGACAAAGCTGGTGCGGGCATTGGCGTCGATTTCCCAGATACCCTCCTCGGCGCAGTGGACGATGCGGCGGAAGCGCTCCTCGCTGCGCTCCAGTGCCGCCAGCTTGCCTTCGGCCGGTTCAAGTTGCACCCGCAGCGCCTGGCCGCTGCGGTCGGCGCAGGCGCGCAGCGTGACCGGCACGCCAGGCTGGTGGGCGTCCGGGCCGCGCACCAGTTGCAGATCGCAATGCTGTGGCTGGGCATCGTTGAAGGCGGCGCGCACGAAGCGGTCGAAGTCCTCGAGGAAACGTGGTGCGACGAAATGGCGCAGGGTGAGCCGTTCGGGATTGACGCGCGGCACACCCAGCAGGTCGGCACCACTGACGTTCATTTGCAGGATGGTGGCGTCCAGGCCCAGGACGAAATGGCCGACCGGCGCCAGCAGGAACAAGTCGTTGACGAACGCCTGTTCGATGTCAACCAGCGCGGCAGCGGCTGGCGGCAGCGCGGCAACCTGGTCGGCGGCGATGGCGGCCAGCGCCGCATGGTACGACTCGGCCCCGGACAGCACGGCAAAACCCGGCAGCATGCCGACCGGCTGGTCGGCCAGCAGCGGCGGCTGCCGCTGATCAGTGGTGTAGTTCTCCATAACCTCCCTTTGCGGTGCTACCGGGAAATGTCCTGGAGACTAGCCTAACATTGTCATTAAGAGATGTCGAGAAAACACCAATCGGCGGGCACGCGCGCGCTGAGAACGTTGTCAGCGCGCCATTACCAGCCCGCGCCCATGCGTCGGCGGCCGAAATTATGGCCCACGACCAGGATCGAACTGGCGATCAGGCTGGAGAGACCTATCATCAGCTGGATCAGCTTATCGTCGGGCAGCACCCAGATCGAACCGGGGGGAGGTTCGGCCACGCTGGCGGCGGCCATGATCAACGGCGCCACCCATTCGGCCTCGGGCGTCACGTCGAGGATCAGGGCGCCGTCCTGGGTCGTGTGCAGGTAGATTTCGCCGCCGGCGTCGAGCGTGAAGCAGACGCCGTAGCCGGTTTCGTGCGGAGCGATATGTTCCTGCAAACTCAGGTTATGTTCGGCGATCCACAGTTCCACGTCGGCCGGGGTTTCCAGGCCACTCCACGGCACCGGCCGAAAGCGCGGGCGCTCGTTGCGGTCATCATTCTGTTGCTTATCCAATCTGAACTTCCTGTGCGGTCACCAAGACGCCAGTGTAACCGATGGTGGTGCAGCCGTCTGGCCTCGGGATTGCGCTCGAACTGCGGCGCCGAGGTTGCAGCGCCGGCTTACCCCTTCCAGGTGCGATTGAGGCCGGTGTCGGCGTGGATCCAGCCGCCGCGCGGGCCGCCGCGATAATAGAAGCCGACGCCGCCCTGGCGGAAGCTTTTCACCAGGCCGCCCAGCACTTCTTCGTTGAGGTTGACGATGCGGATGTCGGCGGCGCGCCCCACCATGTGCAGCGACTGGCGCGCAGCCGGCACGCCCGCCTCGCGCAATTTATTGTTCGACGCCGGGGTGCGGTAGCCGGACAGGATTTCCAGCGGCGTATCGATGCCGAAGCGGCGCACGAACGCTTGCGCGCCCCACAGGGTCTCGAACAGCTTGGGATCGATCTTGGCGGTTTCCTTGCCGTTGACGTCGCGCAGCAGGTGGCACAGGTCCTGGTAAGCGGAATCGATGACTTCGCCATCGCGCCAGTACAGCAGCTTGGCGCGCTCGTTGCTGGCCGGGCGATAGACTTCGATGGTGCGCGGACGCAGCCAGAACTCCAGGTCCAGCGCCTGGGCGTCGAAAATGTCGGGCGGCGGCTCGAGCTCGCTGCGCTTGCCCGATGGCGCCGACTGCTGCGATGCATGCGGCATGGCCGCGGCGGTTTTCGACTCGGTGATGACAGCCGGCGCGGCCGGACGTGCCACCGGCCTGGCCGGCTTGGCGGCGGCGGTAGTGGTCGATGTATTGCGCGGGGTAGTGGTGCCGCATCCGATCAACGGCAACGCCAGCACACTGGCTGCCGTCACCCCGAAACCCTGCTGTAAGAACTCTCTGCGCGAAGCCATGGCACATCCGTGAAAAGTGATAGGGGTACTATAACTTATGCTGGGGGAAATAAAAAAGCGCGCACGGATCGATTTTGGTCGATTTGCCGCCCAGCGGGCAGGAATCGACAAGTCTTAAGCGAGGATTAAGCGAATGCTAAGTCTCCAGCAAGGTTGGGGTTGACGTTGCCGCGCTTCCGGCGGTCACCGTCTGCAGTTGTGCTTGCGGTTGCACGCCGGCCAGGGTCGCGCGCGGTTCATCGAGCAAGTACCCCTGCCCCAGCAATGGAACCCCGGTAGCCGCGCACAGTTCGCGCAGCGCCTGCAACGCCTCGCCGGTTCCGACGCGCTTGAACACCACGCTGACACCGGCCTCACGGGTGCGCTGCAACAGCGCCAGCAAACCGTCGGTGTCGTGGAGCACCCGCGTATCGAACTTGAAGACGTCGGGCCGCAAGCGGTCGAGTATGCTGACCGCATCAGCTGCGCTATCGACGTTGACGGCAAAGCGGAAGCCGTTGCGGCGGTAGTTGTCGGAGACATAGTTGAGCAGCCAGCCCTGCTGCGGCGTGGCCACCGGCAATTGCAGCACCACGCGCGACAGCGGCAGTTCCAGCGCATCGAGGATGCGGCGGAAGGCATGGCCGTGGTTGCTGCTGACGGCGCTCAGCAGCCGGTCGTGCACGTTCAGGTACAGGTCGGCCTGCGCATTGGGCGCGGTATCGGCTTGCCGGAAAAAATTAATCGAATGCAGCATGCGGCACAAGCGGTCGAGTTCGATCGACTCGTTGTCGCTGGCCGCGTGGTCGAGCAGCTTCCACAGGGACAGGCCCTTGTCCTGGGCCGAGACGCTGCGCGCCAGCCCTTCGTAGGCGGCCACCGCGCCGGTCGCCACCGCGCGGATCGGCTGGAAGGCGCTGCTCATGGTGCAATTGAAGAACCGGCCCTGCGCCCTGCCCTCGTGATCGAGCCAGATGCTCGAGGTGACGCCCGCGGCGCCCGTGGCGTCGGATAGACGCGCCAGGTACTTTTGCAAGATGGGAAATGACATGGTAATCCTCGACAACAAGAAAATACCGACAGCGTATGCGCGCGCGCCGCAAAGCTGAACGAATGCTTTCAGCTATGGATATGCCAAAACATTCCTTCCGGCGCAACAGTGTGGCCGTTATCGTGGGTCATCGTTATTGATTTTGGTCCGCCATGTGTCAGCTCCTTGCCATGAACAGCAGCAAACCGGCAGCCGTCGATTTTTCCTTCGCCGGCTTTGCCGAGCGCGGCGGCCGCACCGGTGAACACAAGGATGGCTGGGGTGTCGCCATCCACACTGCAGACGGCTGCCGGCTGGTTACCGATCACCTGGCCTCGATCGATTCGCCGCTGGCGCTGCAATTTCGCCAGCAGCCGGTCAAGGCGAAAAACGTGGTGGCGCATATCCGCAAGGCCACCCAGGGCCGCATTGCGCTGGAGAACAGCCATCCATTCACGCGCCAGTTGTGGGACCGGACCTGGTCGTTCGCCCATAACGGCAACCTGGTCGATTTCGAACCGAACCCGAGCCTGTATTCGCCGCTGGGCGACACCGACAGCGAGCGCGCGTTCTGCCACCTGCTGTCGGGCCTGGCGCTGCGGTTTGAGCACCAGCCGCCGCGCCCGGTGCTGTACGCGGCGGTGGCCCTGCTGGCCGGCGAGATCGCCGTGCACGGCACCTTCAATTTCATCCTGTCGAACGGCGAGCTGCTGTTTGCCCATTGCAGCACCGACCTGCACTACGTGGTGCGCGAATACCCGTTCTCGGTGGCCAGGCTGATCGATTGCGACCTGAGTATCGATTTTTCCCGCCACAACCACCTCGACGACCGCATCGCCGTCATCGCCACCCAGCCGCTGACCTCCAACGAAACCTGGGTCAAGCTGCAAGCGGGGGAATTGACACTGTTTGTCGGGGGCGAGGAAGTGGGCGCGGCGCCGGTGCGGTGCCGGCGCCAGGAACTGCTGCTCAGTTACTAAGCAGCTAAGCGGAGTTGCAGTTGCAGAAGCGTTTGCGCTTGGTGGCGTCGGCGCCGGCAACGCCGGACGCATCGAGCTGTTTCCAGAAAAATATTGTTTCCACGCCATACGGCGAGCGGACCTTGCCGGCGTCGGTGTAACCGCGGCTGGCAAAGAAGCCATGGCCGGTGGCCGTGCTATGCAACTGCAACGCCTTGACGCCCCAGCACAGCACCTGCTCTTCCACCCGCGCCAGCATGGCCTTGCCCAGGCCCTGGCCGCGGGCCTCGGGCAGGACGTAGCACAACGCCAGCTTGCCGGCCCCGGTCAGCAGGGCCACGCCAGCCACCGCGCCATCGAGCTCGGCCACCACGGAAAAATTGGTGGGCGAGACAAACCAGCTTTCGACCATTTGCGGGGTTTTATTGCCCAGCCAGGCATCGAGGATGGCGCGGTCATTTTTATGATCGACTTCACAGCACTCCGCGATGGAGCGGCGCAACACATTGCACGCCGCTTGCGCGTCTGCCGCCAACGCCACGCGAACCTGGGGGCTAGGTATTTCAAGACTCATGTATGCTCACAAAACATTCCAATAGCAAAAGAAGCGTTGTGCGCTTCCCCGTGCTTGAGCGCGACTATACACCAAGCGGCAGATTGAGGTTGACGCGCACCCCGGTGCCCGTGATCTACCTCGAAAGCGTAGGGTGTCGCCCTGCTTTTGCCCGCGAATGTTTTCAAAAATCGTTATGCGCTTTCCAGTGAACAGCCCCGGCTTTTAACCGGGCTTCTAAGCATATTACGAAATATTCGTTTCTTTTCTGTATGAAATTTTACACCATGACGGTGTTCCTTATTACCAAATCTCATTAAGAAAGCCATTATGACTTACCAGAATACGACCCGCCGTTTCGTTGTGACTTCGTTATTGGCCACTTCGGCAGTGTTCCTGGGCTTGCCGCTGCAGGCCAGCGCTGCCACGCCAGTGCTGCTGAATGCATCGTATGACGTGGCGCGCGAGCTGTTCAAGGAGATCAACCCGGCGTTCGTGGCCGAGTACAAGAAGACCACCGGCGAGACCGTCGATATCAACCAGTCGCACGGCGGCTCGTCCAAGCAGGCCCGCTCGGTGGCGGACGGCATGGAAGCGGCCGTTGTGACCATGAACCAGGCCAACGACATCGACCTGCTGGTCGATCGCGGCACGGTGGCGGCCGGCTGGGAGAAAAAGTTCCCCAACAACGCTGCGCCGTTCTATTCGACCATGGTGTACCTGGTGCGCAAGGGCAACCCACGAGGCATCAAGGACTGGAACGACCTGGCCAAGCCGGGCGTCAAAGTGATCGTGCCGAACCCTAAAACCTCGGGCAACGGCCGCTACACCTACCTGGCCGCCTGGGGTTCGGTGATCAAGAACAAGGGTACCGAGGTGCAGGCGCGCGAACTGGTGACGCGCATCTTCAAGAACGTGCCGGTCCTGGACGGCGGCGGCCGTGGCGCCACCACCACCTTCACCCAGCGCGGCATCGGCGACGTGCTGGTGACGTTTGAAAACGAAGTGAACCTGGTCCGCGCCGAATTCGGCAACAACTTCGACGTGGTCTACCCATCGTGGTCGATCCTGGCCGAGTCGCCGGTGGCCGTGGTCGATAAAGTGGTGGACAAGAAAGGCTACCGCAAGGAAGCGACAGCCTACCTGAACTTCCTGTACTCGCCGCAGGGCCAGGACATTATTGCCAAGCATTACTTCCGTCCGCGCTCGGAAGCGGCGTTCAAGAAGTACAACGCCAACTTCCGCCAGATCAGCCTGTTTACCGTCGATGACGTGTTCGGCGGCTGGAAAGCAGCGCAGAAGAAACACTTCGACGATGGCGGCGAGTTCGACAAGATCTACCAGAACAAATAACGATAGTCGGAACCATTCGTTCACGAAACGGACCGTCGGCCTTACGCTGGCTGGGTAGACGTCAACCACACAAAGGAATCACGATGGCCATTTCTGAAATTAATGTACGTAACCAGTTCCGCGGCAAGATCAAGGAAATCATCTTCGGACCGGTGGTCTCGGAAGTGGACGTGGAAACCCAGCACGGCATCGTCACCTCGGTGATCACCTCGCGCTCGATCCACGATCTCGACCTGAAGGTCGGCAGCGAAGTGATCGCCCTGGTGAAATCGACGGAAGTATCGATCGCCAAGATCAGCAGCTGATTCTCGTTGCGTTACTCCCTTAAAAGCCCCGCGCCGCGTGCCCGGGGCTTTTGTTTTATTGAAATGTTTAAAATAATGGAATCCGCGAGTTACGCACAATAGACGAGAAACCACTTTAATGTTATCGTCCAACCTCAGTGTTGCCGCATAGCCAGTGGTTTTCTACCGTCCTGGTCGTGTGCTGCGTCGCCTCCACGACGCCCTGTTCCACCCTACATCCCAAACCGAAACTACCGAACATGCTCAAGAAAATTGTTGCTGTCTTGCTGAGTACGTTTACTGCCGCCGCCCTGGCAGTGCCGCTCGGTTCACAGTCGGTGCTGGTTGTCGAAGACGACACCGGCAAAGTCATTCTGGAAAAGAATGCCGACATACAAGTACCCATTGCCTCCCTGACCAAGCTGATGACCGCCATGGTCGTGCTCGATGCCAAGCAGGACATGAAGGAAGCGATCGAGATCGACCGCGCCGACGTGGACATGCTCAAGCACAGCACCTCGCGGGTGCCGGTCGGCGCCGCCATCGCGCGTGGCGACGTGCTGCAACTGGCGCTGATGTCCTCGGACAACCGCGCTGCCGCCTCGCTGGCCCGCACCTATCCCGGTGGCACCGAGGGTTTCCGCCGTGCGGTCAACGCCAAGATCCGCGCGCTGGGCCTGGCCAACACCGTGATCGAGGAGCCAACCGGCCTGTCGCCGCACAACCGCTCCACCGCGACCGACCTGGTCAAGATGGCACGGGCGGCGTCGGTCTATCCGGAAATCACCCGCATCACGACCGACAAGAAGGACTTGATCAAGATCAAGGGCCGTGACGTCGAGTACCACAACACCAACCGCCTGGTCGGCGCCAAGGGCTGGGACGTCGGCTTGTCCAAGACCGGCTACACCGAAGAAGCGGGCCGTTGCCTGATCATGCGCTTCAAGAGCGGCGGCAAGAACAACACCCTGGTGCTGCTCAACGCCAAGGCCAACTCGGCGCGCATCACCGACGCGGTCAATATCCGCCGCCTGATCGTCGGCCCGGAAGCGCGTTCGCTCGAGCGTCCGCGCCTGCTGGCGGCATCGGCCAAGGTCAAGGCCGAGAAGCCACGCATGGTCAAGGCTTCAGCCAAGGTCAAGGCCGACAAGCCGCGCGTGGTCAAGGCATCGGCCAAGGCCAAGCCGGTGCGCAAGGCCAAGATCGTCAAAACCTCGGTCAAGGCGAAGAAACAGGCGGCTGTCAAAGCGTCGAAACGGACCAGCCGCGAGATGTAAGTGCGGTGGTTGTAGAAGAAGAAACCGGACCCTGGCGTCCGGTTTTTTTTCGTCTTAGTGGCCCGGCGTGCAGCACAACCAAGCCTCATACGCTTGTAAAGAGCACAATCACGCCAACTTCTGGCATTACCGCTCAAGCAAATCCCTCAATCCACTGGCCCGCTGCGTGCGCTGCGCTATCGCTTCGAGCAACACTTGCCCGTTTGGCGTCAGCAGCGTGAAGCACTCCCGGGCGCGGGTAATGCCGGTATAAATGAGCTCGCGCGCCAGCACCCCGCCGCCATCTTTCGGCAGCACCAGCACTGTGTGCCGGAACTCCGAGCCTTGCGACTTATGCACGGTCATGGCAAATGCCGTATCGACGTTGCGCAGCCGCGTGGCCAGCACGCTGCGCACGGTATCTCCTTCCGAGAAATACACGCGCAGCGCGCCGGGCCGGGCCGGGTCGGGCAAGGTCAAGCCGATGTCGCCGTTGAACACGCCGGTGCCGTAGTCGTTGCGGGTGACCATGACCGGCCGTCCGACGTACCATTCGCCGGTACGGCGCAACAGTCCGGCCGCCTGCAAGCGCTTTTCGATGGCCTCGTTCAAGCCGGAGACACCCCACTCGCCGTCGCGCACGGCGCACAGGATGCGGAAGGTCTCGAACGATTTCAGCACCGCTTGCACCCATGCCAGGTGGTCGCCGGGGTCGTTGCCGGCAGGGCCCTGCTCGACCAGCCGCAGGTAATCGCGGTAGCCGCCAGGGGCGCCGTCGCGGCCGGCCAGTGACAGTTGCAGCAGGTCGCCCGGCAGCGCCGGATCGGTCCAGGCCACTTTTTTCTCTTCGCCCGCGCGCAGGATGCGCACTGCACCGGCCGCGTCGCCGCCGTTGACCGCCAGCGCCAGCGCGCCGATCGGACCGCCAAAGCGGCGGCTCTCGCGCAGCATCACGGTTTGCTGGGCAATCGGACCGGCACGCCCCGCGTATTGCTCGGGCAACTGCTGGCCGGTACTCGCTTGCACATACGACAAGGTTTCCGCATCGTAGCCCCCGGCCTCGGCGTTGTGGCACAGGTCGCCCAGCACGGCGCCCGCCTCCACCGACGCCAGCTGATCCTTGTCGCCAAGCAGGATCAGGGTGGCGGTGGACGGCAGCGCCGCCAGCAGCGCTGCCATCATTTCGAGGTGAATCATCGACGCTTCATCGACGATCAGCACATCGACGTCAAGCTGGTTGCCGGCATGGTGGCGGAAGGCACGCGTATCGGGCCGGGCGCCGAGCAGGCTGTGCAAGGTGCGCGCGGCGCCCAGTTCGCGCTGCGGCATCACCGCCCGCACGCGATGGTCCAGGCCGGCCAGCGCCACGTCGATCGACTGTTTCAGGCGCGCCGCCGCCTTGCCGGTGGGCGCGGCCAGCGCTACCCGCAAGCCCGACTGCTGGCCGCCGCTGGTGGCAAACAGCAGCGCCAGCAAGCGCGCCACCGCATACGTCTTGCCGGTGCCGGGGCCGCCGGTGATGATGCCAAGCTTGCCGCGCATGGCCACCGCGCAGGCGGTCTTTTGCCAGTCCACGCCGTCCGCGTGGGCGCCCGGTGCGAACAGGATGTCGAGCCAGTGGCGCACGGCCCCGGTCTGGTCGTCGGCGTCGCTGGCGACCAGGCCGCCCAGCGCCCGGGCGCGCACCGCGTGCGCCACCTGGGTTTCATCGCGCCAGTAGCGGCGCAGGTACAGCCGCTCGCCGTCGAGCACCAGCGGTTGCTGGAAATCCAGGTCGCCCACCGGCCATACCTGTTCGCACCTGGCCAGCAGCGTGCGCCAGGCGGCGACATTTTTCGGCCACGGCCCGGCAGCAGCCACTGCCGCGCGCAGCGCCGCCCACTCTTCGGCGTCCAGCCCCAGCAGCGGCGCCGGATCGCCAGCGAGTTCGGCCAGCATCAGGCAGCTGTGGCCGCGCCCTTCCAGTTCGGACAACAGCACGCAGGCGATCATCAGTGGCGGCGAGCCGCCGCCGATCGAGGCGATAAAGCGGGCAAAAGCTCCGCTCAGGCGCCGCAGCCGGCCGTTTTCGGTCAGCGCATCGACTTGGGCCAGCAGTGGTGCGGATAATTCAGGCGTCATGGTGGTCATTCGTGTCAACTAGTGCGGCTGGTTGCGCCAGCGCCGCTGCGGGTTCAGGGCGCGCGTGGCGGTTGCTGCCGGCTGGCGCCCGGACTTCTGCCGGCAATGGCATGCATCGCTCAGGCGTCATGGTGGCTCCCGGCGTCGAACAATGCGTCCAGCTGCTGCAACAGTTCCGGGTCGGGCGCGATCCAGTAGCAGCCGCGCGTGGTTAGGTTGGCGATTCCGCGCAGGAACAGGAAGACTGCGCCGCCCAGGTGTTCGGCCGGGTCGTAGGCGTCGCCCAGGCGGCTTTGCAGCAGCCGGTGCAGCGCCAGCATGTAGATGGCGCCCTGGATGTCGTAGCGGTGTTCGGCCATGGCCGCCATCAGCGCCGGCTTCTGGTAGGCGGCGTCGCCGGCGCCCAGCGCATTCGATTTGTAATCGAGCACCCAGTAGCGGCCTTGATGTTCGAACACCAGGTCGGCAAAGCCCTTGAGCATCCCGTGCAGTTGGCGCTCGGGCAGGGACGGACGCGCCATGCCGCCCAGCAGCCGCGCCGCGCACAGGCGGTCGAGCGCCCCGGTGGACAGGCGCTCGCTGGGAAACCAGAACTCCATTTCGGCCAGCGGCGTGTCGATGCCTGACAGCGGCGTTTCAAGATATGGCAGCGGCGTGCGGGCGATTTCGCGCACCCACGCCAGCGTGTCATCGAGGCGGTTGCCCCAGCCGGCGCGCTCCACCCGGCGCGTGAGGCGCGCATCGAAGTGCTCGTCATCGACCGTATAAAACCCTTCCTGCCCCAGCCACTCGAGCTGCTCGTGCAGGAAGTTGCCGGGGACGGAACCACGCGGGAAGCGGTGCCACGGCGCGTCTTCGACCTTCATGGCCGGCACGGTGGCCGGCAGGTAGGCATCTTCGAGCAGTTTTTCCTGGGCCGCATCGCGTGGCACCGGCAACGCTGTCACTGGATCGCCGCCGATGGTGGCGGTGGGGCCAGTGCGCCGCGCCAGCGAGCTGAAACTGCCCACCGACCAGTCGCGCTCGAAGCGCCCCGTGTAATGGGGGGCATCGACCAGTTGCGGGCGGTCGTCCACCCGGTGCAGCATGGTGGGCGCAGTACCTTCACCCTCCAGCGCCGCGATGCTGATCGCCGGGCAATCCTTGCACGTGTCGCTCCAGCGCCCGGTCATCGCATCGGTTGGCAACGGCGCGCCGCCGGTGAGCAGGTAGCCGAGCGCCGAGTCGTGCAGGCTGTTGGCGCCGCCCTTGCGCGCGCCCAGTGCGGCCACGCCCAGCCACATGAAGTGGCGCGCGCGGGTGAGCGCCACGTACAGCAGGCGCAGGTCTTCCTGCAGCCGGGCGTTTTCCACCAGCGCCAGCGCGGTGTCGGTAAGCGCCATGTCGATGCGGCGCGTGCCGTCATCGTCGCTGAATTCGAAGAAGCTGCGGTTGCGGCGGTCCACCTTGCGCGCCGTGACCGCGAATGGCAGGTACACCAGCGGATATTCGAGGCCCTTCGATTTGTGGACCGTGACCACCTTCACCAGTTCGGCGTCGCTCTCCAGACGCAGTACCCGCTCGTCGCCTGCGCCCTCCCCGCCAGCGCCACCCTCGATCTGTTCGGCCAGCCAGCGGATCAGCGCCTGTTCGCCATCGAGCTGGCGGCTGGCCGATTGCAGCAGTTCGGCCAGGTGCAGCAAATTGGTCAGGCGCCGCTCGCCGCCCGCCTGCAGCAGCAAGGCGGCCGGCAGTTGCAGCTCGTGGATGAAGCGGCGCAGCATCGCCAGCACGCCCTGGCGCTGCCAGACGATGTGCAGGCCCTTGAGCTGCTCCACCCGCGCCTCCCACGCCAGTTCGTCGGACGACAGCGCGGCCAGTTCCGCCAGCGGCAGGCCGGCGGTGCGGGTGGCATACGCGGCGCGGGCCAGGCCACCATCGAGCGGATTGGCCACCGCCGACAGCCAGCGCAGCACGTCGCCCGCCTCCTCGCTACTGGTGACGGAATCCTTGTCGGACAGGTACACGCTGGCGACCTTGCGCCGTTGCAGCGCGCGGCGGATGGCCGCAGCCTCGTTGCGGTCGCGCACCAGCACGGCAATGTCGGCGGGCTTCAAGCGCTGCAAGCCGTCGGGGCCGGCAAAGCCGGCCTTGGGGTCGTTGAGACGGGCGACGATGTCTTCGGCGCAGTGATTGGCGAAGAACTCGCGGTATTGGTCGCTTTTCAGTTCCAGGCCGGTGCAGGCCACCACCAGCGCCGGTGCATCGCCAGCGCCGCCCACCAGCCGGTCGGCGCGTCCTTGCGCCGCCACCGCCTCGAACGGCAGCGGATTTTTGCGGGTGCCGGGATCGCGGAAGCGGAACGCGCCGCGCCCGAAACCGCCCGCACCGGATGCGCCTTCGGCATTGAGGAACAAGTGGTTGACGGCAGCGACCACCGGGCCGGTGGAGCGGTAGTTGGTACCCAGCTGATAATGGCGCCCCTCGGTGGCGGTGCGCGCCGACAGGTAGCTGTGGATGTCGGCGCCGCGGAAGCCGTAAATCGACTGCTTGGGGTCGCCGATCAGGAACAGGCCCGTGTTGCGGTCGTTGTCCGCCACCCGGTACAGCAGGTTGAAAATCTGGTACTGGTTGGGCGCCGTATCCTGGAACTCGTCCACCAGCGCCACCGGGTATTGCTCGATGATGCGCTGGCGCAGCGCTGCCGCGTTCTCGCCCTGCAGCGCCGCGTTCAGGCGGTCGAGCATGTCGGCAAAGCCGAACTGGCGGTTGCGTTTTTTCAGTTCCGCCATGCGCAGCGCCACCGATCCCGCCGCGTGGCGGTATAGCGCATGCGCCAGCGGCTCGAACTGGTCGAGCGCTTGCTTCAGTTCGGCGATGGCGTCGAAGTCGTCGGGAACCACCGCGTGGCTGTCCTTGGAAAACGCATCGGCGATGCCGTCCGGCGTGAGCCGGTTCCAGGCGGTGGCGGTAAGGTCCGGCATGGCGGCGGCCGGATCCTGGGCCCAGGACCGCAGCGCTTCGAACCATGCCGCCACCGACGCGGCGCGCATCTTGACGCCATTGAAAAACTTGGGCGTGGCGGCGGTGAGCTGGGCGATCCACTGCTCCATGCGGTTGGCGCGGTCCACCCAGCCGGTTTTCAGAACAGCCAGCGCGGCCTGCTGTTCGCGCTGCACGGTGACGATCAGCGTGCCGAGCGAGCGTTTCAAGTCCTGGTCGGCGATGATGTCGGCGCGGCGCACCAGGTCGCGAATCGATTTTTTCAGCACCTCGACGTCGCCCCAGCAGGCCAGCAGCGCTTCGAGTTCCGGCGCGGCCAGCGGATACACCTGCTGGCGCCAGTAATCGTTGGCGGCGTCCTCGAACAGCGCCTGCTCGTCGCTGACCAGTTCCTCGTCGAACAGGCTGCCGCTGTCGAACGCGTGCTCGCGCAGCATACGCTGGCACCAGGCGTCGATGGTGAAAATCGCCGCTTCGTCCATGGTTTCCGCCGCCAGCATCAGGCGGTGCGCGGCGCGCTGGCGCTCGCCCCGGTCCGGGTACGATTCGAGGATGGCGTCGAGGTAGGCATCCGGTGTGATGGTTTGCGCTCCGTCGCTATCAACGTGGCGGAAGTACGCGGCCGCTGCCACCAGGCGCTCGCGCACGCGGTTGGACAGCTCGCGCGTGGCGGCGCGGGTAAAGGTCATCACCAGGATGTCGGCCGGCAGCAGCGGACGGACAAAGCCGTCGTCGCCGCCGTGCCCCAGCACCAGCCGCACGTACAGCGCGGCGATGGTCCAGGTCTTGCCGGTGCCGGCGCTCGCTTCGATCAGGCGCGAGCCGTGCAGCGGAAAGGTGAGCGGTTTGAGCTCGTTGGCGGTGTTTGGTACGGTGCTCATGCTGCGTCCTCGCCGTCGATCGGCGTCATGGTGATACATTGCTCGAGCCAGCGCGCCAGCGGTCCGTACAGGTCCTGCGACACGCGTTCGAAATCCGGCTGCGCCGACAAGGCGCTGTAATCGGGCCACAGGCGCGCCAGGCACAGGTCCTGGTTCTCGCCTTGCAGCTCGAAGCCGCCGTCGTATGCGGTCCGGGCGTTGGCCTTGTTCGCCCCGCCACCGCCATCGCCACCGTCGCCAACCAGCGCCAGCGCCGTCTTGCAGGCGGTAGGCAACGGACGGTTCATGCCGTCGCGCCACAACGCCGCCAGCACGCGCAGCGCCTGCAAGGCTTCGTCGCCATCGAGCGGCGCCATGGTGACGACCATGTCGCGCGCCACCAGGTAACCGGTGACGGACAGCCCGGCAGCGGCTGCGGCCAGCTGGCGCAGCCACATGGCGATCAGCTTGTCGCCACGGGCTTTGCCCTGCTTGTCGGCCACGCGCGAGGACAGCTGCATCAGCCATACCGTCTCGGTGTTACGGTCGTCGCTGCGCAGCTGGTCGAGCCAGTCGTCGAGCTGCGCCGGGCCCAGGTCCAGGCTCAGCGCCACCTTGGCGGCCGGCTTGCTGTAGCGCTGTCGCAGCGTCAGCCACGCATGGCGCACGGGCGCCAGCGAAGTGACCAGCTGGCGCTGGTACTGGCGGCCGATCAGGCCGATGGGCAGCACGCCTTCGCGCGCCAGCTGTTCGGCGCGTTCGGTGAGCTTGTCGTGGATTTCTTCCAGCTGCTCGGTGTCGGCATCGTTGTCGAGCATGGTGTCTTCAAGCAGGTAGCGCTCGAGCGCATTGAGCGAAAACGGTTCCTCGTCGTCGCCCAGCTGCGCCGCCTCGCCGAACACCACGGCCAGGCGTTCGCGGAAGAAGTAGCGCACCGGCTGGCGCAGAAAGCCCGCCAGCGCGCCGAGTTTGAGGCGGTATTTTTCGTCCAGCGCGAACGGTGGCAGCACGTCGGCGGGCGCGTCGGCGGGCGCGTCGTCGGCATGGCCAACGTCGTGCGCCGCCCGCCATTCGCGCGCATACGTGAGCAAGCCGCCGCGCTCGAAATAGCGGCGGCTGAACGGTTGCAGCGCGTGCTCGGTGGTGCGCTCTGCCAGTGTCATGTTCCAGCCGGCTTTCAGGTAGTCGCACAGCTGCGAGACCAATACCGATGGCGGCTGTTCGCTGTTGTCGCGCACATTGCGGCCCACCCAGCTGATATACAGCTTTTCGCGCGCAGCCAGCACGGCTTCGAGCATCAGGTAGCGGTCGTCGTCGCGGCGCGAACGGTCGCCCGGGCGCGCCATACCGGGCAATGCCAGCAGGTCGAAGTCGGCCTTGGGGGCGCGGCGCGGGAAGTCGCCGTCGTTCATACCCAGCAGGCATACCACGCGGAACGGCACCGCGCGCATCGGCATCAGGGTGCAGAAGGTGACGCCGCCGGAGACGAACTGGTGGTTCAGCGTGGGCTCGTCCATCAGCCCCAGCCACGCTTCGCGCAGCACCGCCAGCGGCACTTCTTCCTCGAACTGCGCGCTGTCGCAGGTTTCCAGCCAGTTGTTGAGCGCATCGTCCAGCTGCGCCAGCGTGAGGCGGTCGCCCTCCTCGCCAGCCTTGAAGAACGCCGCCATCAGCGCGCGCGCCTGCACGCCCCACTCGGCGGGGGTGCGCGCCTGCGCCAGCGCCGCGCGCCAGTGCAGCAACGACTCCACCATTTGCGCCAGCGAACCGGCCAGCGCGGCGTCCAAGCCGCCCACTTCGCCGTACGGTTCGATGCCGGCAAAGCTGGCGGTGGCGCCGCCGCCACCACCGCCACTGGCGTAACCGAGCAGCATGCGGCGCACGCCGAAAATCCAGGCATTCTGTTCGCCGGCGGAGCCGAGTCCCAGCCCGCTGCGGTGCTCGATATCGAGGCCCCAGCGCACTCCAGAACCTTCGATCCACTGGCCCAGGGTGGCCAGGTCGTCGTCGCCGAGGCCGAAGCGCGCCGCCAGTGCCGGCACGTCGAGCAGGTCGCGGATTTCGCTCTGGCGGCAGCGCTGCTGCGGCAGTCGCAGCAGCCACTCCAGCGCGACCAGCAGCGGATTGACGCTGCGGTCGTTGACGTCGCCGATCTCGAACGGGATATAGCGCGGGTCGCTGCGGCGGTGCTGGGCGAACACGGCGTGGATGGCGGCGGTAAAGGTGTCGATGTCGGGCACCATCACCACCACATCGCGCGGGCGCAGCGGCATGCCGCCGTCCGGCGTGGCCGCAAACATTTGCAGCAGCTGGTCGTGCAGCACCTCGACCTCGCGCTGCACGCTGTGGGTGACGTGGAATTCGATCGAGCGGTCCGTCGCAGCCGGCGGCGCGTGCGGGTGCTCGGACAGCGGCAGCAGGTCGCGCACGGCAGCCTGCACCTGGGCCAGCAGCGTGCCGCCGTCCTCATCGCCGAAGAGGTCGACGCGCAGCGGCGTCACCGCCTCGTCGTCGCCGGAAGCGGCTGCGGCATGGGCCGCCGCTTCGTCGAACTCGTCGAGCATGCGGATGAAGTCGCGGCCCTGGCGCCCCCAGCTGGCCAGCAGCGGATGGCTGTGGGCGTGCAGCTCTTCGAGCGGCAGCGCGCCCAGGTCCTGGCCGTTGCGCAGTTGCTGACGGCGGTACGCGCAGCGCAGCAGGTCGCGGCCCTCGATGATGTCGCCCCAGTAGTAGCGGCACGGGTTGGGCACGGCCAGCACCACCTGGGTGTGGCGGGCCAGCGTGGCCAGCGCTTCGAGCGTCTGGTACGGCAGCGCCGAGACGCCGAAGATGACGATGCGGCGCGGCAGGCGGCCCAGCGGCAGTTCGCCGGCCGCGCTGGCGCGCACGAATTCGGTGTGGACGGTGGCGCGGCCCAATGCGCGTTCCTGCGGTTCGACGTCGTCGATCACCGCGCGCCACAACTGGCCCTGCCAGCGCTGCTCGGGCGGCAGTGCGATGATCTCGCCACGGGCGCAGCGCAGCTGGTCGCGGCCGGCGGCCCAGTCGTCGAGCCAGTCGGCGCGATATACCTGGTACTGGTCGAACAGGTCGGCCAGCCGTTCGGCCAGTTGCAGCCGGCGTTCGGCCTCGCCGTCGGCCAGGAAGTGGCGCAGCGGCGCAAAGACCGGGTCGGCCAGCAGCGTGGGCAACAGGCGCATCAGGCGCCAGGTGAGCGGGCCCTTGTCGAACGCGGAGCGCCGGGGGACGCGGTCGCGCCCCAGCATGCCGCGATAGGTCTCCCACAGGAAGCGCGCCGGCAGCGCCACGCGGGTGGCGGCGCACACGCGCATTTCCTCGGCCAGCGCGATCTTGAGCCACTCGGCCACGCCGTTCGATTGCACCAGGAAGGTTTCCGGCTCCAGGGGCCCTAACGGATGGTTGTGCAACCACTGGAACACGGCCGCGCGCAACTGCTCCATCTGGTTGCCGTGCAAAATCAACAGGCCGGGGGTAATCATCGTTGAGGTGATGCTGGAATGCATGGGGCTCTTGGGGCGCGGCGAAACGCGTATTAAAAGACCTATTATCGCCCTAGCCGGGATCGTAGGCCAGCAGTTCCTGTTCCATGTGCGGGCCCAGCACCCGCAACAGCGCGTGCATTTGCGCCACCAGCGCGCAGGCCCTGGCGGTGTCGGCGTCCTGGCGGCCCTGTTCCAGCGCCAGGCACAGGTTACCGAAGCGCATGGCGCCCACGGCGCGGGCCGACGACTTGAGGCGGTGGCCCAGTTCCGACAGCCGCGCCAGATCGGCAGCGGCCAGCGCGGCATCGATTTCCACCATGGTGTCGCGCGCGGAGTCGAGGAACAGCTGGGTGTACTTGCGCATCTTGTCCGGCTTGCCGGCAAAGGTCTGCGCCAGCGCGGCGATATCGAACAGTTCGCCTTCCGCCGGCGGCGCTGGCGGCGACGATGATGGCTGTGATGGCGGCTGCGGTGCTTGGGGCGGTAGCGCTGGCGGCGGCGTTGGCGTGCCCGGCGCAGTGGCCGTTCCGTCCGCCGCCAGGCTGGCCGCCGCAGCGGCCTGCGGCGCAGCCGCCTGCAATACCATGGCGCCAGCGGCCGTGGGCTGGCCGTCGGCCATGGTGAAGAACGACGGTGGCGGCGGCACCACCGGCCGCAGCGCCGCTTGCGGCGTGGCGGCGCGCTGGTCCAGCCACTTGGCCAGTACCGCAAACAGCAGCCGCGGCGCCACCGGCTTGGTCACGAACTCGTCCATGCCGGCGTCCATGCAGCGCTGCTGGTCGTCGCAACCGGCGTTGGCGGTCATGGCAATCACCAGGGTGCCGGACAGCCTGGGGTGGGCGCGGATCAGGCGCGTGGCCTCGAAACCGTCCATCACCGGCATCTGCACGTCCATCAGCACGCAGTCGAAGCGTTCCTTGAGCAGCAGGTCGATCGCCTCCTTGCCGTTGTTGGCCACGCACACGGTGGCGCCGCCGTCTTCCAGCAGTTCCTGCCCCACCTGCTGGCTGAAGATATTGTCTTCCACCAGCAGGATCGAGGCACCTCGAATGCTCTCGAACAGGCCCGCCTGCTGCGGATCGTACGCGTTGGCGCCGTTGCCGCTATCGCCGCCATCAGCTTCGTCGGGCATGGCGCGGGACGGCCGGTCCAGGCGCGCCGTGAACCAGAATGTGCTGCCTTCGCCTAGCCGGCTCTCCACGCCCACCCGGCCGCCCATCAACTCCGCCAGCTGCTGGCTGATCACCAGTCCGAGGCCGGTGCCGCCGTAGCGGCGCGTAGTCGAAGTGTCGGCCTGGTGGAACGACTGGAACAGCTGCGCCACCTCGTCCTCGCTCATGCCGATGCCCCGGTCCTGCACCTCGAAACGCACCACCATGTGCTGGTCGCGCTCCTCCAGCAGGCGCGCGCGCACGTGCACCCTGCCCTGCTCGGAAAACTTGATGGCATTGCTGGTGAAATTGATCAGCACCTGCTCCAGGCGCAGCGGATCGCCGCGCAACTGGCGCGGCAGGTCGGGATGGATCTCGTACACCAGCTCCAGCCCGCGCGCGGTGGCCACCTCGCCCAGCTGGCTGGTGAGGTTGGAGAGCAGCATGTCGATGGAAAAATCGAGCACCTCGAGGTCCATCTTGCCCGCCTCGATCTTGGAGAAATCGAGGATGTCGTTGATGATGCCCAGCAGGTGCTGGCCCGAGTGATAAATCTTTTGCAGGTAGTCGCGCTGTTTGGGATGGGTGACCGTTTTCAACGCCAGGTGGGCCATGCCGATGATGCTGTTCATCGGCGTGCGGATTTCGTGGCTCATGTTCGACAAAAAATCGCTTTTGGCGCGGTTGGCGGTATCGGCCCGGTCCTTCAACTGGTGCAACTCGGTGACATCGGTCGAAACGCCAATCACCGCCGTCACCGAGCGTCCCAGTGTTACCGGCACCCGCACGTTCCAGTGGTACTGCGCCACGCCGGCGGGAGAGGCAAACTGGGTTTCGCTGGCGCGCTTGACGCCATCGGCAAACACCGGCCGCTCCAGCGCCCACGCGGCATCGGCTTTCTCCTCGGGCATCAGCTCGCGGTCGCGCCGGCCCACGATTTCCGCTGCCGGCAGCCCCAGGTGCTCGGCCATCTTCGGGTTGACATAGATGTAGCGGCGGTGCTGGTCCTTCATGTACACGTGCGCGTCGAGATTGTTGAGCACCGTATCGAGCAGCACGCGGTGCTTGACCGCACGCCGCCGTGACAGGTACAGCACCGCCAGGTAGCTGTAGAGCAGCAGCGTGCCGGCCCCGCCCACCAGTGCGGATGCCAGCGGGAAGTACACATCGAAGCCGTTGCGCAGCGCCGTCTTGCGCACCTGGAACCGCGCCTTCCACAAGGCGCCGTTGAAATCGACCGGCAGCACCGACTCGAAACAGTCGCCGTCCGCCAGCGCCGCACCGGGTTCGCTGAACAGCAGCCGGTCGCGCGGCTCGATCACCAGCCGGCGGCGGTCGGGATCGACGCTGCCATCGGCGTACAGATCGAGGCGCACGTCGCGCACCATGGTTTCGTCGAGCACGATCTGCATCAGCTTCGCGACCGAAAAATTCAGGCCCGCCATGCCGCGATACGCGGCGCGGCGCTGGGCCGCATCATCCTGCGGCATGCCGTCCCGGTAAACCGGCAGGCCAATACCAAGCTCGCCCCCGGCGCCGGCATGGCCGGCAGGATAGGCGTCCTGGCGGGCGACGAAGCCGGCGCCGGTCTCGGGTTGCCAGGTCATCGCCACCACGGCGGGAAACTGGCGCGGCAGATCCAGGCCGGCGACATACTGCTGGAACTGGCGGCGATCGAGCGCATCGTTGCTCTGCAACAGCGCCGCCAGCCCGCGCGTGACATTGGCGTACGCCTTGATGCGCACGGACATCGCGTACTGGGTGCTGCGGGCGAGGTGGTCGAAACGCTGGCGGGCGTCGGCATCGACAATGCGGCCGCCCACGCAATATGCGGCAACGCCCACGGCCATTGCCAATGCCCAGCCGGCCCCCCACAGCAGCAGACGCGCGCTACTGACAGTTTTCGTGTGAATACCCGATGTGAGCATGAGATCGCTTCTCGAATGCAAAAAGTTGCAGCGGAAGCATACTATTAATGCCGAAATGTCACCAGTAGAAGAATTGGTGAGAATTGTCATGTAGGATACTCGCTTGATTTAATCACAGTGAGACCGCATGACCGACCAGACCTTTGACCCCGCTGCCGCCACCGCGCGCCTGCAGGAAGCCGGCCGCACGGCCCAACTGCTGGTGGCCCTGCCGCCGAACGTGCGTCCCGCCACCGTGGATGACGGCTACCTGGTGCAAACCACCGTACTGGCGGCGGGCGGCGAACCGGTGGTCGGCTGGAAGATCGCCGGCGCGTCGCCGCGCTGCCTGCGCGGTGAACTGCCGGCCGTGCCGCTGATCGGCGCGGTGGTGCCGTCGCGGCTGGTGCACGCCGGCGCCACGCTGGCCATCCACGCCGGCGCGCCGCTGACGCTGGAGGCGGAAGTGGCAGTATCGTTCGCGCGCGGCGTGATACCGGCCGACGAACCGTTCGACCACGCCATGGTGGACCGGGTGTTCGCTGCGATCGAAGTGGTGCGCAGCCGCTTCGTCGACCGCAAGGCCGTGGGCCAGCCCAGCTTTGCTGCCGACAACGTGGGCTTTTATGCGCTGGTATGCGGCGGCGCCGTGGACCTGTCGCGCACCGAGCCGTTCCTGGCCCCCGTCGAAATGCGCTTCAACGATGAAGTGATTGCCACGTCGCTGCAAGGCGATGACCGCACCCAGCCCTTCGCGGCACTGGCCTTCCTGTGGAGCGAGTTCGCCCGCCGTGGCATCACCATTCCGCGCGGCGCGGTCATCACCACCGGTACGCTGACGGCGCCGGTGGACGTGACCGGACCGGGCCTGGTCGAAGCGCGCGTGGGCGGCGTGCGCGTGGCACTGCATCTGACCCAGCGGTGAATCCCATGACCGGTCCGGACGACCGGCTTGACGCCGGCTTGTTGCTGCAAACGCTGACCGCCCTGAAAAACGGCGATTTTTCCGCGCGCATGCCGTCCGGCGGCGCCGGGGTGGCCGGCCAGGTGGCGGACACGCTCAACCAGATCATGGCGGCCGGCGACAAAATGAATGCCGACAGCCGGGCCGGATCCCTGCTCACCCAGTCGCAATCGCTGGCGCAGGAACTGCGGCAGACCAACCAGGAACTGGCGGAAAAGGCGCGGCTGCTGTCGGAGCAGAACATCGAGGTCGAGCAGGCCAAGCTGGCACTGGAGGAAAAGGCCACCCAGCTGGCGCTGTCGTCCAGGTACAAATCAGAGTTCCTGGCCAATATGTCGCACGAGCTGCGCACACCGCTCAATTCCCTGCTGATCCTGGCGCAGCAACTGGGCGACAACCCGGACGGCAACCTGTCGGACAAGCAGGTGGAATTCGCCCGTACCATCCACGGCTCCGGCTCCGACCTGCTCACCCTTATCAACGACATCCTCGACCTGTCCAAGATCGAATCGGGCACGGTCACGCTTGAGTTTTCCGAATACCGGTTCGAGCACCTGCACCAGTATGTCGAGCGCACCTTCCGCCACATGGCCGAGGCCCGGCACCTGGATTTTTCGATCGAACTGCAGGGCGACTTGCCCGCCGCCCTGATGACCGACACCACGCGCCTGCAGCAGGTACTGAAAAACCTGCTGTCGAACGCGTTCAAGTTCACCTCCCACGGCCGCGTGGCGCTGACGATCGGGCTGGCCGACGGCGGCTATTCCAGCGACCTTCCCGCCCTGTGCCGTGCGGACGTGGTGCTGGCGTTTGCCGTCACCGACACCGGCGTGGGCATCGTCGCCGACAAGCTGCAACTGATCTTTGAAGCGTTTCAGCAGGCCGACGGCTCCACCGCCCGCAAGTACGGCGGCACCGGCCTGGGACTGTCGATTTCGCGCGAACTGGCGCGCCTGCTGGGCGGCGAGATCCGGGTGGAGTCGGTGGTGGGCGGAGGTTCCACGTTTACCCTGTTCCTGCCATGGTATCGGGCCGGCTGTGTTGCATCCGAACCCGCACTGGAACCGGCGCCGGCGCCCAAGGCCGTGGCAATGCAAGTCGTGGAACTGCCGGAGCTGCTCCGCGAGGAATCGGACGACGAGATCGACTACCACGACGACCGCGCGCTGCTGGCGCCAGGCGATCCGTCGGTGCTGATCATCACCGACGACGAGCGCCTTGCCGCGATGCTGCTGGACCTGGCGCGCGCCCATCGTTTCAAGGGCGTGGTGACCGCCAACGGCGACTCGGCCCTGAGCCTGGCGCGCGACTACCTGCCCTCGGCCATCCTGCTCGACCTCGACCTGCCCGACGTCGACGGTCTGACCGTGCTCGAACGCCTGAAACGCGATCCGGGCACGCGCCATATTCCCGTGCATGCACTGTCCAACCGGCGCGAACAGGAACGCGACCGGCAGCAGGCGCTGCGCCTGGGCGCCCAGTCCTATCTGTACCTCTACCTGAATCTGTACCAGTACCAGCCGGCCGACCGCGAAGCGCTGCGCGACCTGTTCGCGCGCATCCTCGCCTTCCTTGCGCGCAGCCAGCGCAGCCTGCTGGTGGTGACTGACGACGCCACCGGGCGCGACGCCATCGTGGCGCTGCTCGGCGCCGCCGACCTGGACATCGCGGCAGTGGATACCGGCGTAGCGGCGCTGGCAGCACTGCGTACACGCCGCTTCGACTGCATGGTGCTGGACCTGGCGTTGCCCGACATGAGCGGCTTAGAACTGCTGGGCGCCATCGCTGCCGACCGCGCGCTGCGCGACCTGCCGGTGGTGGTCAACACCGCTGGCGACATCGATCGCAAGCAGCTCGACCGGCTCGCGCGCCTCGAACGCGGCGTCAACGGCATCGTGATCCGGGAAGCGGACACGCCCGGGCGGTTGCTTGACGAGACCGCGCTGTTCCTGCACCGGTCACCGGCCAATCTGTCCGAGTCCCAGCGCCGCATGCTCGAAGAGATCCACGAAGCCGAGGGCAGCCTGGCCGGGCGCAGTGTGCTGATCGTCGATGACGACGTGCGCAATATCTTCGCCCTGTCGTCGCTGCTCGAACGCCAGCAGATGCAGGTATCATTCGCAGAAAACGGCCGCGATGGCATCGCGGTGCTGGAGCGCGATCCGTCCATCGAGATCGTCCTGATGGATATCATGATGCCGGAAATGGATGGCTACGACACCATGCGCGCGATCCGGCGCATCGCCAGGTTCCGTTCGCTGCCGATTATTACGCTTACCGCCAAGGCCATGAAGGGCGATCGCGACAAATGCATCGCCGCCGGCGCGTCGGACTACATCAGCAAGCCGGTCGATGTGGGACAACTGCTGTCGCTGCTCAGGGTCTGGCTGAATTAACCATCACAAGGAAAACCATGCAACGCAGTTTGATGTCGATCGCCGTGACAGCGGCTGTGGCCCTGGGCCCTGTCCTCCCCCATGCCGTCCATGCAGCACCGGCGGCGGCCAAGCCAGCCGCCCGGCAAACCACCCAGCTCCCGCGCAATGCCGCGCCCACGCACTACGCGGTGTCGCTTACGCCGGACGCCGCCAGCCGCACCTTCAGCGCCAGCGTCGTCATCTCGCTCGATGTCACGCAGGCGACCGACCGCCTGGTGCTCAATGCCGCCGACCTGGCATTTTCCAGCGCTGCGCTCAGCGCCGGCGCCGGCCAGCCGCCACAAGCGGCCACCACGATCGACCTCGACGCCAACCAGCAAACCGCCACCTTCCGCTTCGGCCGCACGCTGCAACCGGGCAGCTACCAGTTGCAACTGGCGTACACGGGCCTGATCGGCACCCAGGCCGCCGGCCTGTTCGCGCTCGACTACCAGAACGGCGGCGCAGCCAAGCGGGCGCTGTACACCCAGTTTGAAAACTCCGAGGCGCGCCGGGTGATCCCGTCGTGGGACGAGCCATTTTATAAAGCCACGTTCGCACTGGAGGCGATCATCCCTGCCGGCCAGATGGCGGTATCGAATATGCCGGTGGCAGCGACCACCACGCTGGCCGACGGGCGCGAACTGGTACGCTTTGCCACGTCGCCGAAGATGTCCACCTACCTGCTGTTCTTCGGCCTCGGTGAATTCGAGCGCGCCACCACGTCCGAAGGCGGCACCGAGATCGGCGTGATCACGCAAACCGGCACGCTGAGCCAGGCCCAGTTTGCGCTCGACTCGTCGCGCGCCGTGCTGCGCGAGTATAACGACTACTTCGGCGTCAAGTACCCGCTGCCAAAACTGGACAATATCGGCGCGCCCGGCCAGAGCCAGTTCTTCAGCGCCATGGAAAACTGGGGCGCCATCTTTACCTTCGAATACGCGATCCTGCTCGACCCGCGCACCGCCACCCAGGAAGACCGCGAAGGGGTGTTCGTCACCGCCGCCCATGAAATCGCCCACCAGTGGTTCGGCAACCTGGTCACCATGGCCTGGTGGGATGACCTGTGGCTCAACGAGGGTTTTGCGTCATGGATGGAATCGCGCACCACCGCGCACCTGCACCCGGAATGGGACTGGCACCTGCGCGCGGTGCACACCCGCGAAGGCGCAATGGCCAGCGACGCCCTGGCCTCCACCCACCCGGTGATACAGCGCATCGCCACCGTGGAACAGGCCAGCCAGGCGTTCGACAACATCACCTACCAGAAGGGCGAGGCGGTGATCCGCATGCTGGAAGAGTACGTGGGCGCGGACGCCTGGCGCAACGGCGTGCGCGCGTACATTGCCAGGCATGCGTACGGCAACACGGTATCCGACGACCTGTGGCGCCAGGTGGAAAGGGCGGCGCACAAGCCGGTCACCGCCATCGCCCACGACTTTACGCTGCAACCGGGCGTGCCGCTGATCCGCGTGGCCGATGCCGTATGCAGGAACGGCAAAGCCACCGTCGCCCTCACCCAGGGTGAATTCGCCAAGGACGACGCCCCCCGTAAACCTTTGAGCTGGCGCGTGCCGGTCATCGCCGGGTCCGTGGGCGGCGCCACCGTGCGCACCGTGGTTGCCGGCGGCAAGGCCACCATCACCCTGCCCGAGTGCGGCGCGGTGCTGGTCAACGCCGGCCAGAGCGGCTACTACCGCACGCTGTACACGCCGAAGGGATTTGCCGCGCTGGCCGGGCGCTTCGCCGACCTGCCTGCCATCGATCAAATGGGGTTGCTGGCCGATGCCGCAGCGCTGGGCATGTCCGGCCACATGCCGGCGCCCGGCTACCTGGAACTGGTGGCCGGCACGCCGGTGACGGCAGCTCCGCAGGTGTGGGAAGACATCGCCAGCACGCTGGCCGGCCTGCACGCCAGCTATGAGGGCAAGCCGGAACAGCGCGCCGCCTTCGACAGCTTTGCGCGTGCGCGCCTGGCGCCCGTACTGGCGCGCGTGGGCTGGACTGCCGTCCCCGGCGAAGCTGCACCTGTCGCCAACCTGCGCGCCACGCTGATCGCCGCCCTCGGCGACATGGGTGACGCTGGCGTGCTGGCCGAAGCGCGCCGCCGCTATGCGGTGCGCCACAGCGACCAGGACGCCATGCCGGTGGCCTTACGCCGTCCGATCCTGGGCGTGATCGCCGCCAACGCCGATGCAGCGACCTGGGATGCGCTGCTGGCCGAGGCGCGCGCCGAAACATCCGCCATGGTCAAGGCCGAGCAATACGGTTTGCTCGGTTCCAGCCGCGACCCGGCACTGGCCCGCCGCGCGCTGGACCTGGCGCTGACCGACGAAGCCGGCGCCACCAATGGCGCCAGCATGATCAGCCGCGTTGCCAACTTGCATCCGGACCTGGCATTCGACTACGCGGTGGCCCACCGCGAGCAGGTGGAACAGAAGATCGACGCCACCTCGCGCAGCCGCTTCTTCCCCGGCCTGGCCCGCCGCTCGGCCGATCCGGCCATGGCGGCCAAACTGAACACCTACGCCGACCAGCACCTGGCCGCCGACGCGCGCGGCGACGTCAAGACCGCGATCGCCTCGATCGGGTACCGCGTCAAACTGCGCAAGGAGCGCCTGCCAGAAATCGACGCCTGGCTGGCGCACCATCGCTGATGCGCCGGGGCCTCGCACACCGTAGCGAGCGGGCCGCTATCGTCGTGAGTAGCGCAAGCGTACGGAGGTACGCAGAGCAACGGATAGGCGATAGCGGGCTGCGCAGCAGGTTTGCGAGCTCGCCACCCTTAAAAAAAAACCAGCGCCGCCGTGAGGTGGTGCTGGTTGCAAAACGCTCGAAAGCGTGGGGATGGCCGGTGGTCCGGCGGCTGGTCTGTGCCGCCTGGAATGAATTTGTGCCGGAATGAAGGTCCGGCAGCCGGGCGCTTGGCTTAACCGCGCGCTACAGGTATTACTTTGCCAGTTAATCGAAAAGACAGGCTTAGGACTTCATTAAACTTGATGAAGCCTGCCGTTGGAGGGGCATTGAGATGATTGAATGGTGCCGGTGTTACAGGCCACCGGCAAGCCCGCTGAGCGATGTTCCGTGAAATCCCGTGCCAACCTGGACACGGCGACCAACTGGAAGATGCTGGGACCAGCGCTACGCATCATAATCGGGCAATATGACGAGCCAATGACGGATACCACAATGCACACAACCATGTTATCGACACCACCACTGCGCGCGCACCTGCTGGCGGCCACGTTCATCCTGGCGCTGGCCGCCTGCTCGCCGCTGCCGCTTTCCACGCCCGCCACCGCGCCGGCGGCGATCACGCAGGCGCCGCCGGCCGAGCCGGCGCCGCCAGCCGCTCCAGCAGCGGGGGCACTCGTCATCGACAGCGCCAACTCGCTGATCGCCGTCACCGTGCGGCGCGGCGGGGTGCTGGCGCGACTGGGCCACGACCACGTGGTGGCCGCACGCACCATCACCGGCACCGTCACGCCCACCGACAACCGCGCGCAGTTCCAGTTCCGCCTCGACCAGATGACGGTGGACGAACCGGCGCTGCGCCAGGTCGCGGGCCTGGAAAAACAGCCGTCGCCGGAAGCGGTCGCCGGCACCCGCACCAATATGCTGACCAGGGTGCTCGACGCAGACCGCTATCCGCTGGTTTCCGTGCGCGCCGAACGCATTGCCGACGACCAGCCGCTGCGCGTGGCCATTACCCTGCACGGCGTCACCCGCACGTACCAGATCCCGGTGGTGTTCGCCCGCGAGGGGAACCGCCTGACGGTGAGCGGCACGGTCGATCTGAAGCAGACCGATTTTGGCCTGGTGCCGTTTTCGGTGATGGGCGGCGCCATGGCGGTGGAAGACCGGATGGAACTGCGCTTCACCGTGGTGGCGAAATAACGGCGCGATAAAAAAAAGCCCGCGGCACAAATGGCGCGGGCGGAAAGGTTTCAAATCGGGAGAGACTTGAAAGAGCAGGTGCAGTATCGCCCCTCAACATGACGGCGTGATGACATCAACACGCGCTATCTCGAAATAATCAGTTTTAATCCCAGGCCCACGAACACCGCCCCCGCCACCCGGTCCATCCACATGCCGGCGCCGGGGTGGCGATTGATCCACGCTCCCACTGCGCCGGAAAAATAGCCGAGCAGCGAAAACAGCACCGCCGCCTGCGCCGTGAACAGCAAGCCCAGTTGCGCCGTCTGCCAGCTGGCATCACCGCGTTCGGCCACCACGAACTGCGGCAAGAACGACAGGAAGAACAGCACCACCTTGGGATTGATGGCATTGGCGAACAAGCCCTTGACGAACAGCCGCCCCAGGCTTTCGTCGGGCAGGCCGGCTTGCGCCACGCGCGCTCCGCCACGGCTGCGCAACGCACCGATGCCGAGCCACACCAGGTAGGCGCCGCCGATGATCTTCAAGGCGCCAAACGCTGTCGGGGAAGCGGCGATCAGCGCGCTCACGCCCAGTGCGGCCAGCACCGTGTGACTGAGGCAGCCAAGCGCGCAGCCGATGCCGAACACCATGCCCTGGCGACGGCCGCGCGAGACGCCCACGCTGAGCACCATCAGGTTGTCGGGCCCGGGCGAGATTGTAATCAGCAAGGCGGCGCTGAGAAAACCGATGAACTGTTCTGGCGAAATTAACATGTGTGTGCTCGGTAAAGGCTGGAACCCGTGATGATAGCTGTCGCGTGGGTATGTCACAACTACATCATATTTTCTGAAAACAACATGTTCTCGTATAAAATGACCGAATTCCTGCCTCCGCAACGGCGGCCGACATCCCTACATATCAATAACCAAAGCTTGCAAGATGTACCACGCGCTGAGCGCCTTTGCGGGCCGAGTTCCCCGCTACCTGTCGTCGCCGCTGCTGTTGTTGCGCATCATGGCGCTGCTGCTGGCCGCACTGTGCATTGCCGGTCCGGGGCGCGCGCAGGCGCTGCCGCTGTCAACGATCCCGCTCACCCACGCCGGCGCCGATATCGCCCGCACCGGTAAGCTCTTCCTGGACGAAGGCGAACTGGCGCCGGCCAATGCCGGTGCGCTGCCGGCACTGGTTGCCAGCCTGCGCCCGGCCGCCAAGGTGGATCTGCTGGGCGGCGGTTACTGGCTGGTCGCCGAATTGCGCAACGACGGCGTGCTGACCGACTGGGTCATTGATCCCAATGACACCCTGATCGACGTGGTCGACATCTACCTTTACCAGCCCGACGGCACGGTGCGGCTGCTGAAAACCGGCTACCGCCAGCCGCACGACTACCTGCTCCACTACGGCAAGGACGTGCAGCTCGAACCGGGCAAGAGCTACCCGGTGCTGATCCGCTTTTCCAGCCCCTATTACGCGCGCACGCCCATGTTTGCCGCGCTGCCGCGCAGCGACTACCAGCGCCTGGTGGCGCGCGAAAACGTCATGATCATCGGCTCCATCGGCGCGCTGCTGGCGCTCACGGTGTTCAATTTCTTCATCTACTCGATCACGCGCGACCGCTCGTCGCTGTACTACTCGCTGTACGTGCTGTGCTACGCGGTGGCCTGGGGCATGACCTTCCACCTGTCGGCCGACATGTTCGACTGGCACAACCTGCACTGGCATTACGTGCCGTTCTTCCTGCTGCCGGTGATCAGCACCCTGTTCTACACCAGCTTCCTGCGCCTGCGCGAGACCGCGCCGCGCCTGTTCCTGCTCAGCCGCGTCAACATCGTGCTGCCGCTGCTGACGCTGCCCTCGTGCTTTCTGGCGCTCAGCTACGCCCACACCATCGCCACCGTCGTTATTGCGATCTGGGTGTCGATGGCGCTGGTGACGGGCATCGTGGTGTGGCGCCGGGGCTACCAGCCGGCGCGCTTCTTCGTGCTCGGTTTCCTGGCGCTGCTGTTACCGAGCCTGGTGATCCTGCCGGCCAACGTGGGCCTGATCCCGGCGCTGGTGACCAACGCCCAGCTCTTTACGCTGCTGGGCGGCACGCTCGACGGCGTGCTGCTGGCATTCGCGCTGGCCGACCAGATCCGCCTGCTGCGCAACACCCTGGAGCAACGCGTGCAGGAGCGCACGGCCGAACTGACCGAGGCCAAGGAACACGCCGAGGTGGTGAGCCGCCACCGCATCGATTTTCTGTCGGCCATGAGCCACGACATCCGCACACCGCTGGCCGGCGTGATCGGCATGATCAAGTTCGCCATGCGCGACCAGTCGGTACGCGGCCGGACCGAGGAATACCTGCGCATCGGCCTGCAAAACAGCGAGTCGCTGCTGGCCATCCTGAACGACATCCTCGACTTTTCCAAGATCGACGCCGGCCGCCTGTCGATCGAAACCGTGGACTTCGACCTGATCGCGCTGATCGACGACGCCATCGGCATCCTGCAAGGCCAGGCCGACGCCAAGAGCCTGCTGCTGCGCTGCGAACTGGCGCCGGACCTGCCGCGCTTCGTGCGCGGCGATCCCACCCGCCTGCGCCAGATCCTGCTCAATTTGCTCGGCAACGCCATCAAGTTCACCGACCGCGGCGAAGTGCGGCTGCATGCTTCCGCACTCGATCCGGTCGCCGGCCTCACCAGCGTCAGCTTCGAGATCATCGACACCGGCCCGGGCATCCCGCCCGACACCCTGCCGCGCCTGTTCCAGAAATTCGAGCAGGCCGACCATTCCACCACGCGCCGCTACGGCGGCACCGGCCTGGGCCTGGCCATCTGCAAGGAGCTGGTGGAGCTGATGGATGGCGCCATCGCCGCCGAAAGCCGGGTGGGAGTGGGCTCGACCTTCAGCTTTACCCTGCCGCTGGCAGTGGGCGCCGCGCCGCTGGCCGGCCCGGACACGGGACCGCACCGCGAGTACCACGCCTACCGCCTGCGCATCCTGTGCGCCGAGGACGTGCGCACCAACCAGATCATCGTCAGCACGCTGCTCGAGAACATGGGCCACGACATCCGTATCGTGGAAAACGGCCTGCAGGCGCTGCATGCACTGGCCGAATCGGATTACGACCTGGTGCTGATGGACGGACGCATGCCGATGATGGACGGCGAGCAGGCCACGCGCCTGATCCGCGCCGGTGGCAACGAGGACTACCGCATGCGCGACGCCGGCATTCCGATCATCGCCCTCACCGCCAACGCCAGCGACCATGACCGTGCACGCTACCTGGGCGTGGGCATGGACGGCTTCCTCAGCAAGCCGGTCGATGAACGCCTGCTGTACGACCAGATCGAAAAGATCATCGCCCTGCACCTGGCGCGTGGACGTCCGCTGCGCGCGGTCGATCCGGCGCAGTTGCCGTCAGCGTGCCATGCGGACCTCGACGCCCAGTTCGGCGTCGCGCCGGCGGCCTGCGGTGATGGTGACGGTAGCGGCGCCGGCAAGGCTGTGCAGATCATGCCGCTGGCCGGCCTGTCGCACAAGCATTTGCAGCGCATTACCGACGCCTTCCTCGACGAAGCGCCGCGCCGCCTGCGCACCGCGCGTGCTGCGGTCAGCGCCGGCAATGCGCAGGCGGCAGCCGCCGCCATCCACGCCCTCAAGGGCAGCGCCGGCTACCTCAGTTCCAACCACCTGCACGCGCTGTGCGCGGAACTGGAAGCGGAAGCGAATGCCGGCCGCATAGACCACGTGGCGCGCATGTTGGTGGAAGTGGAAGCGGCGCTGGACCAGGCGTGCACCGATTTGCAGGCCTCGTCCACCGCCGCTGCTGCCGACTGAGGCCGCCGCCTGCAAGGCCGGCGCTTTTTTGCGACAATGACAGGCTCAGTCACAGCAAGCATCGGATTCGTATGACCACCACCTCCCTGGCCGACCGCGACGGCCTGCCGCCCGATGCGCGGCGCTGGGCCATGCTGTCGGTTGCCATCGGCGTGGGTATGGCCTCGCTCGACACGGCAATCGCCAACACGGCGCTGCCGGCCATCGCCGAACAGTTGAACGCCACCCCGGCCGCCTCGGTCTGGATCATCAATGTCTATCAGCTGGCGATGGTCGCCACCCTGCTGCCGTTCGCCGCGCTCGGTGAAGTGATCGGCTACCGCAAGGTGGCCATCTTCGGCATGGCCTTGTTCACCCTGGCGTCGCTGGCGTGCGCGCTGGCCTGGTCGCTGCCGTCGCTGGTCGTCGCCCGGCTGTGCCAGGGCGTGGGCGGCGCGGCGCTGATGGGGGTGAACACCGCGCTGCTGCGGGCGATCTACCCGGCCAGGCTGGCCGGGCGCGGGTTCGGTTTCAATTCGCTGGTGGTGGCCACGTCGTTTGCCATCGGGCCCACCGCCGCGTCGCTGATCCTGGCCGTGGCGTCGTGGCCCTGGCTGTTCGCCATCAACGTCCCGCTGGGGGTGGTGGCGATTGTCATGGCGCGCCGCGCGCTGCCCGCCACCGCGCTGGCCGGCCACAAGATCGACGTGCTCACTGTCGTCTATAACATGTTCGCCTTTGGCCTCCTGATCCTGGCGTTTGGCGAAGGCGCGCACCTGCAGGACTGGCACACGCTGGTGCCGGAGATCACGCTGACGGTGCTGTTTTTCGTATTGCTGCTGCGGCGCCAGGCCGGCCATACGGCGCCGATGCTGCCGGTGGACCTGTTCCGCCGCCCGCTGTTCGCGCTGTCGTCGCTCACCGCCATGTGCACGTTCGCCGCGCAGGGGCTGGCGTTCGTGTCGCTGCCGTTCTTCTTCGAGCACACGCTGGGCCGTTCGCCGATCGAGACGGGATTTTTGATGACGCCGTGGGCGGTGCTGGTGGCAGTAATGGCGCCGATTGCCGGGCGCCTGAGCGATAAATATTCGCCCGGCGTGCTGGGCGGCATCGGCCTGGCGCTGCTGTCCTCGGGCCTGGTGGCGATGCTGCTGCTGCCGCCAGCGCCCACCGCGTTCGACATCGGCTGGCGCATGGCGTGGTGCGGCATCGGCTTCGGTTTTTTCCAGGCGCCGAACCTGAAAGCCATCATGGGCAGCGCACCGAAGTCGCGCGCGGGCAGCGCCAGCGGCATCGTCGCCACCTCGCGCCTGACCGGCCAGGCCACCGGCGCGGCACTGGTCGCTTACTGCTTCACTATCTCGGCCACCAACGGCACCCGCTATGCCTTGATGCTGGGCGCCGCATTTGCCGGCGTGGCGTGCGTGGCCAGCTTCGCGCGCCTGGCCTTTGCTGCTGCCGACGACTGAGCGCCTGCGTAGCCTCCATGGCTGCGTCGCTGCGCCTTGCTCCGGAGGCGTTTCAGGCGCTCCCCAGGGCTGCTTCCAGGGCATCGATGAACACCCGGGTCTTGGCCGGCATTAGCCGCCGTCCCGGGAACACGGCCCAGGCGGTCACCTGCGGGAACGACCACTCTGGCAGCACCCGCACCAGTGCCCCCTTCTCCACGTACGGCCGTGCAATCGGCTCGGTGGAGGCGCCGATGCCGATACCGACGCTGGCCATGCGCACCACCAGTTCCGGCGAATTGGCCAGCACCCGCACCGGCAACTCGCGCTCCCAGCGCACCTTGCCGCGCACCAGCGTCCAGCGGACCAGGCCGTTCAAGCGTGGCGGCAAGCTCAATATGTCGTGGCGAAACAGGTCGTCGGGATGCTCGGGCAGGCCGCGCACGCTGGCGTAGCCGGGCGCCGCGTACAGCGCCAGCGAACTGCCCAGGATGCGGCGCGCGGCCAGCGTGGCGTCATCCGGCAGGTCACCCATGCGGATCGCCAGGTCGTAGTTCTCCGCCACCAGGTCCACCCGGCGCGGCGACAAATCCAGCTCCAGCGAGATCGCCGGATATTTTTGCAGGAACGTCGCCAGCATGTCGCTCAGCGCCAGGTTGGCAAAATCGGCCGGCATCGATACCCGCAGCAAGCCGCTCGGCGCCCCCTGCCGGTGCTGCGCCAGCGCGCCCGCCGCCTCGGTTTCGTCAGCCACGCGGCGCGCGTGCTCCAGCAGGCTCGAACCGAACTCGGTGAGCATCAGCTTGCGCGTGGTGCGCTGGAGCAGGCGTTCGCCCAGGTGCGCCTCCAATAGCGAAATGCGGCGCGAGACGGTGGACTTGGGCAGCTGCACGCGCTCGGCCGCCAGACTGAAACTGCCGCATTCGACAATGCGGGCAAACAGCAGCAGGTCGGCGGGATCGATATCCATGATGATTGTTCCACTAGTGGATGAATGTTATCCATTTTAAGGGATTCCGCATTGGTTTTGAAACGATTAAAGTAGCTCCATCGCCGCACACAACGTGCACAACCAATACAGGAGCCCCACCATGAACATCTTGCAAATCAACTCCAGCGCCCGCAGCACCGGTTCCGAATCGACCCGCCTGGCCGATGCCATCGTCGCCAGGCTGCAGGCCGCCAATCCCGGCGCCATCGTGGCCCGCCGCGACCTGGCCGCCACGCCGCACCCGGTGCTGGACGAAGCCGCGCTGCAAGCGCTGTTCACCCCCGCTGACCAGCGCACCGCCGAACAAGCGGCCCGCGTGGCGCTTGACGACGCCCTGATCGCCCAGGTGCAGGCGGCAGACGCCATCGTGATCGGTTCGCCGATGTACAACTTCGGCATCACGGTGCAGCTGAAAGCCTGGTTCGACGCGATTGCCCGCGCCGGCGTGACGTTCAAATACGGCGCCACCGGTCCGGTAGGCCTGGTCACCGGTAAAAAAGTGTATGTCGCGATCGCCCGTGGCGGTTTGCACCGCGATGGTCCGAGCGACACCCAGCTGCCGCACCTGAAAATGTTCCTGTCGTTCCTGGGCATGACCGATGTGCAGTTCGTGTACGCGGAAGGCCTGGGCATGGGTCCCGAAGCCGTAGCAAAAGCGCAGGCGCAGGCCGACGCCGACATCAACGCCGTACTGGTGTAATCAAACTTGTCATCAACGTTAAAAGGAGCAGCGCCATGAACAACGTAGCAAGCGATATCGTCACCCGCGAACGCGGCGTGGAACGCGTGCTGGCCGGCCAGTCCGTGATGGATGGCGCGGGCGTGAAGATCAACCGCGTGGTCACGCAGCCGCTGCAACGCCGGCTCGATCCGTTCCTGATGCTCGACAATTTCGCCAGCGGCGAAGCCAACGACTACATCGCCGGCTTCCCCAGCCATCCGCACCGGGGCTTCGAGACCGTGACCTATATGCTGGAAGGCCGCATGCGCCACAAGGACAGCGCCGGCAACGAGGGGCTGCTGACCAACGGCGGCGTGCAATGGATGACCGCCGGCCGTGGCGTGATCCACTCCGAGATGCCCGAGCAGCAGGAAGGCAGGATGGAAGGCTTCCAGTTGTGGCTCAATTTGCCGGCCAGGGACAAGCTGCGCGACCCGTGGTACCGCGACTTCAACGGCGACGAGCTGCCGCGCTTTGTCACCGCCGCCGGCGTCCACGTCAAGGTCATCGCCGGCAGCAGCCATGGCGTGGCGGGCGCAGTGCAGCGCGAGGTGACCGCGCCTGTTTATCTCGACGTGGAGATACCGGCCGGCGCATCGTTCAGCCAGGTGCTGCCCGCCGGGCATAACGCATTCGTGTTCGTCTATCGCGGCGCGGTGCGGTTGGGCGACAAGGACGTGGCAGCGGGCCGCATGGCGATCCTGGCCAACACCGAAGGCGCGCACGGCATCAACGTCCACGCGCTGGAAGCCAGTCGTCTGATCCTGGTGGCCGGCAAACCGCTGAACGAGCCGATCGCCCAATACGGTCCTTTCGTGATGAACACCCAGGCCGAGGTGTTCCAGGCGGTGGAAGACTTCCGCGGCGGCAAGCTGGGCGAGGAGGCCCACGCCTGACGACAGGTGTTGAACGCCGCCATCTCGGGATAAAATACGCGGATGAATCCCTTATTCCTGAAATGGCTGCGCAAGCTGAGCTACATGCTCGGTTTTGAAACCGTATCGTCCTTCCCGCCCGGCCATCCGTACGAGCGCACGCGCTGGAACGGCGCCTACTTCGACATCGCGTCCTACGTCAAACCCGACGAGATCGAGCACCGGCTGTGCGAAGCGATTACCAACACGCCGCTGGTGTTCGGCCAGATCGACAATCCCACGCCGCGCATGCAGCGCGCGCTGCTGGCCGTGCTGGAAGAACGCATGCGCCACAACCGCGGCCGCGCCACCGAGCTGGCCGTGCAACTGGTACACGCTTACGACAGCGCCCACATCACCGAGGTGATCCCCGGCCTGCGCGCGCAGGTGGCCGGCACCCGCCACGACGACATCGGCGAACGGGCCCGCAGCGTGATGGCCTTTCTCGCCTCCACGCAGTCGCCGTTCGACGTCATCGACATGCCGGCCCAGGTTTCTAATTAAAGAATCTGGAAAAAGCCGGTAGGAAAACCCTCATTGCTGCGCGCCAGCTCGACGTGGATGCGGCGGCCGTCGTCAACCGGCAGCACTGCGGGCGACAGTTGCTTGAGGTTGAACGACTCGAACTTCGACGCATCGGGCGCCGGCTGGGTCTTGTCCGGCGCCGGCGCCAGCCAGCTCAGCGTCGCCAGGCCGGCACTGACCATGGCCTCGCAACACGCAGCCGAGCCGTACACCCCGACCTGGTACACCGGCTCGCCCGGCCGTGCCGCCTTGAACGCCTGGTTGATACCTTCGAAATAGCGCGTGATCGGACCGGCGATATCGTCCGAGTTGGGATTGCAATCCACCTCGAAATAGATGGCCGAGCCCGACGGCTGGGTGATGCCCGACTGCGCCATCAAATACGCTGATGCGCCATCGGCCATGCCCTGCGCCCGGCTGAACGAATGCAGGTGGGCGCCGATGGTTTCCCACACCACGCCGATGTGGATGCCGGCATCGGTGAGCGCGCGCGCTTCGGCCATCGACAAATTCTTGCTCGCGCTATGGCTGTAGTAGCGAATGGCAAAATCGATCCCCTGTTGCTTGATTGATATTGCGTGCTGCGTCAGTTCGAAAGCGGCTTTCACGCCGGTGAGGACAACCATGGGTGCTCCAGTAGGAATGGTGGATGAAGGCGCCGGAACCGACCGCAGGCGTGGCATCGGACCAGGCAGTGTTGCAGGCTCGACCCGCTCGATGCGCACCCGGTAGCCGTGCACCGGCACGCGGATGCGCAGCGGATTGCCGCGTCCCTCGCCGACGTAGTACTGGGCGAGCTTGCTGCGCAGGCGCACCAGTTGCAACCCGACCACGGGGTCGTCGGCGGGGTCGAAGTCAGCGGGCGAGCGGCCGAATACCTCGACCCCGATCGAGTAAGCGTTGTAGAGCTGCTCGTCGCGGTGACGCACCAGGTAGTCGAGCAACTGGCAGCTGACACCGGCGTGAGCGAAAGTACGGCTGACCGCGATCCGGTGCAGTTCGGCACGCACATCGTTGGCGTGCGGCGCACTGGCGGCAAACGGCGCGCGGCGCGCCGATGTCACACTTAACGCAACAGTGGAAGAAGAATGTTTAATAGTTTCTCCAGCTTAATGTTATATTCTCAAAAATGATGCAGCGATGAAAGTACTTTACCCGGGCAGCATCAAAACCGCCTTCTGGAAACCTTCCTCGGCATAAGTCTTTGATTATTTGGTGTTTTATTTCTTTCGTAGAAGGTTAGTTTGAACCATAAGAGCTTCCGTTTTGGACAATGGCGTGTCAATCCCGCCACCAATACGCTCAACTCGGGTGAACTCAGCCGGCAGATCGAGCCGCGTGCGATGGATGTTTTGTTACATTTGGCGCGGCATCCGCACACGGTAATCTCGGCCGAAACCCTGCTCGACGCCTGCTGGGGCGACTCCCCGGCCAGCGATAACGCGGTTCATAAAATCATCACCCAGCTACGCCGGGCGCTCGACGATTCGGCCTCCGAGCCACGCTATATCGAAACCATCCGCAAGCGCGGCTACCGCCTGGTTGCCGAGCTCAGCTATGAAGACGACGTCAGCCAGGGCAGCTGGACCCATGCCTCGCCGTTCCGTGGCCTGGAAGCATTCGAGGAACAACACGCGGCGATCTTCTATGGCCGCAAGCTCAGCGTTGACCGCCTGGTGCACGTGGCGGTGCAGCAAGTCCAGGCTGCCTGTGCGATGGTGCTGGTGCTGGGTCCGTCCGGCGCCGGCAAGACCTCGCTGATCCAGGCCGGGCTGATTCCCGCCTTGAAAGCCGGCGCTGCGCCGGCCGATGCAGGCATCGCCATCACCGACCACGTGCAGATCGACTGCGCCGACATGGGCCAGTCCGGCCTGCTGGAAACCCTGGGCAGCACCCTGCTCGACGCCGAAATCGACGGCTGCCAGCTATTTGAAAACACCAGCGCCGCCGCCCTGGCGCGCTACATGGAGCAGGATTTGCCGGGCTTGATCGCCCATTTGCAGGCGCAATTGCCGGCGCTGCGGCTGGCCGTGTTCATCGACCGCTTCGAAGCCGTGTTCCGGTTGCCGCACATTACCGAGGCCGAGCGGGTCGTCTTCATCAACGTGCTCGACCAGCTGGCACGCTCCGGCTGCATGCTGCTGGTCCTGGCCTGCCGCAACGATTTTTACCCGCACCTGACCGTCTATCCGGCGCTGATGAACATGAAGCTGCGCGGCGGCCACTTCGACCTGGCGCCGCCCGGCAGCGCCGACATTGCCCAGATCGTGCGCCACCCGGCCCAGGCCGCCCAGCTGCGCTACACGGTGGACCAGCACGGCGAAGCGCTGGACGACCTGCTGTGCCACGCCGCCAAGGCCGGCCCCGACACCCTGCCCTTGTTGCAATACTGTCTGCAGGAACTGTATCGCCAGCGCACCCCGGCCGGCGAACTGACGCATGCCGCGTTCCACCAGATGGGCGGCCTGGAAGGCGCCATCGGCGCCCGCGCCGAGCAGGTGATCTCGAGCCTGGGCCCCGCCCAGATCGCCGCCCTTCCGCAATTGCTGTCGCGGCTGGTGCTGGTGGCGGAAGACGAAGCCACGGTCACCGCGCGCCGCGTGCCCTGGTCCGATGTATCGAACGGCGACGAAACCAAACTGTTGCAGGCGCTGGTCGATGCCCATTTATTCGTGAGCGACCTGCACGGCGGCGCCCCGGCCTTCGGCATCGCCCACGAAGCACTGCTGCGGCGCTGGCCGCGCGTGGTGGCGTGGGTGGACGAACACCGGCAGGCGCTGCAAACCCGCAGTCGCATCAGCGCCCAGGCGCGGCGCTGGCAGGACAGCGGCCGCAAGCGCGACATGCTGCTGCCGTCAGGCACGCAGGCGAACCAGGCGCGGGAACTGGTACGCAAGGCACTGTTCAACTTTACGGCAACAGAGCGCAGCTTTATCGATTCGTCATTGGCCGGTGCCCGGCGCACGGAGCGGCTGCGGGTGGGCATCATGGCGATGATGACTTTCCTGGTGATGCTCGCCGGTGGCCTGGGCCTGTCGGCGCATGCTTCCCGCGTGCTCGCGGAGCAGCATCGTACCGAAGCCGAGGGCATGATGACGTATATGCTGGGCGAATTTGTGGAAAAATTGCGACCCCTCGGCAAACTGGACTTGCTCGACAGCGTCAGCACGCGGTCAATGGCTTACCTGTCGCACCATGTCGATAACGACGACAGCGCCGTGGCCCTGACCCAGCGCGCCAAGTCGCTGCAAATCATTGCGGAAGTCAGGTACGCGCGCAGCGACAGCGATGGCGCTGTCACCGCGCTGCGCGCTGGCAGCACCATCCTGTCGCATCAATTAAAGGCCGACCCGAACAATCTGGCGGTGCTGAAAAGCGCGGGCGAGAATGCATTTTGGCTGGGCAAGATCGATCTCGATCGCAAAGACCTCGATGGTGCGCAGCGGTTCTTCGAGCACTACCGTGATTACAGCAAGCGGCAAGCGGTCATTTCCCCGTCCAGCATCGATGTCTGGATCGAACAGTCGTACGCGCATAACAGCATCGGCAGCGTGGCGCTACGCCGGGGCGACGTGGAACTGGCCGCAAAAGAATTTGCCGCCTCGCTGGCATTAAAAACCCGCGCCTACAATGCGTCGCCCAAGAACAAGCAACTGCAGGCCGATCTTGCCGACAGTCTGTCGTGGCTGGCGCAAACGAATATGCAGACCGGAAAACTTGACCACGCTACAGATTTGTACCGCCAGGAACTGGCCTTACTGCAAGACTTACGCGACAGGTATCCGTCGGAAGCGCTATGGCTCAATCGCCTGTCATCGGCTTGGTCGCATCAGGCTGAAGTAAAGCGCGCGCGGGGCGAACTCGCCGCAAGCGGCACCGACTTGCAAAACGCACAGACCTTGCTGGAACAAATAGTCAACCGCGATGCCAGCAACCGCAGCTGGCAGCGCAATTTGCACTTTGCACAATTAAAACTGATCGAAGCAAACCTTACGGATCAAAACGCCGCCGCTTCGCTCGACAGAATTGAAGTATTGGGACAACGTTTCGATGACCTGATCGTGCTCGATCCGAAACGCGTGGCGCTGAAGACCATGCGGTCTGAGCTCGGCTATATAAAGGCGGCGGCTGAAACCAGGATCGGGCGGTCATCGAAGGCACTGGCCAGCCTGCAGCCCGCCATCGCGGCACTACAGGCATTGCAGACGTCGGGCAACTCGGACATGGCCGTCAAAAATGCTCTGGCAAAAGCACTGCTTTTGCAAGCTGACCTGCTAAAGACCACTGATCCGGCCACGGCAAAAAAGAATTGCGAAACGGTGCGCGACATGTATGCGTCGCTCATCGGCAGCAGCAACGACTTCAAGCTGTTATCGCCGTGGGTAAAAGCGGTCCATTGTCTGGGCCAATCGGGGCTGGCCATCTCGGCTCGAGAAAAACTGGAAGCGATGGCTTATCGCGATCCCGACTACGTGCAGTACCTTTCCAACCACTAGAAAGTAAAATTCATGTCAAAACTGATCACCTCCACCCAATTCTTGAATATTTCTGTCAAAGTCAAACCTGGTGCGGTCGCGGGCGAGTACAAGGTGGAAACGGCGCCGTCGATTCCCCGCATCACCCAACCCGATACCGTGATCAATTACCAGATCGTGGATACCGGCGGAGTCGATATCGTGTTTACCGGGATGTCGGTAACACCGGAAGACAACAACCAGTTGAGCGCTGCCATCGTCAGTGTGAGCGGCAAGCAGCTGACTTTCAGCGATGCCAACAGCGAAAAAATCACGTTGAATGTGACGCTGAAATTCAAGGCGGAAAATCAGCATGAATTCGCGCACGATCCGCAAGTCGAAAACGAACCAGAACCAACCTGAACGAGACACCAGGCCCGATGAGAACCGATATTCTTGCCAGCTGCGTCAGTCACGAATACGGCAACTATCCGGGCCCACGTCTGCTGATCACCGGCGCTGTCCACGGCAACGAACGCTGCGGCACCGAGGCCATCACCCGCGTGATGGCTGAACTCGACAGCGGCACGCTGTCGCTCCGCAGCGGCTTGGTAACTTTTGTCCCGATCGCCAACCCGCTCGCGTATGCCAACAGCACGCGCAACGGTGACCGCAACCTGAATCGCCACCTGTTCCCAACCAGCACGCCGCAAGACTACGAAGACCACGTCGCCAACTGGCTGTGCCCGCTTATGGCGCAGCATGACGTGCTGCTCGACCTGCATTCATTCAACGCGCCCGGTGAACCGTTCGTGATGGTCGGCCCGCGCAACAACGACGGTCCGCTCGAACCTTTTCAGCATGCACAGCAGGAAGGCGCACTGGCGCACCGGTTGGGGGTACGCCGCTTTGTCGATGGCTGGCTGCGCACTTACGCCGACGGCGTGCAACGCCGCGTGCCGGACCCGCAGCAACAGCAGGCGGTATTGCGGTATGGCGTGGGCACCACCGAATACATGCGCAGCACGGGCGGCTATGCGCTCACGCTCGAGTGCGGCCAGCACGACGATGCGCAGGCACCCGAAGTGGCCTACCGCGCCATCCGCAACACCCTGGCCTTCCTCGGCCTGATCGACGCGCCATCACCGCCCGCCATCGCGCCGGAACGGATGGAAGCACTGAGCATGGTCGCGGTGATTGACAAGATCTGGGCCGCCGACCGCCTGACGCGGCCCTGGTCCAGCTTTGATGCCGTTGCCAACGGCGAGCAGATCGGTGTGCGCGCCGATGGCACGCCGGTTCTGGCGCCGTTCGACGGCCGCATCCTGTTTCCCGACAGCGCGGCGGTGGCTGGCGGCGAATGGTATTACCTGGCACGAAAAAATGGCGATTTCTGTTTGCCGTAAATCCGGCGATAATTGTCATTTAATAATAAAACCGGAGCACTCATGCCATCGATCCAATTACTGGCCCAGATCGTCACCGCCATTGTCGCTTTGATCCACATTTACATCGTCTTGCTGGAAACAGTTTTGTTCGATTCCCGTGGCCGCAAGGTGTTTGGTCTCAGCCGCGAGAAAGCCGAGATCCTGCGGCCCGCGATGTCCAACCAGGGCTGCTACAACGGCTTCCTGGTCGCGGCGCTGGTGGTCGGCTTTGCCCATCCGAATACCGTGGTGGGCTCGGCGTTCACCGTGTTCGGCCTGTGCTGCGTGGCAGTGGCCGGCGTGTGGGGCGGCCTGACCGTCAAGCGCAGCATCCTGCTGATCCAGACCTTGCCGGCGGTGGTGGCGCTGGCTTTGCATTTCGCCGCGTAGACAGGCGCAATCGCGGCGCTGCCGTACCGGGCCCGCTGCCGTGGGCTGCGCCTGAGGTCGCCGACGCGCCGCCCGCCGCAGCGTTACGGCGCAGCTTGCTGCTGCGGCGCTACAACCAAACTCGGCAACACCGTCACCGACGTCGCCGGCACCGATTCCACCGGCGGCTTGACGCCGGTGCCGCGCAGCGCCAGCAGCCAGCCCACGCCGTCGAACCAGAACGGCGCCCCGAGCGACGAGGCGAATGCCGTGATGATCCATCCCATTAGCGCAAACCCCAGCGCCAGCAGCCACGCGCCAGCGCCCTGCCCGGCCAGGTTCTCGAAGCGCGACGACGGCCAGCCGACCGGCAGGCCCGCCACCTTGTCGATTTCCTTTTGCGCGGCGACGGCCTGGCCCAGCGCCTGCGCCGGCGTGGCGTTCGTGTCGATTTTCACGCGGCCGGCGGCGATGGTCTCGGCGCTGGTCTTGGCCAGTTCGGCCGCCACGCTGTCGTCCTGCCACAGGCGCTGGCTCAGCACCAGCGCGTCGATATTCATCGCGCCCGCATAAAACAGGCCGATACAGAACAGCACCAGCTGCGAGCGGCGCTTGTACCAGCCGGTGATGCGCTCCATTACCGTCTCGTACCAGATGCGCACGGCGTTCTCGAGCGCGGCCACATCGTCGGGCCCCTCTCCCATGATGGCCAGCAGGGTGCGCGCCAGGCCGTCGTTGCCTACGCTGGCGAGCAACACCTGCGCGGTGTGGCCCTTGCCGTAACGGCCGGTGAGCGTGGCCACGAACGCGCGCGCAAAAATCGGCGCCGGAATATAGGACGGCATGCGCCCGCGCTGGGCCATGCCCACGATCAGCGGATGGCGCATGACGTCGGCGGCCAGCGAGGCGCCACCCGGCCCACCCAGGCGGTCGAGGCCGAAGCAGTTGTCCCGCCGCAGCAGCCGCGCGAGCGATGGCCCCACGCCGCGCAGGCGCGGCTTCAATGCCGATTCATGCAGCATCGTCAGCACGCCGTCGAGCAGCACCTTGGCGCGGGTTTGAAACAGCGAGGCGATCGCTTCGCGCGTGGCGCTGCATAACAAGCTCATCGCCAGGAACGTGAACGACAAGCCGATGGCAACGTCGAGATAATGGTTGGACATGACGCTCTCCCGAGTCGATTTCGATACCCGTACACTAATTGATTTCACAGGCTCAAGCACGTTTTTCCGCTTCCTTTCCCCCACAAAATCATATCGTCCCCGCGCGTGATCGTCGTCAAATTTGAGGCGAACGCGACTTCTATACTCGACTGACGACTTGGCCACTCCCGGCCCAACTGCAGCGAGGATCACATGTTTTTACGCGTCATTTTTATTGCGGCAACTGTGCTGTGTGCGCTACGCGCTGCGGCTGCCGATGCCGAGCCGCCGCGCGCGGTGGGCGTGGTCACGGTGCAGACCATGACCACCGCCGGCCACGATTTTTCCCAGCATTTTCTGGCGGCCTGGCGCGACCAGGACGGCAGCGACCAGGTCACGCTGGCGATTCGCGAACGGCCGTCGGCGCGCTTCGGCAGCGAGGTGTGGATCGACTACTCGCAGCGCACCGTACTGCAACTGCGCCTGCCGCCGGCCCGCGCGGGCTTGCCGGAACTTGCCGCCAACGCCGTGCAGCACGTGTGGGCCACCGTGCAGCGCACCGACGCCGAACGCAAGCTGTTCCACGACGCCGACCTGGCGCCCGATGAATTCTGACCTCACAACAAGGAGACCATGATGCGCACGCACTTCCTTCGCACTGGCATGCTGCTACTGCTTGCCGGCGCCATGCACTTCCACGCCAACGCCACCGAACTGGTGTACCAGGCCGTCAACCCGTCCTTCGGCGGCTATCCCGCCAACGGCCAGCACTTGCTGGCCGTCGCCAGCGCCACCAACAAGCACGTGGACAAGGGTCTCGGCTATTCGTCGCTGCTGGACCAGTCGCCGCTGACGCAGTTCAACCAGACCCTCGAGCGCACGGTACTGAGCCAATTGGCGTCGGCCGCCACGTCCAAGCTGACCGGACCCGATGGCAAGCTGCTGCCCGGCACCTTCCAGACGTCCAACTTCACCATCACCGTGACCGACCTGGGCGGCGGCCTGCTGCGCATTACCACCGTCGATAAAACCACCGGTGCGTCCACCTCATTCGAGGTGTCGCAATGAAGCCGCGCTCTGTTGCGATGGTAGTGGTCATGGCGCTGGCCGGCACCGGCTGCGCCGTGTCGCACCCGCCGTCAACGCCGCGCGACGAGGCCGGGTCGGTGGCGCAGCTGACCGCGCTCACCGCCGCCAGCCGCGACCTGCTGCAACTGCCGCCGCCGAAGGGCAGGATCGCGGCAGCCGTGTATGGCATCCGCGACCAGACCGGCCAGTACAAGCCGTCGCCGGACAGCTCGTTTTCCACCGCCGTCACGCAGGGCGCCTCGTCGCTGCTGGTCAAAGCGCTCAAGGACTCGGGCTGGTTCGTGCCGGTGGAGCGCGAGAACCTGCAAAACCTGCTCACCGAACGCAAGATCGTGCGCGCGCTGGAAATGCCGCAACCGGCCGACACGCCGCCGGTGCAAATGCCGCCGCTGCTGGCCGCATCGGTGCTGATCGAAGGCGGCATCGTCGCCTACGAGAGCAATGTGCGCACCGGCGGCGCCGGCGCGCGCTTTCTCGGCATCGGCATGTCGTCGCAGTACCGCGTGGACCAGGTCACCGTCAACCTGCGCACGGTCGATATCCGCGCCGGCCAGATCCTGCAAAGCATTTCCACCACCAAGACCATCTACTCGTACGAACTGCATCCGAGCATCTTCAAATTCGTCAGCGTGAAGGACCTGGTGGAAGTGGAAGCCGGCATGACGCGCAATGAACCGGCGCAGCTGTGCGTGAGCGAGGCGATCGCCGCCGCGCTGGCCCACCTGATCGTGCAGGGCGTGCGCGAGCAGCACTGGGCGCTGGCCGATCCGGCCCAGTGGTCGCACCCGGTGGTGCAGCGCTACGCCGGCGAACGGCTCGCCGCCTACGCGCCCGCCGCCACCACCGCCCCGGCGCCTTCACTGGCACCTTCGTCGGCACCAGTCACCGAACAACAGCGTTTCACCCCGTAGTACCTGTAGTAATCACTTAACCCAAGGAGACTGTCATGAGAAGCACCATTATTTCCGGCGCCGTCGCCGCCGCCCTGAGCCTGATGTGCGCACTACAACCGGCAACCGCCCAGAGCAACCGCGCCACGCTGAACCAGAGCGGGTCCAACAACCTGGCCAACATCGAGCAAATGGCCAGCGCGCAAAACGCCGTCGCCACCATCACGCAAACCGGAAACTACAATGTCGCCGGCACGCCCGGTGGCGCAGCGGGCATCATGCAAATGAACTCGCAAAACGTCGCCGCCACCATCAACCAGAACGGCAACTACAACCAGGCTGGCGTGGTGCAGGACGACGTGGACAACAGCACGGCCGCCTTCGCGCAGATCGGCAACAACAACGAAGTGGCAGCGCGCCAGGAAGCGGCCAGCTATGCCAACATCTCGGCGCGCCAGGAAGGCAACTATAACTTCGCGGAGTTCGCACAGTCCGAAGTGGCGACCGGCACCGTGACCACGCGCCAGGTGGGCAATAACAACGAGCTGTCGGTGCGGCAGGAACGCGCCGGCAACACGTCGCCGGTGGTCGAGCAGCAAGGTACGGCCAACGTGGCCAATATCCAGCAGGTGCTCGACTACTATTCGAACCCGTCCATTTACCAGAATGGCATGCGCAACGAAGCCAACGTGGTGCAGAACAACGCCCGCGACACCCAGAACATGACGGTGCGCCAAACCGGCATGGACAACCGCGCCAATGTCAGCAACAGCGGCATGCGCAACGCCTCGATCGTCGAACAGACCGGCAACAACAACCTGGCGACCGTCAACAAAACCCAGAATTTCAACGAATCGGAGATCCGCCAACTCGGCAACCTGAACACCGCCACCATCACCCAAACCGGCACCTCGATGACGGCCGCACAACCGAACGTGGCCATGATCATGCAACTGGGTAACAACGGCAATGCCGCGCTCGCCCAAACCGGCAGCAACAACCGCGCGACCATCGTACAACGTTGATCGCTAGCATCACCACAGGGAATCCCCACCAGGGGTTCCCTGTCCACCAACACTACCAGGGGAATCCCATGAACACCATCGTCAACACCGCCATCCTGGCGACCGCCTTGCACCTGCCGCTGATCGTCGGCCTGGCGCACGGACAGGACAACAGTGCCACGGTGCAGCAAACCGGCACCGGCAACCTGGTCACGGTCGACCAGGCGGAGCCGGTATCGACCACCTCCGCGCAAATCACGCAAACCGGCACCAACAATGCCGCCGCAGTCGTCCAGCGCGCCACCCTGCTGGGCGAAGTGACTGTCCGCCAGACCGGCACCGGCAACTCGGTCACTGCCACCGAGCGCAACGCTTCACTGTCGGGCATCGATGCGCGCCAGGAAGGCAACAATAATTCGGCCGTGCTGTCGCAGATCGGCGTGTTCCCGTTCCTGATCAGCACCAGCCAGCGCGGCGCCGACAATGCCATCGTTGTCGACGAGAGCGTTGGCGGCTTCGCCGGCCCGGTCATCACCCAGGAAGGCACCGCCAACCGCGCCCGGGTCATCCATTACGACGACTATTACTCTGGCATCGGCATCGAGCAAAGAGGCGAGCGCAACCAGGCAGACCTGCGCCAGACCAGCGCCTACATGACCGATGGCATGACCATCATCCAGCACGGCGCCGACCACCGCGCCAACGTGACCAACAGCGGCAACATGAACAGCATGCAAGTTAGCCAGACCGGCACCGGCCACACCAGCACCACCGACCAGCTGGGAAGCGGCAATCGCGGCGTGGTCTTCCAGCGTTAATCCACCACCTCTCTGAAGGAGTTCCCATGAAACGCCACCTGCCCCTGCACGGCGCCACGCTGCTGGCTGCCACCCTGGCGTGCGCGCTGTGCGCCGCCCAGGACGTCAACAATGCTACCGCCACCCAGAACGGCGCCGGCAACCGCGCTTACATCAGCCAGACCGACAACACCGAAGGCGTATTCGTCACGGTGGTCCAGAACGGCAACAACAATGTCGTCGGCGACCCGGCCAGCCAGACCGGTGGCGTGCAGCAGTACCAGGCCTCCGACCTGTTCATGACCATCAGCCAGACCGGCGACGCCAACCGCGCCACGGCCACCCAGCGCAGCGGCCAGCGCACCGGTTTCGTGCTGGCGCAAACCGGCACCGCCAACGTCACGGCGGTGCGCCAGGACGAAGCGTACGAGACCGTCAGCCGGGTCACGCAGGCGGGCGTCAACAACCGCGTCGAGGGCGACGCGGCCAGCACGCTGACCAATGGTTTTACCGCGCGCCAGGTCGGCGCCGACCACGTGCTCAGCGTGTACAACCGCAACAACGGCTTTTCCAATTCGTACACCGACCAGAACGGTGTCGCCAACCGGATCGCCATCGAACAGACTGCGGTCGGCTACACCTTTCACGACATCGCCCAGTTTGGCGAACGCAACCGGGTAACCGCGGTGAGCGCCGACGCCCTGTTTACCGACTATGCGATCACCCAGAACGGCACCGAAAACATCGCCACCGCCCGCACCTCGGCCGAAGCGAGCAACGGCGACCTGCTGCAGACCGGCGAGCGCAACGCGGCCACCACCGACCAGCAGGGACGCAACAGCGCGTTTTCCATTACCCAGAGCGGCAGCTTCAATACGGCGCAACTGGCGCAGAACGGCACCATCGCCACGCCCGACAACAACGTCGCCACGATCCGCCAGAACGGCCAGCGCCTCGACGCCACCCTGGCGCAGACCGGCGGCGGCAACCAGGGCATCATCAACCAGCGCTGACTCCCCTTCTGTAGTCCACCCCGGGCGCCCGCTTCGACGCGGGCGCCTGCACGTTTTTCATTTATATCGTAAGATCACGATATTGGCATCGGAAAAAGACGATATGCATGTCGCCGGTTCCCATGCCAGCTTCGAAGGAACCACGATGAATATCGATGCAATCCACAAGGCCCTGGCCAATCCCACGCGGCGCCAGATCCTGGCGTGGCTGAAGGACCCCGAGCAGTACTTTCCGACCCAGTCGCACCCGTTCAGCAATGGCGTGTGCGCGGGCCAGATCGACCAGCGCGTGGGGCTGTCGCAGTCGACCGTGTCGGCCCACCTGGCAATTTTGCTCAAAGCGGGGCTGATCACGTCGCACCGCGTGGGCCAGTGGAATTATTTTCAACGCGATGAAGCCACGATCCGGGCTTTCATCGACCAAATGACCTTATAAAGGAAACACATGCCTACCCTCTTCGACCCGATCACCATTGGCGACCTGACCCTGAAAAACCGCATCGTCATGGCGCCGCTCACCCGCGCCCGCGCCATCGGCGGCGCCCGCGTGCCGAACGCGCTGATGGCCGAGTACTACGTGCAACGGGCCAGCGCCGGCCTGATCCTCTCCGAAGCGACGTCGGTCACGCCGCAAGGCGTCGGCTATGCCGATACGCCGGGCCTGTGGTCCGACGAGCAGGTGGAAGGCTGGAAACAGGTCACCGCTGCCGTGCACGCAGCCGGCGGCGTGATCTTTGCCCAGCTGTGGCACGTGGGCCGCATCTCGGACCCGAGCCTGTTGAACGGCGACGCCCCGGTGGCGCCGAGCGCGATCGCGGCCGAAGGCCACGTCAGCCTGCTGCGCCCGATGCGCCCTTACCCGGTGCCGCGCGCGCTCGATACGGAAGAGCTGGCCGGCGTGGTAGCCGCCTACAAGCTGGGCGCGGAAAACGCCAAAAAGGCCGGCTTCGACGGCGTGGAAATCCACGGCGCCAACGGCTACCTGCTCGACCAGTTCCTGCAAGACAAAACCAACCAGCGCACCGACAACTACGGCGGCCCGATTGAAAACCGCGCCCGCCTGATGCTGGAAGTGACCGACGCCTGCATCGCCGTGTGGGGCGCCGACCGCGTGGGCATGCACCTGGCGCCGCGCCGCGATGCGCACGACATGGGCGACTCCGACCCGGCCGGCACCTTCGGCTACGTCGCGCGCGAGCTGGCCAAGCGCAAGATCGCCTTTATTTGCGCCCGTGAAGCCGTGGGCGAAGACAGCCTGGGCCCGCTGCTGAAGCAGGAATTTGGCGGCGTCTACATCGCCAACGAAAGCCTGGACAAGGCTGGCGCCCAGCAGCTGCTCGACAACGGCACAGCTGACGCCGTCGCCTTCGGCAAGGATTTTATTGCCAACCCCGACTTGCCGCGCCGCCTGCAAATCGATGCGCCGCTCAACAAGTGGAATGCAGAAACCTTCTACGGTCCGTCGGCTGAAGGTTATACCGACTACCCGGCACTGGCCGCCTGATAGGGCCTGAAAGACCTTCGGCGGCGCGTTTGCCCCCGGAGGTCTGGTCACACCTCAGTGAACCATGCCCCCGCCGGCGCCATGTCGGGAGGGGTCGTCTTTTATCGCGGCTGGGTGTAGTTGACCGGCACGAACTGGTAAGCCTTGCCGCTGGCGCGCACATGGCCCAGCGCCGGGAACGACAAGTGCGCCGCGCCGATCAGGTAGCCGCCCTTGGCTGCTGCCGCAAACGCGGCGTTGCGTTCCCTGATCGCCACCTTGCTGTCGGTATCGAACGCGATGCCGACGTTCGGATCGTCAAACTGCACCGACTGCACGTGCAGCAGGTCGCCCAGCAACACCAGCTTCTGTCCCTTGCTCTCCACTACATAGCTGAGATGCCCCAGCGTATGGCCGCCGTTGAACTGCGACCGGATGCCGGGCACCAGCTCGCCATTGGCGGTAATCGGCTGGAATTTCCCGGCTTTCACGTACGGCGTGAGCGACACCATCGGTCCTTCGAAATCGGCCTTGGCGTCCGGCTTGGCCTGGTCCAGGTTGGCCTGGTTCAGGTAGTAGTCGGCATCCTGCTTGCCGGCACGGACGATGGCGTTCGGGAATACGCGCTGGTCCTTGCTGGCCAGGCCGCCGACGTGGTCGCTATGCATGTGGGTGATATAGATTTCATCGACCTGGTCCGGCGTGTAGCCGGAAGCCTTGAGGCTGGCCGCCAGCTGGCCGGCGGTGGGGCCGAACAGGCCGGCGGCGCCGGTGTCGATCAATATCAATTTGCTGCCGGTGTTGATCAAAAAGGCGTTGACCGAGGTCTGCAGCGGTTCCTTGAGGAACGATTTGTCCAGGGCGGCGCGGGTCTTCGCTTCCGGCTGCTTGAGCAGCTTGCTCACCGGCAGGTCGAGCGTGCCATCGTTGAGCACCGTCACTTCGAAGTCGCCCAGCGTGGTGCGATAAAAACCGGGCGCCTGGAACTTGGCGAACGGCGCGGCAGCGTGCACCGGCGCCATGGCGCCAGCCAAGACGGCGGCGGCAGTCGCCATGGCAACCCGGGAAGAACGAGCGATGTTGATCATGATTTCACCTTATTGTTGATATTTTGGAACCTGACAGCTTACCGCATCGGCACACCAACACCTGCCTCGAACGGATGAATAACTTGCCCCCCATCCGGCCCCAATATAGAATGCGCCGAGTTTTTTGACGAGGAAGATGTCGCCGTGTCAAGAGTATAAATAAACCAATACAGGGTGCATGACATGAGCGAATTCGAACTACAGGTAGCGGCACTGCCACGGTGGCGCCAGCGCGCGGCGCTGCGGGTACTGAACTTTTTCGGCTGGAAGGTGTTGTTTCGCCCCCTGCCCGGCCCGCGTGGCATTTGCGTGATTTATCCGCACACGTCGAACTGGGATTTCCCGATCGGCTTGCTGGGCAAGTGGGCAATGGACCAGCCATTCCGTTTCCTGGCCAAGGACTCGCTGTTCAAGTCGCCGCTGGGGCCGTGGTTCCGCTGGCTGGGCGGCGAGCCGGTGCAGCGCGGCGCACCGCAAGGCACCATCAAGGCCCAGGCCGAGCGCATGAACGCCGCCAATTTTTATTGGGTAGGCATCACGCCCGAAGGCACGCGCGCGTACCGGCCGAACTGGAAAAGCGGCTTTTACCACCTGGCGATGGAGGCCAAGGTGCCGCTGGTGCTGGTATTCATGGACTACCCGAGCAAGACACTGAGCCTGGTCGATCACATCCACCTGACCGGCGACCAGGAGGCCGACATGGCGGCCATCCGCACGGTGCTCGAGGGTCACCAGGGCCTGCATCCGGAAAACGCGGCGCCGATTATCCTGGCGGAGCGGCGCGCGGAGCCGCGCGGCTAGCCTTTACAGCGCCGCAGCAAGCACCATGCCGGTCGCGGCAATCCCCGCACCGGAAAACTTGACCGCCAGCGCCGGTCCCACGCGGCCCAGCAGGCGGCCACCGTACACCAGCGTCGCGCTGGCGACCAGCAAACCCAGCGCGCTCGATACGGCCGGCAGTTCCAGGCCATGCGCATTGCCGTGCAAGAACGCGAACGCGCCCACCATCGCCGCACTTGCCGCCGCCGGCAAGCGCGCGGCAAAGGCGATCAGCGCACCGAGCGCCGCCACGGTCAGGGCGATGCCCAGCTCCAGGCCAGGGATTGCCATGCCCAGCGTGCCGGCCAGCATGCCCGCCATCACCATGCCGATGAACGTCGGCGGCAGCCAATGCGCGTTGGACTGGCGCGCGCTCCACACGCCCACTGCCAGCATCGCCAGTAAATGATCGATGCCGGTGAACGGATGGGCGAAGCCGTCGAGGAAGCCGTGCGCATGAAAGCCCGCCTGCGGGTGGGCGACGGCGGCGGTGCTTGCCAGCGCCAGCGTCAGCGCTGGAACAAGAATTTTGACGGTGCGTTTCATTTGGTCTCCTGGGCAAAGTGCGGGGTCGAGCCGAGCAGGCCCTGTTCGCGGATAAAATCGATGACAGCGGTGACGCCGTCGCCGCTGCGCAGGTTGGTGAAGATGAACGGCCGGCTGCCGCGCTGCTGCCTGGCGTCGCGCGCCATCACGTCCAGGTCCGCGCCCACGTGCGGCGCCAGGTCGGTCTTGTTGATGATCAGCAGGTCGGAGCGGGTGATGCCGGGACCGCCCTTGCGCGGGATCTTTTCTCCGCCGGCCACGTCGATCACATAGATCGTCAGGTCGGACAGCTCGGGGCTGAAGGTGGCGGCCAGGTTGTCGCCGCCCGATTCCACCAGGATCAGGTCAAGATCGGGAAAATCGGCCTGCATGCGGGCGATGGCTTCCAGGTTGATCGAGGCATCTTCGCGGATCGCCGTGTGCGGGCAGCCGCCGGTCTCCACGCCCATCAGGCGCTCGGCCGGCAGCGCGTCGGCCCGCAGCAGGATTTCCATGTCTTCCTTGGTGTAGATGTCATTGGTGATGACCGCCATGTCGTAGTGGTCGCGCATGCCCTTGCACAGCATTTCGCACAGGGCGGTCTTGCCGGAACCGACCGGGCCGCCGATGCCGACACGCAGGGGATTGGAAGTCATTTGAGTCATATCATTTATCTCGTTTTTGTAAAATCATGATCGGTAAAGCCGGCTGTACTGCACCTCGTGCTGCATCGACAGCAGCGACAGGCCAGGCGCCCAATTGCACATGTCGTCGTCGGGCACGGTTTGGGCGTAACGCGCAGCGGCCTCGATATCGTCGCGCAGCGACAGCAGCATGCGCTGCCCCGCCACCTGCCCCAGCGGCACCGATTTCACGCACACCAGCACCTGGTTTTCGGCCCACGCGAACAGCATGGCCAGGAGCGCGGCGTCGTGCGGAATCTTCAGTGCAGCCACGGCGCAGGCAAACGCGGTGGGCAGCGCCACTTCGGGTTCGCGCTGCAAGTGGGCCTTGGCGCCGGCGTCGAGGATATCGAGTTCGCCCAGCAGCTTGACCAGCGAGTAGCCCATCTGGATGGTCTCGGCGCGGAACTCGGCACTGTCGCGCGAGGCGATAAAGCGCTCGCTCCAGTCGTCCACGGCCTGCCAGTCGCGGTTGGTCCACGCCCGCATCAGGCGCCATGCGACCGGCGCTTCCCATTGCGCCACGACTTCGTGCAGGTGGCGCAAAATCCAGGCGCGCGCCGTGGGCGCGTTGTGCACGGTGCCGTTTTCCAGCGCGGTCTCCAGGCCTTGCGAGTAGCTGTAGGCGCCGATCGGCAGCGCAGGGCTGGCGAATTGCAGCAGGTTGAGCAGTGCCGAGGCTTGCATTAGTTAGCCACCGTCAGACCTGTCATCCTCGCAAACGCGGGGATCCATGCGGAGCCGGAATGCACGCCGATGCGGGATGATGGATTTGGGGCTTTCAATAGGAATCACCGGGCCGGTGTATCTTCTGCCGCACCGGGATCGGCGCCAGCGGATGGTTGTCGTGGTGATGGCCGTGACCGCCGCCATACGCGCCCGACTCCGGCTCGAAGGCGGCCGATTCCTCGACCACCACCGCGCCCAGTCCCGCCAGCATTTCCTTCAACACTGCATCGGCGCGAATGCGCAGGAAGCCGTCGCCCACCTGCGCCTGGGTGTGGCGGTTACCGAGGTGGAAGGCGCAGCGCAGCAGCGTGTGCGCATCGGCACAGGTGACCTTGTAGGTCGGTTCAAACGCCGCTACCACGGCGATCACGCGCCGGTCTTCGCCGGTGAGCAGGTCGCCATCGCGCAGCACGGTGCCGCGCGTGGTGAAGACCGCCACGTCTTCACCGTTGTCGAGGGTGGCGCGCAGGCGGCATTTTTCGCGCAGTTCGTAGGGCAGTACCAGCCGCGCGGCGATGGGACCAGCTTCGGCCGCTGAAATCTTGGTGTGAAAGGTAAACATGTGGTTTGCTTAGAACAGGAAGTAACGCTGCGCCATCGGCAGCAGGCTGGCAGCTTCGCACACCAGCAGTTCGCCATTGGCGCGCACTTCGTAGGTTTCGGGGTTGACGTCCATCCTGGGCGCCAGGTCGTTGTGGATCATGTCGGACTTGCGCAGCGCACGCATGTTCTTCGCCACGATCAGCATTTTATTGAGCTTGAGCCGCTCGCCGATGCCGTCATCGAATGCCGACTGCGACACGAACGTAAACGACTTTTTCAGGCCGCCGCCGAAGGCGCCGAACATCATCCGGTAGTGCACCGGCTGCGGCGTGGGGATCGACGCGTTCGGGTCGCCCATCGGCGCGGCCGCGATCATGCCGCCCTTGATGATGGTGGACGGCTTGACGCCGAAGAATGCCGGCTTCCACAGCACCAGGTCGGCGATCTTGCCCACTTCGACCGAGCCCACCGCATGCGCAATGCCGTGCGTGATGGCCGGGTTGATCGTGTACTTGGCGATGTAGCGCTTGACGCGGAAGTTGTCGTTGTTCGACGAATCCTGCGGCAGCGGACCGCGCTGCACCTTCATCTTGTGCGCGGTTTGCCAGGTGCGCAGCACCACTTCGCCCACGCGGCCCATGGCCTGCGAATCGGACGACATCATCGAGATGGCGCCGATGTCGTGCAGGATGTCTTCGGCGGCGATGGTTTCGCGGCGGATGCGCGATTCGGCAAACGCCACGTCCTCCACGATGGCGGGATCGAGGTGGTGGCACACCATCAGCATGTCCAGGTGCTCGTCGAGCGTGTTGACGGTGAACGGCCGGGTGGGATTGGTCGATGACGGCAGCACGTTCGATTCGCCCACCGCCGCGATGATGTCCGGCGCATGGCCGCCGCCCGCTCCTTCGGTGTGAAAGGTGTGGATGGTGCGGTCCTTGAACGCAGCGATGGTGTCGGCCAGGTAGCCGCCTTCGTTGAGGGTGTCGCTGTGGATCGCCACCTGCACATCCATGTCTTCGGCGACAGTGAGGCAGTTGTCGATGGCGGCCGGGGTGCTGCCCCAGTCCTCGTGCAGTTTCAGGCCGATGGCGCCGGCCCGCACCTGCTCTTCCAGTGGCGCGGGCAGACTGACGTTGCCCTTGCCGAGGAAGCCGAGGTTCATGGGAAAGGCATCGGCCGCCTGCAGCATCGAGTGCAAATGCCACGGGCCCGGGGTGCAGGTAGTGGCCGAGGTGCCGGCCGAGGGGCCGGTGCCGCCGCCGATCATCGTGGTCACGCCGCTCATCAGCGCTTCCTCGATCTGCTGCGGGCAGATGAAGTGGATGTGGGTGTCCACCCCGCCGGCGGTGACGATCTTGCCTTCGCCGGCGATGATCTCGGTGGCGGCGGCGATGATCATCGTGACGCCGGGCTGAATATCCGGGTTGCCGGCCTTGCCGATGGCGGCGATCATGCCGTCGCGCAGGCCGATGTCGGCCTTGACGATGCCCCAGTAGTCGATGATGACGGCGTTGGTGATCACGGTATCCATCACCAGCGGGTGGGTGCGGCAGCGCTGCGACTGGCCCATGCCGTCGCGGATCACCTTGCCGCCGCCAAATTTTACTTCTTCGCCGTAGATGGCGTAGTCTTTTTCGATTTCGATAAACAGTTCGGTGTCGGCCAAGCGGATGCGGTCACCAACGGTAGGACCGAACATCTCCGAATAAGCGCGGCGCGAGATTGTAGCCATGTCTGCCTTTTTTATTTTTGGGGTGGGTTGGGGTCCAGCTTGCCCATGACTTTGCCGCTGAAGCCATAGACTTCCATGTCGCCCGACAGCGTGACCAGTTCCACCGTGCGCTGCTGGCCCGGCTCGAACCGGACCGCAGTGCCGGCGGCGATGTTGAGGCGCTTGCCGTAAGCCTTCCAGCGCTCGAACTTGAGCTCCGTGTTTACTTCAAAAAAGTGGAAGTGCGAGCCGATCTGCACCGGGCGGTCGCCCTGGTTGGTCACCACCACCGTGACGGTCTCGCGGCCTTCGTTGAGACCGATCTCGCCTTCCTTGAGTCGATATTCACCGGGAATCATTGCGATCTCCTCGTTCAGGGTATGGGATTGTGGACGGTGACAAGCTTGCTGCCGTCGGGGAAAGTGGCTTCGACCTGGATGTCCGGGATCATCTCGGGGATGCCGTCCATGACATCGTTGCGCGACAGGATGGTCTGCCCATCGGACATCAGCTGCGCCACGGTTTTGCCGTCGCGCGCGCCTTCCATGATGGCGCAAGTGATCAGCGCCACCGCTTCCGGATAATTGAGCTTCAATCCGCGCGCCAGGCGCCGCTCGGCCACAATGCCGGCGGTGAAGATCAGCAGTTTGTCTTTTTCTCTCGGTGTCAGTTCCATGTGCTTCCAGTCATGTTCGTATTCTGTTCGTCGCGGGTTCAGGTTTGCCAGATGCGCGGCGTGACCGCTTCGCGCTCCAGCAATTGCGGGCGCACGCGGCGCCACACCGCCAGCATCAGCCGGCGCGCGGTCTCGCTGTCGTCGCCTAGGTGGCGCGCCACGAGCACGCCCCTGGTATGGGTAACGCCGAACACGTACCCACCGTTGACCGCAGCGCCGGCCGAGCCGTGGGCCGCAGCGATTGCCGCACCGTTGGCTGCGCTAACGGCCGCACCGTCTGCAGCAACATCGGCGCGGATATCGGCCAGCAGCTGGTTCATCTGTGCTGCCGGCAGCGCCTTGCCCGCCGCGATCAGGGTGGCGCACACGGTGCGTCCGCCCAGCCCCAGCGGGCTGTCGAGCCGCCCGCCCAGCATCGCGCCCTGCTCCCACCACAGCAGCTTGCCCTCGCGCCGGATGGTGCTGCGCTGGGTGACGGTGCCGGTGTTGAATACCTCGCCCGAGCCGCGCCGGCCCATGCACAGGATCTCGCAGCCGATATAGGTGGCGCCAGGCGCCAGCTCCACGTGCTGGTCGAGGATGACGTCGGCCGTGTCGAAGAAAATCGTCTCCTGCGGCAGCCATTCCAGCGCGGCGTGCTGGTTCACATGCAGGTGCACGGTCTGGCGCGAGCGCTTGCCGTTGGCCTGGTACCACTTGGCCGCGCCGGGCGTGGTAATGCAGGCATGGGCGTGGTCGCCCACGCCGATGTCGATGGCCAGCTGGTCGCCGCCCACCACGCCGCCCGGCGGATGGACCACGATGGCGTGGCAGACTTTTTCGTCTTCCGGGTACAGCGCCTTTTGCACGCGTAGCGGGCCGTGGTGGCGGTTGTTGAACAGGCGCGTGGTGCCGCCGTCGTCCGCGAAACCGAGCGTGAGACCGGCCTGCCAGGCGGCGTCTTGGCGGGCAATATGGTCGCTCGGTGAGGTGCAATCTGGCATGGCGCGATGTTTGACAAATAATGTCGTGTCGTATGCAAGCCGCGTGCCAGCCTGCCAAGATTATTCGTAGCGGTTTTAGAAACCTAACGCACCATCACGGTGCATTTGCACCAATATAGCGCGACTCTCACGCCCGCAAATAAATGTTGACATCGAAATTGATTGCTATATCCTTACTAAATCGTTGCACTAAATCGATTTAGTAAGGCTTAGACCTGACAAACCGTTTGCTTGGTGTATCGATGCAGTAGAGGCTCACCATAAAAACCACAACGGAGACAACCGATGGTCACAACGCATTCCGGCAGCCAGCTGCCGCGCTATCCCAACATGAAGCCCATGGCTGCGGCCCTGGCAGTGCTGCAGATGTCGTCGCTGGCCCAGGCCCAGGAGGCCGCCCAGACCGGCGCGCCGCAACTGGAACAGGTAATCGTCTCGGCCAACCGCCGCATCGAAAAGCTCGAAGACGTGCCGCAATCGATCTCGGTGTTGACCGGCGAAACGCTGGAGCGCAACAACGTGCGCGAGTTCGACGACATCGTCAACCTGTCCCCTGCCCTGACCATTTCCACCGGTACCCAGGTGGGCACCAACAGCATCAATATGCGCGGCATCGGCACCACGTCCAACAATATCGGCATCGAGGGCGACGTGGCCGTCATCGTTGATGACATGCCGTACGCCCAGGCGCAGCAGGCGTTCCGCGACCAGTCGGACGTCGCGCGGGTGGAAGTGCTCAAGGGTCCGCAAAGCACCATGTTCGGCAAGAGCGCGATTGCCGGCGCAGTGGTGATCACGACCAAGCCCATCGGCGCGGGGCCGATGAAGGGCAAGCTGTCGCTGTTTCGCAGCAGCGACGATGAGTACCGCGTGCAGACGTCCGTGAGCGGGCGCATGTCCGACACCGTCGGTGTGCGGGTATTCGCCAGCAAGACCAACTTCCCGGGCCTGCTCTACAACCTCACCACCGACAGCATGCAGAACGGCTCCGGCGGCAAGACCTTCTTCGCCAAGGTGCAGTGGCAAGTCACGCCGGACCTCGACGTGCAGCTCGCGCCGCGCTACGACCACGCGCTGCGCACCGGGAACACCGCTGCCATCAACTCGATCGGGCCGGGCGTGGGCTACCTGTACAACAAGAACTACAAGGCGCTGTCGAACACCGAGGTGCTGCGCGGGATTAACGTCTCGCAGTTCAACACCACCATCCGCAACGACTCGCCCACCGGGCTGGAAGCGACGGATCGCGGCATCGGCGTGCGCGTGAACTACCTGTTCCCCGACAGTTCGCCGATGGCCGGCCACGCGCTGACGTCGATCACGTCGGTGGACAACAACAAGTCCAACGACTTCCGCGACAACGACAATATCGACCTGGTGTCCACGTTCTACCAGCTCGACCACTTCGGCAAACCGTCGGGCATCAACGAGTCGCCCGAGATCAACGGCACCATGGACACCAAGATGACCAGCCAGGAGTTCCGCCTGACGTCGCCGGACAGCGGCAATTTCCGCTACCTGGCCGGCCTGTGGATCGCCCGCACCAGCATCGACCGCACCTACCGGCGCGGCAATCCGTTCGTCAAGGAGACCAGCTGGACCAATTACGAGACGTCGTCGTCGGTGCTCAACCGCGCGCTGTACTTCAACGGCAGCTGGGACTTCATCCCGAAACACACGCTCACCGGCGGCGTGCGGCTCACGCGCGAATCGAACGACTACATGTTCCACACCATCGACAGCCTGCTGTCGTCGGCGCCGAACAACGTGCACACGGGCGAGAACTACTACAACGCGCCCAAGCACCACGAGAACTACGTGACCGGCAAGCTCGGTTACGGCTACAAGCCCACGCCCAACACCATGGTGTACGGCACCGCTTCCACCGGCACCAAGGGCGTGGCATACGACATGACCAGCGGCGCCAACAACGTCAACGTGTTCAAGCGCCTGCCGCTGGCGCCCGAGGAAGCCACCAGCTACGAAGCCGGCTTCAAGGCCAACCTGTGGAACAACCGCGCCACGCTCAACCTGGCCGTGTTCAAGACCCGCTTCCGCGACTATCAAACGTCGGCCACCGAGCGCTTCTCGGACGGCAGCCAGGCCAGCGTGTTGTACAGCATTCCGAAGATCCAGACCCAGGGTTTCGAGGCCGACGCCACCGCGCTGATCACGCGCGAATTCCTGTTATCGGCCAACCTGGCCTTCACCCGCGCCACGGTGGTGAACTGGCGCCAGGGTCCGTGCTACAGCGGCGCCAAGGACTGCACCGTGCCGAACGAACTGGTGCCGGGCGCGTTCCTGCGCGACGCCAGCGGCGGCCTGATGCCCAACTCGCCCAAGTGGAAAACCAACGTGGGCGGCGAGTACACGCTGCCGATCAAAAGCTTCAAGACCGCGATCAACGCCAACGTGCGCGCGCAGTCCAAAGTGCAGGGCGCGATCAGCCAGGACCCGAGCCTGAAACGGCCCGGCCATGCTATCGTTGACCTGGGCGCCTCGATCGCCGGCCGCAGTGGAAAATACAAGCTGTCGGTCGGTGTAAAAAACCTGTTCGACCACCACTACTCGGTGGGCAACGGCGGCACCTTCCTGAACTTCAAGCAGACGTCGGGCCCCGACATTCGCTCGTATGGCTGGCAACCTGCGCGCGACGCATTCCGCTATTACACCGCCCGGCTCGACGTCAATTTCTGACCAGCCGCTTACCAGAATCAAGGACACCATGAGCGAACCTAAAATTCAGGATGTGGCACGCCTGGCGGGGGTTTCCCCGTCGAGCATCTCGAATTTCCTCAACAACCGCATGGGGCAAATGCGGCCGGATACGCAAGCGAAGATCCAGCAGGCCATCGAGCAGCTGGGCTACCGGCCCAACAACGCCGCCCGCCAGCTCAAAACCGGCGTGGCGTCGATGGTCGGCCTGCTGGTGCCGTCGCTGGCCAACCAGTTTTTCGGCGCGCTGGCCTGTGCGGTGGAGGCCGCGGCCGCCCGCCACCACTGCCACGTGATGACCTTCAGTACCTTCCGCGATCCCGAGCGCGAACGCGCCGTGATGGCCGACCTGCTGGCGTATGGCGTCAAGGGCATCATCACCGGCTCGGCCCTGAGCGACACCGAGCACCTGGAAGCGGTGACGTCGCGCTGCCCGGTAGTGGCGTTCGACATCAAGCGCGGCGACGAATCGCACCAGCGCATCGCCACCGTCTCGATGGACAACGCCGCCGCCACCACGCTGGCGGTCGAACACCTGGCCATGCTGGGCCACCGCGCCGTGGCGCTGGTCACGCCGCCGCCGTACACCCTGAATCGCCAGGAACGGATACGCGGCTTCCAGCAGGCCGCGGCCGCCGCCGGTGTCAAGGGAGAGCTGATCATCGCCGACGCCACCGACGGCCCCACCGACCTGCACGGCGACACCCGGCTGTTCGAACTCGGGCGCAGCGCAGCTTCTCGCATCGTGACGTCGTCGGCACGGCCGACGGCGGCCATAGCGATCAACGACATGATGGCCATCGGCGTGGGCGTGGGCCTGAAACAGCTGGGACGGCGCATCCCGGCCGACATTTCGCTGATCGGCATCGACGATATCTTCTTCTGCGCCGCGCACGACCCGCCACTGACCACGCTGCGCCAGCCGATCCAGGCGATGGCCGACGCCGCGCTGCAACGCATCCTGACGCCGGACGAACCGGCCGACGGCGCGCTGTTCGCGCCGGAGCTGATCGTCCGGTCATCCACCGCCACACCCCCGCAATCCTGAACCACCAACAAATACGGAGACAAGCATGGAAACCAAACAAAGCAATGAACTGCAAGGCAAAAAAGCCCTCGTCATGGGCGGCGCCTCGGGCATCGGCAAGGCCACGTCGCTGGCCCTGGCAGCGGCCGGCGCCGACGTGGTGCTCACCTACTGGAGCAGCGCCGAAGAAGCCGAACAGGTGGTCACGCAAATCCGCTCCCTGGGCCGCCAGGCCCACGCCATCCGCGCCGACGTTGCCGACGCCGACGTGGCCGAGCAGGTGTTTGCCCAGGCGGAAAGCGCGATCGGCGAGATCGACACCCTGTTTGCCAACATCGGCGGCCTGATCCAGCGCTGCCGCGTGGTGGACATGCCGCTGTCGCTGTGGAACGAGTCGATGAACCTCAACCTCACCAGCACCTTTCTGATCTGCCAGGCCGCGCTCAAGCGCATGGAGCCGCGCAAAGGCGGCACCATCGTCACCATGTCGTCGCTGGCCGCCTTCGACGGCGGCGGCCCCGGTTCGGCGCACTACGCGTCGTCCAAGGCTGCCGTGGCAACATTTACCCGCGCGCTGGCCAAGGAAGTCGGCCCGCTGGGCATCCGCGTCAACGGCGTGGCGCCGGGCCTGATCGCCACCCGCTTCCACGACACCTTCAACACGCCGGCCAACCGCGCGGCCATTGCCGACCGCACCCCGGCCAAGCGCGAAGGACAACCGGCCGACGTGGCCAACGTGGTGGTGTTCCTGGCGTCGGACCGCGCCGCCTTCCTGGCCGGTGAAATCATCCAGGTCAACGGCGGCCTCGCCCTCTATTAATCCAGGAATCCCCATGAATCCATCGATCACACGACGCCGTTTCCTGGGCGCCGCCGCCCTGGCTTTGCCGGTTTTTTCGTCAAGCAGCCTGCTGGCGCAGGACGCGCGCGAAGCGCTCGGCCCCAGGCAGGGCAAGGCCAAGGGCGGCCCGCACCCGCTGCAGGCACTGATGCAGTCCCACCCGGCGCCGCTGCGCGCCGAACTGCGCGGCGTGCATCCGCGCGTGTTCATCACCGGCGCCGGCCTGGCCGACCTCAAGCAACGGGCTACCACCACCCATAAAGCCGAGTGGCAACAGGCGCTGGCCGGCCTGGTGGCCATGAAGCAGGACCCGGCGCCCTCGCCCGCGCAAAAGCGCCGCGCCCAGAACACGGTGGCCATCGGCATCGCCGGCGCGGCCATGGCGTATCGCATCGAGGGCGATGAGCGTTACCTGGCCGCTGCCCGCAAGTACATGGAAGCAGCGGTCAGCTACCCGGTCTGGGGTTATACCTTCAGCAAACCGAACGTGGACCTGGCCGCCGGCCACCTGCTCTACGGCCTGGGCATGGGCTACGACCTGCTGTTCGACGTGCTGACCGAAGACGAGCGCAAACGCTACCGTGACAAGCTGGCGCATCAGGCGCGCCTGCTGGCTGCGCACTTCGCGCCCAAGCCGGGCAAGACCTTTTCGTATAGCCAGAACCACTGCTTCATCCCGATTGCCGGCCTGGCCATCGCTGCGTACGCGATCTGGGACGAGGTGCCGGAAGCTGCCGCCTGGGCCGCACAGTCGCGGGCGATCTTCTCGCGCGTGCTGGACGTGGCCTCGCCCGACGGCTATTTTTACGAGGGCGTGGAATACTGGGTGTTCTCGATGCCGTGGATTATCCACGCGCTCGACGCCTTTGCCCACGCGGCCGGCGACGACCTGTACGACCACCCGGCGCTGCGCAAGGCCCACCTGTACATGGCCCATTCGCTCACGCCCAACGGACAGGACATCTTCGACTTCGGCGACGCCTTCGAGGGTCCGCTCACCCGCTCGCGCCACGGCGACGAGGCGGCGCGCACCCACCCGAACGGCAAGCTGCATTCGAACTACAACCTGATCTACCGCCTTGCCGCGCGTTTCAAGAGCGCCGAAGCGCAGGGCGTGGCAGACTGGATGAATTCGCTCGGCCACGTGTGCGCGGAAGACTTCTGGACCCTGCAATGGCGCGACGCGACCATCAAGCCGGCGCCGATCACCGCGCTGGCGCCGTACCACCACTTCGACGACCTGGGCACCGTGTACTGGCGCAGCGACTGGACCGACCAGGCCACCGCGTTCGCCTTCCGCGCCGGCCCGCCCGAAGGCCACCACGCGGCCACGCTGTTCGACAAGCTGCCCGACTGGCACCTGTCGATGGGCCACTCGCACCCGGACGCGGGCAGTTTTATCCTGTACGCCAACGGCACGTATTTATCGGGGCCGATGGGCTACGCCGGCATCCCGCGCAGCAACCTCAGTAACACGGTGCTGATCGACGGCCAGGGCCAGGCCAACGAGGGCCACGGCCACGACGCCTTTGCCGACTACCCGTACGCGCGGCTCGACAGCATTCGCCTTACCACCGTCAACCTGGCCGCCGCCCGCGCCGAAATCGTGGCCGACCTCACCGGCGCGTTCCGGCAGGAGCTGGGCGTGGACAAGCTGGAGCGCCGTTTTACTTACGAAGGCGGCGCCTGGACCACGACCGACCGCCTGCGCGCAGCGCGCCCCGTCGTGCTGACGGCGCAGGTACACGGCGATACGACGATTGCCGCCGGCGGCCAGCAGCGCTACGTGGTGGCCGGCAAGCCGGCCGCGCTGCAAGTGGACATCAAGACCGCCGGCGCCAGGGCAGTGATCGAAAAAGGCGTGGTCACGGCGGCCGGCCCGCCGGGCAACGTGGACAAGGGCCCGCGCGAGGAGCGCGGCTCGGTGCTGCGCATCTCGATGCCTGCTGCGCGCGACACTTCAATCATCACCACCATGAGGCCTGTCAATGGATAAACGCACACCCGATGTTGTGACCGTGGGCGAAGCGATGGCGCTGTTCATCGCCCGCGAAGCAAAGCCGCTGGCAGAAGTGCGCGACTTCGAACGCGCCACCGCCGGCGCCGAGCTCAATGTATCGGTGGGCCTGTCGCGGCTCGGTTTCCGCGTGGGCTACCTGTCCGCGCTGGGCGACGACAGCCTGGGCGCCAACCTGCTCGCCTTCATGGATGCCGAAGGCATCGACCGCAGCCACGTGCGCATCGATGCGGCGCACCCCACCGGCTTCATGCTCAAGGCAATGACCGACGATGGCAGCGACCCGCAGGTGGAGTACTTCCGGCGCGGCTCGGCCGCCAGCCGGCTGTCGCCAGCCGACCTGCGCGACCCCGATCCGTGGCAGCAGGCGCGCCTGCTGCACCTGACCGGCATCTCGGCGGCGCTGTCGGACGGCTGCCGCGAACTGGTGTTCGCCATGGCGCGCCAGGCCCGCCCGGCCGGCCGGCTGGTGACGTTCGACCCCAACCTGCGGCCGCGCCTGTGGCCTTCCGAAGCCGCGATGATCGCCACCATCAACGATCTCGCCAGCCTGGCCGACGTGGTGATGCCGGGGCTGTCCGAGGGCCGCCTGCTGACGGGCCGCAATGACGCTGCCGGCATTGCCGACTTTTACCTGGAGCGCGGCGCGCGCCAGGTGGTGGTCAAGCTGGGGCCGGACGGCGCGTACTACGCCGACGGCGGCAATCGCGGCACGGTACCCGGCCAGCCGGTGGCCAAGGTGGTCGATACGGTGGGCGCCGGCGACGGCTTCGCGGTCGGGGTGCTGAGCGCCCTGCTCGACGGCTTGCCGCTGGCGCAAGCGGCTGCGCGCGGCAACGCCATCGGCGCGCGCCAGGTGCAGTTCCGCGGCGACTGCGACGGCCTGCCCACGCGCGAACAGCTGGCGGAGGCCACGGCGCCGCCGTTGCCGTAAAGCCACCATCGCCCATAAATAAACCATAAGGAGACAAGGGCATGACAACCAAAAAAGGGCTGCGCTGGCTGGTGATCACACTGGTCGCCGCCGCCACCATCATCAATTACATCGACCGTTCGGCGCTGGCGGTGATGTGGCCGGGCATTGCCGCCGAACTGGGGCTGGACAAGCGCGACTACGCCAACATCATCACGGTGTTTTTGATCGGTTACGCGATCGGCCAGTCGCTGTTCGGTAAAATTTTCGACGCGCTCGGCACCCGTATCGGCTTCCTGCTGTCGATCATGGTGTGGTCGGTGTCGATCGGTCTGCATTTCGTCGCGCGCAGCGCTTTGTCGTTCGCGCTGTTTCGCGCCCTGCTCGGCATCGGCGAGGCCGGCAACTGGCCCGGCGCCACCAAGGCCATCGCCGAATGGTTTCCGGTGCGCGAACGGGCGCTGGGCCAGGGCATTTTCGGCGCCGGCGCCTCGGTCGGTTCGATCATCGCGCCGCCGCTGGTCGCCTTCCTGTATGCGTACGTGGGCTGGAAAACCACGTTCATCCTGATCGGCGCACTCGGTTTCATCTGGATCGTGCCGTGGCTGATCGTGTATAAATCCGGCCCGGACTCGCACCCGTGGATCACCGCCGACGAGCGCGCATACATCCTCGGAGGGCAAAAAGCCACGCAGACCGCCGCGGACGAATACGTGCCCACCATGGGCGAGCTGCTGCGCCACCGCCAGAGCTGGGGCGTGATTGCTGCGCGCTTTTTCATCGATCCCGTGTGGTGGCTGTTCGTGGGCTGGCTGCCGCTGTACCTGAACGAGAAATTCGGCTTCGACGTCAAGCAGATCGGCCTGTTCGGCTGGGTGCCGTACGTGGGCGCCGGCATCGGTGCGCTGGCCGGCGGCTGGTTCTGCGGTCGCCTGTTGCAGCGCGGCTGGCCGGTCAACCGGGCCCGCAAACTCGTCATCGCACTCGGCCTGATCGTGATGTTCCCTGCCCTGCTGCTCACCACCGTGGCTGCCACGCCGCTGGCCGCCGTGCTGTCGATTGCCGTGATCCTGTTCGGCTTCCAGGCGGCGATCACCAACATCCAGACCCTGCCCAGCGATTTCTTCTCCGGCCGCACCGTCGGCTCGCTGGCAGGCGTCAGTGGCACGGCCGCCGTGCTGGGGGTGATCGGCTGCATGCAGCTGGTGCCGGTGCTCACGGCCGGCGGCAACTATACGCTGTTCTTTGTCCTCGGCGCCGCGCTGGTTCCGCTGGTGTACCTGTCGATCTGGCTCGGCGGCGCCGTGGAGCCGGTGCGTCCCCATGCCGTTCAAGTAAAGGAAAAATCATGATGTCGTTGACTTCCCGCGCATTGCTGCTGTCGCTGGCATTGCTCACCACCCCCGCGCTGGCGCAAACCAATCCGCGTGAAAGCGCATCCATCGCCTCGCCCAAGCAGGACGATGGCAAGTTCCTCAAAAAGCACGAGATCAACCTGGCCCGTGCAAAGAGCGGCCCGGTGGGACTGCTGTTCCTAGGCGACTCGATCACCGACAACTGGCGCAAGGCGCCCGAGATCTGGGACAAGTACTACGGCAAGTACCAGCCGGCCAATTTCGGCATCGGCGGAGACCGCACCCAGCACGTGATCTGGCGCATCGAGCACGGTGAACTCGACGGCATTGCGCCCAAGGTCACGGTGCTCATGATCGGCACCAACAACAGTCTCGATTACAGCGCGGCCGATATCGCGGCGGCCAACCGCAAGATTGTCGATATGGTGCGCGCCAAACTGCCGGGCACCAAAGTGCTGCTGCTGGGCGTGTTCCCGCGCGGCCCGCGCGACCGCTTCGGCGGCCCGGTCACGCCAGCCTTTGTCGCGGAAGCGGCCAGGCGCATGGCGACCATCCGCGCCGTTAACCAGGAACTGGCGCGGATGGATGACGGCAAGACCGTGCGCTTCCTCGATATCACCGGCGTATTCCTGGACATGGATGGCAAGATTCCGGATACCGTCATGCCCGACCAGCTGCATCCTAACGCTGCCGGCTACCAGTTGTGGGCCGATGCGATGGCGCCGCTGCTCGACGAGATGATGGCCACGCCGTAAGTCCATTGTTGCGCCGCAGTCAAAACAGCTTTGTTCGTGCGCACCTTGGTGCGCACGGCTATCGCTCCCATACTTGATCCTTCAATCAAACGGGAGCACGGCATGAAAGTATTCGTCACAGGCGCGGCAGGTTTTATCGGCGGTTCGATCGCAGCGGGGCTGATCAAGGCCGGCCACCAGGTGGTGGGCCTGGTGCGCAACCCGGACCAGGTGGCCGAAGTGGCAAAGATCGGCGTGACGGGCATCGTCGGCACGCTGGGCGACCACGACCTGCTGGTGGCGCAAGCCCGCGCGGCGGACGCCGTCATCAACGCCGCCAGCAGCGACAACCGCGCGGCGGTTGAAGCCATCATCGAAGGGCTGGCCGGCTCGGGCAAGCCGTTCCTGCACACCAGCGGTTCGAGCATCGTCGGCGACGCTTCCGGCGGCCTGGGTACCGACAAGATCTACTACGAAGACCGGCTGCCGGAACCCACGGCCGACAAGGCCGCGCGCGTGGCAATCGACAACCTGGTGCTGGCCGCTGCCGGCCAGGGCGTGCGTTCAGCCGTGCTGTGCAACACGCTGATCTACGGCCACGGCGCGCTGCCGCGCGACAGCGTGCAGCTGCCCCGCCTGCTCAAGCAGGCAAGAAAGAGCGGTATCGTGCGCCACGTCGGTCCGGGCCTGAACACCTGGTCCAACGTCCATATCGACGACGTGGTGGACCTGTACTTGCTGGCCCTGGAAAAGAGCCCGGCAGGCGCATTCTATTTCGTGGAAAGTGGTGAGGCATCGTTCCGCGACATGAGCGCGGCGATTGCCAAGGCGCTGGGCCTGGGTGCGCCGCAGGACTGGCCGCTCGACGAGGCAAAAGAGGAATGGGGCTACGAGATGGCGTCGTACGGCCTCGGTTCCAACAGCCGCGTGCGCGGTAAAAAGGCGCGCGAACTGCTGGGATGGCAGCCGCACGGCCCGTCGGTGATGGACTGGATTGCGAACGATATGCTGCGCTAGGCGGTATCGCTCGGCATCAGCCGTTGAAGATGGCATTGAGCCTGGCGCACCAGCGCTGGGCGGCTGCTTCGCCCTGCATCGGGAACGTGAAGATCGGGTTCTTGACGTCGGCTGTCTCCAGCACCAGCTTGAAGTTCTTTTTATATTCGGTGTGGGACGTGCCGGCCTGCGGCATCGGCGTGCCCGGCACGTTCATGTAGGGTAAGCCGGTGTTGGTCACCGGCATGCCGGCTGCATTCACGTTGGGCATGATGTGCACGTCCATCCGGGTGCCGGTACCCCAGTCGTAATACCACCTCAGCACGTGGCTGAAATCGAGGATGCGGTATTCGCCCGACACGCGGTCGCAGAACGCGAATTTGCGGTGACTTTGATCGAAAGCCAGGAACGCCGGACTCGGTGCACCCAGCATATTATCGGGGTCGAGCGCCAGCGATTCGGTGTCATTGATATGCCGGACAAAGGCCGCGTTCTTGCCGGCAATGCCGACCAGGGTCTTGATGGCGAAGTAGCAGATGCCGGCGGCAATCGCAAACGTCACGAACACGCCGAAGGTCCGGTACCCGTCCAGGAACAGGAAAATCAGCAGCATCATCAGCGCGAACAACGCGGAGAAGCCGGCAATAGGGATGGCAAATGCGCCCAGCAGGGCGATGCCGATTGTTTTCGAGAGATTGCGTGCAGTGGACATGGTGACCTGAACTCAAGTCTCGCACCAGGCAAACGTGTTTGCCTTATTCCGGCACCAGCGAAAACACGTGCGCATCCACCGCCCGGCCATCGATGCACAGCCGGTTGCGCGCCACGCGCTCGTCAAACGCACCGCATTTCGCCGCCACCGCCAAGCTGGCAGTATTGCCGACCGCGACCACGATCTCCACCCGGTGCAAGCCCAAGGCGCCAAACCCATGGGCGGCCAGCGCCTGCACGCTGCGCGTCGCCACGCCCTGCCCCTGGCGCGACTGCCGCACCCAGTAACCGAGGTTGCAAAACCGGTGCAGCGGCCGGATGTCGTTGAGACCCGCGCCGCCGAGAAAATCGCCCGTTTGTTCGCAAAAAATGCCGAACTCGAACGCGGTGCCCGCCGCCTCGCTGGCGCGGCACATGGCAAACCACTCCAGCGCATCGGCAGCGGTGTAGTCGCTGGCGCACCACGCCATCCACGGCGATACCGAAGGCACCGATTCCACCACGGCAGCAGCAAAGGCGGCGGCGTCGGTATCGGCGAACGGGCGCAGCACGAGGCCGGAGAAATGGATGTGAGAGTCTGTCATGGTGGGCCCGGATCGGTCGGTGTTACCTGGCCGGCGCCGGCATCGGCGTCGACGGCATCGGCAGCTTGCCGTTCTTCAGGCCGAACATCGACGGCCCCTTGCCGTTCAGCGTGAGCACGCCGTTTTTCAGCTCGATCACCGTGCGCACCTCGTCCTTGTCCACGACCGCGAAGCCGGACTGGCGGATATCGGCCATCACCTTGTCGGCCATGTTCTGCTCCAAGGCAGCCATTTGCGCCGGGTTGGCGGCCTGCTCGGCGGGCGGCCGCGATTTGACTGCCTTGACGGCGCTGGCCCGTGAAAATTCTTCGATGATCACCACCGGCACCCGCACTTCCAGCCGCACCGCGAGCTTTTTCACGATCGCCGGCAGCGAGTTCAATTCGGCGTCGGTGGCCTTGGCAAAATCGATGCGGCCCTTGATCGAGGCGACCTGGCCGCGCCAGGCGGCGCTGATGTCGTCGATGACCACGCTCACACCACCCTTGAGCAGCGCCACGCCCAGCTCCTTGAACTTGCGCAGCATTACCTGGGTTTGCGCCGCCGGGGCCAGTTGCTGCAACTGCGGCGAGCTGGCGAACCGGGTGAAATCGGCCATCACCTGGCCGTCCATGCCCAGCACCCGGGTGGCGACGTTGATACGTTCGACCCGGTGCCCGCCCGTGCCGGCCGAGCGTATCGACAAACCGTACGCCAGGTCCACGGTCTTGCCGCGTCGTTGCATGTCGGTCTTGAACCGCAAGTCCTCCATCAGCAGCTTGCCGGCGGTGCCGTCTTCGACAGCGATGCGGGCCACGCTCATGTTGACGTCGCCATACCACAGGCCATCGCTGGCACGCGCCTGACTGCCCGCCAGGCGCAGGGCGGACAGCTGTAGGCGGCTGGCGACGCCCACATTCAGCGACGCCATCTCGCCCGTGTAGTTGATCTGGTTGCCGGCCGCGCTGGTGTCGCCCTTGAGGAGGATATCGCTCCACGCGGCATGGCCTTGCTTGTCGGTATGGCTGCCGGCCTTGAGCATGCTCTGGTAATGCTGGCGCCCACGGCTGTCGGGCAGGCGCTGCGGTGCGAACGGTTTGTCGGTGCCGAAGATCGCTTGCAGGCGCGGCCGCAATTGAGGTGAAAACGAGAACTTGTCGTAAGCGGCGATGCGCTTGTTGATGTTTGGCTCCGTGGCGTCGAGCACGCTCACTTCCCTGGCTGCCTCGGTATAGACCTGGACGATCTCGGAAGGAGGTTCAGCCTTGTCCGGCTGCTGCGCGTGCGCGCCGAGACTGAAGAACAAGCTTGATACGGCGAGCGCAACGGATTTTTTGTACACGGGGATGCCTATGAAAACGGATAAAGTCGGATCATTCAAAAGAACAATATTACTTCATCCGCCGTGGTCAAAAATGCGCCAATTGTCACCGCTGGCGTTAATCCAGGCTCGGGTACGGGCTCTTGCCGCCTTCCTTGATGAACAGGTCGATCCGCGCTTCCAGCACCGGCAGCGGCACCGACCCCAGTTGCAGCACGGTGTCGTGGAAATGGCGGATATCGAATTTTTCCCCCAGCGCGGCTTCCGCCTTGCGGCGGGCCTTGATGATGCTCATCTGGCCCAGGTAGTACGACAGCGCCTGCCCCGGCCACGAGATGTAGCGATCGACCTCGGTTTCGATCTCGTGGTCCGACAGCGCGGTATTGGCGCGCAGGTAGTCCTGCGCCTGCTTGCGGGTCCAGCCCTTGCTGTGGATGCCGGTATCGACCACCAGGCGCGAAGCGCGCCACGCCTGGTAACTGAGCATGCCGAAGGTTTCGTACGGGGTCTCATAAATGCCCATCTCGGCGCCGAGGCGTTCGGTGTACAGCGCCCAGCCCTCGCCATAGGCCGAGATGTACGCGTTGCGGAACGACGGCCGGCCTTTCTGTTCCATCGCGACCGGCATCTGGAACGCGTGGCCCGGCGCCGATTCGTGCAACGTCAACGCCGGCATGCTGTACAGCGCGCGCGATGGCAGGTTGTAAGTGTTGACCAGGTATACGCCCGGGCCGCCGCGGCCCGACGTGTAGAACGGCGCCTGGTCGGGCGGCACCGGGATGATGGCGAAGCGGCGGCGCGGCAGGTAGCCGAAGTACTGGGCCACCTTGCCGTCGAATTTCTTGGCGACCCAGGCCGAGCGCATCAACAGCTCTTCCGGGGTCTTGGCGTAAAAGCGCGGATCGGTGCGCAGGAAGTGCAAAAAGGCCGGCAAATCTCCCTCGAAGCCGGTCTGCTTGATCACGTCCTGCATTTCGGCGCGGATCTTGGCCATTTCCGCCACGCCGATCTGGTGGATCTCGTCGGCGGTCAGATTGGTGGTGGTGAATTCGACGATCTTCGACTGGTAATACGCTTTGCCGTCGGGGAGGTTCTCGGCAGCCAGGTCTTCGCGCGCCTTGGGCACGTACTCGTCGCGCATGAAAGCGAGCAGCTTGACGAACGACGGCTGCACCGCCGTGGCGATGGCTTTCACGCCCTGCGCCCGCAATTCGTCCTGCAGGGCCGCCGGCATGGTGGCCGGCATGGCTTTGAACGGCTCGTAGTAGATGCTGTCCTGCGGCGTTTTCGCGTCGGCCACCGAGGAAATCGACGAATCGCGCCCCACCAGCGTCACCTTGGGCGGGGTGAAGCCACGCGCCAGCCCGGCGCGCATGTTGACGACTTCTTCGTCGAAGTAGCGCGGCACATCGTTCAACTGGCGGATGTAGGCGCGGTATTCCTTCTCGGTGGTCATCGGGCGGCGCGCGGAGTATGCCAGGTTGGACCAGAACGCGGTATCGGCGTTGAGCGGCTTTTCGTATTCGCGGAAGGCGATGTCCGCCACCAGCGCGGCAATCTGCGCCTTGTACACCTGGTAGTTGATATGCTCTTCACCGGACAGGCTGGCCGGGTTGATGCCGTCCAGCTTTTTCAGCACGCCCTGCCAGTACGCCAGCCGCGTGGCCTGGGTGGCGGCGTCGATGCGCGGCAGCGCGGCGGTTACCCCATTGTCGTCGTCCTCGTCGCTTTCCTGCTTTTGCGTCTGGCGCCACTTCAGTTCTTCGGTGTAGATGGCCTTGAAGCGGGCGTCGGCCGGTCCGGGCCTGGTGGCCGCCTGGGCGTTCATCGACAATACCAGGCAGGCGCCGGCAACCACGCCGGCAATGGTGCTGAACTCGATGGTGCTGAACTTCTTGTGCATAAGGCTCCTAGACGTCAAACAGATTGCGCCGCTCGCGCAGCAATTCGGTAAACTCGCCGGCGCTGACCGGCCGGCTGAAAAAGTATCCCTGCATTTCGTCGCATCCGCGCTCGGTCAGGAACTGCACCTGCTCGCGCGTTTCCACGCCCTCAGCGATCACCTGCATATTGAGGTTGTGCGCCAGCGAGATGACCGACAGCGCGATCGCCGCATCGTTGGCGCTGGTCGTGACGTCATCGACGAACGACTTGTCGATCTTGAGGGTGTCGATCGGGAAGCGCTTGAGGTAGCCCAGGCTCGAATAACCGGTGCCGAAGTCGTCGAGCGAGATCGACACGCCAATGTCCTTGAGCCGGTGCAGCGCGGCCACCGCCTTGTCCGGATCGCCCATCACGGTACCCTCGGTGATCTCCAGGCCCAGGCACGACGGCGCGATGCCGAAGTGGCGCAGCGTATTTTCCACGTACGGCACCGTGGCGTCGTTGGCGAACTGGCCGGCGGCCAGGTTGACCGACACCTTGACCTCGCCCAGCCCCTGGTCCTGCCACAGGCGGATTTGCGCGCACACGCTTTCCAGCACCCAGTCGCCGATCGAATTGACCAGGCCATATTCTTCGGCCAGGGGGATGAAACGGTTCGGCGGCACCCGGCCCAGCACCGCGTTATTCCAGCGCAGCAGCGCCTCGGCGCCGGCCAGCCGGCCGCTGCGCAGGCACATTTGCGGCTGGTAGTGGACTTCGAATTCGTCGCGGGCGATGGCGCCGCGCAGCTGGCTCTGGATCGCCAGCTTGTCGCGGATTTCGGCATCCATCCGCTCGGTGAAAAAGGCGTAGTTATCGCGGCCGATTTCCTTGGCGCGGTACAGCGCGGTGTCGGCGCTGCGTATCAGTTCGTCGAAGCTGTCGCCATCGGTGAGGCTGACAGCGATGCCGATGCTGGCCGTGACCGTGATCTGCTGGCCGTCGATGACCAGCTCCTTGCGCAGGCCGGCCAGGATTTTCTGCGCCAGCGCCATGGTAGCGCCCAGCTGGCTGTCGTCCTGTACCACGATCTGGAATTCGTCGCCGCCCTGGCGGGTGACGATATCGCCCTCGCGCACGCTGTCGGTGAGGAAGTGCGACACCACCTGCAATGCCTTGTCCCCTACCTCGTGGCCGTACGAGTCGTTGATGCTGCGGAAGCGGTCGAGGTCGAGGCACATCACGGCGACGCAGCGGCCGTCGCGGCGGGCACCGGCCAGCGACTGCTCGAAGCGCTGGCGCGCCAGGAGGCGGTTGGGCAGCCCGGTCAGCGCATCGTGGTGGGACAGGAAGTCGATCAGGTGCTGCTCGGCCTTGCGCTCGGTGATATCGAGGAACAGCGCCACGTGGTTGGTGACCTCCCCCGCCGCATTGCGCAAGGTGGAAGCGCTGAGCAGGCCGGGATAGGTTTCACCGTTCTTGCGCCGCGCCAGCAGCTCGCCCGACCAGTGGCCGCTCTTGGCCATGGCCTGCACCACCACGCCCAGGTTGGCGGCATCCTGCTCACCGGCATGCAGCATGGTCACATTGCGGCCCAATACTTCTTCCTTCGTATAGCCGGAAATTTGCGTAAAGGCAGGATTGGTGGCGACGATGCGCGCCTCGGGATCGGTGACGACGATGGCGTCGCGGGTGGCCTCGAACACCTGGCTCGACAGGCGCATGAATTCCTCGTTGGCGCGGCGCTGTTCGACCTCGCGCGCCAGTTCGGCCGTGCGCTCGGCCACCCGCTGCTCGAGCGTGGCGCGCTCCTGCGCCAGCGCGTGCTGGGCGCGGCCCAGGCGCACGTGGGCGTCGGTGCGGGCCAGGATTTCCTCGGCCTGGAACGGCTTGGCGATGAAGTCCACCGCGCCCAGGGCGAAGCCGCGCACCTTGTCGTCGGTGTCATGCTGGGCCGAGAGGAAAATCACCGGCACCTGGCGCAGTTCCGGCGACGCCTTCAGGCGCCGGCACACTTCGAAGCCGTCGATGCCGGGCATGCGGATGTCGAGCAGGATCAGTTCCGGCGGACGCGATTGCGCGGTCCACAAGGCCAGTTCGCCATTGGGCGCCTGCCGCACGTAATAGCCGGCGTCGGTCAGCAGGTCGCTGAGGAGCTTGAGCGAGGCCGGCGTGTCTTCCACGATCAGCACTTCACCCTTGGTGTGTTGTTCCGATAAGTCCCGGTGCATGAATACTCTCTATCGCGCCAAATGCGTGTGATCCAAACGTCATCATATACCTCAACTGCCTTGTTCTCCAGCCTGGTCCAGCAGCGTGCACAGTTGCGGGTACCGGTGCAGCCGCACCATGTGCTCGATGCCATCGACCACGGCATGCAGTTCGGGAGGCAGCGGTTCCAGCAGCAGCGCCACGCGGGCCAGGTTCAGTTCCTGCAATGCCGCCTTGAGCTGGGCGCGCAGGTCCGGCGCCAGCTGCGCCAGGTCGGCGGCGGCCAGCGGCACGGCGGTGCGCAGACCGGCGCCCTCGGGCGGCGCGGTCAGCAAACGGCGCGCGCGGTGCATCTCCTGCGCGCTGATGCCTCCCGCCGCCGCCAGCTGCGCCGCGTCGGCCACCGGCGCGCAGATGGTGAACCGGAACGTGGCGCCGGCGCCGCGCACCGACTGCACCGACAGCACGCCGCCCATCAGTTGCACGAATTCGCGCGAAATGGTCAGGCCCAGGCCCGTGCCCTCCTTGGCCCCCGGACCTTCCGCCTGGATGAACGGCTCGAAAATGCGGGTCTGGTCGATGGGCGATATACCGGGGCCGTCGTCGATCACGGCAAACGCCAGTTCGCACTGGCCGCCGTCCACCGGCGTGCCGGCCACGCGCAGCGTGACATTGCCCTGGCCGGTGAATTTGACGGCATTCGACATCAGGTTGAGCAGCACTTGGCGCAACTTGGTGCCGTCCACCCGCGCGCCCGGCGGCAAACCGACGGCGTCCAGCGTCAATTGCACGCCGGTCTGGCCGGCGCGCATGCTCACCATGTCCATCACTTCCTGCAGCACGTCGTCGATGCGCACCGCCTCGGTTTGCAGCGTGGCGCGACCGGCCTCGATGCGCGAGAGTTCGAGGATGGCGTTGATCAGCGTAAGCAGGTGTTCGCCCGAGCGGTGGATAATGGCGAGATTGCGCTTCTCTTCGGGCAGCATGTGCTTGGAGTCCGCCATCAGGCGCGAGAAGCCGATCACGGAATTGAGGGGCGTGCGCAACTCGTGGCTCATATTGGCCAGGAAAATGCTCTTGGCCTGGTTGGCCGCCTGCGCCTGGCGCACTGCCACCGACAGCGCGTTGGTGCGTTCGGTCACCAGGTCTTCCAGGTGGATGCGGTGGCGGCGCAGCTCCTGCTCCGCGGTTTTCTGCTCGGTGACGTCGTAGCACACGCCCACCATGCGCGCAGGGCTGCCGTCCGGGTCGCGGAAGATCACCGCCTCGCCGTGCAGGTAATGGAGCGAGCCGTCCGGCCACCGCACGCGGTATTCGCTGTCGAAGTCGCCGGCGCCGGCCAGCGCGCGCGTGAGCAGTTCGTGCAGCGGCACGGCGTCATCGGGATGCACCATCAGCATCCAGTTTTCCACCGCCGACCCGTGCGGCCCGGTGTGGCCGTCTGCCACCCCGTACAGCCGGTGCATCTGGTCGTCCCACACCATGCGGTCGGTGTGGATATTCCAGTCCCAGATCCCGATCGAGGCCGCGCTGCTGGCGATCTGCAGCCGCTCCTCGCTGTCGTGCATGGCTTTGTAGCGGCTGTCCATCAGCTGCACCATCTCGCGCATCGAGGCGTTGAGGGTGCGCAGTTCGCCAAAAAACCAGTCGCGCGGCGGCAAGGCGCCCGGGTTCTGGCCGGCCTTGACGTTGGCGGCATAGCGTTCGATGGTGGTGATCGGCTTGAAGATCATCTGCGACAGCAGCAGGTACAGGCAGAACACCAGCGTCACGTCGAGCACGAAGATCATGCCGACAATCGTATAGAGGCGCTGGCGCAGCTGTTCGATCATCGCCTCCGGCGACGCGTACACGGTAATGGCGCCGATCAGCTGCCCGGCGGCGACGATGTCGCGCCGTTCCGACAGCAGGTCGGGGCTGTCGGGCAGGCGCGTGGTTTCGCGCAGCTGCCCCTGCTCGTTGCGGGCAAGGATGAAGGCCTTGCCGCCGGTGGCCGGCGTGACCGCGCCGGCATACAGGTCGCGGTTGCTCAGGCCACTCTTGATGATGGTGGTGATCTGGTTGTCGTCGAAGTTCCAGGCCGGCAGGGCCACGGCAGCCGCCAGTTCGTCGGCGCTGTTGGCCAGGGTTTTGTGCAACTGCTCCCAGCGCTGCGCGCGTTCGAGCGAGTAAAAATACAACGCGAAGGTGGCCAGCACCACGGTGACGACGGCGGTCAGCGTGACGCTGACGAAGGTGGCGATCGAAATTCGTCCCGCACGGCGGGCAAGTCGGTGCAGCATCGGTAGATTTTCAGCGGACCAGCGGTGGGTGGATGTGAAACATTGCCCTTGATCATATTGTCAATCGGCCCGGAAGTCCATGCGTATTATCGCTGGCCGGCCTGGATATCGTCGCAGGCCATCGCCGTACTGAGGAACAGTTTGCCGTTCAGGTCGCGCAGCAGGTCGCTGTGACGCAGACGATCCATTACCGGTCCCTTCACCTCGGCCAGGTGGAGGCCGATGCTGCGCCGCTTGAGGCTCTGGTTCAGTTCCGCCAGCGCATACAGGGCGGTGGTGTCGATCGAGCTGACCGCCGTCATCACCAGCAGCAGGTCGCGCGCGCTCTGGTGGGTGCGCAGTTCGCACTCGATCCGTTCGCTCACCGATTCCACGTTGCCGAAGAACAGATTGGCGTCGATGCGCAGGATCAGCAGTTCCGGCTGGGTGGCGGCCGGGTACCGCTCGATGTTGCGAAAATGCTCGCTGCCCGCGATGCGGCCCAGCACCGCGATATGCGGTCGGCTGGCGCGCCAGATCAGGGTGCCCATCGACAGCGCCACGCCCACGATCACGCCCGCCTCCACGCCCAGCACCAGCACGCCCAGGCAGGTGGCGGCCCACGCCAGCACGTCGCTGCGGTCGTACGACCAAGCGGTGCGCACGATGCCCAGTTCCAGCATGCCCAATACGGCAACGATGATGGTGGCGGCCAGCACCGGGAGCGGCAGCAATGCCAGCCAGCCGGTGGGCGCCAGCAGCGCGCAGGCCAGCAAGGCCGCCGTGATCAGGCTCGCCAGCGGGGTGTTGGCGCCGGCCGCGAAATTGACGGCGGAGCGCGACAGGCTGCCGGTGACGGGAAAACCGCCGGACAGCGCGCTGGCCACGTTGGCCGCACCAAGACCGATCAGTTCATGGTTGCTGACCAGCTTTTCGTTGCGTTTCTGTGCCAGCGACTGCGCCGCCGACATCGACATCAGGAACACCATGAAGCCGATCAGCAGGCCCGGTTGCAGCAGCGCCGGCCAGTGCGCGCTGGACGTGGCGAGATTCAACCCCGGCAGCCCGGCCGGCACCGTGCCCGTCGTGTGCACGCCCAGGTCGTGCAGGCCGGTCGTGGCCATCAGGGCGATCCCGCCCAGCACCACCAGCATCGGCGCGAGCTTGGCGCCGATGTCGGCCGCCAGCGGCGGCAGGCCGCAGGCGCGCAGTACACCGGCCAGGTACCGGCGCGCCAGCAGCAGCAGCGCCAGCGACCCCACGCCCAGCAGCGCGCTGGGCAGATGCACGTGCAGCTTCAATACGTCGGCGCTCGGTACGCCCAGCAGCGTATGTACCTGGTCGAACGCGATCACGATGGCCGAGCCGACGGTAAAGCCGCTCATCACGGGACGCGAGAAGAAATTGGCGAGAAAACCCATGCGCAGCAGGCCGCACAGCAGCAGAGTGGCGCCGGCCACCAGCGCCAGCTGGGCGGCCAGCACGGCAGCCAGGGTGGAACCGGGTGCGGCCAGCGGGCCGATGGCGGCGGCCGTCATCAGCGAGATGATCGCCATGGGGCCGACCGATTGCGTCATGCTGCTGCCGAACAGCGCATACACCACGGGCGGCATGATGCTGGCGTAAAGGCCGACCACCGGGGGCAGGCCGGCCACCATGGCGTAGGCCATGCCTTGCGGGATCATCATCATGGCCACGACCAAGCCGGCGCTGATATCGCCGGGCAGGAGCGCGCGCCGGTAGTGCTTCAACCAATGCAGCATGCTGGAGTTCGAAAAACGGGGAAAGCGACAGGGTACGCGATAGACCGGGGGCGGTCCAGCGTCAAATGCGTTTTCTGCATTTGTTAATGCAGAAAACGCATAAGCAGAATCAGCTCGGGGCGCTTGCCGGTATTTGCGCGCGCACCGCCGCCAGGATTTCCTGCGACAGCGCCTCGTCATCGACCGCGCGGGCCAGTACCATCGCGCCCACCATGGCGGCGTAACTGGCCAGTGCTTGCTGGCGAATGGCGGCCACATCGGCACCTTCCCCTGCCAGGCATTTTTCCACCACCGCGACCTGCCCCGCCACCCCGGCCGTCATCGCGCTGCGCACGGCCGGCCCCAGCCGAGCCACGTCCGGCCCCAACGCGGCAATGGCGCAGCCGTTCTCGGGGTGGTCGCGGTGGCGCGTGGAGAGATACTGGGTGGCGAGTTCGGACAGGCCTCCGGCCGGATCACTGGCCGTCTTTTCCTGCCAGCGCTGCACCGACCGCTGCAAGGCATGCGCCGTGGCCTCGGCCAGCAAGTCCTCTTTCGAGGCGAAGTGGCCATAAAAGCCGCCGTGCGTGAGGCCTGCGCCTTTCATCAGGTCGGCCACGCCGATGCCGTCGTAGCCTTTCTGGCGAAACAACCTGGCGGCCGTTTCCACGATGCGCTCGCGGTTGAGCGCCACTTGTTCCCTGCTGACTTTCATGCGCGGCCTCCCGTTCAAGATGCTTCGATTATACATGACGAGAATAATCTATAGGCCGTTATGACCAGCGACACCTCGCAAATCCGGGCTTATGTGGCGAAACGCACCGTCAGCGTAAGGGACGGCGCCAATACTGGCAGTTCATTGCAATCGGAGGCAGCATGGACAACCAGCATAATCGAGGTAACCGCAGCGGTGACAGCACCGGCACCGCCAGCCAGCAGCGCGAAATCCAGCAGCGCCAGGACCAGGCCGACCAGCAGAAAAAACAACGCTCGGGCGACAGCCAGTCCGGTGAGCGCCAGGGACCGGTGCAAACCACCGACCACGACTACCCTGGCACGCCCCTGCCCGCGCAGCACCTGGCCAAGCCTGGGCTCGAAGCCCAGATGGCACTGCAACCTGAATTCATGGCGCCCGACTACCAGGGCAGCGGCAAGCTCGAAGGCATGGCCGCCATCATCACCGGCGGCGATTCGGGCATCGGCCGCGCCGTGGCGGTGCTGTATGCGCGCGAAGGCGCCGATGTCGCCATCGTCTATCTCGAGGAAGACCAGGACGCGATCGACACCAAGCGTTACGTGGAAGCGGAAGGCCGCAGCTGCCTGCTCATGCGCGGTGACGTGCGCGAGGCGCAATTCTGCCGCGAGGTGGCCGAGCAGGTGCACAAGCGCTTCGGCCGCCTCGACATCCTGGTCAACAACGCCGCTTTCCAGGAGCATGCCGAGAAAATCACCGACCTCACCGAGGAACGGTTCGACATGACCATGAAGACCAATGTGTATGGCTACTTCCACATGGCCAAGGCGGTGGTGCCCTTCCTGAAAAAAGGCGGATCGATCATCAACACCGGTTCGGTCGTGGGCCTCAAGGGCTCCGCTCACCTGATCGACTATTCCACCACCAAGGGCGCGATCCACGCCTTTACCATGTCGCTGGCGTCGAACCTGCTGGAACTGGGCATCCGCGTCAATGCCGTGGCGCCCGGCCCGGTATGGACGCCGCTCAATCCGGCCGACCAGTCGCCCGACAAGATCACCGAATTCGGTGCGCAGGCCGACATGCGCCGTCCGGCCCAGCCGCAGGAGCTCTCGCCCGCTTACGTGTTCCTGGCCGCGCCTTCATGCGCGAGCTACATCACCGGCATCGTGCTGCCGGTGACCGGCTCGGTGGGGAGCTGACCGTGGCCGCCCGCGCGTTGTGGAAAGGCGCCATCAGCTTCGGCCTGGTGCACATCCCGGTGGACCTGTACACGGCCGTGCAGGAGCACGACCTCGACCTGTCGATGCTGGACCGGCGCGATTTTTCCCCCGTGGGCTACAAGCGCTATAACAAGAAGAACGGCAAGGACGTCGATTGGGACGACATCGTCAAGGGCTACGAGTACGAGGACGGCGAATACGTGGTGCTCTCCGACGAGGACCTCAAGCGCGCCAACGTGGAAGCCACGGGGACCATCGACATCCAGGCCTTTGTCGATGCGGCCGACGTACCGCTCACCTATTACGAGCACCCCTATTATCTGGCGCCTTCGAAGGGCGGCGCCAAGGTGTATGCGCTGCTGCGTGAAACACTGCGCAAGGCTGGCAAGATCGGCATCGCCACGGTGGTGATCCGCACCAAGCAGCACCTGTGCGCGCTGGTGTGCATGGACGACAAGATCGTGCTCAACACGCTGCGCTTCGAGACCGAGATCCGCGACAGCGAAGACCTCAAGCTGCCACCCGCCACGCTCAAGGGCGCCGGCATCAGCGACAAGGAACTGAAAATGGCGCTGTCGCTGGTCGAGGGCATGACCGAGGAATGGAACCCGGCGCAGTACCACGACACGTACAAGGAAGACGTGATGGCACTGGTCAAGAAGAAGATCAAGGCCGGCCAGACCAAGACCCTCACCGCACCGGAACCGGAGCGCAAGGCGCCCAAGTCGTCGAACGTGGTGGACCTGGTGGCGTTGTTGCAGGACAGCCTGGGCAAGCGGCCGGGCAAAGCGTCTGCCAAGGCCAGGCCGCCTGCTGCGGACGAAGATGAGGCGGAAGAAAAGGCGCCGGCGCCGCGCAAGCGGGCAGCGACCACCAAGTCGGCCCCTGCCAAAGCCAAGGCGGCGTCCCCGCGCAAGCCTGCGGCCAAGTCATCGACTGCGCGCAAGGCGGCTTGATTCGATGGCTGGACGAGAGCAGTGCTCCCGTCCGCCTCCAACCTCACTGCTCCGGTTTAAAGTCGAGCATCTTCATCGCCGGGGCCAGTCCCTTGGCCGCCTTGGCATAGCCGTCCCACGGCGCATTGCCCACGTCCAGCCGCGTGTGGACGGTGGCCACCGTCCAGTGGTCGCCGCCGCGCAGCTCGCCCAGTTCCTCCCAGCTCACCGGCACCGAGATTCCCAGTCCTGGCCGCGCCCGCGCCGACCAGGCGCACGCAGTGGTGGAGCCGCGACCATTGCGCAGGTAATCGATAAAGATCTTCCCAACCCGATTGCTCGGTCCGCTTTTGAGCACGAAGCGCTCCGGAATATTCTGCGCCATGTGCGCGACGATCGCCTGCGAGAATGCTTTCACGTCATCCCAGCCGTAACCGGGCTTGATTGGGACCACCACGTGCAGCCCTTTGCCGCCGCTGGTTTTTAAGAATGCCGGCAAGCCCAGGTGATCGAGGAAGGCCTTCATCAAGGAAGCTGCTTCCTGCACCTGCTTCCAGTCCACGCCCTTGCCCGGGTCGAGGTCGAACACCATGCGATTGGGCTTGTCGTACGACGCCGCACTGGCATTCTGCGTGTGCAGCTCCACCACGTTCCACTGCGCTGCCGACAGCAGACCCTTTTGCGTCGCAACTTCCAGCATCGGCGCGTGCCCGGGATCGAGCGACTGCTTGAGGTTCTTGACGCCGTCCATCTTGTCGGTATCGGCGTGCTTCTGGAAAAACAGTTCGCCACCGACGCCGGCCGGTGCGCGCACCAGCGAGACGGGACGGCCTTTCAGGTGCGGCAGCATCAGCGCGCCAACCAGCGCGTAATAGCGCACCAGGTCTATCTTGGTGGCGCCGCTTTGCTTGTCGATCACGCGGTCCGGGTTGGTGACCTTGAGAGATGCGGGCAGCTTGCCCGCCACCATCGATTCGGTATCGGTATCCGTCACAGCAGGTTCCTCCTTCAAGTGCGCAGGCAACTCACGCACGATGGCCGTGGCCTTCTTGTCCTTGCGCAGCCCCTTGAACACTGCGTGCCGGATCGAGCCGGCGCTGGTCCATTCGCCGAACGCCACCTCCGCCACCAGCGTGGGCTTGAGCCAGTGCGCCTTGCGGTCGATCTCGCGGCTCGGTGCGAACGGGCTGTTATCCGCCGCCAGCTTGTCCATTTTCGCCTTCAGGTCGCGCAAGGCATCGCCATCGAAACCGCTGCCCACGTTGCCGGCGTAGCGCAATGCACCATCGGCGTCGTAGGTACCGAGCAGCAGCGAGCCGAAGCCGCTGCGCGCACCCTGCGGGTCGGTGTAGCCGCCGATGACGAACTCCTGGCGCTGGCCGCATTTGAGCTTGATCCAGCTGCCGCTGCGCCGTGCGGTGTAAGACGCATCGCGCCGCTTGCCGATGATGCCTTCGAGGCCCATGCTGCACGCGGCGGCGATCATGTCCTCCGGTGCGGCGGCCAGTGCGGCGCTGTAGCGCACCGTGTCGTTGGGGCGTTGATCGAGCACCGCTTGCAGCTGCGCGCGGCGTTGTTCGAGCGGCGTGTCGCGCAGGTCGCGGCCATCGAGATACGGCGCGTCGAACAGGAAGTAGACGATGTCGCCCGGGGCGTTGACGTCAAAGGCATTTTGCAGCAGACCGAAGTCTGGCCGGCCTGCGTCGTTGTGCACGACGATTTCGCCGTCGTACCAGCCGGGCGGCAGCTTCATGCTGGCCAGCGCCTTTTGTAACGGCTGCAGCTTGTGGGTCCAGTCGTTGCCATTGCGGGTAATCAGCCGGATATCCTTGCCATCGATGCGCGCCAGGATGCGGTAGCCGTCGAATTTGATCTCGAATAGCCAGTCCGCAGGGTTCGACGGCGGGCCGTCCACCAGTGTGGCCAGTTGGGGCGACAGTTTTTCGGGCAGCGCGACCTTGGGTGGTGCCTTGGCTTTTGCAGGCTGGGCTGGCGTTGCGGCGCTGCTGCCGTAGACAGCTTGAGCAGCGCCGGTGACGCCGTTGGTCTTGGCGGCCTTGGCGGGACCGTCGGCCCTGGTCGCTTTTGCGACGCTTTTGGATCTGGCGGTTCTGGTGGTTTCAGTGCCGGGCGTGGTATCGGATGCCTTCGCAGCCGCCGGCGTCAGCTTGCCCGCCCCCTCCGGCATCGGCAGCGCCTTCACGCTGTCGGGCATTTCATCGATCACGGAAAATTCGGTGGCCGGCCGCGCGTAGTCGTCCTTCTCCTTGATCAGCAGCCACGGCTCCTGTTTTTCGCCCTTGCCGCGCATGCGCACCAGTACCCAGCGGCCGCGCAGCTTGTGGCCGTGCAGGGTGAACTTGAGGTTGCCGGCGGCGAGGCCCTTGCGCGGGTCATCGTGCGGCTGCCAGCTGCCCTTGTCCCAGATGATCACCTTCCCGGCGCCATATTGCTTGGCCGGGATCGTGCCTTCGAAGTCGTTGTACGAAATCGGGTGGTCTTCCACGTGCACGGCCATGCGCTTGTCGTGGGTGTCGTAGCTGGGGCCCTTGGGCACGGCCCAGCTCATCATCACGCCGTCGAGCTCCAGCCGGAAGTCGTAATGGAGCCGGCTGGCCCAGTGTTTCTGGATCACGAACGCCAGGTGCTCACCGCCCTCGGCGCCGCCTTCGGCCGGTTCCGGGGTGATGGTGAAGTCGCGCTTGGACTTGTAGGTTTTGAGGGAGGCTGTCATGGCTCCAGCGTAGGCCCGGCGCTGCTTGAACTCTGTGCGTTGGCGAACATGTAAGCGATTGTAAAGGCCGTCAACGACAACTTTGCGGGCCGCGTTTTACGCTCAGAGACACGGGAATAGTCCCGGGCCCTATCAACCGAAACGAGGAACTTCATCATGAAAAAACTTATCGCTACCGTGATCGCCGGCCTGTTCGCTACCGCAGCTTTCGCTCAAACGCCTGCTACTACCCCGGCTGCACCAGCTGCCGCCAAGGCCGAAGCGAAAGAAGCCAAGGCTGATGCCAAAGCCACCGCCAAGGAAACCAAGGCCCACATCAAGGCCGACGCCAAAGCCGCCAAGGCAGAAGCCGAAGCCAACAAGGACGTCGCCGTAGCGCAGGCCGATGCCAAAGCCGACAAGGCCGACGCCCACGCCAAGGCCCACAAGACCAAGGCCAAAGCCCACGAAAAAGCAGTGAAAGCCGATGCAGCGGTCACCCCTGCCCCGGTCACCCCAGCCAAGTAATTCATCTCCATTCAGCCCCGGACCGGGGTTGCAGCGTGAAGTAAAAACGGACCCTTGCGGGTCCGTTGTACGTTTACGGCTCGGACCCTCTCGGGTCCTGACTTCTTCGTTACTGCTGCGCCACCGTCTGCGCGGTCGGGCTGTCCCAGCCGCCGCCCAGCGCCCGGATCAACGCCACAGTGGTTACTGCGCGGTTGCCGCGCAGTTGCACCGCCGAACGCTCCACCGCTGCCAGGTTGCGCTGTGCGTCAAGCAGGTCGATGTAGCTCGACCGGCCTGCCGCGTACAGTTTTTGCGCGAGGTCGGCCGAACGGCGCGCCGACACCAGCGCCGCTTCCATCTGCGCGGTTTGTCCCGCCAGGATGCGCAGGCCGGCCAGGTTGTCTTCCACCTCGGCGAAAGCGACGAGCACGCTCTGGCGATACGTGCCGACCGATTCTTCCAGCGCGCCTTCGCTGCGGGTGATATTGGCCTTGTTGCGGCCACCGTCGATGATCGGCATCGACATCAGCGCACCCAGCACCCACGAACGGCTGCTCCACTCGAACACATTCGAGAACGACTGCGCCGCCGCGCCGCCGCCGGTGGCGCTCAGGTTCAGCGCCGGGAACATGGCCGCACGGGCCACGCCGATGCGGGCGTTGGCCGCTTCCATGGTGCGCTGCGCGGCAGCGATGTCGGGACGGCGTTCGAGCAGCGACGAAGGCAGGCCCGCAGGAATCACCGGCAGCAGCGCGGTGTCGAGCAGCGGGCTGGCGCCGGCCGTGTAGCTGGCCGCCGGTTTGCCCAGCAGGACAGCCAGCGCATGCTCGGCCGTCACGCGCTGGCGCTGCAGCCCGATCGCTTCGGACCGCACTGTCGCCAGTTCGGTCCTGGCGCGCGACAGGTCAAATTCACCGATGTCGCCCAGGTCGAAGCGGCGCTGGTTGACCTTGACGTCTTCTTCCCGGGTCTGCACGGTGCGCGCCAGGGTTTCCAGTTCGGCGTCGGTGGCGCGCAGGCGGAAATACGTCTGCGCCACGTCGGCTTGCACTGACAGCAGCACCGAGCGGTAGGTCGCCTCGACCGAGGCGGCATCGTTGCGGGCCGCCGCCACGTTGGACGACACGCGGCCGAACAGGTCGATCTCGTAGCTGGCCGACAGGTTGGCGCTGTACGCATTCCCCGGACGGACCGGTGTGCCGTCCGGCAGGCCGAGCGACGGCGCCGAAGCGCGCTGGCGCTGGGCGCCGAGGTTGGCGCCCACTTGCGGAATGCGGTCCGCTTCGGCCACGCCGGCAATCGCACGGGCCTGCTTGAAGCGGGCAGCCGCCACGGCCAGGTTGGCGTTGGCGCGGGTGGCTTCGGCGATCAGCTCATTCAAAGCGGTATCGTTGAAGGCCAGCCACCATTCGCCGCGCGGCTGCGCTTCGGCGGCTTGCGCCTGTTTCCAGGTGCTGCCGTCGGCAGCGGTCTGGATGTGGGTGGCCACTTCCGACGGCACCGGCGCTTGCGATTCCTTGAAGGCGGTTGGCACGTCGATGGCCGGTTGTTTGAACTCCGGTGCGGCGCATGCGGTCATCAGCAATGCGGCCAGCACGGGAGCCACGCCTTTGGCGATCATCTGCAGCTTGTTCATATTAATGGGTCCCTTCCAGTTTTGGTGCGGTAACGACGGTCTCGCCGGTCACCACGGTTTTCTTGCGTTCCAGCCTGACCGACAGTTTGCGCAGCAGGACGTAGAACACGGGCGTCAGGAACAGGCCGAAGAAGGTCACGCCCAGCATGCCGGCAAACACCGCCACACCCATCGCATGGCGCATTTCCGAACCGGCGCCGCTCGAGAACACCAGGGGCAGCACGCCCATGATGAAGGCGATCGACGTCATCAGGATCGGACGCAGGCGCAGGCGGCACGATTCCAGCGCCGCTTCGACGATGGTGCGGCCATGCAGTTCCAGTTCGCGGGCGAATTCCACGATCAGGATCGCGTTCTTCGACGCCAGTCCCACCAGCACGAACAGCGCGATCTGGGTAAACACGTTGTTGTCGCCGGCGGTCAGTTTCACGCCGATCAGGGCGCACAGGATCGACATCGGTACGATCAGGATCACGGCCAGCGGCAGGGTCCAGCTTTCGTATTGGGCAGCCAGTACCAGGAATACCAGCAGCACGCACAGCGGGAACACGTACATCATGGTGTTACCGGACAGGATGTCCTGGTAGACCAGTTCCGTCCATTCATACGAGATCCCCTTCGGCAGCACTTCCTCGACGATTTTGGTCATCTCGGCCTGCGCTTCGCCCGACGATACGCCAGGGGCCGGTGCACCGTTGATCTCGGCGGCGACAAAGGCGTTGTAGCGCTGCACGCGGTCCGGGCCATAGCTGTCTTTCACGCGCATCAGCGACGACAGCGGGATCATTTCGCCACGGTCGTTGCGCACCTTCAGTTGACCCATGTCTTCGGCGTGCGAACGGAACTGCTGGTCGGCCTGCACGCGCACCTGGTAGGTACGGCCAAACTGGTTGAAGTCGTTCACGTACAGCGAACCGAGGTTGATCTGCAAGGTCTGGTAAATCGTGTTGAGCGGCACACCGAGCTGCTTGGCTTTCACGCGGTCGACGTCGGCGAACAATTGCGGCACGTTGATCTGGTAGCTCGAGAACACGCCAGCGAGTTTCGGGTTGGTCGCAGCCTTGGCCTGCACCGCCTGCACCGCCTTATACAGCGCGTCGTAACCGAGGTTGTCGCGGTCTTCCAGCATCAGCTTGAAGCCGCCGGTGGTGCCGAGGCCGTTGACCGGCGGCGGCGGCAGCACCATCACGAACGCACCTTCGATGGCGCCCATGCGCTTGTTGATCTCGCCGGCGATCGCCTCGGCCGACTGCTCCTTGCCGGTGCGCTCATGGAAGTCGCTCAAGCCCACGAACACGATACCGGCGTTCGGCGCATTGGTGAAACCGTTGATCGACAGGCCGGGGAACGCGATCGAGTTGGCCACGCCAGGGATGTCCTTGGCGATGTCCGACATCTTGCGGATCACGGCGTCGGTACGGTCGAGCGAGGCAGCGTCGGGCAGCTGGGCAAAGCCGATCAGGTACTGCTTGTCCTGCGCCGGCACGAAGCCCGGCGGCACCACCTTGAACATGAAGCCGGCAGCGACGGCCAGCACGGCATACACCACCAGCGAACCACCCTTGCGTTTCAGGACGCCGGTCACGCCCTTTTCATAGTTGTTCGAGGCGCGGTTGAAGAAGCGGTTGAACCAGCCGAAGAAGCCGCCGAATACCTTGTCCATGCCACGGGTGACGATGTCTTTCGGGGCATCGTGCGGTTTCAGCAGGGCTGCAGCCAGGGCCGGGGCCAGGGTCAGCGAGCTGAATGCCGAAATCACGGTGGAAATGGCGATGGTCAGCGCGAACTGCTTGTAGAACTGGCCGGACAGACCGGAAACGAAAGCGATCGGCACGAACACGGCGCACAGCACCAGGGCGATCGCAATGATCGGACCACTGACTTCTTTCATCGCCTGGATCGTCGCGTCATGCGGCGACAGGCCGTCGTGGATGTTACGTTCGACGTTTTCCACTACCACGATCGCATCATCGACGACGATACCGATGGCCAGCACCAGGCCGAATAGCGACAGCGTATTGATCGAGAAGCCAAAGGCCAGCATCACGGCAAAGGTACCCACCACCGATACCGGCACGGCCAGCAGCGGAATGATCGAGGCGCGCCAGGTTTGCAGGAAGATGATCACCACCAGGGCCACCAGCACGATCGCTTCGATCAGCGTGTGGATCACCGACTTGATCGATTCGCGCACGAACTGGGTCGGGTCATAGACGATGTCGTAGGCGACGCCTTCCGGGAAGTCTTTCGACAGGCGTTCCATCGTGGACCGCACGTCGGCCGACAACTGCAGCGCGTTGGCGTTCGGCGCTTCGAAAATTGGAATCGCGGCAGCCGACTTGTTGTTCAGCAGCGAGCGCAGTGCGTACGAGTTCGAGCCCATCTCCAGGCGCGCCACGTCTTTGAGCAGCGTGACGGCGCCGTCGGCACTGGCCTTGACGATGATGTTGCCAAATTCCTCTTCGCTTTGCAGGCGGCCGTGGGTGTTGACGGTGAGCTGGAAGTCCGCGCCCTTGCTCGGGCCCTGGCCGATCACACCGGCGGCGACCTGCACGTTCTGCTCGCGGATCGCATCGACGATGTCGCCGGCGGTCATGCCGCGCGCAGCGACTTTTTGCGGGTCGAGCCATACACGCATGGCGTAGTCGCCGGAACCGAACAGCTGCACCTCGCCCATGCCGGGCAGGCGCGCCAGCTGGTCCTTGACGTTCAGGACCGCGTAGTTACGCAGGTACAGGTCGTCGTAGCGGCCATTGGGCGACAGCAGGTGGACCACCATGGTCAGGTTGGGCGACGATTTGACGGTCGTCACGCCGATCTGGCGCACTTCTTCGGGCAGCCGTGGCAAGGCGCGCTGGACGCGGTTCTGCACCTGCGTTTCAGCCTGCTCGACGTTGGTGCCGATCTTGAAGGTGACGGTCAGCGCCAAGGCGCCGTCGGACGTGTTTTGCGAGGACATGTACAGCATGTTCTCGACGCCGTTGATCTGCTCTTCCAGTGGCGCGGCCACGGTTTCGGCGATGATCTTGGGGTTGGCGCCCGGGTACTGCGCGCGCACCACCACCGATGGCGGCACCACGTCCGGGTACTCGGAGATCGGCAGCTTGAAGATCGAGATCAGGCCGGCCACAAAAATAATGATCGACAGGACGGCCGAGAAAATCGGCTTGTCGACAAAAAATCGGGAGATGTTCATTTTAATTATTCCTTGGTAGTGCCGGCTTTCGCATCAGCGACTGCGGCGACTTTTTCATCTTTTTTGGCTTCCGGCTGCGCCACGTTGGCAGCTAGCGGATCGGCGTCCATCGCCACCATGGTCGGCGTGATCGGCGCGCCCGGGCGCACGCGCTGCAGGCCGTTGACGACGATCTTCTCGCCCGTCTTCAGGCCGGAGCGCACCACGCGCAGGCCATCGACCTGCGGGCCGAGCGTGACCGGACGGTACTCGGCCTTGTTGCCGGCGCCGACCACGAATACGAACTTGCGGTTCTGGTCGGTACTCACGGCGCGGTCGTTGATCAGCATGACCGGCTTGGCGCCGGTGGAACCGGCCAGTTGCACGCGGGCGAACAGGCCCGGCACCAGGGAACCATCGTCATTGGCCAGGCGCGCGCGCATGCGCACCGAACCGCTGCGGGCATCGAGCTGGTTGTCGACGAATTCGAGCTTGCCTTCGTGCGGGAAGCCCTCTTCGTTGGCCAGGCCGATACGCACCACGGCGGGCTGGCCCTTGTGGGCGGCAGCGCCCACGCGCAAATAGGTTTCTTCGTCGCCGTCGAAAGAAGCGTAGATGTTTTCCAGCGAGACCACGGAGGTCAGCACGGCCGACGCATCGACCAGGTTGCCCAGCGTGATTTCCGCTTTCGACACGCGGCCGCTGATCGGCGACGTCACGCGGGTGTAATCGACATTGAGCTTGGCCGCTTCGTACTGGGCCTGGGCGGCGCGGGCGTCGGCGTCGAGCTGCTTGAAGTTCGACGAGCGCTCGTCGAATTCGCGCTGGGCGATGGCTTTATCGGCCAGCAGCTTTTCGGCACGGTTCATTTCAAGCTTGGCCAGTTCGGCCTTGGCGCGCGCCGAACCGGCAGCTGCTTCGGCGCGGTTGGCTTCGGCCTGGAATGGACGGGCGTCGATCACGAACAGCACGTCGCCCTTTTTCACCTGGCTGCCCGGCTTGAAGTTGATCGCGGTAATAAAACCGGCCACGCGTGGACGGATCTGCACCTGCTCGATCGCTTCGAGGCGGCCCGAGAATTCCTGGGTTTCGGTCAGCGTCTTCTCGACCACCGCCGCGGCAGACACCGGCGGGCCGCCTTGCGGCGCGCCCTGGGCCTGGGCATTCTTGCTGTTGGCTTCTTCGCAACCGGTGAGGCCAATCGTGGCCAGGCCCGCCAACGCCATGGCGGCGGCCAGCGGCCCTGCCAGAGCGGTCATTTGTTTAATGGTTTTCATTTTATATCCTTTTTGAATGAAAATTATTAATAGAAAGGGCGGCGCCGGGCGCAAGCACGGACGTAGCACGAAAAACAAGACAACAAGAGTCGGGCGCCCCGCCGGCAAGCCAGTGGGGACGTGAAGGGTACTAACCAGGTATTAGACGTACGGGCAGCTATTCCTGTGACAACGGGGCCGCGTCGGCGCGGTCCAAACCGGCGATAAAGGTGGCGATCTCGCCGAGCGCGATGCATTTGCACGCGCACTCGTTGCGCTCTCCCCCTTCGGACTGCAGCGCGGGGGGCATGCGGATTACCGATGTCTTGACGCCGTTGGCAATCAGCTTGGCGCCATACTGTTCGGCCTCGTCACGCAGCGGATCGTCCTCGGCGGACAGGATCAGGGCGGGGGCCAGATTTTTCAGGCGGCTCGATTGCAGCGGCGAAGCATACGGGTGGGTGCGGTCGGCGCAGTTGGGCAGGTAGCCGGCGTAGGCGGCGGCGCAGGCATCGGCCACTTCCAGCAGTTCCGGCGCCTGCTGCATTTCGCGCATCGAGCAGGTGGTGAGGCCAGGGTCGAGCATGGGCATGATCAGGATCTGGCCGGCCAGTGCGGGGCCGCCGCGGTCGCGCGACATCAGCGCGCACACCGCGGCCAGGTTGGCGCCCGCCTCGATGCCGCACACCAGCAGGCGCTTGCCGGTCCATGCCGTCTTGGCCTTGTTCTTCTTGGCCCAGTTCAGTACCGCGTGGGCGTCTTCCACCGCTGCCGGGAACGAACGTTCGGTGGCCAGCGTGTAGCTCGAGGACAGCACGGCAACGTGCGGATTGTCGTCGGCCATATGGCGCAGGAAGATGTCGGCGCCATCGAGGTCGCCGCCCACGAAACCACCCGGGTGGAAGAACACCAGCAAAGTGTCGCGCTTGCCGGCATCGCGTTTACCGGTATCACCACTGGTGTACAGGCGCGCCGCCAGCGGGCCTTCGGCGCCGCCTACTTCCAGCGCCCGCACCTTGATGCGGTCGGACAGTTCGGGCAGGGGCTGATCTGCCGGCAGGTTCGTTTGCGCGCTCATCGGGTTACCGTCAGGGCGTCGCTGGCGACCAGCGAGGTGTCGGCACATGCCAGCACGTCGCCGCTGGCCACTTCGGTCAGGGCACGAACGCCTTGCACTTCGGCCTTGGCCGTCTGCATATAGGCATCGGTGGAGATGACGCCCGCCAGCACGACCGTGGTCAGCGCAACGGCGATCGTGGCAAAAATTCCATCCCGATTTTTCATGATTGATCCTTTCCCTCAACTGTGGCCTGCCGCCGGAATCATTTCTTTTTCTTTGTGCAGTACAGCAATCTTAAACATGTTCTACAATCCGATAAAGACGGCAAAACTGAATTGATTGTTCAAAATCCTGAACAATGAGGCGAACAGATGAATAAACTACAAGCGATGGAAGTTTTTGTGGAAGTGGTCGACACCGGCGGCTTCACGCGCGCGGCCGACAATCTTCACCTGCCCAAGGCCACGGTCTCGACCCTGATAGCCGCGCTGGAGACGGCGCTGTCGGTCAAGCTGCTGCACCGGACCACCCGCCACGTGAGCGTCACCGCCGACGGCGCCGCTTATTATGAGCGCTGCCTGCGCATCCTGTCCGACGTGCGCGACGCCGAGGAATCGCTGTCGCGCACGCGCCTGAGCCCGAGCGGACGGTTGCGGGTGGACGTGCCCACCGGCCTGGCGTCGGACGTGCTGATCCCGGCCATGCCCGATTTTTTCACGCGCTATCCGGACATCCAGCTCGAGATGGGCTGCAGCGACCGCAGCGTGGACCTGATCGAGGAAGGCGTCGACTGCGCCGTGCGCGGAGGCCAGCTGGTCGATTCGAGCCTGATTGCGCGCCGGGTGGGCATGCTCAACTTTATTTCGTGCGCCGCGCCCGATTACCTGCGCCGCTACGGCGTGCCCACCCACCCGCAGCAGCTGCTGCAGCACCGGTGCGTCAATTATTTTTCGTCGCGCAGCGGTAAAATCCTCGAATGGGATTTTACCCGCGACGGCGAGCGGATACAGGTGGCCCTGCCCGGCCTGATCGCGGTCAACGACACCAATGCCTACATCGCCGCCGGCGTGGCAGGACTGGGCATCGTCCAGACCGCCGGCTTCGTGGTCGACGCCATGCTGGCCGATGGCCGCCTGGTCACCATTCTCGACGACTGGACCATCGACCCGCTGCCGGTGCACGTGGTGTACCCGCAAAACCGCCACCTGTCGGCCAAGGTGCGGGTGTTCGTGGAGTGGGTCGCCGAACTGTTTGCCAACCACCCGGGCATGCGCCTGCCGAAAGCGCCGCCGCCGGCGGCGCGCGCCGCGCCCTCACCACTGGAGTTAGCCGTATGACCTCTGTACATGATGATCGACACCGCATTGTCTTCCTCGACCGCGACAGCGTCATCGCCAACCTGCGCAAGCCGTCGTTTGCGCACGCGTGGACCGAGTATCCGGCCACCAAAGCGGCCGATGCGGTCGCGCGCCTGCGCGACGCCCGCGCCACCATCGCCATCACCAACAAGGTGCCGCTGCGCGCGGACGCGCTGGACCAGCTGCCCGACCTGAAAATGATCGCGGTATCGGCCACCGGCACCGACATCATCGACCTGGCCGCGTGCCGCGCGCGCGGCATCACCGTCGCCAACATCCGCAACTACGCGGTCAACACGCTGCCCGAGCACACCTTCGCGCTGATGCTGGCGCTGCGCCGGCAACTGGTGGCGTACCGCGCCGACATCGAGGCGGGCCTGTGGCAGAAGGCCGAGCAATTCTGCCTGTTCGGCCATCCGATCGCCGACCTGGCCGGCAGCCGCCTGGGCCTGGCCGGCTACGGCGCGCTGGGCAAATCGGTAGCGGCGATCGCGCGGGCCTTCGGCATGGAGGTGGTGGTGTTCAACCGTTCGCCGGTCGAGGACGAAGGGGTTGTGCAGGTATCGTGGGACGAGCTGCTGGAGACGTCCGATGTATTGAGCCTGCACCTGCCGCTCAACGACAAGACCCGCAACATGATCGGCGCGCCGGAGCTGGTGCGCATGAAGCGCAGCGCACTGCTGATCAACACCGCGCGCGGCGGCCTGGTGGACGAACAGGCGCTGGCCGACGCGCTGCGCGCAGGCGTGATCGGCGGCGCCGGCTTCGATGTGCTGACGCAAGAACCGCCGCCGGCGGACAACCCGCTGCTCAACCTGCGTTTGCCGAATTTTATCCTCACGCCTCACTCGGCATGGGCCAGTTCGCAGGCGATGCAGGTGCTGGCGGACCAGTTGATCGACAACGTGGAGGCCTGGGTGGCGGGTGTGCCGCGTAACGTGGTGGCATAAGCCCCAGGGCCAGCGCGCCCGACTAACTGCCGGAGCAAGGCGCAGCGACGAAGGCAGTACGAACGTACGGCGAGGCGCTGCAACGCAGCTATGGCAGTTAGGGGGGTGCGCTAGCGGTCGTTGGGGCCTTTGCCTGCAAGAATCAGCGGTGTAGCTTTCTCGACCCGGGCAGCGCGCGTGCTCGATTGCTTGGCGCCGGCGAAGTGCAGCAGCCAGGCGCGCTGGCGGCCCGGGGTGAGCTGGTCGTAGGCCTCCTTGAGCGCGGGCGTGTCCTGCAAGCGGCGCCGAAATTCCTCGGGCACAGGGAACTGCGCCGTGGTTTTCAGTGTAACCTTGGCGCCGGAACGCGCCACGCGGATGGCTTCGTCCAGGTAGGCTTGCAGCACGGGGCGTAATGGCGTGATCTGCTCGATGCCGGTGAAGCGGATCTGGCGCGTTTCCTGGACGTTCGCGGTTTGCTGTATCAGCTGCTGCTGCGGGTCGCGCATCAACACGCCTTTGAAAAAGGCCAGCGCACAGTAATCCTTGAAGCCGTGAATCAGCACCACGTTGGCGTGGTCGCAGGTGTAACACGGCTGGCCCCATTTCAGCTCTTCCCTGAGGCCGGACGCAAGACAAAGCTGGCGCAAAGCCTCCATCTCCGGGCGCCATGTGGTCAGGCGGGCGATCCAGGCATCAACCTGTGGATTCGGTTCGATCATGATCATCTCCTCCGAAAATCGTCGGCCACACGATATCATGCAGCCTTGATCAAAGGAGCTGCATTGAAAATCCAACCCAGTACGGTGATGACCTTGATTGCAGTGGTGCTGCTGTCGGCGTGGGCCTGGCGCCAGCTAGGCAAGACGCCGAAAGTGCCGGAGGCAACGGCGGCCAATTGTTCGCAGGCAGCGATCCGCGCGGTGGCGGATTCGATCGAAAGGGCTATCCTGTCGGGGCGCTGTGCGAAACAGGCGGCCCCGGCAAAACCCGAAAACTAAGGAATAAAGAAAAAAGGCCTGATGATCACTCATCAGGCCTTTCATCTTACGAATTTTGGTGCGGCTGGCAGGAATCGAACCCACGACCCCTTGGTTCGTAGCCAAGTACTCTATCCAGCTGAGCTACAGCCGCGAAAGACAACATTGTAACAGTGTCCGGTGAAGCTGTCGAGAGAGGAAATTTTCATTTACTTTCAAGGGCTTACACTTAAAGAAAAAGAGCCTGATGATTGCTCATCAGGCCCTTTCACTTACGAATTTTGGTGCGGCTGGCAGGAATCGAACCCACGACCCCTTGGTTCGTAGCCAAGTACTCTATCCAGCTGAGCTACAGCCGCGAAAAACAACATTGTAACAGCGTTTCGACGTCCAGTGAAGCTGCCGCGAGAGGAAATTTTCATTTACTTTCAGACGCTTACACTTAAAGAAAAAGGGCCCGACGATCACTGGTCAGGCCCTTCCACTTACGAATTTTGGTGCGGCTGGCAGGAATCGAACCCACGACCCCTTGGTTCGTAGCCAAGTACTCTATCCAGCTGAGCTACAGCCGCTTAGAACAAGATATTAACAGCGTTTTCTTGTCTGGTAAAACATGAATTTCTGGTGCGGCTGGCAGGAATCGAACCCACGACCCCTTGGTTCGTAGCCAAGTACTCTATCCAGCTGAGCTACAGCCGCCAAAATTTCATGTGCAACATTGTATCAGATAAACTTTATTTTGCAAAGTCCGACATTTCTATCGATTTGTTTGCCTGATGCACGAAACACCGAACAAACCCTGTACCAAAACCTTATCCTTACTTTGCTGCACTTCTCTCGCCCGGCATGCCGTTCGAAAGAAGCAGCATTATAGGGACGGTTTGCGCGCTTGTCCACCGGTAAATTGCGAACGTTTCATACGCCATTCATACGCCAAACTCGGCAGCCGCTTTGGCCGTCCACAATGCTTCGTTGTACGACGGATACGGCTGACCATAACAATCGATGGCGCCGCCAACGCCGATGAACTTGATCCACCAGCCCTGCTCGTCCTCGATCAGGCCGATGTCGCCGGCTTTGCAAACTTGCAGCAACTGCTCGCCGGCACCGAGCACGACGATCCTGACGCCCCGGTGTTTCACTACTGTCGTCATGATTCCTCCTGGTTAATCGCGCGCTCGCCGTGCACTGCAACATGAGCAAAAAAGCATACCATTCACGCGACTTATCTCGATCATCATCAATAAAAATTTGCATTCGTTTGCGCGTTGCAGCATTATTGAGCTGTCTCCTCTATTCTCCTCCAAGGAAATAGATTTAGCCCGCTCCCGTAGCGGGCTTTTTTTTTACCGTGTACGATGCGTTCATCTTGTGAAGAGGTCAACTCGTATGTCATTTCCCGATTCGATCGCAGCGCCCGCCCCTGACTGGACGCGCACCGCCCTTGGCGATAATGCCAGATGGCCAGCCAGTTTGCGGCTGACGGTCGATATTCTGCTCAATTCCCCGCTGCCCATGGTGCTGCAATGGAGCGAGCAACAAATCATGGTCTATAACGATGCGTATGTCGAGCTGCTCGGCCTGCCCAGCCTGAGCGCGCCCGGCGGTCACGTGCCGCCGATGCAGCCGTCGGCATGGAGCTGGAACCCCGATGCCATCGCCCACGCGCGCCAGGGCTACAGCGCCAGCTACCGGGGCCGCAACCTGCCCGTGTGGCGCGACCACGCGTTTACCGAGAAGCCGCTGGACCTGTACTACACCCCGGTGCGCGATGACAACAATGTCGTGCAGGGCGTGCTGTGCGCGTTGGCGCCAGCGCAGGCGATGCCGGCAGCACAGTCCGGGCGCGCCCTGACGCTGCTGGTGGTGGAAGACAATGCCGACGCCCGCTACCTGGTCTGCGAGACCCTGCGCGCGCTGGGCCACGAGGTGCAAGCGGCTGCCAGCGGCGAGGAGGCGCTGCCGCAACTGGCCACCCAGCAGTTCGACGTGTTGTTTACCGATGTCAGCCTGCCCGGCATGTCGGGCGTGGATCTGGCGCGCCAGGCGCGCCGCGATCAACCGTCGCTGGAAGTGCTGTTCGCTTCCGGCTATGGCGACGAGCTGACCCGCCACCTGGAGTTTCCCGCCCGCTCGTTGCAAAAGCCTTACGATATCGATGTGCTGCAAGATGTTCTGCAACAGATTTCCCTGAGCGTGCAGGCCAAGGCGGCGTAAGCGCCACCAGCGATTCAACCGTGCGGAGGCGGAGCGAACTATCACGCTAGAATGGTCAAACCGTTAACTTTCCAGTGTTGGCTTCGTGCTCCTCGTCCGCCAGTTGGCCGGCGGGACAGCGCCAGGCCTGCCGCCATCGATGATTTCTCCCAATGAGCCTGTGAGCGCCACCTCTACCGTCCCGGTGGAAGACGCTGCGCTCACCGATCCACAACGCGCGCTGGACGAACTGCGCAGCGCGCGCGAGTTGCTGCGTCAAAGCCGGCACGAGCTGCGCGCGCTGGCCGACTCCATGCCGCAACTGGCATGGATTGCGGAACAGGACGGCGCGATGATCTGGTACAACCAGCGCTGGTACGACTACACGGGCGCCACCCCGCAGGACATGGCCGGAGACGGCTGGCGCCACGTGTATGCGCCCGATTGCGTGGCCGCCCTCGAACAATTATGGCAACAATGCCGCGCCAGCGGCGAGGCGCTCGAGCTAGAAGTGCCGATCCGCAGTGCCAGCGGCGAATTCCGCTGGTTCCTGGTGCGCGCCAACGCCGTGCGCGATGCCGATGGCCAACTGGTGCGCTGGTTCGGCACCAGCACCGATGTCGACCAGGTCAAGCGCGCCCAGGAAGCCTTGCGCGAAGAAACCGCCGCACTCGAACTGGTCAACCGCACCGGCACCGCCCTGGCCTCGCGGCGCGATCTGCACCCACTGTTGCAGGAACTGACCGACGCCGCTACCAGCATCAGCGGCGCCCGCTACGGCGCCTTCTTTTATCAGGCCGACGATACCGGCGCTACCCTAATGCGCCACACCCTGTCCGCCGGCGCGCCTGCCAGCTTTGGCGGTTTTTGCGCGCCGCGCGCCGAAGCCCTGCTCGCCGACCGGCAACCTCTTGCCGCTGGTCATGCTGCCATCCGCAGTGTCGATTTACCGGCGGAAGCGGGCGACGCGCAGTCCAGCCCCAATCACGGCTTGCCGCCGGGTACGCCATTGGTACGCAGCTACCTGGCCGTGCCGGTGGCGCTTGGCACGGGCACGGTGATCGGCTGCCTGCTCTTCGGCCATCCCGAGCCGGCCATGTTTACCGAGCGCACCGAGCGGATTATCAGCGGCATCGCGGCCCAGGCCGCCATTGCCATCGACAATGCGCGCCTGTACGAGGCTACCCAGCAGGCAGCGGAAGAGCGCAAGCAGCTGCTCGACAGCGAGCGCGAAGCGCGCGCCGAAGCCGAACGCAACAGCCAAATGAAGGATGAATTCCTGGCCACGCTGTCGCACGAACTGCGCACGCCGCTCACGGCCATTCTGGGCTGGTCGCAGGTCTTGCGGCGCGGTACGCGAGACGAGGCCGACCTGCATCGCGGCCTGCAAACCATCGAGCGCAACGCCCGCGCCCAGGCCCAGCTGATCGAAGACCTGCTCGACATGAGCAGCATCGCGTCCGGCAAGGTGCGGCTCGAACTGCTGCCACTGTCGCCATCGGCAATTGCCAGCGCCGCCATCGATACCGTGCGTCCGGCCGCCGAGGCCCGCAGGATCAACCTGACCACCGAGTTCGACAGCACAGCCGGCATGGTGTCTGGCGACGCCAGCCGCCTGCAGCAAATTATCTGGAACCTGCTGACCAACGCCATCAAGTTTACGCCGGAGGGCGGCACGGTAACGGTCGCCGTACGGCGCGAGGACAGCCAGGTCGCCATCGACGTGCGCGACACCGGCGCCGGCATTGCGACTGACTTCATCGGCCACGTGTTCGAACGCTTCCGCCAGGCCGATGCCACCACGACCCGCAAGCATGGCGGCCTGGGCCTGGGCTTGGCGATCGCCAAGCACCTGGTGGAACAACATGGCGGCACCATTGCCGCCCACAGCGACGGCCCTGGCCTGGGTTCGCACTTCACTGTGCGTCTGCCGCGGCGGGCCGGCAAGAACGACGCGACGCCCGAGCACGGATGTGCTGCGCCGCACGACCTGGCCGGTTTCCAGGTGCTGGTCGTGGACGATGACGACGATTCCCGCGAGTTGATCCGCCGTGTCCTGCACGATTGCCATGCTGATGTGCTGACCGCCGCCAGTGGCGCCGAAGCACTGTCGCTGCTGGAGCACCTGCGGCCGGGACTACTGCTTACCGACCTCGGCATGCCAGAGCTGGACGGTTACGGCTTGCTCGAACGGGTGCGGGCGCTGGGCCCGGCGCAAGGCGGCGACGTGCCGGCGATCGCGCTGACAGCATTTGCGCGCGCGGGTGACCGCGTGAAAGCGTTATCAAGTGGTTTTTTCGCACATGTTTCGAAACCGGTGGAGCCGGCAGAACTGATCGAAAAGGTCGCTTCCGCGCGGTCCACACGAACTGGCTTTTCCACGTCTCCACTCTGAGCGACGATGACATGCAATAAACACACGTAAATATTATTGCCATACGGCATTTTTCCTGCTCCTACTTTTAGACGCGGCAATGTCCTACAAGCAATCAGACGCATGCTTGCTACACTTGGAAAATCATGGAAAGCAGGTAGAATTGTTTCCGCACAGAAATTAATCGCAGATGTGTGCGCCGCAGCACAGAGGTTTGCGATATTATCTAATTATTATGCATTTATTATGCGGCCGGGACCCCGCCGCTTAGATGAGACTGAGAAAAAATATGCCGAGCCGTGACGATATTCTGCACGCCAAGATCCTGGTGGTAGATGACAGCGCCGATAATGTCGAGCTAATGTTGGAGATCCTGCGCGAAGCCGGTTATACCGACGTGTCCTCGACCATGCTGCCCGAGCAGGTATGCCCCATGCATCGCCAGCATTGTTACGACCTGATCCTGTTGGACCTGCAGATGCCGGGCCTGAACGGCTTCCAGGTCATGAAGGGTTTGAAAGAAATCGAGCAAGGCGGTTACCTGCCCGTGTTAGCGCTCACTGCACAGCCGAGCTTCAAGATCGCCGCACTGGAAGCCGGCGCACGCGACTTCATCAGCAAACCGTTCGACCTGCTCGAAGTACACAAGCGCATCCACAACATGCTCGAAGTACGGCTGCTTTATAAGGAGCTGGCGCAGTACAGCAAGCAGCAACAGGAACTGGCGCTGCACGATCCGCTCACCGGCCTGCCCAACCGCCGCCTGCTCGAAGACCGCATCGCCACCGTGCTGCAACACGCTACGCGCCAGCAGAACAAGGCAGCGGTCATGTACCTTGACCTCGACGGTTTCAAGCCCATCAACGACACCTACGGCCACGCGGCCGGCGACGAAATCCTCAAGCTGGTCGCACAGCGCCTGGTCAGTTGCGCCCGCAAGGAAGATACGGTCGCGCGCGTTGGCGGCGACGAATTCGTCATCGTGATGGGCAATATCTCGCACGTGGGCGATACCCAGGAACCCGCCAACAAGCTGATCGAATCTGTTTCGCAGCCGTATATCGTCAACGGCCATACGCTGCAACTGTCCACCAGTATCGGCATCGGGATTTTCCCGGACGACGCCGACGCGGTGGCGGCCGTCATCGCGGTGGCCGATGCCGCGTTGTACGAAGCCAAACGCTCCGGCAAGAACCGCAGCTGCACGGCGCAAGCCCTGCGCAGCCAGTCTGCTGCCCAGCCGGTGCTGTCCACCACGGTCTAATCGATGTCAACGGGCCGCCTGCACGGCAGCCTGGTTAAATGAAAGCCGTCATTCCTTTGCAGGAATGACGGCTTTCAAGTTTTACGGCCAACGATGACCGGTTACGCTGCTGCCTTGTCTTTCGCGCCTGTCTTGCCTGCAGGCTCGGCGCTGCTGTGCCGATGATCATCCTTCGCATCGACCATTTCGGGCGGTACTTCGATGCGCGTGATGCCGGCATCGACCGAGACCGGATCGCTGGCCGGGAAAGTCATCTCCAGGCCATCGTCAAGCAGGGTTTCCTTGGCTTGTTCGGCCGGGGTGGCCTGCTCCAGGTCGGCCAGGGTAGTGATCGCTTGCGCCCATTTGACGAATTCCATATTGGCCAGGTCGCGCACCGAGTGCACGTTGAACGCTTGCGCCAGCGCCTTGGCGTCCTTGGCGCTAACGCCGCGCAACGCGCTGACCGGCGCAGCCGCCAGTGCGCGGAAGCTCTGGCCCAGATATTCTTTGTCCACGACAGTATCGATATTCATGATGTGTTCCTTGAGTGGGTGGATACAGCTTGACTGTGCCAGCCCAACCCCGCCAGGTCTGTGCGGAAGCAAACACAGGCCGCGCCAAGGTAGCAAGGTCCTATTGACTTTCAGTGTTTTGACATTCATACAAGCAATTGTTATGATCGAGCAGTCCCCTCGCCGTCAGCAGACATCGTGCCCACTCCAGCCCAACCCAAGATCCTGGTCGTCAATGACGATGCCAACAACCTGTTCGCGTTGACCAGCCTGCTTGGACTATGGGCCGAGCAGGAATGCTACGACGTACTGTCCGCGCGCTCGGGACAGGAGGCGCTGCGCCAGGTGCTGCTGCACGATTTCGCCGTGATCCTGCTCGATGTCAACATGCCCGGCATGGACGGCTTCGAGACCGCCGAGGCGATCCACGCGCGGGCGCGCTCGGCCGACATTCCCATCATCTTTATCACCGCCTTCCTGGCAGATGAACTCGACCGACTGAAGGCCTACCAGCACGGCGCCGTCGATTTCCTGTTCACGCCGGTGATCCCGCAAATTCTGTACGCCAAGATCTCGGTGTTCGTGGCGCTGGCGTCGAAAAACGAGGAACTGAAAAAGCAGGCGCGCGAACTGAGTTCGCGCAGTACCGAGCTGACCGCGTCGAACAAGCGCCTGCGGCGCGAAATCGAAGAGCGCCAGGTGGCCGAGCGCGAAAACCACGCCAAGGACGAATTCCTTGCCATGCTGGGCCACGAGCTGCGCAATCCGCTCAGCGCCATCAGCAGCGCGGCGGCGCTGATCGGCCTGCCGGGAGTGAGCGTCGATGGCGTGCAGCGCGCCAAGAAAATCATCGAACGCCAGAGCCAGCACCTGGGCCGCATCGTCGATGATCTGCTCGACCTGTCGCGCGCCATGTCCGGCAAGATCCTGCTCGACCGCGCACCGGTGGACCTCGCCGCGCTGGTGGCAGGCACTTTGGAAACCTTTCGCGCCACGGGCCGCAGCAACGGCTACGACCTCGCGCACGACCTGGCCGGCGGCTGGGTCGACGGCGACGCTACCCGGCTGGAACAAATCGCCAGCAACCTGATCGACAACGCGCTCAAGTACACCCCGAGCGGCGGCCTCATCGAAGTGCGCACCTGGACCGAGAACGGCGAGGTCGTGCTCACCGTGCGTGACAATGGCGTCGGCATCGCGGCCGAGTTGCTGCCCCACGTGTTCGATGTATTCGTGCAAGGTTCGAGCACGCTCGACCGCTCGCAGGGCGGACTCGGCATCGGCCTGTCGCTGGTGCGGCGCCTGGCCGAATTGCACGGCGGCGACATCGAGGCTGACAGCAAGGGCCCCGGCGCCGGCAGCGTGTTTATCTTGCGCCTGCCGCGCATCGAACCGCCGGTGCCGCTGGCGGCAGCGGCCCCGCCCGCCGCCGATGGCAAACCCACCGTGCTGCTGATCGAGGACAATGAAGACGGCCGCGAAATGATGACCATGATGCTCGGCTGCTATGGCTACCAGGTGCGCGCCGCCGAGGACGGCTTGCGTGGACTGGATGCGGTGCGCGAGTTCCGGCCCGACCTGGCGCTGGTCGATATCGGCCTGCCCGGCATCGACGGCTACGAGGTGGCGCGGCGCCTGCGCGCCGACCCGGACACCCGCCACATCAGGCTGGTCGCCCTCACCGGCTATGGCCTGGCGGAAGACCTGGCGCGCGTGATGGCAGCCGGCTTCGACCGACACCTGGTCAAGCCGGTCGGCATTGAACAGTTGATGGAAACAATCGCCAGTTGCATGCAAGAACCATTGAAATTGTAACCATGGGTAATTGATTTCCCAGCAGAGCGCCGTGTCGAGGAAAGCTCGGGTATGATCGGAAACGAGACTCCTTCTTTACAACTTACACCAAGTCTTTCCATACATACAGAGATGCCCATGTCCGTACCGGCCCCACAAGAACACCACGACGCCCAGCGCAGCGCTGACCTGAGCGAATTGCTCGGTCATGTCCACACCTGTTGGGACAACGAGCGACGCTCGCTGTCGCGCCAGTTGCACGACAGCCTGGGCTCGTCACTAACAGCATTGACCATGCACCTGGGCTTGCTGATGCAAAAGCTGCCCGACGACCAGGCGCTGCAGGACCGCGCCGGCCACATGAAAAAGCTGCTGGGGCAAATCGTGGAAACCAACCGCCAAATGCAGATCAAGCTGTGGAACGACAAGCTCGAGTTCCTCGGCGTGCGCGTGGCGTTGGGCGAACTGGTCGAGCAATTCGGCCAGCAGCACAACATCAAGGCCCGCAGCAGTTTGCCCGACGACGAGCTCGACTGCCCGCGCAGCCACGGCATCGTGCTGCTGCACACGCTGGAGGAAGCGCTGCGCAACATCGTCGCCCACGCCGGCGCCACCGAGGTGGACGTCATCGTGGACGACAATGAAGACGAAGTGATGATGACGGTGAAGGACAACGGCGTGGGGATCGCAGCCGGGAGTTCCGCGCCTGCGGGCGGCGCCGACGCCGTCAAGTTCGGTCTGCGCATGGCGCGCGAGCGCGCTGCCTACCTTGGCGGCACCCTCACGCTGGCGCCCGGCCAGGCAGGCGGCGCCACCCTCACCATGATTTTGCCCAAGCCGGCCAGGGTTTAGAGTACCTGAAGAAACCCCATCGCTGCGCCTTGCTCTGAAGGTTCGTCAGGTGCTCCTGGCTGCTAGTGCAGTTTCACCAGCGGAGTGCTGCGCTTGATCAGGAAGCGGGCCAGCGCCAGTACCCCGGTGCGCACCGTGCCCAGTACGGCCTTGTGATGCAGCAGGTGCAGGCTCACGTACATCAGGCGCGCGACAAAACCTTCCACGAACCAGCTCAAGCCCTTGAGCGAACCCATCAAACTACCGACCGACGTGGTCTGGCCGAACGATACCAGCGAACCGTAGTCCTTGTATTCGTAAGGCTTGGTTTGCGCCGGCTTGTTGTCGCGCTGGCGCAGGAAGGTCTCGAGCAGGTAGTCGGCCTGCTGGTGCGCGGCCTGGGCGCGCGGCGGCACCGGCTTGCCGTCCGGGCCGACACAGGCAGCGCAGTCGCCCAGCGCGTAAATCCCCGTAAAACCTTTTACCTGCAAGTGCTGGTCCACTTCCAGCGCGCCCGACTTCACAGTGGGCAGGCCCAGGTCCTTGAGGAAATCCGGCGCCTTGATGCCGGCCGCCCATACCACCAGCTGGGCCGGATAGACGATGTCGCCGGCCGTCACGCCGTCAGCCGCAATCGCGGTCACGCGGGTATTGGTGACCACCGTCACGGCGCGCTGGTGCAGCAGGTTGAGGGCGGCGCTCGATACTTTTTCCGGCAGCGGCGCCAGGATGCGCGGCGCGCCTTCGAGCAGGGTGATGCGGATATCGCGCTCGGCCTTCAGCTGGCCGAAGCCGTAGGTGGCATACACGCCGCTGGCCTCGCGCAATTCGGCCGCCAGCTCGACGCCGGTGGCGCCGCCGCCGATGATCACCACGTCCACGCCTGCCTCGACGTTGTGTTCTTTTTTCAGCGATGCCAGGGTCAGCAGCTTGAGCAGCGTGAGGCGGAAACGTTCCGCGTCCTCGGTGGCGTTGAGTGAGATCGTATGCTCGGCCGCGCCGGGCACACCGAAATAATTGGAGGTGCTGCCCACTGCGATCACCAGGGAATCGAAGCCCACCTGGCGTTCGGGCAGCACGACTTCGTCGCGCTCGTCGCCGGCAGTGATGGCGCCGATGGTAATGGAACGGTGCGCGTGGTCGAGCGCCAGCATGGGGCCGTAGGCAAAGGTAAAGCCATTATCGTGCGCCAGCATCTGATAAGACAGGCCTTCCTGGTGGACGTCGAGAGTACCGGCAGCCACTTCGTGCAGCGACGGCTTCCAGATATGGTACAGGCGGCTATCGACCAGCATCACCTCTCCCGGCATTTTGCGGCCCAGTTTGCATGCCAGCTCCAGGCCACCCGCGCCACCGCCTACGATCACAATTTTGCTATGCAAGTCTTTCTCCCGGTTTTTGCACAATATATATGGCCCCATGATACCAAGGCTGGCGAAATCTTCCCGTCCGCCACCGAATGTAACCAAAGCTGCTACAATAATCGTTCGATACCTAACAATTAACCACTGAATCATATGTCCACTATCGAAGAGCGGTTCTCGGCCGTCCTGCATGGCAGCGCCCGCGCCTGGCGCCTGGCCATCGACCGCCGCCTGCGCCACCTCGGCATCAGCCAGTCGAGCTGGATGGCGATTGCCCTCACCGCCAAGGAAAAGGAGCCGCCGTCGCAAACCCGGCTGGCCAGTCGCGTGGGCGTGGAAGACCCGACCATGGTGGCCACCATCGACCGCCTGGTCAAGGCCGGCTACATGGTCCGCACGCCGTCCGCGACCGACCGCCGCGTCAAGCTGCTCAGCCTGACGGAGTCGGGCATGCAGGTGTACCGCAGCGTCAAGCAGGAAGCCGACGCGGTGCGCGGCGAGCTGCTGGCCAAGGCCGATCCGGCGGTGCTGGCCATCGTCACCGGCTTCCTCGAACAAATGCAAAGCGATATCGAGTCGGGCCTATGAACGCAGTGGCTCCGCCCGTCCCGGACGCCAGCATCAACCGCACCATGATCACGGTGTCGATCATGCTGGCCACCATCATCCAGGCGCTCGACGGCACCATCGCCAACGTCGCCCTGCCCCATATGCAGGGCAGCCTGTCGGCCTCGCAGGACCAGATCACCTGGGTGCTGACGTCCTTCATCGTTGCCACCGCGATCGCCACCCCGCTCACCGGCTGGCTGTGCGACCGCTTCGGCCAGAAGAATATTTTCCTCGCTGCCGTTGCCGGCTTCACCATCGCTTCGGTGCTGTGCGGGCTGTCGATGAACCTGGGCGAGATCGTTGCCGCGCGCATGCTGCAAGGCGTGTTCGGTGCGGCGCTGGTGCCGCTGTCGCAGGCCACGCTGCTCGACATCAATCCGCGCGAAAAACATGGTTCGGCCATGGCGGTGTGGGGCATGGGCGTGATGATCGGCCCGATCCTTGGCCCCACGCTGGGCGGCTGGCTCACCGATGCCTACAACTGGCGCTGGGTATTTTTCATCAACGTGCCGATCGGCGCGATGGCGTTTTACGGCATCTGGCGCTACATCGGCACGACCACCGCGCCGCGCAAGATGAAATTCGACGCGTTCGGCTTCATTACGCTCAGCGTGGCCATCGGCGCCTTGCAGATGCTGCTCGACCGGGGCGAACAGAACGACTGGTTTGCCGCCACCGAGACCTGGATCGAAGCGATCGTGCTGGCGCTGGCGTTTATTTATTTTGCCGTGCACACGGCGATGCAGCCGCCCGGCAAATCGTTTTTCGACTACCGGCTGCTGAAGAACGCCAACTACGTCAGCGGCCTGCTGTTCATCTTCATCGTGGGCCTGGTGCTGTTCGCCACGCGCGCGCTCACGCCCACCATGCTGCAAAGCCTGATGGGCTACCCGGCCGCCATCGCCGGCCTGGTGACGGCGCCCAGCGGCATCGGCACCATGATTGCCATGCTGATCGTCGGCAAACTCGTGGGCAGAGTGGACCTGCGCCTGCTGCTGGGCGCCGGCTTTGCCATCACCGCCTTCTCGCTGTGGCAGATGACGCGCTACACGCTGGTACTGTCGCAAAGCGACATCATCTGGCCCGGCGTGATCCAGGGCCTGGGACTGGGGCTGGTGTTCGTGCCCTTGTCTGCCGCCACGTTTGCCACGCTGTCGCCCGAGATGCGCGCCGAAGGCACGGCCATCTACAGCCTGATGCGCAATATCGGCAGCTCGATCGGCATCGCCCTGGTGCAAACGCTATTGGTGCGCAACACCCAGACCATGCATGCGACCCTGACCGAAAAAATCACCATCGCCAATCCGGCCGCGCTCGATGCCCTCGCTGCACCCAGCGGCGCCGCGCTGCTCAACAACGAGATCACCCGGCAGGCGTCGATGATCGCGTACGTGGACGACTTCTGGCTGATGCTGATCTTGACCTTGTGCGTACTGCCGCTGCTGCTGTTGATACGGCCAGCCGCCAACCACGAAGCACCGGCAATCCACGCCGCCCACGATTGACACCTCGACCATGAACAACACCGTGAAAAAGTCTTTACTCAGCATGGCAGCGCTGCTGCTGGCTGGCTGCGCCGCAATTCCACCCGATGCGCACATTCCCGTCAAACGCGACATCGCCAAAGCCGACCTGGCCACCGACATCCACCTGGCGCGCGAAGGCTGGCCGCAGGCGCGCTGGTGGACCGCGTATGGCGACGAACAGTTGAACGCGCTGATCGAACAGGCGCTGCAGGGCGGTCCGAGCCTGGAAGTGGCGGCGGCGCGCATTGGCAGCGCGCAGTCGGAACTGTCGCGCAGCATGGCCGACACCGGCATCGACATCAGCGGCTACGCCAACGCCAACCGCCAGCGCTATTCCGGTACCGGCCTGTTCCCGGCGCCGATCGGCGGCGCGTACTTCACCACCGAGACGCTGCGGCTCGAAGCGCGCTACAACTTTGACTGGTGGGGCAAGAACCGCGCCCAGGTGGCCGCTGCGGTCGGCGCGCTCAACGTGGACCGGGCCGCCTACGCCCAGGCCGAGCAGGCGCTGGCCGCCGCCATCGCCCAAAGCTATTTCAGGCTGCAAGGCGATTTTGCGCGGCAGGACAACCTGGCGCAGCTGACGGCCGTGCAGACCGCGCTGGCGCAGGACCGCACCCGCCGCATCGACAGCGGCCTGGCCGACGCCGACACCGGCCACGCGGCGCAGGCCGAACTGGCGCAACTGCGCAAGCAGGCGGCGCAACTGAGGACCGATATCGGCGTCGAGCGCGAGGCGCTGCGCGCCTTGCTGGGCGCCGATCACACGGCGCTGGCCGACCTCAAGCCCGTGCCAACCAGCGCGGTGGCGCACACCTTGCCCGCACGGCTCGGCATCGACCTGCTGGCGCGCCGGCCTGACTTGCAGGCCGCGCGCTGGCAGCTCGAATCGTCGCTCAGCCGCATCGATGCCGCCAAGGCCGCGTTCTACCCGGACGTCAACCTGACCGGCTCGATCGGCCTCGACACCATCAAGCTGGAAAACCTGCTGCAGGCGGCCAGCCGCACCGTGTACCTGGGCCCGACCCTGACCCTGCCGATCTTCGACAGCCGCCGGCTGGACGCCCAGCTCGACGCCACCCGCACCGCGCGCGACGAACGCATCGCCGAATACAACCAGGCCGTGGTGGAGGCGGTGCGCGAAGTGGCGCAGGATGCCTTGCAGGTACAAGGCATCGAACAGCAGATCGCCGAACAGGCAGCCAGCAGCGCGGCGACCGGCACCCAACTGGCGTCGGCGCAAAAGCGCTACGACCGCGGCCTGGCCGACAACGCCGCCGTACTTAACGCGCGCCTGGCCGTGCTGCGAGAACGCGACGCCGACCTGTACCTGCAGCAAGTGCAACGCCTGGCCGAAGTAGCGCTGACCAATGCTTTGGGCGGCGGCTACCACGAGCAGGCGCCGCTGGCGACCGTATTGAAATAATCGACCGAGACCATCATGACCACCGAAATCAAGCCAAGCAATAACAAGAAGCGCAACACCGTCCTGGCCGGCATTACCGTGCTGTTCCTGGCCGTGGGCGGCGCCTATGCCGTGTATTACCAGACCGTGCTGTCGAAAATCCAGGAAACCGACAACGCCTACGTGGGCGGCAACCTGGTCAACCTGTCGTCGCAGGTGACCGGCAACGTCACCGAGATCCGCGCCGAAGAAACCCAGATGGTGCAAGCAGGCGCACCGCTGGTCATGCTCGACGCGGCTGACGCCGACGTCGCGCTGGCGCAAGCCGATGCGAAGCTGGGCGCCGCCGTTCGCCAGCAACGCCAGCGCTACGCCGACGTGGCGCAATACGACGCCACCGTCGCCCTGCGCCGCCTGGAACTCAAGAGCGCCGAGGACGACCTGGCGCGGCGCCTGCCGCTGGCGGCCGACCACACGATTTCGGGCGAGGAAGTGGCGCACGCGCTCCAGGCTGTCAATAACGCCCGCGCCGCCGTGGCGGTGGCAGTGAAACAGGAACAGGCGGCGCTGGCGTCGGTGACCGGTGTCGATGTGCCGCACCACCCGGACGTGCTGGCGGCCAAGGCCGACTACCAGAGCGCCTGGCTGGCCGCACGCCGCAACACCATCGTCGCGCCAGTCTCCGGCTACATCGCCAAGCGCGCGGTCCAAGTGGGCGCACGCGCCACGCCGGGTACGGCGCTGTTGGCGATCGTGCCGCTGGACCAGTTGTGGGTGGACGCCAACTACAAGGAATCGGAACTGCGCAACATCCGCGTGGGCCAGCCGGCATTGGTGGAAGCGGACATGTATGGCAGCAAGGTGGAATTCCACGGCAAGGTGGTGGGATTATCGGCCGGTACCGGCAGCGCCTTTTCGCTGCTGCCGGCGCAAAACGCCGGCGGCAACTGGATCAAGGTGGTGCAGCGCCTGCCGGTACGCATCGCGCTGGACGCCGCCGAGCTGCGCGCCCATCCGTTGCGCATCGGCCTCTCGACCACCGTCAAGGTGGACATCAGCAAAACCGACGGCCCGGTACTGGGCGCCGCCATGCCGCAACAAGCGATCTACCAGACCGCCGCGCTGTCGCAACCGCTGCAACAGGCCACGACTGCCGCCGACACCATCATCAGCCGCAACCTGCATTAAACTTCGGGGTCAGTGCCGACATTCGGACACAGTCTCAGCTATTGCAAGTTGAGCTCGTGTCTAAATGTCGGCACTGACCCCGAAGTCGGGCTATTTGCGCAGTTCGGCGTCGAGTTGGGTGATCGCGGTTTGAGCCTGCGTGATCACGCGGTCGGCAATGCGCTGGCGCATGCCGGGCACGCGGCCGGCCGCTTCGGCTTCCAGCAGCAGCGGCATCAGCATCTGTTCGGCCGACTCGCGGAAGCCTTGCGCCACCAGGTCCAGCTGGGCATTGAACGTGTGTTCGGCGCCTTGGAGCTGCTTGCGCAGTTCCGCTTCGAAGGCAGCGCGCTTGTCGCGGATTTCGGTGCGCTTGCGCTTGCCGGCGTCGGCAAACCATTTGAAGGCGCCCGCCAGCAGCACCGCGCCACCGACGAATGGCGCCGCCGGTGCCACTACCGGCAGTACCACGGCCGCGCCGATCAGGTAGGCGGCGGTGCCAGTGCCGGCGGCAGCTACCACGCCGCTCATCAAGGTCACATTGGCGGCCGTCTCGGCGCTATTGACCAGCCGCGTGCCGATGCGCAGGCGCGGCATCAGGCGGGCCAGCGTGGAATGGTGCTGGCGCTCGAACATCGACACCTGCCCCAGCCGCATGCCGGACTGGAACAGCCGCAAGTCCTCTTGCAGCAGGTGCACCGCCTGCTCCTTGCGCCGCACGATGCGGTCGAGCCGGCGCTCCATCTCCTGGCCGAACTGGTTGCGGCCGATGCTCTCCCACACCTCGTCCTCTTTCCACTTGTCGGTGGCCAGGCGGTCGGCGATGGCCAGTTCAATGGCATTACCGGCATCGTGCACGGCGTCGTCGATTTCTTCGGTCAGCAGGCGCCGCTCGTAGGCGATGCGCTGCTCGACCAGCACCAGCCGCTGCATCACCTGGCTCTTCATTTCGTTGGCGGTGGTCACCAGGGTGGCGGCGATCGATTCGTCGAGCCCCATCTGCCGGGCCTGGTCCAGGTACGCGGCGATGTCTTGCAGGATCAACGTGGTGGTGCTGCTCACCAGCGTGTGCAACTGCGCGTGGTCGATGTCGCCCGCTTGATAGTTGCGCGCATGTTCGACCAGTACCGGCTGGCCGGCGCTGCGGCCGAAATCGGCCACCGCATCGGACAGCGAACGCCCGCGCACCAGGCGCCGCGCCTGCTCGCCCAGGTTGGCCAGCAAGCCCTTCTCATCGGCGGCCGGCAGCCGCTCGAAGTCCTCGGGCGCCAGGCGCACCGACAGGGCCTTGGCCAGCCGCTGGGCCAACGACCGGGCGTCGCCACCGTGCAGCGCCAGCAGCGGAATCGCCATGGCCAGCGCGTTTTCGCGCGCGGCCTGGTCGATCGGGGCGGCGCTGCGGGCCAGGGCCGCAAAGGCCCAGTCCACGTCGACGCCGGACTCGATGGCGTTGAGCACCAGCGCGGTGAAGACCGCCGACGACTTGCCGTCGCCAGCCAGCTCGGTGACGGCAGCAAACTGCGCCAGCGTGAGCTTGCCGTCGCGGCCGGCGATGGCGCCGACCGCGCGCGCGTAGGCCGAGCTGAAGCTCTGGTCGGCGGACAAGTGTTCGTCGAGGGACCGCACATGGATGGCGTCGGCGCTGCTGCCGACGCTGGTGCTGGTGGGAGTACCGTGGGTGTTCACACTTGCTCCGTCTGGTTGTATTTCATGCCCGCTATTTTAGCGGATGACGGCGGGTCGGACATCGCGGACATCACGCACCGGTGGCCAGCGCCAGCGTCTCCTTGATCTCTTCCATGACCACGTAGCTTTTCGACTGCGCCGCGCCGGGCAAACTGAGCAGCATATCGCCGAGCAGCTTGCGGTACTCGGCCATCTCGTGGATGCGCGCCTTGATCAGGTAGTCGAAGTCGCCCGACACCAGGTGGCACTCCTGCACCTCGGGTATGCGCAGCACCTCGCGGCGGAACTGCTCGAACACCGGGCCCGATTTCTGGTTCAGCGTAATCTCGACGAACACCAGCAACTTGGCGCCCAGCGCCGGCGGGTCGATGCGCGCATGGTAGCCGGTGATCACGCCGTCGCGCTCCATGCGTTTCACCCGTTCGATGGCGGGCGTGATCGACAGGCCCACCTGCTCGCTCAGGTCTTTCATCGAGATGCGGCCGTCCGCTTGCAGGATATGCAGGATCTTGCGGTCGAGTTTGTCCAGGGTACGGACCGATTCCTTCTGTATTCGCATGAAATTCCACTGAATTTATCGATTTTTACAGTAACAAAAGCTAGTCTTTCAAGCATACCATAGCGGATTATAGGGGCGCATTGCGTCCGCCACAATATTCGGGGGTTCACATGCGCGTACTCATACTTGGCAGCGGTGTCATCGGCGTCACCAGCGCCTACTACCTGGCCCAGGCCGGCCACGACGTCACCGTGATCGACCGCCAGCCCGGACCCGCGCTGGAAACCAGCTTCGCCAATGCCGGCCAGATCTCGCCCGGTTATGCGTCGCCGTGGGCCGCCCCCGGCATCCCGCTGAAAGCCGTCAAGTGGATGATGCAGCGCCATGCGCCGCTGTCGATCACGCCCGACGGCACCCTGTTCCAGCTGCAGTGGATGTGGCAGATGCTGCAAAACTGCACGCCCGAGCGCTACGCCGTCAACAAGGAGCGCATGGTGCGCCTGGCCGAGTACAGCCGCGACTGCTTCAAGGTGTTGCGCGCCGCCACCGGCATCGAGTACGAAGGCCGCCAGCAAGGCACCACCCAGCTGTTCCGCACCCAGAAACAGCTCGATGATGCGGCCAAGGATATCGCCGTTTTGCAGGAAACCGGCGTCCCGTACGAACTGCTGGACCGCGCACAACTGGTCGGCGCCGAGCCGGGCCTCGACCAGACCAAGCTGGTCGGCGGCCTGCGCCTGCCCAACGACGAAACCGGCGACTGCCAGCTGTTTACCACGCGCCTCACCGCCATGGCGCAAGAGCTCGGCGTCAAATTCCGCTACAACATCGAGATCGATGCACTGATCAAGGCCGGCGACCAGATCCGTGGCGTGCAGACCGGCGGCGAGCTGCTGACCGCCGATTCGTACGTGGTGGCGCTGGGCGCCTATTCCACGCCGCTGCTCAAGGGCTTGGTGGACGTGCCGGTCTATCCGCTCAAGGGCTATTCGATCACGGTGCCGATCGTCAACGCCGACGCCGCTCCCGTCTCGACCATCCTCGACGAGACCTACAAGATCGCCGTCACCCGCTTCGACGACCGCATCCGCGTGGGCGGCATGGCCGAAATCGCCGGCTTCGACAAGCGCCTGAACCCGCGCCGCCGCGAGACGCTGGAAATGGTCGTCAACGACCTGTTCCCCGGCGCCGGCGCCACCGCCGAAGCGAGCTTCTGGACCGGCCTGCGGCCGATGACGCCGGACGGCACGCCAATCGTCGGCCGCACCGCCCTGCGCAACCTGTACCTCAACACCGGCCACGGCACGCTGGGCTGGACCATGTCGTGCGGCTCGGCGCAGCTGCTGGCCGACATCATCTCGGCGCGCAAGCCGGCGATCCTGGCCGACGATCTGTCGGTGGCGCGGTACGGCGCCGCGCCGGCGCAGCGGCAGCCGCAACTGGCCAGCGCTTAACGATTATCTTTTAAACACCGGGACTGTCGCATCCCCGCCTCTATTCGTGAATCAGTGCCCGCGCAGCCCAACATGGCGTTGAGCTTGTGCGCCGGGCTGCGTATAATTTTGATCATGAATAAATTAGAAGCATTCGGCCACATTGCGGCCATGGCCATCCGTGGCGAACTGGTGTTCCCCACCAGCGTCAACGCTGCCCTGCGCGTGCAGCTTGCGCTCGACGATCCTGACTGCCCGATCGACAAGGCCATCAGCCTGGTGCTGGCCGAACCCACGCTGGCCGCGCGCACCGTCGCCATCTCCAACTCCGCCATGTTCGCGCGCGCCGGCGCGCCCGTGGTCACCAACGTGCGGGGCGCCATCATGCGCATCGGCTACCAGAACCTGTTCGCGCTGGCCGCCGCCATGGTGGTGCGCCAGTTCGGCAGCAAGCTGATCGACCCGGCGCTGCGCGTCAAGGCCGAAAAGCTGTGGGACCACACCATTGCCGTAGCCGCGCTGGCGCGCCTGATCGCGCGCGACGTCACCGGCGTCAACGAAGACACCGCGCTGTTCGCCGGCATCGTGCATGAAGTGGGCGGCTTCTACCTGCTCTCGCGCGCCGACGAATTCCCGGGCCTGCTCGAGGAAGATCCGGAAAACTGGCACTCGGCCAGCGAAGAAATCATCACCCGCGAAGTGATGCGCAAGCTGTGCATTCCCGAGCCCGTGGCCGACGCCATCGAAGGGCTGCGCGACGCCTTCATGTCGATCCCGCCCGATACCTTGCTCGATACGCTGCTGCTGGCCAACCTGCTCACGCCGGTGCGCTCGCCGCTGCAGGAAGCCGAGCGCGAACTGCCGCCGCATTCCGAATCGGCCATCGACCTGTTCATCGACGCCGAGCGCCTGCAAGTGCTGCTCAAGCAGGCGCATGACAACGCTGCCGAGATGAGCGCCGCGCTGCTGGTGTGAGCATGCAGCAAGCGCCCCTGTCTTACGGCTCCGATGCGTCCGGCCTGGTGTGCGGCTACGTGTTCGGCCGCGCGCAGGAGGGCGTGGGCGTGCCGCTCAACGCCGACGAAGCGTGCGCCTGGCTGGACCACCGCGAGCAGCATCCGTCGGAATTCATCTGGCTGCACTACAACCTGGCCAATACCGCCAGCGAGAAGTGGCTCAACGAGCACCTGTCGCTGCCCGAGGAGTTTTACGAAAGCCTGCACGAGGGGCCGCGCTCCACCCGCATCGAGGTGGCCGACAACACGCTGATCGCCGTGGTCAACGATGTGCTGCACGATTTTTCGTTCGACCCGTCCGATATTTCCACCCTGTGGCTCAGCGTGGACAAGCAGGTGGTCATCAGCGCGCGCCGCAAGCCGCTGCGCGCCATCGACAGCCTGCGCAACGCCGTGCGCAATGGCGAACCGATCCGCTCGTCGGTGGAGCTGCTGATTCACCTGCTGCGCGACCAGGCCGACGCCCTGATCAAGATCGTGCGCCATGCGATCGCCACCGTCGATGGCATCGAAGACAATCTGCTCGCCGGCAAGCTCAACACCAAGCGCGCCAGCCTCGGTGAATTGCGGCGGGTACTGGTGCGCCTGCGCCGGCTGCTGGCGCCCGAACCGGCTGCGCTGTTCCGCCTGCTGCAACGGCCGCCACGCTGGGTCGCCGAGATCGACGCCCAGGAACTGCGCCAGTCCACCGAGGAATTCTCGATGGTGCTGGCCGACATGGCCTCGCTGCAGGAACGCATCAAGCTGATCCAGGAAGAGATCGCCGCGCTGGTCAACGAGGGCAACAACCACAGCCTGTTCGTGCTGACCATCGTCACCGTGCTGGCCCTGCCGATCAACATCATCGCCGGTTTGCTGGGCATGAACGTGGGCGGCATTCCGCTGGCCGACGCGCCACACGGTTTCCTGGTGGTGGTGCTGATCGTGGCCAGCTTTACGGCAATCGCCGGCTGGCTCGCCTTCCGCCGCCAGCGCGATCTGCGGTAAGAGCCTCAGCGCGGTAGATGTAAAGCCGCTGCGCGCCCAGCAGCATGAACACCAGCCCCATCACCAGCGCCACCAGGTTGTCGCGCCGGTAGCTGGCGCGCACGTCGGCCAGGCCGGTGACCTCCTTGCCACCGACCGACACGCCGTACGCCACGTGAAAGCCGCCGGGCAAAAAGCCGGGATGATTCACTTGGGCCGGATTGAAGCGCACCGTCACCGGGTACAGCTTCGTGGCCGACCGCAGCGCCGCGCGCAGGCGGCCATCGGCATCGCCCTTGACGTGCACGACGAACTGCTGCGGCGTGGTGCGCGCGGCAAAATACATGGCGCCGCGGCTGTCGTAGGTCCAGTCCACGCGGCCGGTCACGGCCTGCAATTGCGCCGCGCTTGGGAAGCGCAGTTCGAGCGCGATGAAGATGCCGATGATGCCGATACCGAGCAGCAGGAAAAACACCCCGCCGCGCCGGCCGCCGAACCAGTTACGCCATTTGCCCATGTTGCTCCGGTTGATAGAGTTGGTAACCGCTGTCTTGAACTCCGTCATCCTCGCGAACGCGGGGATCCATACGGACGATGAGCCGCAATACTGCTCGATCTGCCCATGAATGCCTGCGTGTGCGGCGACCCGCCGATGCGCAATGACGGATGTCAGGATGACGATTGCCAGAAATTTTAACGATCGCCATCATACCTCGCGACGCAACGGCCAACATTAATAAACATTTCCGTTTACTTATTCAGGCCCGGCCATTACAGTAACGCCATGAAAAATTCCCTGCTCATCAGCAGCGCCTGCCTGCTGGCCCTGCTGTCCACCGTCGGCGCCGCGCTGCCGTATCCGATCCTCGCGCCCCTGTTTGCCGATGGCACCGCCAACGGTCTCAACACCTTCCTCGGCCTGCCGCCCAAGCTGCTGCTGGGCCTGGCATTGACGATCAACCCGCTGGGCCTCCTGATCGGCTCGGCCCTGCTCGGCCCCATGTCGGACCGCTACGGCCGCCGGCCGGTGCTGCTGGTGACCGCCGTTGGTGCGGCCATCGGCCATGCCATCACGGCGCTGGCCCTGGTGATCGAATCGTTCCCGCTGTTTATCGTGGCGCGCTTCATCACCGGCCTGCTGGAAGGTAACGGCTCGGTGGCGCGCGCCATGCTGGCCGACAAGCTCGAAGGCGACCTGCGGCGCAAGGCGCTGTCGTGGCTGAACGGCGCGTTTTACATGGGCTGGCTGGTGGGGCCGCTGATGGCCGGCTTCACGCTCGGGTACGGCATCACCACGCCGTTCTGGATTGCCGTCGCGCTGTTGCTCGGTACCGCCGTGCTGGTGGCCAAGGCGCTGCCGCGCGAAGCGCCGTCGGCGGCTACCACGTCGTGGTGGCAGGTGGCGCGCCACCGCCATGCCTTGAATCTGCTGCGCGAGCCGGAGCTGCGCACGCTGTTCATCATCACGCTGGCGTACAGCTGCTGCGTGACCGGCTTCTACGAGTTCTACCCGCTGTGGCTGGTGGAAGTGCCGGGCTACGGTCCGCGCGGCATCGCCTGGGCCACGGCGGCGATGTGCGGCGTGATGACGGCCACCACCATTGTCGCCGGTGGCAAGTTCGCCGGAGAGCCGCTGCTGCGGGCGCGCGGCTTCGCGTATGCGACCGCCACGCTGATCGGCGTGCTGGCGGTCAGCAACGCCAACGTCGGCCTGGCCGCCATCGTGCTGTTCGGGATACCGCACGCCTTCCACAGCAGCATCGTACCGCACTGGTGCGCGGAGCGTTTCGGCGCCCATGGCCAGGGCGCCGTGATGGGGCTGATCTCCACCACGTTTTGTCTGGCCAATATCGTGATGGCGCTGATCGGCGCGGTGCTCACCCTGATCGACACGCGCTTGATCCTGCTGCTGTCCGCCGCGCTGGGCGCGTGGTCGGCGTGGCGGCTGCAACGCTGGCACGTCAGCCTGCAACACGCGGCCCCCGCGGCGGGAGCGCGGTCATGAACACCGCCGACCAGGCCCTTTTCCTGATCAAGACGCGCGGCCCGCAAACTGCGCAGCAACTGGCCGCGCTGCTCGACCTGACCTCGATGGGTGCGCGCCGCCAGCTCGAAGCGTGGCAGGAAAAGGGCATGCTCACCTACGAGGACGTGGCAGACAAGCGGGGCCGGCCGTCGCGGCGCTGGCTGCTGACCGAAGCGGGCCACGCGCGCTTCCCCGACCGCCACGCCGACCTGACCGTGCAACTGATCGACCAGGTGCGCCAGCTGTTCGGCGACGCGGGGCTCGATAAACTGATCGCCGCGCGCGAGCAGGCCAGCGAACAGCAGTACCGCCAGCACCTGGCCGGCGCCCGCGCCCTGCCCGACCGGGTGGCGGCGCTGGTCCAGGCGCGCTCGGTGGAAGGCTACATGGCGGAAGTGCAAACGGTTGACGACGGCTCCCTGCTGCTGATCGAAAATCACTGCCCGATCTGCGCGGCCGCACGCCAGTGCCAGCAATTCTGCCGCTCGGAGCTGGACCTGTTCCAGCGCGTGCTGGGCAGCGATTGCTCGGTCGGGCGGGTGGAGCACATGCTCAACGGCGCCCGCCGCTGCGTGTACGTGATCAAGCCAGTCACCAAATAACTTTAATTCCGGAAAATAATAGGAATAGGAAATTAGTTGTCAAGCCGCACGGACAAGGTCCGTGTCGCCGTTTGATGGGAGTCAAGTCCCAAAGTGCTGGTCAGCCGACAATCAGTGCATCCCGAGCCGCCCACCCAGGCCTCGCATGCTTTTTGAAGGTACCGCACCATGCCCGTCTCCGTCCACCACCGCGCCTCTTCCGTCCGCCAGCTGTGTATGCGGCTGGCCGTCATCAACCGCAGCGGCAAGCGCCTGCTGATGTGCGTGGCCGATGGCGCGGCGTTGCCGCTGTGCCTGGTGCTGGCAATGCTGGTGATCACCGGCGGCATGCCGCCGTGGCCTGCCGCCCTGCTGCTCACGGCGCTCAGCATTTCGGCATTGTCGATGGCGTCGCTGTACGGCGCCGCGCTGCGCCAGCTCGAACAGCGCACGCTGATCCTGGCCGGCCTGGCGCTGGGCGCCGCCGTGGTCGCGCTGTACCTGCTGACCAGGGATGGCGCGGTGGCGCGCATCCCCGGTCCGGTGCTGGCCATGTACTGGCCGCTGGCGATGTTGTACCTGATCGCCTCGCGCGCCGGCATTCGCGCCCTGCTGCGGTCCTTGCTGCACCACCAGGTGCCGCCGCCGACGGACGCCGCCAGCCGCCGCCTGCCCGACTTCGCCCCCGAGCAATTGCTGGGCCGCGCACCGGTGCAGCCCGACAAGGCGCTGTTCGCCCGCTGCGTGCGCGGCAAAAACGTGCTGGTCACCGGCGCTGGCGGTTCCATCGGCAGCGAGTTGTGCCGGCAAATCGCCAGCCTGGGGCCGCACTGCCTGCACCTGGTCGATCACAGCGAGTTCGCGCTTTACACCATCGCCCAGGAATTACGGGCGCGCTGGCCGCAACTGGTGCTGCATGCGCACCTGGGCTCCGTATGCAGCGAACGCATGCTCGAGCGCGTGATGGACGGCGCGGCCATCCACACCATCTACCATGCGGCCGCCTACAAGCACGTGTCCATCGTCGAAACCAATATGGTCGAGGGACTGCGCAACAACGTCGTCGGCGCCCGCAACGTGGCTGCCGCCGCCGCCCGCCACGGCGTGCACACCTGCGTGCTGGTGTCCTCCGACAAGGCGGTGCGGCCCAGCACCATCATGGGCGCCAGCAAGCGCCTGTCGGAGCTGGTATTCCAGGCCGCGCAGGATGAAGGCGCGGGCGTCACCACGTTCAGCATGGTCCGCTTCGGCAATGTGCTGGGGTCGTCCGGCTCGGTGGTGCCGCTGTTCCGCCAGCAGTTGCAGCAAGGCGGTCCACTCACGATCACCGACGCCGCCATGGAGCGCTACTTCATGCTGATCCCCGAGGCCGCGCAACTGGTGATCCAGGCCGGCGCCATGGCCGAAGGCGGCGAAGTATTCGTGCTCGACATGGGCGCGCCGCTGCGCATCGTCGATCTGGCGCGCCGCATGATCGCGCTGGCCGGCCTCACCGAACGCACGCCGCGCAATCCGCAGGGCGACATCGACATCCGCTACGTGGGCCTGTGCCCCGGAGAAAAACTGCAGGAAGAACTGCTCACCGCCGACGGCGCCATCCCGAGCCGCCACCCGCGCATCCTGTGCATGAAGGAGCAGGCTCTGCCCGCCGCCCAGCTCGACCAGTACCTGGAACTGCTGCTGGTCGCCTGCGCCAGCAACGACCGCTGGCTGATCGAAGCCATGCTCAAGACCATCATCAGCGAGTTCACGCCGCAAACCGGGGTGCGCGCCACCGACAGCGAGGCCGCATTGCGCCGCTTGCGCGTGCCCCCGCTGACAGCCGTACCGCCGGTCGCCATCCACGCTTCCTGATTTTTTTGCACCCACCGCAAGGAGTAGCCCATGCGTCAATTCTGCCCTGCCGTCACCGACCGCAAGCTGCGCTTCGCGCTGGTCGGGTGCGGCCGCATCGCCCGCAACCATTTTGGCGCGCTGGCCCAGCATGCCGACCGCTGCGAGCTGGTGGCCGTGTGCGATGTCGATGCCACTGCGCTCGACCGCGCCGCCGCCGAGACCGGCGCCGTCCCGTTCGACAACCTCGACCACATGCTCGAACGCAGCGACATCGACGCCTGCATCATCACCACGCCGTCCGGCCTGCACCCGGACCAGGCGGTACGGGTGGCGCGGGCCGGCCGCCACGTCATCACCGAAAAGCCGATGGCCACGCGCTGGGAAGACGCCAAGCGCATGGTGGGCGCGTGCGACGCGGCCGGCGTGCGCATGTTCGTGGTCAAGCAGAACCGCCGCAACGCCACGTTGCAACTGCTCAAGCGCGCGGTGGACAACAAGCGGTTCGGTCGCATCTACATGGTCAACCTCAATGTGTTCTGGACCCGCCCGCAAAGCTACTACAACAGCGCGCCGTGGCGCGGCACCTGGGAGTTCGACGGCGGCGCCTTCATGAACCAGGCCAGCCACTACGTCGATTTGCTCGACTGGATCATCGGCCCGGTCGAGAGCCTGCAAGCGTACACCGCCACGCTGGCGCGCGACATCGAGGTGGAAGACACGGGCGTGATCAGCCTGCGCTGGCGCAACGGCGCCCTCGGCTCGATGAACGTCACCATGCTGGCCTACCCGCACAACCTCGAGGGCAGCATCACGGTGCTGGGCGAAACGGGCACCGCGCGCATCGGCGGCGTGGCCGTCAACGAGGTGCAGCAATGGGACTTCGCGGTGCCCGACGCGGACGACGCCAAGGTGAAACAGGCCAGCTACGCAACCGCCTCGGTGTACGGCTTCGGCCACCCGCTTTATTACGACAATGTGATCGCCGTGCTGCGCGGCGAAGCCGAACCTGAAACCGACGGGCGCGAAGGGCTGAAATCGCTCGAAGTGCTGATCGCCGCGTACCGCTCGGCGCGCGATGGCCGCCGCGTGGCGCTGCCACTCGACTACTAGGAGTTTTTCAATGGATAACCTTGTTCACGCCAGCGCGATTGTCGATGCCGGTGCCATGCTGGGCGAAGGCACCCGCGTCTGGCATTTCACCCACGTGTGCGGTGGCGCGCGCATCGGCGACCGCTGCTCGCTGGGCCAGAACGTTTTCATCGCCAGCGACGTCGTCATCGGCCACAACGTCAAGATCCAGAACAACGTCTCGGTGTACGACGCGGTGGTGCTCGAAGACGACGTGTTCTGCGGCCCCAGCATGGTGTTTACCAATGTGCACAACCCGCGCGCGGCCGTGGTGCGCAAGCACGAGTACCGCCGCACCCTGGTGCGCCGGGGCGCATCGATCGGCGCCAACGCCACCGTGGTCTGCGGTGTGACCATCGGCGCGTACGCGATGATCGGCGCCGGCGCCGTGGTCACCCGCGACGTGCCCGATTTCGCGCTGATGGCCGGCGTGCCGGCGCGCCAGATCGGCTGGATCAGCCGCCACGGCGAACGCCTGGACTTGCCGCGCGGCGCCGACGGCCGGGCGCGCTGTCCGCATACCGGTGACGTGTACACGGTGGCGGGTGGCGCCTGCACCGTTCAACCTGCCGACTAAACCAGGAGAGATAAATGGAATTCACGGGCCTGAAACAGCAGTACGAACTGCTGCGCAACGACATCAACGCCGGCATCCAGCGCGTGCTCGACCACGGCCAGTACATCATGGGGCCCGAGGTGGCGCAGCTGGAGGCGGCGCTGGCACAGTATTGCGGTGCGCGCCATTGCGTGACCGTGTCGTCGGGCACCGAGGCGCTGCTCATTTCCCTGATGGCGCTGGGCATCCAACCTGGCGACGAGGTGATCACCACGCCGTTCTCGTTCATCGCCACCGCAGAGGCCATCGTGCTGGCCGGCGCGCGGCCCGTGTTTGTCGACGTCGAGCGCGCCACCGGCAATCTCGACCCGGCCCGCATCGTCCGCCGCATCGGCGCGCGCACCCGCGCCATCATGCCCGTCTCGCTGTACGGCCAGCCGGCCGACATGGACGCCATCAACGGCATCGCCCGCCGCCACGGCCTGGCCGTGATCGAGGATGCCGCGCAAAGCTTCGGCGCCAGCTACGGTGGCCAAGGCAGCGGCCAGCGCAGCGGCAACCTGTCCACCATCGGCTGCACCAGCTTCTTCCCCAGCAAACCACTGGGCTGCTACGGCGACGGCGGCGCCATCTTCACCAGCGACGATGAACTGGCGCGAGCGATGCGCGAGATCCGCATCCACGGCCAGGCCGAGCGCTATCACCATACCCGCGTGGGCGTGGGCGGCCGCATGGATACCCTGCAATGCGCAGTGGTGCTGGCCAAGCTGCCCACGTTTGACGACGAGATTACCGCGCGCCGCCGCGTGGCTGCTGCCTACGACCGCTGCTTCGGCAGCCGGGTAGAAACCCTGGGCGGCGCGCAAGCGAGCGCCTGGGCCCAGTACACCATCGTGCCGCCGAAGCGCGAACCAGTACAGGCCGCGCTCACGGCCGCGGGCATCCCAAGCGTGGTGCACTATCCGCAGGCAATCCACCAGCAGCCGGCCTACCTGCGCTACGACGACGCGGCGTGCCCGGTGGCCGAGCTGCTGGCGCAGCGGGTACTGAGCCTGCCGATGGGACCGCACCTGACCCAGTCCGACGTCGCCCGCGTGGCGGCCACCGTACTGGCCGCGCTCGACGCCTGAGGTATGACAAACCATGGCCGCCCTGCCCACTTTCTGGAAGCACCTGCTCACGGTACTGGGCGGGTCGCTGGCCGCGCAGGCGCTGCCCATCGTGGCCGCGCCCCTGATCACGCGGCTGTGCACCCCGGGCGAACTGGGCGCGTTCAGCGTGTGGCTGGGCGTGGTGGCGATTGCCGCCGTGGCGGCCACCTTGCGCATGGAGTTCGCCATGGTGGTCGATCCGGGCCGCAGCCGCCAGCGGCTGTGCTTTGGCGTGGTGGCGTGGTCTTCCAGCTGGCTGGCAATGGTGCTGACGGTAGCGCTGGTGGCGGCGCGGCTGCTGGACGTCGTCGCCATGTCATGGCCGGGCGTGCTCACCCTGGGCCTGGCGGCATGGCTGACGGCCGGCATGCAGACCACGCTGGCCTACGCCGCCTCGCACAACGGCTTTGCTGCTGCCGCCAAGGCGCGGATCGTGGCGGCTGCCGGCGTGGCTGGCGCCCAGTTGGGGTTGCTGGCCGTGCTGGCATCCCTGCCCTGGTTGACCATGCGGTTGACCGACGCCGGTGGCGATGCCCTGCTGGCCGGTCAACTGGCGGGCCTGGCTGCAGGTCTGCTGGCCGCACGGCGGCTGCTGCATTTGCCATTACAGCGTGCCGGATCGAATGCAGCGCGTTTGCAGGTTTCCCTGCGCCGGCTGCGGCGCCATGGCCTGGCCGCGCTGCTGCCCACCACGCCGCAACGCCGCTACCTGCGCCACCACCGCGCTTTCTGGCGTTTTACCTTGCCATCGAGCCTGCTCAATGCGGCCGTGGGCCAGTTGCCGCTGCTGATCATCGGCGCGCGTCATGGCGTGATGGCGGCCGGGCTGTTCGCGCTCACCCAGCGCGTGCTGGCCGCACCAATTTCCCTGCTGGCCGCGTCGGTGCTGGAAGTGTTCAAGCGCGAGTCGGTGCGCCAGTACCAGGATCACGGCGACTGCCGCCCCGCCTACCGCCATGCGCTGCGCGTGCTGCTGGCGCTGGGCGCGGTGCCCGCCCTGGTGCTGTGGGTGGCGTCGCCCGCCTTGTTTTCTTTCGTATTCGGCGCCGACTGGCGCGGCGCCGGCGAGCTGGCGCAGATCATGGCGCCGCTGTTTTTCCTCAATTTCGTCGCCGGCCCGCTCAGCTACGTGTTCTCGGTGGCAGGCCGGCAAAAGACCGAGCTGCTGTGGCAGGTGGCGCTGTTTGCCACCACCGTCGCTGCGTTTGCGGCGCCGCTGCCGCTGGCGCACAATGTGCTGGCCTACAGTATCGGCTATTCGCTGCTGTACCTGGTGTATCTGCACCTGTCGTACCGCTACGCGCTCAACCGCCCACCGGGCCGGAGGCTCCATGCTGCCGGCTGACGCCATCGCCATCCCCGCGCCGCCGCTGGTGCAAGTCCATGCGGCCGGGCGCCGCACCGGACCGCTCGGCTTGCTCGGTCCCGCCTGGGCCGAACTGGCGTTCTGGCTGCTGTTTCCCGGCTTTTTCGCTTACCAGACCCTGCTTGGCCTGGGCCTGATCCGCGCCTACCTGGGCGGTTACTTCGCCTGGATTTCGCTGCTGATGTTCGCGCCCCTGCTGCTGTCATACCTGCTGCGCATGCGCGCCTGCGGCTGGCGCGTGCACCGGGTGGATGCCGCCTGGCTGGCGTTCCTGGCCTATTATGCAACCATCATCGTGCTGCACATGGGCCTGGCCGGCGGCGGCGCCACCAGCCACCACACCCTGGGGCTGCTGTACATGCTCCTGCTGTTCGTGATCTTCAAGACGCTGGACTTCGAATCCAAGCGCTTCCAGCTGACTTTGCTGGCCAGCCTGCTGGCGATGTCGGCGGTAGTGTTCGCGTACGCGGTCGATGGCGCTTTTTATCTTGCTGCGCTGGGCGCCGCGCGCGATCCCGAAAGCGTGGCCACGTACCAGGGCTTTTCACGCTCCTATTTGCTGCCCATGGTGGTGCTGCTGGCCTGCACCAGGCGCGCCTCGCTGCGCTGGGCGCTGTACGCGCTTGGCCTGTCCACGCTGTACATCAACACTGCGCGCAGCGAGTTCGGTGCGCTGCTGTTCCTGATCCCGCTGTTCGAGCTGCACGCAGCCCGTTCGCGCCTGGTCATGCTGATGCTGATGGCGGCCGCCATCATGCTGTTGCAGTTCAACCTCGATGCGCTGGTGGCAGCCGTGCCGGGCAACCGCACGCTGGAACTGCTCGATTTATCGCACTCCACGTCCGCCAGCGCGCGCCACGCGCTCACCGAGCAGGCGCTGCGCACCATCGCCGATCATCCGATCATGGGCGACTACGGCAGCTACCCGAGCGGCCGCTACGCCCACAACATCCTGTCAGCGTGGGTGGACCTGGGCCTGCTGGGGTTTGCCGCGCTGCTGGCGTTGCTGCTCTATCCGCTCACGCACCTGGCCATCCACGGTTACCTGCTGGGCGGTCGCACCAGCCGCGATCACCGCTACCTGCTGGCCTGGAGCCTGCTGGCCAGCACCTTGCTGTTGTTGTGCCTGTCGCATTTTTTCAGCGACATGCTGATCGGCGCCGCGCTGGGCGCCTATGCGCGGTACCGCGCGGGAGATTGACATGCTCAATATCGCCCACCTGACGTCCGCCCATCCGCGCCACGACGCCCGCATCTTCGGCAAGCAGTGCCGCACGCTGGCCGACCACGGCCACCGGGTCACGCTGGTGGTGGCCGATGGCTGCGGCGACGAGGACCGCCACGGCATCCACATCGTCGATGCCGGCGCCGCGCGAGGGCGGCTGCAACGGATGATATCGGCCACCACCCGCGTGTATCGCTGCGCGCTGGCGCTGGCGCCCGACGTGGTGCAACTGCACGACCCCGAGCTGCTGCCGGCCGGACTGCTGCTGCAACGCCACGGCTGCAAGGTGATCTTCGATGCCCACGAGGACGTGCCGCGCCAGCTGCTGGGCAAACCCTACCTGCCGCCGTGGACCCGGCACGCGCTGGCCGCTACCTACGCCCGCTTCGAACACCAGGCCTGCCGCCGGCTCGATGGCGTGATCACGGCCACGCCATTCATCCGTGAACGGTTCGAGCGCATCAACCGCGCCACGGTGGACATCAACAATTTTCCGATGCCCGAGGAATTCGGCGCCGACCTGGCCTGGGCCGACAAGCCGCTGCAAGTGTGCTACGCGGGCGGGCTGTCGGCGATACGCGGCATTGCCGAACTGGTGCGCGCCTGCGAGCTGCTGCAAACCCCCGTACGGCTGCAACTGGCCGGCGCTTTCAGCGAACCGGCACTGGCCGCACAGCTGCGCGCCCGCCCCGGCTGGCGCCACATCGACGCACTGGGCCAGCTGGCGCGCGGCGACGTGGCCGCACTGCTGGGCGCCTCGCGCGCGGGCCTGGTCACGCTGCACCCCACGCTCAACCACCTCGATGCGCTGCCAGTGAAAATGTTCGAGTACATGGCCGCCGGCATTCCCGTGATCGCGTCGGATTTTCCGCGCTGGCGCGCCATCGTGGAAGGAGACGGCGACGGCGGCGCCTGTGGTCTGTGCGTCGATCCGTGCGATCCCCCGGCAATTGCCGCCGCCATCGACTACCTGGCCGGCCACCCGGACATCGCCCGCCGCATGGGCGACAACGGCCGGCGCGCGGTGCGCGCCCGCTACAACTGGCGCAGCCAGTCCAACAAGCTGATCGACTTTTATGACCACCTCTGACACCCCCGGGCTGTGGCCGGCCGTGCTGGGGCGGCTGCGGCTGGTCGCCGACATCGTCCGCCTGCCGCGCGCCCGGCTGCGCTTCGACGCATCGCTCAATCCCGACCTGATACGGCGCACCCACGCCAGCTTTACCATGCCGCACCCGCGCTACCGCATCGTGCGCAACAAGTCGCTGGGGGTGGCGCTGATCGATCTGCGCGCGTTCGCCAGCGGCGCCGATTACCTGCAGTCGGTGGCGCAGAAAGATCATGCCGGCTACCAGGCGCGCCGGGCCCGCGCGCGCGGCTACACGGTGGCCGAAATCGACCGCAACGACTACATCGACGACATCCACCGCATCAATACCTCGCAGCGCATGCGCCAGGGCCGCCCCATGGACCCGGCTTATGCCAACCGCACCGACCATTACGTGGCCGTGGACAGCTTCCGCTACTACGGCGTGCTCGATGGCGACGGCAAGCTGGTGGCCTATTGCGACCTGGGCATCTACGGCGACTTTGCCGCCACCGACCGCCTGCTGGGGATCAAGACCGACGGCGTGATGTACCTGCTGCTGGCCGACATCGCCTGCCGCCTGATCGACGAACACCGCTACAACTACCTGATGTACGACACCTATCTGGGCGCCCTGCCCGGCCTGCGCGAATTCAAGCGCAAGCTCGGCTTCGCGCCGTACCGCATCCGCTACGCCATTGCATGAGGTTTTTCCATGATCGCCAAGCTCCCCCGACTGTTCAATTTTGCCCCCCTCGCGCGCGGCTGCCGGCTGGTGCTCGACGTGGCGCGCCTGCCCGTCGCCACGCTGTGCTTCGACACCCGCTACCATCCCGAAGACGTGCGCGATACCCACCGCCAGTTCACGCGCCGGCATCCCCGCTACAAGGTGATCGGCCACAAGCAGCTGGGGGTGGCGCTGATCGATCTGCGGCGGCTGGTCGAACCTGCGCTGTACCCGGGCAGCGGCGCGGCCAGCTACGTGGGCAAGGCGCGCAAGCGCGGCTACCGGCTGGCGCAGATCGACCGCAACGACCATATCGACGCCATCCACGCCATCAACACCAGTGTGCCGAGCCGCCAGGGCCGGCCGATGGATGCGCACTACCAGGAAAAGATCGGCTGCTACCAGGCGCAATGCCATTACCGCTACTTCGGCGTGTTCGACAAGCGCGACCAGCTGGTCGCCTACGCCAACCTGGGCCGCTTCGGCAACTTTGCCGCGTTCGCCCAGCTGCTCGGCTACCGCAACAACGACGGCGTGATGCACCTGATGATCGCCGATATCGTCAGCCTGCTGCTGGCCGAACGGCGCGCCGGCGACGGCCCCGACTACCTGATGTACGACACCTTCTTCGGCGCCCAGCCCGGCCTGCGCCAGTTCAAGATCCTGCTCGGCTTCACGCCGTACCGCGTGCGGTACACGCTGCAATGAGTGCAATGAAAGCGATCATGAAAACCCTCGTGAACCGGCTGTATGCCGACTACCTGATGCCCTCCCGGCTGCCGCGTTACGACGCCCTGCTGGCGCAGGCGCGCGACCAGGGCTACCGCCAGACCTCGGTGCGCGGCTGGCTGCACGCGTTGCGCAGCGCCCCCGCCACGGGCGGCGCCGGCCACCGCGCGCCGTCGCCGCCGGTGCTGGTCCACCGCCACGACATCGACACCGACCTGGCCACCGCGCGGCGCATGTTCGAGATCGAGCAGCGCCACGGCGTACGCGCCAGCTACTACTTCCGCCTGTCCACGCTGGACTTCGGCCTGATGCGCGCGATCGAAGACTACGGCAGCGAAGCGAGCTACCACTACGAGGAGCTGGCCACCTATGCCAAGCGCGCGCACCTCAAGCGCCCGGGCGAGGTCTGCGCGCGGCTGGACCAGATCCGCGCCGAATTCGAGGCCAACTTCCGGCGCATCGAGGCCACGCTGGGGCGCAAGCTGCACACGGTGGCCAGCCACGGCGACTTTGCCAACCGCCGCCTGGGCATCACCAACTGCGCGGTACTCGACGACGGCGACCTGCGCGCCCGCTGCGGCATCGCCGCCGAATGCTACGACAGCGAACTGCTCTCCAGCTTCGACCTGTATATCAGCGACAAGCCGGCGCCGCGCTACTTCCACCCGGTGGCGCCGCAGGCGGCGCTGGGCAAGCACCGGCACATCTGCCTGCTCACGCATCCGTCGCAATGGCACGCCGGCTGGGCCGCCAACAGCCACAAGAACCTGGTGCGCGCGCTCGACGCCGTGCGCTGGTAAGGAGCGTCCATGAATATCCTGTTGATCAACCATTACGCCGGCTCGATCCGCCACGGCATGGAATACCGCCCCTATTACCTGGCGCGCGAGTGGGTGCGCGCCGGCCACCGGGTGCGCATCGTGGCCGCCAGCCAGTCGCACTTGCGCACCCACGCACCGCACCTGGAAGGCAGCGCCGCATCGGACCAGGAAATCGACGGCATCGATTACCGCTGGCTGGCTACGCCGTCCTACGCTGGCAATGGCGCGCGGCGCGCGGTCAACATCGGCGCCTTCATCGCGGGCCTGTACCGGCAGGCGGCAGACCTGGCCGGCGAACGGCCCGACCTGGTGATCGCCTCCAGCACCTACCCGGCCGACATCTGGCCCGCGCGCCGCATCGCCGCGCTGGCCGGCGCCCGCCTGGTGTTCGAGGTGCACGACCTGTGGCCGCTCTCGCCGATCGAACTGGGTGGCATGTCGCCGCGCCATCCGTTCATCCGGGTGATGCAGGCGGCCGAGGATTACGCCTACCGCCATGCCGACACGGTGATCTCGATCCTGCCGCACGCCGGCGGCCACATGGTGGGGCGCGGGATGGCGGCGCACAAGCTGCACGTGGTGCCCAACGGCGTTGTGCCGGCCGAATGGGAAGCGGCGCCGCCGCCGCTGCCGGCACCGGTGACGGCGCTGCTGGCCACCCTGCGCGCCCAGCAGCGCACGCTGGTCGGCTACGCGGGCAGCCACGGCGCCGCCAATGCGCTCGACACCCTGCTCGACGCGGCCAGCCTGCTGCGCGGCCAGCCGCTCGCTTTTGTCCTGGCCGGCGCCGGCCCGGACAAGCAGCAACTGCAACGGCGGGTGGACGTGGACGGCCTGCACCACGTGCATTTTCTGTCGCCATTGCCCAAGGCCTGCATGCCGTCGCTGCTGGGCAGCTTCGACATCGCCTACCTGGGCTGGCGGCGCCAGCCCCTGTACCGCTACGGCATTTCGCCCAACAAGCTGGGCGACTACCTGATGGCGGCGCGGCCGGTGATCCACGCGGTGGACGCCGCCAACGACCCGGTGGCCGACGCCGGCTGCGGCCTGAGCATCGCGCCCGAGGACCCGGGCGCGCTGGCGGACGCCATTACCCGCCTGGCCAGCTTGCCCATGCCGCAACGTCATGAACTGGGGCAGCGCGGCGCCCGCTATGCGCGCCGCCACCTCGACTACCAGCTGCTGGCACAGCGTTACCTGGACGCGTGTTGCCGCACCGGCCCGCCGGGCCACTGAATCCGGCCAATGCGCCGAACCCTCGCAGCGGCACACCGACCAACCCACCAGCGCGCACCAAGGAGACCACCATGTCCGATCCCACCGATGACTTCCTCCCCTTCGCCCTCCCCGACCTCGGCGGCGAAGAAGCCGCCGCCGTCCTCGCCTGCCTGCGCTCGGGCTGGATCACCAGCGGCCCGGTCAGCCGCCAGTTCGAACAGGACTTCGCCGCCTACCTGGGCGGCGAGGTGCACGCCATCGCCGTCAATTCCGCCACCGCCGGCCTGCACCTGGCCCTCGAAGCGCTCGGCATCGGCCCCGGCGACGAAGTGATCGTGCCCACCATGACCTTCACCGCCACGGCCGAAGTGGTGCGCTACCTGGGCGCCGATGCGGTCATCGTCGATGTCGATCCGCACACGCTTTGCCTGCAACCGGACGCCATCGAAGCGGCCATCACGTCCAACACGCGCGCCGTGATCCCGGTCCACTACGGCGGCCTGGCCTGCGACATCGACGCCATCGTCGCGCTGGCGCGCCGGCACGGCCTGCGCGTGATCGAGGACGCCGCCCACGCCTTTCCCACCACCCTGCGCGGGCGCCTGGTGGGCACGCTCGATAGCGACGTCACCGTGTTCAGCTTTTACGCCAACAAGACCATGACCACCGGCGAAGGCGGCATGGTGGTCTGCCGCAATGCCGACATCGCGCGCCGGGTGCGGGTGATGCGGCTGCACGGCATCAACGAAGACGCGTTCGACCGCTTCGTTTCGCGCCGCCCGGCATGGTTCTACCAGGTAGTCGCACCGGGCTTCAAGTACAACCTCACCGATATTGCCGCCGCCATCGGCCGCGTCCAGCTGCGCAAGATCGACGGTTTTCTGGCGCGCCGCCAGCACCTGGCGGCCCGCTACACCGAAGCCCTGGCCGACCTGCCGCTGATGCTGCCGCCCGATGCGCCGGCCGGCAGCCAGCACGCGTGGCACCTGTATCCAATTCGTCTGACGGCGCCGGCGCCGCTGCCGCGCGACCGCCTGATCGAACTGCTGTCGGAACACGGCATCGGCACCAGCGTCCACTACATCCCGCTGCACCGCCAGCCGTACTGGCGCGACCGCTACCAGCTGCGCCCCGAACAGTTTCCCCACGCCGAGGCCAGCTTTCACGCACAACTGACACTGCCCCTCTACACCCGCATGACCGACGCCGGCCAGGCGCGCGTGATCGCCACCCTGACGGAGCTGCTATGTTAGCCAAACGCCTGTTCGATATCGCCGCCGCGCTGGCCGGCCTGCTGCTGCTGGCGCCGCTGTTGTTGCTGCTGGCGGCGTGGATACGGTGCGACTCGCCGGGACCGGTGCTGTTTCGCCAGCGCCGCGTGGGTCGGCATGGCGCGCCGTTCCAGATCCTCAAGTTCCGCACCATGGCTGCCGGCGCCGAGCGCGACGGCCAGCTGTCGGTGGCCGACGACCAGCGCGCCACGCGCGCCGGGCGCTGGCTGCGGCGCCACAAGCTCGACGAACTGCCGCAGCTGTTCAACGTGCTGCGCGGCGACATGAGCCTGGTCGGTCCGCGCCCAGAGGTACCGCGCTACGTGGCCCATTATCCGCCGGCCGCGCGCGCGGTCGTGCTGTCGGTGGCGCCCGGCATCACCGACTGGGCCGCGCTGCGCTTTCGCAACGAGGGCGAACTGCTGCGTCGAGCCAGCGACCCGGAACAGGCGTACCTGCACCAGGTGCTGCCGGTAAAACTCAAATACTATTTGCGCTACGTGCAGCGCCGCAGCTTCGCCATCGACCTGCACATTTTGCTGTGCACGGTCGCCACGCTGCTGTTCGGCGCGCGCCGCAAGCGCCCGCTGTTGCGAACCATGCGCAGCAGCCGGCTGGAGCGCAGTACACACAACGGCGCGCAGTCGGTGCTGATCGACTGGCTGCGCGGGCTGGCCGCGTTGCAGGTGGCGGCCGCCCATCTGCGCGCGCAGGTGTTTCCGGGCCTGAGTACCCTGGGCGATCCGCCGCTGTGGTACCAGGGGCTGGCGTTTGCCACCGGTTTTGCGCACCAGGCGGTGCTGGTGTTTTTTGTGCTCAGCGGCTGGCTGGTGGGCGGCGTGTTCCTCGACCGCAGCCATGCGGCGGCGCCGGCGCGCGCGCTGCGCGACTATGCCATCGACCGCGCCACCCGGTTGTGGACCGTGCTGCTGCCAGCGTTCGTCCTGATGCTGGTCATGGCGTGGGCCGGGGCGCTGCCCCGTGCCGATGTCGCCACGGCCGAAATGGTCGCCGTGGAAAATCCCTGGTCGGTCACCACGCTGCTGGGCAACCTGGCCGGCCTGCAGACGCTGGCCGTGCCGCCTTTCGGCGAAAACTTCCCGCTCTGGAGCCTGGCCAACGAGACCTGGTACTACGTGCTGTTTCCGTTGCTGGTGGTGGCTGTGCGCGCCGGCGCCGCCTGGCTGCGGCTCGGTTGCGCGGCGCTGGCCCTGGCGGTCGCGGCGCTGCTGGGCGCAGCCATCACCGGCTACTTCCTGGTCTGGCTGCTGGGCGTGGCCGCGTCGCGCCTGCGGTTCGATTTTTCGGCGGCGCAGCGCTGGCTGTGGCGCGGCGTGCTGCTGGTGGTCGCAGTGCTGCTGCGTCTGGGCGGCCAGGATGGCGATTTCACTGTCGCCACGCTGGGGCCCGACCTGTTGCTGGCGGTATTGCTGGCCGTGTGTTTGTGCAGCGTGGGGCGTGGACGTCCGGCAGCGGCGCTGGCCAGGACCGGCGCCTTTTTGGCCGGCTTCTCGTTTACCTTGTACGTGGTGCACATTCCGCTGCAGCGCATGTTGTGGTCGTACCGCGATGGCGCGCTGCTGGCGCCGGACGAACCGGCCAGCCTGGCGGTGTTTGCCGCCATGCTGGCCGTGGTGCTGGCGTTGGCCTACCTGTTCCACTTGCCGTTCGAAGCGCAGACCGGCAGGCTGCGACGGCTGATACGCCGCCGCCTGAAGGGGGACGATGACGTCCCTCGCACCGTGCAAGCCTCGCCTGCACGGCAGTCCGCCGATGCGGGATGAGCGCCCGCACCGGCTTGCTGCTTGCTGCTTGCTGCTTGCTGCTTGCTGCTTGCTGCTTGCTGCTTGCTGCTTGCTGCTTGCTGCTTGCTGCTTGCTGCTTACTGCTTGCTGCTTACTGCTTACTGGTATGCACCGATGGTCACCGGGGCCGTGACCGGCTTGCCTTCGATATCGGTCTTCGGCGCGTAGTCGGTCGTGCCCTTGCCCTTGGCCGGCGACGACGCGCGCACGTGCAGGTCCGGCGTGCCGCTGCGCGTGTAGCTGACGAATTGCGGGTCGGCCGATACCGTGCCAGTTGCCTTCAGCCCGTTTTTGAGGCTGATGTTGTAGATGCTGTTCTGGTACACCAGGTTGTTGCGGTAAGTGTTGTGGGTACCGGTCGAGCCCTGCTCGGTGATGCCGTAGCGGTTGTCGTACACGATGTTGTTGACGACATGCGTGTAATCGTTGGGCGCCGAGCGGTTATAGAAGTCGCCCGCGCCCACCACGATGCCGGTGCCGGAAGCGACCGCCGTGTTGTTGGCGATGATGACGTTGGTCGCGTCATGCCACAGGTGGATCGCCGCCTCCGACACGCGGTACACCACGTTGCCCACCACGCTGCCGGACGTGCTCACGTAGATGCCCTGGATGTACTTGCAATTGGCCGGGCCGATATCGTGCACGACGTTGTTGATCACATCGCCCTTGATGCCCTTGTAGTACGAATCGACACCGATGGCCGAGGCGCCACTGCCGTTGCACGCCAGGGTGTTGGCGATGTGGTGCACGCGGTTGCCGCGAATGACGTCATACGAACCGCCCGTGTACAGGCCGCTGCGCCACACGGTACCGCCCTGCAGCTTGCTGCCATCGACGTCGAAGCCAACGATGTCGACGTAGTTACCGCGGTTGTCCCAGGCGATGTTGTTGCTGGAATTGGCCGGCGGTACGATCTTGGCGCCCCACTTGACGGTCGAGTAGTAGTAGATGCGGCCACTGGCCGTGCCGCTGGTGGTGGTCTTGAAGCCGCCGGCATAGGTACCCGGCGCCACGTGCACCGTGGTGTTGGGCTTGGCCAGCGCGGACGCGCGGGCGATGGTGCGCAGCGGCGAGCCTTGCGCGCCGGAGTTGCTGTCCGACCCCGTGGTGGCAACGTACAGGTTGTTCGGCGTGGACGGCACCGGGTTCGGCGTCGGATTCGGTGTCGGCGTCGGCGTGGGCGTGGCGCCGTTGAACTCGTAGGCGCCAATGTCGGGGCCGGCGCCGGCAGGACGCGCCTTGCCGTTGAGGTCGGTGGCGGTGCCGTCGCCGGCCAGGCCCTTGTCGATCGCGGGCGACGTCGCCTGCAGCTGGTAGTCGCCGCCACCGGTGCGCACGTAGTTGACGAACTGCGGCGCCGCCGCGATGGTGGCCACCGCAACGCCCTTGATCAACATGAACGGGTAGGCCGATTGTTGGTGCATCAGGTTGTTGGTGTAAGTGTTGTTGCTGCCCACGTTGCCCTGCTCGACCACGCCGTACTCGGTATCGACCACGATGTTGTTGGCCACCCGCGAATAATCATTGACGCCGTTGGACACATACGGGTCGCCGCCCCCCACCACGATACCAGTATGCGCGGCAAAGATGGTGTTATGGCTCACCGCCACGCGCGCGGCGTCGTGCCAGAGCTGCACCCCGGCTTGCGATACGCCGTAGATCAGGTTGTTCTTGACGTCGCTGTCGGCGCTGTTGACAAACACGCCGGACATGGTCTTGCAACCGGCCGCGCCGATGTCGTGCACCACGTTGGCCAGCACGTCGTTGCTGGCGCCCTTGTAATAGCTGTCGGCGCCGATGCCGCCACCGGACGCGCACGCGCCCTGGCCGATATGATGCACATGGCTGTTGGTGACGGTGCCGAACGAGCCGGCGGTGTACAGGCCGACCGACCAGCGGGTACCGGCCTTGTAGGCGCTGCCATCGACCTCGAAGCCATCGATATCGACATAGCTGCCGCGGTTGTCCCATGCCACGGCATTGGCGGACGTGGCCGGCGGCACGATCTTTGCGCCCCACTTGGTGTCCGACACGTAGCGGATGCGCGCCGTCGGCGTGCCGCTGGTGCCGGTGCTGAAGCCGCCTTCATAGACGCCAGGGGCCACGTGCACCACGGTGCCGGGCGTGGCTGCCTGGGCGGCGCGGGCAATGGTCTTGAATGGCTTGGCACTGGTGCCGGGATTGCTGTCGGCACCGGTGGTGGCAACATACAGCGCGGTGGCTGCTGCGTTGTAACTGGCGTCCGCTGCCGGTTCGTCCGACAGTTGCGTAGCGGCCAGCATGACGGGGGGCGCCGCGCTGGCGCCATCGCTCTGGCCGCCGCCGCACGCGGCGAGCAAGACCATGCAGGCAGTCACGCCAGCAGTTTGAGACAGATAGTTGACAGATGATTTCATCAGCCGTTCCTCGCTTTTTTTAAAGTGAATGAGCGAGGTTTGATCTGCGTCAAATTCTATAGTTCAATGCTTTCAGTGAAAAAGTTCTGACAAGATTTTTTTGCGTCAGCAAGCAGTACTCGCGAGCAAGGCAAAACCCAGCAAACATGCCGCTTGCAGTCAGAGAGGAAGACCAGGTCCTGCACAAAAAAAATTTTGCACGGTGGCGTCAGATGTCGTTGAAGACCACACCGCGCGGCGCGATGCCGGCATGGTTGAGCCGCTTGACGGCCGAACCCAACTGGGCCTCGGTGGTAATCCCCGCGCGGGCCACCAGGAACACCGACCCGGCGTTGGCGCCCACCACCAGCGCATCGGCTGCCGCCAGCACCGGTGGCGCCGTCACCAGCACCACGTCGTAGCGCGCGCCGAGCCGCGCCAGCATGTCGGCCAGCAGCCTCGGCTGCAGCAATTCGGCCTGGTGCGGACGGGCGCCGCCGGCAGCGATAAAGTCGAGGCAGGGCGCCACCGCCGCGCGCAGCGCCTGGTGCGGCTGCAACATCCCGGCCAGGCAATCGGCCAGGCCGGCCGCGCGGTCGAGGCCGAAGTGTTGGTGCAGCGCGCCGTCGCGCAAGTCGGCATCGACCAGCAGCGTGCGCTGGCCGCCGGCCGCCAGCAGCAACGCCAGGTTGACGGAAACAAAGGCCGCCCCCACGTCGCGCGTGGGACCGAGGCAGCACACGATGTTGTTGCGGCTGTGCGGCAACACAAATTGCAGCGCGGCGCGGAACGCCCGCAGGCTGTCGGCGGCGCTGTCGTCGGGCGCGGCGCGTGCCAGCAGCATCGCCGCCGGCAGTTGCTCGGCGCTGGCGCCATCGGACTTGCGGGCGCGCCGCAGTTGCCGCCGCAGCCGGTCCTGGCTGCGACTGTGCGGAATGGTCGCGTACACGGTGTTCGGTCCGAGCAGCGCCTCGATCCGTTCGGGCGCGTCGATGCCGCCGCGCGCGGCGCGCCAGGCCAGCGCCAGCAGCGCGCCGAGGAACACCCCGCTCACCAAGCCCAGCATCACGATCAGCGGGCGGTTGGGCTTGAGCGTATCTTCGGGCGCGACCGGCATGTCCACCATGCGCACGGTGCCGATGCTGCCCACTGCCATCAGGCGCAACTGCTGAGCGGTGTTGAGCAACTCGGTGTACAGATTGGTGCTGACCTTGACGTCGCGCTCGAGCCGCACCTGTTCCTGCTCGATGCGCGGCAGGCGCTTGATGCGGGTTTCCAGCGCGCCGATTTCGCGGTCGTTCTCGCGCATTTGCTGCGCCACGGCCTGCAACACCGGGTGCTCGTCGGTAAAGCGGCCCAGCAGCTCGGCGCGCTTTTGCACCAGCGTGCTGCGCCGCGCCTGCGCGGCCGCCAGCGTATCGAGCGCGATGCGCACCTCCTGGGTCAGGTCGATGGTCTCGTGGCCGCTGCGAAAGCCGTTGTAGCTGGCCTCGGCAGCTTCCAGCTGCTGCTTCGCCACTGGCAACTGGCGGTCGAGGAAGGCCAGGGTTTTTTGCGCCTCCTCGGTGCGACGGGCCAGGTTTTGCCGCATGTATTCGCGGCCAATCTCGGTGAGCGTGGCATACACCTGCTGTGGATCGCTGCCTTGCAAGGTGACTGCGATGATGCCCGACAGCTTGCCCTGTTCGGAAATCTGCAGCGAACGCTGCACGCTTTCAAGCGCGGCCAGGCGCGAGGTACGGCGCAAGACGTAGCGGGTGCCGGGTTCGCCGCGCAGGCGCGTGACCAGCAGCTCCAGGACATCGGGCGCCGCACCGGCTGCCGCGGTGGCGCCGGCCGCCGGTGCGGCCGGCAACGCCAGCCGCGCGCGCTGCCCTACCCGGCCGTCGAGCAGTGCGCGCCCGGCGCTATCGGCCAGGCGCCAGCGCTCGCCACCGAGCGCGGTGATGCGGAACTGGCGGCCATACCAGTGGCTCGGCACATCGAAGACGGCAACCTCGATCTTCTCGCCGCCCCAGGCATAGCCGCCGCGTCCGAACAGGCCCGGCGCCGCCAGCTGGCCCCCCCGGCGCTGGGCGATCCACTCGCCGCCAAGCGGAAAATAGCGCGGCCGCGCGTGGATGTACAGGCGCAAGGTATCGACCGCCGGCGCCACCACCAGCCGCGAGCGCAGCAGCTCCATTTCGGCGATCGCCGCCTTCTTGGTCTCGAACAGCGACGACACTTCGTTGAGGATGTTCTTCGACGCGTTGGGCTGCTCTTCCTCCACGTGCAGCAGCATATTGGCCTGGTAGACGGGCGGCGCCACCAGCGCGTAAGCGAGCGCCACCAGCGTACACAGCGCAGCGACCGCCGCAATCAGCCAGCGGCGCGCGGCCAGCGCCCGGAACCAGGCGCGCCAGGCCAGCATGGTGGGATCGGGCGGCACGGGCGGCGCCGGGTGCTCGATCAGGCGGCCCGGCTGCGCCACGCCCGGCAACGGGCGCAGCATGCGGGAAGTGTCGGCGTCGCGTGGCGCGTCCATGAGCGCCGCCTAGGGCCGGGTGGTGACGCCGACCGCCGACGACAGCTCGCCCGGGAACAGCTGGCTGATGGCGCGGTGCCAGTTGGTCAGCGGCGAGGCGGCCACGTACACCACATCGCGCGGCTGCAGCTCGAACAGCTCGGCCAGGGCCAGCGCGCTGGCCGAGCAGGCGTCGAGCCGGTAGACCAGCGGCTCGCCCGCGGCGCCGGGCTGCAGCCGTGGCCGACGCACCACGTAGACCTGCCCGGCGTCCGCGCTTTGCGGATTGAGCCCGCCCGCCTCGCCCAGCGCCTCGCCCAGCGTCAGGCGGCCATCGTGCATGGTGAGCGCGCGCGGCGACAGCACCTCGCCGCCGACGAACACCTTGTTTTCGTCGCGCGGCGGCGCCCGCACCACGTCGCCATCGGCCAGCAGCATGGCGGCCGGGTACGGCTGGCCAGGCGCCGCGCTGGCGGACAGTTGCGGCGATTGCGGCAGCTCGCCACGCATGGCCGCCACCAGGTCGATCCGGTAGCGCCGCCCCGCCCGTTCGACCGTGATGCGGCTCTGGTCGGCCGTGGGCAGCAGGCCGCCGGCGCGGTTGAGCGCCTCGAGCACGGTCATGGGAATGTCGTTGATCGGTTGCGGGCCGGGCGTGCGCACCTGGCCATCGACATACACGCGCTGGCTGCGGTAAGCCATCACCGCGACCGTCACGCGCGGCGCCCGGAAATAGCGCGCCAGCCGCTGCGCCAGCCGGTCGCGCGCCGCTTCGCGCGTGAGGCCCGCCAGCGGCACGGCGCCGGCAAACGGGAAATGCAGCTGCCCCTGCTGGTCGATGACAAACGTGGCCGGCGGCGGCCCGGTCTTGCCATCGAGGTTGTCGGCGCCCGACGGCAGGCCGGCGCCGGTCAGTTCCGGATGGTCCCAGACCGTGATAGCCAGCACGTCGCCCACGCCCAGCCGATAGGCGTCCGCGTGGCTCGCCACCGGGTCCGGCACCGGGTTTGCCACCGGGGTTGCCACCGGGGTTGCCACCGGGGTTGCCACCGGGTGCGCCAATGCGTCTGGCCCGGCCGCTGGCGGCAGGCCGGCGCTCCCGCCGGCATCGTGCAAGCGGCGCTGCCCGGCCAGCCATTGCGACGTGATCGGGATCACCTCGGCATCTCCGGGCGCCGGCGCGCGATGCGAGGTGCCGGCGCAGCCGACGAGGGCAAACAACAATACTGCATACAGGAATTTCACCATCGCCGCCTCCCGGACCAGCGACCAGCGTAGTGGGCGCGCCCCGGTGCGGCCTTGTGCAGGATCAATCGTGCCGACACCGCCGCCGGCCGGGTGCGCAGGAATACCGGCTAACCGTTAAAACAGCTTCCCTTTCTGGCTTGCCCGGCCTATTCTGAATCATCACCAGGCGCCGGACGCGGGTGCGTACCGGCCAATACAGAAGGCGGAAGGAGACTATCATGGTCACGCTCAGGATCGCTGCAATTGCCGGTTTGCTGCTGCTGGCGGCAATGCTGGCGGCAATGCTGGTACCAGGACTGGTGTTTGCACCGTCCACCGAGGTCACGGCGGCAGCGGTGGAACAGCACCAGCCGGCGGTCGACTTCGACGGCATGCGACGCGCGTTTCGGGCGTGAGCGCGCATCGGTGACGTGACGCACAGAGCTTGAGGGCGCGTCCGCCGCAGACTACTGGTTCGCAGTGCTGGCCGCTGCCATTTACTCAACCAGGAGACAACCCATGAAAACCACCCGCTTGCTCGCCGCCCTCTCGCTCGCTTTTGCCGCCACCGGCGTGGCGTTCGCCCAGACCGTCGCCAAGGCCGATGCCGACCGCCTGGCCGCCATCGCCCAGGCCAACCTGGCCGAAATTGCGGCAGGAAAGATCGCGGTTGAAAAATCGGCCAACCCCGACGTCAAGGCGTTTGCCCAAAAGATGATCGACGACCATACGACCGGGCTGGACGAAACCAAAAAAGTCGCGGCGGCCAAAAACATCACCCTGCCCACCGCGCCCGACGCCGCCCACCAGAAAATGGCCGCCAACCTGCAAAAGCTGTCGGGCGCCGAATTCGACAAGGCTTACATCAAGCAAGGCGGTGTGGCCGACCATGCCAAGGTGCACGCCAAGCTCAAAAAGGACATGACAAGCGCCAAGGATGCCGATATCAAGGCGCTGGCCACCAAGCTCGAACCGATCGTCGCCGAGCACGGCGACATGGCCAAAAAGCTGCAGGACACGCTCAAATAACTAGCCGTTCAGGCAACATCGCGGCCCAGCAAGCGCCGGGCCAGCGCTTCGACCTGGTCGATTTCCACCGGCTTGTTGACATGACTGTCGAAGTCGGCCTCCAGCGCCCGTTCGATATCGGCCTTGCGACCATAGCCGGTGACGGCAATCGCGGGCACGCTGGCGTTACGCGTGCCTGTACGCACGGCGCCAATGAACGCCAGGCCGTCCATTTCCGGCATGCCGATGTCGGAAATGAGCAAGTCGACGTCCTCCTCGGCAATGGTGGCCAGCGCGGCATGCGCTGAGGTGGTGGCGTGCACCGTGGCGCCGGTAAATTGCAGCAGCTGGGTGAATGCTTCCATCACGTCCTCGCTGTCGTCCACCACCAGTATCCGCACGCCGTCGAGCGCTCCTGCGCCCTGCGACGGTTCGACCGCGTCGCGGGCCAGCCGCCGGCTGTCGAGCGGCAGCCACACCGTAAAGCTGGCACCCTGGCCGCTGCCGCCGGACGCCGCCTGCACGTGGCCATTATGGAGCTCCACGATTTGCCGCACCATGGCCAGGCCGATGCCCAGGCCCTTGGTGCCCCGCACGATGCTTGGCGTGCCCTGGCCAAACATGTCGAAGATGGTAGGCAAAAACTCCGCCGCGATGCCCTGGCCATCGTCGCGCACATCGAGCCGGGCCTGCTCGCCTTCCCTGCCCAGCACCACATCGACGTTGCCGCCGGCCGGCGCAAATTTGATGGCGTTGTTGAGCAGGTTCCAGATCACCTGCTCGATGCGGGTCTGGTCCGCGTACAGCCACAACGACTCGGCCGGTTCGCTGTGCGCGATGCGCAGGTTGGCGGCGGCGGGGTCGGCGCGCACGACGTCGACGATGGTACGCGTCATGACATTCAAATCGATGCGACGGCGGTTGATCGTCATCTTGCCAGTCTTTAAACGCGACAGGTCCAGCAAATCGTTGATGATCTTGGCCTGACTGATGGTGGAGGCACGGATGGTTTCAGCCGCCTTGTTCAATACCGCATTGCCCTGGGCGCCGGTCAACCGGCAGATCAGGTCGGCGTTCAGGTGGATCAGGTTGAGCGGGTGCTTGAGCTCGTGCGACATCACGGCCAGGAACTCGTCCTTGAGCGCATTGGCCGTTTGCGCCTCGGCGCGACGATCGCGCTCCAGCGCCAGTTGCTCGGAGCGCTGCTGGTCGTGCTCGACGCGCCCGGTGAGGTCGCGGCCGATCTTGGCGTAGCCGAAAACCTCACCATCGGCCAGCGGCGTCATCACACCGCTGCAAAAGAAGCGGGTGCCGCCCTTGCGCAAATGCCAGCGTTCGTCCTCGGCGCGGCCGTCTTCGCGGGCGCGGCGTTTTTCGTCTTCGGGGGCGCCGGCTGCGCGGTCCTCGGGCGTGAAGATGAGGTCGTCATGCCGGCCGAGCACCTCCTGCTCGGAGTAGCCGAAGATACGCTCGGCGCCGCTGTTGAAGCTGGTGATGTGGCCATCGCAATCGAGCGTCATGATGGCGAAGTCCTTGGTGCTGGCCGCCACCAGGCGCATGCGTTCCTCGTTGCGCCGCATCTGCTCTTCGGCCCGGCGGCGGCCGGTGATGTCGAGGAAGGTGAGCACGGCGCCGTCGATGCGGTCCTGTCCGGTGCGATAGGGCAGGATCCGGGAAATGAACCAGCGCCCCTCCTCGCTGCTCACTTCACGCTCGACCACGCGCAACGATTCAAATGACGACGTGGCGTCGGCGGCCAGTTCCGGGTAGTCGAGCTTGTGGGTGATGTCGTGCAGCGGCCGGCCCACGTCGCCGGGGATCAGGTTGAACAAGGTGGCCGCGCGCGGCGTGTAGCGCTTGATGCGGCGGCTGCGGTCCACGAAAATGGTGGCGATGTCGGTCGACGCGATCAGGTTTTGCAGGTCGTCATTCACCTTGCCCGCCTCCTCCACCTTGTTTTTCAGCTCGTAGTTCACGGTCACCAGCTCTTCGTTGACCGACTGCAGTTCTTCCTTGCTCGTCTCCAGTTCCTCGGTAGCGGAACGCAATTCCTCGTTGATGGCCTGCAGCTCTTCGTTGGAGGCTTTCAGCTCTTCATTGGAGGTCTCCGAGTGCTCGACCGTATCCTGCAATTGCGCCTTGGTGCGGCGCAGTTCTTCTTCCAGGCCGGTGAGCACGGCATCTTGCTGCACGCCATCGGCGTTGACGAGCTGCTCCTCGGTGGTTTGTTCAACCTTGTGGAACAGCACCAGCACGAAATCGGTACCGGTGTTGACATCGAACACCGGGCGCACTGCGACGTTCACAAAGAACGACCGCTCGCCGCGCTGCATGGCAATGCGGCGCGTTTCCACGCTCTTGCCGCTCTGGACAGCCTGGAACATCGCGGTGCGCAACTCCAGCCGCAGTTCGGGCTCGACCAGCGCGATCAGGTTGCGCGACGGCTCGCCCGCTGCATGCCGCAGGAACTGGTGCGTGCCTTCCGACAGGTGCACGATGTTGGAGTCGTGGTCGACCAGCGCGCTGGGCGGGGCATATTCGGACAGCAGCCGCTGGTGCACCGACGCATAGGAGAAAACCGCCTTGTCGGGCCGGGCCGGGTTAGCTGCGACCATGCGTGGCAACGGCGCCACCGCCATCGGAATCGGCGTGGCCGTGCGCGCAAAGCGCGGCGCCGGCTTGGCGCGGTACAGGCGGTTTTTCTTATCGACCGGCACAAAAAATTCGGCCAGCGTGTCAGCCGACTCCGAACTGCCCAGGAACAGGTAGCCGCCTGGCTTCAGCGCGAAATGGAAAATCTCGAGCAACTGCGCGTGGGTATCGCGGTTCAGGTAGATCAGCAGGTTGCGGCAGCTGATCAGGTCGAGCCGGGAGAACGGCGGGTCGCGCAACACGTTCTGGCTGGCAAACAGGATGGTGTCGCGCAGGGTCTTGCGGATACGGTAGCGGCCATCTTCGCGCGTAAAGTGCTGGGCCAGCCGGGCCTCGCCCACGTCATCGGCCACGCTGGGCGCATACAGCCCGGCGCGCGCGACCGCAATGGCGCGCTCATCGATGTCGGAGCCGAACAACTGGAATTTATAGCCGAGGTTGGTGCTGTCGGCGTGTTCGGCCAACAGCATCGCCAGCGAATAGGTCTCCTGGCCGGTCGAACACGCCACGCTCCATACGCGCACCAGCTCGTCGTCATGGCGGTCGCGGAACAGCTCGGGGATGACGTCCTGCGCGAGCACGTCGAACGCTTCGCGATCGCGGAAGAACTGGGTCACGCCGATCAGCATATCGGCCAGCAAGGCGTGGCCTTCGGCGGCATCTGGCGCAACAGGTCGCGGTAATCCTGTAATGCGTGCAGCTCGCGTACCTGCAAGCGGCGCTCAATGCGACGCAGCACGGTGGCCTGCTTGTATTTCAAAAAATCGTGGCCGGTGCGGGTGCGCAGCAGCGCCAGAATCTCGCGCACGATCTCGTCCTGGGCCGGCGTTGCCGGCTCCGACGACTCCCGCGCATCGGCAGCGGCCTGTGGCAAGTCGATGTCGCGGGCATTGCGCCACAGGTCGACCAGTTTGTGCGGCATCTGCGCCGCAGGCAATACGAAGTCGGCAAAACCGGTGTCAATGGCCGCGCGCGGCATCCCGGACTGACCGGCTTCGTCAGGCTCCTGGACCATCACCACCCCGCCCTGGTCCTTCACCAGCGACAGGCTGCTGATGCCGTCCACGCCGGTACCGCTCAGTATTACCGCCACCGCGTGCTGGCCGTGCGCCAGCGCCAGCGTACGCATGAACTGGTCGATCGCCACTGGCGGACCGCCCGGTTTACGCTCGCGCACGCGCAGGTAGCCGTCGTTCATTTCAAGCGTCAGGCTCGGGGAAATGATATAAACCGTATCCTGTTCCACGTGCACCGGCTTGGTGACCGCCACCACCGGCATGCTGGTGACGCGCTGCAGGATGGCGTCGGCATTGCTCTCGTGAGTCAGCGACAAATGCATGACCACCACGTAGGCGGCACCAACATCGGGGGGGCGCACTTGAAGAAATCGAGCAGCGCTTCAAGTCCGCCTGCCGACGCGCCCAGGCCAACGACGGGGAACTGCTGGACGCTGCGTATCACTTTGTCCTGCACAGGATGCACGCGTTGGGGGGATGGATCAGAGGGGGCCATGTGAGCAGTTCCGGCGAAAGGAAAGAAGGTTAATTTTACACCGTTGAAATTTATCCAAGTATATTAGTTACTAAAAGTGCGAGCAGGTGGGAAAACGCACCGAAACAAAACATGCTCGGCACCAGCATGGCTGACAAGGAGGAATGCCCATGCAAAAACTGATACTGATCGGCGCTTCAGCGGGAGGCGTGGCGGCACTCACGAGCATCACCGCCAACCTGCCCGCCGACCTGCCGGCAACGGTGCTCATCGTCATGCACGTCGGCGCGCGCCACAGCCTGCTGCCCGACATTTTGCAGAAGCGCTGCCCGCTGCCGGTCGCCCATGCTACGGACCGCGCGCCATTGTTGCCGGGCCAGGTGCTGATCGCACCGCCCGATTGCCACCTGACGGTGGAACAGCACGACGGCCTGCCGCGCGCGCGCCTTTGGCACGGCCCAAAGGAGAACTACACGCGGCCCGCCATCGACCCGCTGTTCCGCTCGGCGGCCGCAGCATTCGACGGCCACGTGATCGGCACCATCCTGACCGGCTATCTCGACGACGGCACGGCGGGCCTGCAGGCGATCAAGGTCTGTGGCGGCCAGGCGGTGGTGCAAGACCCGCGCGAGGCTCAGGTGCCCGACATGCCGGCCAGCGCGATCGGCAATGTGGCGGTGGACTACGTGCTGGGGCTGGCAGAAATGGGCGCACTGCTCGCCAGCCTGGCAGCGCGCGGGGAGGTGCCTGCCGCCGCGCCGGAATTACCACCGGACCCGGCCTCGGTGCCGGCGTGGGTAAAAGTGGAGAACCGCTTCGTACAGGGCCAAGCCGGCTTGCAGGATCTCGAACGCATCGGCCAGCCGAGCGGCTTTACCTGCCCCGAGTGCGGCGGCGCGTTATGGCAGCTCGACGGCGCGGCGCCAGCGCGCTTTCGGTGCCACACCGGCCACGCCTTCACTGCGCGCGTGCTGGCCCAGCTGCAGGACGAGGCGGTGGAAGCGGCGCTGTGGTCGGCGCTGCGGGCCTTGCAGGAGCAACAGCGGCTGGCGCAGGCGCTGTTGCAGCACGACCCCGGGCGCGCCCAAACCTTGCAAGCGAATATAACGACGTTGCAGGGGTTGCTGGCCAATTCCGCGGGAACGGTGTCCGACGCCGTCAACCCTCGGTAGCCGCCCTCGCCTTCTGCCACGCCGGGCGGCGCCTCGATGGCGTCGATAAGCGCCTTCAAACACGGCCAGCGGGCCGCTTCCGGCTGGCTGACGGCGAGGCCGACCGGGAAGCCGAGCATGATGTCGGCGCCGGTCAGGTCGGCGCCGATAAAGTAAAAACGATAGTACGACGGGGGTATTTCGGCTCAGGCCACTATCAGATCGGCGGCGGACAGCATCAGCGCCAGCCGCTCCGGCGGCAACGGACGGCTGACCAAATAGCCCTGCAATTCGTCGCAGCCGTTCTCGGCCAAGAAGCTGCGCTGCTGCTCGGTCTCCACGCCTTCGGCGATCACGCGCAGCTTCAGGCGGTGCGCCAGGCCGATGATGGAACTGGCAATGGCCTCGTCGCCGTCGCTGCGGCCCAGGTCGCGCACGAAGGACTTGTCGATCTTGAGGGTGCTGATCGGGAACGACTTCAAGGCCGACAGGCTCGAATAGCCGGTGCCGAAATCGTCGATCGACAGGAACACGCCCATCGCCCGCAACTGCCCCATCTTTTCCACCGCCTGCGAAAGGTCGCGCATGATCACGCCTTCGGTCACTTCCAGTTCCAGCCAGCGCGGTTCCATGCCGCTGTCGGCCAGCGCGCGCGCCACGCGGTCTACCAGGCCCTGCTCCTCGAACTGGCGCGGCGAGACGTTGACGGAGATACGCAGCGGCGCCAGGCCTGCATCCTGCCAGGCCTGGTTCTGGAAACAGGCGGTGCGCAGCACCCATTCGCCCAGCGCCACGATCATGCCGCTTTCCTCGGCCAGCGGGATGAAGCGATCGGGCCCGATCACGCCGCGCGCGGGATCGTCCCAGCGCACCAGCGCCTCGCAGCCGAAGATGCGGCCGCTGCGCATGTCCACCTTGGGCTGGTACATCAGGTGGAACTGCTGCAGGTCGAGGGCGACGCGCAGCCCTTCCATCAGGCGCAGCTTTTCCTCGATATTGACATTCATCTCGCGGGTGTAGAACTGGTAGTTGTTCTTGCCCAGGTCCTTGGCGCGGTACATGGCGGCGTCCGCGTGCATCAGCAAAGTTTCGGCATCGCCGCCGTCGTGCGGATAGACGGCCACGCCGATGCTGCAGCTGACCTGCACTTCCTGCCCGGCCACGCACATCGATTGCAGCACCGCGTGGCGCACGCACTCGATCACGGCGGTCGCGCGCGACGACTGGTCGGCGCCCTCGGCATCGAGCATCAGCACGAATTCGTCGCCGCCGAAACGGCCCACCGTGTCGCCGGCGCGCACGCAGCCGGCCATGCGCTCGGCCACCACCTTGAGCAGTTCGTCGCCAGCATTGTGGCCCAGGCCATCGTTGACCAGTTTGAAGCCATCGAGGTCGATAAAGGCGACCATCACGGAGCCGCCATCGGCCACCATCTGGTTCAGACGCTCGGTAATGCGGATCCGGTTGGGCAGCCCGGTGAGGTTGTCGTGGTGGGCCAGGTGCAGCATGCGTTCCTCGGCCAGCTTGCGCTCGGTGATGTCGCGCACGATGGCGACGATGCCGCCCTCCACCGACACCACCTGCTTCTGCATCCAGCGCGGATAGCGCGGCTGGGTGGTATTTTCCCATTCGCGCTCGTGCACGCCGCCGTCCTCGCTGGCCTGCACCAGCAACTGGAACATGCCGCCCTTGCGCGCTTCCGGGATCATTTCCAGCAGCGTCATCGAACACAGTTCGGCGCGCGACATGCCGGTCATGCGCTCGGCGCGGGCATTGACGTCGATGAAGCGGAAATCGGTGATGACGTTGGCGGCGTTGCGCACTTCGCGCAGCACGAAGAAGGCGTCCAGGCTGGCGGCGGAAGCGGCAGCAAAGGTTTCGCGCGCACGGCGCACGCGGGTGCGGTTGCGGGCGCCCTGCCACGCCCAGATCCACAGCAGCGCGGTGCCCACGACCACGACCAGGCTGACCATGGCCACGACCCACAGCTTGTCTCGCGTCTCGCGCTCGAACGGCGCCATCTGCTCGTTCTCGTCCAGGCCCGCCACCACCCGCAGCGGCACCTGGTGCAGCTCGCGCGCGGCGGCAAAGCGCTTCACGCCGTCGTCCACATCGACACCGCCGGCCGGCAGTTGCTGGCCGTACGACACCTGGTCGCCCACGCGCAGCGCGCGCACCACGTCGTCGGTGCCGACCAGCGCCAGCATGCCGCGTTCACCCAGTCGGCTGCGCTCGTAGTCGCTGGTGAAATAGGCGGGATCGGTCTCCAGCATGACGATGCCGGCGAAATTGCCACGGGCGTCGTCCAGCCTGCGCGTGAAATGCAGGTGGGCGTCGGACTTGACGGCGTCGCGCTGGGCGTGGCTGACAAAAATGCCGCCGCTGTCGCGCTGCTGGTGATACACGAAGTAGGCCTGGTCCGCCACCGAGAGCGGTTGCGCGCGCGGATTGCTGGCCACCACCACGCCGTCGCGATCGGCCACGCTCACGGCAAACACCATGCTGGGCGGCAGCAGGCCTTCGCGCCCGAGTTCGGTCAGCGCCCCCGGCGAACCGCTGCGTTCGACCGCGTACTTCATCACGCGCAGGGTCTGGTCGATGCTGTCCACGCTGCGCGCCACTTGCGCCTCGTAGGTGCCCAGCACTTCGCCCACCGTATTGACGGCAGCGGCGCGGGCGCGCTCGCGGCCCTGCTCGATGTCGTGCCACGACAGCAGCCACAGGCCGGCCAGCAGCGCCAGCGCGAACAGCGGCAGCGAAATATAGGTATCGAGCCCGCGGCGCAGCCAGCGCGCAAACAGTTGAACGATCATGTGAGGCTCCTCGCCCATGCCACGGGCCGCCCGGCGAACGCACACGGGCGGGCCCGGACGGGCGTCTGCACTACTAAAAAAATGGGGGCAGGAAATTCGGACGGGCCGCATCAATGCAGACCTGCGCAACCAGCCGCAGCCGGGCGCGATGAGGTGTTACCAGCACTACCCAATGGCCAATTTCATGCCATACGGCAATATACCAAAGATTCTCACCAAAAACCACCAATTATTTGATAGAAATACACCAATAGTTACTTTGTATTACTAAATTAGTGGGGATTTTGGCTCCCTGGTCAGGTGCGCGCCAGCGCTTCCACCAGTTGGTCGATGCTGAACGGCTTGAGCAGCAATTGCGCGCCATCGAGCACGAACCTCGGCGTCTGGCCGCTGGCGAATATCACGCGCAGGCCGGGCCGCAATGCCAGCGCGCGCGCGGCCAGCACCTCGCCCGACAGGTCGGGCAGCGAAATATCGGTGAGCATGATGTCGAACTCGCCCCCGTCCAGCGCGGCCAGGGCGCTGGAAGCGTCGCCGCAGGCGGTGGCCTGGTGACCCAGCAGTTCGAGCAGTTCGGCGGTGGTCTCGCGCAGTTCCGGTTCGTCCTCAACCAGCAGTATGCGGCGGCCGGCGTTCCGGCGGCCGGCGTCCCGGCGGCCGGCGTCCCGGCGGCCGGCGTCCGGCTGCCCCGCAGTCTGGTCGGGCATCGGCGCCGGACCGGGTGCCGTAGTCACCATAGCCGCCGTGGCAGACGTAGTGGACGTAACCGACGTGTCGGACGTCTCCGCCGATAGTTCGGCCGCGTCGCCAGCTTCCGCCCGTTCGGCATGTTCGGGGTATTCGGCCTGCTCAGCCAATTCCGGTGCCTCGACCACCTCGGTCCTGCGCGCAAGCTCGGCCAGCGTTACCGCTGCCGGCTGCGCCGCCAGTTGCGCCGCGTGCTGGCGGTTGGCCAGGACATGGCGCACCTTGCGCGCCAGCGCTTCGCGGGTGTAAGGCTTGCCCAGCAAGTCCACGCCGGCGTCGAGCCGGCCGCCGTGGACGATGGCGTTCTCGGTGTACCCGGAAGTAAACAGCACGGCGATGCCGGGCAGGCGTTCGCGCGCCTTGCGCGCCAGCTCGGGGCTGCGCAACGGGCCGGGCATCACCACGTCGGTAAACAGCAGGTCGATCGGCATGCCGCTGTCGATGATGGACAGGGCGCTGGCGGCGTCGCTCGCCTTTAAAACCCGGTAGCCGAGTTCGCCCAGCATCTCCACCACGGTGGCGCGCACGCCCTCATCGTCCTCGGCCACCAGGATGGTCTCCTGCCCCCCCACCACGGCGCGCGTTTCCGGCGGTGCAGGAGCGTCCTCGATGTCGGTGGAGCGCGGCAGGTACAGCTTGACGGTGGTGCCGCAGCCGGGCTCGCTGTAGATCTGCACATGGCCGCCGGACTGCCGCACGAAGCCATACACCATCGACAGTCCCAGGCCACCGCCCTTGCCTTCGGGCTTGGTGGAGAAGAACGGGTCGAAGGCCTGCGCCATGATCTCGGGCGCCATGCCGGTGCCAGTGTCGCTGACGGCGATCATCACGTACTGGCCGGGAGACAGTTCCGGGTGGTGCCTGGCGTAGTGGTCGTCGAGCATGGCGTTGCCTACCTCGATGGTGAGCTTGCCCACGCCGTCCATGGCGTCGCGTGCGTTGATGCACAGGTTGAGCACCGCGTTTTCCACCTGGGCGGTATCGACCAGGGTGTTCCACAGGCCGCCCGAGATCACGGTTTCCACCTCGATTTCCTCGCCCAGGCTGCGCCGCAGCATGTCTTCCATGCCGGCGATGAAGCGGCCGATGCGCACCACGCGCGGATCGAGCGCCTGGCGCCGGCCGAACGCCAGCAGGTAGCTGGCCAGCTTGGCGCCACGGGTGACGCCGGCCAGCGCCTGCTCCACGCGGCGCTTGGCGCGCGGCATGTCGGCCACCTCGGCGGCCAGCAGTTGCAGGTTGCCGGAAATGACCTGCAACAGGTTGTTGAAGTCGTGCGCCACGCCGCCGGTGAGCTTGCCGATCGCCTCCATCTTCTGGGCCTGCTGCAGCTTGAGCGACGTGCGGCGCATCTCGTCGGCGGCCGCCCGCTCGGCCGTCATGTCGCGGCCCACGGCGTGGATGAAGCCCTCGTCGGGCACCGCGGTCCAGGACAGGATGGCGTGGCCACCGCCCTTGCGCAAGGTGCGGTTTTCGAACTTGAAGGTGCTGTGGCCCTGCGCCAGCGAGGCCATTTCGTTGTGCGACGATTGCGCGTCGTCCGGGTGGATGATGGTGTGGATCGAGGTGCCGATGATCTCCGCCTCCTCCCAGCCCAGCAGGCGGGTAAACGCCGGGTTGGCGGCGGTGATCCAGCCATCGATCGTGGTCACCAGCATGACGTCGGTGGCATAGCGCCACATGCGGTCGCGCTCCGCCGTGCGCTCGGCCACTTGCAGCTGCAATTTGCTGGCGGTGGCTTTCTGGTCCTCGATATCGGTACTGGTACCCACCCAGCGCTGCACCACGCCGTTGTCGTCGATGATGGGCATGGCGCGCACGATGTGCCAGCGCCAGGCGCCGTCGGCGCGGCGGATCCGGTATTCGACCTCGAAATTCTGCGCGGTGGCGACCGAGGCGCCCCATGCTGCGGCCACCTTGGCGCTGTCGTCGGCGTGGACGATCGCGGTCCAGGCGTCACCCGTCAACTGACCCGGCTGGGTGCCGGAATAACGGTACACCTGCTCGTTGAACCAGTTGAGCGAGCCATCCGCATCGGCCGACCACACCTGGCTCGGAATCGCCTGGGCCAGGGTGCGGAACGTGTTTTCGCTGGCACGCAGCTGCTGCTCGGCGCGGATCTTGTCGGTGGTATCCACCACCACCACCAGCACCCCGCACGGCTTGCCCGTTTCGTCCAGGATCGGCGCGTAGTCGAGATTCATCCACACCTGCTCCGGTTTGCCGGAACGCAGCAGCGTCATTTCCTGGTCCTTGTACGCCAGCGTACCGCCGGCCAGCGCCACGCGGATCACGTAGTCGTTATGATCTGCCACCTCGGGCCACGACTCGCGCACGTTGGAGCCGAGCGACATCGGGTGGCGGCGGCCGGCAAATTCAGAATAGCCGTCGTTGTAGATCATCACGCCCTCGTCGCCCAGCAGCGCCACCATGGGCAGCGTGGAGCGCAAGATGGTCGATACCGTGGTCTTGAGCGATTGCGGCCAGGTGTCGATGGCGCCCAGCGCGGTACCGGCCCAGTCGTAGGAGGCGATGATCTGCGCGATATGGCCGCCGCCGTTGAGGAAGGGATAGTTCACGAGGTTACTGGCTTGTATGCGGTAAGGAACGGAGATCGACGATTATAGGACGTCGCCGCCCGAAAAAGGTGGCGCACAAGCCAATCGTACGTTGCAGAGAAAACAAATACCGGCTATAGTGCGAATAAGAATCATTATCATTTCTCAGGACTGTTGACGACCAACCGCATGGATATTCCACAAGAACTCCGTAAACTGGGCCTCAAGGCCACCCTGCCCCGCCTGCGCATCCTCCAATTGTTCCAGGAATCGAAGTCCAAGCACATGAATGCCGACGATGTCTATCGTCTGCTGCATGACGAGGGCATCGACATGGGGCTGGCTACCGTGTACCGGGTGCTGATGCAGTTCGCCGATGCCGGCATCCTGATCCGCCGCCATTTCGAGTCGGTGGCCTCGGTCTTCGAACTCAATGAAGGCGGCCACCACGACCACCTGATCTGCACCAACTGCGGCAAGATGGAGGAATTTCTCGATGCGGAAATCGAGCAGCGCCAGGAAGCCGTGGCCCGCGAACGCAACTTCGTGCTGCACGAGCACTCGCTGTCGCTGTACGGTTTTTGCGGCGACTGCGCCGAGACCCTCAAGCCCGGCATGGGCAAACGCTTCCGCCGCAACTGATCGCCTGAAAAACCTCCATAGCGGCGTTGCAGCTCCTTGCCGTACTGGCGTACTGTCTTCGTCGCTGCGTCTTGCTCTGGAGGTTTTTCAAACGCCCCGGCGGGCGTTGCAGCTCCTTGCCGTACTGGCGTACTGTCTTCGTCGCTGCGCCTTGCTCTGGAGGTTTTTCAAACGCCCCGGCGGGCGTTGCAGCTCCTTGCTCTGGAGGTTTTTCCAAACGCCCCGGCCGGCGTTGCAGCTCCTAGCTCTGGAGGTTTTTATGCGGCCTGCAGGTGCAGGCCGTTCTCGATAAAACGCCGCGCCATCGCGGCGGGCAGTGGGCGGGCGTAGCAATAGCCCTGGATTTCGTCGCAGCGCCAGGCGGCCAGCATGGTGCGCTGCTGTTCCGTCTCCACGCCTTCGGCGATCACGGTCAGCCCCAGGCTGTGACCGAGGCTGATGGTGGCCTGGACGATCGTGCTTTGCTCGCTCACGGTGTGCATATTGCGCACGAACGACTGGTCGATCTTGAGCTTGTGGATCGGGAAGCGCGACAGGTAAGCCAGGCTTGAATAACCGGTGCCGAAATCGTCGATGGCCAGTTTCACCCCCAGGCCACGCAGCCGGTGCAGCAGCGCGATCGCCATTTCGGCGTTTTCCACCATCACGCTCTCGGTGATTTCCAGCTCGATCGACGACGGTTCCACGCCGGTGGCGGCCAGCATGCCTTCCAGGTGCGCCAGGAAGCCCGGTGCGGCAAACTGGCGCGGCGAGATATTGATCGCCACCTGCACCGCCGCGCCGGTCTCGCGGTGCCATTCGGCGCCCTGGCGGCACGCTTCCTCGATCACCCATTTACCGATCGGCACGATCAGGCCCGATTCTTCGGCCATGGGAATGAAATCGGCCGGCGAGATCAGTTGCCCCATGCGGCGCCAGCGCAGCAGCGCCTCGAAGCCCACCAGGCGGCCGTCGCGCATGCCTTGCTGCGGCTGGTAATGGAGTTCCAGTTCGTCGCGCTCGATGGCGTGGCGCAGCAGCGCTTCCATGTCCAGCCGTTCTCCGGTTTGCGCCGTCAGTTCCGGGCCATAGGTGACCAGGCTGTCGCCGCCGGCCTTGCGCGCCGCCTGCAGCGCGGCGTCGGCATGGCGCAGCAGCGCCTGCGGCGACTGGCCGTGCAGCGGATAGCTGGCCGCGCCCAGGCTCAATGTGGTGAAAATCTCGTGGCCTTCGCAGTCGTAGGGATTGCGCACCTCCTCGCGCAGGCCGGCCAGCGCCAGCTCGAATTCCACGCTGTCGCAGCCCACCCGGTACAGGATGGCAAAATTGGCGCCGTCGAGGCGGAACACTTCGCCGCCGCTGCGCTCGGCCGCCAGCCGCAATCTCGCCGCCAGTCCCATCATCACGCGGTCGCCGAAAGCGTGGCCGAAACCGCCGATAATGCGCGAAAAGCGGTCGATGGTGCCCAGCACCACGGCGTGGCGGCCACTGCTCGCTGGCTGCGCGGCCAGGGTGTGCAGCCGGGCCTCGAAGGCACGGCGGTGCGGCAGGCCGGTGAGCGGATCGTGGCCGGCCAGGTGTTTGAGTTCGTCCTCCACCCGTACCCGGGCCCGGACGTGGTACAGCAGGAACAGGCCGGTGAGCACGGCCAGCACGTCGAAGATATGGATCAGCGCGGTGATCGAGGAAATGCTGCGGCCAGCCAGGGTGCCGTTGTCGTACAGCGCTTCCTGCACCCGCAGCTGCATCGCATCGACCCGCGTGCGCAGCGCCTTGACGTCGTCGTTCATCGTCACCAGCAACTGGCGCGCGGCGTCGGAGTGCGCATCGGCTTTAGCATTGGGATCCGCACCGACCAGGCGCTCGAATTCGGGCGCCATGGCGACGATGCGCAGGGTCCCGTCGCGCAATACGCCCAGCTCCGGGCCATCGCCCAGGCTGGGCCGCAGTTGCCCCAGTGTGGAATCGAGTTCGCTGCGGCCCATGCGTTCCAGGAAGCGGAAGCGGTCCGGCGTAATCGACTCCGTGTATCGTTTATCGAACGCCAGCTGGTACCGCAGCAGCGCGCTCTCGAAATCGCCGAGGTAGCGCAGCTGCGGTATGACCACCGTCAGCAGCGGCGTCTCGTTGCGGCGGATGGTGTTGGCGGTCCTCTCCATTGCTGCCGACAGCGCCAGGCTGGCAGCGATAACCAGCAGCAGCATGATGTATATGACACGGCGCGAGCGGCTGGCGGAGGGCTGCATCGTTTACTCCAGTGGAGGGGTGGGTTCGGCGCCGCTGGCCTGGCGCAGGCAGCGCAGCAGCGCATTGGCCTCGAATGGCTTGCTCAGGAAGCAGCTGGCGCCGCCCGACAGCGCGCGCTTGCGCAGCGCCGCTTCCGGGAAGGCTGTCATCAATATCAGCGGCAGCGCATTGCCCTGGCGGCGCAGCTGCTCGAGCAGCTCGATGCCGCTCATGCCGGGCATTTGCAGATCGGTGATCACGCAGTGGTAGCCGCCCAGCGCTTCGTTGGCCAGCAGTGCGCCGGCCGAATCGTAGGCATGGGCCGAGTAGCCGTAGGAGCGCAGCAGGCTGCGCAAGGCCACCCGCACCGACTCGTCGTCATCGACGATGGCGATATTGGAAAAATCTGGATCTGGTTGAAACACTAAGTACTCCCATGTTCGAACGGCGGCTAGCGGCCGTCCAGCGCATGGAAGAACAATACCGGTCCGGGCGGGATCCCGGAATCATACATGGGTATTAGGAGTGGAGGTGCTCAGGCCAGCCCCAGCGCCTCGGCCATCCGTACCAGGTCGGCAAAGGTTTTCGCTTCCATCTTGCGCATGGCGTTGCCGCGATGGATCTTGACCGTGATTTCGCTGGTGCCCACCTCGCCGGCGATCTGCTTGTTCATCAGGCCGCGCGCGGCCAGCGCCATGATTTCGCGTTCGCGCGGGGTGAGCGTGGCGTAGCGCGCGGTGACCGCGTGCAGCGCCTGGTCGCGGCTGCGGCGCGCGCTGTCCGCTTGCAGCGCCACGTTGATGGCGTCGAGCAGGTCCTGGTCGCGGAACGGCTTGGCCAGGAAGTCGATGGCGCCCGCCTTCATGGCCCGCACCGACATCGGAATATCGCCGTGCCCGGTCATGAAGATCACCGGCAGCGGCACGCCCTCGCGATTGAGGTCGGCCTGGAAATCGAGCCCGCTCACGCCCTGCAGGCGGACGTCGAGCAGCAGGCAGCTGGTCACATCCTCGCGCGGCACGGCCAGGAACGCCGCCACCGACGGGTAGGCGGCCACCCGCATGCCCACGGATCGCAGCAGGCTGCCGATGGCGTCGCGCAGCAGTGCATCGTCGTCCACCAGGTAAATCAGCGGTTCGATGTCAGGTGGATTCATGCAGCGTCCATGGCGGGTAAGCAAACCACGATGGTAGCACCGGCCGGGGCGCCGGTTTCTGGTTCAGGTTCGGCGGCCCAGATGCGGCCCCCATGGGTTTCGATGATGGAGCGGCAGATCGGCAGGCCCATGCCCATGCCATCGGGCTTGGTGCTGTAGAAGGCTTCGAACAGGCGCGGCATCTCGGCGGGCGGGATGCCGGGACCGGTATCGGTCACGCCCAGCCACAGCGTGCCGTCGGCGCGGCGCTCGGTGCGCAGGGTCAGCACGGCCTGGCCGGACGGGCAATGGTGCATGGCCTGGATCGCATTCATCAGCAGGTTGATGATCACCTGCTGCAGCTGCACGCGGTCGCCGTTGACCGGCGGCAGGCCGGCTTCCAGTTCGAGCACCAGCGCCACCCGGTGGTTGTTCAGTTCACGCCGCACCAGGTCCACGCTCTCCTCCGCCAGCAGGTTCAGGTCCAGGCCCAGGTGCTGCGGGTCGCTGCGGCGCGCCAGTGCGCGGATGCGCTTGATCACGCCGGTGGCGCGGGCGCTCGCTTCGAGAATGGCGTTGACGGTGTAGCGCGCTTCCTCCAGGTCCGGTTGCGGACGGTTCATCCAGCGCAGGCAGGCCTCGCCGTTGGTGGAGATGGCGGCCAGCGGCTGGTTCACTTCGTGTGCGATGGATGCGGCCAGTTCGCCGAGCATGGTCACGCGGGTGGCGTGCTGCAGCTGCACCTGCGAATTGTGCAAGGCCTGCTCGGACACCACGGCGGCAGTGACGTCGGTAATCGATCCGAGGTACTCGCAGTCGCCGTCGCGCGAAAACAGCGGCTCGGCCAGCACCTGCACATACTTGATCGATCCGTCGGCCATCACCAGGCGATGGCGCAGATCGACGCTGCCCAGGCACTCGGTGCAGCGGTCGAACGCCGCGCGCACCATCACGCGGTCGTCTGGCGCGGTGCGCGCCAGTACCAGGTCGATGGTCGGAATGATGTCGGGCGCGTAGTCGAAAATGCGCGCGGCTTCGTCGGACCAGAACATGTCGCCGCCCGGGGTCTTGATGCTGAAACTGCCGGTTTTGCTGATGCGCTGGGAGCCGGCCAGGAAGGCCTGGCTGCGGCGCAGCGCCTTTTCGCGCGCCAGCAGCGCGTTGGTGGCTTCCTGGCCGCGCAGCACCAGGAAGGTGGCGATGCCGATGGCGGACATGCTGACCACCATGCGCCCTACCGCCGCGACCGAAAACACGTCGAGATGCGTCACCACGTACGACAGCGCGGTGGCCACCAGGCACGCGCCGCAGGTCCACAGCACGCCGCGCCGCTGCCACACGCTGGCCGACAACAGCACCACCACCACGTACAGCACCGCGATGGCGACATCGAGCGGCGTAAAGGTGTCGAGGATGAAAATCAGCAGCGTGCTGAGGATCAGCAGTGTGGAAAGCAGCGGTGTCCTGGCGTCCCGACGCATCGTCAACCTTGTCATTATCATAGTAATCCACGGGATTATAAGGTGTAACCAATGGTTTTCTCCCCTATACTTCGGTATAGGTAAAACGTCACCAAAAGCCCGCCGTTAGCAACCAAAGTATGATATCCGGTAACTTCCGGTTGGCATAAGCTGTGTTCATTGTCATCTCGGAGAACGCCTTGAAACTGTATGAGACGCTGGCGGCGGACATCGCCGGACAGATCGCCCAGGGCGTGATCCGTGAGGGCGAACGCATTCCTTCGGAACGCCAGACCAGCCAGCACCATAACCTCAGCGTCTCCACCGTGATCCGCGCCTTCCTGCTGCTCGAGAGCCAGGGCGTGATCGAAAGCCGGCCGCAATCGGGCTACTTCGTGCGCCGTCGCCCGCCCGGCGCGGCGCTGCCCGCGACTGCCCTGCTGCCCTGCTGCCGGCGCCGGCCGAAGTGGCGCGCGCGCCGTCACTCGACATCAGCGCGCTGGTGCTCACCACCTTGCGCTCGATCGACCAGGGCAGCGTGCCATTCGGCTCCGCCTACCCCGATCCCGCGCTGTTCCCGTGGACGCGGCTCAATCACTGCGCCACCAGCATCGGGCGCCGCGGCGGCGGCCGCATGCCGCTGTCCGACCTCCCGCCCGGCAACCCGGAACTGATACGCCAGATCGCCCGCCGGCACCTCGACAACGGGCTGGCCGTCGATGTGCCCGACATCATCGTCACTGCCGGCGCCACCGAAGCGATCAACCTGTGCCTGCAAGCAGTGGCGCAAGATATGACGCTGCTGCGCGAACTCGGTTGCGACCAGGCGCAGGGCTATCTGGTGGCGCGGCCAATGCCGGCCGAGGCCATGCCCGGCTGGCACCTGGACCGGTTGCGCGCCAGCGTCCATGCGCCGGCCCTGCGCCAGGAGGCGACGCAAGGCCGGGTCTTGCAGCTGCGCCGCCCAGCCTCGTCCGCTGCGCCGGGCGCCGGTCGCAAGCGGTAACGCGGCCGGTCAAGACTCAGCGGCCGCCGCCGGCGGGCATGGCGCCCGGCGACAGTAGCACAGGGATCGATTTCGACGTGGGCGTGCCAGCGCCGTCGGCCACGCTGGCCAGCGGCACCAGGCCGTTGGTCTCAGGGTAGTAGGCGCCCAGGCAGCCGCGCGGAATATCGTAGGCCACCAGCATGAAACCGTCGGCGCGGCGCACCGTTTCACGCTCGGCCCCGTCATCGCCTTCCACCCACACGCTGCGCACATCGACCCAGTCGCCCGCTTTCAGGCTCAGCATGTCGAGGTCGGCCTGGTTGATGAAGATCACGCGCCGCATGCCGAATACGCCGCGATAGCGGTCGTCCAGCGCATAGATGGTGGTGTTGTACTGGTCGTGGGAACGGGTGGTCATCATCACCATCAGCTGGTCGCCATGGCGTTGGCGCGCCCGTGCAATCGGCGTATCGACCGCCACCGCGTGGGGGATGAAAGTGGCCTTGCCGCTGGCGGTGCGCCATTTCAGCTGGCGCGGTCCCACCGGCAGGTGGAAGCCGCCCGGCGTCGCGATACGTTCGTTGTAGTCGTGGAAGTCGTCGAACACCAGCGCGATATCGTCGCGGATGCGGGCATAGTCGTCGCGGTACGTGGCCCAGGCCAGGCTGTCGCGGCCCACGCCAGGACCAGAACCCAGCGTGGCCTCGGCCATGCGCGCCACGATCGCCACTTCCGACAGCAGGTCGGGCGACGCCGGCCGGTTGATGCCGTACGAGACGTGGACCATGCTCATCGAGTCTTCCACCGTCACGCCTTGCGGCACGCCCTGGCGTTCATCGATCTCGGTGCGGCCCAGCGTGGGCAGGATCAGCGCTGCGCGCCCGTGCACCAGGTGGCTGCGATTGAGCTTGGTGGTGATGTTTACCGTCAGCGCGCACGAGCGCAGCGCCGCGTACGTCACCTCGGTGTCGGGCGTGGCGACGGCGAAATTACCGCCCAGGCCCACGAACACCTTCACCTGTTGCGCGGCCATGGCGGCGATGGTGGCCACCACGTCCAGCCCGTGATGGCGCGGCTGCTCGAAACCGAAGACCTGCTCCATGCGGTCGAGGAAGGCTTCCGTCGGCCGCTCCTCGATGCCGACCGTGCGGTTGCCCTGTACGTTGGAGTGGCCGCGCACCGGGCACAGGCCCGCGCCCAGGCGGCCGATATTGCCGCGCATGAGCATCAGGTTGGCCAGCATCTGGATCGTCGCCACGGAGTTCTTGTGCTGGGTGATGCCCATGCCCCAGGTGGCGATCACGCGTTCGCCGTTGGCGTACACCTGCGCCAGCTGTTCGATGGCGGCGCGGGGCACGCCCGATTCGGCCAGCAGCACGTCCCAGCTTTCGGCCCGCAGGTCGGCGGTAAAGGCATCGAAGCCGGTCGTATGCTCGGCGATGAAGGCCACGTCCAGCACGCGCGCGGCGTTCGCCGCGACTGCCGCATCGTCAAGTTCCAGCACGCGCTTGGCCAGCGCCTTGATCAACGCGAAGTCGCCGCCCACGCGCGGTTGCAGGAACAGCGAGGCGATCGGGGTGCTCGACAGGGTGATCATTTCCACCGGGTCCTGCGGGCTGGCAAAGCGTTCCAGGCCACGCTCGCGCAACGGGTTGATCGACACAATGGTGGCGCCGCGCCGGGCGCAGTCGCGCAGTTCGCCCAGCATGCGCGGATGGTTGGTGGCGGGGTTCTGGCCGAAGATCATGATCACGTCGGCATGCTCGAAATCCTCGAGCACCACCGTGCCCTTGCCCACGCCCACGGAGGCCGGCAGGCCCCGGCTGGTCGCCTCGTGGCACATATTCGAGCAGTCGGGGAAGTTGTTGGTGCCGTAGGCGCGGGCGAACAGCTGGTACAGGAAGGCCGCCTCGTTGCTGGCGCGGCCCGACGTGTAGAACGCCGCCTGGTCGGGGTGGTCTAGCGCCTTGAGTTCGCGCGCCACCAGGGTGAACGCGTCGTCCCACGACACCGGCACGTAATGGTCGGTGGCGGCGTCGTAGCGCATCGGCGCGGTCAGGCGGCCATGCTGTTCCAGCTCGTAGTCCGACTGCGCCAGCAGCTCGGTCACGCTGTAACGGCTGAACAAGTCGTTGGTCACGCGCTTGCTGGTGGCTTCCGCCGCCACCGCCTTGACGCCGTTCTCGCAGAATTCGAAGGTGGAGCTGTGTTCGCGGTCGGGCCAGGCGCAGCCGGGGCAATCGAAGCCATCGGGCTGGTTCTGCGCAAACAGGGTGCCGTACTTCCCGGCGGCGACGCGCTCGCGCCACAGGTTGAGGGCCACGTATTTGAGCGCCCCCCACCCCGCCGCCGGGTGGGTATACGGCTCGATCCGGCCCGCAGCTTCAGTGTGTTTGGTACCCATGTCGTCGATGCTCCTGTAAAAAACGGTGATTCAGCTTACCTGTCCGCGCACCGCCATGGCGGAGACAGTGCGCCTGCGCGGCGACAGGCACAGTGCTATGCTACCAGCGCAGTGCAATCGGCGGGCGCCGCCAGCGGCAGCTCCACCAGCGGCGCCGCGCGGCCGAACAGGTTGCCCTGGAAGGTATTGCAGCCGATGGCCTCCAGCGCCGACCATTGTTCGCGACTCTCCACGCCCTCCGCCACCACGTCGAGCTCCATGCTGTAGGCCAGCGTGACGATGGCGCGCACGATGCTGGAGGCATGGCGCGTATGCAGCATGTCGTGCACGAACGAGCGGTCGATCTTGAGCTGGTCGATCGGCAGCAGCTTGAGGTAGCTGAGCGAACTATAGCCGGTGCCGAAGTCGTCGAGCGAAAAGCCCACGCCGTGCGCTTTCAGGGTGGTCATGCGGGCGATCACCTCGTCCATGTCGGCCAGCAGCATGCTCTCGGTCAGTTCCAGCTTGAGCAGGCGCGGATCGGCGCCGGTCTGCTCCAGCACGCGCAGCACCTGCTCGACGAAATGCGGCTGGCGGAACTGGCGCGCGCTGACATTGACCGCCATGGTCAGGTGGGGCGTATCGGCGCAGCCGGACCACGCCACCAACTGCGCGCACGCCTGTTCCAGCACCCACGCGCCCAGTTCCAGGATCAGGCCGGATTTCTCGGCCTGCGGAATGAAGTCGCCGGGGCCGGTCAGGCCGCGCCGCGGGTGGTTCCAGCGCAGCAGCGCCTCCACGCCCTTGACGCGGCCGTCCACGTCCACCACCGGCTGGTAGTACAACTCGAACTGGCCGCCTGCCAGCGCGAAGCGCAGGTCGTTTTCCAGCGATGCCGAGGCGTCGAGTGCGACCTGCATGCGCGGGTCGAAGAAGCGGAACGTGGCGCGGCCGGCCGCCTTGGCCTCGTACATCGCCATGTCGGCCTGGCGCAGCAGGTCGTTGATGGTGTGGTGCTCCTGGCAGAACAGCACCACGCCGATGCTGGGGGTGCTGAGCAGCTCGTGGCCGTCCAGCAGGTAGCAGCGGCTGAGCGCCTCCAGCACCTTGCCAGCCACCGAGGCCGCGTTGTCGAGCGCAGCCTGCTGCCGGGTGCCCAGATCTTCGAGCAGGATCACGAATTCGTCGCCGCCCAGGCGCGCCACGGTGTCGGTTTCGCGCGTGACTTCCTGTAGACGGAACGCTACCATCTCCAGCAGGCGGTCGCCCATGTCGTGGCCCATGGTGTCGTTGAGCGACTTGAAGTTGTCGAGATCGACGAACAGCACGGCGCCGTGGGTGGCGCTGCGCCCGGCCTTGGCAATGGCGTGGTGCAGGCGGTCGAGCAGCAGGCGGCGGTTGGGCAGGTTGGTCAGGCCGTCATAGAACGCCAGGTGGGCGATTTCCGCTTCCGCCAGCTTGCGGGCGCTGATGTCCATGCGGGTGCCCAGCATGCGCAGCGGGGTGCTGTCCGGTGCGCGGTCCACCACCCTGCCCCGGCTTTGCAGCCACACCCAGTGGCCGGCGCGGTGGCGCATGCGGTATTCGGCCTCGTACGAGCGGCTGCTGTCGGCCAGGTGCGCGGCCAGTGCGGCGTCCAGGCCCGGCATATCGTCGGCATGCACCAGCGGGCGCCAGTCGAGCAGCACGCGGTTCTGTTCTTCCAGCGTGTAGCCCAGCATGGCCGCCGAGCGCGCATCGACGCTGCGCACATCGGCCACCATGTCCCACTCCCACAGGCCCAGGTTGGCGCCGTTCAGGGCCAGCTCCACTTTTTCTGCAGCGGCAGCCTGCTCGTCGGCGCGCAACCGCGCCAGGTCGTCGAGCGCCTGGCGGCGGCGGTGCACCAGCGTCAGCGTGATGGTGGCGCACAGCGCGAACAGCAGCCAGGCCAGCGCGCTGGTCCAGGCCATGCTGCGCCAGCCCTGGGCGATCATGGCGGGATCACGCCCCAGGCTCACTACCAGCGTGTGGTCCAGCCCCAGCCCGCCCATGAACATGGTGCGCTGAACCACCAGGCGCGGTGCGCCATGGGCGTCTAAGCCGTTGAAGGCGGTGTCGGCGCGGCCGCTGCGCTGGTGGCGGCTGAAGAACGGGTCGGGCAAGGTGAGCGTCCGGCGCATCTCCGCCGGATCGGCCGGCACGTACAGGATGCGGCGGCCGCTGTCCTCGATGATGGCGCTGTTCATGTCCGGCGCATACAGGGCCGAGCGCATCACGGCGTCGAAATATTCGGGGTTGAGGATGGCGATCACGGCGCCGTTGTTGGTGCCGTCGGCGTGCATCAGCGCCATCGACAGCTTGATGTTGAACACACCGGGCGTATTTTCGTAGGGCTGCGACAGGTACAGCGTGTCGGCGTGGCGCATGGCGGCGACCTTGCTGGTGTAGTTGCTGTCGTCGAGGCGCACGTCGCGCAGGTCGTCGTCGGAGCTGACGATGGCGCCATGGCGGTCCACCACCAGCAGCGCGCGCACGCCGGGCATGGCGCGCTTGAGCGACTGCAGCAGCAGGCGGCGGCAATCGGCCGTGCACATGCCGTTGGCGCGGAAGGCGTCGCGCGTGCTGTCGAGCGCGCTGCGCACACCCTCGAACTGGCGGCTGAGGTTTTCGTCGATGATCAGGGTTTGCAGCCGCATGCGTTCGATGTTGGAGGCGATCAGCAGCGCGCGTTCGTTCCAGATGAAATAACCCATCATCAGCGCGCTCACCAGCAACACGGAACACAACACCAGCCATTCAGCATTTACCGTGCGCAGCATGGGCAGCTTCTTATCGTCATGCACGAACATGTTCTCTCCTGGGGGGCAAACAGCAGGACGGCGGCGCCGACCTGTAGCCAATATAGAGCGGTCCGGAAGTTGGCGAAATCGCACCTTGGTAATGCCGACTCATACTAAGGTTTAGCTTCAGGCATGTAAGCCCCCGCGCGCCCATTCCAGCGCGGAATAGCAACTATTCCTTCAGGCAGGTTACAACTGCGCGCCGGCGTGGCACGATCCCGTTATCAATGGAGGAAGACATGAAACGCAAGACCAAATGGATAGTGGCCGGCGCGGTGCTGCTGGCCGGCTGCGCCGGTGCGGCCGCCTGGATGCTGGAGCCGGCGCTCGCGCCCATCGCGCCGCCGGCCGCCGCCAGCTTTACCGCGCAGGCGGTGGCGCGCGGCGCGCGCGTGGTGGCCCAGGGCGACTGCATGGTGTGCCACACGGCGGCCGGCGGCCAGCCCTTTGCCGGCGGTCTGCCGCTCAAAACCCCGTTTGGCACCATCTACACCACCAACATCACGCCCGACGCCGGCACCGGCATCGGCAACTGGTCGGCCGCGGCGTTTACCCGCGCCCTGCGCTGGGGCGTGGCGCGCGACGGCCACCTGCTGTATCCGGCCTTCCCCTACATCCATTACACCCGCATGTCCAACCAGGACATCGAGGATGCCTATGCCTACCTGATGACACGCACGCCAGTGCAGGCCACGCCGCCTGCCAATGAGCTGATTTTCCCGCTCAGCTTCCGGCCGCTGCTGGCTGGCTGGAACCTGCTGTACCTGCATCCCGGCCCGGTACCGGCCGACAGCAACCGCAGCGAAATCTGGAACCGGGGCCGCTACCTGGTGGACGGCGCCGGCCACTGCGCCTCGTGCCACAGCGCGCTCGGTCCGATCGGCGGCGAACGCAGTCCCGCTTTCAGCGGCGGCAATATCGACGGCTGGGATGCGCCGGCGCTCACCGCCCTGCTGCAAGCGCCGCGTCCGTGGACCGAGCAGCAGCTGGCGCTGTACCTGCGCCACGGCTGGTCGCCCGAACACGGCGCGGCGGCCGGTCCGATGGCGCCGGTGGCGCACAGCCTGGCCACCACCCCGCCCGAAGATGCAGCAGCCATCGCCCACTACATCATGTCGCTGCAAAGCCCTGCTGCCACGCCGGCGGCAGCGGTCAGTCAACCCGCCACCAACGATGCGGTCCTGGCGCCGGGCCGCGCACTGTTCGCAGGCGCCTGCGCGGGCTGTCACACGGCCGCCGCGCCGATGATGGCGGCCGGTGGCCGGCCATCGCTGGCCCTGAGCAGCGCGGTGGCCGGCGCCCGGCCCGATAACCTGATCCAGACCATCCTCAACGGCCTGCCATGGACCCATGCCGGGCAAGCGAGCTACATGCCGCCGTTTGCCGGCACCCTGACCGATGCCCAGGTGGCCAGCATTGCCGTATATGTGCGCACTGAAATCGGCCAGCGCGCGCCGTGGCGGGACGACCAACGGCGCCCGCTCGACGCGCGCGCCATCGAACAACGCGTGACCGCCATCCGCAAGGAGAACCAGCAATGACCACCAGCCTTACCGTCAACGGCGTGCAGCACACGCTGGCCATCGATCCCTCCACACCGCTGCTGTACGCGCTGCGCAACCAGCTGGAACTGAACGGCGCCAAGTTCGGCTGCGGCCTGGGCCAGTGCGGCGCCTGCACCGTGCTGCTGGACGACCAACCGGTGTTCGGCTGCCTGACGCCGGTCGCCGCGTGCGAAGGCCGCAAGGTGCGTACCATCGAAAGCCTGGGCACCCAGGCCAAACCCGGTGCCCTGCAGGCGGCGTTCATCAAGCACCAGGCCGCGCAGTGCGGCTATTGCATCGCCGGCATGGTGATGCGCGCCCAGGCCCTGCTGGAAAAGAATCCGCACCCGAGCGAAGCGCAGATCCGCGCCCACATGGAACCCAATCTTTGCCGTTGCGGCACCCACATGCGCATTCTTGGCGCGATCCGTGAAGTGGCGCAAAAAACTACCGCAGCGAGCCAGAAATGACGATAGCAGAACAACCGATCGACCCGCGCCGCCGCGCCGTGCTGCGTGCCGGCGCCCTGCTGGTGAGCTTTAGCCTGGTGCCTGCCGCGCGCGCGGAATTCAACGGCATGGGTGTGCCGCCCGTGACCAACCCCAAACTGCCGGGCAGCCTCAGTCGCATTCCGATGCTCGATGCCTGGATCCGCATCGCGCCGGACGGCAAGACCACCGTTTTTACCGGCAAGGTGGAACTGGGCACCGGCGTGCGCACCGCCCTGCTGCAGGTGGCGGCCGAGCAGCTGGACATGGCGCCGGCGGCCATCGATTTTGTCACCGCCGACACCGGCCGCACGCCCAACGAAGGTTTTACCGCCGGCAGCCACACCATGGCCGACAGCGGCACCGCGCTGCTGAACGCGGCGGCGCAGGTGCGCGCACTGGTCGTCCAGGGCGCCGCCGCCCAGTGGAAGCTCGACGCGGCCCTGCTCACCACCCGTAACGGCATGGTCACCGCGCCGGACGGGCGCCATATGCACTACGGCGCAGCCGTGCGCGGCATCGACCTGCACCGGCCCGCACAGGAACAGTCGCCCCTGAAGGATCCGCGCAAATACACCGTGATCGGCGCGTCGCTGCCGCGCGTGGATATCCCCGCCAAGCTGACCGGCGGCGCCGCCTACGTGCAGGACATGCGCCCGCCCGGCATGGTCCACGCGCGCGTGGTGCGGCCGCCAGCGTACGGCGCCACCCTGCTGTCGGCCGACACGGCCAGCGTGGCCCGCATGGCCGGCGTGGTGAAAGTGGTCGTCGACGGCAATTACCTGGCCGTGGTGGCGCGCGACGAATGGCAGGCGGTGCTGGCCATGCGCGCCTTGAGCGCCAGCGCCAAGTGGCGGGCCGGCAAACCGCTGCCGGCGCAGGAAACCATCCACGCCACGCTGCGCGCCCTGCCCTCCCAGGACATCACCATTGCCGACCAGCGCGGCGCCACCGGCGCGGCCGTTACCACGCTGGCCCACCGCTATTCCAAGCAGTACGTGCTGCACGGGTCGATCGGCCCGTCGTGCGCGCTGGGCCACCTGGTCGGAGACAAGCTCACGATCTGGACCCATACCCAGGGCGTGTACCCGCTGCGCGCAGCACTGGCCGAACTGGTGGCGATGCCATTCGAATCGGTGCGCTGCATCCATACCGAAGGCTCGGGGTGCTACGGCCAGAACGGCGCCGACGACGTGGCGGCCGACGCCGCCCTGATCGCCCGCGCCCTGCCCGGCGTGCCGGTGCGGGTACAACTGATGCGCGACCAGGAAAACCAGTGGGAGCCATACGCGCCGGCCATCAGCTCGCAATTGAGCGCGTCGCTCGACGCCAGCGGCAAGATCTGCGACTGGCAGTACGAGCTGTGGAGCGGTTCGCACAACGAGCGTCCCGGCAACGCCGGCAAACTGATTCCGGCCACGCTGCTGGCGCGCCCGTTCGTGCCCAGCCCCTCGGTGCCGATGCCGATGCCCGAGGGCGGCGGCGACCGCAATGCGATTCCGCTGTACGTGCTGCCGAAGTCGCGCGTGGTCAACCACTTCCTGCCGGTGACGCCGCTGCGCACCTCGGCCATGCGCTCGCTGGGTGCCCACGTCAACCTGTTTGCCATCGAGAGCATGATGGATGAACTGGCGCTGGCTGCCCGTATCGACCCGGTGCAGTTCCGCCTGCGCCACCTGGACAACGAGCGCGCCCGCGCAGTGATCCAGGGCGCGGCCAGCAAGTTCGGCTGGGACAAGAGGAAAGCGCGCCCGGACCACGGTTTCGGCTTCGCCTTCGGCCAGTACAAGAACATCATGGGCTATGTCGCGATCGCGGTGGAAATCCGGCTCGATCGCAGCACCGGCGACGTGCGCATCGTGCGGGTGGTGGCGGCGGTCGATTGCGGCCAGATGGTCAGCCCGGACGGCATCCGCAACCAGATCGAGGGCGGCATCCTGCAATCGGCCAGCTGGACGCTGTACGAGCAGCTGCAGTTCGGCCCGCAGGGCATCGCCAGCGTGGACTGGGCCAGCTACCCGATCATGCGCTACTCGAACGTGCCGGACCAGGTGGACGTGGTGCTGATTGACCGCCCCGGCACGCCGCTGCTGGGCGTGGCCGAAGCGGCGCAGGGGCCGATGGCCGGCGCGCTGGGCAATGCCCTGGCCAACGCCACCGGCAAGCGCTGGCGCGACCTGCCGCTGGCAGGTCCGCACCTCAGGTCATAAGACGCGGCACTGCGCGGCCAGCGCGTGAGGGGGGTAGCGCGCGGCCAGCGCGTGAAGGGGGGTAGCGCGCGGCCAGCGCGTGAAAGGGGGTCAGCGCGCGGCCAGCGCACTTTCAACAAAGGCGGCCAGGGCGCGCGCCTTGGCGCTGGCCTTACGGCCCGACGGGTACACCGCCCACAGGTCGACGGCGGGCAGGCGCCAGTCCGGCAGCAGGCGCACGACCTGGCCGCTTGCCAGTTCCGGCGCAAACATCCATTCGGTGGCCACGGCCACACCCATGTGCGCCAGCACGCCGGCGCGCACGCCCTCGGCTGCCGATACCAGCAGCCGCCCGCACAACGCCACCGGCACGCGCTCGTCGCCGCGCACGAACATGCTGCCAGCGCCATTACCATTGCCGGGCCGGTCGTACACCACCGCCTGATGATGCTGCAGTTCCGACGGGTGCGCAGGCGCACCGTGACGGTCGATGTATGCCGGGGTGGCCAGCAGCGCGCGCGGACCGCGCGCGAGCCGGCGCGCAGTCATGGCGGAATCCTCGAGTTGGCCCAGGCGCAGCGCAATGTCGGCGCCGCCTTCGATCAGGTCGGCATTGCGGTCGTCCAGCACCAGGTCGAGCGTGAGGTCGGGGTGGGTCTCGAGAAAGGCAGGCAAGTGCGGCATGATATGCAGCCGCGCAAACGTCACCGGCACATGCGCCACCAGGCGCCCGGACAGACTGGCGCCAGCGCCCCGGGCGCCGGCTTCGGCGTCGTGGAAGGCGTCGAGCGCGCGGCGCGCGCCCTGGTAATAAGCCATGCCGGCCTCGGTGGGCGCGAGGCCGCGGCTGGAGCGCAGCAGCAGCTGCACGCCCAGTTCGGACTCCAGCTGCGCCACCGTCTTGGAAATGCTCGGCTGGCCGACATTGAGCTGGCGCGCGGCGGCGGAAAAAGTACCGGACTCCACTACCTGCACCAGCGTGCGCATGACTTGCCAGCGGTCCATCACCTAGCCCAGCGCCGGGTAGTCGGTATAGCCGCGCGCCGTGCCGCCGTAGAACGAGTACGGATCCGGTTCATTGTACGGACCGCCCGCGGCAATGCGCGCGACCAGGTCGGGGTTGGCCACATAGGCGCGCCCGAACGCCACCATGTCCGCCTGGCCGCCGGCCAGCAGTTCCTGCGCCGCTGCCGGCGTCATGCCCGCATTGGCGATCACCACGCCGGTGTAGCTTGACCGGATGATGTCGAGGATTCTCGGCATGTCTGGCGTGCCGCCCCAGGCATTGGTGTCGGCGCCATGGATGTAGCCGATGCCGCAATCCTCGAGCAGGCGCGCCACTGCACCATACGTCTGCGTGGCATCGGGATCGGTGGCATTGTTATAGGCCGCGAAAGGCGAGATACGCACGCCCACGCGGTGGGCCGGCAGTACTTCCAGCACCGCCTCGACCACCAGGCGCAGGAAGCGCAGGCGGTTTTCCAGACTGCCGCCGAATTCGTCGGTACGGCGGTTGACCACGGGCGAGAGGAACTGCTGGATCAGGTAACCATTGGCCGCGTGGATCTCCACGCCATCCAGGCCGGCGCGCACCGCGTTGACCGCACCGGTGCGAAATTCCGCCACGGCGGCATAGACCTCCTCGGTGGTCATGGCGCGCGACGGCGACGCCGCGATGCGGGTGTAGGTGCCGTTGCGAAGCGCGCCATACACCTGCAGCAGGCCCAGGTCGTCGTTCACGCCCGACGGCGACAGCGGTTCGCGGCCCTGCAGCAGTGCATACGAGCTGGCCCGGCCGCTGTGCCACAGCTGCATGAAAATGCGGCCACCGACAGCGTGCACCGCCTCGGTCACGCCGCGCCAGCCGGCCAACTGCGCCTCGTTGTAGATGCCGGGCGCCAGTTCGAACGCGGCCGAATTGGGCGAGACATTGGTCGCCTCGGTGATGATCAGGCCTGCCGTGGCGCGCTGGCCGTAATATACGGCGTTGAGCGCGCCCGGCACACCGTCGTCGCCGGAGCGGGCCCGCGTGAGCGGCGCCATGGCGATGCGGCAGGTGAGGGCGAGATCGCCGAGTTGGATGGTGTCGAGCAGCTGTTTCATGGCGGTGGTCCGTAGTGGTTGGAGATGAGCCACTGTAGCCCGCCATCTGCCGGTTGATAATCCAGCCAGGCTCGGCAACACCTTTGCGTAATTCGCAACGGTGCGCAACGATGGATACCTGAACTACAATCGTGCAGTGCATGTGATTTTTTCATGCGCGCTGAAAGCATCATTGAGTTCGCCCGTTTCGCCCCCATCTTCGTCCCCATGACCCAACCCGCCCTCCACTGGCAAGATTTCCACCCCGCCGTTGCCGCGTGGTTTGGCGCGACCTTCCCCGCCGCCACCGAGGCCCAGCGCCGCGCCTGGCCGCTGGTACAGGCGGGCCGTCCGACCCTGATCGCCGCGCCCACCGGCTCGGGCAAAACGCTCACCGCCTTCCTCGCTGCCATTGACGCGCTGGTGCGCGAGAGCGGCGCCGGTCCGCTGCCCGATGTCACACGGGTGCTGTACGTCTCGCCGTTAAAGGCGTTGTCGAACGATATCCGGGTAAACCTGCTCGCGCCGCTGGAGGGCATCGCCGCGCAGTTGCAGGCGATGGGATTGCCGCCGCACGGCATCCGCAGCGCCGTGCGCACCGGCGACACCACCCAGGCCGAACGCAATGCCATGCGCCGCCGCGCGCCGCACATCCTGGTATCGACGCCCGAATCGCTGTACGTGCTGCTCGGTTCCGACAGCGGACGCGCCATGCTGGCCGGCGTGAGCACCGTGATCGTCGATGAAATCCACGCGGTGGCCGGCAGCAAGCGTGGCAGCCACCTGTCGCTGAGCCTGGAGCGGCTCGACGCCCTGTGCGAGACGCCGCCGGTGCGCATCGGCCTGTCGGCCACGCAAAAACCCTTGTCCACCGTGGCGCATTTCCTGGCCGGCACCGGCGCGGATTGCGCGGTGGTGGACGTGGGCCACGTGCGCGCGCGCGACCTGGGGCTGGAACTGCCGCCGGTGCCGCTGGAAGCGGTAATGCCCAACGAGGTGTGGGAGCGGGTGTACGACAAACTGGCGGAGCTGACCGTCCTGCACCGCACCACGCTGGTGTTCGTCAATACGCGGCGCATGGCCGAGCGCATGGCGCGTCACCTGGCCGACCGCCTGGGCGCCGAACACGTGGCCGCGCACCACGGCAGCCTGGCCAAGGAATACCGGCTCGATGCCGAGCAGCGCCTCAAGCGCGGTGACTTGCGGGTGCTGGTCGCTACTGCCTCGCTGGAACTGGGCATCGACATCGGCGACGTGGACCTCGTTTGCCAGATCGGCTCTCCGCGCAGCATTGCCGCCTTCCTGCAGCGCGTGGGCCGCTCGGGCCACCACGTGGGCGGGCTGCCCAAGGGTCGGCTGTTTCCCACGTCGCGCGACGACCTGGTGGAGTGCGCGGCGCTGCTCGACTGCGTGCGCCGCGACGAACTCGATATCCTGCACGTGCCGGTGGCGCCGCTCGACGTGCTGGCCCAGCACATCGTGGCCGAAGTGGCCAGCCGCGAATGGCGCGAGGACGACCTGTTCGCCCTGGTGCGGCAGGCCTGGCCCTATGCCAGCCTGGCGCGCGACCGTTTCGACGCCGTGCTGCGCATGCTCTCGGAAGGCTATACCACGCGCCAGGGCGTGCGCGGCGCCTACCTGCACCGCGATACCGTAAGCGGCACCGTGCGCGGACGGCGCGGCGGCAAGCTCACCGCCGTCACCTCGGGCGGCACCATTCCCGACAATGCGGACTATTCGGTACTGCTCGAACCGCAGGGTATCTCGATCGGCACCGTGCACGAAGACTTCGCGGTCGAAAGCCTGGCCGGCGACGTCTTCCAGCTCGGGAATACGTCGTACCGCATCCAGCGCATCGACGCCGGCAAGGTACGGGTGGAAGACGCCCACGGCGCCGCACCCAACATCCCGTTCTGGATCGGCGAGGCGCCGGGCCGCAGCGGCGAACTGTCGTTCGGCGTGGCGCGCCTGCGCGGCGAGATCGACCGGCTGCTGGGCCGTGCCGAGGGCGAGTCCGGCGCAGCCGCATTGGAACGCGCCATCGACTGGCTGCACGAACACCTGGGGCTGAACGACGACGCCGCGCGCCAGATCGTCGATTACCTGGCCCGCGCCCGCTCCGCCCTGGGCGCACTGCCCACCCACGACACGCTGGTGATGGAGCGCTTTTTCGACGAATCGGGCGGCATGCAGCTGGTGCTCCATACGCCGTACGGTAGCCGCATCAACCGCGCCTGGGGCCTCGCCTTGCGCAAGCGCTTCTGCCGCAATTTCAATTTTGAATTGCAGGCAGCCGCCACCGAGGACGCCATCGTGCTGTCGCTGTCCGAGAGCCACAGTTTTCCGCTCGACGAGGTATGGCGCTACCTGCGCGCCGCCACCGCCGAGCAGGTGCTGGTGCAGGCACTGCTCGACGCGCCGCTGTTCAACATACGGTGGCGCTGGAACGCTACCACCGCGCTGGCCCTGCCGCGTTACGCCGGGGGGCGCAAGGTCGCGCCGCAGCTGCAACGGATGAAAAGCGACGACCTGCTCGCTGCCGTGTTCCCCGACCAGGCGGCGTGCCTGGAAAATATCGTCGGTGAACGCGAACTGCCGAGCCACCCGCTGGTGGACCAGACCCTGGACGACTGCCTGCACGAGGCGATGGACAGCGAAGGCTGGCTGGCCCTGCTGCGGCGCATGGAAGCGGGCGAGGTGCGGCTGCTGGCGCGCGACCTGCCGGCACCGTCGCCGCTGGCGATGGAAATCCTCAACGCCCGCCCTTACGCCTTTCTGGACGACGCACCGCTGGAAGAGCGCCGCACCCAGGCAGTGCTCAACCGCCGCTGGACCGACCCCGCCTCCACCGACGACCTGGGCGCGCTGGACGCTGGCGCCATCGAGGCGGTGGCACAGGAAGCGTGGCCCGATGTACGTAGCAGCGACGAGATGCACGAGGCGCTGGTCGGCCTGGCTGCCATCACGCAGCACGAGGCCAGCGCCAACGCCGGCTGGGCCGGCTGGCTGCAAACGCTGGTGGCCGGCGGACGCGCCACGCTGCTGGCCGATGGCGACACCCAGCTGTGGGTGGCGCTCGAACGGCTGGCCTGCCTGCAAGCGGCGTATCCGCATGCCTTGGCCACGCCGCTACTGGCGCCGCCACCGGGCCACCTTGACGACCAAGCGTGGACCCGCGACAGCGCGCTGGTGGAACTGCTGCGCGCGCGCCTGGGCGGCTTCGGCCCGCAGACCATCGCCGCCATCGCCGACCCGCTGGGTTTGCATGCATCAACCGCGACCATCGCGCTCACCCGGCTGGAGAGCGAAGGCTACGTCATGCGCGGCCGCTTCACGCCCGGTGCGGAGGACGAGGAATGGGTGGAACGCCACCTGCTGGCGCGCATCCACCGCTACACCATCAAGCGGCTGCGGCGTGAAATCGAGCCGGTCGAGCGCCAGGACTTCATGCGCTTCCTGTTCGACTGGCAGCACCTGTCCGAGGGGAACCAGCTCCGTGGTCAGGACGCGCTGGCGCAGATCCTGGCGCAGCTCGAAGGCTACGAGGCAGCCGCCGGCGGCTGGGAAAGCGACCTGCTGGCCCTGCGCTTGGCAGACTATTCGAACACCTGGCTCGACGACCTGTGCCGCGCCGGCAAAATCGTCTGGACTCGCGTGGGCGCGCCCGCTTCCGCCGCCAGCGGCCCGGTGCGCGGCACGCCGCTGGTGCTGCTGCCCCGCCGTCAACTGGCGCTGTGGCACGCGCTGCCGGCGGTGGCCGGCGAGATCACCGTATCGGCCCGCGCCGCGCGGGTGCTCGCTGCGCTGCGCAGCGAAGGCGCGATGTTCTTCGACGAACTGGCGCGCGACGCCCGCCTGCTCGGTGCGGAACTGGAAACCGCGCTGGGCGAGCTGGTGGCCACGGGCCTGGTCAATGCCGACAGCTACGCCGGCCTGCGCGCGATGCTGGCGCCGGCAGCCAGGCGCAACACGCTCGATAAGCGCCGCCGGCGCGGCATGGTGGGCGCCGGGCCGGCGATGGAAGAAGCCGGCCGCTGGGCACTGGTGCGCCGCGCCGACGGCGTCACCATCGTCGAACGGCCCAGCGAGATTGTCGCCGCCGGCGAACCCGCGCCAGCCATTCCCGCGAAAAAGCCGGCGCCGCCGGCACGCCGGCCACGCACCGATCCCGACACGCTCGAGCACATCGCCATGACCTTGTTGCGCCGCTACGGCGTGATGTTCTGGCGCCTGCTCGAGCGCGAGGCCTCGTGGATGCCGGCCTGGCGCGAACTGCTGCCCGTCTATCACCGGCTCGAAGCACGCGGCGAGATCCGTGGCGGGCGCTTCGTGGCCGGCCTGTCGGGGGAACAGTTCGCACTGCCCGAGGCGATTCCGCTGCTGCGCGACATGCGGCGCCGCCCGCACGATGGCGCCTACGTGTGCCTGTCCGGCATCGATCCGCTCAACCTGTGCGGCACTCTGCTCCCCGGCGACAAGGTGCCGGCGCTGGCCGGCAACCGCATCCTGTTCCGCGACGGCCTGCCGGTGGCCATGCAAACCGGCAGCAAGCTGCGCTACATGGGCAACCCGGAACCGGTCGAACGCGAACTGCTGCGCGCGCACCTGCTGACCAATAGTTAGCCTTGCGGCAACCAACCTTGCGCGTATGTGGTAAAGCGCACATTAATGGGGCGTGGTCAGGCCTACCATGAGGCCATGACAAAATCACGCCCACTCAATATTTTCCTTGCGATCGTCGGCTTCCTCGTGCTGCTGCTGGTGGCGGTCGTCATCTTCATCCTGACGTTCGACTGGAATCGCGCCAAGCCCTACATCAACAACAAGGTGTCGGAAAGTATCGGCCGCGAGTTCGCCATCAATGGCGATCTCAGCGTGCGCCTCAAGTGGAAGGAACCGAACGAGACCGGCTGGCGCCATTACGTGCCCAGGCCGCAGATCAACGCTGCCGACGTCCACATTGCCAATCCGGAATGGACCCAGGCCGGGCCGCAGCTGGTCAGCGTGGGCAACGTGGCGGCCGGCATCCACCTGCTGCCGCTGCTGCACAAGGAAGCGCACATCTCCGACCTGGCCGTGGAAAAGCTGGCTGTGGCTGCCGAGCGCCGCGCCGACGGCACCAACACCTGGACCTTCAAGGACAACGGCCCTTCCGAGTGGGAGGTCAATATCGACCGCGTGCAGCTGAGCGAGGGTACGGCGCGCTATATCGACCGCGGCATCGATCTCGATGTGAACGCCAAGGCGGAAACCTTGTCGGGCGAAGAAGCCAAAGTTTACGGCCTGCGCTTCGTCCTCGGCGGTACCTACCGCGACGCCAAGATCGTCGGCGGCGGCAAGACCGGCAATGTGCTCTCGCTGCAGCAGGACCACCTCAAGTTTCCGATCCAGGCCAATGCCGCCGCCGGCAAGAACAAGCTGGCACTGGAAGGCGTGATCACCGATCCGCGTTCGCTGGCCGGCATCGATCTCAATATGTCGCTGGCCGGCGCCTCGATGGCCGACCTGTACACGGTCACCGGCGTGCTGCTGCCGGCCACGCCGCCGTATGCCACCCGTGGCCGCCTGGTCGGCAAAAAAGCCGGCGCGGACTGGAACTGGGCCTATCGCAATTTCACCGGCACCGTGGGCGGCAGCGACCTCGAAGGCACGCTCGAATACAGCGTGCGCAAACCGCGGCCGCTGCTGACCGGCGCCGTGCAGTCGAACCAGTTGCGCCTCGAAGACCTGGGCCCTACCATCGGCGCCGACTCCAACGAAGACAAGGCGGCGCGCGGCCAGAAAAAAATCCAGCCGAATGGCAAGGCCCTGCCCGTCGAGCAGTTCAATGCCGAAAAATGGGGCGCGCTCGATGCCGACGTCAAGTTCACCGGTAAAAAACTGGTGCGCACGGCCGACATTCCATTTACCGACGTGGAAACCCACATCCGCATGAAGGACAAGGTGCTCACCCTCACGCCGCTCAACTTCGGCATGGCCGGCGGCACCGTCACATCCAACATCCGTCTCGATGGCCGCAACAACACCATCGATGCCCAGATGCGCGCGGCCGCGCGCCACCTGAAAATCAAGCAGCTGTTCCCCAAGCTGGAATCGATGCAGGCCAGCGTGGGTGAAGTCAACGCCGACGTGGCGCTCGCTGGCAAGGGTAACTCGGTATCGACCATGCTGGCCACGTCCAACGGCGAGCTGGGCGCCACGGTCAGCGATGGCACGGTCAGCAAATTCATCCTCGAAGCAGCGGGCCTGAACGTGGCCAACCTGGTGTTCGTCAAACTGTTCGGCGACAAGCAGGTGGAGCTCAACTGCGGCGCCGGCGACTTCGTGGTGGAACGCGGCAATGCGCAAATCCGCCGCTTCGTGGTCGACACCGACGAAGCAGTGATCCATGTCACCGGCAACGTCAATCTCGCCACCGAGCAGCTGGACCTCGACGTCAAGCCCGAGACCAAGGGCGCCCGCATCATCACGCTGCGCACGCCGCTGTACGCCAGGGGCACCTTCACCGACCCGAAAGTGGGACCGCATGTCGGCCCGCTGGCGCTGAAAGGCGGCGCGGCGGTGGCGCTGGCGTCCGTGGTCAATCCACTGGCAGCGCTGCTGCCTTTGATCAACGTCAGCAAGGTGGAGCCGGTCAATTGCGCTGCGGCGCTGGCCGACGCCACCCGCACCCGCAACCTGGCGCAATCGCCGTCCGCAACGCGCAATGTGCAGGCCAAAAAGCCAGTGCCCGATGCGCAGAATGTCACGCCGGTTCCCAGCAAAAAGTAAGCACTGATCCCCTGAGGCAATACGTGTAATCATCGTCTTACACAGCCTCAGGGGGAGCACCGATATCACGTCTTCCCCCCGCCCGGGATAATGCATCAAATAAACCAGTTTCAGGGCCTCCCATGCAAACCTCCCTCGCGCCATTGTTGTCGTCAGCGCCGCCGGTGTCCTCCACGCCGTCGGCGAAAGAACTTTATTTTTTGCTTGAACACGGCGCGTTGGCCGAGCACCGCCACACCGCGCGCGGCTATCTCGACCGCCAGCTGCAAGCGGCGCGCGCTCTGCAGGACGACGTGCCGGCCGACGTCACCGAGATGGGCGAATGGATGCGCGCGCGCAGCGTGGCCGTCGGCCAGCAGTACCGCGACTATCTCGACGCACGGCGCAGCGGCGCCCCGCGCCGCTACTTCGCCAGCAAATCCCACGCGATGTACTTCATCAAGGCGGTCGCACCAACCAAGCTGGTCGACGGCGCCTGGCTGTTTGCCCTGCTCGAGCGCTGGGAAGACCCCGATTTCCGTCCACTGATTCAAACATACCTGGAAGAACTGGGCGACGGCATCGCCGAAAAAAACCACGTGGTCCTGTACAAGAAGCTGCTGGCCGGCCTCGAATGCGACCAGTGGCGCGGCCTCGATGACGACAAGTTCGTGCAAGGCGCGATCCAGCTGGCGCTCGCAGCGGACGCCGAACACTACCTGCCCGAAATCGTTGGCTACAACCTCGGTTACGAACAGCTGCCGTTGCACCTGTTGATCACGTCGTATGAGCTCAATGAGCTGGGCATCGATCCCTATTACTTCACCCTGCACATTACGGTGGACAACGCCGGCACCGGCCACGCCCACAAGGCCCTGCAAGGCGTGCAGCAGTTGATGGCCAACGCCGCCGACCCTGCCGACTTCCAGCGCCGCATGCTCGACGGCTATCGCCTCAACGACCTGGGCGGGTGCACCACGTCGGTCATCAACGAATTCGACCTGGAAGCGGAACTGGTGCAGATCATGCAGGATAAAAGCGTGGTCGGCCAGAACATGCACTCCGATTACTGCCGCGTGGCGGGCCGCAGCATCAACGACTGGCTGGCCGAACCGGCGCAGATCCCGCACATGCTGCTGGAACTGGAAAACGCCGGCTGGATCAAGCGCGGCGAACCGGCCGAGAACAGCCGCTTCTGGAAACTGATCCAGAGCGAGCGCGCCGAGATGTTCGGGGTGTTCAGCAGCTATGAACAGCAGATTTTGCGCGACTGGATCGCCACGCCACGCACAGCGACGGCGCAAGCACCTGTCGCTGGCGCGCGGGTGATCAGCTTCCGCGCCCGCCAGCGTGCCATGGAAACGCTCGGTGACGGCGCTGCCACGCGCCCCAATGCCAGCAAGCCGCGGGGCGTGATCCGCCACCATCCGGCGCGCGAAGCGGACCTCGACGCCGGCGACGGCGGCTCGGAGCTGCGCCGCCTGGAACAGCGCCTGGCGGCCGCTGGCAGCAAGCCTGCGGCAATGACCATGCTGATCGACCTGATGTCGCCGGCACGCCACCACAGCGCCGCCGGCCTGATGGCCACCCGCATCTTCCGCCAACTGCTGGCGTGAGGATGGATACAAGCGTGAATACAGGCCACCTGATGATCATAGGCGGAGGCGAAGACCGCACCGATGACAAGAATGTATTGACCCGCTTCGTCGAAATCGCCGGCGGCGCCGAACGCCGCTTTGTCGTCATCACCACCGCCAGCCGTGTGCCGGACAAGGTGTGGGAGATGTACGACACGGCGTTCGCCGACCTCGGCGTCGCCGCCCGCAAGCACCTGCATCTCGACTCGCGGGCCGATGCCAACAATCCCGAACTGGTTGCGGAAATCGAGCAGGCTGACGGCATCTTCATGACCGGCGGCGACCAGAAGCGACTGATGGCCATCATCGGCGGCACTCTGGCCGACGAGGCCATGCACCGCGCGCTGATCGAACGCGGCGCGGTGATTGCCGGCACCAGCGCGGGCGCGTCCGCCATGTCCAACCACATGCTTGCCGACGGCAAGACCGATCTGCATCCCGAAAAGGGCGCGGTGCACCTGGGTGCGGGCCTGGGGCTGGTCAACCGCGTGGTGATCGACCAGCATTTCTCGCAGCGCCACCGCCTGGCGCGGCTGCTCACCATCGTGGCCGCCAATCCGCATTTGCTCGGCATCGGCATCGATGAAGACACGGCGCTGATCGTCACGCCGGGGTCCGGCATCGAAGTGATCGGCGATGGCGCCGTCACCATTGCCGACGGCCGCGACACCATCACCAATATCGCCGACCTGCCGCAGCACGGTTGCCCGGAACTGATCGACGTCCGGCTGCACCTGCTGCCTTCCGGTTCGCGCTACAAGACCGTCGAAGCCCCGGCGCCGCTCGCACATTTTATGCACATCGTCACCCATAGGAACACCCTGTCATGAACATCATCGAACAACGCGTGCTGCGTGGCCCCAATCTCTACAGCAGCGCGCGGTGCCTGCTCTCCGTGATCGACCTGGCCGAATTGCAGGGTGTGAGCACCAGCGCCCTGCCCCGCTTCAACGACGCGCTGCTGGAGCTGATCCCCAGCCTGGGCCAGCATTATTCACCGCCCGGCAAGCCGGGCGGTTTCGTGCAGCGCCTGCAGCAAGGCACCTACATGGCGCGCGTGGTCGAACACGTGGCGCTGGAACTGCAAACCCTGGCCGGCGCGCCGGTGGGATACGGCCGTTCGACGCCGATCGCAGGACAACCGGGCCGGTACCGCGTTGTCTGCGGCTACCAGTTCGAGCAAGTGGCGCAGGAAGCATTCGCCCTCGCGCTGGAGCTGGTGTCCGCGCTGGCGCGCGACCAGTCGTTCGACCTGGAAGAGCCGCTGGCCGAACTGCGCGACCACGCCGAGCGCCGCGCCATCGGCACCAGCACCGCCGCCGTCATCGACGCTGCCACCCGACGCGGCATTCCGAGCCTGCGCCTGACCGAAGAAGCCAACCTGTTCCAGCTGGGATGGGGCTCGCGCCAGAAGCGGCTGCAAGCGACCGTCACCGGCAATACGTCGCTGGTGGCCGCCAACATCGCCAGCGACAAGCAGCTGACCAAGACCCTGCTGGCCGAAGCGGGCGTGCCGGTACCGCGCGGGCGCCTGGTCACCGACGTTGAGCAGGCCCAGCGCGCAGCGCGCCGTGTCGGCGTGCCGGTCACCATCAAGCCGCTCGACGCCAACCAGGGCAAGGGCGTGACCACCGTGTGCGTCACCCCGGACCAGGTCGAAACTGCTTTCGAACACGCGCGCGGCTACAGCCGCCGCGTGATCGTGGAAAAATACCTCGAAGGTCATGACTACCGCGTGCTGGTCACCGGCGGCAAGGTGGCAGCCGCCTCGCGCCGCCGCCCGCCGGAAGTGACCGGCGACGGCGTCCGCACCATTGCCGAACTGGTGGCGCACGAGAACCTCAACCCGGCGCGTGGCGACGGCCATACCAATATTCTGACCAAGATGCGGCTCGACCAGATCGCCGAAGATTTGGTCAAAAAGCAAGGCTACGCCTTCGACAGCATACCGCCGGCGGGCACCGTGGTCGCCCTGCGCGGCAACGCCAACCTGTCCACCGGCGGCACGGCCGAGGATGCGACCGACCTGCTGCATCCGTCCACGCGCGAGATCTGCATCCGCGCCGCGCGCACCATCGGGCTCGATATCGCCGGCATCGACATCATCTGCCGCGACATCGGCGTGCCGCTCGATGAACAGGACGGCGGCATCATCGAAGTGAACGCCGCGCCGGGCATCCGCATGCACCAGTACCCGAGCAGCGGCCAGCCGCGCGACGCCGGCGACGCCATCGTGGAAGCCATGTACGGCAAGGACAACGGCCGCATCCCGGTCGTTGCCGTCACCGGCACCAATGGCAAGACCACTACCACCCTGCTGCTCGGTCATGCCGCACGCGTGGCCAGGCTGGGCACCGGCGTGACCACCACCGAAGGTGTGTTCATCAACGGCGTGCGCGTCGATCAGGGCGACTGCTCCGGCTACTGGTCGGCGCGCAAGGTGCTCACATCCACGGAAGTGGACTTCGCAGTGCTGGAAACGGCGCGCGGCGGCATCCTCAAGCGCGGTCTGGCGTTCGACCGCTGCGACGTGGGCGTAGTATTGAATGTGAGCGCCGACCACCTGGGCATGGACGGCGTGGAAACGCTGGACGACCTGGCGGAAGTAAAAGCCGTGGTGGCGCGCACCGCCAGCCGCGCGGTGGTGCTCAATGCGGAAGACCCGTATTGCGTGCGCATGGCGTCGCAAGTGGAAGAAGGCGTGGAAGTGCTGTACTTCTCGCTTGACCCCGAACACCCGGTGCTGCTCACGCACCTGGAACAAGGTGGCCGCGCCACCTGGCTGCAGGGCGGCGTGCTGATGATCGGTCACGGCAGCCGCCACGAGGCGCTGGTCAGCACGGCGGCCATGCCGATGTCGGTGCAGGGCCACGCCATGTTCAACATCGCCAACGCGCTGGCGGCCACCGCCGCGCTGCTTGCCAGCGATTTCACGCTGCCCAGGATCGCCGAGGCGTTGACGACCTTTGTGTCGGACAGCCATAACAACCCGCTGCGGGCGAATATCTACAGCATCGGCCAGGCCACGCTGGTGATCGATTACGCCCACAACCCGGCCGCCTATCGCGCGCTCGGCAAGATGGCCCGTTCATTGGCCGCGACTGGGACCGGCTCGTCCGGCAAGGTAGTCGGCGTGGTGACTGCCCCCGGCGACCGCCGCGACGCCGACCTGCGCGATATCGGCCGCAACTGCGCGATCGACTTCAACGAATTGATCGTCTATCAGTCCAACCGGCGCGGCCGTGTCGATGGCCAGACCGGCGCCCTGATCGTGGAAGGCATCCGCCAGCAACTGAGCGGCGACGGCACGGCCGTGCAAATCGACGACGTGCAGCAGGCGCTGGCAGTGGCGATCGCCAAGTGCCAGCCGGGCGATGTGCTGGTGTTTTCGTCGCCGTCCACGCCGCACGTGCTGGTCGAAGCGCTGCGCCCGTTTTACCCGGAAAACGCCGACATTATCGCGGCCGATCTGCAACCGGTGCACAGCGAGTGCAACGACGCCTGATCACTCGGCCCGATACAGCCGCACGCCGAACACCGGGCCGGCCGTGTGGCCCGGTTCCGGCTCGAAGCGCACGGTGATCGCCTGCTTGCCCTGCGTGAGGGCTGGCGGCACCGGGTAATCTTCATCGAAGAACACGCCAGCATGGCTGGCATCGAGTTTCACACGCGCCACGCGCACGCCATCGACCAGGATATGAAAGTCGCGGTTGCGTTCCTCGCCCCAGTAGCTGGCCTGCAGCACCAGCGGGCCGCCGCCGCACTTGAGGCGGAAGCTGAAATAGCCGCCGGTACGGGCGTCGCGCCCCATGCGGCCACGGTATGACACCGGGTACGAGATCTCCGACTGCAGTTCGTGGTCGCGTTCCGGCTGCATTTCGCCCAGGTGCATCACGTCCACCGACCGCGCCGCCAGCGCCTTCAATTTTGCCTCCTCCTTGCGGAACGCCGCTTCCGATGCCGCCCACTGCGGTTCCGTATAGGCGTTGAAGTACACGGCCGCACGGCGTTCATATTGCGAAAAGAACGGCTTGAATGTCATGTCGCCGGGACGGCCGCTGCCCACGCTGCGGTAGGTGGCGTTCTTGCTGTCCACCGGCGTGAACGCACCGATAATGTCGGCGCCTACCAGCGCTGGCGCCAGGCCGTCGAACGGCTGGTCCGACGGCCCCAGGTCCGCTGCCAGCACCATCGGCCCGCGCAACAGCGCTTGCACCTGCCCGTTGCCCGCCGCCGCTTCCAGGCGTAACTCGAGTGGCAGCGACAGCCGCACCTTGTCTCCCGCTTTCCAGCGCCGACGCAGCAGCAAATAGCCATGGCCGCGCGCAGCGTGGTACGGAGCACCGTTGACCAGCAGCGTGTGGTTCGCAGCCCATGCCGGCAGCCGCAGCGCCAGCGTGGTGGCGCGCGGCGCGGCGATACGCTCGATCGCGATGTCGATGTCGCCTTCGTACGGGTAGCGCGTGGTCATCTCGAGGGTGGCCGCCGCCCGGCGCCACTCCACCCTGGACGGGATGTACAGGTTGACGAACAGGGTGTCGCCATTTTCCCAGTAGATGGAGTCGCCGTGCTTGGCGTGGCTCTCCATGCCGGACAGCACGCAGCACCAGAAGTCGTTTTCTTCGCTCGAATATTCGCGCGCCACGCCCGACATCAATGGCGTCATGTAAGTGAACATGCCGGTGCGCGGATTCTGGTGCGCCAGGATGTGATTGAGGTGGGTGCGCTCGTAGTAATCGAAGTAGGCGGCGTGCGGCGCCCAGCCGTATAGCTGGCGCGTCATCTTGAGCATGTTGTAGCTGCAGCACGCCTCGCAGGTCTGCTCGGTGATGTGGGCAGCGATGGTGTCGGGCGCGGAAAAATATTCGCGGTCGCCGTGGCCGCCGATCACGTAGCTGTGGTGCTGGGTCACGCGCTGCCAGAAAAAGCGCGTGGTCTCCGCGTAGCCCGGGTTCGGATCGACCTCGTGCAGGCGCGCAAGGCCCAGCAGCTTGGGAATCTGGGTATTGGCGTGCAGGTTGGCCAGTTCATCGCGTCCGCGCGCCAGTGGTTCCAGCGCCTTCCTGTGATACAGGCGGTGGGCCAGCGCCAGCCAGCGGCGGTCATGCGTGCGCGCATACAGTTCGGCGAAACTCTCGTTGATGCCGCCATGCTCGCAGGCCAGCACCTGCTGCAACTGGTCGTCGTCGAGCGCGGCACAGACGGTAGCGAGGTAGCCGGCCAGCCCGATGGCGACTTGCAGGGCCTGCGTGTTGCCGGTGTAAGTGTGGGCGTCGAACAGGCCGGCGAACACCTTGTGCCAGTTATACAGCGGCACCCAGCAGCCATTGAGATCGAACCCCGCCGAGCGGATCTCGCCGCGCATGATCTCGGGGAATATCTCCTTGCCATCGACCACGGTGCCGTCCTTGCGTTTGCGCATGAAGCCGCCGATATAGCCGTCGCCCTGCGCCTGCTGCACGCGCGCCAGTTCGGCGACGATGTAATCGATGCGCGGCTTGAATGCCGCATCCCCGGTCTGCGCATGCATCAGCGCCAGCGCGGACAGGTAGTGGCCCAGTCCTTCGCCGGCGATGGTATCCGACTCCCAGCCGCCGTAGATGGCGCCCTTGACAGGCAAACCGGCGAACTTGTGATAGTTGTGCAGGAAGCGGTCGGCGCTCAGGCGCAACAGGTAAGCCTGGTTGGCGAGCACCGCGTCCGCATACACCGATGGCAGCAACCGCACCGCCGACAGCGGCACGGCGCGCGCCGAACCGGGAACCGCGGCCGATGGCTCACCTGCACTTGCCACCCGTGCGACGGCATTGGCGCTCCACCCGCCCAGTCCGAGGCTGGCAGCGCCCTTCAATAACAGGCGGCGGTGGCGAAACGGAACGGGTACGTGCATGGCTGGTCCTCGAACAGGGAATCAGCCCCTAATTTACCGCGCCGCCTGCGCTCTCGTCTTGCATGGCTGGCGCGCAAACGATGACGAATTGTGCACAATGGCCTGCTTTACGGGTTCTTGTACTCGTCCGACGTCAAGCCATACTTCTGCATCTTGTAATACAGGGTCTGCTTCGGCACGCCCAGCGCCACGCTCACCTCCGTCACGCTGCCACCGGCCTTGCGCAGCTCCTGCTCGATGACCGCCCGCTCGAATCCGCCCACCTGGTCCGCCAGCGGCACCGGCGCCAGGTTTTTCACCGACAGCAGGCCATCCGCACCGCTCGACAGGCCCAATGCGTACCGCTCGGCGATGTTGCGCAGTTCACGCACATTGCCGGGCCAGTCGTGCGCCATCAGCGACTGCATCAGCGGTCCCGGCACCGGCGGCACCACGCGCTGGTAGCGCGCGGCCGCGCCCAGCAGGAAGTGCTCGAACAGCAGCGGGATGTCCTCGCGCCGTTCGCGCAGCGGCGGCAAATTCAGCACGATCAGGTTCAGGCGGTAGTACAAATCACTGCGGAACTTCTGCTGGTCCGACCATTCCTTCAAATCGACCTTCGACGCGGCGATCACGCGCAGATCGACCGATACCGGCGTGTTGGAGCCGAGCCGCTCCACGACCCGCTCCTGCAGCACCCGCAGCAGCTTGACCTGCAACGGCATGGCCAGGCTCTCGATCTCGTCGAGGAACAGCGAGCCGCCGTCGGCATGTTCGATCTTGCCGATCTGGCGCTTGGCCGCGCCGGTAAACGATCCCTGTTCGTGGCCGAATACTTCGCTCTCGAAGATATTCTCGGGGATGGCGCCGCAGTTGAGGGCGACGAAGTGCCTGTTCTGGCGGCGGCTGTACTGGTGCAGGCAGCGCGCGACCATCTCCTTGCCGGTACCGGTTTCGCCGTAGATCAGCACATCGGCCGGTGCATCGGCCAGGTCCAGGATCAGGCGCCGCAGGTCGCGCATGGCCGGTGAATCGCCCAGCAGGGTCGCTTCGATGCCCTCGCCATGCTCGATGCGGTGGCGCAGCGCCGCCACCTCCAGGACCAGGCGCCGGGTTTCCAGCGCCCGCTGCACCACGTCCACCAGCTGCTCGGACGAATATGGCTTGGCGATAAAGTCGTAGGCGCCGTCGCGCATGGCGTTGACCGCCATGTTGATGTCGCCGTGGCCGGTGACAAGGATCACCGGCAGCTGGGCGTCGATGGCGTGCACCGCCGCCATCAGATCGAGCCCGCTCATGCCGGGCAGGCGCACGTCGGTCACCACCACGCCCGCAAAACCCGGGGTAATCTGCGCCAGCGCGTTTTCGGCCGCGTGAAAGTCCATGACCCGCAAGCCAGCCAGGTCCAGCGCCTGGGCGCTGCCGGCGCGCACGCTGGCGTCGTCCTCGACCAATAAAATTTTCATATCATGCATTGTTTGTCTCCCGCTCCGCCAAAGGCAGCTCAATGATAAACCTGGCGCCACCGGCCGGCGCGGTTTCCACGCGCAGCAGGCCGCCGAATTCGCGCACGATCTGCTCCGAGATCGCCAGCCCCAGGCCCAGGCCCTGCCCTTGCGGTTTTGTCGTAAAAAATGGTTCGAACAGGTGGGCGCGGATGTCTGCCGGCACCCCGGGGCCGCTGTCGGCCACGCCGATCATCACCCGCTCGTCGGTGCGCTCCACCGTCACGGTCAGCTGGCGCACCTCGCTGTCCTGCATGGCGTCGAGCGCGTTGGTAAACAGGTTGACCAGCACTTGTTCCAGGCGATTGCTGTCGCACAGCGCGTGGACGTCGTGGTCCCGCATCGACATGCGGAAGTTGACACGCTCCAGCTCCACCCGCCGCTCGACCAGGAACAGTGCGCCCGTGATCGCAGCAGCCACCGGCACCGCCTGTAAGCCGGCGTCGGTCTTGCGGGCGAACTGGCGCAACTGGCCGGTGATCAGGCCCATGCGCGCCACCAGTTGCGAGATGGTGACCAGGTTGGCGCTGGCCTCGGGCAGGCGTCCGCGTTCGATCAGCACGCGCGCGTTGTCGGCCATGGTGCGCAGCGCGGTCAGGGGCTGGTTCAGTTCATGGGTCATCCCTGCCGACATCTGGCCCAGCACCGCCATCTTGGCAGCCTGGATCAGCTCCGACTGCGCCTGGCGCAGTTGCTGCTCGGCCTTGCGCCGCACCAGGTTTTCTGCGGAGAGGTTCTCGGTCATCTGCTGCAGGCTGGCGGTGCGCTCGGCCACCATGGTTTCCAGGTGGTCGTAGGCGCGCTGCAAATCCTCGCGCGCGCGCAGGCGCTGGCGGCCAAGGCGGCGGCGCTGGCGTGCATACAGCACCAGCATGGCCAGCAGCGCTTGCGACAGGCAGGCAAAAACCACGGCGCTGCGTGCGCTTGCCTCGGCCGGTCCCAGGTCGGAAAAATACACGAACTGCCAGTCGCGCGCACCGATGTGCAGCGACTGGCGCAGCATGCGGCCGCTTCCGGGCGCGCCGTCCACGGCCACGATGCTGGTACCGGCTTCCGCGTCCGCGTCCGCGTTCGCGTTCGCGTCGAGCGGGCGCAGTTCGCGGTAGCCGATCTGCCTGAGCGAGTGCGAGTGGAACTGGCGCGAGCGTTCGAGCTCGCGCCGTACCTCGGGCGCCAGCGGGGCCAGCGTGCCGTATTTCCAATCGGGGACAGAACTCAGGATGGCAACGCCGTTGGCGTCGGCCAGCAGCACGCGGTCGCTGCCCTGTACCCAGGACGCTTCCAGCTTCTCGATATTGACCTTGAGCGCGGCCACACCGAGCATATGGCCGTCGCGGTAGATGCCGTGCGCGAAAAAATAGCCGGGTTCGCGGCTGGTGGTGCCTACGCCATAGAAGCCGCCCGGCTTGCCGTTGAGCGCATCGCGCACGTACGGGCGGAAGGCGACATTGTCGCCGACAAAACTGTCGGCCGCGCGCCAGTTGCTGGCCGCCTGGGTAATGCCCTGCAAATTGACGATGTAGATGGTGGTGGCGCGCGACAGCTTGTTGACGCTCTCGAGGTAGGTGTTGACTTCGCGCCGCAGCCCGTCGTCGTGCTGGTCGGCGAGCAGCGCGATCACGTCCTTGTTGAGCTCCAGGGTGCCGGGCAGGAAGTCGTACTTCGACAGCAGGTTTTCCAGGCCCAGCGCATAGCCTTGCAGGCGCTGGGCGCCCGCTTCGCGCAAGCGCTCGATGGCCGCGTGCTCGGCCCAGCGGCCGGCGAGGACGGCCAGCGCCAGTCCGGCCGCCAGCAGCAGCGCGAACGTCAAAAATCGCGTCCAGGACGTTTTCTGCGCTGCCGGCATGGATCCCTTTGATTAAACCAGTTTAATAAAGCCGCTATTAAAACACATGACGCACGCCCAGGTTGAAGCCGCCGGTGCCGGTACCGTTGTCGGTGGCATTGCCGACGTGGAAAACGGCGCCATTGCGGTTGCTGATATGCGCATACGCGGTGTACACGTCGGTGCGGCGCGACAGGTTGTGCGTGTAGCCGATGGCCAGTTGGCGCGCGTCCTGGTTCCGCGTGGACTGGTCGCGGTGAAAGATGGCGGATGCGAGCCATTTGCCCTGCCCCATGGCCACGGTGGCGCCGATCAGCGCGTCGTTGCTGGCGCGCTGCAACAGGTCCTGGTTGTGCGACAGCGATGCGTGGGTGGTGACGCTGCCCACGCGGTAGCGCGCGGCCAGCATGGTGGAACGGCTGCGCGCAGTGGCCAGCGCATTGTCGCGTTGATGGTGGACCAGCACCAGGTTCAAGGGCAACGACTGCGGCCCGGCGTAGCTGACGGCCGCGCCCACGGTGCGGCTTTTTGCCGTGTCGCCCGGTACTTCACCGACTCCGTACAGCACATCGGCCGAGAAGCCGTTGACGCGCGGCGTCGTGTACTCGACCGAGTTGTCCACGCGCGAGGTGGTGGCGACCATGTTCATGGCGTTACCGGCCAGGCCGACCACGAACGGGTCGGCGATATCGCGCAGCGCCTTGTAATACGGCGAGTACTGGCGGCCGGCGCTGATCGATCCCAGCGTGGTGCTCGACAAGGCCACGTAAGCCTGGCGGCCAAACAGCAGGCCGCCCTGGCCGGCGGCGCCGGTATCGATATTGTGACCGTTCTCCAGCTGGAACGACGCCGTCAGGCCGCCGCCCAGGTCTTCCTTGCCCTTGAAGCCGATGCGCGAAGCCGAAGCCACGCCGCTGCCGAGCGCCTGCACATTACCGGCCGGGCCGCCGCGTTCGAGCACCAGGCCGGCGTCGGCGACGCCGTAGATGGTGACCGAGGATTGCGCGGTGGCGGTGGATGCGACTGCGGCGAGGGCCAGTACGATGGCGAACTGTTGTTTCATGTTGTCTCCGGTGTTTTTATGTTTTATGCGGCGTGCTTGATTGACTCGACCTGCTCCGGGCGCTCTTCATCGAGCGCGCCTTCCCACTTGGCGACCACCGCGGTGGCCACGGCGTTACCGACCGCGTTGGTGGCGGAGCGGCCCATGTCGAGGAACTGGTCGATGCCCATCAACAGCAGCAAGCCCGCTTCCGGAATGTTGAACTGGTTCAGGGTCGCGGCGATCACTACCAGCGACGCGCGCGGCACGCCGGCGATGCCTTTCGAGGTGATCATCAGCACCAGCAGCATGGTGATCTGGGTACCGAGCGACATGTCGATGCCATAGGCCTGGGTGATGAACAGCACGGCAAAGGTGCAGTACATCATCGAGCCATCGAGGTTGAACGAATACCCCATCGGCATGACGAAGCTGTAGATCTTGCGGTGCACGCCGAACTGGTCGAGCGCGGTCAGCATCTTCGGATATGCCGCCTCCGAACTGGCCGTGGAAAACGCCAGCAGGAACGGTTCGCGGATCAGCACCAGCAGGCGGAAGATGCGCTTGCCGATGAAGGCGTAGCCGCCCAGCACCAGCAGCGCCCACAGGCACACCAGTCCCAGGTAAAAGCCGCCCATGAACTTGGCGAAAGTGAGCAGGATGCCCAGGCCGTTGGTGGTGACCACCGACGCCATCGCCGCGAATACAGCCAGCGGGGCCAGGTTCATGATGGTGCCGGTAATGCGCAGCATGACTTGCGCCAGCTGGTCGACGGCGGACGTCAGCTTCGACGCCGACTCGCCCAGCGCGCTCAGGGCGCTGCCGAAGAACAGCGAGAACACCAGCACTTGCAGGATCTCGTTATTGGCCATCGCCTCGATCGGCGACTTGGGCACCAGGTGGCTGACGAAATCCTTGAGCGTGAACGCAGCGGTTTTCAGGCCGGTGGTGGCATCGACCGGCGGCAGCGGCAGGCCAAGATGGGTACCCAGTTGCAGGAAGTTCGACAGCACCATGCCCAGCGTGAGCGACAGCAGCGACGCCACCACGAACCAGCCCATGGCCTTGACGCCGATGCGGCTGGCCGCCTTGCCGTCGCCCAGGTGGGCGATGCCTACCGTCAGGGTGGAAAACACCAGCAGCGCGATCACCATCTTGATCAGGCGGAGGAACACATCGGTGACGATGGAGATGTGGGACGCGATCTGGGCGCTCAGCTGTTTATCGGTGATCGCTTCGTGGCAACCGTAACCCACCACGACCCCGAGCACCATCGCGACCAGGATGTACAGGGTTAATGGACGTTTCATTTTCATGTATTCCTCCAAGTTTTAGTCCCAGGGTCGGCGCCCGGGGTATGGGGGAATAGCAATCGTTATGCCAGCCATTATGAAACGATATGAAGCCTGCAAGCCATTGAATTCAAAGAGCTTTCCTTGAAGCAATTCAGTTTTTGCGACGGAATGTGAGCAGAAAACCGTAGAACTGTGCCAAGCCCATGTATGAAAACTTGGACACCCTCCTCCCGCATCGGCTTCAATCGGTTAGCAAACCCCGGTTCTCGGTATAATCGGCGCCCCACCACCACCAATCCTCCCTGATCCCCATGAGAACAGTGCTGCACCCCGCGCGCGCGGTAGCCCTCGGCTTCCTGGCCGCGATCGTCGTTGGCACGCTGGTGCTGATGCTGCCGGCAGCGCGCTCGGCGCCCGATGGCGCGCCGGTGCTGGTGGCGTTTTTCACGGCCGTCTCGGCGGTGTGCGTGACCGGCATGGCGGTGGTCGATACCGGCACCTACTGGTCGGGCTTCGGCCAGGGCATGATCATGTTGCTGTTCCAGTGCGGCGGCTTCGGCATGATGACCGCCGCCACCCTGCTCGGCCTGCTGGTCAACGGCTCGCCGCGCCTGCGCACCAAGCTGATGACGCAAATGGAAACCCGTACCCTCGGCCTGGGCGATGTTGCCGCCGTGGCGCGGCTGGTGCTGGTGGTGACGTTTGCCTCCGAATTGATCATCGCGGCTGTGCTGACGCTCCGCCTGCGCTACGGCTACGATCTTCCGTGGGGCGAGGCCGCGTGGAGCGGCGCCTTCCATGCCGTCTCGGCGTTCACCAATGCCGGCTTTTCGATCCACGCCGACAGCATGGTGCGCTACGCCGGCGACGCGCTGGTGCTGCTGCCGATGATGCTGGCCATCGTGGTGGGCGGCGTGGGCTTTCCGGTACTGCACGACATTCGAAACCGCTGGCGCTGGGGTGTCCAAGGTCGACGCCACTGGTCGCTGCACACCAAGCTGACGCTGGCCGGCACCGCGCTGCTGCTGGTCGGTGGCATGATGGCGATCCTGCTGGCCGAATGGCACAACGCCCGCACGCTCGGCGGCCTGTCGGTGCCCGATAAATTGCTGGGCGCCTCGTTCATGTCGGTGGCGGCGCGCACCGCCGGCTTCAATGCGGTCGATATCGGCGCCCTCACCCAGGAATCGCTGGCGCTGCACTATTTTTTGATGTTCATCGGCGGCGGCAGCGCCGGCACGGCCGGTGGCGTCAAGGTAGGCACGGTGGCGATCCTGGTGCTGCTGGTGCTGGCCGAAGTGCGCGGCCACTCGGACACCGAAGCGTTCGGGCGCCGCATCGGCGCTGCCGCCCAGCGCCAGGCGATCACCGTGGTGGTGATGGGCAGCGCGGTCGTGGTGGCGGGCACCATGGTGCTGCTGGCGGTCACCGACTTTCCGACCGATCAGATCATTTTCGAGGTAATCTCGGCCTTCGGCAGCGCGGGCCTGAGCACCGGCATCACGCCGCAGCTTCCCGCTTCCGGCCAGTTGCTGCTCACGCTCCTGATGTACCTGGGACGGGTGGGCACCATCACGCTGGCCGCGTCGCTGGTGCTGGGCGGGCGCCGCATGCCTTATCGTTACGCAGAGGAGCATCCAATTGTTGGGTAAGATCTTTTCAGAGCAGTTCTCCTTTTCCAGCGGCGACAGCGTGGTCGTCATCGGCCTGGGACGCTTCGGCGGTTCGGTGGCCGAGTCGCTGATGCGCATGGGCCACGACGTCATGGGCATCGACCGCGACGCCGACCTGGTGCAGCTGTGGGCCGACAAGCTCACCCACGCCGTGCAGGCTGACACCACCAACGCCAGCGTGCTGCGCCAGCTGGGCGTGGCCGAGTTTTCGCACGCCATCGTCGGCATCGGCGCCGACCTGGCCAGCAGCCTGATGTCGCTGATGGTGCTGACCGAACTCGGTATCAAGGACATCTGGGTCAAGGCGCTCACGCCCGAACACGGCCAGATCGCCCAGCGCATCGGCGCCCACCACGTGGTGTATCCCGAAGTGGACATGGGCGAGCGCGTGGCGCACCTGATCACGGGCCGGATGATGGACTTCATCGAGTTCGACGACGGCTTCGCCATCGCCAAGCTGCGCGCCCCCGCCCTCACCCACAACAAGACCCTGGCCGACGCCCATGTGCGCTCGCGCTTTGGCGTGACCATCGTTGGCGTCAAGCGCGCCGGCCAAGACTTCCAGCACGCGCTGCCGGAAACACTGGTGCGGTCCGGCGACATCCTGGTGGTGTCCGGCGCCACCCACAAGATCGAGGAATTTGCTAGCAGCAGGCAACGCTAGCGTTACCTGACCGCCGCGCCGTCCAGGAACTCCAGCATCGCCGCACCGATGTCCGCGCCGTGGGTCTCGATGGCGAAGTGGCCGGTATCGAGGAACCGCACCTGCGCCTTCGGGTTATCGCGCTTGAAAGCCTCGGCGCCGGCCGGCACGAAGAACGGATCGTTCTGGCCCCAGATGGCCAGCAGGGGTGGCTGCTGGCGGCGGAAAAATTCGTGCAGCTTCGCGTACTGCCGGATGTTCTGGCCGTAGTCCAGCAGCAAATCCATCTGCACTTCCACGCCGATGCGTTCGATCGCGGCATGCGCCAGTTGCCAGGTTTCGGGCGCGATCAGCGTGGTGTCGCGCACGCCTTCGGTGTACTGCCACCGGGTCATGTCCAGCGTATTGAAGCGGCGCAGCGCCTCGCGGTTGGCCGCCGTGGGCGCGGCCCAGGCGCGGCGCATGTCGGCCCAGCCGGCGCTCAGGCCCTCTTCGTAACCGTTGCCGTTCTGGCTGACGATGGCGGTGATCTTGTGCGGATTATCGACCGCCAGGCGCCAGCCCACCGGCGCGCCGTAGTCGAACACGTACAGGGCGTAACGGTCGATGCCCTTGGCCACCGTGAAGGCGTCGATCACCCTGGCGAGATTGTCGAAGGTGTAGTCGAACGCGGCGCCTGGCAGCACGCTGGTCTGGCCGAAGCCCGGCAGGTCCGGCGCCACCACGTGGTACTTGTGCGCCAGTTGCGGGATCAGGTTGCGGAACATGTACGACGACGCGCCGAAGCCGTGCAGCAGCAATACCGTGGGCGCGTCGGCCGGACCGGCTTCGCGATAGAACACGTTGACGCCCTGGACTTCGAGCGACTGGTGGTGGACGACGGGTGGCGCGGGGTGGGCGGATAAGGCGGTAGCCATGATGGCGGCAGCGGCGATGGTGGACGTGGTCATGATATTTCTCCGGTGGGGATAAGGTTTAATAACCTGTATAATTATATTAAACAGGTTACTTGAGCCGAGTATGGCGCGCACTAAGTAACCTGTCAACTGTATTTTTAAAGGTTATTAAATGAAACCGATGACGACAACCGACGAGGCGCCGCTGCTGGGCGACCATCTGGCGCTCGATTTGCTCAACACCGAGGCGCGCAGCGATGGCGCTGTCGTGGACTATTGGCATAGCGGCGACGCTGTGCGCGCGTGGCTGGCGCGACAAGGCATCGCAGCAGCGCAGCCGGCAGGCGGGCAAGCAGAGAGTCAGGCAGAGAGTCAGCCAGGTGCGCAGGCGAGTGGGCAAGCCGGGGGCGCAGCGCTGCTGGCGCGGGCGCTGGCTTTGCGCGCGCTGGCGCGGCGGCTGATCGCGGGACGCAAAGACGATGCGGAAAGCGGCGCCGATGCATTCGACAAGGCAGATATCGCAGCGCTCAACGACTACCTGCACGCCTACCTCGGCGCGCCGCACCTGGCGCACGGCCAGGATGGCAAACTGGCCCTCACCCGTACCGCGCGCGGCGACGCGGTAGCGTCGCTACTGGGCCCGGTGGCCGAAGCGGTGGCGCAGTTGCTGGTGGAAGGCGATTTCACGCTGGTGCGGCAGTGCGAACATCCCGACTGCATCCTGTGGTTTTACGACCGCACCAAGTCGCACAAGCGCCGCTGGTGCAGCATGGCCTTGTGCGGCAACCGCTACAAGGCGGCACAGTTCAGGAAGAAAAATAGCCAGTGAGGACGGCTTAGCGGTCGCCCTGCAACATCTCGAGCTCCTTGATACGGGTCTCGGCCCGATTTTGCAGGCAGCCCAAATACATCACGGTGCGGACGGTGCCGGTGCCGTACAGCGCCTGCACGGTATTGCAGTCGGCTTCGCGGTACTTGATCCACAAGCGCTGGGCGGCAACGAACTGGGTGCGCACCTTGCGCTCGGTGACGGTCTTGAGCACGCGCTGGTACGTGGCATTGAGATTGGCCTCGGCTGCTTTCTGCGTGCGCGCCGCGCATTCGTTCATGTCGGGCGTGCTGACGGCGTTGGCGCAGTCGAGCGCATGGGCGCTGGCAGCCCCCAGCCCGATGGCCATGGTGAGGATTAGCGTGGACAGTGCTTTGGGCATGGAGCTCCTGGCAGACAAGGTCGGATCGAAGGTCAGATCGGGTCGAACATTTCCTCGTCAATATAGCACCAGCCCCAGGTCTCGCCGCGCTCCTTTGAGCGCATGAGCGGGTGGCCGGTGGCCTCGAAATGCCGGGTCGCGTGGCGGTTTTTCGACTGGTCGCAGCAGCCGGTATGGCCGCAGGTCAGGCACACCCGCAGGTGCACCCAGGTGTCGCCCATTTTCATGCACTCCTCGCAGCCGCTGGTATTGGCGGCATGCGTGTGGATCTGGTTGAAGTGCTGGCAGCCGTCGCTCATGTCGTGTCTCCGCTGGTGAGTGAACACCAGTCTAGCGCAAGACCGCCCGCTTTCCCCCTGTCATATGGCGGGGATGGGCGGCCCGGGGCTTTACTGCTTCTCGAACGCGCCCAGGTCCGGCGCGGCGCCCAGGAACGGCAGGTTGACGTCGCCACCCTTGTCGATCAAGTCGCTGCCGGTGCGCAGGCGATACGAGCGCAGCACCGGCAGGCTGCCGTCGGCCTGGCGCGGCGCATCCCAGCCGGTGGCGGCGACGTCGTCGAAGTCGGCGTCGGACACCGTGACCGGCAAATTCCACGAGTTGTAGCGCATATTGGTGCCGTCGATATTGCGCGACTGCTGGCCCTTGTACGAGATGTTGTTGCGCAGTGTGCCGAAGTTGACCGGCGTGCCGTCGGCCGAGATGCCCAGCATGTCGTAGTTGTAGCCGTTGTCGAACGACGTGTTGTTGAAGAAGTCCAGCGCCAGCGGATGGTGGTTGGCATAGAAGCCGGCCGCCTTGTTCTTGAACGCCACCGAGAAGCGCACCGTGTGCTTCACCCCATTCGATACATAGGCGCCGCCGTAGCCGCCGGCCTTGATGCCGTTGCCGTTACCGGCCTGCAGCGGCGTGGTGGTGCCGGGCAGGTAGCCGTGCGACCAGGCCCACGAGTTCTCGATGACCACCGGCGAAAACGCGTTGATCAGGTCGAAGCCGTCGTCGGAGTTGGCCCAGGCGCGGCAGCCGCGGAACACATTGCCCGGGTTGTTGGCCTTGATGTGGGCGCCGAAGCCGTCGGCGCTCTGGCCCGCGCCGTTGGACGTGTACGGGTCGTAGTTGTGGTGCGAGTCGCTGTTGAGCACCAGGTTGTAGCTGCCGTTCTGGATGAAGAGGCCCGGCCCCATATTGTGGTGCAGGTCGAGCTGCTCGAAGGTGTTGCGGCTGCCGTTCACCCAGATGCCCCACGATTCGTGATTGAGTCGGTTGCCCGGCTGCTGCGGCGCGCCCGTCACTTCCAGCCCCTTCAAATGCAGCCAGCTGCCGGTGACATTGAAGCCCTTGACCCGGCAGTCGTCTTTCATCGCCGAGAAGTCGAACACCGGCTTTTCGCCCGGGTAGGCCCAATAGCGGATCGGCCGCCCTTCGGCGCCGCTCTTGTCGAGCGTGATGGCGTTGACGATGGCGGTGCGGCTGGCGCAGCTTTCCACGCCGGCGGTGTAGGCATAGCGGCCGCCGCGCAGGTACACCGTATCGCCGGGCTGGGCCTGGGTTTGCGCGCGCGCGATGGTGGCGAACGGCGCGGCCTGGGTGCCGGCGTTGCTGTTGTTGCCATTGGGCGCGACGTAATACGTGGCGGAGAAGGCCGGTGCAGACGCCAGGGCAAGCAGCAAGGGAGCAAATATTTTCATGGGTCTCTTCATGTAGTTTTATGGTCCATTGATTATAGTCACAGCTCAAACCATGGCATACGCCGGCCAAAAAAATCACGTTCGTGAGCCAATCGCGGCACCTACTTCCTCATTGACAACACTGCAATAATGAACGAGAATTATTCGCATTTATCGCTTCACGCGTGCATCTGAAGGAAGTTGTATGGCCTCTACCATTGATTACCGTGCGGGCGTGTTGTCGCGCACTGTTGCCGCCATCGCCGGCGGCTATGGCTTGTCCGCGCTGGTCGCCGCTGCCCTCGCCCTCACCCTGCCCACCACCCGTGCCGAAGCAGCAATGACCGGTACCCTCGCCGCCTTCGTGGTGTATCCGGTGGCGGTGATGTGGGTGTTCGCCTGCGCCAGCGCGCTGCGCGCCTGGACCGGCCTGCTCCTCGCGTCGCTGCTGCCCGGCGCCGTGGTGCTGGCCCTGGGCGCCTTTACCGGCGGTGCGGCATGAAGGAAGGATTGCGCCAGTCGATGGCATGGCTGCACACCTGGACCGGCCTCCTGGCCGGATGGATCCTGTTCCTGGTGTTCTGCACCGGTACCGCCTCGTATTACAAGGACGAGATCACGCTGTGGATGAAGCCCGAAGTTCATCAGTCGATGGCGCGCCAGGTGGCGCCAGCTGCTGCCACCGCCAATGCCGTGGCCTTCCTGGAGCAGCGTGCCCCCAAAAGCGACCGCTGGATCATCACCTTGCCCAGCGAGCGCGAACCGACCTTGCGCACCATGTGGGCGCCGCCGCCTGCCGACCCGGCCAGGCAGGGCGAGCAGCGTCCGCGCCGCGCGCGCTTCGGCAATGCCACGCTCGATCCGGCCACCGGCGAGGAACTGGCGGCAGCGCGCGCCACGCGCGGCGGCGAGTTCCTGTACCGGATGCACTTCGACCTGCACTATATGCCGGTGATCTGGTCGCGCTGGATCGTCGGCATCTGCGCCATGTTCATGCTGGTGGCCATCCTGTCGGGTATCGTCACGCATAAACGCTTCTTCAAGGATTTTTTCACGTTCCGGCCGGCCAAGGGCCAGCGCTCGTGGCTCGACGCCCACAACGCCAGCGCCGTGCTGGCCCTGCCCTACCACCTGATGATCACGTACACCGGCATCGTCACGTTGATGTTCATGTATATGCCGTGGGGCGTGAAGGCCGTGTACCAGGACGAACGCGACAAGTTCTTCACCGAACTGCGCCAGGACGTGGCCATCGATCCCAAGGCCTCGCGCGTGCCGGCCGCGCTCACGCCATTACAGCCGCTGCTGGCGCAGGCGACGGCCGCCTGGGGCGAAGGCGGCGTGGGGCGCATCGTTGTCAGCCATCCCAAACAGACCAATGCCGCGGTCGCGTTGTACCGCCGCGACGGCAAGCAGATGTCGGTGGACCAGCCGGCCATGGTGTTCGATGGCGTCTCCGGCGTACTGGTCTCGCCGCCGGAACCGGCCGCCGCGCCAGCCGCACAGACCCAGGGCGTGATGATCGGCCTGCACGCGGCGCGCTTTTCCAGTGACGCGTTGCGGGCGCTGTTCTTTGTGGCCGGCCTGGCCGGTTGCGCGATGGTGGCGACAGGCCTGATCCTGTGGGCCGTAAAAGAACGCCAGAAATACGCCAAGGCGCTGGCCAAGGGTGGACGGGTCGGGTTCGGCCTGCGCCTGGTCGATGGCCTGAACCTGGGCGCCATTGCCGGCGTGCCGATTGCGATTGCCGCCTACTTCTGGTCCAACCGCCTGCTGCCGGTGGGCCTGGCCGAGCGGCCGGCCATGGAAGCGGCATGGTTCTTCGGCGCCTGGGGTGCGGCAGCGGTGCTGGCAATGGCCCGGCCCTCGCGGCGCATGTGGCAGATACTGCTGGCCGTCGGTGGCGTGTTGTTTGCCGGTCTGCCGCTACTCAATCTATTGACTACCGGGTCGCACCTCGGCTATAGCCTGTCGCACGGCTTGCTGCAGGTCGCCGGTTTCGACCTGGTGGTACTGTTGATTGGAATCGGAATGTTATTTGCAGCTATACGGATGGGTAATTCACGAATGAATAAAGTAAATAAAGTTAACAAGGTTAATGACCCGGCACCGGTGCTGGCGAGTGGAGGCGCAGCATGAGCGCGCTGGCCAACGGCTTGTTGATCTACGCGGCGCTAGCTGCCGCGCTGGCCGGTTTTGCCGGCCTGAGCCTGGCAATGGACCGGCACTGGGAGGCGTTATACGGGCGTGGCTCCTCGCCGGGCGACAAGACGCGCTGGTTGCAGGCGTGCGGCACGGCCGGATTGCTGCTGTCGCTGGCCGCGTCGCTGGCGCTCAAGGGCGCCACCCAGGGGTGGGTCATGTGGCTGGGCGCGCTGACTGCCGGCGCGGTCGTCGTGGTGCTGACCCTGACATACCACGCGCGGCGCCTGATTCCCCTCGCCAAGGCCGCGGCAGTATCGGCGGTGGTTGCGGCCATCGCAGGACAGGCTGTGCACGCCTTGTAAAAGCGCTGATTGCCGGTCGAGGGTCTTTACACGACCGGCTTGTCAGGAACGATATCGTGGATTTGCAGCACGCCTACCACTGCACCGGCCCGGTTCTTGACGACCAGCGCGTTGATCCTGGCAGCGCGCAGGCGCGCTTCCGCATCGGAGAAGCGCTCGTCCGGTGCCGCCAGCTTCGGCTCGGACGACATGATGTGCCGGGCCGCGATCTCGCGGTAGTCGGCGGCGGAATCGAACGCGCGGCGCACATCGCCATCGGTGATGATGCCCAGCAAATCATCGTCTTGCATTACCAGTACCAGGCCCAGGCGGCCACGGTTGATTTCGTGTACCACGTCACGGAACGACGCATCGGGATGGCACACCGGCAGATTGTCCTTGTGCATGACGTCGGCCACGCGGGTGAGCAAACGACGGCCCAGGCTGCCACCGGGGTGGAAGCGGGCGAAGTCTTCAGGCTGGAAATTGCACTTCGACGAGAGCACCACGGCCAGCGCATCGCCCATCACCAGGGTGGCGGTGGTGGAGCTGGTGGGCGCCAGGTTGTTATTGCACGCCTCGCGCGCAACCGACACGTCCAGTACCGCGTGGGCATGCCGGCCCAGGGTGGAATCGCGGCGGCCGGTCATGGCGATGATCCGGTTTTCCTGGTGCTGCAGGAAAGGCAGGATGCGCACCAGCTCCTCGGTTTCTCCACTATTGGAAATCATCACCACCACGTCTTGCGGACCGATCATGCCCAGGTCGCCGTGGAAGGCTTCGGCCGGATGCACGAAGAAGGCCGGGGTGCCGGTAGAGGCCATGGTGGCGGCAATTTTCTTGCCGATCAGGCCGGATTTTCCCATCCCCACCAGCACCACGCGTCCCTGGCGGGCCAGGACAATGTCCACCGCGGCGTCGAAATCGGCGCCGATGCGGTCAGCCATGGCCGACAACGCATCGATTTGCATCGCCACCACCTGGCGGGCCTGGGTAATTGACTCACTCATTACCACATCCATTTCAAAATACAAAAAATTACTGGGCCATACCCGCCATCACCGTGGCAAAGCCCGCGGCCGAACCGAATACGTGTTCCTTGCCCTGCGCTACCAGGATCGCGTCGGCCAACTCGCGGAACGCCCCCTTGCCGCCCGCCGTTGCCAGCACGGCGCTGGCGCGGCGCTGCACGTACACGGGGGCATCGGCCACCGCGTACGACAGGCCACAGGCGGCAAACGCCGGCAGATCGATGCTGTCGTCGCCAATGCAGACGGTTTCGTGCACGGCAACGCCCGCTTGCTCCATCAGCGCGCGGCAGGCGCCGTGCTTGTCCTTGACGCCGAACTGGTACAGGGTAATGCCAAGGTCGGCCACGCGCTTGCGCAGCGTGGGCGAATCACGGCCCGACAACACCGCCACGCGCACGCCGTTTTCTTCCAGCAGGCGCATGCCGAGGCCATCGCGCACATGGAAGCGCTTCAGGCATTCGCCGGTGGCATCGTAATAAATGCCGCCGTCGGTGAGCACCCCATCGACGTCGGTGATCACGAGCTTGATACCGGCCAGGGAAGGCAATGGCGCTGGCGCTGGCGCCGCTGCCGCAGCCGCGCCGGTCTCCCCTGCCATCAATGCGCGCACGCGCACCAGGCACTCGGGCGTATCGACGCCGGGGCCGGTCGGCTCCACCTCGAAAGCGCGGATGCGCAAGCCGGCTGCCAATAAACGCAGCTGCTCCAGTTTTTCCACCTGTTCCAGCATCGCCGGCGGCAGGCTCGAGTAAGCAGCCAGCACATCGCGGCGATAGCCATACACACCGACATGCTTGAGATAGCGCGCCGGTGCGTCATCGCGGGCGAACGGAATCTTGGCGCGGCTGAAATACAGCGCATCGCCATTGCCGGCCAGGACCGCCTTGACCGTGTTCGGGTTATCTGCCTCGTCGGCGTCGATCGGGTGGCACAGGGTGCCGACCTGCACCGAGCTATCGGCCCACATGCCACGGGCCAGCATGGCGATATCGCCGGGGCGCACCATCGGCTCGTCGCCCTGCAGGTTGATGTAGATTTCGGCCTCGACCGACTGCATGACCTCGGCCAGGCGATCCGTACCGGACGGATGGTCGGGCGAGGTCATCACGCAGCGGCCGCCGAAGGCGCGCGCGGCCGCCGCCACGCGTTCATCGTCGGTGGCGATCACCACCGCATGCACGCCCGGCACTTCGAGTGCGCGTTCATACACGTGCTGCACCATGGGCTTGCCGAGGATGTCGGCCAGCGGCTTGCCAGGCAAGCGCGTGGAACCGTAACGGGCCGGGATAACGATGGCCAGGCGCTGGGTGGTGATATCGTTCACGCTGCGATTCTCCATCAAGCGATATTGAGCGCTGGGAACGACTTCACCAGGTCGTCGAGCGACTTCAGCTGCGACAGGAACGGTTCCAGCTTATCGAGCGGCAAGGCGCTTGGGCCGTCGCAAAGAGCGTGGTCCGGATCGGGGTGCGCTTCCAGGAACAGGCCGGCGATACCCACGGCAATGCCGGCACGCGCCAGGTCGGCCACTTGCTGGCGGCGGCCACCGGAAGCGGCGCCGCCCGGATCGCGTTGCTGCAGCGCGTGGGTGACGTCGAAAATGATCGGCAGGTCGTTGCAGGTTTTTTTCATCACGCCAAAGCCCAGCATGTCCACGACCAGGTTGTCGTAGCCGAGGCAGGTGCCGCGATCGCACAGGATCAGCTGTTCGTTGCCCGCTTCCCTGAATTTCTCGACGATGTTGGCCATCTGGCCCGGGCTGAGGAACTGCGGCTTCTTGATATTGACGACTTTGCCGGTCTTGGCCAGCGCCACCACCAGGTCGGTCTGGCGCGCCAGGAAGGCCGGCAGTTGCAGCACGTCGACCACTTCGGCGACCAGCGGCGCCTGGAATGGCTCGTGCACGTCGGTAATCACCGGTACGCCGAACGCCGCCTTGACATCCTGGAAGATGCGCAAGCCCTCTTCCAGGCCAGGACCGCGATACGAATGGATCGACGAACGGTTGGCTTTGTCGAAGCTGGCCTTGAACACGTACGGAATGCCCAGCTTTTGCGTCACGCGCACATATTCTTCGCATGCACGCATGGCAAGATCGCGCGATTCGAGCACATTGATGCCGCCAAACAGCACGAAGCTACCGGTGTTGCTGACATTGATACCGTTCACATTGACATTGGCCATACGAATTCCATTCCACTTAAATAAATACAATTGATAACAGCCGCCACCCCGGCCTGGCCAGGTGCGGAAAATTCATTCTTGTCGCCAGGCGCGTCTGCGTCGCCACTCGATACCGCAGGATAATTTAAGATTATAAATTCAAACCACCGATTGCCATGGGCCGCTCAGCGCGTATATTTGTCGCGTATCCTGCGCAGCGAGCCGTCCTTGCGCATGTTGCCGAGGGTCCGGTCGAACGCTGTCACCACTTCGGGGGCGACGGTGTGGCGGTTGAAGATCAGGTAACTCTGGGTCGTTTCGATCGGCGGACCGATCACTTTCGCCTTGTCCAGCGCGTTCAGGCGCTTGAGCACTGCGGCGCCCATCACCCGGCTGCTGACCAGGGCATCCATGCGTCCGGCCAGCAACTTGCGGAAGTTGGCTTCGTACGTCTGCGCCACTTCCAGGCGATGGAACCCGCCCCTGGCGGCGGCGCCATCGAAAATGGCGCCATACGACACCTTGTTGACCACGCCCAGGCGCACGTCGGCCAGCTCGCTGACGTTGCCCTGGAACGCCATGCGCGAACCGGCACGCACGAAGATCACGAAATCCTGGGTCAGCAACGGTTCGCGCGGGAACAGGTATTTCTGCTCGCGCTCATCGGTCTTCTTGATGGTGAAAAAACCGTCGGCGCGCGGCGTGTCGATCAGCGACAGGCTGCGCGCCAGCGGATAGAACTGCACGTCGATGGGCTGGTCCATGCGCGCGAAGATGGTGGCCACCAATTCCACCATCATGCCCGTCGGCGGCTGCCCCGGCCGCACTTCCATGAATGGCGGGTAATCGAAACTTACCAGTACCAGCTGGCCTTCCCGCGCCGGCGCCGCCGGCAGCACCGCCACTCCGAGCAGAACACCTAGCAGCACGTGGACGAACAGGCGTTTCATCGCGCTCCCCCTTTGGCCCGTATCAGGTCTAGACCCGGCCGGCCAGATCGGCCATCAGCCGCACGATCTCGTCGAAGCTCACCGGCTTGGTCAGGTGATGGTCGAAGCCGGCCGCATCGGACTTGAGGCGGTCGGCATCGGTGCCCCAGCCGGTCAGCGCCACCAGCACCACGCCTGCCAGGCCCGGTTGCGCGCGCAGCGCGCGCGCCACGTCGTACCCGTTCATGCCGGGCAGGCCGATGTCGAGGAACACCACCTGCGGCAGGAAGCTTTGCGCACGGCCCACGGCGTCGATGCCGTCGTGCACCGTGGCCACGGTGTGGCCCTTGATCTCGAACAGCGCCGACAGCGTTTCGGCGGCATCGACGTTGTCGTCCACCACCAGCACGCGCAGGCTGGTGTTCGAGGCGGCATCGCCCCGCTGCGGCGCCGGCATTGCGAGTGGTGCGGCCGGCGGCGTTTGCGCCGCCAGCAGCGACTGCATGGCCGGCAGCATCACCGGCAGGTGCAAGGTGAAGGTGCTGCCCAGTCCGGCGCCAGCGCTGTGCGCGCTCACCTTGCCGCCGTGCAGCTCGGTCAGGCGCCGCACCAGGTTCAGGCCGATGCCGAGGCCCCCCTGCGCCTGCGCCTCGCTGCCCGGCACCTGGGTAAACATGTCGAATACGCTGCCCAGCGCGTTGGCCGGAATGCCCACGCCGTTGTCGCTCACGCTGACCGTCAGTTCGCCGTCGGCAACCGCTGCGCGCAGATCGATGGCGCCGTATTCGGGCGTGTACTTGGCGGCGTTGTTGAGCAGGTTGCCGATCACCTGGGCGATGCGCTGGGCGTCCAGCCACAGCGGCGGCGGGTGGTCCGAGACCGATATCTTCAGGCGGTGGTGGCGGGCGTCGATCAGCGGCGTGCTCAGTTCCACGGCGTTGCGCACGATCGTATTCAGGTCGGCCGGGCCGAACACCAGCACTTCCTTGCCACGCGCAATGCGCGCCAGGTCCAGCAGATCGTCCACCAGGTGCACCAGGTGGCCCACCTGCCGCTCCATCATGGCGCGGATGCGTTCGATTTCCTCGTGCGCCAGCTGCTGGGCGCGCATCATTTCCAGGCCGCTGCGGATCGGCGCCAGCGGGTTGCGCAGCTCGTGCGCCAGCGTGACCAGGAATTCGCGCTGGGCCTGGTTGGCCTGCGACAGTTCGCCGGCCTTGCTGCGCAGCTCGGACTCGCCGCTTTTCTGGTCGGTGACGTCGAGCGTCACGCCGTCGAAGTGGATCATGCCGCCCTGCTCGTCGTGCTGCGACCAGGCGATCATGCGGATCCAGCGCGGCGTGGTTTGCCCCGGCGCCGGGGCCACGCGGAATTCCGCTTCGTAGCCCTCGCCCTCCACCATCGCCCGCTGGAACTCGTCTTCCAGGCGCGCCCGGTCCTCGGGATGGACGCGCTGGTAGAACTGCGAGACCGGCACCAGGCCGTCGGCCGGCAGCGCGAACTGGGTGCGCAACTGGGCGTTGGCCTGCATGGTCGATAGCGGCGAATCGGCGTACCACACGCCGATGCCGCTGGCGCGCGTGACGTTGGCAAAGCGGTCCTGCAGCATGCGCCGCTCGTGCACATCGATCACGGTGCCAATGTAGCCAAGCAGCCGGCCGTCGTGGCCGAAGCGCGGCGCGCCGGCGTCGATCACCCAGCGGTAGCCGCCAACGCGGTCGCGCAGACGGTAGTCGATCGAGAACGGCCGGTTACGGTCGCACGCTGCAGTGTAGGCATCGGCCACACCGGCGGCGTCGTCCGGGTGGATCAGCTCCATCCAGCCGCGCCCCAGGTCCTGCTCCAGCGGGCGCCCGGTATAGTCGGACCAGCGCTGGCTCAGGAACGTGCACTGGTGGTGTTCGTCGGTGGTCCAGAACATGGCCGGCGACGCATTGACCAGCGAGCGGAAATACTCTTCGCGCTCGCGCAGCGCCAGCGTGGCCTGCTGGCGCTCGCGCGCCTGCTCGATGTGGTTGCGCACGCGCGCCAGCAGTTCGTTGGCGGAAAACGGCTTGACCAGGTAATCGTCGGCGCCCGCCTCCAGGCCCTCGATGCGGGCTTCCTCGCCGGCGCGGGCCGACAGCAGGATCACCGGCACGTGGTGGATATCCTCGTCGGCACGGATGGTCTTGAGCAGCGCGAAGCCATCGAGGCGCGGCATCATGACGTCGCTGAGCAGCAGGTCGGGCGGGTTGCGGCGCACGGCGTCGAGGGCATCCTGGCCGTCGGCGCAGGTCTCCACCGTGAATTCGCGTTCGAGCAGCGAGCGTACGTAGCCGCGTATGTCCTGGTTGTCGTCGGCGACCAGGATGCGCGGGCGTTGCAGCGGCGGCACGACGACCGCGACCGCCGTCGCGGCAGGCGCGGCGCCTGCTGGCGTGCCTGCTGGCGTGCCTGCTTCGGCGCCTGGCTCCACGCCCGGCTCCACGCCTGTTTCCAAGCCTGGTTCCGCGCTGGCGTCGGGCCGGGCGCTGTCGGGCAGCCAGCGCAGCGCCTCCTCGACGAACGCCGAGCCCATGCGCTCGCCGGTGGAACTGTCCGAACGCGCCACCACGTACTGCGGCGGCAGGTGGCTTGATCCGAACGGTATCTCCACCGTGAACGTGGTGCCCTCGCCCAGCGTGCTCTCGGCGGCAATGGCGCCGCCGTGCAGGCGCACCAGTTCCTGGATCAGGGCCAGGCCGATGCCGGTGCCCTCGTAGCTGCGGCCCTGCACGCCCTCCACGCGGTGGAACCGCTCGAAGATGCGCGGCAGTTCCGCCGCCGGGATGCCGGCGCCGGTATCGCGCACGGTCAACCGCGCGCCGGTCTCGGTTTGTTCCAGCCGCACCGCCACGCCGCCGTGCATGGTGAATTTGAACGCGTTCGACAACAGGTTGAACACGACTTTTTCCCACATGTCGAGATCGATGAACACGGGCTCGGACAGCGGCGCCGTCTCCACCCGGTATGCCAGGCCCGCCTTGTCCATGGCTGCCTCGAACACGCTGGCCAGGTTGGCCGTCACCTGCGCCAGGTCCACCGGCGCGAACCGCGCCTGCACCCGGCCCGCCTCGATGCGCGAAAAGTCCAGCAGCGAATTGACCAGCTTTAACAGGCGCAGTGCGTTGCGGTTGGTGAGGTCGATGCGCTCGCGCTGGCGCGGCGCCAGCGGCTCCGCGGTATCGGCCAGCGCGTCTTCCAGCGGGCCCAGGATCAGCGTGAGCGGCGTGCGGAATTCGTGCGAGACGTTGGAGAAGAACGCGGTCTTGGCCTTGTCGATTTCCGCCAGCGCGGCAGCGCGCTTTTGCTCCTGCTCGTAGGCCAGCACATTACCGATGGCAGTGTTGAAGGCGCCGCGCAGCAGTTCGTAGAAATTCAGGTAGGCGGCGTCCAGCGCGCGGCGGGCGCTCACGCCGGCCACCAGGAAGCCGTACGGCCGCTCCTGCCCGGCCACCGTCAGCGGCAGCACCATCGCGGTGTGCGGCGCCTCTTCATATGGCGCGCAGTCGAAGGCGCCGAAGCGCGCGGCCAGGTCTTCCATCCGATGACTGCCGCCGGCCGCCAGCGCGGCGGCGAAGTCCCAGCCGCCATGGCCTTGCAGCGCCGCTTCGGCCGGCGCCAGCACGCTGCCGTCGGGCAGGCCGACCTGGCTGCGCAAGGTGAGCGTCTGGCCGTCGCCGTCCAGCTGGTAAAGCAGCATGAACGGCACATCCATCGCCAGCGTATCGCTGTCATAGACCATGAAGCGCGCCAGTTCGTCGCCGGTGCGCGCCAGGGCGATATGGCCGGTAAGGTCGCGCAGGTTCTGGGTGCGGCGCGCGTCCAGCACCGCCGCCGTGCCTTCGCTGATCGGGTGGAAGATGCCGCCGACGTTGCCCGATTCGGCACGGATGGGCGAGAACGAAAACGTCATGAACGCTTCTTCCATGTACCCGTAGCGGTCGAGGAACATGCGCTGGTCGCGGATATACACGCCCTCACCGGCGTGGGCGCGATCGAAGGCGTCGCCGACGACCGGCAGCGCGGTGGCCCAGCAGATCTTGAACGGCTCGCCCATCGACTGCGGGTGCTTGGCGCCGCAGATCGGCCGGTAGGCGTCGTTGTAGATCTGCACATCCTCGGGGCCCCAGGCCACCAGCATCGGGAAGGTGGACGACAGGCACAGGCTGACGGAAGTGCGCAGGCTTTGCGGCCAGCCCGCAACGGGACCGAGAGGCGTGGTGGACCAGTCCATCGACCGTATCAACTCGCCCATGTCGCCACCGCCGGCCAACCATCCCAGATCGTCGGCCATTGCCTGCCCGGCCACCTGCGCCATCGCTCCCTGCTGCTCCATCCATCCCCCGGTAGTGCCCACATCCGGCGGCAATTCCGCCGGTGGTGCAGTATAACTGTTTCTTTAGGCATAGCCGAAAACCGCCGTCCGGTAGCGTGGTTTTAATGCAGAGCGGCAATAATCCGTTTCAGTGATACCTGTCATCACCATTTCGATATAGAGGAATTCTATTTAGTTATTGGTGTTATGTACGCTTTGCCCCTAAGATTGCGATCCAGGCAAGTCTATAAAAAGGATACAAAGTGGCGGCACCAACACCTTCGAGCAGCACCGCGATCGGCTCTTCGCACGCAAACACGGCAAAATCGGCGATGTATCTGCTGACCAGCCTGTTCTTCACCTGGGGCTTCATCACCGTTATCAACAACACCTTGCTGCCGCACTTGCGCAGCGTGTTCGAACTGAACTACACCCAGACCACGCTGATCGAATCGGTCTGGTTCATTGCCTACTTCTTCGCCTCGATCCCCTCCGCACGGCTGATCGAACGCGTGGGCTACAAGAAATCGCTGGTCACCGGACTGGTCATCATGGCCGTCGGCGCGCTGCTGATGATCCCTGCGGCCCACCTGCCGTCGTATGCGGTCACGCTGTTCGCGCTGTTCGTCATTGCCTGCGGCATCACGCTGCTGCAAGTGGCGGCCAATCCGTACGTTGCGGTGGTCGGTCCTGCCAGCTCGGCATCGGCCCGCCTGAACCTGGTGCAAGCCTTCAACTCGCTCGGTACCATGCTGGCGCCGCTGTTCGGCGGCTACCTGATCCTGGGCCGTTCCAACTCGGGCACGGCATCCGCCGACCAGGTGCTGACCCAGGCCGAACGCCTGGCCGATGCCCGCGCCGTGGAACTGCCATACCTGATCGTGGCCGGTGTGCTGATCATCCTGGCCATCGTGATCGCCCGCTTCCCGCTGCCGGAAATCGGCGCCTCGACCAACCGCGAAGCGGCCAAGGCCGCGCGCAAGACCCACTCGCTGTGGAAGCACCGCAACCTGGTGTTCGGCATTCCGGCCATTTTCATCTACCTGATCGCCGAAATCGGCGTGGCCAACCTGTTCATCAACTTCGTCTCGCAGCCGGACATCGGCAATGTCAACCACGAAAAAGCGTCGCACTACCTGATCATCCTGTGGGGCGGCATGATGGTGGGCCGCTTCGCCGGCAGCGTGCTGATGCGTAAATTCACGGCCGAAAGCGTGCTGGCCGGTTGCAGCATCGGCGCCGCGATCGTGATGACGATCGCCACCTTCAGCGGCGGTTCGCTGGCGATGTGGGCGCTGATCTCGGTGGGCCTGTTCCACTCGGTGATGTTCCCGACCATCTTCACGCTGGGCATCAAGGGCCTGGGCCCGCTGACCGAAGAAGGTTCCGGCCTGATGATCATGGCGATTGCCGGCGGCGCGCTGGTGGTGGTGCAAGGCATGCTGGCCGACCATTTCGGCCTGCAGCAATCGTTCCTGCTGACCGTGGCGTGCGAAATCTACGTGCTGTTCTACGCACTGTGGGGCGCCAAGGCAACCAACGCCTTCCCGGAAGAGCCGGCGGCCGACACCAAGTAATCAGTTCGCTGATACGACCAAACCCCGGTGCGCCGGGGTTTTTCTTTTGCTGCTACAGTGCCGCGCTCCCCCTTCGAGCAGGAGATCGCCAAGATGATTGGCCCATCGCGCGCCGCCTTGCTGCCACTGTTGGCGCTGGGCGCGTGCTCCAACAGCATGCATCCGCTCGAAACGTACCTGGACTTGCTGCAACCGGAATCCATCACCTCGATTGCCGGGCTCGATTATCCGGCCGGCACATTGCTGTGCCCGCTGACGCCCTATCAAAACAGCGTGGCGGCAGCGGCGCCCGAGGCGCAGCGCATCAACGCCTTCATGGGGCGCCGACGGTATCTCGGTGAGGAAGGCACCTGGTCGCTGGTGATCATCCAGCCCTGCACGACGGGGGATGACGGCATCGAACACCTGCTGCTGCGCAGGCGTACATTTGACGTGATCAATTCACCCGCAGGCCTCGGCAAGCTGGTGGAAAAGATGCCGGCGGACTTTGAAGTGCTCGATTGCGTGCCGGTGGAACATGCCAGCGTGCTGACCACGCGTTCGCGGGTGACGCAGCGGAAAATCATCAGCTTCGGACGCCGGCACCGATAATTCTCGCGCTTATGGCAACAGGGCCGCAACAGGGCCGCAACAGGGCCGCTACCGTTCCGACTCCCGATCAGAATGCGCCTGGATTTCTTTGGGCTTGATACCGCGCCGCGCCAGCCCTTCGCGCAGCAGGAATTCGATTTCCGCGTTCACGCTGCGCAGGTCGCGTGCGGCCAGCCGCTGCAGCTCTTCCCAGAGTGCCGGGTCGATCCGCAACGGGTAGGCTTTTTTACCGGGACTTGCCATGCTGGGCGGGCCGCTAGTTGTACAAGGTGCCGGTGTTGATGATCGGCTGGGTTTCCTTGTCCGAGCACAGTACCACCAGCAGATTGCTGACCATGGCCGCCTTGCGCTCATCGTCGAGTTCCACGATACCGCGTTCCGACAGCCCTTTTAAAGCCGCTTCCACCATGCTTACGGCGCCGTGGACGATCTTGGCGCGGGCGCTGATGATCGCCTCGGCCTGCTGGCGGCGCAGCATCACCTGCGCAATTTCGGCGGCGTAGGCCAGGTGCGTGAGCTTGGCGTCCACCACTTCCACACCGGCCGCCTCGAAGCGCGCCTGCAGCTCGCACTTGAGGGCATCGGCCACCACGTCCATGCCGCCGCGCAGCGTGGTTTCGTTGGCGGACAAATCTTCACCCTCGTCGTACGCATACTGCGACGCCAGGTGGCGCAGCGCGGCTTCGGCCTGGATTGCCACGTAGCGTTCGAAATCATCGACCTCGAACACGGCCTGGGCGGTATCGCGCACGCGCCACACGATGGCGGCACTGATCTCGACCGGGTTGCCGCGCTTGTCGTTGACCTTGAGCGTGGGCGCGTTGAAATTACGAGCGCGCAGCGACAGGCGGCGCTTGACGTAAAGCGGAAACGCCCAGCGCAAGCCTTCGCTGCGGTCGGTGCCGATGTACTTGCCGAACAAGGTGAGGATGGCGCTCTCGTTGGGCTGCAACATGAACAGGCCGGCCAGACAAAACGCTCCCGCCAGTACCAGCACGACTGCGGCAAAGAGCGTGGCCATGTTGCCGGCGTCCATCCCGCTCCTGAACACGTAGACCGCGACGAGCAGCAGCACTACCCCGGCCGCAGCCGCCAGGTAGCCGTTGGTCGATGCGAACGCCTTTTCGCGGCGGGTAGCTGCTCCATTCATGTTAGATTACTCCCCAGGTGAGACATCAAAGTGATATCACTTTAGGATCATGCTGGCAGATTGTCAAGCACACCGTGTCGCTCGCCGGTCACTTTACAGTTTCCCTCAATCAATGTCTTGCCTATACTATCGGTCACCGGCATGCACTGCCGCTGCCGGCAAACTTGACTGACAGGAGCTGAGACACGATGAGCAAAGAAAGCGCCTCCGGGCCCTCGAGCAGTAACGTTGAAAACGAACCAGTGACCCAAGTGCTGCCCGAGAGTGACCCGGCGGCGGGCAAGCCGGGACAGGACAGCGGCAGCGGTGAAGCCAAAGCTGGTGACAATGCTGAAATCAAGCCAGAGTCCCCGCCTGACGCCACAGCCGAACCGGAAGTCCAGCCAGAGACCAGGGCCGAGGACAAAGCCGAGGACAAATCCGCCGCCGTCAGCGCAGTGCAAGCCAAGACCTCGGCCACTCCCGAGAGCAAGTCCCTCGAGGAAGAAGAACTCGAGCTCAGCAAGCAAGAGAAAAAGGAACGCCTCGCCGAACGCAAGAAGGAACTCGAACAGCGCGAAAAAGAAGCCAGGGACCGCCGTTCGGAATTGATCAAGGCCGTACGCTTTTCGGCCCCGGCCATCGACAAGGCGCTGGTGGACAAATTTGAAGCGCTCGGCATCGAGAGCCACGCTTTTGCCGCCAAGGATGCGGTCAGGCTCATGACCAATGACGCCAAGCTGCAGGAAAAGGTGCTGGACTTTTTCGATCTCACCCTCGCCCAGCGCGAAGATCTGCTCGACCGGATCGGCTACTACAAGGGCATCGTCATCGATCACAGTGCCGCCAACCCGGTGGAGACCGGATTTCGCGAAGTGCTGCAAAGGACGCGCGTCGCGAGCAAACTGAGCAAGAACGTCGGCAACCTGGTCACCAGCATCCTCTATCGCAAGCCGAATTTTTCGGGTTACCACGAGAATTACTATACGTCGTCGGAGTCGCTGCACCAGGTGCAAAAAAACGGCGTGACCGACATCAAGTCTTCGCTCAGCGTCGCCGGAGGCAAGGCGGCTTCGGTCGGCGTCGGGGCGTCCGGTTCGTCCCACGAGTCCAGCAGCTCGAACAGCGGCACGGTCAAGAAAAAGCTGTACATCACGGCCAACTATTTCCTGCCCAAGATCGAGCTGTCGTTCGACGATACCTTCCCCTGCGCCAGCGATGAGTTCGAGGCGGCCTGCGAAGCAGCACTGGCCATGTCGACGGCAGAAAGCCGCTTCGAGGGACTGGTTGCCGTGCTCGGTAAATTCGGACAATTTGTCGCCACCCAGACGCTGGTCGGTGGCCGCCTGTTTGCCACCAGCGTCAAGGAATTTTCCGGCAACGAATCGCAGGAAGAGATGGTCCAGCGCTACGCCGCCCGTATCAAGGTCGCGGCCGAAAGCGTGACGGCGTCTTTCGAATCCGACACCAGCTTTGAGAAAAGCAGCCAGTCGAACGACCGTGACAAGGGCCGCAATGAACAACAGTCGGCGACCATCCATGCCGTGGGCGGCGAAGGCGCCGTGGTGGAACAGGCCGGCCGCTGGGCCGAGTCGCTGTACGACTACCGGCGCTGGGCTGCTGTCCAGCGCGAAAACCTGGTCCCGAGTATTGACCTGCTCAACAAGAAATTGCGCGCGCGCGTGTGGGATGCACTGGGCACCTTCGCGGTAAAAAACACCGCGCTGCACCTGGTGGGCGAATACAAGGCCTATTTCCTGTTCTACGGCCGCTACGACGTCGAAATCGGCCAACTGACCCGGCAAGATACCGTCATCTTGAAAAACAAGGGTAGCGAGCGTTGCCTGGCCGTGCACGGCGAGACCCCGCTCAGTGGTGGCGTGATCGGCAAGCCGTTCGAATGGAGCCAGCAGTTGCTGTGGCGGATCACGCCAAACGGCAATATCGTCAGCACCATCCCGGTCAGCAGCGGTTTCCCGGGACGCAAGCAAGCGGTCGATTTCGCGCTGACCGTGGTGGGCAAAGTGCCTGAAACAGACGCTGCGCGGCCACCGAGTCTGGCCGTTGAATTGCGTGAGTTGGGCAGCGGCGCCAACCAGGTGTGGGATTTCACGGGACGCGGCGAACTGCGCAATGCCGCTTTCGGCGCCGGCTACGCACTCAGCATGCCACTCGATAACACGCCCTCGCTCAAACTGGTGGGCGATGGCAAGGACGATACGACCATCTGGAGCGTGCGGGAAGCGGCGCCCGAAGACATCGCCAAAATGGAGGCCCATAAAGCTTACGGCAAACTGGTCCATCCGTCCGGACTGGTACTCGCCATCGACGGCTACGAGGACAGCGCCAACACGTTTGCCTTGACCGACCGGCGCCGCGTGTTGCTGCAACCGGACAATGGTGGCAAGCACCAGTTGTGGCACGTGCGCAGCGACGGCGTGATCATCTCGGCCTTGAGCATCGGGTCGAACAACTCGTCCATGACAGCCGATGTCTATCTGGCCCAGGCCGACGATAAACAGGTCTACGCCCAGGGTGAAAGCATCGCGGCACAAGTGTTCAAGACTGACGACAAGGGCCGGGCACATATCGCCGACGCTGCCCAGAAGCCCTTGTATGCCGGTGCGGTGGTGGTCAAACCCGCCTCCGGTCAACGCGTGACGGCAGTGCCGGCGCCGGACAGTGCGTTGACTTTCACCCTGTTGCCAGCCGATACCCGCCCGATCAGCTATTCCACCGGCACGGCGGTCAAGTCGGGCGGTTGCTACCGCCTGAAGACTGTCGACAAGCGCGAACTCAAGATCGACGGTTATCTGACCGGGATCGAGTTCGTGCTCGAGGAGCGCAATCCTGGCAGGCTCTTCAAGATCGATGAATATTTCCGCATGCGCATGCGCCTGTCGGTTGTGCGCAAGACTGGCGCCACCAAGATAGAACTGAAGGATGAGCCTGACAATGACACCGACCGCGATTTCGTGTCTGATGCCGACGGTCATAGCGACATCCGTGTCGATGAGCGCTTCCTGCTGCTGCCGGAAGGTCCGATTTACTCGCTGCGCCTGCATACGGGCGCCAAGCAGCGGCTCGCGTTCGAATATCGCCTGGTGGAAAACGGCCCGTGGATCGGCCTGTCGGACTCGGACGATGCGACCCAGCCGTTGAATGTCAATCTGCTCACCGTGGGTTCCGCGCTGGACGCCGCCGCCAGCGGCACCCGGGTGGTCGGGGTGGCGCTCGAATACGATGCCAGCGCGCAGTTCCTGCGGCCGAAACTGCTGCGCAAGCTGCTGAGCTAATTGGCCGTCAAGCCGGGATTCTTGATTTGCATCAAGGAAACCGGCTTTATATCGATGGGACAATGCGTGCCGTGCAAGACCTCTTATCCGCGCGCACGCGCACCTGGCGACAAGGACCACCGATGGCAAAATATTTCAGCCGGCTGTTCGGCAACGACGACTACCGCATCCACGTGATGCAGGACGATGCCCCGCACCCGATCCGGCGCCACCTGCAACCAGCACGCCGCGACGAGCTGGTACAAGCATTATTCGGCACCGGACCGGCGCGCAGCGTCAAACGCAAGCGCGCCAGCCGGGCCGGTCGCTGACCGCCGTCATTGAAAAACCGTCAGGCGTCGATCTTCTTGCTGATCGCCTTGCCGGCGATTTTCACATTGGTGAGCACCAGGTTTTTCACGTTATAGGCAAACCACGGCTGCTCCGCGTTGCGCGGGGTACCGAAGTCGCAGTTGGTGATGGTGATGTTGTCGAGCGGGAGCGTGGGCTTGCCGGCCGGTCCGTTATAGGTGCCGGCCACCGGTCCCAGGATCACGAACGCCTGGAAGCACGAGTGCTTGCCGGTCGGCGTTTGCACATCGGAGACGCGCAGGTTCGAGATGTGCACGTCGGAGACCTCGGGCGGGCGGATACGCACGCTCTCGTCCACCGGCGTGTAGTCGCAATCGATGGTGATCACGCCGCCGGCCGTGGTGTGCGGCACCGCCGGCAGTTTCGTTCCGGGCAGTTGCGCGTAGGTCCGGCCGATGGTGGCCACGCCATTGGGCAGCGTGCAGTCGCGCACGTAGAAGTGGCGCAGGAAGCCGCCACGATTCATATTGGTCTTCATGCGGATGGCGGTATTGAGGCCCGACGTCTGCCAGTACTTGTTGCGGAATTCGAGGCGCTGTGCATACACATGCTCGATACCGCCGGCCATCTCGCTGCCCAGCGTCATGCCGCCATGGCCGCTATTCATCACGCAGTCCTGCACCAGCACATTGCGGGTGGGGCCGAACTGGATGTCGCGGTTGCGGCCCGCCTTGATGGCAATGCAGTCGTCGCCGGCGTTGAACTCGCAGTGCTCGACGAAGACGGTATCGCACGCCTCCGGGTCGAAGCCGTCGCTGTTGGGGCCCTGGCTCTCCATGCGCACCTTGCGGATATGGACATTGCGGCAGTTGACCGGGTGGTGCTGCCAGAACGGCGTGGCGGTCACCATGTAACCCTGCATCAGCACATCGGTGCAGCCGATGAATTCGATCATGCTCGGACGCAGGTAGTGGCCCACGCCGAACACGCGCTTGGCCACCGGCACGCCGGCTTCCGACAGCGCCGGCAGGTAGCGCACGTCGGCGCGGAAGCTCTGGCGCGTGGCTTCGATCATCTCGCGGTCATGCGCGGGCAGGTTGGGCGCGACCTCGCTCATCGACTTGGGATTGCGCTCGTTGACGGCGATCTCGGTCTGCACACTGCCCTTGTTGTGGCGGCCCTTCCAGTCCCACCAGCAGCCCTCGCCGTTCTCGAACGGCACGCCGCCCTGGCCGTTCAATACGCTGGTCCAGTCCTCGCCGGTGAGGGCGATATTGGTCTGGCCGTACGCGTACACCAGCGGCGAATAATTGAGCACGTCGTTGCCCTGCCAGCGCGAAATCGACAGCTTGCCATTCGGGCCGCAATCGATGTCGCCGTACTTGGCAAAGTCGGCCGGGTTGGCGCTGAAATAGACGTGGGCGCCCGCCGCCAGGTACACGTGCACATTCGAGCGCAGCACGATCGGACCGGCCACGTACCAGTCGCCTTTCGGGATCACCACGCGCCCGCCCCCGGCCTTGTGGCAGGCGGCAATCGCCGCGGTAATGGCGGGATAGGCGTCGGGCGAACCGCGCACCGGCGACGGCACGTCGGCTTTTTCGGTGTAGCGGATGGTGGCGTTGACCTTGGCCGTCTGGCAGGGTTTGGCGCCGAAGGCGGTGATGACGAAATCTTCGTCGCGGAATTTGAGCGGCTTGGCGAACTTCTGTTCGATGTCGCGCGCGCGCTGCCAGGGGTCGGCAGCGGCCTTTTTATCGTCGGCGCTGGCCGACGTGTGCAACAGCGCCGCCGGCACGCTGGCCGCCGCCACCATGCCCGCGCCGCTGCTCATCAATACGCGGCGTTTTTGATCGATCTCCACCTTCATGGTCTGGTCTCCGTGGTTAGATAATTGCCCGGATTGTTCCGGATCTGGCAATGCGGGACCATTCTAGCAAGGTTTCAAGGTGGTTAGACCACTTTATATCTGGTCTAACCACCTTGATGTAGTCAAACAATCGCAGCGGTGATCAATTACCGCTCAACGCTCCATCAGCACCGGGTAAGTCCAGCGCGCGCGATCAAGATAAGGCGAGCGTGCCAGCCACCAGCGCAGGCGCGCCTGCGGATCGCCGGCCAGCGCGGCGTCGGCCGCCAGCGCTGCGGCAAAACTGGCGCGCAGGGCCGGATCGGTCGCCATCATGCGGTCCGCCATGGGCGCCAGCAAGTGGCGCGGCAATTGCGATTCGAGCGGCAGCGCGTTATCGAAATGGCCGGTGGCCAGGAACGAGTCGTCGCTGTCCGGCTCCAGCAGCGCCGCCGCCAGCAAGTGAAATGGCTGATCGCGCGGAACGCGCACCGAACCGGCCGGCAGCGTCCACTGCTTTTGTGCGCGCAGCATGCCGGTGCGGTCCTTGCCGCTGGCCAGTTGCACGGTCTCGAGCAGCAGCGTGCGCGGCGCCTTCAATTCCTCCATCACGATGCCGTGGCGGCGCAGCGCCGCGATCATGCCCTGCTGTTCGGCACCAATCCACCACGCCGCCGGCAGCGCCACCTCTCTGGTCGAGCGCACGCCGAAGACCGGCATGGCGATATCGACCGGCTCACAGGTCCAGCGCCGCTCACGCACGCCGGATGCCGGCGACAGGTACGAGTCATAGCGATAGCCCTTGAAGGTTTTGACTGCGAGCGGCGCAGTCTCTTTCTCCCAGCGCACCATCAACTGCGCCGGACGCGCAGCGCGGTCGCGCGCCTTGGCGGCGGCAATGCCCTGCCCTTCACGCGCTACGGTCTTGAGCGACTGTTCGAGCAGCACATAGGTGCCCAGTACCCGGCGTTTATAGGGCTTCATGGCGTGGTTTTCGACCAGCACCGTGGGTATGCCGACAAAATCGCCATAGCCGGTCGAATAGCGCGGCCCTTCGGCGCTGATGCGCAGCCCCTTCTCGGGCGCATCTTCGTCCACCCAGCTCGGATAGATGTCGGGCGTGTGGCCCTGCGCCGTCAGCGCCGCGTCGACGTCGGCGTGATAGGCGGTCATCAGCCAGTCGGCGGTCGCGCGCGAGCGCGCATAGGCGCCCCAGCCGGCAAAGGTGTATGTCACGTCGTACTGGTAGTCGATGCCGTCGCTCACGTGCACGTCGATGTACAGCGCCGGATCGAAGGTTTGCAGCAGCTTGACCACGGCGGCAATTTCGGGCGATTGCAGGCGCGCGTAATCGCGGTTGAGGTCAAGTCCCTGGCCGTTGGTGCGCGCGCCCTTGGTGTCCGGGCCGTGCTGGTGCGGACGGCCGATGTCGCTGGCGTTTTCATGGCCATCGACATTGAGGATGGGGATGAACACCAGGTCCACCGCGTCAAGCAGGTCGTCGCGGCCGCGCAGGGCGATATCGCGCAGCAGCATCAGGCCCGCATCCTTGCCGTCGATCTCGCCCGAGTGGATGCCGGCCTGGATCACCACCACCGGTTTTTTGGCGCCAGGCTTCCTGGCCAGCACGTACACGAGGTCGCGCCCCTGCACGCTTTTGCCGAAGGTGTGCAGCGACAGCAGCTTCGACGTTCCCGTCAGCGTGCGCAGGTAGTCCAGCGTTTGCGCGTGGCTGGGAGAAGAACGAAAATCGGAACGCTCGGCCGGCGTGGCCAGGCGGTCGGCGGGCGGCACGATCAGCTGCTCGCTCTTGCCGTTCCACGGCGCGGCAGGCGGCAGAACTTGTGGTGCTGGTGCGGCGGATGTTGGAGCTGCTGCGTACAGCGAAGTAATGAAAAACAGCGATCGAAACAACATGTGAAGGTTCCCGGTTATATAATGAAGACCTGTCCGGGCCGTCGTCCGGCGCCGAGGAACAGAATCGAATGGAACGAAATACCCGCCAGCGCACCGCCATCCACCAGTGCATCACTGCCGCAGGGCGCCCGCTCGCGCCGCAGGAAATTCTCGAGCACGCGCAGCAGGCCGTGCCGGGCATCGGCATGGCTACCATCTACCGCAATATCAAATCGCTGCTGGAGTCGGGCGAGATCGCCGCCGTGTCGCTGCCCACTGGCGGCGACCGTTACGAAGTGGCCGGCCACGGCCACCACCACCATTTTCACTGCCGCGCGTGCGACAAGGTGTTCGAGGTGCATGCGTGCCCCGGCGACATGCAGAAGCTGGCGCCCAAGGGCTTCCAGCTCGAGTCGCACGAGCTGACGCTGTACGGCCTGTGCGACCAGTGCAAATAGATTAATCGGTCGCGCAGCTCTTGCAATTGCCGTGGTTGCGGCGATGCGCGACGATCAGCAGCAGGCTGCTGCCAATGGCCAGTGCGGTCTCCCAGGCCTGGCCGAACAGCGGCCCCACCACGTACACCGCCACGATAAACGCTGCCAGGCCGGCAGCGCCCAGCAGCAGCGCCACCGGCTCGCGGTGCTTGATGAAGCCCGGCAGCAGCGCGACAATCACCGGTATCGTCACGCCCAGCACCAGCAGCGAGTGCACGGAATCATGTTCGTGGCCCAGGCCCAGCATGGGAAACGCCGCCAGCAGGAACGGCATCGCCACGCAATGCACCAGGCAGATGCCCGATGCGGTCATGCCCGCGTAGTCGCCCCACCGGATCAGGTATTTCATCATCGTCAGAACGACACGCGCACGCCGGCGGTAACATTACGGCCCGGCAGCGGCGCCGCGTTCTTGATGAACGACGTGTGGCTGTACGCCAGTTCGTTGGTCAGGTTGTTCAGGCGCGCATAGATCTGCGCCGGCATGCCGCCGAGGCGCAGCGTGTAGTGCGTACCCACGTTGAGCATGTTGTAGCCGGGCGTGGCGCCTTCGAAGCCGGCAACCTTGTCCTGCTTGTTCACGCGATAGAACTCCACCTGGCCGTGCAGCTGGCCCAGGTTGCCATCGACGCGGGCGCCCAGGCGCGCGGCCGGAATGCGCGGCAGGTTGCGGTCGCCGCCGGCGCTGTCGAAGCGCGCACGCACGTAGTCGCCGAACACGGTAGCCTCGAACGCCGGCGAGAACTTGTGTTTCACTTCGCCTTCCAGGCCCGTGAAGGTGGCGTCGCGCTGGGCGTATTCGATCAGCTGGAAGCCTTCGAAGTTGTCCAGCGTGCGGGCGTAGATATAGTTATCGACCTTGTTGTGGAAGGCGCTCAGCGAGAACGTGGTGGCGCCGGCATACTTGCGCAGCGTGAGATCGAGGTTGTTCGAGGTTTCCTTGCCCAGGTCCTGGTTGCCGATCTCGTAGGTGCTGGTCGCCATGTGTACGCCATTGGCATACAGTTCCTCGGCGGTAGGCAGGCGGTGGGCGCGCGACAGCGACGCGCGCAGCGAGTACTCGGGCGCGAATTTCCACACCGCGCCCACGGCCACCGACGTGCCGCTCACATCGTGATCGCGCAAGCCGGCCTGGTTGACGGTGATGTCCTGCCACTCGTGGCGGGCGCCCGCTTCGAAGCGCCAGTCGGCCAGCTTGTATTCCTCGGTGACGTACACGGCGTTTTTCCTGGTGATGGTCGCCGGTACGTAGGCTTCCTCGCCGTCGGCGACGAAATCGCGCTTGGTCGTTTGCACGCCCACCACGCCGCGCCAGCCGCCCAGCGGTGCGTGTTCCGCTTCCACGCGAACGTCGTGCGCCTTGTTGCGGAAGCTGGTCGCCACTTCGGCGCCTTCCAGTTCGTCGTGCTGGTAGTCGGTGAGCGAGGCGCGCAGGCGCACCTTGGTGATGCCAGCCACCGGCGCACGGTATTCGCCGCGCACGTCCCAGCGGTTGCTGTCGAGTTTTACGGTCGGCACGGCGCCTTCCTCGTGTTCGTGGTCGTGATCGTGGCCTTCTTCCTCTTCATGCTCGCCGCAATGCAGGGTGGCGCCATGCGGGTGGCAGCCTTCGAATTCGTGGCTGTGGCCCGGAATGCCGTAGCTGGTGCGCTCCTTGGTGTAGGCCAGGCCCAGGTAGCCGTTGGCGCCGATCCAAGACAGGCCCACGCTGCCGGTGTCGGTGTCCTTGAAGCTGCCATCGACGGTGCGGCCTTCGCTCCATCCCTTACCGACCTTGTAGGCATCGGCTTCGCGCTTGACGCCTTCGGCGTGGAAGGCAAAGCTGCCGGCGCCGCCGGTCACTTCGAATGCACCCGCTTTCTCACGGGCGACCGAGTTGGCGCGCAGTTCGGCGCTGCCTTCCAGGCCGTTGACTGGAATCGCGGTTGGAATCTTGCGGTCGATAATGTTGATGGTCCCGCCCACCGCGCCGCCGCCGTAGGCCAGTGCCGACGGACCGCGCAGCACTTCGATGCGCTCGGCCAGCATCGGCTCGAACGCCACCGCGTGATCGGGGCTGATGGTGGAGGCATCCTGGATTTCCGCGCCGTCCGACAGGATTTTGACGCGCGGGCCGTCCATGCCCCGGATGATCGGGCGGCTGGCGCCGGCGCCGAACTGGCTCGACGAAATACCGGGCTGGCGGTTGAGGGTCTCGCCCAGGGTCGATTCGCGCACGCGCACCAGCTCATTGCCGCCAACGGAAGTCACTGGCGTGATCATGTCATCGCCGACCACGCCCAGCGCGCTGGCCGAGACAATCACGGTCGGCACCGACTCCGGATCGGCCGCCAGACGGCTTTCGGCCTGGACCTGGGTTTGGGCATGGGCCAGCGGGAAATGGCTCAATGCCAGCGTGATGGCCAAGGCGATCGGGGTGCGTTTGCTGCGAAAAACGGACATGGGAGGTTCCTTATCGATGCTTGATATTCGGTAATGATAAGTCATTATCATTAAACACTCAAGCGTTAGGTGTGTCCCGTACGTCGATATGGTCAGCCGGCCAGCGCAACTCGAACAGCGTGCCGCCCAGGGCAGACGGCCGGCACGCCGTGCGCCTTGGCGATGGCGCCCGCTACCGCCAGCCGCAGGCCGCTGCCGCCGTTCTGGCGCGAACGCGAGCGCGAGCGCGATTGTTCGCCGCGCTGGAATGCCTCGAACACGTGCAGCGCCAGTTCCGGCGCAATGCCGGGTCCCTCGTCCTCCACCTGCAAGGTGCAGGGCTAGTTCGGTGCGGGCGGTGGATTGCGCACCTGCTCCAGCAGCGCCAGCGCCGCCTGTTCGGCCGCACCTTCGGCCTCGGCTTCGGTGCCGAACACCTGGTCGGCCGCCACCCGCTGACGCCCATGAATCACATTCATGTGCATGGGCGTGGCGGACGGCGCCGAGATGGCGACAAACGCGCCCCACTGGTCGCTGCCCTCCAGCGGCTCGGCCATGTATTCGACCTGGTACTCATCGATGGTTTTGATCGGCATAACGGACCTCCAGAAAGTTGAAGGGCCAATATAACTGCAGTGTTACCCAGCGTGGCGCGCGCCTAATGTGGCACGACCTCGGCATCATCCTCCGCCATCTCGTACCACATCGCATTCAACACTCCAAACATCGCTGCCAGCGGCAGCCCCAGAATCCAGGCGAAATACCACATGATTGACTCCTTTATCGACAATTAATAAGCATGGCCGCGATGGTCGGCAATCGCCTCGCCATCGACCTTGCCCCACAAGACCTTGTACACCCAGCTGGTGTAGGCCACGATCAGGGGAATGAACACGCCCGACACCACCAACATGATGAACAGCGTCAGGTGGCTCGACGACGAATCCCATACCGTCAGGCTGGCGCGCGGATCGAGCGACGACGGCAGGATGAACGGGAACATGGCCGCACCCACGCCCAGGATGATGCCGGCAATCGCCGCGCCGGAAGCGAGCAGCGCCAGGCCGCCGCGCCGCGCGCGCAGCAGCGCCAGCGCCAGCAGCGGCGCGGCCAGGCCCAGTACCGGTGCGGCCCAGGTCCACGGATGGTTTTCGAAGTTGGCGAACCAGGCTCCGGTGGCTGCCTGCGCGGTCTTGAACAGCGGGTTCGACGGACCTTCGGTAACGATGGCGCTGGTGACGCGGTAGCCATCGACCGCCTGCCACAGCGCCACGCCGGCTACCGCGTACAGCACCACGGTAGCCACAGCCGCCACGCTGCCGTAGCGGCGCGCACGGTCGGCGACCGCGCCGTCGGTTTTCAGCTGCAGCCAGGCCGCGCCGTGCATCACCAGCATGGCCACCGACACCAGGCCGCACAGCAGTGCGAAGGGATTGAGCAGGCCGAGGAAGGTGCCTTCGTACAGGATGTGCATGTCGTAGGTGAAACGGAACGGCACGCCCAGCAGCACGTTACCGACAGCCACGCCGAAGATCAGGGCCGGCACCACGCCGGAGAAGAACAGCACCCAGTCCCAGCGCGCACGCCAGCGCGGGTCTTCGCGCTTGCTGCGGAATTTGAAGGCGACCGGGCGCAGGATCAGTCCCGTCAGGATCACGAACATGGCCAGGTAGAAGCCCGAGAAGGACACCGCATACAACTGCGGCCACGCGGCAAAGATGGCGCCGCCGCCCAGGATCAGCCACACCTGGTTGCCCTCCCAGACCGGGCCGATGCTGTTGATGATGACGCGCCGTTCCAGGTCGGTCTTGCCGGCGAACGGCAGCAGGATGCCGGTGCCCAGGTCGAAACCGTCGGTGACGGCAAAGCCGATCAGCAGCACGCCAAGCAGTACCCACCACACCAGGCGCAGGGTTTCGTAAGACAGTAATTCATGCAGGATCATGATGTGCTCCTCAAGCGGATTGGGGTTGGTTGACCGATGGCGCGGCCTGCGTGCGGCCCTTCGGTGCGGCTGGCACGGCGGCCACGGTGAATTCCTCCGGGCCCTTGCGGATCGCCTTGAACATCAGCTTCATTTCGATCACCAGCAGCACGGTATAGATCGCGGCAAAGCCGGCAATCGTCGCCAGCAGCGTCGCCACACCCAGGTGCGACACGGCCATGGCAGTGGGCAGCACGCCTTCGATCACCCACGGCTGGCGTCCCAGTTCGGCGACGATCCAGCCAGCTTCGGCGGCCACCCACGGCAGCGGAATCGCCAGTACCGCCATTTTCAGCAGCCAGCGGTGCTGGTCGAGCGTGCGGCGCACCGACAGCACGAAGAACGTCGCGGTCAGGGCGATGAAGAAGATGCCCAGGCCGACCATCACGCGGAAGGACCAGAACAGCGGCGCCACGGGCGGTACGGTGTCGAGTGCGGCCTGGTGGATCTGCGCGGGCGTGGCCAGTCTTGGATCATCGACATAGCGCTTGAGCAGCAAGGCGTAGCCAAGGGCCTGGCCCTTCTCTTCGAACACCGCTTGCGCTGCGGCGGGTACCGGGCTGCCCGGCGCCACGGCGCGGATGGTTTGCAGCGCATCGTAGGCGACGATGCCGTCGCGGATGGTGTCCTCGCCCTTGCGCACCAGCTGGGCGATGCCGGGAATTTCGGTGTTCAGTGAACGGGTGCCGATCAGGCCCATCACCATCGGGATGTGCAGCGCATAATGCGTCTCGCGCGCCTGCTGGTCGGGGAAGCCAAAGGCAGTAAAGGCGGCCGGCGCGGGTTCCGTTTCCCACATGGCTTCGATGGCGGCCAGTTTCATTTTTTGATGTTCCGACGACTGGTAGCCGCTCTCGTCGCCGAGTACCGCCACCGACAGCGAAGCGGCCAGGCCGAACGCCGCGGCCACCGTCATCGAGCGCCTGGCCAGCGCCACGTGGCGGCCCTTGAGCAGGTACCACGCCGAGATGCCCAGCACGAAGATGGCCGCCACCGTGTAGCCGGCCGACACGGTGTGCACGAACTTGGCCTGCGCCACCGGGTTGGTGAGCACGGCGCCGAAGTCGGTCACTTCCATGCGCATGGTTTGCGGATTGAGCGCCGCGCCGACCGGGTTCTGCATCCAGCCGTTGGCGATCAGGATCCACAGCGCCGACAGGTTGGAACCCAGCGCGACCAGCCACGTCACCACCAGGTGCGCGCGTTTTGACAGCTTGTCCCAGCCGAAGAAGAACAGGCCGACAAAGGTCGCTTCGAGGAAGAAGGCCATCAGGCCCTCGATGGCCAGCGGCGCGCCGAAGATGTCGCCCACGTAGTGGCTGTAGTAGCTCCAGTTCATCCCGAACTGGAATTCCATGACGATGCCGGTGGCCACGCCCATGGCGAAGTTGATGCCGAACAGGACGCCCCAGAACTTGACCATGTCGCGCCAGATGGTGCGGCCGGTCATGACGTACACGGTCTCCATGATGGCAAGGATGATGGACAGGCCGATGGTGAGCGGCACGAACAAAAAGTGGTACAGCGCAGTGAGCGCGAACTGCAGCCTGGATAAGGCGACGATATCGAAGTCCATGATGTTTCCCTGGTTATTACAATTTACAATAGTTGATGGCTGATTCAGTCCTGCCGCAGCGCAGCCAGCGCGGCGTCGAAATCCTGCGTTCCCCTCCGCACATCGAACGCAATGCGGCCGTTGCGCACGCCCACCAGCCGGTCGGCCAGCGCTGCCTCGCGCCGCAGGTGGGTGGCGATGACCATGGTCTGCCCTTCGGCGCGCGCGTGCTGGTCCAGTCTATGCAGCACGTCGCGGGCAGTGGCGGCGTCCAGCGCCTCGGTTGCTTCATCGAGCAGCCACACCCGCGACGGATGCAGCAGCAACCGCGCCAGCGCCAGCCGGCGCGCCTGGCCGCCCGACAGTCCCAGCCCGCCCTCGCCCAGCATGGTGTCCAGCCCCTTGCCGAAGGCGCGCACTTGCGCATCGAGCCCCGCCCCTTGCAGCGCGTTCCACAGGCGGTCGTCGCCGGCGTCGGGCGCGGCCAGGAGCAGGTTGTCGCGCACGGTATCCTGGAACAGTTCCGTGCGCTGGGTGAACAGGCAGGCTTGGGCTGCGTGCACGCTGCCGTCCAGTGGCGCGATCTCGCCGGCCATCAGCGCCAGCAAGGTCGATTTGCCAGCGCCGCTGGGGCCTACCAGCGCTACCCGCTCGCCGGGGGCGATGCGCAGGTCGATGGCGTGGACCACCGGCGTGCGGCCCGACTGCGCGGCCGCTACCTGTTCGAAGACGATGGCGGCGCCGGTGTGGGCATGGCCGGCGGCGTTGCTGTCGCCAGGGTCGGTGCCGTTGGCGGCAACGTTGGCATCGGTCGGCTTGGCCGCTACCACATCGGCGGCAGCGCTCGTGGTCGCACCGGCCGGCGCCAGGCCCTGCTCCAGCCTGGGCCCGAGCCGCTTGATTGCCAGCCACAACCGCCCTGCTTCCAGCGCGCCGCGCCGCAGGCCGGCGAACGGTTCCATGGCGGCGAGCGCGATCAGGATCGCCAGCGCTGCCAGCGGCACCGGCATGGCGCGGTGTTCGACCAGCGCGGCGGCGGCCAGCAACACGGCAGCCAGCGTGGCGCTGCCGGCGATGCCGATCGCCGCACCGGCGCAGGTGTCGCGCTGCATCAAGGCCAGGTCGGCGCGGGCCAGCGCGCGGTCGGTGCGGGCCAGGGCCTGGCACTGGGCGTTCAGGCGTCCGGCCATCGCCAGTTCGGTCTGGCCGGCCACCAGGTCGATGGCGCGGGCGCGCAGCGCTTCCACGGCGCGCGAGCGGGCCACACCGGGACGGATCGCGCTTTTCAACAGCAGCAAGGTGATCGCGCCGCCGCACACCAGCAGCCACAGGCCGAGCACCACGCCCAGTTGCCACTGCATGAAAGCGACCACCACGCCGGCCAGCACGGCCGCGCACAACGCGGTGGCAGCCGGCACCAGCAGGCGCAGGTACAGCGACTCGAGCGCATCGATGTCGGCAGTGAGACGGAACAGCAGTTTCGAGGGACTGCGCAGCAGGCGGCTGGCGGCATCGGGCAGCGACCAGCCCCGGAACAGGCGCACGCGCAGTTCGGCCAGCGCGCCGAAGGTGGCGTCGTGCGTGACCAGCCGCTCGGCGTAGCGGGTGCCGGTACGGCCCAGCGCCAGCAGGCGGATCCCGGCCGATGGCGCAAACACGTCGAACATGAAGGCGGTCGAAGCACTCATGCCGGCGATGGCGGTGGCGGTGATGAACCAGCCGGACAGCCCGAGCAAGGCCATGCCGCCCAGCGTGGTCAGCGCCGCCAGCACAGCGCCGAGCAGCAGGCGTTTCGGTTCGGCCAGCAGCAACTGGCGCAGCGCGGCATGCGATGCAGCGTTCATGCGATGCTCCTTTGCGGCGTGATGCGCGCGGACAGGTCGATGGCGCGGTGCAGGCGCGCGGCCAGCACCGGGTCGTGGGTGGCGACCAGCATGGTCTTGCCCCTGGCGAGCGCCAGCAGCGCATCGGTCACGCGGGTGGCGGTTTCGCTGTCGAGGTGCGCGGTGGGTTCGTCCACCAGCAGCAGATCGGCGTGCGGCCACACGGCAACCCGGGCCAGTGCCAATCTCACGGCCTCGCCGCCGGACAGGCCGTGGCCGCCGTCGCCCAGCATCACTTCCGGCCGTGCTTGCGCCACGGCGCCCAGGCTGGCCAGGTGCAGCGCGCCGGTCACGGCCTGGCCGGCTTCCACCGGACGGCCAAGGGTGATGTTGTCCGCCACCGGGGCGGTGAAGACGTGCGGGCGTTGCCCCATCCAGGCCATGCGCCGGCGCAGCGTGGGGGCGCTGGCGTGATCGAGGATGGTGCCGCCGACGCGGATTTCGCCAGCATGCGCTGGCAGCAGCCCCGCCATCAGCGCCAGCAAGGTGGTTTTGCCGGCGCCGCTCGCGCCCAGCAGCGCCACGTGTTCGCCTGGGTGCACGGTGAAGGAGAATTCATCAAACAGCGGTTGCTCGCCGGCGTGAGCGAAGTGCAGATTGCGGACGTCGACCACAGGCGGCATCCTTGAGAGAGCAGCTTCGGTGGCTTCAGCAACAGCCACGCCAGCGCCAACGACGGCAGTGCCAGCACCGCCCCCGGCAGACAAACCGCGACCATCACCGGCGCCGACCAGCATCACGCCATCTGCCGCCAGGTCGCGCAGGCCAGCCAGTCCCGCCTCGCCAGCCGCCTTGTCGTGCCAGACAGCGGCCAGTTCGCGCAGCGGCTCGAAAAAGGCTGGCGCCAGCAGCAGGATGAACAGGCCCTGGGCCAGCGTCAGTTGTGTGCCCCAGGCGCCAAAGTCGAGGGTGCCCAGCAGCGAGAAGCCGATATACACGGCCACCATCGCCACGCCCAGCGCCGAAAACAGCTCCAGCACGGCGGAAGACAGGAACGCGATGCGCAGCACGGCCATGGTGCGGCGGCGCAGCGACTGCGCGGTGTCGCCCAGGCGGGTGGCAGTGGCGTCCACGGCGCCCAGCGCGCGCAAGGTTGCCAGGCCGCGCAGGCGGTCGAGCAGGAAGGCGTTCATGCCGCCCAGCTCCACCATGTGGGCGCGGCTGGCCGCTTGCGCGCCCATGCCCACCAGCGCCATGAAGACCGGGATCAGGGGCGCTGCCACCAGCAGCACCAGCGCAGCGATCCACGACAGCGGCGCGATGGCCGCCACGATGGCCAGCGGCGCCAGCACGGATTTCCAACGCGCCGGCTGGAAGCGCACCAGGTAAGGCACCACGGCTTCGGCCTGCTCGGCCAGCACGCTGGCCGCTTGCCCCGACCGGGCGCGATCGCGGTCCAGCGGCGAACGGCGCGCCAGCGCGGCCACCGCGTGCGCCCGCAGCGCCGACAAGTGGCTGCGCGCCGCCGCATACATGGCGCGCGCACCCCAGGCCTCGGCCAGTGCGCGCAGCACACCCAGCGCCAGCACGGCCGCCGCCGGCAGCAACGCCGCACGCCATCCGGCGCCTTCCACCATGCCCTGCACCGCCCAGGCTAGCAACGCCGCCTGCGGCAACCACACCAGGGCGGCAGCGCCCTGCACCAGCGCGGGCAGGCGGGGAACGGCAACTACCGGCAGTGAAACGCTTGCGGAAGACATGGCAACAACATCCTGTAATTACTGAGTTTTCAGAAATTCTTGTAAATTCGATTTTTAGTATAATACGCCGGAACGATGATGTACATCAATTTTTATAGCCGGAGACGTCCACCATGCCGAATACGCCAGCCACGCCGACACCGAACAACTTCCAGATGACACCGCTGGCCCAGGGCTTCATCAGCCATTTCGGCGAGATGGGCAGCCGCTGGGGATTCAACCGCACGGTGGGACAGGTATATGCGCTGCTGTTCGTGTCGGAGCAGCCGCTGCACGCGGATGAAATCGCCGAGCACCTGACGTTTTCGCGCTCGAACGTGAGCATCGGCCTGAAGGAATTGCAGGGATGGGGGCTGATACGACAGACGCGCCTGCCGGGCGACCGGCGCGAGTATTTTTCATCGCTGGGCGATGTCTGGCAGATTTTCAAGGTGGTGGCGGCCGAAAGGCGCCGGCGCGAGGTGGCGCCGACGTTGACAGTACTGCGCGAATCGCTGATGGCGCCAGCCGGCGAGCCGGGCGACCACTACGCCCAGCAGCGCATGCGCGAGATGTACGAACTGGTGGACCTGGCCAACACCTGGTTCGAAGAGATGCAGCACCTGTCGCCCGAATCGCTGGCGCAGCTGATGAAGATGGGCGCCAAGGTGCAAAAGCTCCTCAGCACCAAGGACCGCCTGTTGGGCGGCAAAAGCAAGGCTAGCCAGGACTGAGCGGTTTGCTTGAACTGGTCACGCCATTCGGGTCAAGTCAGTTCCTTTTGCCAGGTCCAGCAGGTTCCGCACGCAATAGCGGATACGGATTGATTGCGCCGCCCATGTCATAGACGCCGTAATGCAGGTGCGGCGGCGTGCCTTTGGCATTGCCGGTATCGCCAACGTAGCCCAGCACCGTGCCCGGCTCGATGCGCATGCCCGCTTCCACGTCCGCGTAGCGATCGAGGTGGGCATAATAATGGCGCTGGCCGCCCGGCCCCATCACCCACACCACCTGGCCGCCGAGACGGTTGGTGCCCACTCGCGCGACGATGCCCTCGGTGGCCGACAGCACCGGTGTGCCGCGTTTAGCGAAAATGTCGATGCCCTCGTGCCTGCGCCCCTCGCTGCGCGCACCGCCCCAGGTGTCGCGCAAGGCGCGCGGCTTGATGCCTTCGACCGGCACCGGCAGCGTCGCCGGCTTGTCCATCGCTGCCAGGCGCACGGTGTACATGGCGCGTTCGATGCCTGGTCCGAAGAAGACGTAGCCCACGATGAGGACGACGGCCATCACCAGGATACGTAGAAAAATCCGAACAGCCCTCATGTTTGCGCTTTGCTTCGATCAAATCCGGATGTTACCTCTTTCGCCTGATCGACTCGTTTTCTATTCGGGACGCCATCCCCTGCCCCCGCCAAACCCGGCAAAAAATTCCGCCCGCGTCGTGTAAGCCGCCCTGGCCTCCTGCGCATCGAGCACCCGGCCAAACTGGCGCGCGCTGGTGTCGAGCGGTCTGCCTTCGAGGTCCATGCTGCCGTACTCGCGCCAGCCGGCGGTGGCGGTGGCCTGGGCCGGGTTGGGCCCCGGCTGCCTGGCGTTCGGTCCGGCCCAGCCGACCGGCGCGATATGCGGCCCCATGCGGCAGTTGATGAAGGCCACGTGGTCCCAGGTGGCGGCGTAACCGGGACTGCGGGCCAGCCAGGTGGCGCCGGCCGGTACGTCGTTGCCGGTGGGGCCGGGGCCGTGGGTCAGGCGGCTGTTGACGAACATGAAGCCCTTGTCCTGCGCGGAGACGGTGCGCGCCTGCAGCAGATAGCCGCCGCTCTTGCCATTGCCGCTGTCGCCGACGGTGCGCAGTTCGCTTTCCTCGAACAGCGCGGCGCGGTTGTTGCCCCAGATGTAGTCCACATTACCGGCGATGAGCGAGCGGTAGAACCACGAATAACCGCGCACCTGCACTGTATCCTGCTCGCTGAACAGGCTGGCGTTTTTGACGATCAGGCGCCCCTCGCTGTTGAAGAACAGCGCCTCGGCCTGGCCGCCATCAGGCGCAGCGCGCAAGGCGCTGTTGCGCAGCGTGAGGCCATCGATGGTGACCATGTCGGCATCCTCGATCAGCAACACCGCGCGCCCGCCGGTGATGCCGGGCGCACGCGCCTCCTGCGCCGTACCGGAGCCGGGGTTGACGCCGTCGCTGTTGACGGCGTCGATCACTGCGCCGTCGCGGCTCTGGCCGCGCAGGATGAGGTTGTCCTTGCCGCGCAGGTAGAGCAGTTCCTGGTAGCGGCCATCGCGGATGGTGACCGTGACCGGCGCCGTGCGCGCGGTGTGCTGCATGGCGTAATTGAGCGCGCCCTGCACCGTGCGGAAGTCCGCTGCACCGTCGTCGTCCACCACCAGCGCCTGGGCGCCCGGTGGCAAGGCGGCGCGGGTGTGAAAAGTCCAGCCCTGCTGCTGCGTCACTCCGGCAAACGCGGCGCCGCCGATGGCGCCGACCAGCACGCCGTCATCGACCGTTACCCGGTATTGCTCGCCGGGCGCCAGTTTGGCATTGTGCAGGTGGATGATGGCGTCGCGCCCTTCGGTGGCTACCGGTTTCCACCGCACCGCGCGCCGCAGCGGCTGGCCGGCGTAGCCGAGCAAGTCGGCCTCGCCGCCTGCGCGGACGGTGTCCACCAGCGCGCCGTCGCGCACACGGTACACGCGGATCGCGCCACCGGACTCTCCCAGCGCCGGCGCCTGGTCGAAGCGCAGCCGCAGCGGCGTATCGTATGGCACGTCGCGTTCGCCGATGGCCGGCAGCACCGCGCCTGCCAGCTGTATGGCGGACCGGCGCGCCGGGCTGGCGGCGGCCACCCGCACTTCCAGCACCGACTGCACATTGGGGTTGTCCGGGCTGGCGAGGGTAACAGTGGTGACGCCGGCCGCGCGCGGCGCCAGCACCAGCGCGCCATCGGCCACCGCTGCAGTCACCAGCGCCGGCCGCGCGACACTGGCCGTAAAGCGGATCGTTTGCGCGCCGTTCGCAGGTGCGGACATGGCGGCGTCCTGCAGCGCGCTCGGCGTGAGGTAGCCCGGCACGGCCAGAGACGTGTTGGCGCCGGCGGTGCCGTTGCCACCGGTGTCAGGGCTGACACCGGCACTGGCGTTGGAACCGGCATTGGCAGCGGCCACGATACGATACGGTCCCAGCGCGCTCACCGCCAGCGACACCGGCGCATCCCCCACCGACAACTGCACCCGCTGCGGCGCGCGCGCCAGCGCCAGGCGCGCCGGCTTGTCGGTGGCGGCGCCGGTTACCGGCACGCTCATCTCGAACGGCGCGCCCTGCGCCACCACGCCGTAGCCGCCCGCCTGCGCCAGGCCGGCATCGATCACGCTGGTGATGCGTTCGCCGTCGAGGTAGGCGGTGAGGCTGTTGCCGGCCATTTCGAGCCGCACCGTGTGAAAGCGCGCATCGGTGGCGGCGGCGCGGTTGAACTGCTTGAGCCGCGTAAGGCGGCCGTCCTGCATGCGCACGATCTCGATCTGCATGCGTCCCTTGGCATCCTGCCAGGCCAGGCCGGCGCCGTACCAGTTCCCGGCATCCTGGTAGCGGCCCACCACGTAGGCGCGGCCATCGGCGCCGGCAGCGGGCAATGGCCGCAACCGCGCCTCCACATACGCATCGGCGCCGGACCGGCCGAGTAAGCGCACCGGCGCATCGGCGTCGATCCGCAGCAGCGCCCTGGTTTCAAGGGGCGCCGCTGCATGCACCGACGGGCGATCGCCAGGAACGTCGGGGGCCTGGGCGGAAACGGGCGCCAGCGCGGCCAGCGCCAGCAGAGCGGTCATGGACATCGGGTCTCCAGGTTAAACGTTTTATTAGCCACACATTCTAAACCATGCTCCACCCGCTGTGCCTTGCCAACAGCTCGCCGAAAATCCACAAATTCATTGATTAAAATGATTTTTACCGATAATCTCGAATTTCCTTGATTGCTGGTAGTTGCTCGTGATGAAATCTGTAACTGAAAACGACGAAGTCTGCACCACCCAGCGCGCCGCCGAAATTCTCGGCGTGTCGGTTTCCTCGGTCCAGCAACTGGTCGAATCGGGCGCCATCGACGCCTGGAAAACCCGGGGCGGCCATCGCCGCATTCCGATGACGGCAGTACTGGCCTACAAGGGCCATGCAGGTGCGCAAACACCAGCCGCGCCTACCACGCCAGCCCCCCGCCAGCCGGGCCGCGAACAGGCGACCATCCTGGTGGTGGAAGACAACCCGATGCAGCGCATCCTGTACCAGAAACACCTGGGCGCCTGGAACCTGCCGGCGCAACTGGTATTCTGCGAAAACGGCTACCAGGCCTTGCTGGAAGTGGCGCGCCGCCAGCCCGACATCGTCGTCACCGACATCGTCATGGACGGCATCGACGGCTACGAACTGCTGAACACCATCGTCAACGACCTGCAACTGCGGCCGATGCACATCGCCATCGTCTCGGCGCTGGACGAGGCCGATCTCGACGCGCGCGGCGGCCTGCCGCCGGGCGTGGTCTTCTTCAGCAAGCCGGTCAACTACGACGAATTGCGCGGCTACCTGCGCGCCGGCTGCGCCCAGTTCGTGCGGGCCGCAAAATGAGCCCGTACCGTTACCAGAGCATCGACCCCACCGTACTGATGGAAGCGGCCGGCGACCACGGTACGTTCATCACGCTGTCGCACACCTTCCTCGAACATGCGCCGGGATTGTTCGCCCGGCTGGAACAGGCGTTCGCGCGGCGCGACCATGCCGCCATCGCGGCCAGCAGCCACGCGCTCAAGGGCATGGCGATGCTGATCGGGGCGAACGAACTGTCGAGCCAACTGCAACGCCACGAATCGGCCGCGCGCCAGGGCTGCGCACTCGATGCGGCGCAGGCGGAGCTGTCGCCGCTGCTCGCGCTAGTGATGCGCGAAGTCACGCAGAGCATCGTGCGTGCGGTGCCGCAGCACTGAGGCGCGGCCTGCCATGATCATCGCCAGGCGCCGCTGGACCGCCCTGACCGCGCGCCGCGCCACCGTCATCGTGTGCGTGGTGCTGCTTGCCATGCTGGGCGTCACCACGGCGCTGGTGAGCTGGCGCCTGTACGTCCACGAAATCGCCGACTGGCGCGACGAACTGGATAACCTCACCCTGGTCCTGGCCGAGAACACCGCCCAGACCATGACCTCCACCTACCAGGTGCTCGACAGCATCGATGCGCTGGTGGCGGACGCCGCCCGCACCGCCGGACCGTCCCCCGCCGCGCGCCGGGCGGCCTTCGGCAATGCCCGCATGCACCAGGCGCTGCGCGACCGCATGAGCGTGTCGCCGCAGATCGGCGTGGCCACCATCATCGCCGCCAACGGCGACGTGATCAATTTCACCCGCAGCCACCCGGCGCCGGCCATCAACCTGGCCGACCGCGACTACTTTGTGCACCACGCGCAGAGCGACTCGCCCAAGCCGTTCCTCTCCACCCCGGTGCGCAACAAGGGCAACCAGACCTGGACTTTTTATGTAAGCCGGCGCCTGAACGACGATGCCGGCCGCTTCGCCGGCGTGATCCTGGTGGGGGTGTCGTGCGATTTCTTCGGCGAGTTTTTCCGCAACGTGAGCCTGGGCGAGCACGCCGCCATCTCGCTGTACCGCAGCGACTTCACGCTGCTGGCGCGCTGGCCCGTGCGCGAGGCCATGATGGGCAAGCGCAACCTGGGCGGCGCCACGTACGATGTCATCACAGCCGGCAAGCGGCACGATGTAGTGCTCACCAGCAGTCCGCGCGTGGCCGACGGCATGCGCAAGGTGACCCGCATGGGCGCCGTGCGCGAGGTGCGTGATTACCCGCTGATCATCAACGCCACCATCACCGACGACCTGCTGCTGGCGGGCTGGCGCAACAACCTGCGCATGCTGGGCGCGGTGGTCCTGCCCAGCATGATCGCGGTACTGGTGGCCTTCGTGCTGATGGCATTCCTGCTCAAGCGCCGCGAGGAAGATGCGCGCCAGGCACTGGCCCTCAAGGCCGACGCCGACGCCGCCAACGCCGCCAAATCGCGCTTCCTGGCCGTGACCAGCCACGAAATCCGCACGCCGATGAACGGCATCATCGGCATGAGCGAATTGATGCTCGATACCCGGCTCGACGCCACCCAGCGCACCTACGCCGGCAATGTGCACCAGGCCGCGCTGGAACTGCTCCACATCATCAACGACGTGCTCGATTTTTCCAAGGTCGAAGCGGGCCACATGCAGCTCGAACGGCAAACCTACGCGCCGGCCCAGCTGATCGACCAGGTGCTGGCACTGCACCGCGCCAGCGCCGAACGCAAGCAGCTGCGCATCACCGTCGATGTGGACAGCCTGCCGGGCCTCGTGGAAGGCGATCCGGCGCGGATGCGCCAGGTGCTGGGCAATCTGCTCAACAACGCCATCAAGTTTACCCCGGCGGGCACCATCGGCATCGGCTTCCAGGCCATCGCACCGGCCGCCGGCGCGCAGGCCGGGCATTGGCGGCTGCGCTACACGGTCACCGACAGCGGCATCGGCATCTGCCCGCAGGCGCAGTTGCACCTGTTCGAGCCGTTCCGCCAGGCCGACAGCAGCATCGGCAACCGCTACGGCGGCACGGGCCTGGGCCTGGCCATCTGCAAGCACCTGGTGGAACTGATGGGCGGCACCATCAGCTGCACCAGCGCGCCGGACCAGGGTTCCTGCTTCAGCTTCGAACTGCCGGCGCGGCTGGCGCCAGAGCCTGCGGCCGGCAGCGAACCCGTACCGGCCCCGGACTCCGCATCCGTGCCGGCGGCGGCAGGCCATGCGCTGCTGGTGGAAGACACGGAAATGAACCGCCAGCTTGCGCGCATCCTGCTGCGCAAGCTCGGCTGGACGGCCGACGAAGTGCACGATGGCCAGCAGGCGCTCGAGGCGCTGGCCACGCGACGCTACGACCTGGTGCTGATGGACTGCATGATGCCGGTGATGGACGGCTACGAAGCGTGCCGGCGCCTGCGCGCGCGGGAAGCGGCCAACGGCTGGCCGCGCACGCCGGTCATCGCGCTCACCGCCAACGCCATCGACGGCGACCGCGCCCGCTGCCTGGAAGCCGGCGCCGATGGCTATCTGACCAAACCCTTCACCGCTACGGCATTTGCCGAGGCCATTCGTCGCTGCACCATTACGGATGCGTAACATTCTCACCAAAAATCACTAAACAATTATGTATCCCCCAGGAAAATTAGCGTATATTTGACACAATCATTGAATATAACGATTTTACCAATTTACATGTTGAAGAAAATTACCATCGAACAGCTTGCCCTCGGCATGCACGTCCACGCCGTGTGCGGCTCCTGGTTCGACAATCCCTTCTGGAGCAATTCGTTCACCATTGAATCCCTGCTCGACCTGGCCAAGCTGCAGGGTGGCCGCGTGCGCCAGGTCTGGATCGACACCAGCAAGGGCGCCGATGTGACTGCACCCTTACCCGTTCCCCCGGCAGCGCCAGCGCCGACGGCATCGTCGCCCCCCGCCGCACATGAAGCGCCTCCGGCGCCAGCGCGCCCCGAACGCCCCACCAGCGGCACCGCCGACGAACTGGCGCGCGCCGCCCGCATCATCGCCCAGTCGCGGCGCGCGCTGACCACCATGTTCGGCGACATCCGCATGGGCCGCCTTATCGACGTGGGCCAGGCCACGCCGCTGGTGGACGATATTTCGGCCTCGGTGCTGCGCAATACCGGTGCGCTCATCAGCCTGGTGCGCCTGAAGCAGGCCGACGACTACACCTATCTGCACTCGGTGGCCGTGTGCGCGATGATGGTGGCGCTGGCGCGCCAGTTGGGCCTGGACGAAGACGAGGTACACCAATGCGGCATGGCCGGCCTGCTGCACGACGTCGGCAAGATGGCGGTGCCGGTTGCGGTCCTCAACAAGCCGGGCAAGCTGACGGACGACGAATTCTCCAGCGTCAAGCAGCATCCGCTGGCCGGCCACGCGCTGCTGCTCAAGTCGGGCAATGTGCACCCGGTGGCGCTGGACGTGTGCCTGCACCACCACGAACGGGTGGACGGCGCCGGCTATCCGCACGGGCTGCGCGGCGATCAACTGAGCCTGCATGCGCGCATGGGCGCGATCTGCGACATCTACGACGCCATCACCTCCAACCGTCCGTACAAGGCCGGTTGGAGCCCGGCCGTGTCGCTGCGGCGCATGGCCGAATGGACCCGCAGCGGCCACCTCGACGCCCAGGTGTTCGCCGCCTTCGTCAAGTGCATCGGCATCTACCCGCTGGGCACCCTGGTGCGGCTGCGTTCCGAGCGCCTGGCGGTGGTGGTCGATAACAGCCGCTCGCTGCTGGCGCCCGTGGTGCGGGTGTTTTTCTCGATCCGCAAGGACATGCACATCCCGCCCATAACGCTGGACCTGATGCACGACCAGGGCACCGAAGGCATCGCCGGCTACGAAGAACCGGACACCTGGAACCTGGGCGACCTGTCCCATTTCTGGACCTGAGCCGATTCCGTCTAGAATGGCGCTACTGTTCAACCAACAATAGCGAGACACTTTTCGATGCCGGACATCTCTCAGGCAAGCGCGCGCCCGCTGGGCCGCCAGGACTACAAGACACTGTCGCTGGCCGCCCTCGGCGGCGCGCTGGAATTCTACGACTTCATCATCTTCGTGTTTTTCGCCACCACCATCGGCGCCCTGTTCTTCCCGCCCGATATGCCGGACTGGATGCGGCTGTTCCAGACCTTCGGCATTTTCGCCGCCGGCTACGTGGTCCGCCCGCTCGGCGGCATGGTGATGGCCCACTTCGGCGATCTGCTGGGCCGCAAAAAAATGTTCAACCTGTCGATCCTGCTGATGGCCGTGCCCACGCTGCTGATCGGTCTTTTGCCCACGTACGCCAGCATCGGCCTGGCCGCCCCGCTGCTATTGCTGCTGCTGCGCGTGGCGCAGGGCGCGGCGGTGGGCGGCGAAGTGCCGGGCGCCTGGGTGTTCGTATCCGAGCACGTGCCGGCGCGCCATATCGGCTACGCGTGCGGCACGCTCACGGCAGGCCTCACCATGGGCATCCTGCTCGGCTCATTGATGGCCACCGGGATCAACAGCGTGTTCACGCCGCAGCAGGTGCTCGATTACGGCTGGCGCCTGCCCTTCGTGCTGGGCGGCGTGTTCGGCCTGGGCGCGATGTACCTGCGCCGCTGGCTGCACGAGACGCCCGTCTTCACCGAACTGAAACAGCGCAAGGCGCTGGCCGCCGAACTGCCGCTCAAGGCCGTGCTGCGCGAGCATCGTAGCGCGGTGGTGCTGTCGATGCTGCTCACCTGGATGCTGTCGGCCGCCATCGTGGTCGTGATCCTGATGACGCCCACCCTGCTGCAAAAGGGCTATGGCTTCGATGCCCGCACCGCGCTCATGGCCAACACGGCCGCCACCCTGTGCCTGGCCGTGGGCTGCGTGGTGGCCGGCGTGCTGGCCGACCGCCTGGGCGCGCGCCGCATGCTGATCGGCGGCGCGCTGCTGCTGGCCGTTTGCACCTACGTGTTTTACACCACGGTGAAGGTGCGCCCCGACCTGCTGCTGCCGCTGTATGCGCTGCTGGGCTTTGCGGTCGGCGTGGTGGGCGTGGTGCCGAGCGTGATGGTGCGGGCGTTCCCCGCGCCGGTGCGCTTCTCCGGCCTGTCGTTCTCGTACAACCTGGCCTACGCCGTGTTCGGCGGCCTCACCCCGGTGATGGTCACGCTGATGCTCAAGGTGCAGCCGCTGGCCCCGGCCTGGTACGTGATGGCGCTGTGCGCGGTGGGCATCGCCACCGCGTTGTTCGTCAGGGACGGCCAGCGCTAGCGACCTGGAGATCATCGGTCCAGCCGCCGCCCAGCGCCTGGAACAGCGCCACCGTGTCCGCGTACCGCGCGGCGCGGGCGGCGATCAACGCCACGCTGGCCTGCTGCCACGACTGCTGCGCCAGCAGCACCGCCGGGTAGGCCAGCGCCCCCAGTTGCCACTGGCGCTGGGCGATGCCGAGACTGCGGCGCGCGGCCTGCTCGGCGGCGTCCGCACTGCGCAGCGCGCGCGCATCGGCATCTACCGCGTGCAGCGCGTCGGCCACGTTCTGGAAAGCGGTGAGCACCACGCTGCGATACTGGAACGACGCCTGGGTGTACGCCACCTCCGCCGCGCGCTGCTGGTGCCGCAAGGCGCCGCCCTTGAACAGCGGCTGCACCAGGTCCGCGCCGATGCTCCAGAACCCCGCCCCCGATTTGAACAGCGTGCCGGCATCGAGCGCCGAACCGCCCAGCGTGGCGGTCAAGGCGATATTGGGCAGGCGCGCGGCCCTGGCCACGCCCACCTGGGCGCTGGCCGCGTGCAGCTGCGCTTCGGCGGCGCGGATGTCGGGCCGGTGTTCCACCAGACGCGCCGGCACGCTCACCGGCAGCGTGCCGGCCAGGGCCAGGCTGTCGAAGTCCAGCACAGCGGCGCCGGGGCCGTCGGCCGGCATGCGCCCGCCCAGCACCGCCAGCAGGTTGCGCTGCTGGGCCACCTGTTTTTCCAGCGGCGGCACGCCGGCCTCCACCTGCGCCAGCGCCGCCTCCTGCGCCGCCACGTCGGCGCTGCCGACCTGGCCGGCCCGCTGCATGGCGCGCGTAGCATCGCGCTGGCGCCGGGCCAGGTCAGCCAGCTCGCGCGTGACGTCCAGCTGGGCGCGCAGCGCCGCCTCGCTGATGGCGGCCAGCACCACGTTGGCGGCCAGCGTCAGGCGTGCGGCCTCGCCCTGGTAGCGCGCCACGTCCACCTGGGCGCCGGCCGCCTCCACCTGCCGCCGCATGCCGCCGAACACGTCGGGCGAGTAACCCACGTTCAGTTGCGCCGTGTGCAGCGAATACAGGTTGGCGCCAGCAGCCGTGGGGCTCGACAGCGTATCGGCGACGCGCTGGCGCGTGGGCGATACGTGCAGCGTGGCGTCCGGCCACCACAGTCCTTGCTGGGCGGCGGCGTTTTCGCGCGCGGCCTGCAACGCTGCCTGCGCGGCCTGCAAGTCCGGATTGGCGGCCAATGCTGCAGCCACCAGTGCATTGAGCGGTCCCGAGCCGAAGCTGGTCCACCAGCGCCCCGGCACCTCCTGGCCTGCCGCCAGTCTTTGAGTATGCTCGGGCTGCGCGGCTTCGCCGCCGAGTACTTGCGCCGTGTAGCGGTGCACCGTGGGTGCAGCCGGGGCCACAAAATCGGGACCGGCGGCGCAGCCGGCGATCAGCATGGCCAGCGCGATGGCGGCCAGTTGGGCGGCAATCACTTTTTTCATGCGGCTTCCTTTTTCATGCGTTGTTCGATCAGGTAATACAGGGCCGGCAGCAGCACCAGCGTCAGCGCGGTGGCGGTCACCAGCCCCCCCACCACCACGGTGGCCAGCGGGCGCTGGACGTCGCTGCCCAGGCCATGGGCCAGCGCCGCCGGCACCAGGCCCAGCGCGGCAACGGTGGCGGTGGTGAGCACCGGGCGCACCCGCTCGCTGGCGCCCTTGATGACGGCTGCGCGCAGGTCGTCTGGCAGCAGCACGCGCCAGCGATTGAGATTTGACAGCATCACCACCGCGTTGAGCACCGCCACGCCGAACAGCGCGATAAAGCCCACCGCCGACGACACGTTCAAGGTCATGCCGCGCAATTGCAGCGCCACCAGGCCGCCCAGCAGCGAGAGCGGCACCACCAGCATGATCAACCCCGGCTGGCGCAGGTTGCCGAAAGCCGAGAACAGCATCACGAACATCAGCGCCAGCACCGCCGGCACGATCACCGCCAGGCGCGCCTGGGCGCGCTGCTGGTTCTCGAACTGCCCGCCCCACGTAACCCGGTAGCGCGCATGGTCGTACGGGATCTCGCGCGCAATGCGGCCCTGCGCCTCGGCCAGGAACGACGACAGGTCGCGCCCGCGCAGGTTGGTGCGCACGGTCAGGTGGCGGCGGTTCATCTCGCGGGTGATGGTGGTCTCGCCCTGCGCCATGCCGATATGGGCCACTTGCGACAACGCCACGTGAGCGCCATTGGGGCTGGTCAGCACCAGGTTGCCGATTGCCTGCGGATCGCTGCGGGCGGCGCCGGCAAAGCGCGCGGCCACGTCGTAGCTGCGGTCGCCCACGTACACCTGCGCCACCGGGCTGCCGCCGATGCCGGTCTGGATCAGCGCCATCACGTCGGCCACGTTGATACCCAGGCGCGCGGCGGCGGCGCGGTCCACATCGATGCGCACCTGCGGCAGCGGCGGCTCCTGGTCGATGATCACGTCCTGCGCACCGGGCACGGTGCGCAGCAGCTGTTCCACGGCGCCGGCCAGCTTGCGGGTCTGCTGGAAGTCGTCGCCATACACCTTGACCACCAGGTCGCTGTGGGCGCCGGCCAGCTTGTCGAGCACACCGTCGATCATCGGCTGCGAGAAGCCGACGTCGGTGCCGGGCAGATCGCGGTAACGCGCAGCCAGCCGATCGACCAGGTCCTGCTTGGCCATGCCGGACGGCCACTGGTCATAAGGCTTGAGCGTGACCGCGCACTCGATGTGCGATGGCGTGAACGGATCGGTGCCCTCGTCGTTGCGGCCCAGTTGCGTGACCACGTGCGCCACCTGCGGCTCCTTGAGGGTAGCGTCGCGCAGGGCGTCCGCCATGCGGGTGGCCTTGTCCAGCGATATTCCCGGCGGCAGGGTCACTTGCAGCCAGATCGAGCCTTCATCGAGCGCCGGCAGGAAGTCGCGGCCGATGGCGCCGCCCAGCAGCACCACTGCCGCCAGCGCAGCGCAGGCCAGCGCCAGCACCAGCCTGGATTTTCCGACCAGCCGTTGCAGCAGCGCTTCGTAGCGCGGCATCAGCCATCCCAGTAGCGGATTATGGAAAATCTTGCGCGGCGTGCGGAAGGCCCAGTGGGCCAGGCCCGGGATCACCATCATCGTTATCAGCAAGGCGCCCAGCAAGGAAAATCCTACCGCGAACGCCATCGGCGAGAACAGCTTGTACTCGATGCGCTGGAACGCGAACAGCGGCAGGTAAGCCACCATGATCACCAGCATGCCGAACAGCGTGGGCTTCATCACCTGGCTGGTGGCGGCCAGCGCTGCGCCTTCGTCCAGCAGTCCTTCCGGCTGTTCTTCGCGCCGGCGCAGGATCGCCTCCAGCACAAAGATGGCGCCATCGACAATGATGCCGAAGTCGATCGCGCCCAGCGACAGCAGGTTGGCCGGCACCTTGAAGTGGTGCATCAGGATGAAGGCCGTCATCAGCGATACGGGAATGGCGGCGGCCGCGATCAGCGCCGCGCGCACGCTGCCCAGGAACAGCACCAGTACCAAGGTGACCAGCACCACGCCTTCGATCAGCGTTTTGCCGACCGTGTGCACGGTCGCTGCCACCAGCGAACTGCGGTCCATGTACGCCACCACTTTCACGTCCCTCGGCAGCAGGTGGTCGTTCAGGTCGGCCACGGCGTCGTGCACGCCGGCGATCACGCGCGACGGGTTCTGGTTTTTCAACAGCAGCACGATGCCCGAGACGGTATCCGGCACATGGTCCTTGCCCAGGATGCCGTGGCGTTCCTGCTGGCCCAGCGTGACCGTACCCAGGTCCCTGACCAGCACCGGCACGCCGCCCTTTTGCGCCACCACGATATTGCCCAGGTCGTCGAGGCTGCGGATCAGGCCCACGCCGCGCACGACCATGCCCTGCTCGCCGCGCGTGAGGATGCTGCCGCCGGCGTTGGCGTTGTTGGCCGATATCGCTGCGGTGATCTGCGCCAGCGACAGGCTGTACTTGCTCAACCTGGCCGGATCGAACTCGATCAGGAACTGGGTGGTGACGCCGCCAAAGTTCGTCACATCGACCACGCCGAACGCCTGCTTCAGGCGCGGCACCACGGTCCAGCGCTGCAATTCGGACAGCTCGCGCAGGCTGCGCGACTTCGACTCCAGCGTATAGCGGTAAATCTCGCCGATCGGCGACGTCAGCGGATCGAGCGACGGCTGGGCGCCGTACGGCAGCGTGACGCCGGCAATGCGCTCCTGCAGGCGCTGGCGCGACCAGTAGTCTTCGGCGCCGTCCTCGAACACCACGGTGATCAGGGACAGGCCGAAGGTGGACTTCGAGCGCATCACGTGCATGCCGGGCGTGCCCATGATTTCGCGCTCGAGCGGTATCGTGATCTGCTGCTCGACCTCCTCGGCCGCCAGGCCGTTGACCTGGGTGACCACCTGCGACGTGGTGTCGGCGATATCGGGATAGGCTTCAAGCGGCAGCAGGGTCCAGCACCAGGCGCCATACACGGTGGCAAGCAGGAAGATCAGCGCGACGATGCCGCGCTTTTTGAAGCACAGGTGGACGATGCGGTCAATCATTGAGCAGCACTCCATCCTTGACCACGATGCGCGCGCCGGCAGCCAGGCCGGACAGCACTTCGACGTTGTCGCCTACCTGTGCGCCCAGCGTCACCTCGCGCGCCGCAAAGCGCCACGGCGCCGTTTCGACAAACACGCGGCTGGCAAAGCCGCCCTGCACCACGGCCGTCAACGGCACCAGGATGGCCGGGCGTGGGCGTGCACTCAAGGTCGCCGTGGCAAACATGCCGGGTTTTAACCTGCCGTCGCGATTCTCGAACGGCACCCGCAGCTTGACAGTGCGGGTATCGGGATCGAGCATCTCGCCCACGTAGCGCACGGCGCCCTGCAACGGTTCGGGATACGCGTCGAGGCGGATATGCGCCGCCTGGCCGACATACACCTGGGCCAGGTCCTTTTCCTGGGCATTGATGGCCACGAAGACGTGAGACAGGTCGGCCACCGTCATCAACGGCGCGGTGGCATCGTTCCAGTACATGCCGCGCGCGGCAGACAGTTCCACCACGCGGCCCGCGATCGGGGCGCGCACAACCAGCGTCCCGCCTTTCACGTCGCCGCCATGCGGAACGCCGCTCTGGCGCAGCCTGGCGGCGGCGCGCGCAGCCTCGCTGGCCGCCTGCGCGTAGTCGCTCTGTGCCTGTTCCAGGTCGCGCCGTGCCGTCAACTGCTCGTGGTCGAGCGCCTGCTGGCGTTGCAGGCTGCTCGCTGCCAGCGTCAGTGCTGCCTGGGCGCGCGCGGCATCGGCGCCGGCCTGGGCCAGGTCGGGGGCGTCGATCACGAACAGGATGTCGCCAGCTTTTACTGCGTCGCCCAGTTGCTTCTCCAGGCGCACCACGCGCCCCGCCATCGGGGTGGTGATTTTCACCAGGCGCGCGGCATCGGCTTCCACCGATGCCGGCAGCACGAACGGCGCGGCCAGGCTTTGCGACTGAACTGACGCCACGACCAGCGTGCGGCGCAGCGGCGAGGTCGCCGGCACGACGATGGCGTCGGCTTCGCGCCCCAGTTCGGGCGCAGGGGTTGCCGGCGCGGCAGCATTGGCGGTCTGCATGGCGTGCATGCCATGCGCGCCCCAGGCGATCAGGCCCACGGCGACCAGGCCAGCGAGCAGGAACGGGCCGGGGATGAAACGGGACCAGCGGCGGTCCATGGAAGTGTGTTTGGTATTTTTCATGATGGTTCTCCCTGAAGCTACGGCCGCCATGGTACGAATTTATGCTGCACTGCATCCTGAATACTTCTTCAGGATTTTTGCTCGCGGGCGCTGCTATACTCGGGTTCCAGTCGAGGGCCCCCATGCACATCCTGTTGGTAGAAGACGATCACAAAGCGGCGCGGCTGCTGGCGCGCGGCCTGGAGGAAGAAGGCTTCCGGGTGCAGGTCGCGCACGGCGCGCACGAAGCGGCCACGCCGGCCGGCTTCGACCTGGCCATCCTCGACTGGATGATGCCGGGGAAGGACGGCGTGACCCTGTGCGCGCAATGGCGGCAAGCCGGCCACGAGCTGCCGGTGCTGATGCTCACCGCGCGCGACGCCGTGGCCGACCGCATCACCGGCCTCAATACCGGCGCCGACGACTACCTGACCAAACCGTTCGTGTTCGACGAACTGCTGGCGCGGGTGCGCGCGCTGCTGCGCCGCTTCGACCGTGCGCAGCCGGCCGTGCTGAAAGTGGCCGACCTGGCGCTCGATACGCGCACCCGCACCGCCACCCGCGCCGGCGCCAGCTTCGCCCTCACGGCCAAGGAATATGCCCTGCTCGACCTGCTGATGCGCCATGCCGGCGCCGTCGTCACCCGCCTGCAACTGGCCGAGCAGGTATGGCACGCGGACCTGATCGCCATCGACAACCTGATCGACGTCCACATCAAGAACCTGCGCCGCAAGGTCGATACGCCCGGCGCCGTGCCGCTGATCGAGACCGTGCGCGGGCGCGGCTTCCGGCTGGCCTCGCAGGCGGACATTGGCGATGCTTAGCCTGCGCCAGCGCCTGATCGCGGTGCACCTGCTGGCGATCCTGGCCGCCGTGGGCGCGACGGCGGGCGCCGGCTGGTGGGTGCTGTCGCAATCGGTCAACCGCCAGCTCGACACTGCGCTGCTGGCACTGGCCGAAGCCGAGGCGGCGATGCTCACCGATGGCGGCGCCGCCGTCATCCGCGTGCACGAAGCGCCGCAAGGCAGCGCCCCGCCCTCGCTCACGCGGCTCGACCGGCTGGTGCAGATCATCGACCAGCAGGGCTGGGTACTGGCGCGCAGCAGCAACCTGGGCACCGAGGATTTGCCGGCGTCGTCGCAGTTGCTCGAGCAACTGGCGGCCGGGCGCACCGTGTTCGAGACCCTGCCCGACACCAGCGAGGAGCCGCTGCGGATGGTATCCGTGCCTGCACGCGTCAAAGGCCAGCTGTACGCGGTGCAGGTGGCCGGCTCGCTCGACGACGCCAACAGCACGCTGCGCTCGGCCGCGCTGCTGTTTGCCGCCATGGCGGTGGCGCTGATGGCGGCGCTGGGCTGGGCCGGCGCGCGGCTGTCGCGCAAGCTGTTCGTGGCGATCGAAAATATCGTCGAACAGGCCGGCCGCATCGAAGACAACCACCTGGACCGGCGCCTGCCGCACCCGGGCGGCGACGATGAAATCGGCCACCTGGTCACCACCCTCAATGCCATGCTGGAGCGGATCGAAGGCGCGTTCGAGACCCAGCGCCGCTTTACCGCCGACGCCTCGCACGAACTGCGCTCGCCGCTGTCGCGCCTGCGCGCGGAAATCGAAATCACGCTGCGCCGCCCGCGCGAGAGCGGCGATTACGTGGCCGCGCTGCGCTCGTGCCTGGAAGAAGTGGAGCGCCTGACCACGCTGGTGGAGGAACTGCTGATGCTGGCGCGGATCGACGCCGGCCAGGAACGCGGCCCCGGCCAGCCGGTGACGTTGACAGCATTGGTGCGCGACACCATCACCCGCATGGAAGCGCCGGCGCGCGAACATGCCATCGCCCTGTCGTACGCGGGCGCCGTGGCCGACGACATGCAGGTGGACCAGGCTGCGCTGGGACTGGTGCTGCGCAACCTGCTGGAAAACGCGCTGAAGTTTTCGCCGCCGGGCGGGCGCATCGAGATCGGCCTGGAACGGAAAGAAGGCGCCGTGCTGCTGACGGTGGCTGACCAGGGCCCGGGCATTGCCGCCGCCGAACTGCCGTACGTATTCGACCGCTTCTTCCGCGGCACCGGCGCGCGCGCCAGCGAGGTGGCCGGGGTGGGCCTTGGCCTGGCGCTGTCGCAATCGATCATGCGCGCCAGCGGCGGCACCATCACGGCCGCCAACCGCCCCGGCGGTGGCGCGCTGTTTACCGTACAACTACAAGAGACGCCATGACCCCATCGCACCGATCACCCGACGCCGTCACCCTGCTCGAACAGCTGCGCGCGGGCGCCCTCACCGCCGAACAACTGGTCGGCCAGCACCTGCACACGCTGGCGCACGAGCAGCCGCGCCTGAACGCCGCCACCGGCATTTTCCACGACGCGGCGCTGGCCGAAGCGCGCCGGCTCGACCGCGAGGGCGACCGGTCGCTGCCGCTGTTCGGCCTGCCGTACAGCGTGAAGGAGACCTTCGGCCTGGCCGGCCAGCAGGTCACGGCCGGCTCGCAGCGGATGGCGCCCGAACACCATGCGCAGGACGCCGAGATCGTGCGGCGGCTGAAGGCTGCGGGCGCGGTGGTGATCGCCCGCAGCAATGTGCCGGAACTGGCGATGACGGCCGAATCGACCAATCCCCGCTACGGCCGCACCAATAACCCGCTGGCGCCGGACCGGGTGGCGGGCGGCTCGAGCGGCGGCGAAGGCGCGCTGGTGGGGTCTGGCAGTTCGGTGTTCGGCGTGGGGTCGGACATCCTTGGTTCGATCCGGATACCGGCCGCGTTCTGCGGCGTGGTGGGCTTCAAGCCGCATTCGGCGGCAGTCGACGGCGCCGGCACCTGGCCCACGGTGACCGGCAATACCCGCACCTGGCTGGGCCTGGGACCGCTCACGCGCAGCGTGCGCGATGCCCGGCTGGTGTACAACGTGATCGCCCGGCAGCCGCTGGCGGCGGGCAGCAATGCGGGCGGCGAGGCCGGTGGCCGGCTGGTGGTGCCGGGCGGCTTTCCGATGACAATCCAGGACGCCTGCATCGGCCAGGCGCTGGGGGCAGCGAGAAGCGCGCTGGTGGCCAGTGGCTACCGCGAGCAAGCGCAGGATTTTTCGCAGGTGCGCCACCTGTTCCTGCAAATCCCGAAAGTGATCCTCGACGACTTTTACGATACCTGGATCCGGCTGCTGTCCACGCCGGGTGCGGCGCCCTTCTCGCCGTGGCGCGAACTGGCAGCGCAACTGCTGCGTCGTCCCACCATCGACAATGGCCTGTTGACGTGGATGCTGATCGCGCCGCTGATGAAGCCGCGCCGCCAGTCCACGGTGGCGCGCATCGCCGAAGAATACGCCAACGCGCGGGCCCGCTACCACGCCATGCTGGGCGTTGACGGCGTGATGGTCCTGCCCACGCTGGGGTTGCTGGCGCCGCCCCACGGCAAGATGAACCGGCAATCGCTGAAACCCGGCGTCAACGGCCTGTTTACCGCCCACACCATGGGCAACTACCTGGACTTGCCGGCCATCGCGGTGCCAGCCTGGAAATACCGCGATCCGGCCACCGGACTGGTGCCCAGCGTCTCGCTGCTGTGCGCGCCGGGGGCGGAAGCGCGCCTGTTCGATGCCGCCGCGACTGTCGAAGCCGCCCTCAACTGAACTACGCAATCAACGTGCCCCAGCAGCTTTCTCTTTTTTGACGTCGGCTTCGGCCACGGCCTGGGCGAAGCGCAGCGCTTTCCGGACCTTGTCGATCAGGTCTGCGTCGCGCTGGCTGTCCTGGGCGGTGCGGCGGTGGTCGTGGTGTTTGAACGGATCGTTGGCCTCGGCATCGGCTGCCTGTTGCTGGTCGGCGTAGGCGGCGCGGCCTTCGGCGTGGTCGGCATCGGCCGGCGCTGCTGGTGCTGGTGCTGGTGCTGGTGCTGGTGCTGGTGCTGGTGCCGGTGGTACCGAGGGTGTGGCAGGCGCCGACGGCGCGGCGATCTCGCCCCCCGATTCCGCTGCCGCGCCATCGCCGGAACGCAGCACGGCGGCAGCTTCCTTGAGCTGGTTGGCCAGTTGCTTGAGTTCCTGCAGCGCGCCCCTGGCGCCGCTGCTGCCGAACAGGGCCAGCAGGTGCAGCAGTTCCTCGATGCGCTTCTTGATCATCTCGATGCGTTCGCGCGCGGCCGCCTTGGCCGCCTGCGCCGACGACGTGCGCAGCGCGCGGATCACGGCGGCGCGTTCGCGCGCCTGGTCGGCCTGCTTCTGTTTGAGCTTGGCCATCGCCTCCAGCGACTGCGCCTGCAGGCGGCTGGCGGTATCGCCTTCCGGCGTGGGCGGCTCGGCGCGGGCGGCGCGGGTGGGACTATACAGCGGTGAGGACAACATGGCGTTCTCCGGTGCAGGCGAATGATCGGTACCGGTAACAGGCGACTGCGGCGGGAATTAGTTAAATGTTACACCCTGCTTGACCTCAACATAAGTTGAGGTTTTATAGTGCACCCATCGCTTTCATCGAGATGTCCGCATGCATTCCACCCAGACCATTGTCCCCGCCACCACCCTCACCACGCCGGTACTGCTGCTGATGGCGGTCGCCACCGGCCTGTGCGCCGGCAGTAATTACTTCAACCAGCCGCTGCTGCATTCGATTGCCGTGGCGCTGGACGTGAGCGACGCCACCGCCGCGCTCACGGTCACCGTGTCGCAGCTGGCGTACGCGCTGGGCCTGCTGCTGTTCGTACCGCTCGGCGACATGCTGGAACGGCGCAGCCTGGCCAGCGGCCTGATGCTGCTGGCTGCCGCCGGCCTGTTCATCAGCGGCTATGCCGGCAGTTTCGCCATGCTGGTGGCGGGCACCGTGATGACGGGGCTGTTCTCGGTGGCCGCGCAAACCCTGGTGCCGATGGCGGCCACGCTGTCCGAACCGCAGCGCAGCGGCCGCGCCGTGGGTCTCGTGATGAGCGGCCTGCTCAGCGGCATCCTGCTGGCGCGCAGCGCGGCGGGGCTGCTGTCGGACCTGGGCGGCTGGCACACCGTGTACCGGGCGGCGGGCTGCCTGATGGTGCTGCTGGCGCTGGCGCTGTGGCACGCGCTGCCCGCTTCGCGCAATCCGGTCGCGCTGCGCTACGGACAGGTACTGCGCTCGCTCGTGGCGCTGGCGGCGCACCATCCGCGCCTGCGCAGCCGGACCTTGCTCGGGGCGCTGACCTTTGCCTCGGTGAGCGTGCTGCTGTCGTCCACCACGCTGCTGCTCTCGGGTCCAGGCTTCGCACTTGGCGACAGCCAGATCGGCCTGGTCGGCCTGCTGGGCGTGGCCGGCGCCATGATGGCCAGCGTGGCCGGGCGCCTGAACGACAGGGGCTGGGGCCTTGCCACCTCGGCCGGCTGCCTGCTGCTGTTGCTGGTGAGCTGGGGCGCGCTGCGCCTTGGCCTGGCCAGCCTGCCGTGGATCTTGCTGGGCACCCTGCTGATCGACATCGCCCTGGCCGGCATCCACATCAGCAACCAGGGCGTGATTTACCAGCTCGACCCCGGCGCCCGGTCGCGCATCAACGCGGTGTACATGACCGGCTATTTCGCCGGCGCGGCAACCGGTTCGGCGCTGGGATCGCTGGCCTGGCGCCTGGGCGGCTGGAACGGCGTGTGCGTGGCCGGCGCCGTCCTGGCACTGGCCAGCGCCGCCGCGCTGCGGTACGACTACGAGCTGGCGCGCAAGCGCTGAGCGGCGGGCGCCAGCCAGTCGGTCAGCTGTGCGGCGGGCATGGGGCGGGCAATCCAGTACCCCTGCCCCTCGTCGCATCCCCAGCTGGCCAGGAGCTCGTACGCTTGCGCCGTCTCGATACCCTCGGCCACCACGCGATGGCCGAACTCGTGACCCAGCCGTATCATGGCGCACAGGATGGTCACGTCGTCCATGTCGGAGGGCAGCGTGCGGACGAAAGATTGATCGAGCTTGAGGGTGGTGGCAGGTATCTGCTTGAGGTAGCTGAAGTTGCTGTGGCCCGTGCCGAAATCGTCGATGGCGATCTGCAGCCCCAGCGCGCGCAGGCGGCGCAGCTGCACGCCGACAGATACCGGATCGTCGGCCACGGCGCTTTCGGTGAATTCGATCTCGATCAGCGCCGGATCGACGCGGGTTTGCCCCAGCAGGCGGTCGAGCAGATCGGCACAGGCGGCGGTGGCCAGGTCCAGCGCCGAGACGTTGAGCGACACGGTCAGGCGCAAGCCGGCGCCGTGCCAGAGTTCCGCCTGCGCCAGCGCCGCACGCACCACCCATGCCGTGATGTCGCCGATAAGCGCAGTCTTTTCGGCCAGCGGAATGAACTCGGCGGGACTGATGGCCCCAAGCTCGGGATGGTTCCAGCGCAGCAGTGCCTCGACGCCGGTGCACACGCCATCGGCCAGGTCAATGCGCGGCTGGTAATGCAGCTGCAACTGGCCCTCTGCGGCCAGCGCGCCGGGGATGGCCGCGAGGATGCGGAACGCGCGTTGCTGCGCGGCGTCCAGTTGCGGATGGTAGATGGCCCACGGACGGTGAGCGGCGCGCGCGTGGGCCAGCGCGGCACCCAACACGCGTGCGGTATCGGCCAGCGGCGTGGCGTCGGGCATGGTCAGCGCTACGGCACCCAGCGTGACGCCCGGTGCATGCGGTATGCCCTGGTACTCGCACGGCTCGGCAAGCTGCGCCTGCAGCGCGCGCAACTGCTCCTCGAGCGCCGCCTCGTGCTCGGCGGCCAGCACGCAGGCCATCACCGTGGTATCGATCCGGTATGCGGGCGCCGGGCCGAGTGCATGTGCCAGGCGCCGCGCCGCAGCTTGCAGGAAGCCGTCGGCGTGATCGGCGCCGAACGCCGACTGCATCTGCTGCAGGTAAACCGGACCGCAGACGTCCACGGCCACCGCGAACAGGTGGCGGCCATCATCGGGCGCATCGTTGATCCACAACCCCACGTCTTCGAGGAAGCGGGTGCGATTGGGCAACTGGGTAAGCGCATCGGCATAGCCGATGCTGCGCAGGGTTTCGATGCGCATCATGGCCAGTCGGGCGAAATGGCGCAACTGGGTCACCTGCCGCGCATCGAAGGCGGTGCGCGGCGCGGCATCCAGCACGCAGAAGGTTCCCAGGCACAGGCCCTCTTTTGTGATCAAGGGCGCGCCGGCATAAAACCGCAGTCCGGGCGCCCCGGTCACCAGCGGATTGTCGACAAAGCGCGCATCGAGCAGCGTGTCGAGCACGATCAGCGGTTCGACGCTATGAAGCGCGTAGGCGCAAAATGCCTGCGAGCGCGGCGTTTCGCGAACCGCCATGCCGATGCGCGACTTGAACCATTGGCGGCCATCGTCCACCAGCGAAATGAGCGCCATCGAGGTGTCGAAAACATGGGTGGCAAGCAAGGTCATCTGGTCAAACGCCGGGTCGGTCGGCGTGTCGAGCAGGCACAGTTCACGCAGGGCGGCAAGGCGCTCGTTTTCGCTGCGCAATAAGGGAGGAGAAAATGTCATGGTGTGAAAACTCGGACGATCGTCCATTGTAACCCAACGGTTACTAAATTTCTCAGTAACAATATAAAGATATTTTTTACAACATGCGGCGCTGGCACGTGGTCAGGCTGCTGATTGTTTCCTTAAAACATGAAGCCAAAGCCACGGGAAAGCGTTATATTTAGTTTTCCGATAACAATACAATGGAGATATCATGTTGCCAGCCATGCGGGTGATGGGCAGTCCTTTCAAGTTACTGGGTCTGCTGTTAGCCCTGCAATCCGCAGTTCTGTGTTCACCCGCAGGTGCGCAGCAGGCGGCGCAGGCTGCCGGAGAGACTGCCACCCGGCCGGAAGTGATCGTGACCGGCAAGCGCAAGTTGCAGGATCCGACCGAGTTCATCGCTGCCGACAGTCGCGTGCTGGGCCGCAAGTTCGCGTCGTCGTGCGCCTTCATGTCCGGCTACGACGCCAAGGATGACGATCTCGTCATCGACTACATCATGAGTTTCCATGGCATCACCAACGACATCAATACCATCCGCGACGTGGCGCCGATGGGCGATGCTTCCGGCAAAAACACCATGGGCGACGACTTCGCCGAGAAGCCGTCCGGCGCCGACTTCGGCACCGGCGCGACGCAGGCCCCGGACGCCATGACGCCGTCGGTGCAGTGCTCGAATACCGACCGCCGCTTCGCCGCCGGCCGCAACAGCATCGCGCGCAAGGACAAGACGCTGAACCTGGCCCTGGACGCCTACGACAAGGGCGACTACGTGGAAGCGATGGCGCAGTTCAAGCAGAACTACAGCAAGCTGGGCAACGATTTCTCGGCGTTGATGCTGGGCCGCATGTACCTCGAAGGCAAGGGCACCGCCGTCGATAACAAGCAGGCCCTCTACTGGCTCGACAAGTCCGTCAACCAGCGTTTCGGACCGAGCGACCGCATGCGCTTCGACCCGAAACATCCGCAACTGATGAACACGCGCGCCGAAGCGGCGATGACGCTGGCCAAGGTGTACATGGTCGGCTCCGGCATGAAGCGCGATCCACGCAAGGCCCTCGAATTCTATGAAGTGGCGGCCGACTCCGGCTACACACCGGCCACTGCCATGCTGGGCAGCGCCTACCTGTCCGGCTTTGCCGGCCAGAAGGATGTCAACAAGGGCATCAAGTACCTGAAGGAAGCCGGCGAAGCGGGCTATGCGCCGGCGCTGTTCCAGCTCGGCAAAGCCTATTACGAAGGTAACGAGGTACCCAAGGATCTGAAAATGGCGGGCGCCTACTTCACCGCCGGCGCCAAGGAAGGCCACCCGGGCGCGCAGCTGGCGGCCGCCCGCATGTACGACTTCGGCGAAAGCGTGGCGCCCGATCCCAAGCGCGCGCTGGTCTATTACAGGGAAGCTGCCATCAAGGGCGTGCCGGCGGCGCAGAACGCACTGGGCACCTATTTCTACAAGGGCGAAGTGGTGGGGCAGAACCTGGAAACCGCGCGCAAACTGTTCAACGCCGCCGCCATGCAGGCGCAGCCCGACGCCATGTACAACCTGGCCATCATGACCCGTAATGGCGAAGGCGGCGCCAAGGACCTGTCGATGGCCTACGTCTGGTTCAGCCTGGCCAAGCAGGCGCGCTACCCGGAAGCCGAGTCGGCGCTGGCCGACGTGAAGCCACAGCTGTCGCAAGCGGAACTGGCCAGGGCGGACGCCTTGCTCAAGCCCTCTTCCAGTACGCAAACCAGGTAGCGCCCTCTTCTGCTGCGGCGGTGCCGTTGTTCGACGGCCCGCCGCCAGCGCGGTGCCCGATGTCCTCAAAACCGATACCGAATCCCCGTACTGACCGCGCGGTTGCCGGTGCCCGCCCTACCCGGCCCGCACCACCCGCTGGTCGATCACGCCGAACGGCCGCCCGCCCCGGGTGTCGGTGGCGGCCATGCGCACGCGGTCGCCGAAGTGCATGAACGGCGTGTGCGCTTCGCCGCGATCGATCATCTCGAGCACGCGGCGCTCGGAGATGCAGGCGCTGCCCGCCTCGCGCGACCGGTTCGATACCGTGCCCGAGCCGATCACGGTGCCGGGCGACAGCTTGCGTGTGCGGGCGGCGTGGGCCACCAGCTGGCCGAAGCTGAAATTCATCTCGCCGCCGTGGGGGCGGCCGAACGGCGCTTCGTTCAGGTGCACTTCCAGGTTCAGTTGCACCCGGCCGTCGCGCCAGTTTTCGCCCAGTTCGTCGGGCGTGATGGCCAGCGGCGCAAAACTGGTCGATGGCTTGGCTTGCAGGAAGCCGAAGCCGCTTTTCATTTCGCGCGGGCCGAGCGCGCGCAGGCTCCAGTCGTTGAGCTGCACCAGCAGCCGGATGCGCTGGTGCGCCGCTTCCGCCGTCACGCCCATCGGCACCGCGTCCACCACCACGCCGAACTCGCCCTCGAAGTCGATGCCCAGGCGTTCGTCTGGCAGCGGCACGGGATCGCGCGCGCCGAGAAAGTCGTCGGAAGCGCCCTGGTACATCACGGGAATGGTGTCGAAGTCCGGTATCGGCGGCGTATTGAACGCCTGCTCCATCAGCCGGCCGTGGTGCAGAAAGGCCGAGGCGTCGCACCACTGGTAGCTGCGCGGTAGCGGCGCGCCGCACGCGTGGGGGTCGAACGAGAAGGTGGCCGGATAAGTACCGTCGTTGAGGCGGTCGGACAGCGCCTGCAAGGCCGGCGCCACCTGGTCCCAGCGTTGCAGCGCCGCGAGCAGGTTGGGCGCCACCAGGCTGGCGTCGAGCGCGCGGGTGGCGTCGCGCGAGACCAGCAGCAGGCGCCCGTCCGGGTCTTCGCAGCGCAGCGAGGCGAACTTCATGCCGCGCTCCGGGGCAATGCCAGCAGCGCATCGTCAACGATGGCCACCGCCCGGGTCCAGCCGGCCGAGCCGCGCCGCACCTTGTGCGGGAAGCAGCTCACGTAAAAGCCGTTGGCCGGCAAGGCCTCCAGGTTATGCAGCTTTTCCAGGTGACAGTAGCCGATGTCGCGGCCGGCCTTGTGGCCTTCCCAGATCAGCGCCTTGTTGCCCGTCTCCGCGATTTTTTGCGCCGTGTACGAGAACGGCGCGTCCCAGCTCCAGGCGTCGGTGCCGGTCAGGCGCACGCCGCGCTCAAGCAGGTACATGGTGGCCTCGTAGCCCATGCCGCAGCCGGCCGAGATGTAGTCGTTGTTGCCGTAGCGGCTGCCGGCGCGGGTGTTGACCATCACGATATCGAGCGGCTGCAGATCATGGCCGATGCGCGCCAGCTCCGCTGCCACGTCGGCGGCCGTGGCCACGTAGCCGTCCGGGAAGTGGCGAAAATCGAGTTTCACGCCGGGCTGAAAACACCATTCCAGCGGCACCTCGTCGATCGTGATCGACGCCTTTTTCTCTCCCGTCTTCGCATCCATGGTCGAGTGGAAGTGATACGGCGCGTCGAGGTGGGTGCCGCAATGCGTGGTCATGGTGACCCACTCCACCGCTGCCGCTTCGCCGTCCGGGTAGTCCTCGGCAGTGGTGCCGGGGATCATGGCGATGAATTCGTGCAGCGTATCGGCGTGCTTCTGGTACGTGATCTTCGGCGCCAGCGGCGGCGGGTCGGACAGCACCTCGTTTTCCAGGAAGATCGACAAGTCGATGAATTGGCGGCCCATGTCACACCCCCTTCACGACTGGTGGCACGCCCTTGCCCGGCGGCGGTCCGCCCGGCGCCCACTTGTCGCGCGACTGGAACAGGAACAGCTGCGAGGCGTCCGCGCTCATCGGCGCCTGGCGCGCCACCCACTCGTCGTCGTGCAGGTCCATGTCGGCGTCGTATTCCACGTGGCAGCCCAGCGGGCTGTTGAAGTACCAGAACCAGTTCGATCCCATCTTGTGGCGGCCCGGGCCCCAGAACGACTGGTAGCCCTTGTTGACGAAACGCGTCCCGGCCAGCATCACCTCGGTGGGGCCGCCCATGTGGAACGTGAAGTGTTCGCAGCCCTTCATGAACGGCGGGGTCTGGATCAGGAACAGCGTGTGGTGGTCGTCGGTGCCGGCCGGCTTCAAAAACGGCCCGGCGCCCAGCAGCCGGTCGGTGCAGCGAAAGCCGAGACGACCGGCATAGAACGCCTCCGCCTTGGCTGCGTCGGGCACGAAATAGACCACGTGCGACAGCGTGCGCGGGCGGGCTTCGGCCTGTTCGTTTACGGCCGGGATATTGAGCGGCCGGCGCACACTGGCGCCCGGGGCGTTGACCGCTTCGGCGCGCAGGTCGAGCGCGCGGCGCGCGGTCAGCTGAAAGCCCAGCAAGAAGCCCATGTCGTCGAGCGCTTCGATGCTGCCGTCGGCCAGCCTGGTCACTTCGCGGTCGGTGCGCAGTTCGGCGGCGATGGCCGCCAAGGTGGCCTGGTCGGCCACGCCGTAAATGGTCTTGCGCAGCATGCTGCCGGTGCCCAGCGCCGGCGGCAGGTGCGGGGCGTCCGCTGCGGCGATCGTAATGGCAGTGCCGTCGAGCGCCTCGAAACGGCCGGCGCCGGCCGGCTCCAGGCCGTAGTCGGTCAGATATTGAGTACAGGCGGCGACATCATCGACGCCGAAAACCAGTCCTTCGAGTCCGGTAATGTTCATGGTAATTCCTTCAGGTTAAAGAGCGGTGCGGCCGCGCAGGGCTTCGGCCACCCAGTCGGCGATGTAGGCGCCCGCGTTGGCCGAGTTGTCAAAGCTCGAGTGCTGCACGCCGCCCTCGCGCGCGGTGAACACCTTGAGCTCGCGCCGGGGGCTGTTGACCAGCTGTTCGTACGTGCGCTCGGCCCAGGCCAGCGGGATCTGCGAGTCTTTCTCGCCGTGGGTGACCAGGAACGGCACGCGGATGCGATCGAGCACGCCATCGAGGTGGACGTTCTCGGCGATGCGCATGAAGTCGCCCATGTCTTTTGCCCCCCACACCCAGCGCACGTGCTCCCAGTAATGCGGCACCGGGAAGCTGCCCTCTTTCGCCAGGCGCTTCTTCTGCACGTCGCGCCAGTCGTGGTTGGCGCCCCACACCACGCCGCAGGCGAAGCGCGGCTCGAAGGCGACCGCGCGCGGGCAGTAATAGCCGCCCAGCGATACGCCCTCCATGCCGATGCACCGCAGATCGACGTCGGCGCGGGTTTCCAGCCAATCGACCACCTTGCTGGCCCAGCGTTCGCTGTCGTACACCGCCGTCATGCCGTGCAGGCGCAGCGCCTCGCCGGTACCCGGTTGATCGACCACCAGCGACGACACGCCGCGCTGCGCCAGCCAGCGTGGCAGGCCGACGCGGTATTTCATCTCCTTGGTCGAATCGAGGCCGTTGACCTGCACCAGCAGCGGCGCCGCTCCCGTCACATTTTCGGCGCGCACGTACAGCGCCGACAGCACGCCGCCGTCGTAAGGAATCTCGACGCGCTGGCAGTTTTCGCCGGCCAGCGCGATACCCTTGGCGAACACGTCGAGGAAGCGCCGGTACAACGCCGCCCGGCCCGGCGCACCGTGCGCCTGCAGGCGTTCCGCCGTGAGGTAGTAGATGGCGGCGCGCGAGTACTTGTCGCCGGCCGAGATCAGGCGGCCGCGCTGCTCGTCCTCCCCGGCAAGGTCGCACAGCTTGTCGGCCATGCGCGCCCAGCTCTCGCGGAATGCGCGCGTACCCTCGGCATCGGGCTGGCGCGCGGCGTCTTGCAGCGGCGCGCACATTTCCTCGATCTCGCCGATGCGCGCGCCCATTTCGATGGCCAGGTCAACCGACAGGTTCCAGACGTAATTGGTGGGGAAGTATTTGAACATGGCAGTGATTAAAAGTTGTAGGCCGCGCGGATGCCGTAGGTGCGCGGATCGCTGATGAAGAAGGAGCCCGGTACGCGGCTTTCGATCTTGACCATGTCTTCGATGTTCTTGACGAACAGCTGCACGTTCCAGTTGCCGGCCGCGCTTTCATAACCGATCGAAGCATCGGACTTGTGATAGCTCGGCTGGCGGTAGCGGATGTTCTCGGTCGGATCGCTGATGTAGTACGAGGTCGAATGGCGGGTGCCGATGGTGGCCGCGATCTCGCCGCCGCTCTCGAGCGAAAACTTGTGGGTGTAACCGAGGCCGATGGTGGACGTCGGCGCGCGGTCGAGCTTCTGGCCCGAAAAATCGATGGTCGGCGAGACGATGTAACGTTTGAACTTGGCGTCGGTGGCGGCCCAGTTGGCGCGCAACATGCCGTCCTGGCCCACGCGCAGCTTGCCTTCGATTTCCACGCCGTTGACGGTGGAGTTGGCGGCATTGGTGGTGAACGAATGGCAGGTCGATGGATCGTTGGTGCGGCAGGTGGTCACCGTCAGCTGCTGGTCCTTGTAATTGTAGTGAAACACATTGGCCGACAACTGCATGTTGTTTTCAAAGAAGCGGCCTTTCAGGCCCGCTTCGTACGAACGCAGGGTCTCGGGGCGGTACACGCCGGTGTCGGCTTCGGCATTGAAGCCGCCGGCCTTGTAGCCGGTGGAGACGTTCGCGTACAACATCAGGTTGGCGCGCAGGTCGTGGTCCACGCCCACCTTGAAGCTGGTATTGCTAAAGCGGACATCTTCGGCATAGGCCTTGCTGCTGGTGGTGGCCGGCGGCACGGCCGCTTCGCCGCTGAGCGGATCGTAGCCGGACTTGCGGTCCTTGGTGTGGCGCACGCCGACGGTCAGGCGGGTGTCCGGGCGCAGCGCATACGTGGCCTGGCCGAAGACGGCTTGCGATTTGTTGTTGAGCGTGGCCAGGAACGGCAGCACGATATTGAAGCTGCCGAACGGCGCGGTGACGTAGGTGGTGTAGGCAGCGCGGCGGAAGATGTCTTCGTCGAACTTGTAGGCGCCCACCACCCAGCGCAGCGGACCGTCGCCGGTGGAATTCAAACGCAGCTCGTGCGAGATGGCCTTGCTGTCGCCCACGTTCAGGGTGGTGAACGGGAAGCCGAAATACACGCCGTTGTTCAACTGGTCGAGCTTGAGCTTCATCTGCGCCAGCTGGTAGGTCAGCTCGGTGGCGCCCAGGCTGGTCTTGAATTCGCCGCGCAGCGAGTCGGCGCGGTTGTCGCGGTGCGAGCCGGCGTCCTGCTTGAACGGCCATGCGGCCGTGCGCTGGGTATCGGTGCCGCGGTCCACGTACACCGGATTCTGGATATGGTTGCCCCGGCCCGGCGCCGTAAAGGGCAGTGTGCCGACCAGGGTGCCGGTGAAGAAGTTCGTGATCGGCACCGGCGACGACGCACCGCCGCCGATCTCGTTGCGCTCCGCCGTCAGCAGCAGGCTGGTGGTGGGCGTGAATTTGCCCAGCAGGTGCACGCGCGCCGACTTGTCGTCCTGGCTCTCGAGCGGGATCGTGTTCGGGCCCGGCAGCAGATAGGTGTCGTGCTTGTTGCCGTTGAGGGCGGCGCGCATGGCCCAGGTGTCGCCCAGCGGCACATTGAGCACGGCGTCGTAGCGGCGGGTGCCGTAGTTGCCCAGCTCCACGCCAACCTTGCCTTCGAGCTTGCGGGTCGGTTTGTTGGTGATCAGATTGATCGCGCCGGCGGTGGCATTGCGGCCGTAGAGCGTGCCTTGCGGGCCGCGCAGCACTTCGATGCGATCGAGGTCGAAGAACGCTGCGGCTTGCGCTTCGTAGCGCGGCACGTAGGCGCCATCGACGTGGAACGCAGCCGACGGATCGCCCTTCTCGGTCATATCGAGGCTGGTCACGCCACGGATCGACACTTGCAGCATCCCGCTTTCCTGGGCGATTTCCACGCCGGGCAAGCTCTCGGCCAGCGCGCGCGGATCGACCGTGCCGGCGTTCTTGAGGTCTTCGCCGGACAGCACCGACAGCGCCAGCGGCGTCTTGCTGGCCGGCTGCGCGATCTTTTGCGCGGTGATGATCACTTCGGCGATGCCGCCTTGCTGTGGCGGCTGCGGCTGCGCTTCGTCGGCCATGGCAGTGGTGGCAGTTGCAGCGGTGGATATGACGCCAGCGGCAAGCAGCGCCTTGGCGATCGATGTCAGCTTGGGGTTGTGCATGAATGTCTCCTGTGGATGGCGCGGCACTTCTGGGGATGCCGCTTTGTTTTATTGGTGCCGTCTGTGTACGGGCAAAAAAATGATATGCGCTTACCCGCGTTTTCCCATAGCCGATAGTTTGGATAGCATCCATTCACGAAGCGGATACACGAACAAAAATCCACGCGAAAAAAAGCCCCGCGAGCGCGAGGCCGGCGGGGCGAAGATGGTGCGCCTTGGCAGGACGTCGCTAGGAGAGCATAGGCGTCCACGCACCACCGCAGCAAGAAGATGCCTGCACGGTTTCGATAAACAGCACGCCGCGCAAGCCGTCGGCAATGGTCGGGAAATGCGCGGCGCCGGGATCGCCGCCGCTTCTGCGCGCCAGCAGGTGGCTGGCAATTTCCGAATACAGCGCGGCAAAGGCGTCGATATACCCTTCCGGGTGACCGGCCGGGATGCGGCTCACGCGCGCACCCGCCGCATTCATGGCGGTGCTGCCGCGCGTGATGATGCGCGTGGGTTCGCCCAGCGGGGTCCAGCGCAATTCGTTCGGCTGCTGCTGCGCCCATTCGATGCCGCCCGCGCTGCCGAACACGCGGATGCGCAGCTCATTGGCATGGCCCGGCGCCACCTGGCTGGCCCACAGCATGCCGCGCGCGCCGCCTGCATACCGCAACAGCACCTGCACGTTGTCGTCGATAATCCGCCCCGGCACGAAGGAAGTCAGTTCCGCCGCCAGCGCCTCGACCGGCGCGCCGACGATGGTGTCGGCCAGTTGCCAGGCGTGGGAGCCGATGTCGCCGATCGCGCCGCCACCGGCCTTGGCCGGGTCGGTGCGCCACGCCGCCTGCTTTTGCCCGCTCTGTTCCAGCGGTGCGGCCAGCCAGTCCTGCGCATACTCCACCTGCACCACGCGGATGGTACCGAGCTGCCCTTCGCGCACCATCTGCTGCGCGTGGCGCACCAGCGGATACGCCGAGTAGTTGTGGGTGACGGCGAAAATCAGGCCGCGCTCCTGCGCCAGTGCCGCCAGCATGCGGGCATCGGCACTGTTGGTGGTGACCGGCTTGTCGCAGATGACGTGGATGCCCGCTTCCAGGAACACCTTGGCCACCGGCGCGTGCAGGTGGTTGGGGGTGACGATGCTCACCGCCTCGATGCCGTCCGGGCGCGCGCTCTCGGCGCGTGCCATCTGCTCGTAATTGTCGTAGGTACGCGCCGGATCGAGCCCCAGCGCCAGGCCGGAACGGCGCGCCGCTGCGGCACTCGACGACAACGCGCCGGCAACCAGTTCGTAGCGGTCGTCGAGCCGCGCCGCGTGGCGGTGCACGGCGCCGATAAAGGCGCCCTCGCCGCCGCCCACCATGCCCAGCCGCACGCGGCCGGGAAAAATCGCTGCTTGTTCCATCATGGCTCCCTGTATTGGCTACGCTGCCCGGGCGATGCCCAGCATGCGCAGGTTGCGGCCCGCGTCGGTTGCGCTGCCGGCGAAATCGTCGAACGCCTTGTCGGTGACGCGGATGATGTGGTCGCGAATGAACGCCACGCCTTCGGCCGCGCCCTGCTCCGGATGCTTGAGGCAGCACTCCCATTCCAGCACCGCCCAGCCCTCGAAGCCGTACTGCGCAAACTTCGAAAAGATGGCCTTGAAGTCCACCTGGCCGTCACCGAGCGACCGGAACCGCCCGGCGCGGTCCACCCACGGCTGGTAGCCGGAGTACACGCCCTGGCGCGCATCGGGACGGAACTCGGCATCCTTCACGTGCATGACCTTGATGCGGTCGTGGTAGCGGTCGATGAAACCCAGGTAGTCGAGCTGCTGCAACAGGAAGTGCGACGGATCGTAGGCGATCGCCAAACGCGGGTGGTGGTTCACGCGCTCGAGCAGCATCTCGAAGGTGGCGCCGTCGAACAGGTCTTCGCCCGGATGCAGCTCGAAGGCCAGATCGACGCCGGCCTCGCCGTAGGCGTCGAGGATCGGCGTCCAGCGCCGCGCCAGCTCGTCGAAGGCCGACTCGATCAGCCCCGCCGGGCGCTGCGGCCATGGGTAGACGAACGGCCAGGCCAGCGCACCGGAAAAGCTGATCGACGCCGTCAAACCCAGGTTGGCGGACGCCTTGGCCGCCAGCAGCATCTGCTGCACCGCCCACTGCTGGCGCGCCGCCGGATTGCCGCGCAGCGCGGCCGGTGCGAAGCCGTCGAACGCTTCGTCGTAGGCCGGATGCACGGCCACCAGCTGGCCCTGCAAGTGGGTGCTCAGTTCCGTGATGGCCACGCCGTTGGCGCGGGCGATGCCGGCCATCTCGTCGCAATAGGTCTTGCTTTGCGCCGCCAGTGCCAGGTCGAACAGCCGGGCGTCGTTGGTGGGTACCTGCACACCCTGGTAACCGAGGTCGCCGGCCCACCTGGTGATGGCGTGCCAGCTGTTGAAAGGTGCAGCTTCGCCGGCAAACTGCGCCAGGAAAATCGCCGGTCCCTTGATGGTGGTGGCCATGCTGTTCCTCACGCCGTGATGGTGGTGTCGATGGTGCAGGTGGTGACGGGGCTCCACGGCAGGTACGAGATGCGCAGCTGCACCGCCGCCGTGACCGTGTGCGCGCCGGCGGACAGGCCGCCCGGTTGCAGCACCGATACCTCGGCCACTTCGCCGAATTCCCAGCGTTCGTCGTAGGTAGTTTCCACTTCGTCGAGCGTGCGGGTTTTGCCGCGCACGGTGAAGCGCACGTTCTCGCGCGGCACCTTCACGCCGTCCACGGTCAGCACGATGTCTTCCACGGCGGAGAGGATCTGGCCGCGATAGTACGGCAGGCGCGCGCCCAGTTGCCAGCCGTCGGCCGTATTTTTGACGCTGCCCGGATAAATGATGTGTTGATCGTACATGGTCGGTCTCCTGTTTTCTTTAAGCTTCGCCCAGCAGGCGCTTGAACATTTCCTGCTGACGGCGTACCTGTTCGCGGCCATCGACTTCGAAGGCATCCTCGATATGGCGCTGGCCTTCGTACTCGCTCGACAGGTGGCCGTCGTAGCCGCCTTCGATCAGCACCGCGATGATTTCGTCGTACGGAATCGATGGTTCCTTGCCGCTGTCGTCGATCTCGTAGAATTTGGCGTGGATGTTGAAAATCCACGGCATGAACTCGAGCAGCCGGCGCGGATTGCTCCAGATATTGTGGCGCAGCGATTCGGCCATTTGCAGGTCCACCGGGTTGGCGCCCATCTTGCGCACGTCCATCAGCACGTAGTCGGGCAGCACCCGCGCCTGGTGCGCTTCGAGGATGTGGTCCACCACCTTGGGCGTGGCGCCCAGGCGCAGGAAGCGGTCACGGAACACCGGCGGGTAATTCTTGATGTACATGCCCATGTCGGGCACATAGCCCACGTGGTTGGAGCCGGTGGCGCGTGTGAGTTCGGTGTAGCGCAGGATCCACGGGTGGTCGAAGTGAAACGGCGAATGCACCTCGATCCCCATGCGCACGTCGAGCTCCTCGGCCAGCGGCACGCAGGCCACCACCACCTCGGGCGGCGTGTTGACGATGACGCGCACGTTGCGGCAGCCGATGGCCTTGGCAAAGCGCAGGTCGCGCTGCAAGGAAGCCACCATCTCCTCGTGATTGAGCTTGCGGTCTTTATAGAGTTTCACGTCCAGGAACATGTCGTGGCACTGTGCGTAGGCGCCGTGGCGCTCGAGCGACGCGAACCAGCCGGCGATCTGCTCGGGCGGCACATCGGGAAAATTGGTGAACGATTGTTCGCTCACGACTTCGATGCCGTTGGCGCCCAGGCTGGCGGCGTGGGCGATGCAGTCGTCGAGCGTCATCTTGCGCAGGAAGGTCTCGTACTGGTAGCTGTAGAGCGATACGCCGCGCTTGATGTTGTGTTGTGGTGTCATGGTAAACCTCGAAGTCTGAAAAGTGAAGGTCATGCTGCTGCGTTGGAAGCGGGAGGCACGCGTGGCCGCAACCGCAGCAGGCAGGCGATCAGTGCGCACCCGGCGGCGATGATGCCGAAGGCGACAAACGCGCCCTGCAGGTTGCCGGTCCAGCCGCGCATGGCGTTGACCACGGCCGGCGACAAAAACTGCGCCACGAAGAACGAGCTGGCCCACCAGCCCATGCCACGGCCGCGGTGCTCGAACGAGAATTTGCTCTGGGCCCAGGCGATCAGCGCCGGCACGATGATGCCGTTGGCCAGCTGCTGGACAAAGGCAAAGGCCAGCGCCACCTTGTAATCGGGTGCCATGCCGATGCCACCCAGGCCGATGGCATAGCACACGAACACCAGGAAAATCTGCGCGCCGGCGCCGAAACGCGTGGTGAGCTTGAACACGATCGCGCCGAGCGGCACGCCGATGCTGGGGATGGCCATGCTCAAGCCGATCGATTTGGGATCGACCACGCCCAGCTCCTTGAGCAGCAGCGAGAAGTTGATCACCTGGACGTAGTAGATGGTGGACAGCACGACCGTCACGCCGCAGACCAGCAGACCGATCAGGTACGGGAACGGCGTGGCGGCGACCGGCGCGCCGGTGGACGTCACCGGCTTCTTGCGCGGCTCAGGTTCGAACAGGTAAGCGAGGCTGGCCAGGAAGATCGGGATGGCCACTGCGTACACCAGGAACGGGTACTGCCAGCCCTGCGCGGCCAGGAAGCCGGAACAGGCGATGGTAACGGTACCCAGCATCGAACCCACCACGCCCTGGATCATCAGCCAGCGGTGGCGATCCTTTTCTTCGTAGTAGTCCGCCAGCAGCGTGTTGACCACCGTGAGCACGCCGGCTTCGCCGATGCCGATCACCACGCGCCCGGCCACCACGGCCCAGAAGTTATCGATCAGGAAGGGCATCAGGCCGCCCAGGCCATACAGCGCCATGGCCCACAGCAGCAGCCGGCGGCGCCCGAAACGGTCGGCAATCGCGCCAGCGGCCGGGGCGAACAGCGCGATACAGGCGCTGGGCGCCGTGATCAGCAGCGGCACCATCAGCTTGGCATTGGGCACGTCCGAAAAGTGCGCGAGCAGCGTGGGCAAGGTGGGCGCCAGGGCGATAATTGCCATCACCGGCAGGAAGCCGGAGAACACCAGTATCCAGCCCTGGCGCCAGTCCGCCTGTCGTCGCGCCGGCTGCACGGCGCTGCCCTCCATGGGAAATTCACTACGCATTGCCTGTCTCCTTTTTTATGGTGGCCTTGAAAGCCAGAAATGATGATAGCGCTTTCCCGGCATGCGCCCAATCAAAAAAACACCACGGAGGCACGCATTCTGTGGATATGTCGTATCCATATCTTCAATAGCTCGATAGCGCCACCTGGGCCACTTTTTCCGCTATATTGGGAAAACTTTTCCCTGCCTTGCATACCATGTCCGCCAAATCCAAAGTACTCCCCGTCCCCAAGCTGGCCTCGATCTCGGCTGTTGCCAGCGCGGCCGGCGTGTCGATCGCCACCGTCTCGCGGGTACTCAATGGCACCAAGGCGGTCAACGCCGACACGCGGGCACGGGTGGAGGCGGCAGTCGAGGCGCTGGGCTACCGCACCAATGCGCTGGCGCGCAGCCTGATGCGCGGCGAAACCCGTTTGCTGCTGGTGCTGGTGCCGGACTTCGCCAACCCGTATTTCGCGGAAATCATCAAGGGCGTGGAGTCGGTCACGCGCCAGCGCGGCTACGGCCTGGTGATCGCCGAGGCCTCGCAGACACTGTCGCGCCACAGCGCGGAACTCGATTCGCTGTACAACAAGCTGGCCGACGGCGTGATCAGCCTGGCGCGCTACGCCGACCTCAAGCCGCTGCTCGGGGAGATTCCCGACCTGCCGTGGGTGGCCTGCTCCGAACACGTGGGCGACAGCGAGGTACCCAGCGTGAGCATCGACCACCGGCAAGCCGCCATCGACGCGGTGCAGTACCTGATCAACCGTGGCCACCAGCGCATTGCGCTGCTGAGCGCCAGCGAGGACTATATGTGGGCGCGCCAGCGCCACGACGGCTACGAATACGCGCTGCGCCGCGCCAACCTGCCGGTGGAGCCGCAACTGGTGCGCATCGCCCGCGGCACCGACTACGTGCACGGCATGGAAGCGGCCGGCGCGCTGCTGGCGCTCGAAGCGCCGCCCACCGCCGTCTTCGCGGTGGCCGATACGCTGGCCATCGGCGCCATCAAGGCCTTCCGCCGCGTGGGCCGGCGCGTGCCCGAGGACGTGGCGGTGATGGGCTTCGACGATATCCCGGTGGCACAGGTGTTCGAACCGGCGCTCACCACCATCGCCCAGCCGGTGCGCGAACTCGGCGCGGCGGCGGCCGAACTGCTGCTCAGGCGCCTGGCCGGCGAACCGGCCGAATCGCTGATCCTGCAACACGCGCTGATCGTGCGCGCCTCGGCCTGACCTCGCGGAGAGCCCATGCGTTTCAATAAACTCGACCTGAACCTGCTGGTGGCGCTCAACGCGCTGCTGGCCGAGCGCAATATCAGCCGCGCGGCGGAAAAGATTTTCCTCAGCCAGCCGGCCACCAGCAGCGCACTGGCGCGCCTGCGCGCCTACTTCAACGACGAGCTGCTGGTGCCCTCCGGGCGGCAGCTGATCCTGACGCCGCGCGCCAAGGAGCTGGTGGAGCCGGTGCGCGAAATCCTCATGCGCATCGACACCACCATCGCCGCCCAGCCGCTGTTCGATCCCGCCACCGAGACCCGCACCTTTACCCTGCTGGTATCCGACTACACCACGGCGGTGCTGATCCCGCCGCTGCTTGAAGCGCTGTACCGCGAAGCGCCCGGCATGCGCATCCGCCTGCGCGACCAGACCGACCGCCCCGCCGAGGTGCTGGAACAGGGCGAAGCCGACTTCCTGGTAATCCCGTCGCAGTACCTGGCCAAGGAGCACCCGTCGGCCGCGCTGTTCGAGGAAGACTACCTGTGCGTGACCTGGGAGAGCAACACGCGCGTGCGCGACCGCCTCACTTTCGATGACTACCTGGCCTGCGGCCACGTGATCGCCACCTTCATCAACACCCACACCAATCCGCTGGCCACGTTCGACGGCTGGTTCATGGAAAGCTTTGATGTCAAGCGCCGGGTGGAGGTGACGGTGCCGAGCATGAGCGCCCTGCCGGCACTGGTGGTTGGTACCGACCGCATCGCCACCGTCCATCGCCGCATCGCCGAGCGCGCGCGAGAGAGCCTGCCGGTCAAGCTGTGGGAACCGCCGCCGCGCATTCCGCGCCTGGTGCAGATGCTGCAATGGCATAAGCACCGCACCAACGATCCGGCCATCGCCTGGATCCGCGACAAGATCATCAACGCCGCCACGCTCGTCTAATCAACTTTACAATTCGGGAATCACCTATGCATCCTGCCGTCAAAGGTTCGGAGGGCAGCGCTTTTGCCGCTGCCGCCTCGTTTTCGCCACGCCGCCGCACCCTGGCCCTGATCGCCGTGGCGCTGGCTTTCGTGATGGACCTGCTGGACACCACCATCATCAACGTCGCCATCCCGTCGATCGGCGAAACACTGGGCGCCGACAAGGCCGCGCTGGAATGGATCATCGCCGGCTATGCCACCGCGTTCGCGGTGCTGCTGATCGTGGGCGGCCGCCTGGGCGACAGCTTCGGCTACCGCCGCATGTTCCTGATCGGCATCGTGCTGTTTACGATTACCTCGATGGCGTGCGGGCTGGCGCCCGATGCGCTGTCGCTGCAACTGGCGCGCGTGGCGCAGGGCGTCAGTGCGGCGCTGATGGTGCCGCAGGTGATGGCGCTGGTGCAGGTGATGTACCCGCCCGACCAGCGCTACAAGGTGTACACGATCTTCGGCTTCCTGGGCGGCTTTTCGGCCGCACTGGGTCCCATCGTGGGCGGGTTGCTGATCGACGCCAACTGGTTCGGCCTGGGCTGGCGCCTGACCTTCCTGATCAACCTGCCCATCGGCCTGTTCAGCATTGCCGCCGGCATCGCCCTGCTGCCAGCGGGACGCGGCGTCAATGCCGCGCCGGTGGACCTGACCGGCGCGGCATTGACGGTGGCCGTGCTGTTCGCGGTGCTCGCACCGCTGATCGAAGGCCCGTCGCGCGGCTGGCCGGTGGGCCTGATGGTGCTGCTGGCGGCCGCGCTGCCGCTGGCCTGGGCCACCGTGAAATACCTGCGCTGGCGCCAGGCCGCGCGCGGCGATGCGCTGGTGCCGCTGGACCTGTTCAAGCTGCGCAAGGTAAACCTGGGCCTGCTGTGCACCCTGTGCATCAACCCGGTGCTGCCCGGCTACCTCTTGGTGATGACGTTCGTGCTGCAAACCGGTATCGGCTTGAGCGCCTCGCAGATGGCGTATGCGTGCGCGCCGATTGCCGTGGGCGCAATGGGCGGCATCACCCTGATCGGCCCGCGCCTGCACCGCCTGCTGGGCGTGCGCGTGATGCTGGTCGGCGTGTCCGTCACTGCCGCCAGCCTGTGCCTGGCCGCGTGGTCGGTGCACGGCGGCGTGCTGCTGCACTGGCCTTTGGCGCTGGCGCAGCTGGGCATGGGACTGGGGATGGGCTTGTGCGGTCCGCAGCTCTCGAACGCCACGCTGCAGGATGTGCCGATGTCGGAAGCCGGCGTGGCCGCCGGCATGTTCACCGCCGTGCAGCAGATTGCCGCCGCCTTCGGCGTGGCGCTGGGCGGGCTGCTGTTCTTCCACGGCGTGCAGATGGACACTGCCGACGCGCTGCGCTACGCGGGGGCGTACTTGCAGGTGCTGCCGCTGTTTTTGGGCCTGCTGGTGGTGGCGGTGATCGGCACACTGCGGCTGGCGACGGTGATGCCGATTCCGATGCCGATGCCGGCCCCATAATGGGGCAGCGCCGGGCATCGGTCCAGGCTTGCTCGGCCACCCATACCAGCATCCACCGATGGCCATCGAGTTGTTTCAAACGCTCGACGGCGGGCATCGCATGCTCGAGATTGCCTATTGGTACCGAAAAAGGTCGCGACCAGTTGCCGTGATAACGTCGATTCTCACGAGCCAATCAGACCTCCATGAAAGGACAGAGATGACCCGCTTCAAAGACAAAACCGTACTGATCACCGGCGCAGCCTCCGGCATGGGCCTGTCCGCCACCCGCCGCTTCCTCGACGAAGGCGCCCGTGTCACCATGCTCGATATCGATGCAGCCACCCTCGAGCAAGTCGCAGCGAAATTCCCGCCAGACCGCGTATTGGTGCAGGTCGGCGACACCGCCCGCCAGGAGACCGCGGCCAATGCCGTCAAGGCCACTGTCGAGCGCTTCGGCGGGCTCGATGTCCTGATCAACAACGCCGGCATCGGCAGCGAGGGCGATATCACGCAGACCAGCGCAGCAGACTTTGACCGCGTGATGGCCGTCAATGTCAGCGGCTACTTCCACATGGCCAAGGCCGCGCTGCCGGAACTGGTCAAAACCCGCGGCGCCATCGTCATGACCTCGTCCGTCTCGGGGCTGGGCGGCGACTGGGAAATGTTTGCCTACAATACGTCCAAGGGCGCCGTCAGCAATATGGTGCGCGCGATGGCGCTCGATGCGGCCAAGGATGGCGTACGCGTCAACGCAGTCAATCCCAGTTTTACCAGGACCGGGATGACCGAAGACATGCTCAAGGATGCGGAACTGGTCGCCAAGTTCAAGGAACGCATGCCGCTCGGCGCGCCCGAAGATCCGGATGGCGTGGCAGCAGCGATGGCGTTTCTTGCCAGCGACGATGCACGGTTGATTACCGGGGTGAATTTGCCGGTCGATGCGGGTTTAGGGGCTTCCAATGGGCAACCACCTCAATAAATCCACCTGAGGCCGCTCCTGACGGCTGCGCTACGTTTCCTGTTATTTGGCGGGCATCCTGGATAGCGCACTGTTCAGCGCTGCGGAAACATATGCGGTCAAAACAGGTGTACTGATGCGCTGCATGCTGTCGCCCACGACTGCCTCTTTTCGCTGAACGAAAACCGATGGCCTTACAGGTCCGGTGTAAGGCCTTATTGCCCTAAAGACAAGGGTATTGCGAATTCGCATCGTGCGCAGCCGCACCAGGCAGCCACTGTAAACCCGCTACACGTCGATAATATCCACGCACTTGCGCAACACCGCCACCTTGTCCTGCCCCGCCGACGGCGTCCATTCATGGCTGATAAAACCGGTAAATCCCGCATCGGCAATGGTGGTCGCCAGGTGCCGGTAGTTCAGCTCCTGGGTCTCGTCGATCTCGTGCCGGCCGGGTACGCCGCCGGTGTGGAAGTGGCCGATCAGCGGCATGTGCTGGCGCAGGAAGTTGGTGAGGTTGCCGTCCATCAGCTGGGCGTGGTACAGGTCCACCAGCAGCTTCACTGACGGCGAGCCCACCTGCGTTACCACGTCCAGCCCCCACGGCAGGTGGTCGAACATGCTGCCCGGCGGCGCGGGCGGGCCGCCGGTGTGGCCGGTGTTGATGTTCTCCATCACCAGCAGCACCTTGCGCGCTTCGGCGTGCGGCGCCACGCGGCGCAGGAAGCCAATCGCATTGCGCTTGCCCTCGTCGTAGCCGATGGCACCGCGTTCGCCGCAGGTGACGATGATGCTCGGGATGCCGTTGGCGGCCGCCGCGTCGATGCGTTCGCGCAGCGCTGCTTCGAAACCGCCGTCGCGGTCAGGCGTGCCGATGGCGTTCCAGCCGGTCGGGCCGGCCGGCGCACGACCGGGGCGTGAGATGCCGCCGCCGTAATCGACGCGCAGCAGCGACACCATCAAGCCGTGCTGGCGTATCAACGGCCAGTCGGCCGGGTCGCTGGCGAAGTCGAGTCCCTCTATGCCCAGCGCGGCCGCCATGCGGCAGGTCTCGTCCATGGTGGCGCCGAACAGGTGCGGCGTAATGCCCTGCCGCAGCCGCCTGCGCGGCGGAGCATCCACTGCCATAGCATGCGCCGCAGTTTGAACCTGTGCCGGAGTCCGGGCTTGTGACGGCGGCAGTGCGTGGGCCTGGCTCTGCTCCTTGGCCCGCGCACCGACGGCCACTGCGGTAGCAGCCAACGCCCCCACGGCGCCGAGCAAACGGCGCCGCATGAGTGAACCAGGCGCGCCGGAAGTCATGCGCCGAGACCCAACGCCCGCCTGGTCAATGCCAGCGATTCCTCAGCGCCAACGGTCGGGAAGTATTCAAGGCCGATCTCGCCCTGGTACCCTTTTTCCTTCAGCACCCGCATGACACTGGTCCAGTCGATGCCGCCCGTACCCGGCTCGTGGCGGCCATCGGTATCGGCCACCTGCACGTGGCCGACGTACGGCATGCGCTCGCCGATGGCCTGTTCCAGCTCTTCGCCCGTTTGCGCGGAGTGAAATACGTCCGCCAGCAGGCGCAACGCCGGGCTATCCACGGCAGCGACAATATCGAGGCCACGGCCGATGGTATCGACGAACATGCGCTGGCCGCCCACCACCATGTACACCGGTTCGAGCCACAGCATCGTGCCCGCCGCCTGCGCCATGGCGGCGGCGCGCTTGAGCACCGTGACCACGGCGTCGAACTGCTGCTGCACCGGCACGTCGGGGCGGGTGAAGCCGGAGGCCAGCACCATGGCGGCGCCATTCAACTGCCGGGCGACGGGAATCGCGTCGGCTACGGCTGCGAGCACCTGTTCATGGTCGGCGGGATCGGCCAGGCTGCGGCGTGGCTCCACGCAGAAGCTGCGCACGCGCACGCCGGTGGTCGCGGCGGCGCGGGCGATGGCCTCGATCGGCTTTTCGCGCCACAGGTGGAATTCGACGCCGGTGACGCCGGTTTTGTGGGCGGCGTGGATGCGGGCCGGCAGGTCGTCGCCGGCTTCAGTGAACATCCATTCGATACAAGCTGCAAATTTCATCTCAATGATCCTTGGTATGGTTGAAGACCAAAACGACGGCAACGATCAGGCACAGGACGCCGATCACTGCCACGCTGGCCAGGAAACTGGGGGTGAACACGCCGATCAGCGAGACCAGCGGTGGACTGAGAAACTGCCCGAGGAAAAAGGCCCCGCCCCACAGGCCCATGCCGCGCCCGCGATGCTCGAAACCGTAATGCAGCAGCGCCCACGTCACCAGCGACGGCAGCAGCAAGCCGCCGCCGACCTGCCCCAGCGCGTCGAGCGGCAGCCCGAGCGCCAGGTTGGGCGCCAGCGCCACGCCGATATAGCTGACGCCATAAAACGCCAGGCAGGTGGCCAGCAGCATGCGCACCGACACGCCGGTCAGGCGCTTGAACAGGTAGCCGCCCAGCACCGTGCCGAGGCTGGCCACCGTGGCCAGCACGCTGATGCGCTCCGGCGACGCCACGCCCATGTCGTTGAAGATGCGGCCGTGCTGCACCGCCTGCACGAAGAACACCAGCGAGAACAGCACCGTCACGCCGCACACCAGCACGGTGGCGCGCCACGGGAACGGCGTGGCCGCCACGCCCGCTGCCGCCCGCGTGGCGGCGGTGGAGCGCTGCGGCTCGCGGCAGAACGCCAGCGCCAGCGCGAACACCACGAAGCCGGCCAAATAGAGCAGGAACGGATAACGCCAGTGCATGCCGGCCAAAAAGCCGCCCGACAGCAGGATGGCCGAACCGATCAGCGGTGCGAACATGTTCTGGTAGCCGAGCCACTTCTGCCGCTGCTCGCCCTCGAAGTAGTCGCCCATCAGCGCATTGCCCACGGTGAGGATGGCCGCTTCGGCCAGGCCCACCACCACCCGGCTGGCGACGATCAGCCACAGGTTGTCGAACAACATCGGGGCCAGGCCCAGCAGCGAAAACGCCATCAGCGCCACCAGCAGCAGCTTGCGCCGCCCCCAGCGGTCGGCAATGGCGCCGGCAAAGCCCGAGAACAGCGCTACGCACAGGGACGGCACCGTGATAATCATCGGCACCAGCAGGTCGAAATGCGGCACCGACGAAAACTGCCGGAACAGCTGCGGCAGCCCCGGCACCAGCGCAGCCAGCGCCAGGGTGGGCATGCTCATGACGGCCATCAGTGCGATGCCTTGCGCGGCGCCGCCCGGGTGCGTGCGCGGTGTGCCGGTGAGGGCCGGGTCGGTGGCGATGGAGGCGCCTGCGGGTCCTCCGGTCTGGATCGGATTCACGGTGCATCCTTTCTGCGCTTAGCGCACGAGCGGCTCGAGCACGTTCTGCTTGTACCAGCTGTTGAGCATCATGCCGGTGGCGATCGGTTCCGGTCCCTTGTCGCTTTCGACGATGATCCAGCCCGCGTAACCGAGTTCGCGCATGGCCGCCAGCAGCGCCGGAAAGTCCACCAGCCCGGTACCCATCTCGCCGAACCAGCGCGGGATTTCGCGTTCGCCGCCAGCGGCGATCAGCGCCCGCTCGGCGTTGGGCAGCTGGTACTCGCCGAGCGTGTCGGTCGCCAGCGCATCCTTGAAATGGAAGTGCAGCACCCGTTGATGGAAGCGGCGGTACAGCGCCACCACGTCGTGGCCGGCGATGGTCAGTTCGGCCGTGTCGAACGCCAGGCCCACGTTATCCGCATCGCACAGCGCCAGCAGCTGTTCGATTTCGTCAGCCGTGCGCAGCGCCGACAGCGCGTCGATGTGCAGCACGGTTCTCAAGCCCAGGTCCGCCGCCATGGCGCCGACCTGGTTCCAGCAGTCGGCCGCTGCCGCCATCCGCTCGGCGTTCAAGGCGCCCTCCTTCCAGAACGACGGGAACGGCCGCACCACCAGCAATTCGCCGCCCAACTGCGCCAGCATGGTGGCGTGAATTTTCGCCTGCGCGACGATACGCGCATGGTCGGCGGGCTGGGTGCTCGACAGGCCGAAATGCAGCTCCTCAAAGCTCATCAGGGTCGAATCGAAGAACGTGCTGGCCACGCGGGTAATGCCCCAGTCGCGCAGCTTGAGGCGGAAGTGCTCGGGCGAGCCGAAGTTGATGTCGATGTTTTCCGGGCGCCCGATCGGGTCCCAGCGGCCGCTGCCGGCATTGAGTTCCACGGCCGGGAAGCCGCAGGCGGCGGTCACCTTCAGTGCGCGTTCGATTTCTTCCAGGCGCGCGAAGCTGGTGAAGCCGGCTTTCCACTGGTTGACGGCGTAGCCCCATTTGATCTGTTGTGTCATGTTGTTCCTCGCTTAGCGGTAAATTCAGGCGTAGATTTTTTTCAGGACGTGCTGGATATACCACGCCGACAGCGCCGTGCTTTCCGGGTAGTTGCCCCCGCCCACATCGGCCTTGTCGTGCTCCACGCCCACCCAGCCTTCGTAGCCGCACTCCTTCATGGCCTTGAGCATGGCCGGGAAGTCCACCAGGCCGCCCGGCACGCCCATCTCGTGGAACCAGCGCGGCGTGGTGGGCGCCATCACTTCGGCGTCGGGCTTGCGGCGGTAGTCGCCGGTCAGGTCCACGTCGAGCGTGTCCTTCATGTGGAAGCCGCCGCAGCGGTCGTGCAGTTTCAGGTATAGGTCCACCGGATCGACGCCGGCGATCACGTGCTGCGCGGTGTCGCAGTAGAAGAACACGTAGCGCGGGTCGGTGTATTCGTAGAACTTGCGCAGTTCCTCGGCGCTGCGGATACCGCAAAAGAACTCGTGGTGGCAGCACGTCTTGACGCCGTATTCGAGCGTCATCTTGCCCACCCGGTTCCACAGCTCGGCGCAGGCCTTGAGCTTGTCGTCGGTGACCGGTTCCACGTCGTAGTACAGGCCTGCCGGCATGACGATGAAGTTTTCCACCCCCAGGCCCTGGCTCGAACGCATGATGTGCTGGGCGTAGTTGAAGATGTGGTCATGCGTGCTGCGGATGTGCGGCGCGCTCTGGCGCTCGTCATACATCACCGCGTGGAACAGGCTCAGTACCTTGTCGATGCCGCGCTCCTGCATGAAGGCGCGGGCATTCGCCAGTGAGCCGAACAATTCGCGCAACGGTCCCAGGTGGAAGTCGAACGTCTCGATGGCCTCGTAGCCGATGGCCGAGATCTGCTTGAGGAAGGCGTCGAAGCGCTTGACCGACGTGTACTGCGAGAGCTGCCCTTGCGGGGTGTCGATGCGCCAGTGGTCCATATAGGCCCAGCGCAGTTTGGGAGCAGTTGCGGTTGCGGGTACGGGTGAACTCATGCCGATTCCTTTTCTAGAATTAGAATGTTGATTATGTTTCAGGCGAATGCCATGGGTGCGCGACCTGGCACGCGGCGAACGCCGCGCACCACGCCCGGTCAGCGCTTGGGAGGCGTAAACAACAGGAATGCCAACATCATGTCACTGAGGTCGTCGAGCAGATCGTTCCAGTCGGCGTCCTCGCCCTTGCCACCAAAGCTGTCCAGGCCCAGAAAACGCGCCTGGGTGGCATAGACCAGCAGCAGGCCCGAGTCGATGGCGCGATCCGGCTGCGGGTGGCGGATCTCCTTGCCGCATGCCTTGAGCAGGCGGATGAATTTGGCGTGGTTCTCGTCGGCCGACTTTTTGCCGGCCGTGTTGATGGCCGCATCGGTGGGACCGCGCAGCATGAACGAGCGCAGCACGCTGGCGTTCTCGCGCAGCAGGTTACCCAGGCTTTGCACCACGGCCGGCACCACTTGCGCCAGCCCGGTGGCCTCGCGTTCGATGCGCGCCGCCTCGTCGGTGAACTGTTCGGCCAGGCGCTCGAGGAAGCGCACCTGCACCACGCGCAGCAATTCGTCCTTGCCCGCCACCCGTCCGTACAGAGAACCGGTGGACACTTCCGAGCGCTCGCAGATGTCGGCCAGCGTGATCTGGTCGTAGGCGCGCTCGCGCAGCAGGTCGATGGTGCCTTCGATGATGCGCTCGAAAGACAGCCGGCTGCGGCCCTGTTTGGGCGCGCGGGCGTGGGCACTGAGTGGCGGCATGGGTGTCGTGGTCCGGATAAGAATGATGGGTCGGATTATAGCCAAAGGGCGCTGTTAGAGCCGCCCCGCTTTGAGCTCGGCCACCGCGAAGTCCACCGCCCGCACCGTCAGCGCCATATAGGTCAGCGACGGATTGACGGTGCCGCTCGACGCCATGGCCGAACCGTCGGTGACGAACAGGTTGCGTACACCGTGCACCTGGTTGTGGGCATTGAGCACCGAGGTGGCCGGGTCGTGGCCCATGCGCGCGCCGCCCATCTCGTGGATCGACGTGCCGGGCAGGCTGCGCACCGGCGCCAGCTGCACGCGCGCGGCGCCTGCCGCCTTGAGCATGGCTTCCGCCTGCTTGCCGGCATCGACCGCCATGCGCTTTTCGTTGTCACCGTAAGCGACGTCGAAGCGCAGCTGCGGCAGGCCGAAGCCGCCCTTGTTGCTCTCGTCGAGCGTGACGCGGTTGTGCGCCTGCGGCAGCTGCTCGCCGAACGCGCCCAGGAACGCCACCCATTTGCCGGGACGGGCGATATTGTGTTTCATCCCGGCGCCAAAATCGTCGGTGAGCGCAGCGGTATTGGTCCAGTCGTCGCGCATGGCGCCGCCCTGGAAGCCATAGCCGCGCGTGAAATCGGCGTCCGCATCCTGCCCGCCCACGTTACGGAAGCGCGGGATCAGGATGCCGGTGGCGCGGCGGCCCTTGTAGTTGCGGTCTTCGAATCCCGGCACCTCGCCGAATGCTGCCACGCCATGGTGATCGACCAGGTAGCGCCCCAGCACGTCGCTGTGGTTGCCGATGCCGTTCGGGTGCGCCGCGCTGCGCGACTGCAGCAGCACCTGTAGGCTGCCGTAGGTGGACGCGCACAGGAAAATCACTTTCGCCTTGAACGTGGTGCGCGCGCCGCTCTGCGCATCGATCACGCGCACGCCGGTGGCCTGCTTCGTGCGCGGATCGACATCGATCGCTTCGACCACGCTGTTGGTGCGGATGGTGAGGCGCCCGGTCTTTTGCGCAGCCGGCAAGGTGGAACTGAGCGAACTGAAATACGCGCCGAACGAGCAGCCCCGGTTGCAGATATTGCGGTTCTGGCACGGCCCGCGGCCGTCGTGCGGCACGGTGAGATTGGCCACGCGGCCGATGGTCACGCGGCGGTCCTGCCATTTCGCCTCGATGCGCTGCTTGAGCGCGCGCTCCAGCGCCGTCATTTCCATCGGCGGCAGGTAGTGCCCGTCCGGGAAGCTCTCCAACCCTTCGGGCTGGCCGCTCACGCCGATGAATTTTTCCACGTGCGTGTACCACTTTTCCAGGTCGGCGTAGCGGATCGGCCAGTCGTTGCCGTGGCCGTCGCGCGCATTGGCCTTGAAGTCGTCGTCGCCCCAGCGGTACGACTGCCGGCCCCAGGTCAGCGAACGCCCGCCCAGCACGTCGGTGCGGTGCCAGCGGAATGGCTTGGTTTCCTGGTACGGATTGTCGCGGTCGTTGATCCAGTAGTGGCGGTTGGCCCAGCTGAAAGCGCCGCGCTCGATCTTGCTCTGCACCGGGTACTCGCGCGCAAACAGTTCGCGCTCGGGCAAGCCCTGGTTGGGCGCCTGCCATGGCGGCGTGAATTCGTGGATGTAGCCGGTTTGATGTTCGAGCGGCTTGCCGCGTTCGAGTATCAGCACCTTCAAACCCTTTTCGGTCAGTTCCTTGGCGGCCCAGCCGCCGGTGATGCCGGAGCCGATGACGATGGCATCGAATTGCGTGTTCTGCTGTTTCTGGTTCATGTGCGGTCCCCTGCTTTCAGATGACGACCTGGTACGGCCAGGTCTTGATGTCCACATTCGATTCGAACTTGCCGGGCACCGGCATGTAGCGCAGTTCGCGGTTGCTGCCCACTTCGGACGTGAAGTAGCCGAGCACCACGAGGTCGCGCAGGCGCAGGTAGAACGGCGATTTGGGATCGAGGATGCGGTCGGTCAGCGAGAAGGTGCGCCCGCCATACGGACTGGCGGCGCGCAGCGCTTGCAGCACGTCGGCGCCCTGCTCCGCGCTGCACGCGGCAAAGGCGCGGCCGTGGCGCTGCTGCGCGCCGGCGTCGAGGTCCGCCAATCCCTTGCGGAAGAATGCCGCCTCGTCGGCCGTCATCCAGCTGGCAACCATGGTGGCGACGAACTGCGGCACGCCGGCCTCGGTCGCACCCGGGGTGTCGGTGGCGGGGATGATCGTTTCGGCGGCCGCCGTGAGCGTGGCCAGCTCGGTGGCGGTCAAGGGCTGGGCGGTGCTGGCGGCGGCGGGTGCGCCAGCGGCTTTCAGGGCTTGCGCCGCCGCCGGCGCGGTCCACACGGCAGCGAGCGTGGTGGCTGCCAGCAGCGCGCCCAGCACGTCGCGCCGCGAAACGCCGCGCTCTTCATGCGCCGCGTGGTGCTGGCCGGCGTTACGGTCGAAATGCACTTTGGTGATGTTCATGGTTCGCCTCTCTGCTAGAACTGGGTGCCGGCACGCAGGCCGATGGTGCGCGGTGCGCCGATGCCGAAGCCGCCCGGCACCAGGCTGTCGATGGTGATGGTGTTTTCCAGGTTGCGGGCAAACGCCTGCACGTAAAACTTTTGCGCGGCCGCCGTGTAGGTCACGCTGATGTCGCTCTTGCGGTACGACGGCTGGCGGTAGCGCGAGGCGGACGCCGAATCGCTGAGGAAGTAGGCGCCGTTCAGGCGCGTGCCCACCTTGGCCACCACACTGGCGCCGCTGTCGAACATGAACGTGTGGGCATAACCGAGGCTGGCGTTGTAGGCCGGCGCGCGGTCGATCTGCTGGCCCGACCAGTCGGCCACGCCGTCGGGCGTGTACGACTTGAACTTGCCGTCGGCAGTAGCCAGCGAGAAGTTGATGCGGTCGTCCGCCGTGGCCTGCCAGGTGCCTTCCACTTCCACGCCGTCGATGGTGGCGTTGGAGGCGTTGGTGGTGAGCGCGCCGCAGGTGGCTGCCGTCGAACCGGTGCACACCACGGAGGTCAGCTGCATGTCCTTGTAGTCGTAGCGGAACACGGCTGCGCCCAGGCGCAGGCGGTTGTCGAGGAAGCGGCCCTTGACGCCCGCTTCCAGCGACGTGATGTTCTCGGGCAGGTAGGCCGAGCCGCTGGTGTCGTTGAAACCGCCCGCCTTGTAGCCGGTGGACAGGCTGGCATACACCATCACGGCCGGGCGCAGGTCGTAATCAAAGGCCAGCCGGTAGTTGGACTTGCTGCTTTCCACGTGGGCCGTGTAGCCGGGACCGGTGAGGCTGCCGCTGAGCGGATCGAAGCCCGATTTTTCGTCGCGCGTGGTGCGCGCCCCGAACGTCACGCGCAGCTGCGGATCGACGCGGTACGTCATCTGGCCGAACGCCGCCTTCGAGCGGCTGTGCACCGTGGGCGTGAACGGCAGCACGATCAGCGGACCGGGCGTTTGCGTATTGAAGGTGGACGAGCGGAAGATGTCCTCGTCGTAGTGGTACAGCCCCGCTACCCACGACAGGCGCGGCGCGCCGGCGGAATTGAACCGCAGCTCGTGCGTGCGCTGGGTGGAATCGCCGAACATCGGGTTGTACATCGGGAAGCCGAAATAGGTGCCGTTGTTCAGTTCATCGAGTTTCGATTCCAGGCGGGCGAACTGCCAGGTCACATCCACCGCGTCGCCCAGCGTGGTTTTCAGTTCCGAACGCAGCGACGTGGCCACGTCGTCCTTGTAGCTGCCGGTGTCCGTGTAGCGCGCGGCGGCAGTGCGCTGCGTGTCCGCACCCCGGTCCACGTACACGGGGTGGGCCAGGTTGTTGCCGCTGGCGATAGGCGTGCCGGTAAAGAAATTCGTCAGCGGCACCGAGCTGGCGCCGTTGCCGCCAGCCTTGCTGCGTTCGGCCGTCAACAGCCAGGTGGTCGTCGGCGAGAAGGTCAGCAGCGCGTGCACGCGGGCGGCGGTGTCATCCTGGTCGGTCAGGCCCACGGTGTTGGGACCGGGTTGCAAATAGCTGTCGTGCCGCACCTTGACGGCGGCCGCGCGCAGCGCCAGCGTGTCGCTGACGGGGATGTTGACCATGCCCTCGACGCGGCGGGCGCCGAAGTCGCCGATCTCGGTATCGATGCGGCCCTCGAGCTTTTTGCCCGGCTTGTTGGTGATCAGGTTGATGGCGCCAGCGGTGGCGTTGCGGCCGTACAGCGTACCTTGCGGGCCGCGCAGCACTTCGATGCGTTCGAGGTCGAGGAAGCTGCCCAGTTGCGCCTCGCTGCGGCCGATGTAGGCGCCATCGACATTGAAGGCGGTGGACGAATCGCCTTTCTCGCTGGTGTCCAGGCTGACCACGCCGCGTATGGCGACCTGCAGTTTGCCGGAGTCGGTGGAGATCTGCACATTGGGCGCCAGCTCGGTCAGCGCCACGGCGTTGGTGGCGCCGCTCTGGCGCAATTCGTCGCCGCCCAGCACCGACAATGCCAATGGTGTTTTGGACGCCGGCTGCGCGGTTTTCTGCGCAGTGACGATCACTTCGATCAGCGGGTTGTCCTTGGACGGTTGCTGAGCGGCGGCGCTGCCGCAGGCGGCCAGCAGGATGGCGCCGAGGCTGGCGATGCCGACACGGTGGTGAACATGGTGGTGAACATGGTGGTCAGCATGAGGCGGGCGCGCAGCAACCGCGCGCAAGCCGGGGCTTGCATCGATTTCGAGGGGCACTTTTTGTCTCCGACGTTTGGACTTTTGCAGTCTCGTTTTGGGCCGCGCCATCGGGTGGCGCGTGTCACTTGCAAATCAGGATAGCACGAATTTAGAACCGGAATTCCAGTTTTTATTATGCTGTTGCAACCGGGCTGCGCACACCCACCACCTGTTCTGCCAGCAGGCGCAAACTGCTGGTCACCTGCGGCTCCAGGCACTGGCCGTCACCGTCGAACAGGCGCACGCCGGCGGTATTGAGGGTGACGCCCATCGGCGTGGGCCAGCCACGCAGCGCGTGCACGATCGAGCGCATCGCGCCCAGCGTGGTGTTGCAGCCCTGCCAGCCGGCAGCCGTGACGATGCAGCCCACCGGCATGCCGTCGAGGTACACGCGCTCGTCGGCGCGCAGGTCTTCCAGCAGGTCGATGGCGTTTTTCACCAGGCCCGACACGCCGCCGTGGTAGCCGGGCGAGGCGAAGATCACGGCGTCGGCCCGGCGCACCGCCTCCACCAGCGCGCGCTGGCCTTCGGTGCGTTCCAGCTGCTCGGGGTTGTAGCCGGGCAGCGCGGCCAGGGCGGCGCCGCCGAACAACTCGGTGCGCGCGCCCAGTTCGGCCGCGTGGGCCAGCGCTACGCGCAGCGCGGTCTCGGTGCTGGAACCCGGGCGCGTGGTGCCGCCGATACCGACGATGTAGGGGGTGCGGCCGTTGGCGCGGGCGTTGTTGGTGTAGTGGTTCATGGTGTTCGTCTCCGTTTGGATTATTCAGATGGTGATGGTGAATGGCAGGTCGATGCTGGAGCGCCCGACCAGCAGCCGCACCGGTCCGGCCACGCCGGTCCAGCCGCCATCCCACACCTGCATGCGGCGCGCGGCAATCGCAATGCGCAGTTCCTGCTCCTCGCCAGCGGCCAGCGTGGCCTTGGCAAAACCGACCAGGGTCAGCTCCGGCCGGTCGCGGTACACCTGCACCACCTCGGCGCCCGCGCGGTGGCTGGTGTTGCGCAGCTTGACGGTGACCTCCCAACCGTCCGCCACGTCGTGCAGCTGCGGTGCATCGAGTTCAAAGCTGGCGTAGCCGAAGCCAGCGCCAAACGCCTGGCGCGGCGCCACGCCGTTGGCGGCCAGGCCGCGATAGCCCACCCGCACGCCATCGCTGTAATGCAGGTCGCCGTTGGCGTCCGGCTGCAGGGAGAGCGCCGGGTAGTCGGCGTCGGCAGCGGCGATGGTGACCGGCAGGCGGCCGCCCGGTTCGCGGTCGCCTGCCAGCACCTGCGCCAGCGCGGCGCCGAATTCCTGGCCCGGGTACCAGCAATGCAGCACCGCCCGGGCCAGTCCTTCCCAGCGGGTGTCGAACGCGTGGCCCACGTTGGTGACGATCACCGTGTTGGGATTGGCCGCGCATACCTGCTCGATCAGCGCGATCTGTTCGCTCGGCAGGTGGGTGTCGGGACGGTCCTTGCTTTCCACGCTCGCGTCCGATGTTTCGCCCACCATCAGGATCACGGCGTCGGCCTGCTGCGCCGCTGCCACGGCCTGCGCCATCATCGACTGCGCGCTGCCCGGGCCGCGCACGCCGTACCACAGGCCCTGGCAGCGCGCCGCCGCGTAGCGCAGCTCCGCCACCACGGCCACCGTTTGCCCGGCGGCCAGTTGCACGGTCACGCTGTCGGCATCACCGCTTTTCAGACGCCCCATCACGTCGCCGGGCGCCAGCTGCTCGTCGCGCCGGAAGACTTCCTGGCCATCGACCAGCAGCCGCAGCGCGCCGGTGCCGCCCACGTAGAACAGGTGGCCGCCGGTGTCGGAAGCCGTGTAGCTGCCGCTGGCGCGGGTGGCGGCGTCGCGCTGCAAGGCGCCCGCCTCGTGCACCCCGTGGAACCAGGTGAGCGAGTTGGTGTCGCGCGTTTCGCTCGCCAGCGGTGCGCCGTCGCAGTCCTGGTTGTCGAAGTAATCGATGGTCATGCCGCGCACGCAGCCGTCGCCGAGGTCGCGCGCCGGCCGCGCCGCCATGCGCGGCAGCTTCGGTTGCGGATCGACGCCGGGCGTGTAGCCGGTAATCGCTGCGCCGAAGCGCCGGCGCAGCGCCTCGATCGGCAGCACGGCATCGGGTTTCACTGCGATCTTGGCAAAGGTGCCGCCCTGGAAGCACGGTGCGCTGGCGTTAGGGCCGATCACGGCGATGCGCGGGTAGCGCGCCGGGTCCAGCGGCAAAATCCCGCCTTCGTTGCGCACCAGGGTAAAGCCGGCGGCGGCGGCTTGCACCAGCAGGTCGGCCGCCGCGCTGTCGTTCATCGGCGTAGCCTTGGCGCCGCCGAAACGGCGCGCGGTCTTCGCCACGCGGACGGCAGCGTCGGCCAGCCGGGCCGCCGGTACCGCGCCCTGCTCCACCGCGCCGGCGCTGTGCGCGCCCAGGAAGCGCGCCGGTCCCGGCATTTCCAGGTCCAGGCCGCCCTGCAGCGAACCGACCGTGGAATGGGTGCCGAACCAGTCGCTCATGAACACGCCGGGAAAGCCCCATTCGTTCTTGGCGATCGCCGTGACGACCGGCGCCGCTTCCGCGCACCAGCTGCCATTGACCTTGTTGTAGGCGGTGAGCATGCCGGCGCAGCGGGCCTCGGCCGCCAGCTCGAACGGCAGCAAATACACTTCGCGCAGCGTGCGCTCATCGACCACGGCGTTCATCTGGTCGCGCGCGGTTTCGCTGTCGTTGCACACCAGGTGCTTGGCCACGGCGCCGGTGCCGGTGGACTGGCAGCCGTCGATCCAGGCCGCGCCCAGCTGGCCGCACAGCAGCGGGTCTTCGGAAAAATATTCGAAGGCGCGCCCGGCCAGCGGGCTGCGCGCCAGGTTCAGGTTGGGCGCGAGCATCAGATCGACGCCCCGGCGGATCGCCTCGCCGCCCACCAGTTGCCCGACCTGCTGCACCAGCGCCGGGTCCCAGCTGGCGCCCAGCGCCACCGGCGCGGGCGTAAGCAGCGAGACGTCGCGCTCATCGACGCGGGCGCCGGCCACGCCCATCGGGCCGTCCGCCATCGACAGCGACGCGATATCCGCCGCCGGCACTGCCGCCGTGGTCCACATCGTGGCGCCGGCGGTCAGCATGGCCATGTCGGCCACGCTCAAATGTTGTTCCATGCTGGTCTCCTCCAGTGGGCGGCCCTGGTGCGGGCGGCCATCATTATTTGAATGCGGGTACCACGTGCTTGGCGAGCAGTTCCAGTGTCTGGTTGGCATAGGCCAGGCGCTTGGCGGTCAGCGGTCCGGTGGTGGTGCCGCACAGGATGTTGCCGATGCCGATCTCCTGGTACGCGCGCAGCTTGTTGATGACGGTTTCCGGGCTGCCGTACAGGCACCAGGTGGCCATCCACTCTTCGGTGAGCGCATGGCCGGTGCGGTCGGTCTTCTTGTTGGCGTCGTCGGCTTCGGCCTTGGCGTTGAACGCTGCTTCGCGGTCGATGGCTTCCTGGTAATCGGTGAGGATTTCCTGCACTTCGCGGTGCGCCTGCTCGTCGGTGGGCGCCAGGTGCACGCACTGGTAGCTGTGCGTGGTCCACGACAGCGCATCGGCTACCGTTGCGTCGCTGTGGCCGGCCGCGAGCAACTGGCGGTGGTAATTGCCGAAGTGCTTGGTGACGTGGCTGAGCGGATCGGTACCGCCGATTTTCGGTGGCGTAAATGCCGGGATGAAGGCAGGCCAGCCGTTGACGGCGGCGCGCGTGGCGCTGCTCTCTTTCAGGGCCACCGGCATCAGGCGCGCATGTTTGGGGCCATAGGACGTGGGCGCGATCCGCTGCAGCACGCGGCCCTGGTGGAAGCCGGTGAGCTCCACCGGCGCGTCGTCGATCTGCTTGGCCCACAGCGCTTCGGCCGCTTCCAGGTTTTCTTCGGCGATGCGGCCGGCGTCCTTGTAGTTGACGCCAAAGCCGATCATCTCTTCCGGCGTGGTGCCCGAGCCGATGCCGACCAGCAGCTTGCCACGGGTGAGATGGTCGAGGATGTTGATGCGCTCGACAAAGCGCACCGGGTGATGCAGCGGCACCGACGTCACCGAGAAGCCGAAGTGCATGTCCGGCAGCTTGGCCGCCAGGTACGACGCGAACATATAGCTGTCGCTGGCGACTGGCATGTAGCCGTTGAAGTGGTGGTCGGGCATGAAGATGGCGTCGAAGCCGAGTTCGCCGGCCAGCAGTGCGTGCTGCTCCAGGTCCACGATCAGCTGTTTGTCGGCGTCCGCGCTCATGGTGCGGGCATTGAGGAAGACGGAGAAGCGCATGGGGAAATCCAGTCATATGGTTACGGGTCACGGATTCGGCCGCCTTGCAGCGCGCCACCCTTAAATCAGAATCCGAATTCTAATTATAGTATTTGAGGTGAATTTGGAAGTCAACGCCGATTTGTCACGCGGATGCCAGCTATCCAAACTACGGATGCCGGGCGCGTGGGGCCGCCACTACAATGGCCGCTGTTAAACCAAGGAGACTGCTGTGAAGTACTGGACTACCATGAAATCGATGGCGCTGGCCGCCACGGCCACGTTAATGGCCGCGCCAGCGCATGCCAGCCCCGACCTGGCCAAGGCAAAGAACTGCATGGCCTGTCACGCGGCCGCCACCAGGCTGGTGGGGCCGTCGTTCAAGGATATCGCCGCCAGATACAAGGGCCAGAAGGACGCCGAAGCACTGCTGGCAACCAAAGTACTCAAGGGCGGCGCCGGCGTGTGGGGGCCGATTCCGATGCCGGCCAATCCGCAGGTATCGGACGCCGAGGCGAAAACCCTGGTCAAGTGGATACTGGCGCAGAAATAGACGACCCGGGAAGCGAAGCAAAGTATTGCCTGCCCCGCTGCGTCGCACCAGCCGCTTCACGCCAGCGTTGCCACCAGCGCCACCAGTCTGGCCGGGTCGATCGGCTTGACGAAGTGGTGGTCGAAGCCGGCGCTGGTGGCTTGCTGCTTGGCTTGCTCGTCGCCGTAGCCGGTGACCGCGATCAGTACCACGCCGTCCAGGCCCGGCGTGGCGCGCAGGCGGCGGGCCAGTTCGTAGCCGTCCATGCCGGGCAGGCCGATGTCGAGCAGGCAAACGTGCGGCTTGAATGCCAGCGCGCGTTCCACCACGCGCGCCGGATCGTCTTCGGTCAGCACCTGGTGGCCGTGGATTTCGAGGAACATGGCCAGCATGTCGGCAGCGTCCTCGTTGTCGTCCACCACCATGGCGCGCAGCGCGGCACCGGTGGGCAATACCGGCGCGGGCGAGGCGGCAACGTCGCCGGCTACCGCAACGGGCGCCGGTTCTTCGACAATTTGCGGCAGCGTGATGGTGAAGCGGCTGCCCTGCCCCAGTCCCGGGCTCTGCGCGGACACCGTGCCGCCGTGCAGTTCCACCAGGCTTTTCACCAGCGCCAGGCCGATCCCCAAGCCACCTTGCGAACGGTCGGTTTCGCGCTCGGCCTGCACGAACAGGTCGAACGCGTGGGCCAGCACGTCGGCCGTCATGCCGATGCCGTTGTCGATCACGGCCAGCTTGACCTGGCCGCCGCCGGTGTCGAGCCGCAGCATGATGTCGCCGCCGCCCGGCGTGTATTTGACCGAGTTGCTCAGCAGGTTGGCCAGCACCTGCACCAGGCGCTTGGCGTCGCCCATCACCAGCGCCGGCGCCGGCGGCGTGCTGACGGTGAGGCGGTGGCCGTGGCTGTCGATCAGCGGGCGCACCTGCTCGATGGCGTCGGCCACCACGCGCCGCACGTCGGTGGCGCTGGCATTCAAGGGGATCATGCCGCGCGTGACGCGCGACACATCGAGCAGGTCGTCGATCAGGCCCGTGATGTGGCGCACCTGGCGCCCGATCACGGCGCTGGCATTCTGCACGCGCGCCGCATCGGCGCCCGGCATTTGCAGCAGTTCGGCGGCGGCCGAGATGGGCGCCAGCGGGTTGCGCAGTTCGTGCGCCAGCATGGCCAGGAATTCGTCCTTGCGGCGGTCAGCGGTGCGCAGCGCCTGCTCGCTGCGGGTGCGGTCGGTAACGTCGCGGAACATCAGGGCGACCATCAGGTCTTCTTTCGAGCCCACCGGCGTGGCGTACACCTCGAACCAGCGGTTCATCGTTTCCGAGCCCTCCAGGAAGCGCGCCGATTCGCCGGTGAGCGCCACCTCGCCGTAGATCTGGAACCAGCGCTCCTCGAGGTCGGGCACCAGCTGGCGCGCGGTCTTGCCGACCACGTCCACCAGGCCGGTCTGCCGCTCGAACGACGGATTCACCTCGAGGAAGCGGTAATCGACGGGACGGCCGGCGGCGTCCAGGATGATGCGGATCACGGCCAGGCCCTCGTCCATCGACTCGACCACCGTCACGTACGACTGCTTGAGCAGTTGCCGCGTGCGCATGTCTTCGGTGACGTCGGCACACACCACCAGTACCCCGCGCACGCGCTCCTCGTCCTGGATCGGGCTGTAGCCGTAGGTCCAGTACATGTCCTCGCGCTTGCCATTGCGGGTGAGTCGAACCAGCGCGTTCTCGTGCCAGGTGGCGCCCTGGCCGCTCATCACGTGCTCGATTTCCGGACCGACCTTGTGCCAGACCTCGGCCCAGCAGTCGCGGCAGCGCTGGCCCAGCGCGGCCGGGTGACGGTCGGCGCCCATGGTGCGGCGGTAGGCGTCGTTGTAGAACTGGTAAAGCTCGTCGCCCCACCAGATCAGCATCGGGTGGTTGCTGGTGAGGATCAGGCGCAAGGTGGACTTGAGCAGCAACGGCCAGCCAGCCGGTGGACCGAGCGGATGGCCGCTCCAGTCGTGATCGCGCGTGAGCACGCCCATTTCGCCGCCGCCATCGAGAAACGCCGGCAACCCGTGCGCGCTGTTGGATACCATTACCAAACTCCACGTGAATAGTCCGGGCGATATTACCATGGGCGTTGGCGGCGATATCGCGTACATGCTACGGGGCGCGGCCGATGGCAGCGTAAAATATCCGCAGCACCGCTCTCCGCACATAACTGCCAGCGCATGACACCGAAACTGCCCTCCTCTGCCCTCGAAGACATCGGCTTCGACACCCTGTTCGACGCTGCGCCCGCACCGTGCCTGGTGCTGTCGCCGCAACTGAGCATCCTGGCGGCCAACGCCGCCTACCTGGCTGTTGCGGGCCGCGACCGCGCCAGCATCGTCGGCCTGAATATTTTCGAGGCGTTTCCCGACAACCCGGACCATCCGCACGCCGATGGCGTGGCCAGTCTGCGCGCGTCGCTGCAGCGGGTGCTGGCCACCGGCCGGCCCGACAGGATGGCTGCGATGCGCTACGACGTGGCGCCTGAACCCGGCGGCACCAACTTCCTGCCGCGCTACTGGCGGTCGGTCAACACGCCGGTGCTGGCTGACGACTGCGCGGTGCGCTGCATCATCGAGTCGGTGGAGGAAGTGCCCTCGGCCTTCCTCACGCGCAGGCGGCAGCGGCCTTGCGTGCGCGCAGCGCCGGCGCCCTCGTCAATGTGCCGGTGGTCGAACATGGCGCCCTGGTCGCCGTGCTGTTCGTCAACAACGCGGCTGCGCGCGACTGGTCGGTGGAGGAACTGCTGCTGATCAAGGAGGTGGCCGCCCGTATCCGCACGGCCGGCGAGCGCCTGCGCGTGACCGCGGCGCTGCACGAGAGCGAGGCGCGCTTTCGCATCATCACCAAGGCCATGCCGCAGATGGTGTGGTCCAACCGGCCCGACGGCTACAACCGACATCGACAACCAGAAGCGCGCCGAGCAAACCCTGCGCGAAGCCAACGGCCGCAAGGACGAATTCCTGGCCATGCTGGCGCATGAATTGCGCAACCCGCTCGCGCCCATCAGCAGTGCCGCCCAGATCCTGCTGCTCGCCCGCACCGATCCGGACAGCGTGCAACGGGCGGGAGAAGTCATCCTGCGCCAGGTGCGGCACCTGACCGGCCTGGTGGACGATTTGCTCGACGTTTCGCGCGTCACCCACGGCATGATCGGCATCGACCGCCAGCGGCTCGACCTGCGCGACGTGCTGCACCACGCCGTGGAACAGGCGCAGCCGACGATCGACGCCCGCCAGCACCGGCTGGTGCTCGACCTGGCGCCCGGCGCCACGCTGGTGCTGGGCGACCGGCTGCGGCTGGTGCAGGTGGTGGTCAACCTGCTTAACAACGCCGCCAAGTACACGCCGCCCGGCGGCGCCGTCACCCTGGCGCTGGCGGCGGCGGACGGCCAGGCGCGCATCGAAGTTACCGACACCGGCTGCGGCATCGAGCCCGCGCTGCGGCCGCACGTGTTCGACCTGTTCATCCAGGCCAAGCGCACGCCTGACCGCCAGCAGGGCGGCCTGGGACTGGGCCTGGCGCTGGTGCAGCGCATCGCCGCCCTGCACGACGGCAGCGTGCGCGCGTTCAGCGACGGCGCCGGACTGGGCAGCCGGTTCGTGATCACCTTGCCGGTGTTGTCAGTGTTGCCGGGGGCCGACACCGCTGGTTGAAACAAGCGCGCGCCGATTCTGGTATTGTCGATGTGGGAATGCAAACATTGTCCCGTATCCGGTGCCGCAACCGCGCCCCGGTTTCATTATTTCGACCTGAACGGAGAATTACGATGGCTTACGAATTACCGCCTTTGCCGTACGCGTACGACGCCCTCGAGCCGCATTTCGATGCGCGCACGATGGAAATCCACCACACCAAGCACCACCAGACCTATGTCACCAGCCTTAATAACGCGGTCAACGACGCCGGCATCGAGCCAGTGGCGGTCGAAGAACTGATCAAGGACATCGGCGCCCTGCCACAAGCGGCGCAAACCGCCGTGCGCAACCACGGCGGCGGCCACGCCAACCATGCACTGTTCTGGACCGTGCTGAGCCCCAAGGGCGGCGGCGCGCCGACCGGCAAACTGGCAGACGCCATCAATAACGACCTGGGCGGCTTCGAGCGGTTCAAGGAGCAATTCATCAAGGCGGCGCAAACCCGCTTCGGTAGCGGCTGGGCCTGGCTCACCGTGGGCAAGGACGGTAAGTTGCTGGTGGAAAACAGCGCCAACCAGGACAGCCCGTTGATGGGTGACTTCGTCGGGCTGTCGGGCGGTACGCCCATCCTCGGCCTCGACGTGTGGGAACACGCGTACTACCTGAATTACCAGAACCGCCGTCCAGACTATATTTCGGCCTTCTTCAACATCATCAATTGGGAAGACGTCGCGCGCCGCTACGAGCAAGCTGTTACTTCCTGATCAACGGTTCCATGTAACTTTCGAGGGCAAGCCAACGAGGAACTGCCGTGTTCGCTCCTAGCCGCCCTTTATTATCGCCTGGCAGTCATACGCGCGCGACCGTCACTTGCATCACACTATATAATGGACATAATTTTAACAGTCCAGCAGGCGCTGCTTGTCGCACCGGCCTGATCCCTCATGAATTTAACCGTACGAAACAATGTCAAGATTCATGGCGGCGATGGACTGCCCACCATGATCATGGCCCATGGCTTTGGCTGCGACCAGAGCATGTGGCGGCACCTGGCAACCGAATTCGCCACCCGCTACCGCGTCGTGCTGTTCGACCTGGTGGGCAGCGGCAACTCCGACCTGGCCGCGTACGACCGGCAAAAATACGGCTCGCTACAAGGCTATGCCGACGACCTGCTCGAACTGATCGACGCGTTTGCCACCGGCCCGGTGATTTTCGTGGGTCACTCCGTCAGCGCGACCATCGGCGTGCTGGCGTCGAACCTGGCGCCGGAAAAATTCGCGTCGCAAATCATGGTCGGTCCGTCGCCGCGCTATATCGACGATGACCCGTACCGCGGTGGTTTTTCCGAAGAAGACATCGCCGACCTGCTCGACACCATGGAAGCGAACTATCTCGGCTGGTCAAGCACCATGGCGCCCGCCATCATGGGTGCGCCCGACCAGCCGCAGCTGGGCGAAGAACTGACCAACAGCTTCTGCCGTACCGATCCCGCGATTGCCAAGCATTTCGCCCGCGTGACGTTCCTGTCCGATCACCGTGCCGACTTTTCCCGGTCGCGTACTCCGGCACTGATCCTGCAATGCAGCGACGACCTGATCGCGCCGGTGGAAGTAGGCGAATTCATACACCACGCCATGCCCGACAGCACGCTGGTGATGATTGCCAACCACGGCCACTGCCCGCACCTGAGCGCCCCCGACGCCAGCATCGCCGCCATGCAGGCGTTTCTTTCACCGCCACCGCCCACAGCATGACCGCCGCAGCGGCGGCAGCGCCGGACAGGTGGGACGATACCCCGTGCGGCCTGCTGGTCGTCGGTGTCGACGGCGTCATCGTGCGCGCCAACCTGACCGTATGCCGCTGGCTCGGCTATGAGCAGGCCGAACTGGTCGGCATTAAACGGTTTTCCGAGCTGATGCCGATGGGCGCCCGGGTATTTCTGCACACCCACTGGACGCCGCTGCTGCAAATCCAGGGCTCGGTCTCGGAAGTGCAGCTGGACCTGTTCGACAAGGACCGGCGCCGCCTGCCAATGATGCTCAGCGCCATCCGGCGCCAGCACGACGGCGTGATCCACGACGAGATCGCCCTGCTGGTGGCCACCGACCGCAAACTGTACGAGCGCGAATTGCGCGCCCAGCGCGAACGGGCCGAAGCAGCTACCGCCGAGCTGGCCATGGCACAGGCCCAGCTCAGCGCTGCCAACGCCGCGCTGTCGCTGCAGCACCGCCACAAGGACGAGTTCCTGGCCACGCTGGCGCATGAATTGCGCAACCCGCTCGCGGCCATGCACAACGTGATCGAGATACTGCGGCTGCGGGCGCACGCGGCGAACGGCAGCGACCGCCCCACCGAGATCCTGGGCCGGCAGATCGCGCAGATCACGCGCCTGGTGGACGACTTGCTCAACGTCTCGCAGATCGGCCAGGGCAAGGTATCGCTGGCAATGGCGGCAACCGACATCGTCCCTACCCTGCGCCACGCGGCCGACGAGGCGCTGCCGGCCATGCTGGCGGCCGGGCAGCACCTGGCGGTGGAGCTACCGGCGCAGCCGCTGCAAGCAATGGTGGACCCTGCACGCCTGACGCAAATCCTCGCCAACCTGCTCAACAATGCCAGAAAATACAGCCCGGCCGGCGCCGCCATCGCGCTGCGGGCCGGCACCCGCGACGACCGGCTCTGGATCGAGGTCAGCGATACCGGTATCGGCATCGCACCGGAACAACTGGCGCTGGTCTTCGACAAATTTCTGCAGCTCGCACCCGGCCTCGACCGGGCCCAGGGCGGACTGGGCATCGGCCTGTCGCTGGTCAAGGGGCTGGTGGAGCTGCATGGCGGCGAAGTCACCGCCCATAGCGACGGCGCCGGTGCCGGCAGCCGTTTCACGGTCTGGCTGCCGCTGCTGGACAACCGCGCCAGCTGAGGCGTGGCTGGACCACCACAGCGCCCACGCTTTCCACCCGGAAATACGTTAGAATGACGCAACGCCGCAATTGCGGCGCTTTTCTGCGGCCCCACCCCCGCCGCCTTTAGCGTTCCCAGCAAGTATCCCAATCCATGCCGCCCCGGTCTCATCGGCGCGCGGCGGCAGGCCGCCTGCCGATCAGGCAACCGGGAACGCACTTAACCTGTCTACAAAGGTGGTCCTGTGAAACTCGGCAACTTGAAAATCGGTGTCCGGCTCGGCTTGTTGTCCGCGCTGTTCTTTATCGCCCTGCTGATCGTGGGCGTCGTCGGCTGGCGCGCAGTTGACGCGGGCAATACCCGCGCCAGCGCAGCCATGGCGCGCCTGGTGGCGATGGCAGAGGCCAGCGACACCGCGCGCAGCGCCCAGGTGGCATTCAAGATCCAGGTGCAGGAATGGAAAAACATCCTGGTGCGCGGCGACGACCAGGACACACTCGACAAGTACCGCAACGCCTTCATCAAGGGCGGCAATACGACCCGCGCAGAACTGGCCAGCCTCGACGCCATGCTCGACAAGCTCGCCATCGCCACGCCGATGGTGGACGACGCCCTGCGCACCCAGGACGCGCTGACCAAGCGCTATCTGACCGCGCTGGAGCAATTCGACCCGGCCCAGGCGACATCGGCCGACAAGGTCGATGCGCTGGTCCAGGGCGCCGACCGCGAACCGACCCGCAAGATCGACGAGATCGTGGACTACATCGGCAAGCAGGCCCAGGAACTGACGAAACGCATCGAGGCCGACAATGCGGCGGCGCACCAGCGCGCCACGCTGACCATCGCCCTCGCACTGGCGCTGGTGCTGGCGATCGGCTCGATCACGGTATTGTGGCTGATCCGCAGCATCACGCTGCCGCTGTACGCGGCGGTCGCCGTCGCGCAAACGGTGGCGGCCGGCGACCTGCGCACCGAGGTGCGCGCCGACACCACTGACGAAATCGGCGACCTGCTGCAAGCGCTGCGCCAGATGCAGGACAACCTGTCCGGCATCGTCGGCCGGGTGCGCGACGGCACGGTCGCCATCCACGCCGCCTCCACCGAAATCGCCACCGGCAACCTGGACCTGTCCTCGCGCACCGAGCAGCAGGCCGGCGCGCTGGAAGAAACCGCCGCCTCGATGGTGGAACTGACCAGCACCGTCAAGCAGAACAACGACAACGCCAGCGCCGCCGGCGAACTGGCCGACAGCGCCTCGGCCATCGCCGTCAAGGGCGGCCAGGCGGTGGAACAGATGGTCGCCACCATGACCGCGATCAGCGCCTCGTCCAACAAGATCGTCGACATCATCAGCACCATCGACGGCATCGCCTTCCAGACCAATATCCTGGCGCTCAACGCTGCGGTGGAAGCGGCGCGCGCCGGCGAACAGGGGCGCGGCTTTGCCGTGGTGGCTACCGAGGTGCGCAACCTGGCGCAGCGCTCGGCCACGGCGGCGCAGGAAATCAAGACGCTGATCAACGACTCGGTGGGACGCATCGCCTCGGGCAACGACCAGGCAGCGGTGGCCGGCGCCACCATGGGCGACGTGGTGGCCAGCGTACAGCGGGTGACGGCGGTGATCGCCGAGATCACGGTGGCGGGCCAGGAGCAGACCGAGGGCATCGCCCAGATCAGCTCGGCCATCAGTCACATGGACGGCGTTACGCAGCAGAACGCCGCCCTGGTCGAAGAAGCGGCAGCGGCGGCCGACGCGCTGCAACAGCAGGCTGCAGCGCTGACCGAGGCGGTGGCCGTGTTCAAGCTGCGGGCGTAGCTGCCCCGTGCAGGGCGGGGAACGCCACCACCACCCGTAAGCCGGTCGGCGCCAGCGGCGCCGTATCGAAGCTGACCGTCGCACCGGCCTTGTCGGCCACTGCCTTCACGATCGCCAGGCCCAGGCCCGAGCCGGTGGCTTCGCCGCTGCCCAGGATGCGGTAAAAGGCGTGGAACACCCGCTCGCGCTCGGGCTTGGGGATGCCCGGGCCGCTGTCATCGACAATCAGGTCCACGCCAGCCGCGTGGCGGCGGAACGCTACATCGACGCGGCCGCCAGGCGGCGTGTAGCGCAGCGCGTTATCAACCAGGTTTTTCACCAGCATGTGCAGGTCCAGCGGCGGCGCCGCCACCTGCACGTCGTCGGTGCTGAGCACGCCGAGGTCGATGCCGCGCTGCTCGGCCAGCGGGTACAAGTCTTCGATCACCGCGCGCACCACCTGCTGCAACGATACCGGCGCTGGCGCGGTGAGGTCCGGCGCGCCCTGCTGCGAGCGGGCCAGCGCCAGCAACTGGTCGAGCATCACGCGCGTGCGCTGCAGGCCGGCGGCCAGCGTCTGCATGCGCCGGCGCGCTTCGTCCGGCATATCGGCGGCCGCCAACCGTTCCGTTTGCAGCGACATGGCCGTCAACGGCGAGCGCAGTTCGTGGGCGGCGTCGGCCACGAAGCGGCGCTGGGTTTGCATTGCCACGTCCACCCGCGTGAGCAGGCGGTTGATTTCAGCCACCAGCGGCTGCACTTCGTCGGGCAGGCCGGCAGCGTCGAGCTGGCGCAGGTCGTAGTGGGAACGGCGGCCCGCCTCGTCGGCTACCGCACGCAGGGGCCCGAACAGTTTGCGGATCAGCCAGTGCACCAGCAGCGGTAGCAGCACCGCCAGCAATCCGAACGGCACCAATGCCCGCCAGGCGTTATTGATCGCCACTGCATTGCGCACGCGGGTTTGCTGGGCCACGGCCAGGCGTACCCCGCTGTTATCGGTGCGCACGAACACGCGCCATGAATCGCGTTCCATGTCCACCGTTTGCAGGCCATCGACCAGCGGTGTGGAAAACACGGGCAGGCCGTCGGCGGCTTCGGGTTCGCCCGGGGTGGGATTGAGAAAGCGCACCACGATGCGTTCGTCGAGCGTGATGCCGCTGATCTTCTGGCGCGCGGCCAGCGTGACCGGCCCCGTTTGCAGACGGCCGATCAGGTGGGCGATCTGGCGCAACTGCTTGTCCTGGGCGATGTGGGCGTCGTTCCACGATGCGATCAAGGTGAACATGGCGGCGCTGCCGGCCATGAGCACCACGGCCAGCGCGATGGTGGCGGACAGCCGGTACTGGAGCGAGGTGCTCATGGCGTCTTGGAGACCATCCAGCCCACGCCGCGCACGTTCTTGATGGCGTCGGCGCCGAGTTTTTTGCGCAGTGCGTGGATCAGGAATTCGACCGCGTTGCTTTCCACTTCCTCGTTCCAGCCGTAGATGCGGTTTTCAAGTTCGCTGCGCGAGAGGATGGCGCCGGGGCGCACCATCAGCGCCTGCAACAGCGCGAACTCGCGGCCGGTCAGGCGCACTTGCCGCCCTTCGCGGCAGGCTTCGTGGGTGGCCGGATCGAGCGTGATCACGCCGTTGCCCAGGTTGGGACCGACGGCGGCCGCCTGGCGCCGGGTGACGGCGCGCATGCGCGCCAGCAGTTCCGACAGCGCGAACGGTTTGACCAGGTAGTCGTCGGCGCCGCCGTCCAGGCCCGCCACGCGGTCCTCGGTGGCGTCGCGCGCGGTGAGCACCAGTACCGGCACGCCACGGCCGGCGGCGCGCAGCGTGTGCAGCACCGACATGCCGTCGCGCCGGGGCAGACCCAGGTCGAGCAGCACCATCTGGTATGGATTGCAGGCCAGCGAATCGAGCGCGGCATCGCCATCGACCACCCAGTCCACGCCATAGCTGGCCTCGCGCAGCGCCTGCTGGATCGCATTGCCGATCATGTCATCGTCTTCCACCAACAGCACCCGCATCGCATCCCTTCGATTTCCGCGCCGACTGGCGGCACAAGACGGTATTTTAACGGCTTCGTTCATCGAACGTCCGCTAAGTGACTGCTAAGTGTGCGTGCCTACCATGCGGACGTTGTTATTCCAGCCTGGGCCCCGCTGCATGAAAAGCATGAAACTACTGAAGCCGTTGATTTTTTCGCTGATTTGCCTGGTGGGCCTGCAAGCGCCCGTCGATTCGTATGGCGCCGAGTCGCGCCAAAAACAGAAGTCCGCCAAGACCAGCAAGGCGAAGGCCAACAAGGCCGTGAAGGCCAGCAAGGCCAGGCCGGTCAAAGCCAGGCGGGTCAAAGCCCTCAAGCCGCTGCGCCAGCGCAAGATGGCGCAGGCGGTGGCCGTGTCGCAAGCCCCCAACGCGGCGCACCTGGCCGCCTTGCGGTCGAGCGCGGTGGTAATCATCGATCCGAAGACGCAGGACGTGCTGTACCAGAAGAACCAGAACACGGTAATGCCGATCGCCTCGCTCACCAAGCTGATGACGGCGCTGGTGGTGCTTGACGCCAACCAGAGCATGAGCCAGCAACTGACGGTGACCAGTGCCGACGTCGATCGCCTCAAGTATTCGACCTCGCGCCTGCAGGTGGGTACGACGCTGTCGCGCACGTCCATGCTGCACCTGGCGTTGATGAGTTCGGAAAACCGGGCCGCGTCCGCGCTGGGCCGCAACTATCCCGGCGGCACCCGCGCCTTTGTCGCCGCGATGAACCGCAAGGCCCGCGCGCTGGGCATGCGCAACACGCGCTACGTGGAGCCGACCGGCCTGTCGAGCGCCAACGTGTCCACGCCGAGCGACCTGGCAAAACTGGTGATCGCCGCCGAAAAAAGCGCCCTGATCCGCCGCTACTCGACCGACCACCAGTTCAGCATCCGCCAGGGCCGCAGCACCAGCGTGTACCACAACACCAACCGCCTGACGGCGAGCAGCAACTGGCGCATCCGCCTGCAAAAGACCGGCTACATCTCGGAAGCCGGCCGCTGCATGGTGCTCTACACCATGGTCAACAACCGCCCGACGGTGATGGTATTCCTCAACTCCCAAGGCAAATACTCGCACGCAGCCGATGCCAACCGGGCGCGGTCGTGGCTGGCGGGGTACCGGGGAGCCAAGGTGCAGCGAGCGGTGAAGCGGCGGCAGTAACGCCGCTTCCCCCTAGAAGTAATACCCCGCCTGCAAATTGATGCGGCGGCTGTAGCCCGGATGCTCGGCCGAGGTAGCGCCCAGGCCGCCGAAGTCGGGCGAGATGTACGGGTGGTGCTTGCCCAGCATGAAGTCGGCCGAGAAGGCCCATTTGCCGGCCGAGAAGCCCAGGCCCGTGACGTTTTGCGCCGAGTCCTTGTAGCCGCCCACGCGCTTGTGCACCATGCTGTAGTCGTTATAGACCTTGAAGCCGGAAAACGGCCCCACCTTGCCGCCGATGTCGTAGCTGGCGTTGGCGATATAAATGTCGCCTTTCGATGCCACCGGGTACGGGTAGCCGAAGCCGCCGATCATGACGAAACTGTTGGCGTCCAGGCCGCCGTAGGTCTGGGTTGCTTCGTGGCTGGTGTGGTAGTCGTAGCGCATCGCTTGCAGCATGACGTTGACCGGTCCCGACTTGCCCTTGAAGTGCACCGCGAACGCGTTGCGGCGGGTGTTGACGGCGCCGTTGGCGCGCGCTTCGTTGCGGATCTCGCCGGTCAGCGCGGAGACGCCCACCTCCTGCTGGCCCTGGTCCCCCACCTTGAAGGCCACGCGGCCGATCAGTGTGTTGCGCTCGGTGTCGCGCTGGCCGGTGCCGAAGCCTTGCGCGTCGTCGTCGGCAACGATGTTGTACGAGTAGCGGTTGGCCGAGGGCGCAGTGTTGCGCCCGCCGCCATACGAGCCGCCGTCGCGCGGATAAAAGCCCAGCTGCCATTCGACCGGTCCCGGCTTGCTGAGGTAGCTCACACCGAGGTCGTACTTGTCTTCGAAGCCGGCGTAAAACGCGATCGACTCGTAGAAATTGTTCGATGCATACGGTTGCAAGCCGAACAGGTTCTTGTCCACGCCGATGTGCAGTTCGCTCTTGTCGGCAAAGCGCCGGCCGATCCAGCCGTGGTGCAGGAAGTGCTGCCAGTAGCCGCCCTGGCCTTTCGGGAAATTATTGTAGCGGTACTGGGCCGAACCGAGGTTGGTGCCGTCGTCGTAGTTGACGTCGAGCCGCGCCGTGTCGAGGCCGAAGAAGCCGTTGCGATACTCGTCCTGCCAGCTCTTGTACACGTAATTGAAGCGGATGGCGCCGCCCACGGTGAGGGGCGAAGCGCCCGCGTCGGCCGCCATGGCGACAGCGCCGGGCAATAGCAGGGTAGCGGCCGCTGCGCATGCGCACCAGCCTTTGACATTTTTCGACAACATATTATTTCCTTTAAAACGGTGGCGGCGCTTCCTGCGCATCGATCTGCCATTGGCCCGAACAGGTGCTCAACTTGGCTGCGCGCCGGGACCGGAAGCTGTTGCGGGTGGCTTCGACAGCCTGCACCCGCTCCGCCTGGAACGAAATCCCTGCCGTGCGCTGGATAGACCGGGTGTAAATGCCGGTCGCGCGGGTCAGTCACTGCACCGTGACCGGTGCAGGCATGGTGAACAAGGCCTGCCGCGAGCGAAACGAGCGATCGGATCACAGCATGACTACTGACAGAAGTTGGCAGGAGGGGCCGATATAGTACCACCGGTCGCGACCATTACCGCGTCCGGTTGACCGGCAGATACCGGCCCGGAAAACTCATCACCAAGGAGAATCTTGCATGTCCATCAAGTCCGTAGCCCATATCAACCTGCGCGGCACCGCCCGCCAGGCCCTTAACTTTTACCACGCGGTATTCGGTGGCCAGGCCACGCTGGTCACCTACGGCGACGGCGGCATGCCCCACAATCCGGCAGATGCCGACCTGGTGATCTGGGGCCAGGTCGTGGCCGACAGCGGCTTTTGCGTGATGGCCTTCGACGTGCCGGCAGCGATGCCGTGGGACCCGGGCCAGAACGCCTACTACGTTTCCGTGGGCGGCGACAGCGCTGACGAGATCGCCGCTTACTGGGCCAGGCTGGCCGAGGGCGCCACCGTCATCGTGCCGCTGGCGCCATCAAAGTGGTCGCCGTTGTACGGCATGCTCAAGGACCGCTTCGGCGTGACCTGGGTGCTCAACGTCGCTATTGCGCCAACCGGGCAAGTTGACTACAATTGAGAATGATTCTTGTTCTGTTTTGAAGGCATGCCAGCGACCAACCACCTGCCCCAGCCGGACATCGGCGCCCTGTACAGCGACCACCACGGCTGGTTGCAGGGCTGGCTGCGTCGCAAACTGGGCAATGCGGGCGATGCCGCCGACCTGGCGCAGGACACCTTCATCCGGGTGCTGAGCAAGCACGAAGCGCCCGACGTGCTGGCGCCACGCGCCTACCTGAGCACCATCGCGCGCGGCCTGGTCGCCGATTTTTTCCGCCGCCAGGACCTCGAACGCACCTATCTCGATACGCTCGCCGCGCTGCCCGAACAGCACACGCCCTCGCCCGAGGCGCGCGCCCTGATCCTGGAAGCCTTGAGCGCCATCGACGCCATCCTCGACGGCATGAAGCCGGCCATGCGCCAGGCGTTTCTGCTCTCGCAACTGGAAGGCCTGACCTACCCGGCGATCGCCGAACGGCTCGGCGTGTCGCTGCGCACGGTGAATACCTATATGGCAGACGCCATCGCGCACTGCCACCGGGTGGCGCCCGGCATGGACTCGGTGCGCGGCATGATGCAGGCGATCCCGGCGCACATCGGCGCGCCGGTGCTGCAGACGCCGCGCAAGGGCCGGCGCCAGGCGCTGCGCGGGCTGGCGTTGCTGGCCTCCGGCGGCGCCATCGGCTACGCGGTGTACGGCAGCGCCGATGACGCCGCGCCGTGGCGGGCGGCGCTGGCCCAATACCGCACCGGCGTCGGCGAACAGCGCAGCGTGCGCCTGGCCGACGGTTCGCTGCTGATCCTCAACACCGACAGCGCGGTCGATGTGCGCTTCGGCGACGGCCAGCGCACGGTGCTGCTGCGCAGCGGCGAGATCGCGATCGAAACCGCGCACCGGCCGCATGCGGGCGCGCTGCCCGATACGCGGCCGTTCGTAGTGCAGACCGCGCACGGCGCCATGCGGGCGCTCGGTACGCGCTTCACGGTGCGCCACGCGCCCGAGTCCACCACGCTGGTGGTGCTCGAACACGCGGTGGCAGTGCGCCCTGCCCGCGCGTCGCTGCAAACGCCGCCGGTACTGGTGCGCGCGGGCCAGCAACTGGTGTTCAACGCGGCCGGCGCCGCGCCGCTGCAAACCGGCGACGACCTGGCCGACGCCTGGCGCCACGGCAGCATCGTGGTGGACAACTGGCCGTTGAGCCGCCTGGTGGCGGAACTGGGCCGCTACCGCACCGGCCACCTGGCCTGCGACAGCGCGGTGGCCAATCTTCGCGTGTCCGGCGCTTTCCCGGTGGCCGATACCGACCAGGCGCTGGCGGTGCTGGCGCGGTCGCTGCCGGTGCGGGTACGGCGCCTGACCAGGTACTGGGTAACGGTCGGCGCCGCATAAATATTTTCAAAAACTTCTGCATGATTTTCGATCTGGTACGGCCTACAGGGAGCAAACGATCCGAATGCTCCGACCAACCATCGATTGAAGAAGCCATGTCCCTGCAAAAATCGTCCCACCCGACCGCCCGCCCTGCGCTGGCACCCGTTGCCCTGGCGCTGCTGGCCGCGCTGCCGCTGTTGTCGCTCGTGCCGTTAGCTCCGGCCCATGCCCAGTCCGCCCCACCGGCCGCCCAGGCTGGCGCTGCGCACAAGACTTACCAGATCCCGGCCGGCCCGCTGGCCGGCGCCCTGGCCCGTTTTGCCGCTGCCGCCGGCGTGGCGCTGTCGTTCGACCCGGCCCTGGCCGAAGGCCGGCAGTCTAGCGGTTTGCAGGGCGACCATGGCGTGGCCTCGGGCTTCGCCGCCCTGCTGGCGGGATCGGGCCTGGAAGCGGTGAGCAGCAGCGACGGCGGCTACGTGCTGCGCAAGTCGGTACTGGCCGACGCGCCGGTGAGCACGCTGCGCGAAGTGAAGGTACAAGCGCAGGACCTGGGCAACCTCAGTGACGGCAGCGGCGCCTACACCATCGGCGCGACCAGCACCGCCACCAAGCTGTCGCTGGCGCTGCGCGATACGCCGCAGAGCATCAGCGTGATCACGCGCCAGCGCCTGGACGACCAGAACCTCAACACCATGGCCAGCGTGCTGGAACAGACGCCGGGCATCAATATCCAGCACATCGACAGCGAGCGCTTTTCGATTTTCTCGCGCGGCTACGGCATCGACAGCTACCAGTTCGACGGCGTGCCCACCACGCTGGTGATCACCACCACCGCCACCCCGCAAAGCACGGGCGACATGGCGCTGTACGACCACGTCGAGGTGCTGCGCGGCGCCGCCGGCCTGATGACGGGCGCGGGCGAACCGTCGGGCACCATCAACCTAGTGCGCAAGCGCCCCACCGCCACCTTGCAGGGCAGCGCCGGCGCGGCACTGGGCACGTGGGACATGCGGCGCGCCGAAGTGGATGTATCGGGCCCGCTCAATACCAACGGCACCGTGCGTGGGCGCGTGGTGGCGGCGCACCAGCAGAGCGACAGTTTTATCGATTACTACTCGCAGAAGAAGCAGGTGCTGTACGGGATCGTGGAGGCGGACCTGGCGCCGGGCACCCTGGTGTCGGCCGGCATCGACTACACCCGGTCCGATCCGCGCGGCGTGTCGTTCGCCAGTTTCCCGCTGTTCTACAGCGACGGCGGACAGACCGATTTTCCACGCTCGGTCAACCCCGCTTCGCGCTGGAGCAGCCGCAAGCAAAATACCTTGAACGCGTTTGCCACGCTCGAACACAAGTTGCCGTCCGACTGGAGTGTCAAGCTGGCGCTCAACCACATGTACAGCAAGCGCACCAGCAAGCAGGCCTCGGCCAGCTGGGGTTTCCCCGACCGCGCAACCGGCGAGAACATGATGCTGTTCGGCGGCGTGGGCGTCGGCTGGCAAAAGCAGGATGGCGCGGACTTGCAGGTGCAGGGCCCGTTCGAACTGTTCGGCCGCAAGCACGAGGTGGTGGCCGGCTTCAACTACGCCAAATTCGACGACCGCAGTTCGCCCGACGTCACCGATGTCGAAGGCCGCCCGGTAAATTTCTACACCTGGAACGGCTACACGGCCGAACCGTCGCCGGCGCCGGTGCTGCTCAACAACGACACCAGGATCCGCCAGAACGGCGCCTACCTGGCCACGCGCCTGAAACCGGCCGACGACCTGGCCGTGATCGTTGGCGCGCGCACCAGCAACTACCGCTACCACTACACCTTCGATTACCTGCAGCCGGGCTACACCGACCAACTGACCGAATACCGGGCCTCCGGCGAGGTCACGCCGTATGCGGGCGTGGTGTACACGGTGACACCGGACCACACCCTGTACGCCAGCTATACCAGCATCTTCAAGCCGCAAAGCGTGCGCGATCGCAACGGCGTGGGACTGGACCCGCGCGAAGGCAAAAGCTACGAAGCCGGCTGGAAAAGCGCGTGGCTGAACCGGCGCGTGGATACGGCCGTGGCCCTGTTCGAAACACGCCAGGACAACCTGGCCGAGCGCGACCCCGGCCAGGTCGTCCCCGGCAGCCTGAACCAGCCGGCCTACCTGGCCGTGGCCGGCGCCAGAACGCGCGGCATCGACCTCGAAGTAACAGGCCAACTGGCGCCGGGCTGGAACCTCAGCACCAGCTTCAGCCACAGCACCACCGAGGACAGCAAGGGCGTGCGCATCGCCACGGCCGCGCCGGTGAACCTGTTCAAGCTGTGGACCACGTACCGCCTGGGCGGCGCCTGGCAGGGCCTGACCATTGGCGGCGGCGCCAACCGCCAGAGCAGCATGCACTTCACGGCCACGCCGTGGCAGCTGGGCAAGGCGGTCACGGCGCGCCAGCAAGGCTACACCATCGCCAACCTGATGGCGCGCTACCAGTTCAACCCGCGCGTGGCGCTGACGGTCAACGTCAACAACCTGTTCGACAAAACCTACCTGAGCTCGCTCGATACGACGTTCTACGGCGGCTACTTCGGCGATCCGCGCAATGTGGCGGCGAGTTTGAAGTACCAGTTCTGATCGAACTCTGTCTGCAGCAGGCTGGCAGGCATGACGTAGGGCCGCGCTACGTCATGCACAATCCGAACGCCGCCGATGGTTGCGAAGGCTTCCGCCAGTTCATCGCCTTCTTGCGCAACAAGTACCCGGCCTCGCACAGCACCATCGTAAAAAGTTTTGTCGACGGCGACCTCGTCATCCTGCACGTCCACACCCAGCAAGGCCATTGCCAGCCAGCCGGCGGAACAGGCCAGCAGGGCTAATGTGAAGCATCGGGGCGGGCGGCGTCATCGGCGCACCGCTCGATCAACTCCCGGTACAACTGCGGTTCGCTGGCTTCGAGCTGCTTGAGGGCATCGACCGCCGTGTGCAGCACGGTGGACGCATGGATCTTCTTGATCTCGTTGATGTCCCTTACTGCCTTTTTCACCTTGTCGAGTACATCGGCATCGACCGCTTGTTGTTCCGCCAGCTTGATGACCAGTTCGTTGAGCCAGCCTATCTGCTTGCCGTAACTGGCTACCTCCGACACCACTTGCTTCTCGACCCCGGCATCGCCGGCGAAATTGAAGGTGGGAGAAAACCACGGCAAATTGATGCGCTGCATAACGTCGCCCGACAGCGGCAGCTTGAATAACCAGAACGGATCGAAAGCGGTAGCCATGATTCCTCCACGAGTAGAGGGCGCCGGGCGGCGCCTTCCGTCCAGTGTAGCCATCGGTCATACCGCCAATTTGACCATTTCGCGATACAGGTCGGCCTTGCCCTCGAAACCGATGCCGGGCAATTCCGGCAGCACGATGTGGCCGTCATCGACTGTCACGCCGTCGGGGAAGCCGCCATAGGGCTGGAACAGGTCGGGATACGACTCGTTGCCGCCCAGCCCCAGGCCGGCCGCGATGTTGAGCGACATCTGGTGGCCGCCGTGCGGGATGCAGCGCTTGGGCGACCAGCCGTGTTCGCGCAGCATGTCGAGCGTGCGCAGGTATTCGACCAGGCCGTAGCTGAGCGCGCAGTCGAACTGCAGCCAGTCGCGGTCGGCGCGCATGCCGCCGTAGCGGATCAGGTTGCGCGCATCCTGCATCGAGAACAGGTCTTCGCCGGTGGCCATCGGGTTTTTATAGTAATTGCGCAGAGTGGCTTGCAGTTCGAAGTCGAGCGGATCGCCCGGTTCTTCGTACCAGAACAGGTCGTACTGCGACAGCGCCTTGGCGTACTTCACCGCCGTGTCGAGGTCAAAGCGGCCGTTGGCGTCCACCGCCAGTTTCTGGCCGTCCTGCAGCACGCTCAGCACCGAGTCGATGCGGCGCAGGTCTTCGTCGAGATCGGCGCCGCCGATTTTCTTTTTCACCACCGTGTAGCCGCGGTCGATGTAGCTGCGCATCTCGTCCTTGAGCTTGCCGTGATCCTGGCCCGGGTAGTAATAGCCGCCGGCCGCATACACGAAAATCTTGCGGTCGGCCTGGCCGTTGCCGTAGCGGTCGGCCAGCAACTGGAACAGCGGCTTGCCTTCGATCTTGGCCACCGCATCCCACACCGCCATGTCGATGGTGCCGATCGCCACCGAGCGCTCGCCGTGGCCGCCCGGCTTTTCGTTGGTGAACATGCAGTTCCAGATTTTATGCGGATCGAGATTGGTGCCGGCATCATCCACCAGGCTGGCCGGGCCGGCTTCGAGGATGCGCGGAATGAAGCGTTCGCGCATCAGGGTGCCCTGGCCGTAGCGGCCGTTGGAATTGAAACCGTAGCCGATCACCGGCTTGCCGTCGCGGATGACGTCGGTGACCACGGCCACCAGGCTCAGGGTCATCTTGCTGAAGTCGATGTAGGCGTTGCGGATGGGGGAGCTGATCGGAACGGTTTTTTCGCGGATTTCTACGATTTTCATGCGGTTCTCCTGTCAAAGTGCGACCAGTCTACTCTTGACTTACACTGTTAAAATTCACCCGAATTAAAACCTTTATTCACTTTAAATGAAAACTGATGAATGAAAACTGACTCCGCGCCCGACCTGACCTTTTTCGTGTTGCTGGCCAGGCTGGGCAGCATGAGCGCCACCGCCCGTGAGCTCGGTGTCACGCCGCCCGCCGTCACCAAGCGTTTGAGCCTGATGGAGCAGCGCCTGGGCGTGCGCCTGGTCAACCGCACCACCCGCCGCATCAGCCTGACCAACGAGGGCGAATCGTACCTGGCGCACGCCTCGCACATCCTGCACCAGATCCGCGAGATGGAGGAGTCGGTCGCCAGCGGGCGCGCCGCGCCCAAGGGCCTGCTGCGGGTAAACGCCACGCCGGGTTTTGGTCGCACGCGCATCGCGCCCATCGTCTCGCGCTTTGCCCATGCCTACCCGGAAGTGGAAGTGGAGCTGCACCTGACCGACCGTCCCATCAGCCTGGTGGAAGAAGCGTACGACCTGGCGATCCGCTTCGGCGAGCTGCCCGACACGCGCCTCACCGCCCGCAAGCTGATGGCCAACCGGCGCTTTCTATGCGCGTCGCCCGGCTATATCAAAAAGGCGGGCGAGCCGCACACGCCGGCCGAACTGCACCGCCACCGCTGCATCCTGCACCGCCAGAATGACGACGTGTACGGCACCTGGCGCCTGCAAAAGGGCAAGGTGGAAGAGCTGGTGAAGGTGCGCGGCGCCGTCTCCAGCAACGACGGCGACATCGTCATGCTGTGGGCGCTGGCCGGCCACGGCATCGTCCAGCGCTCCGAGTGGGACGCCGCCAGGTACCTGGCCAGCGGGCGCCTGCGGCAGGTAATGCGCGACTACACCCTGCCCGACGCCGACCTCTACCTGTACTACCTCAGCCGCCAGAACCAGCCGGCCAAGGTGCGCGCATTCATCGACTTCATCGCTGGCGAATTCGCGCAGGCATCAAACCTCGCCTGATGCTTCGAGCTGCGCAACGTGAGCCAGCCAGCGGGCCACGGTGTCCAGTTCGGCCGCGGAGAAGCCGTCCGCCAGCCTCACATTGAGTTCCTTGAGCACGGCGCCGGCCTGCACGCTGGCTTGCGCACCGGCGGCAGTCAGTTGCAGGCGCGTGAGCCGGCCATCGCGCGCATCGCTCACGCGCTCCACCAGCAAAGCCGCTTCCATGCGCTTGGACAGGTTGGTCACTGCCGCCGGCGCCACGGCCAGCGCGGTCGCAATCTCGCCCACCGTGGCCTGGTTGCGCGAGGCCAGGAAGAACAGCAAGCCCGCCTGCGCCGAACTGGCGCCGTCCCACGCCTGCGGCCGTGTCTCGACCCAGCGCTGCAAGGCGCGCTGGGCGCGATTGAGCAGGAACACCAGGCGCGGCCTGGCGCGCTGCGCGCTCATGACGATTCCTTCGGCGCGGTCGCCTTGTCGCGCAGCCAGTCCACGACCCGTGGCCACAGCAGCGCGCCGGCGCGCTGGCGGAAAAACCCCATGTGACCGATGGCGGCCAGGCCGGCATCGCGTGGCGCGACCTGGCGCCGCGCCACGCTGGCATTGACCAGCGGCGCCACCAGCATGCCGATGGCATGCGGATTGGCCCACGGATCGTCCGCAAAGCCCAGCACCAGCAGCGGAGTGCGCACGCGCGCCATGCGCGCCTGCGCATCCATTGCCGGGTCGTCGAAAAAATAGCGGGGCAGCGCAGTCCAGCGGCTCCATTGGCGCATCACGCCGGCCGGCAGATCCTCGCCCAGTCCCAGTTTGCGCGCGGGCATATAACCGTAAATGGTGGTGAGCAGCGGCGTCAGCACCCGCATCACGAGCCCGATGCGCAACCGCTCGGCCAGCCCGGTCACGGTGGCCGTCACGCCCGCGTGGGAGGCCACCAGCACCGCGCCGCGCAGGAGGTTTGTCGTGCTGTTCAGGGCCAGCGCGTGGCCGCCCAGGCTGTGGCCCACGGCCAGCAGCGGTAGCTGCGGAAAACGGCCGGCGGCCCAGCACGTGACAGCAGCGACGTCGTCCTCGATCCAGTCGGCCATGGTGACCTCGAAGCCGCGCAGGCTGGCCGGACGCGAACGGCCGGTGCCGCGATAATCGTAGGTGACCACGTAAAAGCCGGCGGCGGCCAGGTAGCGGGCAAACGGTTCGTAATAGCGCTGGGTGATGCCGGTGCCGGGATGAAGCAGTACCACGGCGGTGGGCGCAGCGCTGGTCCACAGGCTGGCGGCAATGCTTTGCTGGTTGGGCAGGACAATGCTGAACGGTTCCATGATATCCAAGATAGTTAACGGGTTAACGACTTTATACCATGGTCTGCCGACTTGGCGAAATTGCCACAGCCGCTGGCACCGGGTATGATGGCGTGGTTTTGGTGCTCGCGGCCGCCATCGGCCGCAGTTAAACGGGAAACACGCGTCGGGAGGCCGGCGGCAAACGTGTGCTGTCCCCGCAACGGTAAAACAGGCGCCGGCGCGTTGTCACGATGCGCCGGCAGGTCAGCTCAATAGTCCACTGTGCGCATGGTTTCCTGGCATGGGAAGGCGGGGTGATTGGTCCTGTTAGCCCGGATACCGGCCAGGACGGATGGAAGCAAGCGGCCGGGACCTGTCGTATTGGAGGAGCATGCCATGCCGGCGCGGTCACTACCTGCGCCGCGCCATCGCATCGCGCCGCCCCTGGCCGCACCTGCTTCTTTTTGATTCGACCCACGCGGGATGGGCCGAAGAAAAAAGACCGCCATGCGGTCACCACCCGCCACTCCATGAACTCCACACCACAGAACCACCCCGTACTGCGGCTGTTGCCCGCCCTGCTGCTGGCCGCCCTGCCCGCGCTAGCCAACGCCGCCGCCGACGACGACGACAGCAAGCCAGTCCAGCAAATTGAAGTCTCGGCCAGCCTGATTCCGCTCGGCGTGGCCGATTCCGCTAACCAGGGCACGGTCACCGCCAGGCAGCTGGAAAACCGCCCGCTGCTGCGCACCGGCGAACTGCTCGAAGCGGTGCCGGGCCTGATCGTCACCCAGCATGCGGGCGACGGCAAGGCCAACCAGTATTTCGCGCGCGGCTTCAACCTTGATCACGGCACCGACTTCCGCACCACGGTGATGGGCATGCCGGTCAACCTGCCCACCAACGCCCACGGCCAGGGCTACTCGGACCTGAACTTCGTGATCCCGGAACTGATCAGCACCATCGCCTACAAGAAAGGCACCTATTACGCCGAGGAAGGCGATTTTTCCGCCGCCGGCGCCGCCAGCTTCGATTACGTCAAACAGATGGAGCGAGGCTTGCTGAGCGTGGAAGCGGGCCAGCACCGCTTTCACCGCGCGCTGGTAGCCAATTCCACGCCGCTGGCTGGCGGCACCCTGCTGTATGCGCTCGAGCGCGCCGGCCAGGACGGCCCGTGGGATACGCCCGAGGACTACCAGCGCACCAACGGCGTGCTGTCGGCCAGCTGGTCGCGCGGCGACGACGACGTCCGGATCACCGCCATGGGCATGCACTCCTCGTGGAATTCCACCGACCAGGTGCCGCAGCGTGCCCTGGCGGCGGGACTGATCGGCCGCTACGGCGCGCTCGACCCCAGCGACGGCGGCGAGACTTCGCGCTACAGCCTCGCCGCCGACTGGACCCGCCAGTACGCCGATGGCCACAGCCATATCAACGCCTACTTCATCAAGTCGCGCCTGGACCTGTACAGCAATTTCACGTACGTGCTGGACGACCCCGTACACGGCGACCAGTTCCACCAGGCCGAGAGCCGGCAGATCATGGGCTTGAACGCCGAGCGCACCTGGCAGCGCCGGCTGGGACCTGTCGCGTCGGAGACCGCCATCGGCGTGCAGCTGCGCCAGGACCGGCTGGCGCCGGTCGGCCTGTACCTGAGCGAGCAACGGCGGCGCCTGGCCACCGTGCGCGAGGATGACGTCAAGCAGCGCAGCGGCGCGCTGTACGCGTCCAACAGCACCACGTGGACGCCATGGCTGCGCACCGTGGCCGGCGTGCGCGCCGACCGCTACAGCTTTGACGTGGACAGCGACACCGCCGCCAACTCGGGCAAGGTGGACGCCAGCATCAACAGCCCGAAATTGACCGCCATTTTCACGCCGGGCAAGCACGCCGAGGTATACCTGAACTGGGGCCGGGGCTTTCACAGCAACGACGCGCGCGGCATCACCGGCACCGTCGATCCCAGGACCGGCCTGGCGGTGGATGCCGACGGCGCCGCCATCGAGCGCGCCACGCCGCTGGTCAAGGCCACCGGCAAGGAAGCGGGCCTGCGCCTGGTGGGCCTGGTGCCGGGCCTGCAAACCACCATCGCCGCCTGGCAGCTCGATCTCGATTCGGAACTGATCTTCATCGGCGACGCCGGCACCACCGAAGCGGGCCGTCCGAGCCGGCGCCACGGCGTGGAGCTGACCAATTTCTACACGCCCGCGAAAGACTGGATCATCGACGCCAACCTGGCGTGGTCGCACGCGCGCTTCCGCGATAGCGACCCGGCCGGCGATTTCATTCCCGGCTCGATCAGCCGCACGGCGTCGATCGGCCTGTCGGGCGAGTCGGGACCGTGGTCGGGCGGCATGCGGCTGCGCTACTTCGGCCCGCGCGCGCTGGTGGAAGACGATGCGGTGCGTTCGCCGTCGTCCACGCTGGTCAACATGAAGCTCGGCTACCGGCTAGCGGCCAATCTCAAGCTGACGGTGGAGGTGCTCAACCTGCTCGACCGCCGCGTGAGCGACATCGATTACTACTACGAATCGCAGCTGCCGGGCGAGGCGGCGCCGGTGGCCGACATTCACACCCATCCGGGCGAGATGCGCACGCTGCGGGCAGGACTGGCCTGGCGGTTTTAGCAACCAGCCATAAAAAAACCCCAACCAGCCAGTAAAGGCGGGTTGGGGTTTTATCGGATACGGAAACCGGGGCTTACGCCACCTTCACCGTATCGGCCACCGCGCTGAATTCCTCGATCTTGTCGAAGTTCATGTAGCGGTAGATGTCGGCCGAATTCGCATCGAGCACGCCGGTGTGCTGCATGTACTCTTCGCGGGTCGGGATGCGGCCCAGCAGCGAGCAGACCGAGGCCAGTTCGGCCGAACCGAGGTACACATTGGTTTCGATACCAAGGCGGTTCGGGAAGTTGCGCGTCGACGTCGACATCACGGTGGCGCCTTTGCGGATCTGCGCCTGGTTGCCCATGCACAGCGAGCAGCCCGGCATTTCCATGCGCGCGCCGGTGCGGCCCAGGGTGCCGTAGTGGCCTTCGGTGGTCAGCACCTGCTGGTCCATCTTGGTCGGCGGCGCGATCCACAGGCGTACCGGGATGTCCGATTTGCCTTCCAGGACTTTCGAGGCGGCGCGGAAGTGGCCGATGTTGGTCATGCACGAACCGACGAACACGTCGTCGATCTTGGCACCGGCCACGTCCGACAGCGTCTTCACGTCGTCGGGGTCGTTCGGGCAGGCCACGATCGGCTCATGGATGTCGGCCAGGTCGATCTCGATGACGGCAGCGTATTCGGCGTCGGCGTCCGGCGCCAGCAGTTCCGGCTTGTCCAGCCAGGCCTGCATGGCCTTGATGCGGCGCTCCAGCGTGCGCTGGTCGAGGTAGCCGTTGGCGATCATCCACTTCATCAGCGTGATGTTCGAGGTCATGTACTCGATGATCGGCTCTTTATCGAGGTGCACGGTGCAGCCGGCAGCGGAGCGCTCGGCCGACGCGTCGGACAGCTCGAACGCCTGTTCGACTTTGAGCTGCGGCAGGCCTTCGATTTCCAGGATACGGCCGGAGAAGATGTTCTTCTTGCCCTTCTTGTCCACCGTGAGCATGCCCTGGCGGATTGCGTACAGCGGAATCGCGTTGACCAGGTCGCGCAGGGTCACGCCCGGCTGCATCGTGCCTTTGAAGCGCACCAGCACCGATTCCGGCATATCGAGCGGCATCACGCCGGTCGCTGCGGCAAACGCCACCAGGCCGGAGCCGGCCGGGAACGAGATGCCGATCGGGAAGCGGGTGTGCGAGTCGCCGCCGGTGCCGACGGTGTCGGGCATCAGCAGGCGGTTGAGCCACGAGTGGATCACGCCATCGCCGGGACGCAAGGCCACGCCGCCACGGTTTTCGATAAAGGTCGGCAGTTCGCGGTGCATCTTGACGTCCACCACTTTCGGATAGGCGGCGGTGTGGCAGAACGACTGCATCACCAGGTCGGCCGAGAAGCCCAGGCAGGCCAGGTCTTTCAGCTCGTCGCGGGTCATCGGACCGGTGGTGTCTTGCGAGCCCACGGTGGTCATCTTCGGTTCGCAGTAGGTGCCAGGACGAATGCCCTCGCCTTCCGGCAGGCCGCAGGCGCGGCCAACCATTTTTTGCGCCAGCGAGTAGCCACGGCCGCTGTCGACCGGATTTTGCGGCAGGCGGAACAGGGTCGATGCGGGCAGACCCAGCGCTTCGCGCGCCTTGGTGGTCAGGCCACGGCCGATGATCAGCGGAATACGGCCACCGGCGCGCACTTCGTCGAACAGCACCGGCGACTTGACGGTGAATTCGGAGATGACCTTGCCATCCTTGAGTGCCTTGCCGTCGTATGGACGCAGTTCGACCACGTCGCCCATTTCCATTTGTGTGACATCGAGTTCGATCGGCAGCGCGCCGGCGTCTTCCATGGTGTTGTAGAAGATCGGGGCGATCTTGGTGCCCAGGCACACGCCGCCGAAACGCTTGTTCGGGATGAACGGAATGTCTTCGCCGGTAAACCACAGCACCGAGTTGGTGGCGGACTTGCGCGACGAACCGGTACCGACCACGTCACCGACGTAGGCCACCAGGTGGCCCTTGGCTTTCAAGGCTTCGAGCTGCTTCAAAGGGCCGATCTTGCCCGGTTCTTCCGGGTTGATGCCCGGACGCGGGTTCTTCAGCATCGCCAGCGCGTGCAGCGGAATGTCGGGACGGGTGGTGGCGTCCGGCGCCGGCGACAGGTCGTCGGTATTGGTTTCGCCGGTGACCTTGAAAACGGTGATGGTCAAGCTTTGCGGTACTTCCGGACGCGAGGTGAACCACTCGGCGTCGGCCCACGATTGCAGCACTTCCCTGGCGCGCGCACTGCCCTGGTCAGCCAACTCTTTGACGTCGTGGAAGTAATCAAACATCAGCAAGGTCTTTTTCAGACCTTCGGCAGCGATGGCGCCGACGACCGGATCGTCGAGCAGGTCGATCATCGGCTTGATGTTGAAGCCGCCGAGCATGGTGCCCAGGAGCTTGGTGGCCAGCTCGCGCGAGACCAGCGGCGAGGTTTCCGCACCCTTGGCCACGCTGGCCAGGAACGCGCACTTGACCTTGGCGGCATCGTCGACGCCGGCCGGCACGCGGTTGGTGATCAGGTCGACCAGGAACTGTTCTTCGCCGGCTGGCGGATGCTTCAGGAGTTCGACCAGGTCCGACGTTTGAGCGGCGGACAAAGGCAACGCAGGGATCCCGAGGGATGCACGTTCAGCGACGTGCTGGCGGTAGGCAGCTAGCATGAAAAACTCTCATTGAGGGTGGATAGCGGAAGGAATCAGGCCGGATACGCCTGCTCCGGCCGCTATTGTACCTCAATGAGTCTTATATAAGACATATAACAGGAGACTACGCCGAATTGCATCTTTGGCGCAACATTTTCCAGGCTGCGTCAGGTTGACGCTATGTTTGAAGTTCGCTGCATGCGGGTGTACACTGGTTCGATCATCAAGTGCCATGCTGGCTAGAGAGGTAGATCATGAATGCACCGGAAAGCAGCGACCGCATTACCAACCGCATTCCGCAATCCATCACCTTAAAAATTCAGGAAGCGGCGGAACTAACTGGATCGACCGTGAATCAATTCATGGTCCAGGCATCGCTTGAAAAAGCCGAGAAGATTATCGACCGGGAAAAATTCATCCAGTTCTCGGAAAATGACGCTGCAATGATCATCAACCTGCTTGATAACCGTTCCAAACCCAATGCTGCCCTGGTGCGAGCGTTTGAAAGATTTCAGCAAAGGGAAATTGAAAATGGCAACCAGAGTGGTCCCGCTGGAGAGCTCCCACCAGGCCAAAAAGTTTGATTGTGAAAACGCGGACCTGAACTTTTTCTTGCAGGCCACAGCCGCACAGCATCAACGAAAGTTTCTCTCAAAACTTATGTTCTGATCGACGATCATGCTGCGGCAGCATTTTATCGGCGCTACGGCTTCACGCCATTCCCCGATGATCCACTGACACTGTTGATACCATTTGCGGAGATACCTCGGTAGCGCAACTGGCAGACCGGCGCTATCGAAGATGCTTCCATCAGCGCCGCGCCAGGGCGGCAACTGCGCCATCACTCTGCGCTGGCTGCCAGCCGCCGCCAAGCGCCTTGAACGCCGCCACCGCCGCGCGCGCCGCCTCGGCCTGCGCCTGCACCCGCATGTCGGACGCCTGCAGCAGCTTGTCGTCCGCTTGCAGCACCTCGATCAGGCTCACCACGCCCTTCTGGTACGCGGCAAACGACGCCTGGCGCGCCTGCTGCCACGCCAGCACGCCCTGCTCGAGCGTGGCGGCCTGGCGGTGGCGCTGCTGCATGTCGGTCAACGCATTTTCCACGTCGGCCGTGGCGCGCAGCGCGGACTGGCGGTAGGCCGCCAGCGCTTCGGCTTCCTGCCCGCGCGCCTGGTCGATCTGGGCGTTGATGCGGCCGAAGTCGAACAGGCGCCAGCGCAGGCCCAGCATGGCCGACGCCTGGCTGGCGTCATTGGTAAACAGGTTGCCGCCCGAGATGGCGGTGGCGCTGCCGATCATGCCGCTCAGTGAAAACTTCGGATAGTACTCGGCAATCGCCACGCCGATGCGCGCGTTCGATGCGGCCAGCCGGCGCTCGGCCACGATCAGGTCGGGGCGCCGGCGCAGCAGGTCGCCCGGGGTGCCGGCGGCCGTGATGGCTGGCGCAACCGGAATGGCGGATGCTGCCACCAGTTGCGCGCGATGCGTACCGGGCGCGCTGCCCAGCATCACGTCGAGCGCATTCATGGCGGTGTCCTGCGCCGCTTCCAGCACCGGCACCGACGAGCGCACCTGCGCCAGCGCGCCCTCCACCTGGCGTACTTGCAGTTCCGGCACCAGGCCCTTGCCCAGCAACAGGTTGAGGGTGGCCAGCAAACTCTCCTGCGTGCGCACCTGGCTGCGGGCGACTTCCAGGCGCGCCTGCAGGCCGCGCAAGGTGATATACGTGTCGGCCGTCTGCGCGGCCACCGCCAGCCGGGTGGCGGCCGCGCCGGCGGCGGACGCCTGGTACTCGGCCAGCGCTGCCTCGCGCCCGCGCCGCAATCCGCCGAACAGGTCGATTTCCCAGCCGGCGCCGATGTTCGCCTCGTAGGCGCTGCCGTAACGGTCGAAGCCCGGCTGCGAGTCGAGCACCCGGCCCAGCGGCGTTTCCACCGACTGGTAGGCGCGCGCCGCCTGGGCATTCACGTTCGCCGACGGCAGCAGCGCCGCCTGGGCGGCGCCGAGGCCCGCACGCGCCTGCGCCACGCGGGCCGAGGCTTGCGCCAGGTCAAGGTTTTGCGCCAGCGCCAGCGTGACCAGTTGATCGAGTTGCCGATCGTCGAAGCCGCGCCACCATTGGGACAGGTCGCCCACCTTTTCGGCGGACTGTGCCAGGTAGCGTTGCGGCAGGTGCAGGTCGGGGCGCGCATAGTCGGGCCCCACGGCCGGAGCGGTGGCGCAGCCTGTCACAAAGCAGGCTGCCGCCAGCGCGATCAATGGTCGGGTCGGGATCATGGAATTCCACTAGAGAAGAAAAGATGTGAGTGACTATATCACGATTTAGTCACTTATTGTGCAAATTGGGGATGGGGGTTAAGCTGTCGGTCATGACTACCGCAACCACCAACCATGGCCCGACCCGGGGCCCCGCCGACCACGACGTACGCGACCAGATCGTCACTGCCGCCACCGCCCACTTCCGCCTGTATGGCTACGAGAAGACCACGGTTTCCGACCTGGCCAAGGCGATCGGCTTTTCCAAGGCCTATATCTACAAGTTCTTCGAGTCGAAGCAGGCCATCGGCGAACAGATTTGCGCCACCTGCCTGCTCGAGATCGAGACCGATGTGCGCGCTGCCGTGGACAGCGCCGACGGTGCGCCCGAGAAGCTGCGCCGCCTGTTCAAGACCATCGTGGCCTCGAGCATGCGGCTGTTCTTCGAAGACCGCAAGCTGTTCGACATCGCCTCCTCGGCCGCCTCGGAGCGCTGGGATTCCGCGCAGCGCTACGAGCTGCGCATCCAGGGCCTGCTGACCGACATCCTGCGCCTGGGCCGCGAGAACGAAGACTTCGAGCGCAAGACGCCGCTGGACGAAACCGCCAGCGCCATCTACCTGGTGCTGCGGCCATACCTGAACCCGCTGCTGCTGCAATACAGCTTCGACTCGGTCGACCATGCCCCCGCCCAGTTATCGAGCCTGGTCCTGCGCAGCTTATCAAGATGACCATCTTAAATCGCTAGTGACCGTTGACATAATTGGTCACTAGTCTCAAAATGAAATCCTGTTTTGTTCACTCACGGGATTTCTATGCCTCGCCGCCTCGTCGCCTCCACTGCCCTCTGTGCAGCCTTTTCCGCTGTGTGCCTGCCCGCCTTGCTGCTGGCCGGCTGCGGCAAACCGCCCCCCTCCGATCCGCGTACCGAAGCGCCGCTGGTGCGCACCACCACGCTCACTGAAGCGGCGCGCGGCGCGCGCACGTTCACTGGCACCGTCGCCGCCCGCGTGCAGAGCGAACCGGGGTTCCGGGTGGCCGGCAAGGTCCTCGAAAGGCTGGTCGATACGGGCCAGCAGGTCAAGCGCGGCCAGGTCCTGATGCGGATCGATCCGATCGACCTGAAACTGGCTGCCACCGCCCAGCTGGAAGCGGTCGCCGCGGCCCGCGCACGCGCCCAGCAATCCGCGCAAGACGAGGCGCGCTACCGCGACCTGCGCGGCACCGGCGCCATTTCCGCCGCCGCCTACGACCAGGTGGCCGCGGCGGCAGACGCGGCGAAAGCGCAATTGAAGGCAGCCGAGGCCCAGGCCGAAGTGGCGCGCAACGCCAGCCGCTACGCCGAACTGGTGGCCGACGCCGACGGCATCGTCATGGACACCCTGGCCGAACCGGGCCAGGTGGTGGCTGCCGGCCAGCCGGTGCTGCGCCTGGCGCGCGCCGGCAGCCGCGAAGCCGTGATCGCGCTGCCCGAAACCTTGCGTCCACAACTCGGTTCGACCGGGCTGGCCACGCTGTTCGGCCAGAGCGCTCAAGCCGTCCCCGCGCGCCTGCGCCAGCTGTCCGACACCGCCGACCGCGCCACCCGCACCTACGAAGCACGATATGTTCTCGAGGGCGCGCTCGCTGCCGCGCCGCTGGGTGCAACGGTAGCCATCGAGCTTGCCGATGCGGCGTCGGCCACCGCGACGACCAAGGCCGCAGCCGATACCTCGGCCGACGCGAAATCCGCCACGCCCGCGGGCGCCCGTGCCGACACCCAAACCGTTCCCGCCTGGTCGGTGCCGATGGGCGCCCTGCACGATGCCGGCAAGGGACCGGGCGTGTGGCTGATCCAGGGCCAGCCGACCAAGGTCACGTGGCGGCCGGTGGCCGTGCAGCGGCTGGGCGATGACGTCGCCTTTGTGACCGGCCCGTTCAAGTCGGGCGAGCGTATCGTGGCGCTGGGCGCGCACCTGCTGCGCGAAGGCGAAACAGTCAGGCTGGCGGCAGAACCGGCGCCGGCCAAGGCGGCAGCGACAGCAGCTACACCGGCAACGACGGCGGGTGCGCCGGCATCGGCAGCAGCAGTCACCACCACCGGAGCCAGCCAATGAGCGCGGGTCGCTTCAACCTCTCCGCGCTGGCCGTGCGCGAGCGCGCGATCACACTGTTCCTGATCTTCCTGATCTCGGTCGCGGGCGTGGTCTCGTTCTTCAAGCTCGGTCGCGCGGAAGACCCGGCCTTCACCATCAAGGTCATGACCGTGATCACCGCCTGGCCCGGCGCCACCGCGCAGGAAATGCAGGACCAGGTGGCCGAAAAGCTCGAGAAGCGTTTGCAGGAACTGCGCTGGTACGAACGCAGCGAAACCTACACCCGTCCCGGCCTGGCCTTTACCACCCTGACGCTGCAGGACAGCACGCCGCCGGCCGACGTGCAGGAACAGTTTTACCAGGCCCGCAAAAAGGTGGGTGACGAGGCGGGCAACCTGCCGCAGGGCGTGATCGGTCCGATGGTCAACGACGAATACGCGGACGTCACGTTTGCGCTGTTCGCGTTGAAGGCCAGGGGCGAGCCGCAACGCCTGCTGGTGCGCGATGCCGAAACGCTGCGCCAGCGCCTGCTGCATGTGCCGGGCGTCAAGAAGGTCAACATCATCGGCGAGCAGCCGGAGCGCATCTACGTGGAGTTCTCGCACGAGCGCCTGGCCACGCTGGGCGTGGCGCCGCAGCAGGTGTTCGCGGCGCTCAACAACCAGAACGTGCTGACGCCGGCCGGTTCGGTCGATACCAGCGGCCCGCAGGTGTTCATCCGTATCGACGGCGCCTTCGACCAGCTGCAAAAAATCCGCGACACGCCGATCGTCGTGCAGGCACGCACCCTCAAGCTGTCCGACATCGCTACCGTCAAGCGCGGCTACGAGGACCCATCGAGCTTCATCCTGCGCAACGGCGGCGAACCGGCCCTGTTGCTGGGCGTGGTGATGCGCGACGGCTGGAATGGCCTGGACCTGGGCAAATCGCTGGACACGGAAGTCGGCGCCATCAACGCCGAACTGCCGCTGGGCATGGGCCTGTCCAAGGTCACCGACCAGGCGGTCAATATCAGTTCGGCCGTCGACGAATTCATGGTCAAGTTCTTCGTCGCGCTGCTGGTGGTCATGCTGGTCTGCTTCGTCAGCATGGGCTGGCGCGTGGGCATCGTGGTGGCCGCCGCCGTGCCATTGACGCTGGCGGTGGTGTTCATCGTGATGGCCGCCACCGGCAAAAACTTCGACCGCATCACCCTCGGCTCACTGATCCTCGGACTGGGCCTGCTGGTGGACGACGCCATCATCGCCATCGAAATGATGGTGGTCAAGATGGAAGAAGGCTACGACCGCATCGCCGCCTCGGCCTACGCCTGGAGCCACACGGCCGCGCCGATGCTGGCCGGCACCCTGGTCACGGCCGTGGGCTTCATGCCCAACGGTTTCGCGCGGTCGTCTGCCGGCGAGTACACCAGCAATATGTTCTGGATCGTGGGGATCGCGCTGATCGCGTCGTGGGTGGTGGCGGTGGTGTTCACCCCCTACCTGGGCGTCAAGCTGCTGCCGCAGCTAAAGCCGGTCGAAGGCGGCCACGCAGCGCTGTACGACACGCCGCGCTACCAGCGCTTCCGCCATGTGCTGGGCCGCGTGATCGCCCGCAAGTGGGTCGTCGCCGGCGCCGTGGTAGGCCTGTTCGCGCTGGCTATCGGCGGCATGGCCGTGGTCAAGAAGCAGTTCTTCCCGGTCTCCGACCGCCCGGAAGTGCTGGTCGAGGTGCAGATGCCGTTCGGCACCGCGATCGGCCAGACCAGCGCCGCCAGCGCCAAGGTCGAGGCGTGGCTGGCAAAACAGCCGGAAGCGAAAATCGTCACCGCCTACATCGGCCAGGGTGCGCCGCGCTTTTACCTGGCCATGGGGCCGGAGATGCCCGATCCGTCGTTTGCCAAGATCGTCATCCGCACCGACAGCCAGGACCAGCGCGACGCGTTGAAAGCGCGCCTGCGCGAGGCGGTCGCCGCCGGCCTGGCGCCCGAGGCGCGGGTGCGGGTGACGCAGCTGGTGTTCGGCCCCTACTCGCCCTACCCGGTTGCCTACCGCGTGAGCGGCCCCGACCCGGTCAAATTGCGCGCCATCGCGGCCGAGGTGCAGCACGTGCTCGAAGCGAGCCCGATGATGCGCACCGTGAACAACGACTGGGGGGTGCGCACGCCGTCGCTGCACTTTACCTTGCAGCAGGAACGCTTGCAGGCGGTGGGCCTCACTTCCACCTCGGTGGCGCAGCAGTTGCAGTTCCTGCTCAGTGGAGTGCCATTGACGGCCGTGCGCGAAGACATCCGCACCGTGCAGGTGATGGCGCGCTCCGCCGGCAACAATCGGCTCGACCCGGCCCGCATCGCGGACTTCACGCTGTCGGGCGCCGACGGCCAGCGCATTCCGCTCTCGCAGGTGGGCACGGTGGAAGTGCGGTCTGAAGAACCGCTGGTGCGCCGCCGCGACCGCGTGCCGACGATCACCGTGCGCGGCGACATCGCCGACGGCTTGCAGCCGCCCGATGTCTCGGGCACCATCACCGCGCAGTTGCAAACGCTGGTCGCAAAGCTGCCAAGCGGCTACCACATCATTGAAGCGGGTTCGATCGAGGAATCGGGCAAGGCCACCACGGCCATGCTGCCGCTGTTCCCGATCATGCTGGCGATCACGCTGTTGATCATCATCTTCCAGGTGCGCTCGATCGCGGCAATGGTGATGGTGTTTTTGACCAGCCCACTGGGCCTGATCGGCGTGGTGCCGACCTTGATCCTGTTCGGCCAGCCGTTCGGCATCAATGCGCTGGTGGGCCTGATCGCGTTGTCGGGCATCCTGATGCGCAACACGCTGATCCTGATCGGCCAGATCGACGACAACCAGAAGGCGGGGCTCGATCCGTTCGGCGCGGTGGTGGAGGCAACGGTGCAGCGCTCGCGGCCCGTGATCCTCACCGCGCTCGCTGCCGTGCTGGCGTTCATCCCGCTCACCCACTCGGTATTCTGGGGCACGCTCGCTTACACGCTGATCGGCGGCACGATTGCCGGCACCGTGCTGACGCTGGTGTTCCTGCCGGCCATGTATGCGATCTGGTTCAAGATCGCGCCGCCGGCGCCGGATGCGGCGCCGACCGGTGGGACCGCGCCGGTGTTACACCACTAGGGGCGCGCAGCCGCCCTCGCGCGCGCCGCGTGCAGCTTCTTGTAGCTGTCGATCAGGCGCGCGTGGCGCTCCAGCCCTTCGAGCTGCATGCTGGTTGGCGCGAGGCCGTGGAAGCGCACCGTGCCTGCCACGGAACCGAGCACCGCGTCCATGCGCGCATCGCCGAACATGCGGCGGAAATTGACTTCGTAGTCTGCAAGGTCCATGTCGTCGTCGAGCTCCACTTCGAGCACCACGTTGAGCGCCTGGTAGAACAGGCGGCGCTCGACGGTGTTGTCGTTGTACTGCAGGAAGGACTCGACCAGTTCCTTGGCTTCGTCGAAGTTTTTCAGCGCCAGGTTGATCAGGAGTTTCAGTTCCAGCGTGGTGAGCTGACCCCACTCGGTGTTCTCGTCGAACTCGATGCCGATCAGGGTGGCGATGTCGCCGTATTCATCGAGCTCGTTGTCGTCCAGGCGTTCGAGCAGCGCTTCAAGCGCATCGTCATCGAGGCGGTGCAGATTGAGCACGTCTGCGCGGAACAGCAGCGCCTTGTTGGTGTTGTCCCATACCAGGTCTTCCACCGGGTAGACTTCCGAGTAGCCGGGCACCAGGATGCGGCAGGCGACCGCCCCCAGGTCGTCATAGACGGCCGTGTAGACTTCCTTGCCCATGTCCTTGAGGATGCCGAACAGCGTGGCCGCTTCCTCGGCGTTGGAGTTGTCGCCCTTGCCCGAAAAGTCCCAGTCGACAAAATCGTAGTCGGCTTTCGCGCTGAAGAAGCGCCACGAGACGATGCCGCTCGAATCGATGAAGTGTTCGACGAAATTGTTCGGCTCCGTCACCGCTTCGCTGGCAAACGTCGGCTGCGGCAGGTCGTTGAGGCCCTCGAAGCTGCGCCCTTGCAGCAGTTCGGTGAGGCTGCGTTCGAGCGCCACTTCCAGGCTCGGATGGGCGCCGAACGAGGCGAACACGCCGCCGGTGCGCGGGTTCATGAGCGTGACGCACATGACCGGGTACACGCCGCCGAGCGACGCATCCTTGACCAGCACCGGGAAGCCCTGCTCTTCCAGCCCCTTGATGCCGGCGACGATGCCCGGGTACCTGGCCAGCACGTCCTGCGGCACGTCCGGCAATGCCATTTCGCCTTCGAGGATTTCACGCTTGACGGCGCGCTCGAAGATCTCGGACAGGCACTGCACCTGCGCTTCGACCAGCGTGTTACCGGCGCTCATGCCGTTGCTGACATACAGATTTTCGACCAGGTTGGACGGGAAGTACACGGTGGCGCCATCGGACCGGCGCGTGTACGGCAGCGCGCAGATGCCGCGCTCGATATTGCCGGAGTTGGTGTCGATCAGGTGCGAGCCGCGCAGTTCGCCGTCGGCATCGTAGATGGCGCGCGTGTAGTCGTCGAGGATCTCGGCGGGCAGCTTGTCGCGGCGGGCCGGCTTGAACCAGCGCTCGTTCGGGTAGTGGACGAAATCGGCGTTGGCGATATCCTGCCCCCAGTAGCTGCCGGCGTAGAAGTGGTTGTTGTTCAGGCGTTCGATGTATTCGCCCAGCGCCGAAGCCAGCGCGCTTTCCTTGGTGGCGCCCTTGCCGTTGGTGAAGCACATCGGCGAATGGGCGTCGCGGATGTGCAGCGACCACACGTTGGGTACGATGTTGCGCCACGAAGCGATTTCGATCTTGATGCCCAGGTTGGCCAGCACGCCCGACATATTGGCAATGGTCTGCTCGAGCGGCAGGTCCTTGCCCGGGATGAAGGTGCGGGCGGCAGCGTCCGGGTTAAGGGTGAGCAGCGCTTGAGCGTCGGCGTCGAGGTTGGCCACTTCTTCGATCACGAAGTCGGGACCTTCCTGCACCACTTTTTTCACCGTGCAGCGGTCGATCGAGCGCAGGATGCCCTGGCGGTCCTTGTCAGAGATATCGGCCGGCAGCTCGACCTGGATCTTGAATATCTGCTTGTAGCGGTTCTCCGGATCGACGATGTTGTTCTGCGAAAGGCGGATATTCTCGGTCGGGATATTGCGCGTATTGCAATACAACTTCACGAAATACGCTGCGCACAGGGCCGACGACGCCAAAAAATAGTCGAACGGGCCGGGCGCCGAGCCGTCGCCCTTGTAGCGGATGGGCTGGTCGGCGATGACCGTAAAATCATCGAACTTGGCTTCGAGCCGCAGCTTGTCGAGAAAGTTGACCTTGATTTCCATGGGAGGCTTCCAATTCTGGTGCTAAAAATGAGATAGCCAGCATTATCGGTCAAATCGGGCCACTGCGGTCGGTCGGTGTCGCTGTTGGTGCGGCTATTGGTGCTGTGATTGCCATGTCGATCAGCGCGCGCAGCTTGGGCTGGCTCTGGGTTTTGGCGGCGAAGTACAGGAACAGCCCCGACGTGCGCGGCACGAAAGGTTGCAACACGCGCTCGAGCCGTCCCGCCGCCAGGTGGCGGCGATCTCGATATCGGGCAGGTAGGCCAGTCCGAGCCCGGAGCGCACGAAGTCGGCGATCAGGCCCGTGTCGTTGGCAACGAGCTGCTGGCCGGTCTCCACCTGGAAGCGGTCGCCGTCGCGCACGAAACTCCACGGCGCCAGCGCCCTGGAGCGGTGGAACCGATAACGCACGGTGGCGTGGCGCACCAGGTCTTCGGGAATGCGCGGGCGCCCGGCGCGCGCCAGGTACGCCGGCGCGCCCACCACGGACCAGGCCAGATCGTCGGTGAGGCGCACCGCCACCATGCCTTGGGCCACCTGCTGCCCCAGGCGGATGCCGGCATCGAAGCCCTGTTCGAGCAGATCGACCTCGCCATCGTCGAGCGAGATATCGAGCGCCACATCGGGATACGCGCGCTGGAAGCGCGGCGCCAGATCCTTGAGCACCAGGGCGCCCAGCGCACGCGGCACAGTGAGCCGCAGGGTGCCCGCCGGCCGGTCGCGGTAGCGCGTGAGCGCGAGAAAAGCCTCGTCGATCTGGCTGGTGGCCGCCAGCAGGCTGGCATACAGGCGCTGCCCGCTTCGGTGAGCGCCACTCGGCGCGTATTGCGCACCAGGACGATCACGCCATGCTGCGCTTCGAGCAGCTTGACGGCCTTGCTGGCGGCAGCGGGCGTGACGCCGAGCCGGATCGCCGCCGCCGTGAAACTGCGCGCTTCGGCCACGGCCAGGAAGATGCGGATCGCTTCCATCGAATAGGGTTTCATCGGGTCGATTATTAACTTCGGGTTGATAGTTTATACCGCAAACCAGCGTATCGCGCCCCAATCGTCGCACCTATGATGAGTGCTCACCTTACTTACCGCACAGGAGCATGACATGACGATCGAACTGCCAGCCGTGGTTTCAGCTTACTTCAATGCCGAAAATGCGCACGATGCCGATGGCGTGGCCGCGTGCTTTGGCGCAGACGGCGAAGTGCGCGACGAGCGCGAACGCCACCAGGGCCCCGATGCCATCCGCGCCTGGAAACAGGCATCGAGCGCAAGGTACGCAGCCACCGTCGCCCTGCTCGACTGCACGCCGACGGCGCATGGTTGCGTGGTCGAGGGTGAGGTGTCGGGCAATTTCCCGGGCAGTCCGGTGGTGCTGGGGTTGGATTTTCAGATCGAGGGAGAGAAAATAAGTGTTTTGGAGATCAAATGAAGCATTCAGAAGCCACGTAAAGCTGGCGAAACCCATCCAAACGGTATACTATTAACCTCCATATGGGAGGAAATATGTCAACCAAAGTTCAACCCAGCATCAGTTCACTACCACCCCTGGCGCCGGCCTTATCGGCTGCAGCAGGGGCAGGCTTTGCTGAACTGATACGGAAATTCAGCACGGACGGGAGCAGCGCCGTCGCCTCCATACGCGCAGGTTTTCCCGCCAGTTTGCTCAAGGACGCCGGAGCTTATTTCGATGTGCCGGCCCAGCGTATCCGGAACATTGCCCGTTTGCCGGAAACCACAGCCCACACACTGGTTAAGCGCGGTGGGCTGATGGATGCTGCCGCCTCCGAGCGCTTATGGCGCCTGGCTGATCTCATGAACCTGGCACAGGAGGTTTTCGATGACGAGGCAGCCGCGAAGGCATGGCTGCGCACACCCAACCTCACATTTCACGACGATGCGCCGATGGACTACCTCGACACCGAACCGGGTGCGATCGCGGTACGCCAGGTGCTCAACGCCATCGCGACCGGAGGTGCGTTATGAGACTATGGCGCATCGCGCACCGCAGGTATGCGCTCGACAAGAACTGCGCCGGTGCCGCAATGTACGGAGGACGCTGGAATCCGATCGGCTTGCCTGCGCTGTACTGCGGCGGCTCGATCGCCATCACATCGCTGGAAAAACTTGTGCACCTTGGCACTACACCGTATCCGCCCTTGATGCTGGTGGCAGTTGACCTGCCTGAAGAAAGCGCGGTATTCGAGCCAGACTTCGACACACTACCCAATGGCTGGGCGACATTGCCGACATCGACAACGGCCCAGTCCTTCGGCGGTGCCTGGCTGAGACGCGCCGATACCCTGGCCATGAAAATTCCTTCCGTCATCGTGCCGGAGGAATCCAACTTCGTCATCAATCCCCTGCATCCGGAATACCCCCAGGTACAACTCACCGTTATGCGGCCATTTTCGTTCGACCAGCGCCTGGCGAAGTAGCTCGGCCAGCTGGAATTTTTACAAGCAGTCGCGCGCAATGCTAGAGTACGACGCCTGGCAATCAGCCGCATATCGAACATTTTAGGGAGTACCCAATCTTCGCCCTACCCCTGCTCACCCACCGCCTGCGCTGGTACGCCACCACCACTGCGCGCCTGCTGCTGCGGCGCTGGCAGGCGGCCGTGCTGCTCTTCGGCTTGAGCGCGGCCCTGGGCAGTTCGCTGCTCAGCAATATCGCCACGCTGGCCTATCCCCTGCTCTCCGTGCTGTCGCTGCACCATGACGTGGTCCAGCGCAGCCTGCACCTGGCGGCGCTGCTGGCGTTCGCGGGCCTGTGGGCTGGCATGCAGCGCGCACAGATCGAGGGTGGGCCGTTCATGGCGTTCCTGAAATCGCTGCCGTTCACGGCGCGCCAGTTGCGCCATGTCGATGTGCTGGTACTGGTGCTGGCCAACGGACCGTTGCTGCTGCTGGCACTTGGCGCGATGGCGGTCACCATCGGCCACCAGCGCCCGCTCGCGCACACGCTGCTGCTGGGCGATGTGCTGGTGCTGGCCCTGGTCGTGCAGGTGGCCGTGCTGGAGCAACGACTGGCCAGCCTGCAAACGCTGGTGCTGGTGGCGGCGTGCGTGCTGCTCGCGGCCAGTTTCGGCACGCGCGCTGCACTGGCCATCGAAGTGCTGGTCGGCGCCTGCGCGTTGGTGGTGCTGTGGCGCGGTCCCCCGCCAGCCGACCCGACCGCGCGCAACAGGATACAGGTGCCGCGCATCGGTCGCACCGGCACACGCACCGGTGCAGTCGCGCGCTTCGCTCCCTTGCACCTGTCACTGGCGCTGCTCTGGCGCGAACGCCGCAACGAATTGACCGGCAAGGCGCTGACGGCGCTGGCCATCGCGGCAGGCGCCTGGAGCCTGGCCCGCATATTCGAGGGCGACGCGCGCAGCTTCCCGACGATCCTGATCGCGCAAGGCGTGGTGGTGCTGATCATGAGCGGCATGCTGCGCTTCCTGCACCTCACCCACGTGGCCAGTGCCGACTATTTCGGTGCCCTGCCGCTGGCGCCGCGCTGGTGGCGGCCATTCGACCTGGCGGTGGTGGCCGCGTGCTGCCTGCCGTTGCTGGCGGTGATGTCCATCGCTGCCTGGAACATGGGGGCGACCACGCCGTGGCATGCGACAGCGTCGGTTGTGTCATACCTGCTGCTGCTGGTGGCGTTGTCGTTACCGCACCTGGTCACCGACCGCCACGCCGTGGTGATCGGCACCATCGTGACCGGCTTGTGGATTGCCGTCACCTTCGTTTGCCTGATTTGAGGAATTCCCATGCTGCGTGTTGAACAAGTGTGTAAATCGTATGGCGCGCGGCAGGTGCTGCGCTCGATCAGCCTGACCTGCCAGCCCGGCGCCTACATGCTGCGCGGTCCCAATGGCGTGGGCAAATCGACGCTGCTGCGGGTGCTGGCCGGCGTCACGCCACCGGACAGCGGCGCCGTGTGGATAAACGGCCATGCGCTGCACCAGGAGCCGATCGAGGCCAAGCTGCGGCTCGCGTACGCGCCCGATGAATGTCCGATCTACCCGTTCATCACCGGCAGCGAACTGCTGGCGTTCGTGGCCCACGCCAAGCGCTGCCAGCTCACGCCGCAGGTGCATGCAGTGATCGAGCGCTTCGGCCTGGACCGCCACCTGGGCACGCGCTGCGGCGACATGTCGCTCGGTACGCAAAAAAAGCTGATGCTGGCGGCAGCGTGGATCGGCGAGCCGTCCGTGCTGCTGCTCGATGAACCGTCGAACGGTCTCGACGTGGATGCGCACGCGGTACTGGTCGATCTGCTGCGCGAAAAGAGCGCCAATGCGGTGGTATTCGTGTCGAGCCACGACCAGGCGTTTGCCCGGGCGGTGGGCGCGCAAATACTGACATTCGACAGTTTGCCTGGACCGGCTGCCGAACTGTAGCCGCCGGTGCGCCGCTCCTACCGCGTGGCCCCGATCAGCGACTCCAGCGACGCCGGCTTGGCCAGGTGGCCGTCGAAGCCGACGGCGGCCATGGTGGCGCGGGAGGCGGCGTCGTTCATTGCGGTGAGCGCCACGATACGGGCGGTGCTGCCGCTGGCGCACTGGCGCAGCGCGGTGGCGGCCTGGTGAATAGTTTTCCCATATTGCGGTCCTGCTGTAAGCGGCTGTGTAACTGATGGTCCAGGAAGCGGTAACGCAGGGCTGACGCTGGCGGAGTAGATCCGTGAGGATTTCCTTAAAGGCATCATAGCACCCCGGGCACGATCGAGCCCCTGCCTACTTCCTACAGAACACGCCACGTATCGCTCACCTGCTCACTGCCTGATCCTGCGCCATCCGCGTAGCCCCACCGCCTGCCTCAGCCGACCAGTGTCGCCACTGTTTTACCCGGCGTGGAGCCGGTGCGCTGGCGCTCGATCGCCGCCGGCAGGTCGTCGAAGCGCACTACCGCAGCTACTTTCGATTGCAAGCGCCCGTGCACAACATCGTCGGCGACCGCCTGCAGGCGCGCGGTGTCGGGCGTGTTCTGGAACCACAGGCCGCGCCGCCCGGCAGGCGTGCTGGCCACGATGTCGGGCGTGGCGGCGCTGACGATGGCGCCATGCCCGGCCAGCACCGCCCACGAGCGGGCCACCACGTCGCCGCCCGCATAGTCGAGCACCAGGTCGATGTCGCGTACTTCGTCCTCGAAGCGCTGCCTGTCATACGCGATCACGTGATCGGCGCCCAGGCTGCGCACGTAGTCCACGTGGCTGCTGCGCGCGGTGGCGTAGATCACGGCGCCGGCCTGGCGCGCGTACTGCACCGCGAAGCCACCGAGGCCGCCGGCCGCGCCGTGGATCAATATGCGCTGGCCGCCATGGACCGGACCGGCCAGGTGCAGGCTGCTCCATGCCGCCACCGCTGCCAGCGGCAGGGCGGCGGCGGCGGTCATGGACATCGAGGGCGGCACCAGCGCCAGGTTGGCCTCCTTGACGGCCACCAGTTCGGCGTAGGCGCCCAGGCCACCCAGTGGCCCCATCACGCGGTCGCCCACGCGCAGCCGGGTCACGTCCGCGCCTACCGCTTCGACCACGCCGGCCAGTTCGATGCCGAGCACCGCCGGCAGCTGCAGCGGGAACGCCTGGCGCACGTAGCCCTCGCGCAACTTCCAGTCCAGCGCATTGAGGCCGGCCGCGTGCACCCGCACCGCCACCTGTCCCGGGCCGGGTACCGGCACGGCCACCGCTGCAAGCTTGACGGCATGGGCGCCGCCGTATTCAGTCAATACCAATGCTCGATTGCTGTTCATGTGAGACCTCCTTGATTGGGTAAGGCTGCACGATAAATTGTTTCATTTGTCCTGCGAAGTCTCTAAAATCGAGACTCTTCGTATCATTATTGGAACAGCATGGATTACAACGCACTCGGGGATTTTCAGCTGGTGGCCGCGCACGGCGGCTTCGGCAAGGCCAGCCGCGCCAGCGGACGGTCGAAGGCCACCCTGTCGCGGCGGGTGGCGGAGCTGGAAGAGGCGCTCGGCATCCGCCTGATCGAACGCGGCGCCCGGTCGCTCGAGCTGACCGAGGCCGGACAACTGCTGCGGTGCCGCACCGAGGGGCCGATGCACGAGGTGGCCGAAGCCGTGGCGGCCGCGCGTGACAGCGTGGCCACGCCGCGCGGCAGCTTGCGGGTGGCCGCGCCGCTGCTGTTCTCGCAGGTGGCGCTGGGCGGGATCGCGGCGCGCTTCGTGGCCCGCTACCCCGAGGTGCAGATCGACGCCGTGGCCGAGGACCGGCTGGTCAACATCGTCGATGAACATTTCGACGTCTCGATCCGCATCAACCCGGCCAAGGAGAGCGCGCTTGTGGGCCGGTGTTTTGCCAGGGACCGCATGGTGCTGGCGGCGGCGCCGTCGGTGCCCCGCCCTGCCGCCGGCGGTTTGGTGCCGGCGGTGGTCACGCCCGGCTTTCGCGATGGCGACGCGTGGACGGTCGCCGGCGGCTACAGCGTTGCGCCGCAGCCGGTGTTGCGGGTGTCGTCGCTGCTGATGGTGCGCGATGCGATCGCCGCCGGTGCCGGCGCGGCGCTGGTGCCGCGCTCGATCATCGGCGCGCTGCTCGATGCGGGCCAGCTGGTCTCGTGGGGCATGGCCGACGCGGAGGTGGAACTGTGGGTGCTGCACACGTCGCGCCGGCTGCAAAGCCCCAAGGTGCGAGCGTTCGTGGACTTCATGTGCGCGCAGTATCCGGCGGGTGAGTTCCATGCTCCGCTTCCAGCCACTGCTTGATGAATTCGATGAAGCGCTGGGTCTTGGCCGGCAGCAGGCGCGTCTCGGTCACCGCGTACACCGGCACCGGCTTGCCATGCCACGCCGGCAGGACCTGGCGCAACCGCCCCGCCGCCAGGTCGTCGGCCACGATGGCCGGCGGTGCCAGGATGATGCCCTGGCCGAGCGTGGCCAGGCGCCGCAGCATCCCCACGCTGTTGAGGGTGTAGCGGCAGCGCACCGCCACCTGCGCCGCCGGCCCGGTGTCGTGCGCGCAGTGCAGGGTCCACAAGCCGTTTTTATTCATGTTGAAGCACTGGTGGCCCGCCAGGTCCGCCGGCGTGGCCGGCTCGCCCGCGCGCTCCAGGTACGTGGGCGACGCATACAGGAACGGCGTGAGCGAAGCCAGGTGGCGCGCCACCAGCTGCGAATCTCCCTGTTCGCCCATGCGGATGGCGACATCGAACGGTTCGGTCACCAGGTTAATCTGGCGCGGCGCGAGGTCGAAGTCGAACGTGATGCCCGGGTACAGCTGGGCGAAATCGGCAATCAGCGGCGCCATGTAGATCACCGCGAAATCGACCGGCAGCGACGCCCGCAAGGTGCCGGTGGGCTGCGCCAGCATGTCGCCGAGCTGCTCGTGCGCGAGCCGCGCTTCGTCGACGATGCGCTTGCAGCGCTCGTAGTACACCTGCCCCGCCTCGGTCAGTTCGACCTTGCGCGTGGTGCGGTGGAGCAGGCGCAGGCCGATCGCCTTTTCCAGCAGGCCGATACGGCGCGAGATGATGGAATTGGGCATGTGCAGCGCCTCTGCCGCACCGCGAAAGCCCCTGGCCTTCACCACCTCCACGAAAATTGCCATATCGTTCAAAAACTCCATCATTGCTCCATCTTTGGATCAGTGTATTGCGATAACCCGTATTTATCCCGCTGGATAAGCAGTGCATGATAGCGCATCGACTCCACGAAAGGACCATCATGAGCACACTGTTTCAACCTGTCCGCGCCGGACGCTATGATCTGACCAACCGCGTGGCCATGGCCCCGATGACGCGCTCACGCGCCCGGTACGACGGCACACCGGGTGAGCTGGCAGCGCTGTACTACGGCCAGCGCGCCAGCGTGGGCCTGGTGATCACCGAGGGCACGCAGCCATCCGCCGACGGCCAGGGCTACCTGTCCACGCCCGGCATCTACACCGATGCCCACGTCGCCGGCTGGAAGCCGGTGGCCGACGCGGTGCACGCCCACGGCAGCCGTCTGTTCATCCAGCTGATGCACGCCGGCCGCAGGTCCCACCCGGACAACACGCCGCATCACCGCGCGCCGGTCGCGCCATCGGCCGTCGCTCCCGGGGGGCCGATGCTTACCGCCACCGGCATGCAGGACATCCCGGTGCCGCGCGCGCTGTCCACCGCCGAGGTGCAAGCGAAGGTGGCCGACTTCCGCCTGGCCGCGCGCCGCGCCGTCGACGCTGGCGCCGACGGCGTGGAAATCCACGGCGCCAACGGCTACCTGGTGCACCAGTTCTTCGCGCCCAACGCCAATACCCGCAGCGACCAGTACGGCGGCGACATCGCCAACCGCGTGCGCTTCGCGCTCGAAGTGGCTGCGGCCGTGGCCGACGAAATCGGCGCCGACCGCACCGCCATCCGCCTGTCGCCCGGCAGCACGGCCGGCGGCATCGCCGAGGGCGGGCAAGGGCCGGACCTGTACCGCCACCTGGTGACCGAACTCGATCGGCTGAACCTGGCCTATTTGCACCTGCTGGACCAGGGCGACGAGGCGCTGCTGCGCGACCTGCGCGCGGCCTGGCACGGCACCCTGGTATTGAATCGCCCGGGCCGGCCGCGCGAGAATATCGGCGCCGACGTGGCCAGCGGCCTGGCCGACGTGGAAGCCTACGGCCAGCTGGTGCTCGCCAACCCCGACTTCATCGCCCGCCTGCAGGCGAATGCGCCGATGAACGCGCCGCAGCACGCCACTTACTATGGCGGCGCCGAGGCGGGATACACCGACTATCCGGCGCTGGCCTGAATTAACCCGCTCCCTGGCCGTTGAGCGCGGGAACAGCGGCGAACCTGGCCGCGATGAAGTCCATGAACACGCGCACCCGCCTGGGCATCAGGCGGTTGGCCACGTACAGGATCTGGATCGGCACCGGGGGCGGCACGTGCTCGCGCAGCAGCACGCGCAAGCTGCCGTCGCGGATGCCCGCCGCGTACAGCCACCGCGGACCGTAGCCGATGCCAAGGCCGGCGGCCACCAGCTCGCGCGCGGCCTCCGGCGAATTGACGCTGATGCGGCCGGTGACCGGCACTTCGGCGCCGCTGAATCGCCACGTGGTGCCCGACGCCAGCAGCGTGTACAGCACGCACTGGTGATCGCGCAGGTCGTCGGGCTTGTCGGGACAGCCATGCTTGGCGATATACGCTTCGCTGGCCACGCACACCCGTTCGAACTGGCCGATGCGCAGCGCGCGCAAGGCGCTGTCTTCGAGGTGGCCGATGCGGATCGCCAGTTCGGCGCTTTCATCGAGCAGGTTGACATAGCCGTCGTTGAACTGCAGGTCGAGCGCCACGGCAGGATACAGTGCCATGAACTCCGGCACGTGGGGCAGGACGAAGGTCTGGGTCAGCAGGGTGGGACAGGCCACGCGCAGCAGTCCCGATGGTGCCACGCTGTCGCGGATCGCCAACTCGGTCTCGGTGACGGCGGTAAGGATGCGGCGCACCTCGGCGTAATAGCGCTCGCCTTCGGGCGTGAGACCGAGCTTGCGCGTGGAGCGGTGCAGCAGGCGGATCTGCAAATGCTCTTCCAGCGCGGCCACGTAGCGGCTGACGTTCGGTTGACTGAGCCCGAGGTCGCGCGCGGCGGCGGAAAAACTGCCGGTTTCCACCGCGCGCGCAAAACACGTCATCAACAAGAAGCGGTCCATGGGATCCATTCATACAGTGGGAGTATGAATTATATGCAAAATCGATGACTTATCGGACCTTCCGATCAGGTTCATTGTGTCGGTCGGGATACTCCCGACCCGATCAATCGAACCAACAAGGATTTCCATGTCACGCTTACAAGGCAAACGCACCCTCATCACCGGCGGCACCAGCGGCATCGGCCTCGAAACGGCCAAACAATTCTTGAACGAAGGCGCGCGCGTGGTAGTCACCGGCGTCAATCCCGATTCCCTCGCGCGGGCCAGGTCGGAGCTCGGCTCCGAGGTGCTGGTACTGGGTGCCGATTCGGCCAGCGTGGCCGCCCAGCGTGCACTGGCGCAAGCGGTACAGGATCACTACGGCCAGCTCGACGTGGCGTTCCTGAACGCCGGCATATCGGTGTGGCTGCCCATCGAGAACTGGACCGAGGAGATGTACGACCGCTCGTTCGACATCAACGTCAAGGGCCCGTACTTCCTGATCCAGTCGCTGCTGCCGGTGTTCGCCAACCCGGCCTCGGTGGTGTTGAACACGTCGGTCAGCGCCCATACGGGTGCTGCGCATTCGTCGGTCTATGCCGCCACCAAGGCGGCCTTCCTCAACCTGTCCAGGACGCTGTCGAGCGAACTGCTGCCGCGCGGCGTGCGCTTCAACGCCGTGAGTCCTGGGCCCGTGAATACGCCGCTGTACGACAAGCTGGGCGTGCCCGACGCCTACCGCGCCCAGCTCGACCAGGAGATCACCGCCAGCATTCCGGCCGGGCGCTTCGGCACTGCGGAAGAAGTGGCCAAGGCAGTGCTGTACCTGGCCTCCGACGAATCGCGCTGGTCCCTGGGCACGGAAATCGTGGTCGATGGTGGCCGGCTGCTCAATGGCTGAAGGCCGGCGGCATATCGGCTGCATTTTAGATGAATATCGGCTGAAGACCGCGCGCTCCAGCTCCGGTCATGGCGATTCGCTGGCGCGGGCCCCATGGCAGCGATGCAGGGACAGCGCCGGCGCGGGCGCGCGCAGCGACCCGCGTGGCGCCGCCCCTGCAACGGCTTACTTCAGCTGGTAGAAGTGGAACACCGTGGTCTGCGAGTAGTTCTGGCCCGGGTCCAGGCGCGTCGACGGGAATGCCGGCTGGTTCGGCGCGTCGGGGTAACCCTGCGCCTCGAAGCTGATCGACTGGTACTTGGTCAGGCGCTGGCCGCCCTTGCCTACGATTTCGCCCTTGAGGAAGTTGCCGGTGTAAACCTGCATGCCTGGCTCGGTCGTGGCGATTTTCAGGCCGCGGCCGGACTGGCGGTCTTCCAGCGTGACGGCCGGTTTCGGCGTGGCGGTCTTGCCGCCGCGCAGAACGTAGTTGTGGTCGATGCCGCCGTTGGCCAGCGCCAGCTGCGGGTGCTCGGCGCGGGCGCGCGCGGTGACGTTGGCAGGCGTGCGGAAGTCGAACGGCGTGCCGGCCACCGGCAGCGGCGTGCCCGTCGGGATCAGGGTTTTATCGACCGGCAGGATGGCGTCCGATTCGATGGTCAGATCGGCGTCGGTGGCCAGGCGCGAGGCCGGGATGCCCGCCAGGTTGATCATGCTGTGGTACGTCAGGTTGACCACGGTCGGCTTGTCGGTGGTGGCGCCGTAGCGGATGGTCAGATCGTTGTTGTTATTGAGCTCGTAGGTCACGTCGGCCACCACGGTGCCCGGGAAGCCCTGGTCGCCGTCGGGCGAGGTCAGGGTGAAGGTGACCGAGGCCTTGTCGGCCGTCTGGTCCACCGATTTGACGACCCAGTTGCGCTTGTCCCAGCCGATGGTGCCGCCGTGCAGGGTGTTCGGCGGTTCGCTCAGCGACAGCGGATAGGACTTGCCATCGAGTGCGAACGTGCCCTTGGCGATGCGGTTGGCGTAGCGGCCGACCGTCACGTTGGTAAAGCCCGGGGTGGTTTCGTAGCCGGCCAGGTTGTCGTAGCCGACCACCAGGTCGGCGGCATTACCCTGCTTGTCCGGGAAGCGCAGACTTTGCACGGTGGCGCCGTACGAGATCAGCGTGGCCGACATGCCGGCGGCGTTTTTCAGCGTGACCGCTTCGACCTTGGCGCCGTTCGACAGGGTGCCGAACGTGGCGCGCGAAGCCGAGATGGCGGATGCCTTATCGCCGGCTGGCATCTGGCTGCAGGCCGAGAGGCCGACCAGGGTGGAGAGCACGATCGTCGTTGCGGGTCTGATGGAAATTTTCATGTCGTTGGCAGTCTCTTTAGATATGCAGGCCGTCGGACCAGGTCCGCGACCGCAATTGTTAGATGAACATCCGGCGCTACGCTGGACAGGTGCCATCTGCATCGCGTAAAACGGCGCTGGCGCAAATGGCAACATTTGTATTATCCACCAAAACGCCGAATTACGGTCTCAACCATCCTCGATCGATCAGCGGCGCGAGCAGACGGCGGTACGCGGCTACCACCCAACCGGTGGCGGTCGCGCTCAGCGCGGTGAGCCGGTCCAGCCGAAACACGGCCACCAGCGCCACTGCCAGCACCAGCGCGCCCAGCATGTCCATGGGCCAGTGCACGCCGATGAACACCCGCGACCACGCCACCAGCCCGGCCAGCGGCAACAGCACCAGCCCCCAGCGCCGGGCCAGCGGGGCGTGGCTGGTGGCCAGCATCAGCGCCGATACCAGCATGATGGTGCCGTGGTTGCTGGGGAAGGAGCTGGTGGGCGCATGGTCGAGGAAGCATGCGCCGATGCCGGCCGCGAACGGCCGGTCGTGGAACCACAGCGCGCCGATCGCCCCGCTCACCGCCAGGCCGCACAGTACCGCCAGCGCGGCCTCCACGGCCGCCTGGCGCGCCCCGCGCCGACCCGACAACCACAGCACCACCAGCGCTGCGGGCGCCAGCAGGATCACCCGCTCGGCGGCAAACAACGCGCCGGCCAGTTGCCAGCCATCGAGGCCGGGATTGGCGTTGATGAGCGAGAACCACGCCAGGTTCAACTGGCGCAGGGTATCGAACAGCGGCCCGGTCATCGGGACGCCACCGGTTTGCCAAACAGCTTGAGCCAGACAAAACCCGCCACGCCGGCCGCCAGGGAGGCCAGCAGGATCGCCATCTTGGAGGCGTTGATCAGCGCCGGGTTCGTGGCGAAGGCAAGGTTGGTAATAAAAATCGACATGGTAAATCCAATTCCTCCGAGTAGTCCGGCGCCGATCACGTGGCGCCATTTGAGGTCCGCCGGCAGCGTGCACAGGCCCACGGCGACGGCCAGCAGGCAAGCCAGCGCGATGCCGAGCGGCTTGCCCAGCACCAGCCCGGCCAGGATGCCCAGGCTGTTGTGCGATGCCAGCTCCTGCATCGCGCCGGCGCCGATCACGATGCCGGTGTTGGCCAGCGCAAAAATCGGCAGGATGATGAACGCCACCGGCGTGTGCAGGAAGTGCTCGAGGCGGTGCGCCGGCGATTGCTCGTCCTGGTCCCTGGTCGAATACGGAATCGCGAACGCCAGCAGCACGCCAGCGATGGTGGCGTGCACGCCGGACTTGAGCATCAGGAACCACATCACCGCGCCGCCAACGAGGTACGGCGAGAGCGCGCGCACGCGCAGCACCCGGTTCATGCCGAACAGCGCGGCAAATACCAGCAGCGCACCGAGCAGATACCACGGCGCCAGCGTGGACGTGTAGAACACGGCGATGACAATGATGGCGCCCAGGTCGTCCATCACCGCCAGCGCGGTCAGGAACACCTTCAACGAGGTCGGCACCGCGCTGCCGAGCAGCATCAGCACCGCCAGCGCAAAAGCGATGTCGGTGGCCATCGGAATGCCCATGCCGGCCTGGCTGGGCGTGCCGCCGTTGAGGGCGAAGTGGATCAGCGCCGGCACCGCGATGCCGCCCACGGCCGCCACCATCGGCAGCAGCGCGCTGCGGATGGTCGATAACTCCCCGCTCTGGATTTCGCGCTGCAGTTCGAGGCCAATCAGCAGGAAAAAGATCGCCATCAGCGCGTCGTTGATCCACAGCTCGACCGACAGGCCGGCCAGCGGCAGGTGCCAGAAATGCAGGTACGGTGCGGCCACCGGCGAGTTGGCCAGCAGCAGGGAAACGATGGTGCAGCCGATCAGCAGGATGCCGGCGGCTTTTTCCGATTCGACGAAGCGGTTGAAGGTGTCGGAGATGGGTTGGGGAAGAATATTCATGGGCGCTCGAGACGATAAGGTGCAGCGCGGCGGCCCGACCTGACGCATTCCTGCCACACGATGCGTGTGGTCACCCAGGCGCCATGATAACAGAAGCGCGCTTGGCCTGGCGGACGGTACAGGCTCGTGTATCGGAATATAATGGCACCCTTCTCTCCCGATTCCCCTGCCCCATGCACCCGCCAGACAAAACCCCGCACGACATGCGCACCGCCTTTCGCCGCGAGTTCGCCTCGCCGGAGGTATGGATCACCCGCACCGTGGTGGTGGGCGCGGCGGCGGTGGCCGGCCTCGTGGTGGTCGGCTTTACCTGGCTGGCCGAACAGGCGCTGGGGCTGTTCCTCGATCTCGCCAGCGTGGGCTGGTGGTTGCCGCTGCTGTGGACCCCGCTGCTGTGCGGCGCCATCGTCTGGGTCACGCGGCGCTTTGCGCGCGGCGCGGGCGGCTCCGGCATTCCGCAGGTGATGGCCGCGCTCGACCCGGCGCTGTCGGGCGGCCGGCGCCCGCTGCTGGTGTCGCTGAAACTGAGCCTGGCCAAGATCGGCCTCACCTCGGCCGGCCTGCTGGGCGGCCTGTCGCTGGGCCGCGAAGGACCGTCGGTGCAGATCGCTGCCGGCGTGATGCTGACCGCGCGCCGCTGGCTGCCGCGCGGCAGCGGCGTCAGCGCCCATTCGCTGCTGGTGGCCGGCGGCGCGGCCGGCATCGCGGCCGCGTTCAACACACCGCTGGCCGGCGTCATGTTCGCCATCGAAGAACTGTCGCGCACGCCCGAACAGCGCAACAGCGGCCTGATTGTCTCCGGCATCGTGCTGGCCGGCCTGATCGCCGTCTCCGTGTACGGCAACGGCACCCACTTCGGCGTGATCCACCCGGGCCCGATCGGCCTGGCGCTGGTGGGCCCCGGCCTGCTGGTCACCTTGGTCACCGGCCTGGCCGGCGGCCTGTTCGCCCGCCTGCTGCTGGCGTCCCTGCGCGGTACCTCGCCCGACGCCCCGAGCCGCTGGCGCCAGCGCTACCCGGTGCGTTTTGCCGTCGGCTGCGGCCTGGCGGTGGCGGTGATCGGCGCGGTGACCGGCGGCGCCACTTACGGCAGCGGCAACGAGGCCACCCGCGCCCTGCTCGACAGCAACGGCCATGTGCCGGTCGGCTTTGCCCTGTTCAAGTTCATCGCCACCTGGGTCACCGCGTGGTCGGGCGTGCCGGCCGGGATTTTCGCGCCGTCGCTGTCGATCGGCGCGGCGCTGGGCCACGACGTGGCCTGGCTGACCAACTACCCGTATGCGCCGGCCGTGATCGCGCTGGGCATGGTGGGCTTCCTGGCTGCCGCCACGCAGGCGCCGCTCACCGCCTTCATCATCGTCATGGAAATGGTCGATGGCCACGGCATGGTCCTGAGCCTGATGGCGTGCGCGGTGATTGCCAGCACGGTCTCGCGCGTGCTCAGTCCTCCGCTGTACACGGCGCTGGCGCTGATCCAGCTGCCGCCCCGGCGCGCTTACCCTGCGCCCAGGCGCACCGACGACGCCGGCGCCGCCCAGCCGTGAGTTAGCACCAGGGCTGAGGGTCAGGCGCTGGCCGCCTCGCGCGCGCTGGCCTGCTCCAGCGCCGCCAGCGCGGCAGCAGCACCGGCCCGGTCGCCGCTGCGGCAAGCCGCTTCCAGCACTTCCGCACACTGCCCGGTTGCGGGACAGCCGAAGGTGGCTGCCGACCCTTTGATCGAATGGGCTTCGTAGATGACCGCGGCCAGGTCGTCGCCGGCCAGCGCGGCGGCAATCCCGGCCACCCGCTGCGCTATGCCGTCCCGGAAGGTCGCAATCAGCGCTGCAAAACCTGGCAAGTCCGAAAAGTGTGCCGCCAGCGCCGGCTTGGGCAGGTGCTGCGCCACCACGCGCTGGAACGCGGCGCGGTCGATCGGCTTGGCCAGGCAGTCGTCGAAACCGGCCGCCAGGTAGCGGGCCCGGTCCTTCGCCATCACGTCGGCGGTAAGCGCCACCACCGGCTGCTGGAAGCCGGCCTGGCGCAGGCGCCCGGTGGCGGTCACGCCGTCCTGTACCGGCATGTGGATATCCATCAGCACCAGGTCGGGCAGCGTGGCCAGTGCGCGCTCCACAGCCTGCTCGCCGTTGTCGGCGACCAGCACCTCCACGCCCATGCTCTCGAGCAGCGCCCGGATCAGCATGCGGTTGTCGGCGCCGTCTTCGGCGACCAGCACCCGGCCGGCCAGCTGCGGCGGCGCGCAGTCGGTGCACGGCGCCACCTCAGGCAGGGCCAGCGCCGCCGCCGGCGCGTGCACCGACACTGTCATCGTGGTGCCGGCGCCCGGGCTGCTCTCCACGGTCACGCCGCCGCCCATGGCACTGGCCAGCCGGTGCACCAGGTACAGCCCCAGGCCGGTGCCGCCGAACCGCCGGGCCACGGTGCTGTCCGCCTGGTTAAACGGCGTAAGCAGCGCGGCCACCTGCTGCGCATTCATGCCGATGCCCGTATCGCGCACGCTGCAGGACAGGACCTCGTGCTCGTGGTCGTACCACAACGCCACGTTGACCGTGCCCTCCTCGGTAAACTTGATGGCGTTCGAGACCAGGTTGAGCAGGATCTGGCGCCAGCGCGTGGGGTCGCCCAGCACTTGCCGTGGCACCGTCGCGCGCAGTTCGGCCGTGTAGGCGATGGTGCGCTGGCGCGCTGCGCCAGCCATCAGTGCCGACACCGTGTCGAGCACCTGCGCCGGCGAAAAGGGCAGCTGCTCGAGCACCAGCTTGCCCGATTCCACCTTCGACATGTCGAGCACGTCATTGATCAGTTGCAGCAGGTGCTGGCCATTGCGCGCAATGATGCCGCCCAGTTCCCCCGCTTGCGTGGGTCCTTGTTGCGCCAGCTGTTCGCCAAAGCCGATGATTGCCGTCAGCGGGGTGCGGATCTCGTGGCTCATCATGGCCAGGAATACCGACTTGGCTTCGTTGGCCTGGTCGGCTGCCGCCTTGAGCGCGCGCTGCTCGCGCAGCGCCAGGTCGCGCTTGTGCATGGCGCGCCAGACCGTCACGCAGGCCGCCAGCACGGCCAGCCCGCATACGGCCCCCACCAGCCCCAGTTGCCGGGCAAAGAAGCGCCATTGCTCGAGAAATACCTGCTCCGGGATGGCGACCTTGATCATTAACGGATACTGCGGGATCACGCGCTGGGCCGCCAGCGTGCGGGTCTGGCTGGCGCCCGGCGTCGGGTACAGCGCATGGTCCACCGCCGTGCCGGCCGTGCGCACCTGGCGCTCGATTTCTTCGTAGCTGCGCACGTCGCGGGCCGTGGTGCCCAGCACAGAGTCGTCGGCGGGCCAGCGCGCCAGCACGGTACGGTTGCGCTGGAACAGCGTCACCGTGGCCTGGCCATCGAGCTTGATCGTGCCGTAGAAATTGCTGATCTGCCGGCTCGATATGCCCACCAGCACCACCCCGATAAAGCTGCCATCGGGCGCCGCGATACGGCGCGAGAGATAGAAGGTCCAGGCGCCATTGCCCTTGTTGCGCACCGGCGCGCTGATGAACAGGCCCAGGCCGGCGCGCGCGCGGTGCGCCTGGAAGTAGTCGCGTTCGGCCAGGTTGATCGGCGGTGTCGGAAAACTGCGGGTAAAGTTGATGACCTGGCCATCGGCTGCCACGATGCTGGCCACGTCGATCTGCGGCAGCACCCGGTTGCGCTCCTGCAGCCGCTCGAATTCTTCGCGGCCGCCGAGACGCCGGCGCAACTCGTCGCCGTCGCGCACCCCCAGCAGCCGTATGCGTTCAAGCATGCCATCGAGTACCAGGTCGGCAGCGCCCATCTCGTGCGCCGTCTGTTCGGCCAGCAGCAAGGCCGTGCCGTCGAGCTGTTCGCGCCACTCCTCGATTTCACTATCCCTGGCGCCGTACAACGCCACGCCCAGCGTCACCCCGATGGTCAGTAGCAGGGCGGCGCCGGTGGCGACGATGAGGGTGCGGGAGCGTCGGGAATCGGGCATGAGGGCAGTACGGGCGGTTGCAAGTCATTATGTTTTTTTGACCATAGCATTCCTGCTGCTACCGTGCCGGCTTTTCGGTCTCCGGCCTCATCCGTTGTTGCTAATTTGCATCTTCCAACGGTTGGTGAAAGCGGTGCTGGATGGCCAGGATGGCGTCCATGTCGTGCAGCAGCGCCTCCACGCAGGCCGGGTCGAAGTGCGTGCCCTTCTGGCTGCGCAAAAACTCGACCGCCCGTGCCAGCGGCCAGGCCGGCTTGTACGGACGGGCATTGGTCAGGGCATCGAACACGTCCGCCACGGCGATGATGCGGCCGTACAGCGGAATCGCTTCACCGGCCAGGCCGTGCGGGTAACCGCCGCCATCATAGCGTTCATGGTGGCTGATGGCGATCACGGCGCCCGCCTGCAGCAGCGGCGATTCGCTGCCGGCCAGGATATCGGCGCCGATCTGCGGGTGACGCTGCATGATCTTGCGCTCCTCGTCATTGAGCGGGCCGGGCTTGAGCAGCACGGCGTCGGCAATGCCCACCTTGCCGATGTCGTGCATCGGCGCCGCATCGCACACCAGGTCGCACTCCGCTTCGGGCAAGCCCAGCTGGACAGCGATCAGGCGCGAATAAGCAGCCATGCGCGACAGGTGGAAACCGGTGTCGGCATCACGGAACTCGGCCGCGCGGGACAGGCGGTGGATGGCTTCGTGTTCGCGGGCGACGATGTCGGCAGTGGCCTTGCGCACCGCGAGGTCGAGCGTCTCGGCGCGCTGCGCCAGTTGCTGGCGGGCTTGCTGCAACGCCAGCAGGTTGCCGATCCGCACATTGAATTCGATGCCGTTGACCGGCTTGGTGAGAAAATCGTTGGCGCTCAGGCGCAGCGCCTCGTGGCGTACCGCCATTTCGGTGGCCCCGGTCACCATCACCACCGGCACCTCGCGCATGCCGGGCAAGGCGCGGAAGCGGCGCAGGAACGTCAGGCCGTCAACATCGGGCATCAGGTAGTCGACCACGACCAGGTCGGGCGTATGGTCGGCGCACCAGTCGAGCGCCGCCTGGGCGTGCCTGACCGGCACCGGGGCGGCCATGTCGAGCATGCTGAGCATCAGGCAGAAGAGATCGAGATTGATCTGGTCGTCGTCAATTACCAATACTTTCATTGCGTCATCCATCTGCTGATGGCCGTGCCTTGCTGTATGACTGAAGCAAGGCGGGACATTAATTTTCGATGGGTAATTATGCCCTAAATCAATATCCAGGTTATTGCAGTATTTTTAATTTGAGTTTCTTTTTTGAAAAATTCTGCGCTGCGGTGCTGCCCCGTCAATCCAACGAGCGCGCATGTGCTGCCTGACGCAACACCATCACCGGCACATCACTATGCGCCAGTACCGCATGGGTTTCGCTGCCGATGAACAAGGCGCGCCACCCGCCCAATCCATGGGAAGCCATCACCACCAGGTCGCACCGATGCACACGTGCCGTGTCGACAATCGCTCTCCAGGGTGATTCATGCTCGACGACAAGGGTGGTGCACGTCATCCCCTCGGTCCCGGCAATTGCGGCGACCTGCTCCACGCATGTGCTGGCCACGCACTGACGATGCGCCGAGTACACCGATTCTGCATCGGTCAACAATCCGGGGCGCACGCTCAGAAAATGCAGGGGAGCGCACACGTGCAGCACGGTCAACCGCGCTCCAACCGACCGCGCCAACTGCGCGCACGTGACCATCGCCTCGAGCGATGGTGCGCCGCCATCGGTGGGAAACAAAATATGCTTGAACATGATCGCCCTGTCTTCGTGTCGTCTTTACCGATTCGTGTTGGCAATTATGCTGACCGATGTCAGTCAACGTATTTGATCAAGATCAAAACTTCCCGACTTTCTAATCAGCACAGCCGCGCTGCCAGCGCCGCCAGGGTAAGCACGAGTACCGGCACGGTCAGCACCACGCCGACGCGCGCGTAGTAGCCCCACGAGATGCGGATGTCCTTGCTGGCCAGGACGTGCAGCCACAGCAGCGTGGCCAGGCTGCCGATGGGCGTCATTTTCGGTCCCAGGTCGCTGCCGATCACGTTGGCATAGATCATGGCCTCGCGCACCGCGCCCTGGGTGGAGGTGGCGTCGATCGACAGCGCGCCTACCAGCACCGTGGGCATATTGTTCATCACCGACGATAGCAGCGCGGTCAGGATGCCGGTGCCGAACGCCGCGCCCCACACGCCGTAGCCGGCGCACCAGTCGAGCGCAGCGGTCAGACAGGCCGTCAGCCCCGCGTTGCGCAAGCCATAGACGACCAGGTACATCCCCAGCGAGAACACCACCACCTGCCACGGGGCGCTGGCCAGCACGGCGCGCGTGGCAATGTGCGGGCCACGCGCGGCCACTGCCAGCAGCACCGCCGCGCCGCCGGCCGCCACCGCGCTGATCGGCACGCCGAGCGGCTCGAGCCAGAAGAAGCCCACCAGCAGCAGCGCCAGCACCGACCAGCCGGCGCTGAACGTGGCGCGGTCGCGGATCGCGGTGCGCGGCACGCGCAATGACGCCACGTCGTAAGTGGCTGGAATATCGCGCCGGAAGAACCACAGCAACGCGCCCAGCGTGGCCGCCACCGACACCAGGTTGACCGGCGCCATGACGGCAGCGTAGCGCGCAAAGCCGATGTCGAAATAATCGGCCGAGACAATGTTGACCAGGTTGGACACCACCAGCGGCAAGCTGGCGGTATCGGCGATGAAGCCGGCCGCCATCACGAATGCCAGCGTGGCTTGCGCCGAAAACTTCAGTGCGCGCAGCATGGCAATGACGATGGGCGTGAGGATCAGCGCCGCGCCGTCGTTGGCGAACAGCGCAGCCACGGCGGCGCCCAGCAGCACCAGCAGCACGAACAGGCGCGTGCCGCTGCCCTGCCCCCACCGCGCCACGTGCAGCGCCGCCCACTCGAACAGGCCGGCCCGGTCGAGCAGCAGGCTGATGATGATCACCGCGACAAAGGTGCCGGTGGCGTTCCAGACGATATGCCACACGACCGGGATATCGCTGGCATCGATCACCCCGGCCAGCAAGGCAGCGGCGGCGCCGGCAGCGGCGCTCCAGCCGATACCGAGCCCGCGCGGCTGCCAGATCACCAGGGTCAAGGTGACAAGAAAAATCAGCAAGGCAGTGAGCATGGTGTTTCCGGGGTCAGTTGCGCTGCAAGGCGCCGATGGTGTCCAGCGCCGCCTTGAGCGCAGCGCGGTCGCCAAGCAGCTGCGCCAGCGGCAATGCCAGGAAGGCTTCGATGCGGGCGCGGATCAGGCGGTAAGCATGGTCGAACGCGGCATCGATCTGCGCTGGCGTGCCCACCACGTGGCTGGGGTCATCCACGCCCCAGTGCGCGCGCACGACCGGTCCGAGATAGGCCGGGCAGGTTTCGCCGGCGGCGCTGCCGCACACGGTGATGACGATATCGGGCGTGACGTCGAGGTCGTGCCACGATTTGCTGTAATAGCCATCGGTGGATATGCCCCTGGCGTGCAGCAGCGCGACCGCGTGCGGATGCAGCTGGCCGGCCGGCTGGCTGCCGGCGCTGAGCGCCTGCCACCCCGCTGGCGCCAGGTGGTTGAAGATCGCTTCCGACAGCACCGAGCGGCACGAGTTGCCGGTGCACAGGAACAGGATGTGGCGGGAATTATTTTGCACGTGTCTGCTCCGGGATGCTGGCGGTGGCGCAGCCGGCCGGCCCGCACGGCGCGCCGCCGCAGCAGTTGTCGGTAAGGTAGCCGATCAGGCCATTCATCACGGCCACGTCGGCGGCGTAGATCACGAACCGGCCCTCGCTGCGCGACGTGATCAGGCCGGCGTACACGAGCTCCTTCAGGTGGAACGACAGCGACGACGGCGCAATGTCGAGCTGCTCGGCGATCTTGCTGGCGGCCATGCCGTCGGGGCCGACCTGCACCAGCAGCCGGAAAATCGCCAGCCGGCTTTCCTGGGCGATGGCCGACAGCGCGGCGAGAACTTGCCTGGTTTCCATGGCTTTACTTTCATAGTTCAACGATAGTCGAAGTATTTTACCTGCAAAACCTACGACAATTCAACAACTATCGAAATGACTCCATTCGCACCACGCCGCGCGAAAGATCGAGGCGCTAGCCGCCCGATGCGTTGCGCGTGAGCGCGCTGCCGGTCACCCCCGAGCCGGCAGCACGCTCACGCCATGCGCCGCAACCGCCGCACCGCGATCACGACTGCCGTGGCGCTCAGCAGCAAGCCGCCCGCGCTCAGCGCGATCAGCACCGCGATGCGCGCCCCGCCATGCACTGGCGACAGCAACGCCGGCAAGTCCCAGCTATGCAAAAAATTGAACAGCCAGCGCCCTACCCGCTGGGTACTGTCGATGCTCAGCGCCACCTGGCCGGTGGCCGCGTCGAGATACACCCAGGTATGCCCCGGATCGTCGAATACCACGCGCAAGGCCGGCAGGCGCCGCTCGTTGCCGCCGTACATGGAGGCGTCGCCGCGCTGGTAATAGTAGGCATCCGGTGCGGTTACCATCTCGAACGATCGCACCGGGTAAGGCAGCAGCCTGCGCGCGACCGCCTCCAGGCGCGCCGGCTGCCACTGCTTCGTCACCGCCAGTCCGTCGCCGCCGGCCGCCACGATGCGCGTATCGTTGCGGCCATCGCGCGCCACGATGAACGGGGCGCCACCGAGCACGCGCCATTCCAGTTCGCGCGGCGCAAACGGCTGCGCGTGCAACAGCGCCAGCACTTGCACCACCGGCTGCGCCAGGCGCACGCTGGCCGGCGTGCCGCCCTGCATGGCTGCCGCAGCGGGCTTTGCTTCCCGCGCATTGAACACACCCAGCGGATTCATCGACATCAGGCCGCTGAACATCCAGGTGCACAGCACCAGTCCGAAGCCAAGCCCCAGCACGTGATGCCAGCGCATGGCGAACTCGCGGTACGGCGTGCGCGCGCCGCTTTTATAGCGGCCCTTGAATCGCCAGCGCTGCACGCCGTTCACCATCCCCGTCACGGCCGACAGCACACCCACGGCGGACAGGCCGATCAGGGTCCAGGTCCACACCGGATCGGTATTCTGCTGGCGCAGCATGTACAGCCAGTGCAGCCAGGCGCCGGCGAAGTTCCAGTACCGCTCGGCGCGCGGCGCATCGAGCATCACCTGCCCCGTTGCCGACGACACGTACACGCGCGTGGCCGCGTCGTCATCAAGTTCCACCACGTGCAGCGGCCGGTGCGGGTTCAGTCCACGCGAGTGGGTCCAGCGGTCTTCCACCACCAGGCCCGCGTAACGGGCCGGCGCGCCAGGCTTGAACATGCGTGCCGCCGCGACCGCCGCCTGCGCATCGGGTTTGGGCGCAAGTGCGCCGGTCGCAGCATCCACCTGCGTGGTGCGGCCATCGTGCTCCAGCAGCTGGTAATGCGCACGGCCGGCGATCGATGTCAGCGTGATGGCTTGCACGGCGGCCGGGTGGTGGCTGCGCGCCAGCGCCTGCGCCGGTTCGATACAGCAGCCGGCGGCCAGCGGCGGCAAGGCGGCCAGCCGTTCGGCAGGCGTGAGCTTGGGGTACCCGACGAACAGCATCACCATGCCGCTGACGAACCACAGCGCCATCAGCGCGCACATGGCGATCCCCGTCCAGCGATGGATCAGGTACAGGATGCGGCGCATTGCCCGTCCCCGTCAGAAGCGGTGGTCAATAACCAGGTCCGCGCGCCGGTCCTGGCCGTAGAACCACTGGGTGGGCGTGTAATACGCCGTGGTGAAATAGCGCCGGTCGAGCAGATTGGCCACCCGCAGCGCCACGCTGGTGGCGCCGGACACCTTCCAGCGCAGCGATGCATCGGTGACCGCGTACGACGGCAGCTTGAGCGTATTGGCGTTATTCGCATTGCGCTCGCCCACGTAGCGCAGGCCCGCGCTGGCGGTCCAGCCGCGCATCAACTCGTGGTGCAGCCACAGGTTGGCCAGGCGCTGCGGCACGTCCGGCGGGGTATTGCCGGCCCGCTGGACCAGCACGCCGCCGGAGGCTTCACTGAAGTCCGCGAAGCGCGCGCGCAGCAGCGCGGCATTTGCTTCCACGCGCCAGCCGGGTACCAAAGCCGCCGTCACCGTGGCCTCCACGCCGCGCGACGTACGCTCGCCCACTTGCAGGCTGCGGCTCGGGTTGGCGGGGTCGCGCGTGAGCAGGTTGTTCTTGGTGATGTCGTACACGGCCAGCGTCCATTCGGCGGTATTGGCCGCGAAGGCCTGCTTGATGCCCACTTCCACCTGGCGGCCGGTGGCGTTCTTGAACGCGCTGTTGGCGGCCGACAGGAAGAACAGCGAACTGATCGGATCGGCCGCCTTGGCCACCTGGCCATACAGCGCCAGCGACGGCGTGGCCTGGTACACCGTGCCGAGGCGCCAGCCGACGTTGCTGAAGGTTTTATCGTAAGCGAGACGGTCAGCCACCAGATCGGCGCGGCGCACGCTCGCGTGGTCGTAGCGCACGCCCGCCAGCAGCGACCACTGGCCGGTCAGCGCCAGCCGGTTTTCGGCAAACACCGCGTACTGGCGCGCCTTGCTGCGGTAGCGCGGAATGGTGGGCACCGGGCTGGCGAACCAGCCGGGGTCCGGGCGGTACGGATCGACCGGGGTGGCGTCGCCCACGTAGGTGTTATTGGTGTGTTTGAACGCACTGGAATTGACGTCGAAGCCGAGGGCGAAGCGGTTGTCCAGCCCCAGTAATTGCCCCTTGAAGGCGGCGTCGGTGGTGTTGCCGGTCTGCGACTGGTCGTGATAGATCTCGGTGGCGTCGGAGCGGTCGATCAGGCCGGTGGCGGCGTTGTACGTATAAGCTTCGACATCGCGCCAGTGGCGGTTGCTGTCGATGTTATAGAAGCGGCTGCGCACCGTGGTGCTGTCGTTCGGGGTCCAGTTCAACAAAGCGTCAAGCCAGCGGTCGTCGTATTGCATCACGCTGTCGGCGACGTTGTAGTTCTTCGTTGCCAGCGCCGGATCGGGCTTGCCGTTCACCAGTGGCGCGCCGAAATATTGCATCGGTTGCTGCCGGCCCCGGGCTGCGGACAGGCGCACATTGAGGCGGGGCGAGATGTCGAGCCGCACCGCGCCGGAGACGGCGCGATTGCTGTACCGGCCCCGGTCCACCCAGCCGTCCGACCGGTCGGTGCTGGCGTCGAAGCGGTACGACCAGCGCTCGTCAATCGCGCCGCCGCTGCCGATGGCAAAGCGGCGGCTGTTCTCGGTGCCCACACCCGCCTGCACGCCGGTCTCGATGGCGCCGCGCGTGGGCTGCTTCGGCACCACGTTGATCACCGCGCCGATGGCGCCGTCGCCGTAGATCACGGACGCCGGCCCGCGCAGCACTTCCACGCGCTCGATGGCCCAGGTATCGAATGGGAACGTCAGCCCGGCGCCACCGTACTGCCGCATGCCGTCATACAGGCGCATGACCGACAAGGTGTCGGTAAAGCCGCGCGCGGCCACCGACGAGCCGCCATTGCCCGGATGCGGCATGGCGCTCACGCCCGGCGCGCGGGTGATGGCATCGACCAGGCTGCGGTCGCCGCGCTGCTCGAGCTGCTGGCGGGTGATGGCGTCAACGCTGGCCGGTGTTTCGAAGCGGGACAGGTCGAGGTTGGAGCCGGTGCCGGCGGCGGTGTGGAGGCCACCGCTGTCGTCGCGGGCGGTGATGACGACGGTGGGCAAAATGCTGTCCCCGCCGGCACCGTCCGCTGCGGCAGCGGGAGCGGCAATGGCGGAGTACCACGGCAGGGCCAGCGCGCCGCAGGCAAGCATGGTGGCAACGGTGGCGCGAGCCACGGAAAAATGGTAATGAGTCTGGATGAGAGTGGGCATGGGAAGTGTGCGTGGTAGCGATACCGATACGCGCAAAAATATCCTGGCCGCCATGGGCGGACCTCGGCCAGGGCGCCGGTACGGCGTCCGCTGGAACAGGCAATGCGGGATATCAGGCGGCCGGTGGACCGCGCGGGTGTGCCACCACCCACGCATACAGCGGCTTGGGCGCACGGTAGAACAGCGCAGGCCGTTCAGGAAGGACGATAAATTGCGGCACCGCCAGCGGCGACGGCGGCAGTACCGGCAGGTCGGCATGCACGCGGCAATACGGGCAGTCGTTCATGGCGCCGGCGCGCTTGCCGGTGCCGTCCTGCGTGTCCGGGCTGTCGGCACCAGGCGCCTTGATATAGCGGGTGCCCATGGCCGAACAGATCTCGAGCCACGCGGGACTGGCCGCCCGCTCCGGCGCGAACGCGCGCGACAAGGCCGGCATCAATGCCGTCATCAGCATGGCAGCGCAAAGCAGCCATGCGAGGAAAGATCGGCGTTGTCGGGACGTGTGCATCCGGCTATTTTAACGCACGGACGCCAGTTGAAACGCATTGAGACCTGGGCATTTTGTCGCAGACAGGCAGCGCGATGGTCTTATCAGGTTTTATCAGAAATTAACGCAAACCCGCATATTGTCAACGCAGTGTTGCTGTACCGGGCGCACTGCAACAGCAACGATACAAGGTGTATCAAACGGTAATTGACGGCTAGTCACGGCCCGCGGCTTGTTAAGCTTGGCGCCCCGGAAGTGATTTCCGGCTCCACAGCGGCGCGCTGCTCATCTTTTCCCGAGGCTACCATGATCTTATTATTTTGCGGCTTGTCCGGCGCCGGCAAATCGACGCTGGCCCACAGCGTGCAACGCCGCCTGTACCAGAGCGCCGTGCCGGTCGAAGTCGTGGACGGCGACCCCTACCGGGCGCGCCTGTTTACGGACCTGGGCTTTTCGCGCGCGGACCGCAGCGAGAACCTGCGCCGCCTCGGCTTCATCGCCGACAAGCTCGCCGCGCACGGCATCGTCACCATCATTAGCGCCATCAGCCCGTATGACGAAGTGCGCAAGGAACTGGTGGCCTGCTACCCCAACGTCAAGATCGTCTTCATCGACTGCGACCTCGACGAACTGCAACGGCGCGACACCAAGGGCCTGTACCGCCGCGCCAGCCTGCCCGACGACGCTGCCGACAAGCTGCAATGCCTGAGCGGCGTCAACGACCCGTTCGAGCGGCCGTCGGAACCGGACCTGTACCTGCACACGCGTGAGACCAGCATTGCCGACTGCACTGCGCGCATCTGCGATTACGTGTTGTGCCAGACCGCGGTGGCGCGGCGCCGGAAGGCCTGAGATGACCAACGATATCCTGGTGGTGGCGGGCATGCACCGCTCCGGCACGTCGCTGATGGCGCAGTGGCTGCACGCCTGCGGCCTGCAGCTCGGCGACCGCCTGGTAGGCGCCGGCATGGGCAATGTCGAAGGCCACTTCGAAGACCTGGAATTTCTGCACCTGCACGAAACCATCCTGCGCGCCGGCGGCGCCGACGCGGCCGGCCTGCATGGCCCCTACGCCATCACGCCCAGCCATGAAGAGCGCGAGCAGATGCAGGCGATGATCGAGCACAAGAACGCCAGGTATCGCCAGTGGGGCTGGAAGGAACCTCGCACCAGCCTGTTCCTCGACACCTATGCGCAGTTGCTGCCCGGCGCCCGCTACCTGGTAGTGCTGCGCGATTTCCAGGAAGTGACGCACTCGCTGCTCAAGCGCGATTTGTTGTACCTCGATGAAAAGTACCGGTCACGCGGCCCGCTGGTGGCGCTGGCCTGGCGTACCGTGTACCGGCCGCTGCGGGTACGCCAGCACCAGCGCAAATACTACAACCGCTACCTGCGCGCCTGGATCGCTTACAACCGCGCCATTCTCGACACCCTGCAAACGCTACCGGAACAGCGCTACCTGGTGGTCAGCTACCAGATGATGCGGCGCCAGTGCGCGCAGGTGTTCGAGGTACTGACCTTGCGCTGGCGCTTCCAGTTGCGCTACACCAGTTTCGCCAGCATTTACCGCGGCGAGCTGATCAGCCCCACCGGGGCCAGCGCACCAGGCGCCGCCTGCCCGCACCTGCTGGCGGAAGCGGAGCTGCTGGCCGAATGCCTGCGGCAGTACTTGCAACGCAGTGCGATGCGCCTGGAGCGGCACGGGTAGCAGATGCCCTGGCTCAGGCGCGTTTCTGTTCCGCCAGGCGATACCACGTTGACCCGGATGCCCCGCTTTCTTGCGGTCAGTCGTCCAGCATCGGGCGAACGAGCGTACCGCTGCCTTGCTGGCGTTATAAAGAGACTGGCCTGGCAGACCTTTAGTGCCAGCGATGGCGCCGTTGAGGACGACCATACCACCCGCGGCCGTCAGCGGCAGTGCTTTCTGCACAATGAACACCATGAATCGCCCCGGGTTTGAAGGAGGCTCCAACATTTGAAAAAATGGAGCCACCATGAAAAAGTCAGTCCGATATTCCCCTGAAGTGATGGAGCGCGCCGTACATGGTCCAAGAGGCCGGCAGCGAGTACGAGTCGCAGTGGGCCGCCATCACGTCCATTGCAGGCAAGATAGGCTGCACCGCCGAACTTTGCGTCGCTGGATCCGCCACCGTGAGCGTGACACTGGCCAGCGTGAGGGCGCCACCACCGTCGAGAACGAGCGCCTCAAAGCGCTGGAGCGAGAAGTTAAGGAGCTGCGCAAGGCAAATGAAATTCTGCGCCTGGCCAGCGCGTTTTTCGCCCAGGCGCAGCTCGACCGTCGCTTCAAGTCGTGAGAACGTTCATCGATCAGCAACGCCAAGCGTATGGGGTCCATCGCCAGTTCAAGGCACAGCGGCCCAATCAACTCTGGATGTCCGACTTCACCTACGTCTCGACCTGGCAAGGCGTTGTCTATGTGGCGTTTGTGATTGATGTGTTTGCCCGACGCATTGCAGGCTGGCGCGTCGGCAGTTCGATGCGCACCGACTTCGTCTTGGATGCCTTGGAGCAGGCGCTATACGCCCGTCAGCCTGAGCGCGACGGCGCCTTAATTCACCATAGCGACAGGGGCTCGCAATATGTTTCCATCCGCTACAGCGAGCGTCCTGCTGAAGCCGGCGTTGAACCCTCCGTGGGTAGTGAGGGCGACAGCTATGACAATGCGCTGGCCGAGACCATCAACGGCCTGTACAAGGCTGAGCTGATACATCGCCGCGCTCCCTGGAAGACGCGCGAGGCCGTCGAATTGGCGACGCTCGAATGGGTGACCTGGTTCAATCATCATCGCCTACTCGAACCGCTTGACTATATACCGCCGGCCGAAGCTGAGGCAAACTACTATCGACAACTTTCCGAGCAGGCTATGTCACCTGACTCACACCAAACGGCCTCCTAAATTTCCGGGGCGATTCACTATCAGAAACCCTTGGTCAAGAGCAGCCAGGCCCGCACTGACGACTGCTTGCCCAGCAGGACGGGCACTGCCCCGAGCCGGGTTGCCACTGAAGCGCTGGCACGCCACTGAGCGGGGCCGATCCAGTTGATTCCAACGCCGGCGCCTGACATTGAGCCACTGTTTTCATTGCCGTTCCAAGGCTGGCGGTTGATCTTGACATGGGCATTGTCAATAAAGGCCTGCGCCTGCCATGTACCAAGCCACAGACGTCCCAGTTCATGGCGCAATTCCACACTGGCGGCATAGCCGGTGTCACCAGAGAGCGCACCGATGTCATAAGCACGGACAGTATACGGACCGCCGGCGGCCATCTTCTCGGCAGAATCAAGATTGCGGTCAGACCACTGGCCAGTCAAACTGAAATACAGCGCGGTGCTCGAGGTCAATCCCTGCAAGCGGACAAGATTGAGATTCCACTTCGAAAAGGCGCCAGTTGCACGCGCGGTAGCGGCATCGGATGCCGCAGCGGCGGCGTCGTCAAAACCGTGGCGCCCGCTGGTCCAGCTCAGCGACCCCGTGCTCATGCCGCCGCCCAACAGGGTGTCGCGCTGATCGCCGTTGACGCTCATGATCCAGTTGCGGAGATGGCGGTCGGTACGGAGCCCGCCAACATCGACCCGATCGCGCAACTTCTTGGCTTCATACTGCAGTTGCGCGTACAGATTATATTCGTCGGTACGGATAAACGGATGTCTTGCCCAGACGCTGCCAACCGAGGCTGTGCCGTGGGCGTCGAGGGCACGGGCCGAGCCGCCGAGCTTGTACCGCAATGCCGAATAAGCAGCGCCTATCCTGGTACCCTGGCCGTTGAGCAGCGTGTCATATGCGGCCCGAAAATAGCTCATGCCGTCGCCGGTGGTGGTGAGATTGGCGCTCAGAATATCGCCAGCGTGCAATGGATTGACGATATTGACGTTGCCGCTCAGGCGCGTACGACCGATGTAGGGGTTGCCATAATTATCGAGCGAAAAATTGGCTGGCGCCGATTCAATGTGACGCGTCTCGACGTCGATGTCGGAGGTGCCAACGGCCGTTCCCGGCTTGAGCACCGCATTGACGGCCACGCCTGGCACATCCGACAACAGCAGCAAAGTGCGATTGAGCTCGTCATCGGCAATCAATTCACCGCCAGCGAGCGCGGCGAGAACCGCGCCAAGGACTACGTCGTTGACCTCGCTGCTGTTGTTGAGCCGAACGCTGCCGTAGTGTGCCTCGACGACCTGTATGACAACCACACCGTCGATGATCGACTGCGCCGGAATGATGGCGCGTGTGATCCGAAACCCACGAGCTTGATAAAACGCCGTAATACGCCCGGCCAGCTCTTCGAGTTGCGCCAGCGTCAGGCTTTTACCTTCCTGATCGGCGACCAGGGCGTGCAGCGTTTCCGTGGCAAAAGCAGTATTGCCTGTGATGCGTAATTTATTCACCTGTATTGGCTGCGATGCAGGCACACCAATATCATTTTTAGGCTTGACCTCGCGGGTCGGTGCCGGTGGCTGCGCAGGCACAGGGATGGCGGGCTGCAATTGCTGCAGTATCGACCCGGCATTGGGCGGCGCTTGCTGACCGAGTGCATTGGCGTCCAGCGAAGCGAGCAACAGCGCCGCGAACAAGGGCTTCATCAGGAAAGTCTGTTTGGGATTTGGATTCATATCTGCTTTATTCTTTGCTGCTGGCAGCCACGAGCGGCAATTGCATGCCGCCATTTTGAATTTTGAGCGTCGGCACGGGTGCGCCAAATGCCGTGACCGTATTGATCAATGGCATACCCGTCGTTTCCTGCTCGTTCGCACTACCCGTGCTGCTGGTGTTGCCGGTACTGGCGGAGTTGCCGGCGTTGCCGGTGTCAGCCAGTTGCTGCACCACCAGTGTCGACGACAGGCTCAAACCTTGCGGCTGTGCCGACGCTTGCGGCGGCAGCAGCGAAGTTTGTACTTGGGTCACCGTATTTTGCACCTGCTGCGGCAACGCGTCCGGCACCGGTGCCGCCCCGCCCGTAATATTGGCCAATGCCTGCGATTGTTCGATAACCACGTAGTTTCCGATGTCGGCGCCGCCAAATGTGCTGCTCAAATTGACCGTCTTGCCGAGACCAGGAGCTGCGTTGGAGAACTGGCCGCTCGAAGCCATCGTGATGTCATCGGTACCGAACTTGCCTGCCAGCGTAGCGCCGGCGGCGCTGACCGTGGCCGCAGTGCTGCCGTCAAAAACTTTATCCGCTGCAGTGATGCCACTGACCGTGATGACCGCGCGCGCTATGCTCGCTGTCAGTCCGGTAGGTTGCACCACCACGTAGTTGCCGGCGTCGGCGCCGGACAGCGTGTAGCCGCTCACCGTTACGGCCTTGCCAGCGCCGGCATCCTTGCTGGCAAAGCTGCCCACGCCCGCACCCGTCACCGAC